>Ga0247805_1000018_pt1 | contig 249026 bp, 223 predicted proteins | sample UWRJL044104R1_FD_180930 | JGI IMG/M metagenome (GOLD analysis project Ga0247805, IMG submission 180930) | Plant litter microbial communities from Arlington Agricultural Research Station in Wisconsin, United States - UWRJ-L044-104R-1 | ecosystem: Environmental > Terrestrial > Plant litter >... | reverse complement strand
CCGATTATGTAAACATATATCAGCAAGAAAAACTAACATTGTAAACAACACCCAGTAAAACAAAATTAATTGTAAACAACAACCAGTAAAACACTTTCTAATTGTAAACTTATTCCAGTATAGGACACCAATTTATTCTTCGCATATTATTCGTATTTTCTTCGGAGTTTCTTCGGATCACCTTCGGACAGTAGCGACTAAAATACGATGAAGATACGATAAGTATCCATAACACATACGTTTAAAACTAGAAGCAGGTAAGAACGTAAAGTAACCAATTCACTTACAAAAAATAAGCCTATACTCATATTAACTAATAATTAAGAATTGCTTACCAGAAAAACCAGGAACATATTTATGCAGAACTTGTTTTAATCTCATGAAATATCTTATCCTTATTCTTAGCATCTTTGTGAATTTCTATGCTAAAGCACAGTTTACAGACTCTACAAATTATCATTTAGTTTTATCTGCCGCGGGATCCATTAATAAAACCAATACTGATGTAGCCTACCTCCTTAACAACGCACTCAATTTTGGCATTAAAAGAAAAAGTATTGTGCTAAATACTTCAAATAGTTGGCTTTATGGTAAACAAAATAAAGATTTGAGTAATGATGATTTCTCTTCAACCCTAAATTTTAATCTATATAAGACCCTACCCCATTTTTACTATTGGGGCTTACTAAATTATAACACCAGCTATTCTTTAAAAATTAACCATCAATTGTTAGCTGGATTAGGAATTGCTTATAACATTGTTGACAAGGAAAATTTTTATGTTAATATCAGCAATGGGATTTTATATGATAAGAGTAACCTGTTAACGAATGAGATTTACCATACTTATCGTAATTCATTTCGTATTCAATATCATTTTTCTATTAAAGAACTCATTGTTTTTGATGGAAATAATTTTTTACAAAGTTCCTTTGATAGAAAAGAAGATTATATCATCAGATCGGTTAATAGATTGGGTATTAAGTTGCGCAAATGGATTACGCTCAATACATCTCTTAATTATAATAAAATGAACATCACCAATAGAGAAAATTTAAATCTCACCTATGGTTTAACACTTGATAAATATTTTTAATTACAACCAATTGTTGTGATAAACCTTTTAAAATGAAAACAAAACCGCAAAGAAAAGGTTATTTATATATCGCTCTGTTAATATTTACCAAAAATATACAGTTATGAAAAATGTAATCACTCCAAAAAACAATCAGCATGTACAAGGTAGTACTATTGCTGATAGAGCCAACCACGATGTAAAGGTTGATAAAAAGCAAAATGGAATCACAAACGCTGGTGGTCAACGTTCAGATCAAACTTCTAACAAAGATAACGAGAGAAAAAGAGGCCAATAACCGAAATATAAAGCATCAGAAATGATGCTTTTTTTATTTGGTTGCCAAATCTTTAATGTCTTTTACTTCCATAACCTTTCGCTCATTACTTAGTCCTGCAGTATAGATCATTGCTAAACCAATTTCTTTAAGCGTAACAAAACTATTTTTGTTAATTGCTCTAAAGATAGGAAATAACCAAGCAAAAAATTTATAGGGCTTGTGCGTGTTTCTTAATCCTGCTGTTGGCTTAATAATACCAGGCCTAAAGTTAAATACTTGCTTAAAAGGTAATTTCATTAAATCGTTTTCTGTTTTGCCTTTTACCCTCGCCCAATTTGTACCTCCTTCTTCCTTACTGTTGGTACCTGCTCCAGACACATAACAGAAAGTCATCCCGTTATTTAACCTATTTAAAGTTGTGGCAAAATTTACAGTCAAAGTATAAGTCATTCTATAGTAGTGATCTTTAGCAACACCGACAGACGAAATTCCTAAACAAAAATAACATGCATTATAGCCTACCAATTGATCCTCAATAGAGGAAAGGTCAAAAAAATCATCATGAATAATTTCTTTAAGTTTATGATGGGTATAACCACAAGGTTTTCTATTGATCACCAATATGGCCTCCACATCAGAATGATTTAAGCATTCGTATAACACACCTTCGCCAACCATACCTGTTACTCCAGTAATGACGGTTCTTATTTTTTGATCCATATGTATTTAATAGATAGCTAAAGTAACGATAAATAAAATTAAATGTTTATCCCTTAATTACGGCTTGCTAAATTCGGCGTAGCTTTTTTTAATATATTGAACCATTTCATAACCCGTCATTTTCTTTAAATCTAAAATACTTTGGCGATATTTATTCATAAAATCTGCCAAATCATTTCCCTCTAGTTTCGTAAGTTCTTGTACTTTTTCTTTAGAAAATAATTGATCTACGTAACTCGCTTCTTCATCCTTTACTAAAAGAGATTTAAACTTAGCTGTTGATTTATTTTTCTTACCAAAAAGGCTAAATGCTGATAACACATTAAACTTAAGAATTGATGCTGTTGAATTTGGGTTGATGTTAGCAAAAGGAGAACGATAACTTGGGTCTACTTTAATGAACATATCTGTAAAATCTGGAGGTTTGTAAGCAAAAACTGCAGCATACTCCTTCCTTAGTCTTAATGAATCATTTTTATAATTACGCTTGGTTTGTATAGCAACCTCCTTTAAGGTAAAAACACTCTGTTTTAGGTAAATTCTAGCCGAATCAGTTAACATTTGGTTAGAAACTATTAACTCAAGTGTCTCATATCCTAAAATCCTAATTGCAATTTTTGATCCTATACTTATGCTTGCAACATTAAATTTTCCTGTCTGATCGGTTAAAACTGTTGCGGAAGAGGTAATTATTTGAGCATTTTGAATAGGTAATCTGGTAGTGGCATCTTTAACGATCCCACTTAAATTCTGTGCCAACAGCTGATGGGAAAAGAGTAGGCATATAAACAGTAATAATATTTTCATATCAATATAACTATCCCCGAAAATAAACTCTAACGCTATGGCAATTAAAATTTTAACAGAGATTAACATTTTTAGATGCTTATATTTGGTACAAATAGCAAGCAATGCCCGAATTTCTCGTCTTATGTTTCATGCTTATTCCGCAACTGGTAGCAGGTGTGTATGCTAAAAATATAGGTAAGAGTTTTTGGTTTTGGTTTTTTATATCTTTCCTTATTCCCATAATTTCGTTAATTGTATTGCTCTTTTTAGATAAAGACAAAGGAAAGGGCAGAACAGGTTATGAACTTGCAGACCATGTTAAGAAAAGTAAAAAAAGCTAAATTTCAATCATAAAAAAAGCTGCCCGAGAGCAGCTTTTAAATAATTAAACAAGCAATTTTAGTTTCTCGTAGTTGCAGTAGTTCCTCTTAAATTGTACTCTTTTGGAGGTTCTGCATTTAGCAAGTGTTTTACAAAATAGTCCCATCGTCTACGCATCATGTATGGGCTAAACTGCCCAAAACCATGCGCACTATTAGGGAAGAGCAATAGGTCAAAATCTTTATTTGCTTTAATTAATGCATCTGCAACCAGCATGGTATTAGATGGGGGTACGTTATTATCCATCATTCCATGTGCCAATAATAACTTTCCTTTTAAATTTTTAGCATAAGTTTGGTTGGCTTGTGCTTCGTAATCTACATTTTCTGCTAAACCATTATAACGTTCACCCCAGTCATCCTCATAATTACGGTTATCGTGGTTGCCAGATTCGGCTATACCTACCTTAAAGAAATCTGGATAACGGAACATAGCCGCAGCCGTAGCAAAGCCACCACCAGAATGGCCCCAAATACCCACTTTATTAGTATCTATTGGATAAGTTTTAGCCAATTGTCTAATTGCAGTTATCTGATCTGGCAAAGTATTTTCCGCCATGTTGCCATAACTCATGTCGTGGAAACTTTTAGAGCGGAATGGATTACTTGTACCTTCAATCATCACGACAATAAAGCCTAGCTCTGCCAATGCTTGATGATCTCCCCTAGAGGCATTAAACGACCAACTACCTACACTTCCACCCTGTGGGCCCGGATAAATGTAATCAACAACTGGATACTTTTTATTTGCATCCATTTGAGTTGGTGTAAATACTAATCCATAGATATCTGTTTTACCATCATTTGCTTTTACACTAACTGGCGTTGGCGCTTTCCAACCTGTGGCTGCCAATCTAGATACATCGCCCTTTTCTAAATTGGCAATTAACTTGCCTGTCATACTTCTATAAGTAGTTACACCTGGCACATTTGGTTGTGAATAGGTATCTATAATATAATTGTTAGACGGAGAGAAAGTTACTTGATGGTTACCTAACTCTGGTGTTAATAATGTTAAACCTTTTCCGTCAAATCCAATTTTGTACAGGTAACCAAAATAAGGATTCCCTGTTTCACGACCGTGGCCCATGAAATAAAGTATACGGTTCTTTTCATCTACTTTAAGCACTCTAGATACCAACCATTCTCCTTTAGTGATTTGATTTTTTAACTGCCCTGTTTTTGAATCGTACAAATACATGTGCCCCCAATTGTCACGCTCCGAATACCATAAAATTTCATTAGTATTTGGTAAATAACGCCAGTTAATTGCCCCACGACCAGATTCGAATTGTGTTTTAACCACTTCTTCAAAAACTTCTCTTACTGCACCAGTATTGGCATCGGCGATACGGAATTTTTCTTGTTTATGATCTCTAGAGGTCGACAAAAATGCCATCTCTGTACCATCAGCTTTCCAATCGATATCATCAAAAGTTCCACTACTTGCAATATCATCACTTAAGGTAGCCCTATGCGGATCTGCTGCAATGTTTAAGCTAACTATTTTTAGATTTTCAACATCAATGATTACTCTTCTTATCGTAGCAATTTCTTTATCACCTGGCAAAGGATATTTCCAAGCTCTTAAAGTTGGCGCACCTACGTTTGTGGTTACTAAATACATATCGCTTACATTTCTTTGGTCTTGTTGAAAAGTAGCTACCTTTTTCGAATCTGGCGACCAACGTACAATAGGTCTGTCGCTAGATTTCCAACCTGCATTATCTGTAGCATAACCGTAATTTTCAACGCCATCAAAAGTTAATTGGGTTTCCTTTTTTGTAGCTACATCTCTTACCCAAAGGTTCCATTCTTTAATAAATACTGCCTTTTTGCCATCTGGCGATGCAATATCATTTCCTCCACCAAAACCCCCTCTTCCACCTCGACCCTGAGCAGGAGCAGCTATATCGGCACTAGTAAAACCGGTGTATGGTGTAACCTGATTGGTTTTCAAATCATATTTCCATCTCTTGCCTGTAACCGTAAAAGAAATAGATTTTTCATCTGGCGAATAACTAATTAACTGAAATGGCAACCTATTAGCTTCGTAAGCGCTTCCTGCTGCTGTAGATAGTGCAGCTGCTAATTTATTATGATCAAAAGCTGCTGCTCTGGTTTTTTTAATTGGGTCTACCAAAATAAACTCATTTCCTTTAGGACTGGAACTCAGGTACCAAAATTTATCGCCAGCCAGCCAAGTTGGGCGTACATTACCAGCATCTACATATTGTTCGGTATTGTAGCTCATAAAGCGTTCAGCACGCTCGTAATCTTTTGCCGTTAAGCTATTTTGAGCATTTGCAGTAAAAGAAACTGCAAGCACCGATAACGTGAGTAAATATTTATTCATATCATTAGTTTAGTGATACCAATATAAATACTTCTCCATGTGTTTGCTACATTTTATCTACTTGTAGCAAAGACTTTACTTTTGTTCTATTAAGTTAGCAATATCTTCTTTCATCAAATCTCCGATGGATTTAGAAAAACCTTCGTATCCTTTTACAATTTCACCTTTAGTATCAATTAAATAAAATGTTGGGTATCCATTTATCCGATAGATTTCCTTCGCATTTTTTGCACTTGTGAATGTTGGATAATCCTGCTTAAATCTTTCGTTAAATTTCAAGATAGACTCACGATCATCAAAAGGATTAATACTCAATATCTGGAAATCAACATTATTATATTTTGCAGACAAATTATTTAGCGTTTCAATTGCCTCTATGCAATGCGGACAGCCGCTAATGGTAAAATTAAGTAAAACTACCTTGCCATTATATGCCGAAATTTCAGTAGCTTTTCCTTTTAAGTCTACAATAGCTAGTGCCGGAGCAGAAACTCCCCTTTCCAATAATACCTTTGGTACTTTTGGCTTTTCTAAACTAAAATAAATAGGTAATACTATTTGGGAAAGATCTGTTAAATCATTACGGTTTATCTTGAAGTTTGAGAAATGGTATTCGTTAAAAACTTTAAGATACATATCTGTTCCATCAATAAACCCTCCACTATCGTTTCTGTAAAAAGCTGGGAGATATGTTTTTTTATCAATTAGCAAACGATTAATGCTATATATTTTTTTATCCTTTACAATAGAATCAAGATCGGTGATCTTAAGTTGAAAATAAGATTTTCCCTTATAAACTGAATCTCTTAACTGAATTGCTTTTCTCCCGAGTTTCATATAGGTATTAAACGTGGCCATTAAATAGGATAAGGATTTATCATAATAATAGCTTTGCTTAGCTTGGTCACCAATTCGATAAGTACTATCTTTATAATTTAACTTAAATACTTTTTGACCATCAAAAATATCCTCTTCTACATTTCCTTTAAGCTTATAAGTAGGCTTGTTTTTTAGTGTTTCTACGGCATGCAATGTATCCAAAAATACATCATCACTAAACAGATCTTTGTTTTGTAAAGAAGAAGTATAACTGATGTTATGATATTTCTCGAAATTTTCAAGCACACGGTCAATTAGTTGCGCTTTAGATTGAGGCGTAAATAAGCACAAAGCGATTAGAAATGTGGCAAGGTGATGTAGTAGTGGACGAAGTGTTTTGTTAAGCATAAACAAATATAATATATTTACGAATGTTTCGTAGATGATTAACTTTATTTAACTATTTTATATAAACATCTTCATTGATAATTTGTGGCATTCTTAATCCATTTAGTGCCGCAATAATATTTTCTGCAGCCATAACAGCCATTTGGTCTCGCGTTTCTTTTGTAGCAGAACCAATATGTGGCAGCACACAAACGTTACGCAAATTCAGTAATGGATTATCTTTTTGCATAGGTTCAGGATTGGTAACATCTAATCCAGCTCCCCAAATAACCTGATCTTGAAGTGCATTAATCAGATCTACCTCACTATGTAAGCCTCCTCTTGCCGTATTGATGAACAAGGCTGTTGATTTCATTTGTTTAAAGCTTTGGGCATTAAAAATATTTTTCGTTTCATCAGAAAGATTAGCGTGAACAGAAATCACATCACTTATAGTCAACAATTTCTCAAAGGATACATAAGTAGCATCTAGCAATTCTTCCGCTGCTTTGTTTTTACTCCGGTTATGGTATATAATTTTCATTCCATAGGCCGCTTTAGCTTTTTTAGCTAATTCTACCCCAATTCTTCCCAAACCAAAAACCCCTAGCGTTTTACCATATAATTCTATTCCTAAATTAGCGGTAGGTTCAAAAAAGCCCCACTCTCCTTTCTCTATTTTTTTATGCATGTTAAATGCATTTCTCGAAGCAGCAATCATCAATAAAAAAGCCACATCTGAAGTTGCTTTACTTAAAACGTCTGGAGTATTGCTTATTGGGATTTGGTATTGATTAGCTGCGGATAGGTCTACATTATCGTAACCAACGCTCATTAAGGCAATTGCTTTTAAATGTTTACAATGCTCAAAAAAGTAGGCATCTAACTTATTCGCACCTACACTAAACAAAGCATCATGGCTTGCACAAAGCTTAATTAAATCTTCTTGAGCTAGCTGCGCCTTATCTGTATAAACAGTTAAATCAAAACCGGCTTTTTCAAGTTCCTCTATGCCTTTTGATGGTATTTGTCTGGTAATTAAAACTTTCATGTGCTTAATTTTTAACAAGGTTGAGTTATATTTTTTTAGCAAATGCCACTACGTCTCGCTGCAGCATTTGCATAAGCTGGTTACTTCTTTAAAAATCGGTAGTTAACAGCGATTTTTCAACATTAAAAAGCGTGTTAAATTCATGGTTTAAAATAGTTGCAAACCTTATATTAGGCTTACTTTGCTTGATAGCCAAGCCATTCTTTTGCTTTAAAAAATAATCTATCAATAAACTATGATCAGGTTCTATCGTGTCTCTTACAAATTCCATACTAGAGATGGTAATACGATATCGATAATCTTTAACCTGAACAGCAACAACAGCATCTAATGGAAAGGTTAAATATCCGGTAGAATTAAATAAACTTATGTCGTCTTTAGACACATTAAATTTATGTCCATAGAGCAAGCCGAAAAATTCACTCTCGGTAGTATAAACGCCAGAATTAAATCTAAAACTCTTTATAGTTCCCAACATGGTATTTATCTTGTTGTTTAATTCTTCTTGTTTTAGAGACGAGGTAAATACCTTTTGATAAATGATATTTTTATCCTTTAAATAGATTGATGTACTTGGTATGCTATCTTCATAGACATTAAGGACAATGATTTTGTCTTTCTTTTTTTGCGCAAAGCAAAATAGCGGAAAAAGCATCGCTAGCAATGTAAGTTTAGTGTTCATTTGTGTGTTTCTCTTGTGTGTATCAACAAATGAGCAAACTTAATGCCTTTAATGCTATGTTAGCATAATAACGTATCCTGTTTGATCTCCAGCTACATTAAATCTAACATACTACCCTATAAACCAATTTATTACAGAAAATTATATACGAGTGATTAACTGAAATATTACAACTGTTATAAATCTCATAAATTAACCAAATTAATTGGTGTTGTAAAAAAGGACATTTTGGTATAAGCCTTGGCATAAATGAAATACTTACACCAAGGCTCTTTTATTATTTTTTGGCTGGAATAATTGTTGTAGGCAAAGCCTGAGTGGTTTTACTCATTACAGAGGTGATGCTAGAGATTACACCTGCAATATCTGATAGATCTGCGGGTACAATCATCGTGTTATTGGTTTTAGCTAATTTGCCAAACTCATTTAAATATTGTTCGGCTACACGAAGGTTTACAGCATTCATACCACCTTCTGCATTAATAGATTTAGCAATTTCTGTAATCCCTTTTGCAGTTGCAATAGCTACCATTTCAATTTCTGATGCGGTACCGCTAGCCTCGTTAATTTTACGCATCTTTTCACCTTCAGATCTAGCAATCATTTCTTGCTTATCACCTTCTGCACGGTTAATTTTCGCCATTTTATCACCTTCAGATTCTGCAATCATTGCCCTCTTCTCCCTTTCTGCACGCATTTGTTTCTCCATGGCATCTCTAATGCTCTGTGGTGGCGAAATGTTTTTAACCTCGTAACGAGATACTTTAATTCCCCAAGGCTCACTCGCCTTATCTACTGCACTTACAATCGTTCCGTTAACAGTTTCGCGTTCCTCGAAAGTTTTATCCAATTCCATTCTACCAATAACACTTCTCATGGTAGTTTGCGAAATTTGAATTACTGCGAAGCGATAATTGTCAATTCCGTAAGAAGCTTTTTGAGGATCCATCACTTGCAAATACAAAATACCATCTACTTCTACTGCAATGTTATCTTTGGTAATACAGATTTGAGAGGCTACATCAATAGCTTGTTCTTTTAAATTTTGCTTGTAAGCAATCTTATCTATAAATGGAATCAGAATATGGAACCCAGCTTCTAACGAGCGGCTATACTTTCCTAAGCGTTCAACAATAAAGACAGAACGTTGTGGAACTACTTTAAAAGTAGATAGAAATGCAATTAAAACGAATAAAATTAAGACGATTAAAATAATGGTTGATGATGATATCATATGTGTATTTGTTTAACGATTAATAAAATGCTTCTTGTTTCAATAATTTGTACTTTTTGTCCGGCAGCAATATGGTCGTTAGATTTTGCATCCCAACTTGCCCCTTTAAACTCTACCTTGCCATTGTTTTCTGGACTAATATCGGTTTCGGCCAATGCAATTTTACCGATATATTCATCTTCCAATATTCTTGGCCCTTCTCTATACATACCAAGTTTCTCTTTTGCCCACTTTCTAAGCAAGACGACAGCAAGTAATGCACTAATTAAAAAGATAATCAGTTGTGCATTTATACCGATATCTAAAAACAAGGTAAGCAAAGCAACTAACCATGCGGCGATACCAAAAAAGAATAAAATAAATCCTGGTACAATAAATTCGAGTAGAAAGAATACAAACCCTACAATGAACCAAAGTACAGAAATGTTCATAAAATCATCCATAGCTTTAAATTTGATTTGTTGTAAAATACATTAAATCAAGCTTAAATGCAAGAGAAAACTAAAAATTAAGTTAATTGATTGGTGATTTTTTACAGATTTAACTTAAAAATAACCAGAAATTTCTCGCAAAAAAAAGATAAAACACTATATTTAGTAGATGGCTGATTTAATTCGTAAATCAAAGACTGCTTAAGAATAAATTTATACTTCAAAAGTTTCCAACTCTCTAAATCCTACACCTAATAACTGAAACTTAGCGCTTAACTCCTCACCTACTTCTCTATCCGATTTAATGCGCAAAACTTTATCGCAATCATCTAAATCTATAGACCAATCTAATATTCCATTTACACTAGCAATGGCATCGCTTATTAGACGCAAGTCTTTTGTTGAATAAACTACAGTATATAAAATGATGATGTATCTAAGCATATTTATAATTGCCCTATTATTTGGGCAGATAAATGTAAGAAAGATTTGCAAACAAACCAATCGTTCGGTATCTTTGGAAATGGAAAATCCATATAGGAGAAAAAAAGAACCAGAATTTAATAAGCGGCTAATTTTAAATGCTGCTGCAGAAATTGGGGCAAATTCAGATTGGCATCAAGTTACCTTTCAGGCTATTGCAGATAAAACTGGTCTCAGTAAAGGTGGGATTATTCATCATTTTAGAAGTAAAGAAGAGCTGCTAGAAGAATTAATGAGACAAAGTTTAGCCGAACTTACCGATTGGATTTTAGCAGAAAAAAAGATTGTTGGCGCAAAAAATGCGAGTATGGCTTTTTTGCAATTTGTAATCAAAAAAAGTAGCGACTTACATTACAAAAGAACCATGAAGGTAATTATGCAGGTTATCCTTACCAATAATCAATATGTAAAAGCCTGGGACAATTGGTATACCGAACACATAAATGACGGCAACAGCCATGATAATGACATTAACCGATTAATTATTATGTTGGTTGCAGACGGACTGTGGTATGCAGACATATTTGGTCAATATCAAATTACAACTCTACAAAAAGAACAAATTGTTCAAAAATTAGCTAATTTATAATTGAGCTATAAATCCAATAAACATACACAATGAACCAAGATAACGATAATACATTACATCAAGAAAAAACATTTACGGATATAAATTACGCAGATAAAATACTTAGAAATAGAGAATTTGTGAAGTGCGAATTTATTAAATGCGATTTCTCTAAAAGCGATCTCAGTCAAAACGATTTTGTAGACTGCCACTTTGTGCAATGCAATTTCTCCATGACTATAGTTAATAAAACTGGTTTTAAAGATGTTACTTTTAGTGGCTGCAAAATACTGGGAGTTGATTTCTCTAAATGTAGTAAGTTTATGTTTTCTTTCTTTTTTGAGCATTGTCAAATCAATTATTCTACCTTTTATGGTACCAAACTTCGCAAAACAAAATTTACAGACTGCGCCCTAAAAGAAACAGATTTTGAAGAAGCTGATCTAACAGCGGCCATTTTCCATAACTGTGATCTGTCTGGAGCTACATTTGTTAGGTCGATTTTAGAAAAAACAGATTTCAGCACTGCAAAAAACTTCGGTATAGATCCAGAAATCAATAAAATGAAACAGGCTAAATTTTCAAACTCGGGCTTATCTGGCTTATTGTTAAAATATAATCTAGACCTTGATTACGATGCTTAAAGCATGTTCGTTTCTGTTCAATCAAACAAAAATATAATGCTTAATTGGCTTTTTGATAGCGGAGAGGGCGGGATTCGAACCCGCGGTACCTTTCAGTACACACGCTTTCCAAGCGTGCTCGATCGACCACTCTGACACCTCTCCGTTGTAATTGCAAAAATATATTTTTATCCATAAAAAATGCTCCAAAATCTAATTTGGAGCATTTTCCTATCTATTAGGTATTAATTAATCAATAACGGTGATCTTAAGCATATTCGTTTTGCCTTTTACTTCCATCGGGATAGCAGCTGTATTGATAATTACATCACCCTTTTTAATTAATTTTTTCTTTTTCAAGAATTCATTAACCTCAGTTATTGTATCATCAGTACTTTCAAACCTATCATAGTAAAAACCTCTTACACCCCAAACTAAGCTTAAAGTATTTAATAAAGTCTCATTACTTGTAAAAATAAATATTGGCGATTCTGGACGGTGACTGGCAATTTCGAAAGCAGTATAACCGCTCAATGTCATCGAAACTATACCTACTGCATTGGTTTGTTTAGAAAGGAAACATGCAGAATCGCACACTGCATCACTTAAGAAACTATCTGCTTTAGGTTTTAAGAACTTTTCTGGATGGAAAGGGTAATTGTTTTCTTCGATATTATTGATGATTTTTTGCATTGTTTCGATAACGATCAATGGAAATTCTCCTACCGAAGTTTCTCCGCTTAGCATCACTGCATCAGCACCATCCAACACAGAGTTAGCCACATCATTAACCTCAGCACGTGTAGGACGAGGAGTAGTAATCATACTCTCTAACATTTGCGTAGCGATAATTACTGGTTTAGAGGCAGCTCTACATTTCTGTACAATCATTTTTTGCAACAATGGAACTTCTTCCATAGGCATCTCTACACCTAGATCGCCACGAGCAACCATAATTGCATCAGAAACTGCAATAATTTCATCTATATTGGCAATTGCCTCTGGTTTTTCAATTTTTGCAACAACTCTTGCAGATTTTCCTCTTGCTTTAATAATATCTTTAAGTTCAGTAATATCTTCAGCATTACGCACAAAAGATAAACCAATCCACTCTACATCATTTTCTAAAACAAACTCTAAATTTTTTCTGTCTTCAATAGTTAAAGAAGGAATAGAAACTTTGGTATTCGGAAGGTTTACACCTTTTCTTGAAGTTAAAATACCACCGTGTACAATTTCGCAAACTACTTCATCTTTGTAATTGGTTTCAATCACTTTCATCTGCAGCTTTCCATCATCTAATAAGATAATTTCACCTGCTTTTACATCTTGAGGAAAGTTTTCGTAAGTAATATAGATACGCTCTTCGTTACCCACACATTCTTGTGTAGTAATTACAGTTCTAGCACCGTTAACCAAGTGTATGCCGCCATCTTTAACCGTACCGATTCTAATCTAGGGCCTTGTAAATCGGCTAAGATCCCTACATTGTATTTGTATTTTTTGTTAATGCTACGAATGGTATCCAACACTTCTTGATGATCAGCCTGAGAACCATGCGAAAAATTAAGGCGGCAAACATCTAGTCCTGCATTAAACATACTATACAAAACATCTGGTTTGGCTGATGCCGGACCTAAAGTGGCCACGATTTTAGTTCTTGAATGAAAAGGTTTCATTTATTATTATTTTATTTTGGGCAAAACAAAACACAGATTTTCATAGAAAAAATCAAATTTTTGCCCAGTTGTTTATTTTGTTTTCAGTTGTAATAAGATTCAAATATAGTGTATTTAATACACGAACAATATAAAATTTACATTACCAAATTTTCCTTCGACTTCAATTTTAGCGGATTTATTTGTGCAGCCACCTGTATATCAGGCAGTTTATTTAATCTTGTTAAAATAAAATTTAAATCTTCTTTATCTATATATTGATGAATTACTATAAAATAATCTACCTTATTCATTTCAGGAATCAAAAACCCTTCAGGATTTCGATTGTTAATTAAATAATACTCAATTTCACCTTGTTCTACAAAATAATAAAACTTAGAAAATGAAAGCGGATCATCATCAATATTATAGTAAACCTCATGATCATCAACCTTTTCGAAATCAAATTCTAAACTATTGTTGATCTTATGGCAGAGTATATAATCCTTTAAAGGAGCCGTTATAGCAATTAAAACAAAGTCGAGATCTAAAGAGAGTTTTAAATAAGTTTTGTTCAAAACAGAATTTTTTTTAGAAATACGAAATTATAAAACTAATTTTACATTAAGTTTGAAATAAAAACATTAAAATTGATTGAGAAATAAAAACATTTGAAAAGTGTTAGAATTTTATTTTTCTTTGCACAGAATTATTTAACCATTAAATTATAAAATTATGTCGGATATTGCTTCAAGAGTTAAGGCTATTATCGTAGAAAAACTAGGTGTTGATGAAAACGAAGTTACGCCAGAAGCGTCTTTCACAAATGACTTAGGTGCGGATTCTTTGGATACTGTAGAGTTGATTATGGAATTTGAAAAAGAATTCAATGTTGCCATTCCTGATGATCAGGCTGAAACAATCGGTACTGTTGGTCAAGCAATTGCTTATTTAGAAAAAAACGTTAAGTAGTAAATACGCTTTTCGTATAATACGTATAAATGGAATTGAAAAGAGTAGTAGTTACAGGTTTAGGTGCACTCACTCCAATTGGTAATACCACCCAAGAGTTTTGGGATGGTTTACTGAATGGTGTGAGTGGCGCTGGGCCAATTACTGGTTTTGATACTGAAAAGTTCAAGACCAAATTTGCATGCGAGCTTAAAAACTTTAATCCAGAAGATCATTTGGATAAAAAAGAAGCACGTAAATTGGACCCATTTGTTCAATATGCATTAGTTTCTACAGCAGAAGCTGTAAAAGACGGAGGTTATGATTGGGAAAAAATCGACACCAACCGAGTTGGTGTAATTTGGGGTTCGGGTATTGGCGGATTTAAAACTTTCCAAGAGGAAATGAAAAATTTCTTTTTAGGCGATGGTACTCCTCGCATTAATCCTTTTTTTATTCCTAAAGTAATTATTGACATTGCTCCAGGTCATATTTCGATGAAGTATGGTTTACGTGGACCAAATTTTTCTACTGTTTCGGCATGTGCATCGGCTACCAATGCCATGATTGATGCTTTTAACTATATCCGTTTGGATATTGCTGATATCATTATTAGTGGTGGTTCTGAGGCGATCATTAACGAAGCAGGTATTGGCGGTTTCAACGCCATGCATGCACTTTCTACCAGAAATGATGATCCTAAGACTGCTTCACGTCCTTTTGATAAAGATCGTGAAGGTTTTGTTGCTGGCGAAGGCGCAGGAACTATTATTTTGGAAGAATTAGAACATGCTAAAGCACGTGGTGCTAAAATCTATGCAGAAATTGTAGGTGGCGGCATGAGTGCCGATGCCAATCACATCACAGCACCACACCCTCAAGGTTTAGGCGCTAGACTGGTAATGGCTAACGCATTAAGAGATGCTAAAATGACTACAGCTGATATTGATTATATCAATGTGCATGGAACATCTACGCCGCTTGGCGACGTAAGCGAAAGCAGAGCGATTGTAGATTTATTTGGAGAAGATGCCTATAAATTGAACATCAGTTCTACCAAATCGATGACGGGCCATTTATTGGGTGCTGCAGGCGCAATTGAAGCTATTGCTACAATTTTAGCAGTACAAAATGATATTGTACCTCCAACCATTAACCACTTTACAGACGATCCTGAATTTGATCCAAAATTAAATTTCACATTTAACAAGGCTCAAAAACGTGTAATTCGTGCTGCTCAAAGTAATACTTTTGGTTTTGGTGGACATAATGCATCTGTTATTTTCAAAAAATACGAAGGTTAACCTACGAAAACTATCTTTGTTGATATTTGGTTGTATATTTGGATATATTATACGTTGTTAGTCCTTTATTTGTAGAAAATTTTAATGCCATTATTCGATCTATATAAACTTTATCTATCGCCGAACAAAGAGTTTGTAAAAAAACTAAAGAACATTTTGGGTTTTGTGCCCGGAAATGTCACTTTGTATAAAATGGCGTTCAGACATCGCTCTGTGGCTAAAGTTTTAAAAAATGGAAGTCGAAGTAGCAATGAGCGTTTAGAATTTCTTGGAGATGCTATTTTAGGCTCAGTTATAGCAGAATTATTATTTAAAAGTTATCCCTACAAAGAAGAAGGCTTTTTAACAGAAATGCGTTCTAAAATTGTAAATAGAGCAAACCTAAATCAGCTTGCCCGTAAAATGGGTTTCGATCAGTTGATGGTTTTCGACCAGAAAACGGTCAATGTTCAAACCAAACATCATTCTATGTTAGGCGATGCCTTTGAAGCCTTAATTGGAGCAGTTTATTTAGATAAAGGCTACAATTTCACAAAAAACCTATTGCTTAAACGTATCGTTAAACCTTACATTGATATCCATACTTTAGAAATGACAGAAACGAATTTCAAAAGTAAATTGATTGAATGGTGCCAACGTCATGGTAAGGATATTTCTTTCGACATGGTAGAAAATGGAGAAGGAGAAAGTGCTAAATTGTTCACTATTCACGCTGTCATCGATAGCGAAAATCATGGTATTGGCAGAGATTACAACAAGAAAAACGCAGAGAAATTAGCTGCAGAGAAAGCTTGTGAATCACTTGCTATTTAGCTAACAGTAGCCAATTCTCATTAAGTAGTTGTTCTCAGAACTGCAATCGTCAACTAAAAACTGATTATGGTTTCTTCAAAGTATCCGAATACTTTTTATAAGAATCATTGATCCATTTAATGGCGTCATAATTTGTCCAATTTTTTGCCCTTTCGTAATCTGGGCGATAATTAACCATAAAGTTTTCTAACTCTTTTCCCTCAAGCCCAGTATATTTATTAATACTAGTTTTATTAAAAAACTGATCAACATGAGACAACTGAAGTTCGGTTACATACATGTTGTTGAACCTCCTAGCATTTTTAGGCGTGCGCCCAACCAACTCATATAGAGCTGTTAATGGTGTAAATATGTAAGATAAAAGTGGGGGTTTACCCGCATAAAAAGAACCTTTATTTCTATAATCCCTCTTAATCGCATCTAACTCTTGCTTTTTAGTTTGCCCATAAACCGTTACTTCATTTAATGTTGTAGCATCTCTTGCAATGTAAGTTATAACATCTTTTGTGTCTCTAATCACAACCTCTACCGGTTTAAATCCTCTTTTTGCGATAACCAGGGTATCTCCCACTACAGATCTAATTGTAAATAAGCCGATGTCATTACTACCAGCACTGTACTTATTTCTTTTATTGGTAATTTCTGCTAAAGCAATTCTATCTTTTGTACCTTTTTCGAAAACAACACCATTAAGCATAAATTCTTGTTGTGCCTTTAGTGTTAAGCTCCAAATACAACATATTAAACAAGAAATAAAACCTATTTTAAATTTATTCATTTCTACTATTTATAAAGGCGATTTTAAATTCCCTGTATATTTTTTATAAGAATCAGCTATCCACTTTAAGCCATCGTAACTTGTCCAATTCTTTGCAATTTCATAATCTGGCCTGTAACTGATCAGAAAATCATCTAATGCTTTACCTTCTAGCCCCGTATTTTTATTGATAATTGTTTTATTAAAAAACTCATCAACATGCGATTGTTCTAGTTCTGTTGCATGATATTTTCTAAATCTACGGGCATCTCTGGGTGTTTTTCCAAAAAGCTCGTAAAAAAATGTTAGCGGACTACCACCAAACGGCGACAATAATGCCAAAGGAGGTTTGCCTGCATAAAATGTTCCTTTAGCTTTAAAATCCTTTTCCATATCATTAAGCGCTTGCTTTTTGCTTTGCCTGGTAATAGTTACTCCATCTAATAGGTTACCTCTATTTAACCGTAATATCAAATCCTTAGCAGAAGTAACTGCAACTTGCATATCTACAAAGCCTCTTTTTGTAATTAGCAAGGTATCTCCAACCACAGCTTTCATATAAAACAAGCCCAAATCGTTACTTCCAACGCTATAACCGCTACGTTTATTCGTTATTTCTGCAAGTGCGATCCTAACCTTTGTTCCATTCTCAAACAATACACCAGTAAGTTTAATTTCTTGAGCAAAAATTGGAACCACATTAACCACCAAAAACAACAACAAACCAGAAAAAAAGTATTGGAAAGTGCGCATTATGTAGTATACTAATTATTTTGTAAACTTAAGGATTGTTTGTAAATCAATTAAGTTAAAAAACGTTAATTAAATGAAAAAGGTTTTATCAATATTGTATTTAGTTTATGCAGGATTGATTTTTATTAGCCTGATGTTCATTATTTTACCCTTCGTACTTATAGCATCTGCAGTTTTATCCGCCAATGCTAGTAAAAGAATTATTTTGCATTTATTACGTTTTTGGGCCTGGGTATTTAGCCTAGCTTCATTCTTTTGGGTAAAGACAAAAAACAAAGCAATTATCGACAAAAAGCAACCGCATATTTATGTGAGTAACCATGGCTCTTATTTAGATGCTGTGGCTGTTTGCATTAGCTTGCCACAACACTTTAGTCCACTTGGCAAAGTTGAGATGACTAAAATTCCGATTTTCGGTTTAATTTATAAACGCATTGTCGTATTGTTAGATAGAAGCAGTAAGGGGAGTAGAGCGCAGTCAGTAGCTATCCTAAAAGCGGTAATTGCCCGAGGAGAGTCGATTCTTATTTTTCCAGAAGGGACCATGAATAAAACTAACCAACCTTTAAGTGAGTTTTATGATGGTGCTTTTAGGATTGCCATAGAAACACAGACTGATTTAATGCCTTTTGTAATGATCAATACCCGAGTTTTACTACCAAGGTCAAATCCATTAAAAGCTCATCCTGGATGGATAAAGACGGTTTTTATTACACCTGTAAATGTTAAGGGCTTAACGTTGGATGATTTACCGATGCTTAAACAAAAAGTTTTTGATTTAATGGAAAAGGAAATCCTGAAACATGGATAAACTTGCAGTGTGGCTTTCTTTTTGAAAAACAATGATGCTACACCACAGCTTCTGCAGTCCCTCTTTTCACCTCTGACGATGAAATCTGTGAACTAAACAAGCATACAATTAAAAACAACTACAAACAATGCTTAAATCGCATACGTTTCAATAGGGTTTATATTCTTTTGTACAGCTACCACTCCAAAAACTACTAGCTTAAAATATAAACCCGACTTAGCGAGATGCCAATACAAGCAGCACCAAATTTTGTAGTTAACACTTCACGTAAATGTTTTACTGATCAATTGGCAGAAGCGAGGGCGGGACTGCGCTTGCCATAGGCAATTCCTTTCGTTTTCAAAATTGATTAAAATTCTGAGGTTAAAACCCATGTAAAAGGCATATTGCATCATGTGTATCTTGCTCAAAGCTTTTGCCTTTTTTTCTTATCTTTGCGCATGATAAAATCAATGACTGGCTTTGGCTTGGCAGCTACTGATCATGAAAATGTGAAGTTTGCAGTAGAGATTAAATCTCTAAACTCTAAATTTTTGGAGTTAAACTTAAAATTACCAAGAGCCTATTCAGACAAAGAATTGCTATTGCGCAATACTTGCAGCAAGGAAATAGAACGCGGCAAGGTAAATATTGCGATTAATATAGAGCGTAGTGACGATAATCAAAAAGGAGCAACAATTAACACGGTTCTATTAACCCGTTATTATAAACAGCTAGAAGAAATTAATGCCTCTTTGGGTGCTCCAAATTCTGCCAACCTCTTACAAACAGTTTTAAATTTTCCAGAGGTAATTACCTATACTGAAGAAGAAGTAGGCGAAAATGATTGGGAGATTTTGCATCAAACTTTCTTAAAAGCATTAGCTAATTTCAATGAGTTTAGAGCAGATGAAGGCAGTGTTTTAAGAGCCGACTTAGAGCTTCGTATCCAAAATATACTGAACTTCTTTGCAGAAATTGATAAACTTGCACCATTAAGAGTACCTCAAATTAAAGCCAGACTTATGCAATTTCTAGAAGAAAATGTCGGAAAGATAAATGTAGACCAAAATCGTTTGGAACAAGAACTAATTTACTACATCGATAAATTGGATATTACTGAAGAAAAAACGCGTTTAAAAAGTCATTGCGATTACTTTATGGAAACACTTAAAAGTAAAGATGCTAATGGCAAGAAACTAGGTTTTATTTCCCAAGAAATTGGAAGAGAAATTAATACCATGGGCGCTAAAGCGAACGATGCGCAAATACAGCAGTTAGTTGTGGGCATGAAAGAAGAATTAGAAAAAATTAAAGAACAATTACTGAACGTATTATAAAAAGCTCAAAGCTTAAAGCTCAAAGACTAAAGCTTTGGACTTTTTGCTTTGGTCTTTAGGCTTAAAAATATGAAACAAGGCAAACTCATTATATTTTCTGCGCCATCAGGAGCTGGTAAAACCACAATTGTAAGGCATTTATTGGAGAAATTTCCACAATTAAGCTTTTCAATTTCTGCTACAACTCGAGAACTGAGAGGTAGCGAAACACATGAAAATGATTATTATTTTATCAGCAAAGAAGATTTTTTGCATAAAATAGCCCACCAAGAATTTGTTGAGTTTGAAGAGGTTTACAGTGGCACTTTTTATGGTACTTTACGTTCAGAAATTGAGCGAATTTGGAATGAAGGTAAACATGTAATTTTTGATATCGATGTAGAAGGCGGCTTACGTTTAAAACGTAAATATGAAGATGATGCTTTAGCGATATTTGTACAACCCCCGTCTTTAGAAGTATTAAAAGAACGTTTAACAGGCAGAGGAACGGATAGCCAAGAGAAGTTACAAGAACGTTTTATTAAAGCGGAGAAAGAATTAGAATATGCCGATAAATTTGATGTAGTACTTAAAAATTACGATTTAGATACCGCTTGTGCTGAAGCTGAACAATTAATTGGTGATTTTCTTTCAGTTGGCAATTAACAGTTTCGATATAGTTAGCAAATAAAATCGTCATTTCGAAAGAGTGAAGCAATGAGAAATCTAATAGTTAAGTATTAATGTAAAGATCTCTCCTATCGTCGAGATGACGGTATTTTTCAAATAAACTGAATTTAAAATGAAAACTGGTCTTTTTTTCGGTTCATTTAACCCCATCCATATCGGTCATTTAGTTATTGCAAACTATATGGCATCTTTTAGTGGTTTAAAAGAAGTTTGGTTGGTTGTATCGCCTCATAATCCATTAAAACAACGCAGTGGTTTAGCCAATATGTACGACCGTTTAGAAATGGCTAAATTGGCTACAGAGCATTCGCCCCAGCTAAAAGTTAGTGATATTGAATTTAAACTGCCACAACCATCTTACACTGTAGATACTTTAGCTCATTTAAAAGAACGATATCCAAAAAAGGAATTCGTATTAATTATGGGAGCAGATAATCTGGTTTCTTTAAAAAAATGGAAAAACTACGAAATCCTGCTTAAAGATTATCACATCTATGTTTACCCTCGCCCCGGTGCCGATATAAAAGAATGGGAAAACCATCCATCCATAACTTTTACAGATACCCCACAGATGGAAATTTCTTCAACCTTTATTCGTAAGGCAATTAAAGACAAAAAAAATGTTCAATTCTTTACGCCAGATAAGGTGTTGGAGTTTATTGAACAGAAGAATATGTATAGATAAATTATCCCTTATAAATCAGAAACACAGTCGGCTTCTTGTGCAAATCTATTCTTTCGCCTTTCCATGCACCAACTGTCATGGTTTTGATAAACTCATCTTCGCCATTAATATTACAAGCCACACAAAGCTGTGTGCTACCACCGCAGTTTTTGAGTACATCTTCAAACAAATGATTGTTTCTAAAAGGCGTTTCCATAAACAATTGAGTTTGTTTATTCTTTTCAGACAATACTTCCAATTCTTTAATTCTTTTAGCTCTATCTACTTTGTCTATTGGCAAATAACCATGAAAAGTAAAACTTTGCCCGCTAAAGCCAGACGACATTAAGGCTTGCAACATTGAGTTTGGCCCAACTAAGGGAACTACTTTTATACCTCGTTTATGTGCTTCGGCAACAATTTCGGCACCTGGATCTGCCACACCTGGGCAACCTGCTTCGCTCATTAAACCTACATCTATACCAGACATTAATTGAGAGAAATAAGGTACTAAGGAATTACCACGTTTGTGTTTACCATAATCATGGATCAATAATTCACTTTGTGGTATTTTAATCCCAGCTTCTTTTAAAAATTTCCGAGCTGATTTTTCATTCTCTACAATATATGTTTTAAGCGCATTAATAGTATCAACCAAAAAAGGAGTAAAAGATTTATTGCTGGCGTTTTCTGCCAACGGAACAGGGATTAAAAATAAGGTGCCTCTTTGCATAGCTAAAATAATATTTGCAAAAATACATTTTTAACCCAACATCTAGGCTTATTTAATATTAGTTAAGGTTTTGAAAGATGGATAAGATGCCAAATTGTTTTGTTGCCCTATAAGCTATGTAGCAAATTTAGTTCTGCCCGACTTATTTTTTACACAGTATAAGAGTTGCTTTTAACACTGTTTTAAAACACTTAATTGTAAAGAAATACGTTAAAAACTAATCATAACACCATTTACTAAAAATTGTTTAATCCTTTTATAAAAATGGTGTTCAAATTGATATACAAAAAGCGTTAGGTTAATTATAAATTTTAAAACACACAAAAAATGAAAAACATGATCAAATTGCCAGTAATTGTACTGGGGCTCATGCTCCTCTTTGCTGGAACCACACAAAAAGCAATGGCGCAAAATGAGGATGTTTCCTTACAATCGTTTTACGACGAATTGTCGCCTTACGGGCAATGGATTCAAGACCCTCAATACGGATACGTATGGCGCCCAGATGTTGACCAAGAAGAATTTAGGCCATATTATACCAATGGTAGATGGGCGATGACTGAGTATGGAAATACTTGGGTATCAAACTACGACTGGGGTTGGGCACCATTCCATTATGGTCGTTGGGTATATAACCGTTACAACAGTTGGGTTTGGATACCAGATACAGTTTGGGGACCAGCTTGGGTAAGTTGGAGAAGCGGTGGTGGTTATTACGGATGGGCTCCCCTAGGACCAACACTTAGCATCGGTATTAATATTGGCAGAGGCGGATACAGAGTGCCTGATATGTGCTGGAACTTTATTCCTTACAACAATATTTATTACAATAACTATCCTCGTTATAACTATGGAAGAAACAGGGTTTATATCCAAAACACGGTAATTATCAATAATACCTATGTTCGCAATAATAGAACCTATTATACTGGTCCTAGAGCTGATGATATTAGAAGTCGTACCAACCAAAATGTAACTGTTTATAATGTAAATAGAAGCAGCAGACCCGGTGCATCTAGAATTGATAACAATTCGGTTAACATCTATAACCCTCGCCCAAGTAGAGGATCAGTAAATAACAACAATGCTGCACCTAGAAATGCTGTACAAGGTAATATAAATAGAGGACCGGTTGCCGGAAGAGATGGTAATGTAAATGCAAACAACCGTCCTGAAAGAGGAAACAGAACTGATGATGTTTATCAAAGCAATAGAGGCGGAAATAATGATAGAGTAACCGGTAATGGAAACATGTCAAGTCGTCCAGCTAGAGATGGAAATGTTGTAAACCCTGGTTCACCAAGTAGAAGTACAGAAAATCGTGGTAATGTAAATCCACAAAGAGAAACTACTAGACCTGATGTTTTTGATAGAAATCGTGACAACAATACTGCACAACCACAACGTGTTGAACGTGCTGCACCTACAAAAGGGCAAATGCCCCAGAGGGCAGAACGTAGCAGAGAATTGCCTCAGACTTTACCTCAGCAACAGAGAATGGATCGCCCTCAACAAGCACCTGAACAAAGGGTTGAGCGCCAACAGCAAGCACCACAGCAGAGAGTTGAACGTCAACAACAAGCGCCACAGCAACGCGTGGAAAGACCTCAACAACAAGCTCAGCCACAACGTGTAGAGCGTGCCCAACCACAAAGAACAGAACGCACACAATCTGCTCCACAACAAAGAAGTTCTGGAAGCTCAGAAAATAGAGGTTCTAGAGGTGGTGAAAGTGGTGGAAGACCTGGAAGAGGTTAGTAATTTTAAAAAATTGAGAAAAAGCTCAGTCATCACCGACTGGGCTTTTTTGCTTTTAGACCCATATGGTTTTAAAAACCCTGTGGCCTGAGTTCGATTATTATTATTTATCACAACTTTTAGCCTAAATAAACTACTGTCAAGCTCAGGCTCTTCGCGCAACTAAAACCTGCATTGTTTAGTCCCAAACTTATCAAACAGTAGGATATTAGTTTATCTATCTGGCATCCATCCTTCGTTCATCTTACGTTTATCCTTCGTTTATCCTTCATTATTAAATGCTCAATGCGCCGTTATACTTGTGATGGAAGTAACTTGATATTAGGAAGACTGGAACTGATGGAATTGCAATCTCACTCATTTGGAACAAAAGTAAAATGCTGATTAACTAACTGATGGGCATAATAGGCGAACGTCGGGGAGGTCTCCCCAGGATGAAGTGATGCGATTAAGTATTTAAATAGACGTAATTATCGAATTCAGGTTACTAGGTATGGAAACGAAATACTTTATACTCTTTTAAATATTCTTACCTTTGCAAAACATGAAACAAAATACAGTCATTTTATTCCCTCTTCGCTTTTTATAAAGCTTTGCTGTACATCCCATTTTAATTACGTTTCTGTAATACATTATCAATAAAAATCCAATGGTTAATCCTGAAATAGAAAAAAGAAAAACGTTTGCAATTATTAGTCACCCCGATGCTGGTAAAACAACTTTAACAGAAAAATTTTTACTGTTTGGTGGCGCTATTAATACAGCAGGTGCGGTAAAACGTAACAAAGCAAACCAAAGCAATACGTCAGATTTTATGGAGATTGAGCGCCAACGTGGTATTTCGGTAGCAACTTCTGTAATGGGTTTTGAGTATAAAGATAAACGTATTAATATTTTAGATACGCCTGGTCACAAAGATTTCGCAGAAGATACCTATCGTACCTTATCTGCAGTTGATAGTGTGATTTTGGTGGTAGATTGTGTGAAAGGTGTAGAGGAACAAACTGAAAAATTGATGTCGGTTTGTAGAATGAGAAATACACCGGTTATCATTTTCGTGAATAAAATGGATAGAGAGGGTAAAGAGCCTTTCGATTTGTTAGATGAAATTGAGCAGAAATTAAACATTAGCCTTTGCCCGCTTTCGTGGCCAATTGGTCAGGGACATACTTTTAAAGGGGTATATAGCATTTATAACAACCATTTAAATTTATTTAATTCTGATAAGACCAAGGTTACAGATTCTGTAGTTGCGGTGAATGATTTGGATGATGAAGCATTGCTAGATTACCTAAAAGAAAGTGAAGTACAAGGTTTGAAAGATGATACCGAATTGGTTGATGGTGTTTACGGAAAGCTAGATAAAAGTTTATACACCGATGGTTTATTAGCACCAGTTTTTTTTGGTTCTGCAATTAACAACTTCGGGATTAAAGAGATTTTGGATACTTTCATAGAAATTGCGCCTAGTCCGAAATTACGTGAGGCTGAAGAAAGAGATGTATTGGTTGAGGAGAAAAATTTTAGTGGTTTTGTTTTTAAAATCCACGCCAATTTAGATCCAAAACACCGCGATAGAATTGCCTTTTTAAGAATTTGCTCAGGTAAGTTTGAGCGTAATAAATTCTATTACCATACTCGTCAAAATAAAAAGCTAAAATTTAGCAATCCGATGGATTTTATGGCCAACGAGAAAAGCATTGTTGAAGAAGCTTGGCCTGGTGATGTGGTTGGTTTGTATGATAGTGGCAACTTTAAAATTGGCGATACGCTTACTGAAGGCGAAAAGTTGCAGTTTAAAGGTATCCCGAGCTTCTCTCCTGCTATTTTTAAGGAAGTAGAGAATATGGATCCGATGCGAACCAAACAATTGGAGAAAGGTATTGAGCAATTAACCGACGAAGGTGTGGCACAATTATTTGTGATGCAACCTGGAAATAGAAAAGTAATTGGTGCCGTAGGAGAATTACAGTTTGAGGTGATCAGTTTCCGTTTAGAGCATGAGTACGGCGCAAAGTGTAGGTTCCGTACCTTAACTTATAGCCGCTCGAGATGGGTAACTTCTACAGATAACAAAAAGCTGGAAGAGTTTGTAAAACGTAAACAGCAACATATTGGGGTTGATAAAGAAGGTCATCCGGTTTATTTAGCTGATAACGATTTTATGATTGATATGACGAAAAGGGATTATCCGGATATTGAGTTCCATACGACGAGTGAGTTCAAGTAACCCCAAACCCCTAAAGGGGCTTTTGTTCATTTGGATTTTGTTCATACTGTCTATTTGCACTAGCTAAACGTTTTTTGATTTTGTGAACTAACAAACGTGGCGCTAGTACTTTCACACATTCGCCGAAGCCTAAAATTTCCCGTTCCAATTCGTAATTTAAAACCACATCTATTCTAAAAGTTGTGGTTTTTTCGTTTTTGGCAAGGATAACTTGCGAATCGTGAAGTGGTTTGGTAATTACATAGGGTGCATGGTAGTTTTCAAATTCTAAAATTACCTTTTGAGCTCTGTCTTTTTCGCTCTTGGTTACACCAATTACATCTTCAAAATAACGGTCGAATTCAATACCTTGGTAAGCTTTAAATTCTTCGTTTGGCAACTCTTGAAACTCAACAATCCTATCTAAAGCTAGGGTAAGTAAAATTGTTCCTTTTTTTGCTTTGGCGACTAAAAACCATCTATTTCGGTATTCTTTTAATAGATAGGGATAATAAATCTGCTGCTGAGCTTCTTTAGCTTTAAAAGATTTGTAGGCGATCAGCAATGCTGTTTTACTTAAAATGGCTTGGTACAAAGGCGGAATATATGCTAATCCTTTTACCAGCTTATTGCCTTCTAACTGTATATTGTTTGCGCTTTGTTTAGTGCTTTTGTATAGGTTGTTTTCTAAACGAGCAATCATATCGCTCATTTCATCGAAATAGTTGAAGGCATTAAATTGCTTTAATACACCAACAATCTCTTTCATTTTATTAACATCGGCATTGTTGATTGGTGCTTTTGTAATGCTGAAACTCGCGTCTTCATAAGCGTAGAAACGTTTATCTTGCACTACAATTGGTGCATTATAACCTAGTTTATCGCTCCGCATCAATTGGATATCTGCCTGAATAGTACGTTTGCTTACGCCTGTTGTAATTCCCTCGAGCTCGTAAAGTGTTTTGGCAACTTTTTCAATAATATCATCTAGAGTCCATTTACGGAAACGGTTTCTTAAACAATCGTCTATGGTTTTATACCGAATGAGCGCTAATTTATTGATAGCCATGATTCAAAATTTAATAAGCTTTCTTAAAAAACTAAGAAATTAAATTGATTAAATATAATATTCTTTAATCTATCTACGCAATACAGATGCGCAATTGATTAAAAATAAAGAAGCGATTAAAATTTTTATCACTCATTATCAATTACTTAAATATTAATTTAAAAATAATTTCTATTGCGCAAATCTGCTGCGCAGGTGGATAACAACTTTGTATTGTCGCTCAGCGATAAAGTTCTTTGATTACATATAGAAATAGATATAAAGAAATTCCGGTGTAAAAATCGGGATGGCAATACTAAAGTTTAAACCTATCCTAGTTGCGAGTTTCTAATGGCTCCAAAGTATGAGTGCCATTGCATCATCATATACTGATAGGAAGATGATAGTTTGTCTAATTTGTGTGTCGTGGGTTCGAATCCCACTTCCGAGCAATCGGAATAGCTCAGTTAGGTAGAGTAACAAACCAAAATGCAGGTTCGAATCCTGCTTCCAACCAAAAACTGGAATCGCATAAGGGTAGTGCAATGGACTTAGGATCCATCTAAAAAGAAGAGATACTTTAAATTTCTCAAACCAAATTAGCGTTGCGAAATGCATTCGGCTCAAAGATTTTTAGAAATCTGGAAAAGCAAATTTGCCTTTTGCTTTGTAAGTAAAACGAAAAAGGTGCTGATTTAAAAATCAAATCTTCCTGCAGGAGAAAGCCATATTCAAAAGAATATCGCCAATGCTAAAAGTAGATTTCATTCTTAAAAACAACCAGAAGCAATTTACTTCCGCAGAAAACAAATGAATGTTTTCGCAATGCTTTTTAAAAGAATAAACAATTAAATAATAAATAACCTATCCCAATCAAGTCCTCCTTTTTAGGGGAGGATTTAGGAGGGGTTTTAAACATCAAAAACATGAGAAAAATTACAATTAACACCAATTATGTTGCATTGGTGTTTAAAAAAGGAGAATTAAAAAGAGTATTAACAGCAGGTAGTTACTGGTTGGGCTTTGGCGAAACTATCACTATGTATGACATGAGCAAAGATTATGATTTCTCAGTTGCTGAATTAGATACGTATTTATCAAATGCTGACTTTGCTAAATTAATTTATTTGGTAAGCGTAGCTGATAATGAGTTGGCCTTGGTTTATCAAAACAAAAATTTTAAAAACGTTTTAAGAGCAGGTAGATATGCCATCTGGAAAGGTTTGTCGGAATACAGCTTTGTTAAAGTTGACATCAGCAGAATTGAAATTGAGGATAACATCGATAGAAATTTGTTGGAGAAAGCCGCTTTGGTAAACTACATAAGGGCCTATAAAATTGAAGCTTACGAAACAGGTTTGTTATTTATTGATGGCAAATTTGAGAAAGTGTTATTGGCTGGAAACTATGTTTACTGGAAAAACAACATCACTATCCAAGTTTTGAAAACCGATATGAGGCAATTGAACATGGAGATTACCGGTCAAGAGATTTTAACAAAAGATAAAGCGCAATTGAGAATGAACTTTACAATACAATACAAAGTGGAGGATGTTGTTAAAGCGTTGTTGGCGAGTAAAGATTTCGAAAAGCAATTATACATCACCATACAATTGGCTTTGAGAGAAGCGGTAGGCTTATTAACTTTTGATGAATTGATGGAAAGCAAAGAAAAAATCGGAACATCGGTTTTGGAAAGCACCATTAACAAAGCAGAAGAGTTGGGTGTAAAATTGGTAAATGGTGGTGTAAAAGACATCATTTTATCTGGAGAGATTAAAGATATCATGAACCAAGTTTTAATTGCGGAGAAAAAAGCGCAAGCCAACATGATTACCCGAAGAGAGGAAACTGCATCGACCAGAAGTTTGTTGAATACCGCCAAATTAATGGAAGACAATGCCATGTTGTACAAATTGAAAGAGATGGAATACGTGGAGAAAATTGCAGAGAAAATCAATACCATCAGTTTATCTGGTAGCGGGCAAATTGTTGACCAATTGAAACAAATCTTCGTGAAGTAAATGTTTTAAACGGGTCGTCATTGCGAGCTTCGCGAAGCAATCTTACAACTATAGCTAGTTGTTTAAGTATTCGCTTTAAGATTGCTTCGTGCCTCGCAATGACGGAAATTTGAGAAAAATCACTCAAAATAAATTAAATTTAGAAACCCTCGGCTAGGTGAATGATGCCTGCCGAGGTTTAGTTAGGAATAAAATGAAAACAGAAATAACAAATAAGCTTAAAGAAATTGAGCATTCAAACGGGATAAAAATTCTTTTTGCCTGTGAATCTGGCAGCAGAGGATGGGAATTTCCTTCGCCTGATAGCGATTATGATGTAAGATTTATTTATGTTAGACCGCTCAATTTTTATCTTTCTGTAATGGATAAACACGACCATTTGAGTTTTCCAATAAATGATGAGCTTGATATATATGGATGGGATATTAAAAAGGTATTAAAGCTTATACAAAAATCTAATACTACTCCATTTGAATGGTTGCAATCGCCAATTATTTATGTTGAGCAAGATGGTTTTAGAGATGATTTGTGGTCATTGTGTCAATCTTATTTCTACAGGAAAAAGAACATTAATCATTACTTGGGCATTGCTAAAGGGGCGATGGATACGATAAGTAATGGAGATGAAATCAAAATAAAGAAGTTATTCTATGTATTGAGACCGCTTTTATCGGCTAATTGGTGTTTAGAAAAAAATACGATTGCACCTATGCAAATTGGCCCTCTCTTAACTATAATTCCAGAAAATTTACAAAAAATAATAACTGAGCTTATTGTACTAAAATCTACATCAGCTGAAGCATTTATTATAAAGATAAATCCTGAATTAAGAATTTACATAGAAGACGAATTTAATAAGTGCAGTAACGCAGCAAAAGAATTGGATAAAGAAAGTTTTGATGCTGAGGAATTGGATACTTTTTTTAGGCTTACGGTAATGAGTTATGACAATTAAAGATATTAAAGACAAAAATCTTCTTTTGTTTGAATGCTTAAGCGGCAGCAAGGCCTTTGGTTTAGATACCCCAAAATCGGATACAGATATAAAAGGTGTTTATTATATGCCAAGAGATATGTTTTTTGGATTGCAGTACATTCCACAAATCAGCAATGAAACTAATGATGAAGTATATTATGAGATTGGCCGTTTTGTAGAGTTATTGATTAAAAACAACCCTAACATAGTTGAAATTTTAGCATCTCCAGAAGATTGTATTTTATACAAACATCCTGTAATAGATCAACTTGCAATAGATATGATATTATCGAAATTATGTAAGGATACTTTTGGAGGATATGCTTTGTCTCAAATAAAAAAAGCAAAAGGTTTAAAGAAAAAGATAGTCAACCCAATGCCGAGAACTAGAAAAACAATTTTGGATTTTTGTTATATAACAGAAAATTATTCCTCTATAAAAGCTAAAAGGTGGTTGACAAATAATAAGCTATCCCAATCTAATTGTGGACTTTCTAAAATGCCACATTCAAAAAATTTGTATGCTTTGTTTCATAATCAGAACATTCCATATAAAGGTATAATGAATAAAGAATTAGCTAACGATGTGTCTGTATCTTCTATTGCAGCTGGAGAAAAGGAATTGGCTTATTTGTTCTTTAACAAAGAAAGCTATTCCTCTCACTGTAAAGAACATACAGAATATTGGGAGTGGGTTGAAAAAAGGAACGATGAACGCTATAATTTGAATAAAGAACACGGTAAGGATTATGATGCAAAAAATATGATGCATACAATAAGGCTCTTACAAGTTGCACTTGAGATTATTCGCGATGGAAAATTAAATGTTAAACGGCCCAATAGAGAAGAGTTATTAGCTATAAAAAGAGGCGAACTGACTTATAATGAGGTATTAGAAAAGGCAGAGCATTTAATGTCTTTAATTGAAAAAGAAACAGCAGATAGTAAATTACCAAACAAACCAAATGGCAAAGAAATTGAAGCTGTTCTGGTAAAAATGAGAGCTGAATTATATGCTCATTAAACGAACAAAATGAAAACAGAAATAACAGGTAAAACTCTAAAAGCTTTAGGTTATACGGAAGGAAAAATATTAGGTTTAGCTTTAGAAATTTTGAAGGAAAACTTCAAAGATGTAGCAACCAATGAAGTTCAGAAATTGTTGAAGAAGGTAAAAAATTATCCAGAAAGCTTTTTGGATGATGATGTTTTAGGTGTTTTGGCAACAGTATTAATTGAAGAAGCAAACCCAAAAGGCGATGGTAAAATTGCATTAACTGATAATGCCAAAAGCTACACAACGTTTGGGGAAAGCTACATTGAAGATGGCGCTAAAGAACAAATGAATATCGCAATGAAGTTACCGGTTACAGCAGCTGGAGCGCTAATGCCTGATGCGCACCAAGGTTATGGTTTGCCAATTGGCGGTGTTTTAGCAACGCGTAATACCATAATTCCCTATGGAGTTGGTGTGGATATTGGTTGCCGAATGGCCTTAAGTATTTTCGATATTCCTGAGAAATATTATTTTGGTAAGGATGCGATGTACAAACGAGAATTAATCGCTCATACCAAATTTGGCGCCGGACAAAACTATAAAGGCGATGAAAAAGCAGACCATGAAGTTTTGGAAAACAAAGACTTTAATGCTAGTCCTTTCTTAAAAAATTTACACGGCAAAGCTTGGGCGCAATTGGGTACTTCTGGTGGCGGTAATCACTTCGTAGAATGGGGAATTATAGATTTCGCAGAGCGAGATGAAGTTTTGAATATCGATAAAGGTCGTTATGTGGCTTTGCTAACACATTCAGGTTCTCGTGGATTTGGCGCAACCATAGCAGGCCATTATACCAAACTGGCTAAGGATATTTGTAAGTTGCCTCGAGAAGCGGTAAACCTTGCTTACTTAGATATGAACTCAGCGGAAGGACAAGAATATTGGATTGCCATGAATTTAGCTGGCGATTATGCTTCTGCTTGTCATGAGGTAATTCATCAAAGATTAACCAAAGCAATAGGTGCAAAGGTTTTAGCGAAAGTAGAAAACCATCATAATTTTGCTTGGAAAGAAACCCTAAATGGAGAAGAAGTAATTGTTCATAGAAAAGGAGCAACTCCAGCTGGCAAAGGAGTAATGGGAATTATACCAGGAAGCATGACAGCCCCAGGATTTTTGGTTAGGGGAAAAGGAGAAACCAACTCCATTAATTCTGCTTCTCATGGCGCAGGGCGATTAATGAGCCGAACAAAAGCCATTCAATCCATTACCAAATCAGACATGAAAGCCATTTTAAAAGACCATAATGTAACTTTAATTGGTGCAGGCTTAGATGAAGCACCTATGGCTTATAAAGACATCAACAAGGTAATGACAGCACAAACAGATTTAGTTGATGTGATTGCGAAGTTTGAGCCAAAAATGGTAAGAATGGCTGACGATGGAAGTAGGGAAGATTAACCCCCTCCGATGTAAAATCGGAGCAAGCTCTAAAGGAGCTTTAAACCTCGTAGGTTTCAAAAACCTACGAGGTTTTGTATTTTAGCGATTCGAACACTTTCAAATTAGCAATGTTCTAAGTTATATAAACCTGATTGAGGTGGAAACAAATCCCGATTTTTCTATCGGGATGTTGGAACAGAAAGCAGGGCTGAAATAACCAATGAGTACTGTCTTTGCTTTTCAAAAAAATTGAAACAGGTATCAGGTATAGTCTGAGATTTTATAAGTTGAGATAATCTAACAAGCTCAATATAATAAAATGGTCTAAATATTTGCGTTTAACAATTGTAATCGGGTAGCCAGATTTTTCTTTTTAGGCGTTATTTTACCCTTTTTATCTACTTTATTTATCACGTTAATTAAATTTACATACTTGGCAGGGTCTCCCGGAGATTCGAAAACTACAACTTCAGCAAAATTCTGCGCATCTACAATTTCTTCGTTGTGCTTTAACAAATCATATTCTTTTCTGTCTAGCGCTGTTAAAAAAGTGTCTTTATCTTCAACATAGTTGATGCGATGAATGAATTTACGTCTCGTCATCCATGCGTCGTTCTGCTCAGAAAAAGGTGTGACAACTTGCCCATTTCCAACGGTTAAAACCACACTTAAAAGGATAACCAACAGTTCGCCAAACCAAATTATCCAGAGCAAAAATCCAGAAACGGTTGAACTACTTTCGATACGGAAAGTACCAATTTCATTAAGGTATTGTATTTCTTCAAACAATACTCCTGGATGGCTGAATAGATAAAAGAAGTCGCCAATTAGTATTTTGATATCTTCTCCTGTGAGTTTAAAGGTAAATCCGTTTGCGCTGTATGACAGCACATCAAAAAGTACCCATTGATTATAAAAGGCAAGTAATCCGCAAAAAACAGCAATACCAATGGCTATTTTAAAATTTCTTATTTTACCTATTTTAATACCAAGATCTATAAAATAGGCTAAGAACATACCAAACATGAGTGCACAAATGGCATTGAACCAAATATTGGGAATTAGTCTAACCAATACGATGTAAACTACAGGCAAAATAAAAGATGCCAAAATGCCAAATAGAACTGTTTTTAAAACTCCAGATGGAGATGCTACGCCTGACGCAATGTATTTTTCGCCCATAAATTTAATTCGATATAATTTAATTAACACTTAAACAATAGGGATGTTTGTGCTTTTCAATATCAAAATTAAATTAATTGAGTTTTGCTAAAGCAGCTTTAATTCTTGGCAACATATCCTTAATATCCTGTAAAGAACAACCACCAATTGATGCTCTAAACCAAGGCATATTTTCGTCATTTCCAAAAGCAGAAAAAGGAACCAGTGCCGTTTGTGCTTCTTTAATTAAATAGAAATTTACATCGGCACTATTTTTTAACAAATCTCCTGCTGGAGTTGTTTTGCCAATATAATCGATTTTTAAAGTGAGGTAAATTGCACCCATTGGGATAACGGAATCAACTGCAAAACCTTCGCTTTTTAGTTGTTGAAAACCATTATGTAATTCATCTAAACTGGCTTGAACTTGTGCTTTAAAGCTGGTTAAAAATTCATCAACCAATGTTTTATTTTTGAAATAGTCTGCCACTGCAACCTGCTCTGCTTTTGGTGCCCAAGCACCAATATGACCAAGCAGAGATTTCATTTTACTCACTACGTTTTCGGGTCCGAATGCCCAGCCCACACGCACTCCCGTAGCAGCTAAACATTTAGATATTCCATCAATGTAAATGGTATAATCTTTTAACTCTGGGCGTAAACTAACAGGGTTTACGTGTTCTTTATCAAAAGTTAGCAACGAATAAATCTGATCGTACATAATGTACAGCGGTTTTTCATCCACTTTGCGAGATTTGTTTTCTTCGATAACAATATCACAAATTTCTTCCAATTGCTCTTTGGTAAACATGGTTCCCGTTGGATTTAGCGGGGAACATAGAGCCAATAAAGTTGCGCCTTTCAGATGTGGTTTTAGCTGTGCTGCAGTTGGCATAAAATTATTTTCAACCGTGGTTTCTACCGCAATGCCATTTGCAGATGATAAGTGGCAATAGTGGTTGTTATTCCAAGACGGTGCTGGATATATGACCGTATCTCCTGGGTCTATCAACGCTAAATACGTGGCATAAATTAACGGACGAGAACCGCCAACAACTAAAATTTCGTTTATTTTATAATCTAAATTGTAACGATCTTTCAGAATTTCAACTACCGTTTCACGTAGCGGCAAAATACCATCTGCTGGTGGATAATTGGTATGTCCATCATGATACGCCTGCACTATTGCTTTTTCTAAAGGCTCTGGAATTGGGAAAATGGATGAATCAAAATCACCAATGGTTAGGTTTGCAATTTGTGCACCCTTACGTTTCATGTCGTTAACTTCGTTTCCAATTTTAATGATTTCTGAGCCGATAAGTGTGTTTGCTAATACTGATACATTCATAATCTTTGGTTGTGTTTTATAAACTTCGTCATTGCGAGGCACGAAGCAACCTCTTTTTTGTATTTTTTATTTATTGAAAATCAAAGTTAGTAGCTTTATCTGCTGTAGCCCTGTCCCAAAGGGACTAAACAGGAGCTATCCGTTTCTGCCGATGTAAAATCTGGATTCACTGCTATCAGGTTTAATAACTTCTTTCAGTTTTTCAAAACCGAGTTTCTATTTTAATGCTTTAAAATTGCTTCGTTCCTCGCAATGACGAATTGGCGAAATTAAAGTACATTACTTAACTAAATTCGCTATCGCTTTGTTTACTTTATCGAAATTAAATTGAGCTAAAACCTCATTCATCATTTCAGTAATTTCATCATTACAAAGATTGCCAATGCTTCCTTCGTGCGTATGTTTAACCGTTTTGTTCGGCTTAAAAGTTAAGTTGTCAATACTAGCACCAACAATTTTATAAGCTTCTCTAAATGGAGTTCCACTTAAAGCCAATTCATTAACCACATCAACGCTAAACAGATAATCGTATTTTTTGTCATCTAAAATACGGTCTTTAACGGTAATGTTTTGCAACATGAAAGTTGTCATTTCTAAACATTCATTTAAAGAAGTGATGGCTGGGAAAAGGTTTTCTTTTAGCAACTGTAAATCTCTATGGTAACCCGATGGTAGATTTGTTGTCATCATGGCAATTTCATTTGGCAAAGCCTGAATTTTATTACAACGAGAACGAATTAGCTCAAAAACATCTGGATTTTTTTTATGCGGCATAATGCTAGAACCTGTTGTTAATTCATCTGGAAAAGTAATAAAACCAAAATTTTGATTAATGAACAAACAAACATCCATCGCCATTTTGGCTAGTGTTGCTGCAACATTAGCCATCGCCTGACCTAAAATTCTTTCTGTTTTGCCTCTGCCCATTTGCGCATAAACAACGTTGTAATTTAGCTTTTCGAAACCTAATAATTCGGTTGTCATCGTTCTATTTAATGGGAAAGAAGAACCATAGCCTGCAGCAGATCCTAAAGGGTTTTTGTTGCAAACTTTATAAGTTGCCAACATCATTTCCATATCGTCTGCCAAGCTTTCTGCATAAGCCCCAAACCATAAACCGAATGATGATGGCATGGCAATTTGCAAGTGCGTATAACCTGGCAAAAGTTTATCTTTATGAGTATTACTCAGCGAAATTAATTGATTAAACAAGGTTGAAGTATTTTCTACAATCTCTTGAATACAAGCCCTGAAATATAACTTCAAATCCACCAAAACTTGGTCGTTACGAGAGCGACCGCTATGGATTTTTTTACCCGCTTCGCCAATGCGCTGGGTTAATAACCATTCTACTTGAGAATGAACATCCTCTACGCTATCATCAATAGTGAATTTGCCATCTTCAATTTCTTTGTAAATTACTTTTAAGGCATTTTGAACTTCAGCCAGTTCTTCAGTAGATAACAAATTGATGCTAGCTAGCATTTCTACATGTGCCAAAGAACCTAAAACATCAAAAGCAGCCATTTGTAGATCTAATTCTCTGTCTTTACCAACAGTAAACGCCTCAATCCCTTTATTAACTTCAATATTTTTTTGCCAGATTTTCATTGTTGGTAGATGCTATAAACTTAAGTACTTTAACTAGCTGCAAAAGTACAAATAATACGTAAGAATAGGGAATCGGCTGATTTTATAAAACAAACACAACACTGTTGCATATAATTATTTGTCGATGTATTTATTTCCCGTTTTAATGTTTTATTTTAGCACAACCAAATCCTTATATATGAAGAATTTAAAACTTATTTTATTTGTTTTCGCCCTCCCCTTTGCTGGCAAAACATCTGCGCAAGATAAGCCTGCGCTCGCATGGAAAGATATCTCCAAATGGACTTATAACCGAGGGACTTCCTTATCTCCCGATGGCCAATGGACGGCTTGGTCCAGTGGACCTACCGAAGGGGATCTTAAGATGACGATCCGCAAAACCTTCGACACGCTTAAATATTCTTATCCGATTGGCGCAAGTGCAAGCCCCATTTCTTTTACTAAAGACTCAAAATTTGCAGCATTCAAAGTTTCTGCAAAAGATGCAGAAGCAAAAGTAGCTAGAAAGACCATGAAACCAGTTTATGATAAGTTGTTATTGGTTTCATTGGCAGACAACAAGCAAACTACTTTTGAAAAAGTAAGAAGCTTTAATTTTTCTGGTGAAAATTCATCATGGATCGCTATTCAATTCATGGCTCCAGAAACAGCAGCAAAAGGTCCAGATGCTCCAAAGGGAACTGATGTTTTGTTATACAACCTAGTAAACAAAAAGAGTTTTAACCTAGGTAATGTTGCCGAATTCTCTTTTAATAAAGCTGGCGATCAGTTAGCTTACATCGTAGATGCAAATGGTCAAAATGGCAATGGCATATTCTTAAGAGATATGAAAACAGGTTTAACAACTGCACTAGATAATGATAAAGCCACATATAAAAGTATCAATTGGAATGAAGATGGCAATGCTTTTGCGCTATTAAAATCTAATAAAAACGAAAAATTTAAAGATGATGTTTTTAGCATTATTGGAATTAGTAAGATAAATGGTGACCTAACAACTAAAGTGATCTACAATGGGATTGATGATACTACTTTTCCAAAAGGGATGGGCATTAACACCAATGCAAGCCCTTATTGGTCGGATGATCAATCAACCCTATTTTTCGGCATTAATACCTTAGCTAAAAAAGAAGATAAAAAGGCTGCAGATAGCTTATCGAGAACTAGAAAACCTGATGCAAAAGCAGATAGTCTTGCCAAAGTAGCAAAGATAGAACCTAAAAAAGAAGATATCGAAAAACCAGATATGATTATCTGGAATTGGCAAGATAAACGTTTGCAATCTGCTCAGCAGACCCAAGAGATGAGAGATAAGAATTTCAATTATACTAGCTCTTATCGCATCTCGGATAAAAAATTTACACAATTGGCAGACAGCAGCATGCGTTCGGTAATGGTTGCCCCAAAGCAATTATATGCTATCGGTTATGACAATTCTAATTATGAACTAGCTGGTAACTTAGATGGACAAAGTTATACAGATATTTATTTAATTGACCTCAAATCAGGGGCAAAAAAACGTTTATTCGAAAAAATGTATGCAACCAATGGTGGCCGCTTATCGATTGCACCGAATGGAAAAATTGCTAGTTATTATGTAGATGGCGTATTCTATAGTATCAATTTAGAAAATGGGCAGATCGCTAACTTAACAGGAAACATCAAGACTTCATTTGTGGATGAACTGGATGACCATAATGTATCTAAACCAGCTACTCAAAATCTAGGTTGGTCAACTGATTCTAAATATGCATTGATTATGGATAATTATGATCTATGGAGAATTTCCGCGGACGGCAAAAGTGTAGTTTCTTTATCAGACAATTGGAAAAGTACAAAAGCAAGTGTAGCAGGAAGATTAAGAATTTACCCTTACGAAAAAGGTACCGACTTAAGCAAAGACCAGTATTTTATGGTTTTTAATAGCAAATCAAAAGATATGGGCTTAGGTATTTTGCCTGCCGGAAAGTCTAAAATTAATGTGTTATTTACCGATGAGAATGCTTATGGGGCCTTAATTAAAGCAGAAAACGCCAAGGTATTTGCTTACACCAAAAGCAATTACTCACAATCTCCAGTTCATTTTGCTACTGCTAACACTGATTTAAGCGGAGCAAAACAGGTAACCACAAATACTCCAGATCAAACTAAATATGCATGGACATCTGGAGTTAAGTTAATTAATTATGTAAGTGCCAATGGCGATAGTTTACAAGCAGCTTTATACTTGCCGGCTAATTATGTTGCTGGAAAAGTTTATCCAACCATCACTTATATTTATGAGCGCTTAACCGATGGATTGAATAACTATTCGATGCCAAGTTTTCCAAGTGGTGGCTTCAACAAAGCAATGTATTTAAGCAATGGTTATGCTGTTTTAGAACCAGATATTAAATACAAATTGAACGACCCAGGAATGTCGGCTGTTGCTTGTGTAGTTCCTGCAGTTAAGGCAGCAATTGCTACTGGGGTTGTTGATGAAAAGAATGTGGCTATTCACGGTCACTCTTGGGGTGGTTATCAAACTTCATTCTTGATAACCCAAACAAATATTTTCAAAGCAGCAGCAGCTGGTGCACCATTAACCAATATGATTAGTATGTACAGCTTAATTTATTGGAATAGTGGTGGTACAAATCAAGCCATTTTTGAGGCCAGTCAAGGTCGTTTAACACCAGGTTATTGGGATAACTGGGATGCATTTGCTCGCAACTCTCCTGTTTATCACATCAAAAAGGTACAAACACCATTGCTACTTTTACATAACGATAAAGATGGTGCAGTAGATTATACACAAGGAATTGAATACTATAATGGTTTAAGGAGATTAAATAAGCCAGTAGTAATGATCACCTATAAAGGAGAAAATCATGGGATTGCTAAATTGCCCAACCGTAAGGATTACGCAGTGCGCATGATGGAGTATTTTGATTATATGCTAAAAGGAAAGCCTGCTCCAGAATGGTGGAGTAAGGGGGTTAACCGTTTAGATATGGAGAAACATTTGGAGACTAGAGCTTTTGATGGAGGTGAAGATAATTAAATAAAGAAGTGGGTATTCAAAAAGGAAAATCTAACGTCTGAGAATTGGCTGTAAAAAAATTTCTCCACCAGGTACCCGAATACAAAAGGGGCTGTTCGACCTTTTCGGACAGCCCCTTCTTTATTTAGATGCTTGCTATAAAAGGAGCTTGTTTAATATACGTTTGATCGTGCAATTGATTAATCAAAAAATAAGATAAATCTGTTGCACTTATCTTTTCTCCAGGACAATCTTTCAAATTAATATTTACCCCATAAGACTTGTCCGTTAGCTCAATTAAAGGCAGCCTTACCAAGGTCCAATCGATATTACTGTTTACCAAAGCTTCGTATTCTAACTGCTTATCAGCAGTTATTAATGGATAGTTTGCATACATCCATGCTGTTCCTTGTTTAACTATTTCATTTTTTTGATCAAAAGGAGTATCTACATTTAAGCCCGTAAGTAAAATATATCTTTTTATTCCATACTCATTCATTACTTCAGTTATGTTTTTTGAAACCTGACTAAAAACTGAAGGTTCCCCTTTAGGCTGTCCAACGGCACTAATTATCGCACTACAATCTTCTAGTAAGATTCTAATAGCTGTAAGGTCTCTGGCATCACCCTTTATGACTTCAATTAGAGGGTTGATGATTTTAAAATTTTCGGGATGCCTAAGTAAGATTTTGATTTGAAATCCCTGCGCTAATAAATTTTTCACAAGGTATTTACCGGCTTTGCCAGTACCGCCAATAACGGCAATTTTATGATATTGTATCATTATTTTCTTTATAAATTTAGCAATATGGACTGTTTCGGTTATATCAGATTTGATTTAACCGGAATACAAAAGCGATTGCAATTGTATCAATACAATATTTATAAAGAGATTTTAATAAACGAATATAGTGATTGAATTTGGTTTGACAAGTTCAATCACTTATTCTTTTGGCTATTTCCCGTTAATAACCGGCTTTAACATATTCACATAACCCTCTACACCTTCGGCAACTTCGCGAACGTATAAAAATTCATCAGCCATATGCGAGCGACCAGAAAAGCCTGGTCCACATTTTACTGATGGAATATCTAATAAAGCTTGGTCTGACGTAGTAGGTGAACCATAAGTAGTTTTACCCAAATTTACACCAGCTACTACCACTGGGTGGTTTTTATCAATTGATGATGGTTTCAAACGGATAGAGCGAGGTGTAACATCACAAGCTACATTTGCTCTGATAATTTCTAAAACCTCTTCATTGGTATAAGAATCCGTTACACGAACATCAACCGTAAAAGTACAGTTTGCAGGAACCACATTGTGTTGTGAACCAGCATTGATAATAGTAACCGTCATTTTCAGCGGGCCAAAAACTTCAGAAACTTTTGGAAATTGATAATTCCTAAACCATTCAATATCTTTTAGTGCTTTGTAAATTGCATTTTCTCCTTCTTCCCGAGCCGCGTGACCAGCTTTTCCACGTGAAATACAATCTAAAACCAATAAACCACGTTCGGCAATTGCCAAATTCATTTCAGTAGGTTCGCCCACAATTCCGAATTCTAATTCGCCTAAGTCTGGTAAAACCAACTCTAAACCATTATTGCCAGAAATCTCTTCTTCCGCCGTTGCGGCTAAACAAATGTTATATTTTAAATTTTCTTGAGGATAGAAATATAAGAAAGTTCCAATCAACGAAACCAAACAACCGCCTGCGTCATTACTACCCAAACCAAACAATTTATCACCTTCAATTGCTGCGTCATAAGGGTCGCGAGTGTAACCAGAATTTGGCTTAACCGTATCGTGGTGTGAGTTTAAAAGAAGGGTAGGTTTTGAAGGGTCGAAGTGTTGGTTATAAGCCCAAACATTATTCATTTTGCGATAGGTTTTTACCCCTCGTTCTTCTAAAAATTGAGCGATTAAATTCGCCGTTCTATCTTCTTCTTTACTAAAAGATTGGATGCGGATTAATTGACGCAATAAATCCAAACTTTCTTTTTGTATGTTTTCTATCATAAGCCCCTCTCAACCCTCCCCAAAGGAGAGGGCTTTACAAAGTTTTCTATTATGTTATATTTTTCGCATTAGACCTTCCGCCTTCCAACCTTCTATCTCTTCGCTTTGGTCTTTCTCCTTTAAGCTTTTAGCTCTCTTTCGTATACAAATTCCCAGCTTTTAAAGCCGAAAGTTTAATACCTTTAATTAGCGATGAACTAAAGCCATTGTGCTCCATTTCATTTAAGCCAGCAATGGTACAACCTTTTGGCGAAGTTACTTTATCTATTTCTGATTCTGGATGCGTTCCGTGTAATAAAAGTAAGTCTGCAGCGCCTTTTGCAGTTTGCACCGCCATTTTTAAAGCTTCATCTGCATGAAATCCAATTTCCACTCCACCTTGTGATGCCGCCCTAATAGCTCTTAAAAAGAAAGCGATACCACAAGCGCAAAGTGCAGTTGCCGAAGTCATTAAATCTTCGTTAATCTTAACAACCGACCCAACTGTTTCAAACATTTTGGTCACATCTGCTAAATTCTCTGCAGAAGCATTATCACTTGCAATACAAGTCATCGACTGGCCAATGGCGATTGCTGTGTTTGGCATCGCCCTGATCACTTCTACATCATTGCCCAACTTCTCTTTAACCGCAGCACAACTTACACCAGAAATCACAGAAATCACCAAGTGTTTAGCCGGGTCTATAGCAGATGAAATTTCATCTAAAACTAAATTTAGTTGTTGAGGCAAAACCGCTAAAATTACCACATCCGCATTTGAAACAGTTGTTTTATTATCACTACTAATATTAAATCCCGCCACTTCAAATGGTTTTAAATGGTCTAAACTTCTCCGTGTTAAAGTAATTTGGGCTGCAGATGTGTAATCAGCTTTCACTAACCCTTTCGCTAAAGAAATTCCGATATTTCCAGAACCAATAATTGCTATTTTTTTCATTTGATTTAATATTTATTAGAAAAGCAGTTCAGCAAATCTATTAATGTTCAGTCCTGCTATTCGCTTTACTGCGTTGCACTTCGTGTTCGCTACTATCAGGTTTAGCTTGCAAGTGTAGTGGTTAATTTGTTCCTTTTCCGTTCAACAACCATAACTTTCGCCTTATTATTAACCACAAAGGCACTAAGTTCACAAAGATTCAATTCCTTGGTGTTCTTCTTGTCTTGGTGGTTCTATTTTAACATCTTCGTCCCAAAGCTTCCACTCTCCAGTTCTCCCAACTCATCGGCTTTGCCAATATAAACAGTGCTAACACCTTTGTTAATTGCCTTAAAAGCATTGTGCAATTTGGGTATCATTCCACCTGCAACAGTGCCATCCGCTTTTAAGCCCTCAAACTCACTCGATTTAATTTCACGAACAACTGTATCGTCATCATTAACGTCTTTTAGCACACCTTTTTTCTCGAAGCAATATACCAATCGAGTTTCATATAATGATGACATCGCCACCGCAACTGCCGAAGCGATTGTATCTGCATTGGTGTTTAGCAATTGTGTGTCTCCATCGTGGGTAATTGCACATAAAACCGGTGTTAAACCTGCTTGTAGCAAATTATTCAACATTGTTGAGGAAACCGAATCTTCATCTAAATCGCCAACAAAACCATAGTCGATATCTTTTACAGGGCGTTTTTTTGCTTTAATGATATTTCCATCTGCACCTGTTAAACCAATTGCGTTATTGCCTTTTGCCTGCAATTGCGCCACCATATTTTTATTGATCAATCCGGCGTAAACCATCGTTACAATACGTAAAGTTTCGATATCTGTAATCCGTCTCCCTTCAACCATTTTAGCTTCAATGCCTAAACTTTCGCCAAGTTCTGTTGCAATTTTCCCACCTCCATGAACTAAAATTTTATCTCCTGGCAAAGCAGTAAAGTCCAACAAAAATTGATGTAAATTCTGAGAATTGTCAATTACGTTTCCGCCTATTTTTATAATGGTTAGTTGTTTCATTTTATTGAGCTTAAAGCTTAAAGCAAAATGCTGGAAGCTTTGGTCTTTCTGCTTTTTATAATTCTTCTAACATTGCTTTTAGCACCGCTTGTGCCGACCAAAGTCTGTTACCAGCTTCATGGATAACCAGTGAATTTGGCCCATCTAAAATCTCCGAAGACAACTCCAAATCGCGACGAACTGGCAAGCAATGCATCACTTTAGCATCATTCGTGAATTTCAATTTATCGTTATTCATCATCCAGCCATCTGGATAAGTTAAAACCTTACCATATTCTTTATAACTGCTCCAATTTTTAACGTAAACATAATCAGCTCCAGCTAAAGCTTCTTCTAAATTATATTCAATTTTAGCTCCCGGCGTAAAATCTTCAGCAAGTTCATAACCTTCTGGTTGTGCAATCGTAAAATCAATCATTCCTTCTGCTTGCGCCTTACACATCCATTCTGCGAATGAATTAGGCACTGCCTGAGGTAATGCCTTTACGTGTGGGGCCCAAGCCAAAACAACTTTTGGTTTATCATTAGCACCAACTCTTAATGGATTCCAAGTTTCGTGAATGGTAATAATATCTGCAAAACTTTGCAAAGGGTGACGTGTTGCACTTTCTAAACTAACAACGGGAACAGCACAATATTTCACAAATTTATTGAAGAAATCTTCGCTGTAATCTTCTTCACGGTTATTCAGTTTAGGGAAAGAACGTAAACCTAAAATATCGCAATATTGCCCCATTACAGCAGCAGCCTCACGAATATGTTCAACGGTTGAACCATTCATTACTACACCATCTTGAGTTTCTAATGCCCAGCCTTCTTTGTCTAAGTTCATTACCATAACGTTCATACCCAAATTTAGCGCCGCTTTTTGGGTACTTAAACGGGTACGCAAACTTGGGTTCATAAAAACTAAACCTAAGGTTTTGTTTTTACCCAAGTCTTGGTGTGCATAAGGATTTGCCTTTAACGCAAGTGCATCCTTTACAAATTGTTTGATGCTGGGAACATCGTTTACGGAGGTGAAAAGTTTCATTCTTTTAAAGCTTAAAGACTAAAGCTCAATGCTGAAAGCTTCCTGCCAATGCAAAAAGCACACCCAAACTATAGTCAATTATTTCTTAAACGTTTCAGCAAGCCAATCAGCATTGCTTTAACTTCATTAGTTTTATTATTTATCTCTTGATACTTATTGTCATTCAAGTATCTTAAATCTTTAGCAAGTAAACAAGCATATTCGGTCTCGTGGCAAGAACCTAATGCCATATCTAAAAACCTAGCAAAATCCATATCTGAATTTCTTCCAGCTCCTTCAGCACTGTTTAATGGAACTGAATATGCAGCTCTTTTAACTTGGCTATGCAAATCATACTTCTCTGATGATGGAAATAAAGGAAGGATATCTGAATAAACAAATAGCACCATTAAATGCGCTTTCTTCCAAACTTCAAATTTTTGATAATCTCTCATTTTCTTTCTAGCTTAATTTTGACACAAAGACAAAGCCTTTGAAATTGAAAATAGGGATTTCTCTAATCTAGTTCTTTACCATCAAATAAGCTAATTGCAATCCGCTTTTAGCTTTAAGCTTTTCGCTAATTAACTAAGTTACCAAATGCTGCCAAAAACTCGTCTGCATTTTCTTTTGTTAAATTCAAGGCAGGCAATAAACGAATAACGTTTGGCTTAGCCTCTCCAGTAAAAATGAAATGTTTAAACAACAAATCTTTTTTAACGTGAGCTAATTCTTCTGGCAATTCTATTCCAATCATTAAACCACGACCTCTAACTTCTTTTACATGCTCAAATTTATTTAATTCTTCCATTAAATAGCTGCCAATTTTTTCAGCATTTTGCATCAAATTATCTTTTTCCATCACTTCTAAAACTGCTAATGCCGCAGCGCAAGCCAAGTGATTGCCACCGAAAGTTGTTCCTAATTCTCCGTGCCAAGGTTTAAATTTTGGAGCAATTGAAATTCCAGCAACAGGGAATCCATTACCCATTCCTTTCGCCATGGTATAAACATCTGCTTCTACACCTGCGTAATCGTGTGAATAAAACAACCCTGTTCGGCCATAACCACATTGCACGCTATCTGCGATGTACACTGCATTATACTCATCACAAAGTGAACGGATTTTTTGTAAGAAACTTTTTGAAGCTTCTTTAATTCCGCCAACTCCCTGAATGCCTTCTATAATAACTGCCGAAATTTCATCACCCTGTGATTTGAAAGTCTCTTCTAAAGCAACTTCATTGTTAAAAGGTAAAAAGATTACGTTTTCAGTTTGATTAACTGGTGCAACAATTTTCGGATTATCTGTTACCGCAACAGCTAAAGAAGTACGTCCGTGGAATGCGCCAGAAAAAGCGATTACTTTTTTTCTTCCATTATAAAAAGATGCCAATTTTAAGGCGTTTTCATTGGCTTCGGCACCAGAATTTACTAAAAATAACTGAAAATCTTTTTTGCCAGAAACTTCGCCTAATTTCTCTGCTAATTGAGCCTGCAAAGGAATTTTCACAGAGTTAGAATAAAATCCAACCTTGTTTAATTGCTCGGTTAAGCGATTTACATAATGCGGATTGGTATGACCAATTGATATTACAGCGTGACCGCCATATAAATCTAAATATTTTTGATTGTTAGCATCCCAGACATTGCTGCCGGCTGCTTTTGTAATTTCTATATTGTTAAGAGGGTATACGTCGAATAAATTCATTTTAATAAGGTTAAAGGTTGAGGGCAGGAAGGTTGAGGGTCAAAGTCGTCTAGCCTTTTCCACCGCCTCTCAAAAATTTTATAAATGCGATTAACATCGCCTTAATTTCATTGATGCTTTTATTAACCATAGCATATAAATTTTCATTTATATAATTTAAATCTCTGATTAAAATAAAAGCATACTCTACTTCTTTTGCGGAACCAAGTGCATTATCAAGATAACTTGTAAAATCTTTATCTGTATTCTTACCACTTCCTTCCACACTATTTAAGGGAACTGAATAGGTGGCCCGCCGGATTTGTTGCGTTAAAGCAAACTTTTCTCCACTAGGCATAATAGGCAAGATCTCCTTATAAACTTGTAAAGTAAATAGGTGTGCTTTCTTCCAAACGTCTAGTTTCTGATAATCTCTCATATCTTTAAAGTTTTATAGTTCTGCATCCAAACCTTCCTGCCTTCAGCCTTCTTAACCTCTACCTTAAAAGAAGGCTGCTTTCAATTTCAGCCCTGCGGTTTCTTCCAAGCCAAACATTAAATTCATATTCTGAACTGCTTGTCCGCTTGCACCTTTTAATAGGTTGTCGATTGCACTAATAATAAATAGTTTATTACCGTGTTTTTCGATATGAACCAATGCTTTGTTGGTATTTACAACCTGTTTTAAATCTATGTTTTTCCGACTTACGTGAGTAAATGTATGGGCACTATAATAATCTTCATAGATGGTTTGAGCTTCTTCCAAAGTCAAATCACTTTCTACATACATTGAAGCTAAAATTCCTCTTGTAAAAGCACCACGTTGTGGAATGAAATTTAAAGCGTCAACCCCTAAATCCCCTGAAGGGGACTTTTTAGCGGCCTGCAATAAACTTTCTCCAATTTCATTTAAATGTTGATGCTCAAAAGCTTTATATATTGAAAGATTGTTGTTTCTCCAGCTAAAATGCGAAGTTGTAGATAAGCTTTGTCCGGCGCCAGTTGAGCCAGTGGTTGCATTAATGTGAACTTCGCTTTTAAGCAATCCTTTTGCAGCCAAAGGCAATAAGCCTAATTGAATACAAGTTGCAAAACAACCTGGATTAGCGATGTTTTTAGCCGACTTTATTTTGTCTCTATTTAATTCTGGAAGTCCATATACAAATTCTCGATTTGCGAGTTGGGAGTTTTGAGCTAACCTAAAATCTTGAGATAAATCGATGATTTTGATATTCTCATCAATTGAATTAGCTGCTAAAAATTTCTTCGCATCACCATGTCCAACACATAAAAAAAGAACTTCGATATCTTGACGGAGATCATTTGTAAATTTTAAATCGGTATCCCCAATTAAATCTGTATGCACATCAGAAATTAAATTTCCAGCGTTGCTTGTGCTGTTTACAAAAGCGATTTCCACATTTGGGTGGTTGACTAAAATACGCAACATTTCCCCTCCTGTGTAACCTGCGCCACCAATTATCCCTGCTTTAATTTTACTCATTTCTTAAATTATATCAATTTTGTAAAGAAAAAATTCGTTATCTGGCTCTTGTTTTTTAAAACCAATTGCTTCATATAAACTTTGAGCTGAAAAATTATCAACGGCAGTTTCCAATTGTACAAAAGTAGAGCCTTGTATTTTTGCAAAATTCATTGCAGTTTTAATCAGTTCTTCTCCAATTCCTTGCTTGCGATAATCGCTATCAACAAACAAATCATTTAAAATCCAATTTTTAGTTAATCTAGCCGATGAATATTTTGGATAAAGTTGTGTAAAACCTACAGGTCTATTTTCCTCTAATGCCACAAAAATTATAGATTCATTATTCTCTAAGCGAGCATCAATAAATCCTTTAGCCATTCCTAAATCAGAGAACTTTCCGTAAAAAATTCTGTATTGATTAAATAAACCAACTACTAAGTTAGCTTCATTTAGTTCAATACGTTTAATTTCTATTTTACTCACAATCTGTTCTGTCATTTTGGGTTGATGGATAGGAGAAAAGTATAAATTCTAAATCTTGATTTGTTTCATTCGAGATTTTATGTTTGTTGCCTGCTTTTATTTGCAGACCAGTATTTGCATTAACAAAAACGGTTTCGCCTTCAATTAAAAATGTTGCCTTCCCTTTTAATATGTAGAAAAACTGTGCTGCATAAGTATGAAAATGCAACTTTTCAGCAGTTTGAGCAGGCATTAATTCTTGCTTGATTGCTGCATCAGCTTTGCTTACAAAATTCCATCCGTCACAGTTATCTCCCCATTTGTAATGGCTTAAACAATTTTCTTTTGAAAGGATTTCCATCATATTTTATTTTTGTCCTTCTACTACGCTACCGATGTAAAATCGGCACAAATCAGGATGACAACGGGAAAAAGGCTTTCCGCTTTAATCTTTTAGCTTTCGGCTTCTTCTCCGTTTACTTTATGCCAAATCATTACTTGGTTACCGAAAATTTTAGAGAAGCCTTTTACATCATCTCCGCTCCAAGCATTATTCATTTCGCCGTAGCTGCCAAATTTATTGCTCATTAAATCGTGGTTAGATTCTATTCCGATAATTTGGAAACGATAAGGCAATAACTCTACAAATACTTTACCGCTTACCATTTTTTGAGTATCGGTTAAAAACGCTTCGATATTCCGCATAATTGGATCGTGAAATTGACCTTCGTGCAACCAGTTTCCGTAGAATGATGACAATTGTTCTTTCCAGCTTAATTGCCATTTAGTTAAAGTATGTTTTTCTAGAGTATGGTGTGCTTTGATAATAATAATAGGTGCTGCAGCTTCAAAACCAACACGACCTTTAATACCGATAATCGTATCACCAACATGAATATCTCTACCAATACCAAAAGGTTGAGCAATGGCTTGTAATTTTTGGATTGCAACAACTGGATGTAATTTTTCTCCATCAATACCAACTAATTCTCCCTTCTCGAAAGTTAATTCAATTCTTTTAGCTTCCGTTTCAGAAACCTGAGTTGGCCAAGCACTTTCTGGTAGAGTTTCGTTAGAAGTTAAAGTTTCTTTTCCTCCAACAGATGTTCCCCATAAACCTTTATTAATAGAATACCTTGCTTTTTCTGCGCTATACTCTACACCATGTTTGGCTAAATATTCTATTTCCGCTTCGCGGGATAATTTTAAATCTCTAATCGGTGTAATAATTTCAACACCTGGAATTAAAATGTTAAAAATCATATCAAAACGAACTTGGTCGTTACCTGCTCCAGTACTTCCATGAGCTACGTAATCTGCACCAATTTTTTTCACATAATTAGCAATGGCAGTTGCCTGACTTACACGTTCAGCACTTACAGAAAGTGGATAAGTTGCATTCTTTAATACGTTACCAAAAATCAAATATTTGATGCAACCATCATAATAACTTTCTGTTTCATCTACCACAGCGTGAGATGCCACACCTAAAGTATAAGCACGTCTTTCTATTTCTTGCAATTCTTCATCAGAAAATCCACCAGTATTCACAATTACTGAATGAACCTCTAAATTACGATCTTCTGCTAAGTGAATGCAGCAAAATGAGGTATCTAATCCTCCGCTAAACGCTAAAACAACTTTCTTTTTCATCTATTTATTAAATAAAAGGGTAAACAATACTAAAAGGGATTTCAATCCAGATTTTGGCTTAACAACCAATCTAGATTTGATACGCATGAAACGTTCATATAAGCCAGGCTTTTTTTGCAATTCTTCAGCAAAATTTTTGGCTGCTTCGTGTTTCTTTTCTGCTGGATCGTAAAGCATAGCAGTACACATACAGTTTTTGCGATCTTTCATCTTCAAGATCTCAAAGTTTATACAGCTTTGGCAGCCTTTCCAAAAATCTTCGTCTTGAGTTAACTCAGAATAAGTAACGGGTTCATAGCCTAAATCAGAATTGATTTTCATAACCGCCAATCCGGTAGTTAAACCAAATATTTTTGCTTTAGGGTATAAGGTTCTCGAAAGGTTAAAAATTTCTTCCTTAATAGCGTGTGCCAATCCTGCTTTTCTATATTTCGGACTAACGATTAGACCAGAATTCGCAACAAATTGACCATGGCTCCAAGTTTCGATATAGCAAAAGCCAGCCCAAGTGCCATCTTTGTGAAACGCAATTACCGCTTTGCCTTCTTGCATTTTACCAGCAATGTATTCTGGAGAGCGTTTGGCGATGCCCGTACCTCTTGCCTTCGCTGATTCGGCCATTTCGGTCACAATCTCTTCTGCAAACACATGATGCTCAGGGATAGCGACTTGTACTATAAATTCATTAATATTCATTCGTTTCTCTAACGAAAAATTAAGGTATTCTTGTTAATTGGGTTTTTAGAGAGGATCAATTCCTCGTTGGTATTAGTAAGATGTACTAAATACGCGGCGTATAATTTTGCCGACTTGTGGTGATATAAAATACGGGATGCAAGCGCTCAATAAACAAGCTATTAGCAGCAATATTTTTCGCTTCTAAAATAGAAAGTTTATGTAAATTATGTTTGTTCATTATTTTGCTTACTGTACTGTATTAAATTACTTGAGGCGCAAAGGTTTAAATAAAAAATGAGTTGTGCAATAAGAATCGTATTTTTTTACATTTTTTAGTTTTTCAGCTCCTGTATATTGTTATAAATAAATTGATAGGTAGCAATCATTTTAAAAAATAACAGGTTTTTAACCCCTTCAACATAAAATTATAAAATGACAATCCTTATTTAGAATTATTCAAAATAATTTGGATACTAAAATATTCTGTTGTTAATTTGCGGCTGTTTAGATTTAATCCAAATAAGAATAAAATGCATATACGTTTACAAACCTTAACTATATTATTATTATCACTCTTAAGTTTTTTAAGCTTTGGCCAACAAACCGCAAACATAAATGGTAAAATTACGACTTCAGATGGTCAGCCAGCTAGCTATATAAGCATTGGCTTAAAAAGCAGTAACCACTATACCTCTTCTGACGATAATGGGGCTTATAATTTATCTAGAATAAAACCAGGAACATATGTTCTTGAAGTTAGAGGAGTAGGTATTAATCCTCAAGAGAAAACTGTTGTATTGCTTGCTGGCGAAACGGCAAAGGTTAGTTTTATTTTAACAGAAAATAAGCAATCGCTACAAGAAGTTATCATTGCCTTAAAAAAGAACAAATATAAAGTGAGCTTGCCATCAGCTTCGCTTAGGTTGAACGAACCGTTGTTAGAAGCACCACAAAATATTCAAACGGTTAGCGATCAAGTTATCAAAGATCAACAGATTATTAGCATGAGCGATGGTTTAATAAGAAATGTTAGTGGTGCAACCAGGTTAGAACATTGGGGAGATATGTATACCAATATTACCATGCGCGGTTCTCAAATACAGGCCATGCGTAATGGATTTAATTTTGTGGCTTCTTATTGGGGACCACTTACAGAAGATATGAGCTTTGTTGATCATATCGAATTTGTAAAAGGACCAGCTGGTTTTATGTTAGGAAACGGCGACCCAAGTGGATTGTACAACGTGGTAACAAAAAAACCTACAGGTATCAATAGAGGCGAAGTTTCATTAACAGTTGGAAGTTTTGATTTATATAGAACAGCAATTGATTTTGATCATAAACTAACAAGCGATGGTAAATTATTATTTAGGTTAAACGCTGCTGCACAAAATAAGGGCTCATTTAGACCTTATGAAAAAAATGATCGATATACTTTTGCTCCTTCAATAAGTTATCAAATATCAAATAGAACCAAAGTAACAGCAGAATACGCTTTGCAAAATGCGAAAATGACTGAGGTGGGATCTTACTATATATTCAGCCCAAAAGGTTATGCTACCCTAGCCAGAGAATTTACTTTAACCCAGCCAGGTGTAGAACCTGCAAGAATTAACGACCATAGTGCATTTGTTAATTTTCAGCATAATTTTAATGACACTTGGAAAGCTACTGCTCAAGTTGCTTATTCCAAATACTTGCAATCAGGATCTAGTTCCTGGCCGTCATCTGTTTTTGGTGATGGTACAATGATCAGAAATGTAGGTATCTGGGATGCAGAAAGCACTATGAAATTAGCTCAATTTTTCATAAATGGTCAGGCTAAAACAGGAAACATACAGCATAGAATCTTAGCAGGGTTTGATGGGGGCAAGAAAAACTATATGGCAGATTGGGGTCAATCTCATGATTTAGATCTACCTAGTGCTCCGTTTGATGTAAATAACCCCAACTATGGCTTCCCAGCTAACGGTTATCCTAGTTTTGATAGAGAAACACCACTTGAGCAAAGAGCTATTGCGGCTGGTGGGTTAATGGGCCAAAAGTATTTAAGTGCCTACTTACAAGACGAGTTAGGGTTTTTCGACAATAAATTTAGATTAACACTTGCTGGTAGATATACTTATGTAAGTCAATCTGCTTGGGGTGGAGAACCAGATAAAGCTAAAAAATTCACTCCTCGTTTAGGTTTAAGTTACTCAGTTGACAAAAACACTGCTATTTACGTAGTTTATGATCAAGCTTTTACCCCACAAACTGGCTTTTTACGTAGTGGCGAAAAGATTGATCCCATTACAGGGACTAACTATGAATTTGGCATAAAAAAGGATTGGTTTGACGGTAAATGGAATACCACTTTATCAGCTTATAAAATTCGCAAACAAAATGAACTAACAGGCGATCCTTACAATAAAGCCGGAGAAAATTTCAGTATTGTTGTTGGCGAAAAAAGAGCTCAAGGCATTGAATTTGATTTGAGAGGACAAATTACTCCTAGTTTAAAATTGATTGCCAATTACGCTTACACAGACGGCAAAGTTACCAAGGTAGCAGATGGTGTAACGAGTATGGTTGTTGGCCAAGTTGTACCTGGCTTCTCTAAACATGTTTCTAATGCATGGTTAAGTTACACGCTACAAAATGGATTATTAAAAGGGGCTGGATTTTCTGCCGGATTTACTCATTTAGCTGGCAGAGCAATGGGTACTTACAGCGGAGAAAATTCAGAACAAAACTTACCAAACTATTTTAAACTAGATGGTGGTTTGTTCTGGGAAAACAAAAGCTTAAAAATTACCGCCAATGCATTTAACATTTTAGATAAATATTTGTACAGTGGTGCTTACTATACCAACTATTGGAATGCACCAGATTATAACCAACCTGCATACTCTTGGCAAGCTGAAGCTCCAAGAAATTATAGATTAAGTATTGCTTACAAATTCTAAATATTCAAATTTTAATTAATGGGTTTAACAAAACCAAATAAGAAAAAAACCAATAGGTTTAAATATTGGACAGGAAGAATACACCTTTGGTTAGGTTTAATTTCTGGTCTATTCGTTTTTTTCTTAGGCATAACGGGTTGTATTTTAGCTTTCGAAAGAGAAATTGAAGATGCTGTACAAACCTATCGTTTTACAGAAGTACAGCAAAAGCCTCTATTGCCTCCTACGAAGTTAAAAGCAATTGCAGATAAAGCTTTGCCAAACAAGAAAGCACATAGCGTTACCTACCAGCCAGGCAGAACAACGCAAGTGGTATACTATCATGATGAGCCTGCTTACTATTACATTGTTTTTGTAAATCAATATACTGGTAAGGTATTAAAGGTTAAAAACATGGATGATGATTTCTTTAGGATCATCATTATGGGGCATTATTATTTATGGCTACCTCCAGAAATTGGGCAGCCTATTTTAACAACCGCAACCATGATTTTTGTTTTTCTATTAATCTCTGGATTGATACTTTGGTGGCCAAAAAGTAAAGCTGCCAGAAAGCAAAGATTTACGGTTAAACTGAAATCGAAATGGCGCAGACTTAATTATGATTTGCATAATGTATTGGGCTTTTACATGACTTTTATTGTCATTTTTATTGCCTTATCTGGTATGGTTATGGGTTTTCAATGGTTTGCAAAATCTGTTTATTGGGTAAGTTCTGGTGGTAAGAGTTTCAATGTATTCGAAGAAACATATTCCGATACCACATCAACAACTAAACTCAGTTTAAATGCTGCAGCAGCAGATCAATTGTGGGCAAAATTTACAAAAGAAGATCCAACATTTGCAGGAAGTTTAGATGTACATATTCCAGAAGATGAAAAGGGCGCAATTGAGATTGCCAAAAACCCAGAGCCATCTACTTATTGGAAAGCTGACTATAACTATTTCGATCAACATACATTAAAAGAAATAGAAGTTAAACACATGTATGGTAAATTCTCAAATACATCTACAGCTGATAAAATTGCTCGGATGAATTACGACATCCACATTGGGGCTGTATTAGGATTACCGGGAAAAATAATGGCATTTTTTGCAAGTTTAATTGCAGCTAGTATGCCTGTTACAGGTGTAGTGATTTGGCTAGGTAGAAAAAAGAAAAAATCCATAAAAACAGCTGTGTAACCGGTGATAGCTATTATTTAAAATAATTTCACTCAAATAAAAAACAAATTATGAAAAAATTAAATTTACTATTTGCATTTTTAATCATTGCGATTGGAGCATCGGCGCAAAATAAACTAGATCAAGATCGTGAAGCCATTAAGTCTTTGGCAGGATTTTATAAAGTAACCTTCAATTATGCAGAGACTTTCTCACCAGAAGATGATTACAAATTTCACGAAAGACACCGCTCTTCTGCAAAAGAGATTGCAATTTTGGTAGAAGATTCGCCAAAGAAAATCGTTATCCAACACTTATTGGTAATGAGAGGTGATAGCATGATCATTAAACACTGGAGAGAAGATTGGACTTATGAAGATCAAACTATTTTAGCTTATGATAAAGATAACGCTTGGAAAAAAGTAACGCTTTCTGCTAATGATGTAAAAGGAAAATGGACGCAAAAAGTATTTCAGGTAGATGATAGTCCTCGTTACCAAGCTATTGGCACATGGGTGCACGTAGATGGCAGACATCAATGGCAAAGTAATACCGATTCTCCACTACCACGCAGAGAAAGCACAGAGCGTAACGATTATAATGTTTTAAATCGTGGCAACAATCTTTACTTAACTGCAAATGGTTGGATGTTTGAGCAAGACAATAAAAAAGTTGTTCGTGCAGACGGAAAAGACAAACTTATTGCAATGGAAAAAGGTTTAGAAGAGTTTGTTAAAACTGATCCTAAGTCTTTCGGTTATGCGCAAACTTGGTGGAAACAACAAGAAGGTTTCTGGAAAGATGCTCGTGCAAGTTGGGACGCAGCATTTGCAGAAAACAACTACATCAAGTTAAATCTTAAAATAGACAACAAGTTATTATATGAGCAATTCTTTGCTTTAGGAGATCAATCTGCCAAAGAAAAATGGTCATCAGAAAAAAATAGAGAAGCTATTAAAAAAGTGATCGACGCTTATTTAGTTAAAAGCTAGTTATTTTATATCATCCCTAGTAAAGTAGTTTTGTTATCTTGCATAACAAAGCTATTTTTTTTGCTTTATATTTTATGTACAGGTGTTTAGTTATTATATTTCTATTAGCTGGCTTCAACAGTTTTGGACAAGATTTAAAGTACGTTCGTAAAACTTTAAACACGTTAACCTCTGCAGATTTTTGGGGGAGAGGTTACACCAAAAATGGAATGGACAAAGCAGCAGATTTTATCCAATCGGAGTTTAGATCTTTTGGGTTGCAGCCTTTGGATGGAGAAAAATTTAAACAGCCATTTCAATTTGCGGTAAATACTTTTCCAGGCAAAATGGATTTAAGTATAAATAATAAGAAACTAATCCCCGGCAAAGATTTTATAATACACCAGGCAAGCGTAGGAGTTAAAGCCACTACCATTTTGGAGCAAAAAGATAGCATTAATTTTTTAGCTGCATCAAGCAGGATTTTAGTTACTGTAGAAGATAAACTAACATGGTCAGTGGCTCAAAAAGTAAATGACTATACGCAGGTTTTCGTTAAAAAGTCTGCCTTAAATGAAACCCCCAAAACTATAGTTGTTGATATTGAAAATACTTTTGTACCCAATTTTAGAGCTGCCAACATTTGCGGTGTTGTAAAAGGCAAGATAAAACCCGACTCTATAATTCTAATTACGGCACATTACGATCATTTAGGAGGTATGGGCAAAGACACTTATTTTCCTGGCGCCAATGATAACGGAAGTGGTATTTCATTTTTATTGAGCTTGGCAAAATATTATGCTAAAAACCCACAGAAATATACCATCGCATTCATTTGTTTTGCAGGAGAAGAGGCGGGCATTTTAGGCTCAAAATATTTTACAGAAAACCCACTAATTCCGTTATCAAATATTAGGTTTTTGATAAATGTAGACATGGTTGGTACCGGAGAAACTGGAGCTACAGTAGTAAATGCCACGCAATATCCTAAAGAGTTTGAAGCTTTAAAGAAGATTAATGAAGAAGGTAAATTTTTAGTAAAAATCAATCCTCGTGGTAAGGCTGCCAATAGTGATCATTATTTTTTTACAGAGAAAGGAGTACCAGCTTTTTTTCTTTACACACAAGGTGGAATTGCAGCCTACCATGATGTTTTTGATAAAGCAGAAACATTGCCATTTACAGTTTACGAAAATCTATTTAAACTGTTTGTAGGGTTTAATAAGTCTTTGATGAATTAATATAAATAATTCATTTACATTTTTCTTGTCATTCCATTGTAGCGATATTTTTAAGGCACAAACTTTTCAATTTTCTTGTTGTTAATTTGAAAAAAACATAAAACATGTCATTACTTTTCTCTCCGCTCCAAATAAAAAATATCACTTTAAAAAATAGAATTGTAGTATCGCCAATGTGCGAATATTCTGCAACCGATGGTTTTGCAAACAACTGGCATTTGGTCCATTTAGGAAGCCGTGCAGTGGGTGGAGCCGCTTTGGTAATTATGGAAGCCACGGGCGTTGCTCCAGAAGCAAGAATTTCCGTTGGCGATTTAGGGATTTGGAAAGATGAACACATTGAAAAGTTAAAAGAAATTACGGACTTCATCCATCAAAATGGATCAATAGCAGGAATTCAATTAGCCCATGCTGGTAGAAAGGCTAGTTTTGATATCCCATGGGAAAATCCTTTCCAATTAGATAAAGAAAAAGGTGGATGGGATACCGTTTCTGCAAGTGCAGCAATTTTTAATCCGACAGATAAAACACCAATTGCATTAGATATAGAAGGAATAGAAAAAGTAAAATCAGATTTCAAATCAGCAACGCTTAGAGCAATTAAAGCCGGTTTTAAAGTAGTAGAAATTCATGCTGCACATGGTTATTTGCAACATCAATTCTTATCGCCAATAAGTAATAAACGTACAGATAATTATGGCGGAAGTTTCGAAAATAGAATTCGTTTATTAATCGAAACTGTGGAAGTTGTACAAGAGGTCTGGCCAAAAGAAAATCCACTTTTTGTACGTATCTCTGCAACAGATTGGGCACAAGGCGGCTGGAATTTAGAAGAATCTATTCGTTTATCAGCTTTGCTCAAAGATATGGGTGTTGATGTGATCGATACCTCTAGCGGTGGTTTAACATTGACTCAAGAAATCCCTCTAAAACCAGGTTATCAGGTAGAATTTGCTGCAGCTATTAAAAAAGAAATAGGCGTAACAACAGGAGCTGTGGGTTTAATTACAACCGCACAACAAGCTGAAGCTATTTTGCAGAACAACGAAGCAGATTTGATTTTCTTAGCAAGAGAATTTTTAAGAGATCCATATTTCCCATTACATGCTGCATTTGAGCTGGGCGATGATGTGAAATGGCCATCACAATACGAAAGAGCAAAACCACGAAAACGCTAGTAAATAAAATTTAAAGCTTATCTTGCGCCAAAAACTATAAGCTTACAAAATTCGTTATAGCTTAAGAAAATTCCTAAAATGATAAAAAATATCGCTTCAATAAAGATCTCATTCTATCAAATCGGATACATTTTGATGCTTTCACTTTTGTTTACTTCTTGTAAAAAAGAGGAAACGAAAATAACCCCTCCTGTTACTGGACCAGATCAGGTTTTCTATGCCCTATCCGATAATAGCTTGTATCGTTTTAATGCCTTAGATGTAAAATCACTATCCAATAAAATAACCATAACAGGCCTATCAACAACTACAGAGAAATTATTGGATATTGATTTTAGACCAGCAACGGGAGATATGTACGGCGTAAGTGATGCTAGCAAAATCTATATTATTGATGCATATGGCGCTGCAAGAGTAGTTGGTAATGCATTTATTCCAGGTATTGCCCAAAATGCAACGGCCAGCATAGATTTTGATCCTGTTTTAGATCAGATTAGGTTAATTTCGAGTACGGGACAAAATGTTAGAATAAACCCTGAAACGGGAATGTTAATTGCTACAGATACGCCAATTAGTGCAACTGTTGCAAATATTTCTGGGATAGCCTATACCAATAGCATCGCTGGTATAGATAATACCGTTTTATACAATATCAACTTAAAGGATAATAAGCTTTATAAACAACAACCTGCAAATAGCGGCACATTGGTTGCAGTTGGAGATTTAGGAAATAATTTAGGAAGAAGTGTAAGTTTAGATATCTCGCCTGATAATAAAAATGCGCTCGCTATTGGTATCGTTAGCGACACCACAAAACTCTTTTCTATCGACTTAAGCAAAGGCACAACCAGGTTATCTGGTAGATTTCCTAAAATAGCGATACAGGGTATTGCTATGCCCCTCAATCCAGTTGCTTATGCTATTGATGAGTTGAACAACTTATTAATTTTTAATACCTCAGCAACTAACGGAACAATTACTACAAAAAAAATAACAGGTTTACAAGCTGGAGAAACCATTTTAGGTATAGATATGAGGCCAATTGGCGGTCGTTTATACGCTTTAGGTAGTTCGAGCAGGTTATACACCATTAACTTATCTTCGGGAGTTTCTACGCAGGTAGGAACAGGGGTTCTCTCTACCTTATTAAATGGAACTTCATTTGGTTTTGATTTTAATCCTATAAATGATAGAATTAGAGTAATCAGCAATACTGGTCAAAACTTAGTGATTAATCCTGATGATGTAAGTATTGTAGTTGGCACCGGCCTTGCCAGCACTGCTACGGTTAGTGCTGCAGCTTATAGCAATAACTTCAAGGGCGCAAACACTACTAATTTATATGTTATTGATCATACTACAAATAGATTATATACCCAAGATTTAACAACTGCAGCATTGACCTCAATTGGCGATTTAAAGATTGCAGTTGAAAGCACAAACGGATTTGATATCATTAGCACAAAAACAAACAATGTTGGTTATGCTATATTTGGTGTTGCTGGCAAATATAATATGTATAGCGTCGATTTAGCTACTGGTATTGCTACTAGTAGAAACGGTGAGTTTACAAACAAAATAACCGCCTTTACTTTAGGGCTGAGATTTCCTTAGTTTTTAAATAAATTCAAACATTTTGTGCTTATTTTGTATTATTAAAAACAAAAATATAATCATGTTCGATAAACTAATGGCTGCCCAAAAACAGGCAGAAGAAATAAAAAAAAGATTAGATACCGTATCGGTTTTCGGAGAAGTTGAAGGTGGAGCAATCCGCGTTACGGCTACTGCAAATAAAGCAGTTACTGCAATAGAAATTGACGAAGAATTTTATAAACAAGCCGATAAAGAAGAAATTGAAGAACTTTTGCTAACCGCAATTAACAAAGCTTTAGCGCAAGCAGATCAAGTAAGCGCTACAGAAATGCAAGCAGCAACACAAAGTATGCTCGGCGGACTTGGCGGTATGTTTGGCCAATAAGGCAAAAGGTAGAGGGCTGGAAGGAATAGGGTCTAACTTAATCTCAAATCGTAAATCTCAATACGCAAATAAAATGAAATATACCTATTACGGTCAGTCGAGTTTCTTGTTAGAAACTGATAACATAAAACTTTTATTCGATCCTTTTATTAGCCAAAATCCATTGGCTAAAAATATTGATATTACTAAAATTGAAGCTGATTATATTCTGATTAGCCATGGTCATGGAGATCATGTTGGTGATTTAGTTGCTTTAGCAAAACAAACAAAAGCTACGGTAATTGCCATGCCAGAGGTTTGCGATTGGCTGGCAAAACAGGATGTAGAGAACGTTCATCCGATGAACTATGGTAAATTTACTTTCGATTTTGGTGTAGTTCGCATGGTTTGGGCCACGCATTCTGCAGGTTTGCCTGATGGCAGTTATGGTGGAAACCCTGCTGGTTTTGTACTGGAACTAGATAGTAAACAAATTTACTTTGCTGGTGACACAGGGTTGACTGTAGAAATGAAATTGCTTTCAGAACTATATAAATTAGATTATGCCATTCTACCAATTGGAGGCAATTATACTATGGATGTAGATGATGCTGTTATTGCAGCCAATTATGTTAATTGTGATAAAGTGATTGGCGTTCACTATGATACATTCCCTGTAATCGAAATAGATTCAAAAGTAGCTATCGAGAGCTTTAAAAGAGCACAAAAGCAGCTCCTGCTTCCAAAAGTGGGCGAAACAATAACATTATAAACAGAAAGAGGCCTCTAAAAATTAGAAGCCTCTTTTTGTTATAAACTAGTTATGACTTAGTTTTTCTTTGTTGCAGGCTTAGCTGCTGGTTTATTTGCTTTGTAACGCATATCTGCTGTACCATCTTTTTTCTTCGGCCCTGCTACTTTAGCATTTTTATTTGCGCTATATCTCATATCTGCCGTACCATCTTTCTTGGTTGGGCCGGCAACTGGATCAGCTTTCTTTGTTTCTTTTTTAGCACTTTTTGTTACTGCGGTAGGTGAGGCTTTTTTTGGCGCCGGTGTAGTTTGTGCAAAAGTGGTACTTAATCCCAATAATGCAATTGCAAAAAATCCTATTAATTTTTTCATGGTGTTTATAGATGTTTAAATTACTTCATTAAGTTGAAGCTTGATTGAAGTTAGCTAAATTTATTTATTTCTCAATGAAAATTTCATTGGCAATACATATTTTCCATCTACATATTCTCCAAGTTGTTTGCCTGGTATCCATCTACCAGAAATTCGCAATAACCTTACTGCTTCTACCGATAAAAGATCGTTTGGACTTTCTACAACGCTAATATCAGCTATAGTTCCATCTTTTTTAACAGTAAAAGAAAGTTTAACTGTTCCTTCAACACCATTATGCGCTGCCTTTGCAGGATACTTAATTAGAGAACTATTGTCGTTATAAAATTTCTCCATGCCTCCTGGATAAGAAGGATATTGAAATAATTTATTTTCATTACTTCCTGCTCCATTACTATCAAAATATGTTTTTTCTTTCAGTACTCCAACTTCATTATAGATTTCTATTGCTGCTGGTTTACCATTTTTATAATAAGAATTCCATATACCGTATTTTTTGCCAACCACATACTTTCCAGTTCTTGCAACTAAACCAGTATCCCAATACATTTCGCTTAAACCATCAGTTTTATCCCAGCTATAGCTAACCTTTTCTAACAGTTTCCCGTTTTCATCATAATACTTCCATTCGCCATGTTTGTATCCTTTATCATACTGGCCTTCTTCCTTTACTTTCTGATTTTGATAAAAAATATAAGGTCCTTTTCTTACTTCTAACTTAGCATCTTCAAACGTAATACGCTCTTGTAAAACCTTTTTTCTATCATATAATGATAAAACCCATTCATTATTTTTATGCGCTACTTGTCTATCCCAGTTGGATCGGATTGGATCATTAAAATATCCCCTGGGGTTGCGAAAAATTGTTGTAGTATCTTGTTGTGCCCAGGTAAAAACACTGCTTAAAAGTAAAATATAGAATAGAATGACTTTTTTCATAGCTAACCATTTAGGATTTTATCAATTACCAAATCTTTATTTGAACGTTTTATAACCTAAAATGATATGACTAGCTCAATTATTAAATTAATGTGCTGCTAACCAATTCACACCTTCGCCAATTTCAATTTCAATTGGCACTTCAGTTTTAATAGCAGTTTTCATTCTATGGGTAATAATAGCTTTCATTTGTTCCACTTCCGTCTTTAACACATCAAACACCAACTCATCATGCACCTGCATGGTCATTTTAGAGCCCAGATTTTGCTCTTTCATATCCTTGTGGATGTTGATCATGGCAATCTTGATTAAGTCTGCTGCAGAGCCTTGTATTGGCGCATTAATCGCATTTCGTTCTGCATAACCTCTAACTGTCATATTTGCAGAGTTGATATCTCTTAAATACCTTCTTCTCCCCATTATCGTTTCCACAAATCCATTTTCACGAGCAAAATTCATGGTATCACTCATGTATCTTTTAATCCCTGGATATTGCGTAAAATATTGTTCGATGATTTCTGCAGCTTCTTTACGTGGGATATTTAAGTTCTGTGATAAACCAAACGCACTCTGACCGTAAATAATTCCGAAATTAACTGCTTTTGCATTTCTACGTTGTGTCGAATCAACTTCTTCAATAGAAATTCCATAAACTTTTGCTGCCGTTGCCGTATGGATGTCTATGCCTTTATTAAAAGCATCTAACATATTTTGTTCCTTGCTAATTTCTGCAATAATGCGCAATTCTATTTGCGAATAATCGGCAGATAACAAAATGTGATCATCATCTCTGGCAATAAAAGCCTTTCTTACTTCCCTTCCTCTTTCGGTACGGATTGGAATATTTTGCAAATTCGGGTTATTAGAACTTAATCGACCAGTAGCGGCAACTGCCTGATTATAACTGGTATGAACTCTACCTGTTTTCGGATTTACCATTAATGGCAAAGCATCAACATAAGTTGATTTTAATTTTTGCAACTGGCGGAAATCTAAAATATCCTGAACGATATCACTTTTTGATGCCAATAAAGTCAATACATCTTCGCCAGTTTGATATTGCCCAGTTTTTGTCTTTTTAGCTTTTGGGTCTAGCTTTAAATGGTCGAATAAAACTTCGCCCAATTGTTTTGGCGATGCTAGATTGAACTGTAGCCCAGCTTTTTCATAAACACTTAGTTCTGCTTTGGTAATCTCTGTTTGCAACTCCATTGAGTAAGCGTTTAAGGTCTCGATATCTATTTTAACCCCTTCTTTTTCAATATCAGCCAACACATAAATCAATGGGTTTTCTACTTCCTCGGCAAGTTTGATAGCATTTTTTTCCTTTAATAAAGGTTCAAAAACATTTGCCAATTGCAGCGTAACATCAGCGTCTTCCGCAGCATAATCTACTACATTTTCTACTGGTACATCTCTCATTGTACCTTGGTTCTTTCCTTTTGCACCAATTAATGTGGTGATGGAAATTGGCGTGTAGCCCAAATAATTTTCAGATAAAACATCCATATTGTGGCGAGTATCTGGATCTATTAAATAGTGAGCCAACATGGTATCGAAAAGTTTTCCTTTTACCTGGACATCGTACCATTTAAACACCAACATATCGTATTTAATATTTTGGCCAATTTTAGCGATGTTTTCATTTTCTAGGATTACCCTAAACTCATCTACAATAGCTTGCGCCTCTATCCTATCTTCTGGAACCGGAATGTAATAGCCCTCTCCAACTTTTATAGAGAATGATAAACCAACCAAATCAGCCAAATTAGCATCTGTGCCAGTTGTTTCCGTATCAAAAGAAATGCTTGGTTGGGTTAGCAATAAATCAATTAGTTCTTTTCTTTTCTCAGGTGTATCGATTAAAAAATATTCATGTGGCGTATTGCTGATATTTTTCGCATCGATTGGCGTATCAAATAGCGATGGCTGTTCAGAAAAATCTTTACGTTTTACTTCAACACTATTCCCAAATAAATCTTGTTGTGAGGTTCCGCTTTTGGCATCATTAACGCTAAACTCTTCGCCAAAAACTCTTTTCCCGATGGTACGGAACTCTAGCTCTGCAAATAGTGGTTCTAATAATTCTCTGCTTGGCTCTTCTAAAATCAATTTAGCCTCATCAAACTCAACCGGAACATTCAAAATTATGGTTGCCAGCTTTTTCGAGATTAAACCTTGTTCAGCAAAATTCTCTACGTTTTCTCTTTGTTTTCCTTTTAACTCGTGGCTGTTGGCAATGATATTTTCCATACTGCCATATTGTTTGATTAACAGCTTCGCAGTTTTTTCGCCAATTCCCGGAATACCTGGAATGTTATCTACAGCATCGCCCCAAAGACCTAAAATATCAATTACCTGTAAAACATTCTCGATTTCCCATTTGGCCAGAACTTGTGGTACACCTAAAATTTCCATCTCATTTCCCATTCTTGCTGGTTTATAAATGAAAATATTTTCGGACACCAATTGTGCAAAATCTTTATCAGGAGTCATACAGTAAACCTGAAATCCTTGGCGTTCGGCTTCTTTTGCCATGGTGCCGATAATGTCATCCGCTTCGAAACCATCTTTGGTAATTACCGGAATATTAAAACCTTCAATTAGCTTAAAAACATATGGTAATGCTTTAGATAGATCTTCGGGCATAGCCTCACGATGTGCTTTATAAGCAATAAAATCTGTATGTCTTTCTGTGGGTGCATCGGTATCGAAAACTACTGCAATATGAGTAGGTTTTTCCTTTTTTAATACTTCCATCAGCGTGTTCGCAAATCCCATAACAGCAGACGTGTTTACACCAGCAGATGTAAAACGAGGGTTTTTACTCAATGCAAAATGCGCTCTGTAGATGAGCGCCATCCCATCTAAAAGGAAAAGTTTTTTCATAAAATGATGTCACCGATTAATTAAATTACACAGATGTAAGGCGGTGAACTTGTAAAGTTAATGGTTTGGTTAAATTATATAGAATTTATTAGTTGAATTATGGTTGCATTATAAAGTTTATGTTATGGAAATTAGCTTTACATTACATCATTATAAGAAACTAATTATGAAATATATCTTTACCTTTTTAATCTTGCTTCTATTTTCTAGTTCAAATGCTCAATTACCTACTACCGAACTATTAACTTATATGACATTTGAGAACTTGAGTAGCGAACCAAAGGATAATTTTGGCACTCAGGCAAACCCTATCCAATCTGGTGCTTTTAAATATATTAGCGATAGAAACAAAATGATTCTTAGGTCTATAAAATTAAAAAATAGTTATAGGTGGCCAAACGGCGATGTTATCGATTTTTCGAATAGAAAAAGCATAAACAATGGCAAAAATATTGTGGATTGCTATACTTTGGTAAGAAAAGGGACAACAGATACCATAAAATTGTATGTTGACCCCTATATTGAATCTACATCATACTATATCCCAAAGGGTTTAATAAAGCTAAATAAAGAGTTACTAGCTAAAGAACTTTCACCTTATATAACAATGATTGAGGAAATTGAGCGTTCAACAGACCCTTACCTTCTTAAAGAACAATCAGCTCAAGTACTCCAGTATTTATCCCAAAGTATTGGTATTGGATTATTTAACGATAGTGATATGTTGTTAAAACCTATGACTGATGAAGGTGCAGATAAAGATGTTAAGAGTTTTCTTATGAGGGCATACGTTTTTAATAAGTTTTACGCATTAGCTACATCAATTGATGATCCAAAAGATTATGCATTTAGTAAAATGAAATCTAATTATCAAAAATTAAAAACATCACATCCAGAATTAAAATTTGGAAACCTTAACGAACTATTGAAGTAATAATTTTACCATAAGAAAAGCTATTTTTTTCCGTTATTTGTTAAGATGAAAGCATTTAAAATTTTGTTTGTTTTGTTTTTTTTAAGCGCTAAGCTTTTTGCTCAGGATGCAGTTTTAATTAGCGAAGGTAATTTTGTGCGTGGTGTAATTAAAGGCACCAATTTCATTTCGGTTGCTATAGCAGAAGATAATCAATTAATTAAGGAATATCAAGCTAAAGACATTCAATCCTTTCTTTGGAATGGTGAAACTTATGTAAGTAAACCCATCATTGTTAAGAAAAAGGCAGAATCAAGATTTTTTAAGCTGATAGAAAGCGGAACTGTAAACCTATATTCTTACGGCGACAAAGCAAATACTCCAGAAGTTGTGCAACCAAGGGTAAAAGTTAGACCATCAATTGGTATTGGTATGGGTAGTGGCGGTTTTGGTGGTGCTGGAGTTGGTGGCGGAATTACGATAGGTGGCGGAAGAAGAAATGATGACCAGACAGTTGGTGCACCAAAAGGAAAGGTGACTTATTTTATTGAGAAACCAGGCACTGGAGCTATGCAGGAAGTAAATTTGGACAATACCAATGCTGTAAAAACACTATTGCTCTTAAAACTAAATAACGACGAGGATTTGGCAGAAAGTATTAAAGCAACCGATGGTTTTGACCCTAAAAATTTGGCGGCTTACGTAAAGGCTTATAATGCTTCGGGGAAAAAGTAACCTCACCCCAACCCTCTCCTGAAGGAGAGGGAGTTTTTATATCGTCTTTTAAAACAATACCTTACTGACTTTCCGTCTTTCCGTCTTCCTGACTTGAAGATAACTCATCCCAAAACTCTACTGCTCTTCTGTAATGAGGGATAACGATTGAACCGCCCACCAAATTGGCAATCATAAAAACTTCATTTATCTCAGCCTGATTTACTCCTTCGTTGTAGCATTTTTCGAGATGGTATTTGATACAATCATCACAACGCAATACCATTGATGCTACCAAACCTAACATTTCTTTAGTTTTTACATCTAATGCACCATCTGCATAAGTAGTGGTATCTAAAGCAAAAAAACGTTTAATGTTGGTATTGGATGTTTCCATAATTCTATCGTTCATTTTTGTACGATAGTCGTTAAATTCTTCTACTAGCTTTCCCAATTTTTTAATGATTAAATGAATGAGTTTTGAATGATTGAATGTATAAATATGGAAAGGCTACAACTCCTCTAGCGGATTCCAGAAAACACTTTTAAAATTTTTGATCTTATCATTTACAACAACTATCCCTTCCTGCTCCAGCAATTCTTGCATCAATTCTGGAGGGGAGAAATGAAATTTTCCAGTGAGCAAACCACTGCTATTAACCACCCTGTGCGCAGGCACTTTTGGATGAGCAATACCGGCATTACTCATCGCATAACCCACCATGCGAGCAGAACCGCCCGCACCCAAAGCTTTGGCAATTGCACCATAAGAAGTAACTCTTCCCTTTGGCACCAAACGGGCAATTTCAAAAACCTGATCGTAAAATGAATCTTTCATTAGCTAAAAGAAAATTGAATATAATTGATGTTTTTATCGTGCTTTAAATATATTCTTTCGTAATGTGTTTTAATAGACAAAACTTCATCAACTAAATCAGAATGATACAAGTGATTTGTGTTTTTATGTACAACCAACTTTAATTCTTCAACTTTCTCACAGGTATAAGTGTATAAACCATCATTGTCAGTTTTCAAATTTACTTTGCCGCCAGGTTTCAATAAAATTCTGTACTTATCTAAAAACCCTGGGAAAGTTAACCGTTTCTTTTCTCTACTTTCTTGTGGTTGTGGATCGGCGAAAGTAATCCAAATTTCATCAATTTCTCCAGGCGCGAAAAATTCCAAAATATCTTCTATTTGGATACGTAAAAATGCCAAGTTTTGTATGCCTTCATCCACACCTGTTCTGGCGCCACGCCAAATTCTATTGCCTTTTAAATCGATCCCTATAAAGTTCTTTTCAGGAAACAGTTTAGCTAATCCAACTGAATATTCACCTTTTCCGCAAGCCAATTCTAATACCACCGGATTATTATTTTTAAAATGGTCTGCGGCCCATTTCCCTTTCATTACTTTACCCAAATGCAATTGATAAACATTTGGAAACGTATCAATCTCAAAAAACTTTCGTAACTTATCTTTACCCACTTTATTAAATATTAAGCTGCAAAAGTAAGATTAAATTGCCAATTAAATATCTCAGCATTTGTTACACAAGACTTTTAGCTAATGAAACTGCCAATTATTTTTTCACCTCGAAATGGAAATATTTGCTGCCGGGAATTCCTGTTTTACTTAGACCTTGTATTACACCAATATAATTGCCTGTAACATCTGACGTATAAAAGTTGAGCTGCCCTTTGTTTTCTAAATTAGGTGACCAGAACAATAGGTTTCTAAAATCTGGTAAACGGCTACTAACTTGTGCCTCTGTTTCGTAAACCGGACTGTAAAACTCTCTTTGCAACTGCATCCCATCGTAATCCAAAACTATAGCACGAGGATCGATGTTTGCTTCTGCCAAATCTCCTTTAAAACTCGAAAAACTTAGTATACCATCATAAAGCGCAGCTCCATAATAATAGTCGTCAATTACAACATCAAGCTTTTTAACATTATTTGGGTTAACCAGCATTAACTGATTTACATCTAAATAAGGCACCCCATCTAATAAAATTAATGGATTTTCATTTAACCCTTCGTATCTGCCCATAACCTTTAGCACAAAATCATTACGCCTTTTAGATACAAAAACCTCCTTTACATACTCTCTGATCGTTTCCTCCATTGTAGCAAAACGGGTATAATCATCTAACAAATAGGTTTTATGAGGACTACCAAAAAATTTCGCACTATCTATAACGGGGTAGTAGAATTGTTTGAGTTTATCATTTGCATATACATTTTGAATCTGCATAGCAAGGCTGCTTTTTTTAACTGCATTGAGTAAGTTAGCATTTAGGTTAAACGCTCTCAAAGTAGATTGGCTATATCTCTCCTCAAATGGATTGTTAATTGATATTTTTAAGGTACTATCAATTTTGTAATCTGTTTGAGCAACAACCTCATTTGGACCATACAAGTCTTTAGTATTAACTAGAAAATTCCCCGAAGAATCACTTAATGTAGAATAGAACTGAAGTCGTTTACTTGGTATACCAACATACACGTGAGTATTAGCCTTTGCCATTCCGTTTGCCTGTGTTAATTTACCAGAAATAAGATGACCATTCACCTCCGGCAAAAACTGCATTGTAGGCTTATTCTTATTTAAAATTTCATTCCATATTAACTTACGCCAACCTTGTGTAAGCAGTAAATTATTTAAAGCCAATTTACTTTCCTTAGAATCATTTGTTAAATAGTAATTGGGTATTTCAACATTACCCTTCAAATTTGAAGTTAGCCAAAAATAACTTACAATATCGCTCTGATCAACTGCCTGTAAGGAGTCAACTCTGTAAACAGCAATAGAAAAATCAGCATTTTCCTCTTTATTCAATTGATTTGTTGATGACCAATTAATGGTAACTTTTTTTCTATTTGCATATTGAAGCGCCTCTGTACTGGCGTTAACATTTAATTTATTAACTGGTTTTTTAAAAAATAAGCGTTCGCTAACAGGTTGCCCATCTGCATTAAAAATCGTAAAATGAGATATTCCATCATTCAGTTTCGACTGATCTACTTGGAAAGATGTTTTTCCACCAGACATCGATCCCATAACGGCTAAATTTATCTTTTCGCCATTGTGTACAACTAAATAGACTCTCTCTGTATTTACATTAGTGCTTACATTAAGTTGTAACACATCAGCATCGGGGTTATTTAAATCCATTGCATAACCTTTAAGCTGTGCATTTGGCAAATCTTTAATCACTATATCACCATTTGTAGCTCTAGCTACGGCCTTATAGCTTTGATTAGGCAGTGGTTTGAAAATAAATTTCCCCATGCCGTATTTTAGAGTCTGAAACCTAGTTATCGTATCATTTTTTTGATTGACAATTACACCTTGTAAAGCCACTCCCTTACCGTCAACACCTGTTACTTTGAAACCAACATTGTTATCAATTTCACTGATTAAATTACCGCCTTCAGGGAAAAACTGCAAATCGATGTTAGCTGAAGTTATTTTCTGTTCTTGCGGAGAGCTTAATGGGTTGACGAAAGTTAACTGCTTTTCAAAAAATGCTTCTGGCCCTAAATTTTGCATCCATCTTGTGTAGGCTCTTAGTTTATAATAGCCATTAGTTAAAGCTATCGGAATATAAAAAGATCCACTTCCCTGTCCGTCTGTAAGCGAAATCTTTGCTTGTAATACTGGATTGTTATTTAAATCTATAACCTCTACATAGGCCAGTTTACTTAAACCTTCAGACTTACCGTTATTCGCATCAACATTATAAATCTTAAACCATAACAACTCTCCAGTTAGATAAAAATCTCTATCTGTATGAACATATATTTTTTCTCTAAAAGTATCCTTTTGGTACTTATTAAAAGCTTTCTCTAGTTGAGGCAATACTTGAGCTTGCAAATTAGCTTGAAAGATAAAAAGGCAAATTAGTATAAAAAAGCTAGTATATATTTTTTTCATATTCATAGATTATTGCCAAAACGTTGGTTGTTTATTTGTGCCTCTCAACGTACAATCGGTACACGATCTGGTGCCCGAAAGTATAGCAGGGCCCTGCCCTTCAATCACAACCTCTTCAAGTGGGATATTATTTCCGAATTCGAACTGCTCCTTATATTTATCAAAAAAAACCGTATCTGGGCTTATGCAAGGATTAGGAACTCGCCAAGGAGGGAGCTGACTTTTTGTAATAAATATGCGTTTTTCCGCATATGTTCCGGCGCTAATATAGCCAATTACTGGTTCAGCAGCATTGGCAACATTACGTATATTTCCACTAATTTGAGAGGGTTGAGGATCAAACACAGAACCCAAACTTTCTGTATTTTTCTTTAGATTCTCCCAAAATTCATATGCTTCTTTTGTAAGCGCATATTGTTTAACCAAAATACTGTACTTATACCCTAATTTTTCAGAATTTGCCTTTATGAAAGTTAGTGGACTATTAGAGATCAAATCCTTTTCTAACTTGGCTGAAGAAGCAATTGTAATAGGTTGATTGCTATTGGAAAGCCAGCATCTCGTAATATTATTATTAATCATATCCCGCTGTCTAACTGCTCCATTTTGCCAAATCAAACTTGAATAAAAAGCCGAAATGAATTCCCAGGTTTCAATATAATCCCATTTATAATACCTTGAGTTATTACTATTGTCATGTGTATTAACATAAATTTGTAATCCATCTGGTTTTACCTCAAAGTTTACACTATCCATTGGAGGAGTAACTTTTACCTCAACAAAATCTGAAAGGTAAGTTATGCCTCTTGCTGTTTTGATACTTAGTCTATATTTCTTCGTTTTAGGTAAATTTAAACCTGGAGATACATACTTACCCTGAGTTTTTTCTGACAAAATGAATTTCTCATTTGCATCACTCTCTACGGTAACAACCGCCCCTACTTCAGGCGTATTTTTAGTTTTATCTCCAATTGGTTGAGTTCTGCTTAATTTGAAAATAGTAGAGTCTGTTCCAACATTTATCATTCCTTCCACTACTAAAACATTACTATTCAAAGTAGTTACTTCTGGATTATAAGGTTTTCTACACGAAAAAAATAACATTAACAATAGTGCGATCTGAAGTCCTTTTATTAATCTCATGTGCTAAAATTTAATATTGTAATTGATAAAAGGTAAGGCTGTTGCAAAAATTGAAAGTTTGTAACCATTAATTACACCATTTTCTGTGGTAAAGTAAGTAGAGTATGCGTTTTGTCTACCGGTTATATTATAAACACCGATTGTCCAAGAATTGTGTGTCAATTGTTTTACTTTATGGTTGCCCTCTATATTAAATGAAATATCTGTCCGGAAATAGTCAGGAATACGATAAGCATTTCTATCAGAGTAATACACTCGATCTGCACCTCCGTAGTTGTATTTTGCTATCGGTAATGTAATCGGGCGTCCCGTACTGTAGGTTACGTTTATAGATAAGTTATAACGATGTTTAAATTTGTAATTTCCTGTAAAATTGAATGCGTGTGGCTTATCAAAATTAGCTGCATAATAGTTACCGTTGTTAACCAATAAACCGCCTTGTGCATTATCCATCTTTAATAAAGTACGGGAAAAAGCATAACTCATCCATCCGTTTAATTTTCCGGTATTTTTTTTAACAAAAAATTCTATGCCATAAGCCTTTCCGTTAGTGCTAATTACGTCCGTTTCAATATTGTTGTTTAATACCAAATTGGCTCCGCTTTTATAGTCTAAAAAGTCATTCAAATTTTTATAATACCCCTCAATTGAGGTTTCAATAGTTTGTCCTTTAAAGTTTTTATAAAAACCTAAAGAAACCTGACTTCCAAATTGCGGTCTGATATTGGGATCACTAAGTTTCCAGATATCTGTAGGCGCTATTGCAGTGGTGTTAGATAACAAATGAATATATTGTCTAAGTGTATTGTATGAAGCCTTTACAGAAAAATCTGGTGCAAAATTATATCTAGCAGATGCTCTAATCTCTGGTCCGTGATACGTTTTGATCAAGTTGTTTTTCCCGTAAGTAGTTACGCCAGTTACATTACCTTCTGTAACAGGCAAATTAGGCGCATAGGTGTTTAAAGATTGTGGCCCTAGGTAATTGAAAAAAGAGTAGCGAAGACCTGCACTAATAGAAAGGTTGTTGCCAATGTCATATTTATCGCCAATGTATATTGCTGATTCAAGTGCCCGCTCTGGCTCTACAATATCTGGTGTAACTAAAGACTCTGGTCCATTAGGCAAGAAGCTTCCTGGACGTAGCTTGTAATGTATAGACGAAATTCCGAAATCAAAAATATGATTATTGCTAAAATTATATACAAAGTCGGTCTTAAAGTTGACTTGATTGATATTGAAATTAAGTTTATAGGCATTAACCGGATTAGCATCACTTTTAATATTATAAGAATAATGATCTGTACCCAAACTTAAAACTCCGTATAACTTATTGTTAAAATCATGCTTCCATTTAACACCGAAATTTTTGTTGTTGTATCCGTAAGTGGTATCACTATTTAATTTAAAACTATCTTTACTATAGTACCCGGATAAGTAGATATTGTTCTTTTCGTTAAATTGATGACTGATACCTAAATTAGCATCGGTAAACGAAGCTCTGCTCTGTTTATAATCTTGTGGTAATAGCTTAAGTAACCAATTTGAGTAGGTAGTTCGTGCACCTAGTATAAAAGAAGTTTTATTGCTATCTATTGGTCCCTCAATATTTAATCTACTTGTTATCAAACCTATTCCCGCCGACCCAGTAAATTTCTTTTTATTTCCTTCTCTGTTGGTTACTTCCAATACGGATGATAATCTACCTCCAAATTTTTGGGGAATAGTACTTTTGTACAGTTGAACATCTTTTACAAGATCAGGATTAAATGCGGAGAAGAAGCCAAAAAAATGTGAAGGATTATAGATGGTAGCATCATTTAGTAAAATCAAATTCTGATCCGCAGAACCACCTCTCACATTAAATCCAGTACTTGCTTCGCCAACAGATTGTACGCCCGGTAATGTTAACACTACTCTCAAAATATCTGGCTCTCCAAATACAGATGGAACACGTTTAATGGTATTGATATCTAATCGATTAACACCCATTTCCAAGCTTTTAACATTCTCGCTCTTTTCTGCAGAAACTTTAACTTGTTTAAGGGTATAAATCTGTTCCTGCAACTCTACATTCATCTTACCATCACTATATAAAATGATTTGACGTCTTGTATCGCGATTACCTGTTGCCTTAATTAACAAACTGTGCGGTCCTCGAGGCATGGTTAAAGCATAAAATCCAAACTGATCAGAAATTGCTCCAACTTTAGCTGTATTAGAATAGATACTTGCTCCAATTAAGGGCTCTCCAGTTTTCTGATCTCGCAGATAGCCCGCTAAGGTAGCCGAGCCTTGTCTAATCTCATTCGTTTTAATACCCACCTCGTAAACCTTGTTTGCAATAATCGTTTCTTTAATCGCCCCCACTTGGTCCATGTCCTCATACTCTTTGAGAGAGCCTGTGGTATTTTTTTTGGCGGGATCCGACGTATAATATCCATCTCCCAAATCTATTTTAATTCCTGTGTTTTTAGTTAAAAAGATAGTTTGACCTTGGATAGCAAAGCCGATAGTTGTATTTTTAAAAACCTCTTTCAAGATAAAAGGCAGTGTTTTTTGCTCCAACTTTAACGTAACCGAAATACTATCCATTGCACTGAGATCGTAATAAAAATATGCCCCAGTTTTAAGCTCTAAATCATTAACAATTTGAACAATATTTGCCTTAGCGAAATCGACATTAATTAATTGATCAGCCTTAGTCTGTGCCAGTAAGGTAGAACAGCTAATAATAAAGAGAGCGCATAAATTCAGACAAAATAATCGCATATTATTTCAGTAAATTATCATAATAACCAGCCAATAACACCATTGCATGCTCCGGATTGTCCTTAAAATTAATATCGTTTTTCTTCAAATATTTTCTCATTTCGGCTTTCTCATTTTTAAATAAACTTAAAAATGAGCCCAGCTTACTAAATGAATATAGTGTTTTGTCTTTTTCTACATAATAGAAATTTTTAGACACAAAAAATTGGCGTGCATATCGAGAATCATTTACTTCTTGAAGCAATTTAGTCCTCTTGCTATAAATTTTGATCTTGCCATTATAAAGCCTATCATAAAAACCCGTTTTACCAACCGATTTTGCTGAATCTAGTTCTTTGTTTAGATAAACGAAATGATGATTATCTATTTTAAATTCGGTGACTTTTTCACTAATTAAATTAAATTTAAAATTTCCTTCATAAAAAACTGAAACTACTAAATCTCTGTGCAAGTCATACAACAAAGGCACATCCTCATACAAAAACCCATCGTATACTACTGAACCTTTAGTAAATTCTTGAGAATCTTTAAAATAGGCAGATCCCGTAATCCGTGGTAAATAAAATTCATAAAATGCTCCGTTAAACAACTTTGATTGTTGTTTAATGGCTTTATTAAAATAAGCCTCAATATTTTGAGCGGCTGTTTTTTGGACTAGACTATCTGGGATTGTAATTTGTTGAGCACTGCCTTTAAATATAATTAAAGTAACTAATAACAAACACATTAGTGTCCGATTTAGAATTTGATGCATACGTAAGCAAAAATTTAAATGTAAACATAAGTGAAATTTTAAAAAGAAGTAATTTTAAAGTACATTTTAAGGAAAAACAACCACCCAACTACTTTCAATTAAAACAACTTTGTTCCTTTTGACTAGCCTTTTATCTTACCTACTTAAGGTCTTTTTATCCACAAAATCTTCAAAAAAGAGAGTCCGGTAAGCATTTCCTATGGGTATTTCATGAGTATCAATATAAACAGTATTGTTATCGAAGGAGCTTATTTTATGCTTATTAATGATATATGATTTACTTGTTCTGATGAAAATGTGCTGTGGTAACTGCCCATGTATAGTTTTAATATTCATGGCCGTAATTATTTTTTGATCTGCAGTATGCAAAATCACATAATCTTTAAGCCCTTCTATATATAAAATATCATTAAACGAAACCTTGAAAACCCTTCTTTCTGCTTTAATAAAACAGTATTCTCCATCAATAGCATTCATATCGGCAATTGCATTTTTAGCATCAAAGAGCTCTTGGTAAGCAAAAGCTTTTGCTACAGCTTTTTGAAATCGATCTGCTTTAATGGGTTTTAGCAAATAATCTAATGCATCAATTTCATAACTATCTAATGCATATTGGCTATAGGCGGTTGTAAAAATTACCTGCGTTTGTTGCGCAATAGACCTTGCAAAAGTTAAACCATCTGTTCCGGGCATTTGTATGTCTAAAAAAACTAAATCTACTTCGTTATCCTGTAAATAGGCCGCTGCCGACATCGCATTATTAAACTCTGCTCTAAAGTTTAAACCTACAGTTTTTTCAATGAGCAGTTTAACTGCTTCTCTTGCCAATGGTTCATCATCCACTACAATACAGTTCATAAGTCTATGGCTAGTTTTACAGTATATAGTTCGTTCGATATTTCTGTACTGAGCACATACTTATCTTTAAAAAGTAGATCTAAACGCCTGTTTACATTAATTAAGCCTAAACCACCAACTTCATTTTTAGGCGATGGATTTTTTGGAATGGAATTGATACAGACAAAATTTAACCTTGCCCGGCTTACTTCAAAATAGATATTTACAAAAGAAGGTCCTTCCATATCTAAACTATGCTTAATTGCATTCTCTACAAATGTAATAAATAAGAATGGGGGAATTTGAATACCACTAATTGCCCCTTCTTTCGAAACCATATAATCAAAATGATCTCGTCTTATCTTCTCCAGATTTAAAAAATCACTTAAAAAACGGATATCTGATGTTAACAGTACATTACTTTGTGCACTATCATACAGTTGATATCGTAACAGATCGCTTAATGTCATCAGCACTTGAGAAGCTTTTTCTGGATCTTTTTGGATCAATACATTGGCATTATTAAGCATATTAAACAAAAAATGCGGATTGATCTGTGTTTTAAGCTGCTCCAATTCAGACTGCATTCCTGTTTTAACCAGTTCACTGATCTTTTTAGAATCTTCTATCCAACGCTGAAAAAGCTTTATTGCTGTAGAGGCTGCAATAAATACTAAGCCGATAATTGTTGAAGGAATTGGCTTTGGAACCAATTTTATAACCTGATTTGAAGCGGTATAATAATCTCGCAGAAAATCGCCAAATATGGCAATCATGATGATGGATAAAATTATAAAAATAACAATACCCAATAGGTAGGGTGTAAAATGGTTTTTTAATAAGTATTGTGGCACCAGCCAATACATGTTAAGGTAAGAGAAGAATACCAAAAATAGCGAAAATCCTATTTTAAAATAAGTGCTGTAGGGTTCGGCATAAAAAGGGCTATCATCTGCCGTACAAAAAACAAGTAACATTATCAACCATAAAACGATATGCCGATAAATACTATATTTTTTCCCTACCAGAAACTCTAATCTGTAAGAGGTATCTTTAAAACAACTGATCTGATCCACCTATTATTATTATTTTTCACAAAAATAGACATTGTATAGACAACCATAATTTGTTTTATATCAAATGGAGTTTTAATTATACGAAAATGTAAATACGGATATAAGGATGATCAAAATCGGCATTAATAGTATCACAAAATAATGATGTCCGATTATCTTATTCATTTTAAAGTTTTTTTATACGCTAATATAAAATTATACAGAATAAAATTGAATTACACTGTAATTTATAGGTGCTTTTATCATCTTAATATAAAACTTAGGGCATTTGGTATAAATATAGAAATACAAACTATGTTTAGTTCTACTTTTGGACCATCACAAATTTGAGCATAAAATTATTTGGTTATGATTGCAACTTTATCAAAAACAACAAGACAAACTGAGGTTGATGTTTTTAAAACTACCGTAAGGAGAAAAGAAGACGCAGCACAAATTGTAAATTTATTACAAGAATATTTTCCAAATCATCACATCAACTTCGATCTAGAAGATTGCGATAAGATCCTTAGAATTGAAGGTGTAGACAACAATCAGACCTTTATTAAAAATGCTTTATTGCAACAAGGATTTATCTGTGAAATTTTAGTTTAAATTTTACGTTGTATGCATAAGGTATTCAAGTTTAAACAGTAAACGGAATATCGTTTTTAAAATACGCTCATCATCACTATTCGTAATTTTTCTGTTCTTTATGGTTTTTAAACCTTTTAAGCTTCTCTTCCCTCTTTTTTTCTTTTTTTGCACCAATGTTTTTGCCCAACAAGCTTTCAAAATTTCTGGGCATGTAAAATCTGGCGAACAGCAAGTTGGGGTTGAGGGTGCTACCATAAAAATTACAGAAACCAAGCAGAGCATTGCTACAGATAGTACCGGTTTTTACAAAATTGAACTAAAAGCAGGAACCTATACCTTTCTCATTTCTGCTGTAGGCCTAACCACCTCTAGAAACAGCGTTAAAATAATTGCAGATCAAACTTTAGATTTCAATTTAGCTGAAGATGAAAATAACCTCGACGAAGTAGTAATTGCTACAGCAAGGAATGAAAGAAGTTTAGCAAGCCCACAAATGGGTGCAGAAAGATTGAGCATGAAAACCGTCAAAAATATCCCCTTAATTTTTGGCGAACGTGATATTATGAAAGCCATACAGCTTTTACCCGGAATTAAATCTGCTGGAGAAGGTGGAAGTGGTATTTTTGTTCGTGGTGGATCTGCTGATCAGAACCTGATTTTGATGGACGATGTGCCTGTCTACAATGCATCGCACTTACTTGGTTTTTTTTCTACTTTTAATCCTGATGCCGTCGAAGATATTACGGTTTTTAAAACAGGGATGCCAGCACAATATGGAGGTAGGCTATCTTCTGTCTTAGACATCAGAATGCAGCAGGGAGATCCCAATAACTTTACTGCAAGTGGCGGTATCGGTTTAATCTCATCTAAATTAACCTTACAGGGACCAATAAAAAAAGAACAATCATCGTTTCTAATTTCTGGCCGTAGAACTTATGTTGATGCTTTATTAAGGCTATCGCCTGATAGCAATATCAACCAAAACATCATGTATTTTTATGATGTAAATGCAAGGGCAGATTTTCAACTTAACCCCAATAACAAACTCATTTTAACTGGATATTTTGGCAGTGATAAATTAGGTTTATCAGATACTTTTGGGATTACTTGGGGCAATACGCTTGCTAGTGCGCAATTCAAACATATTTATTCCTCAAAATTAACCTCGGCAACCACAGGATCTTTTACCAGCTACCAAAATAAAGTAGCCATTAATACGGGCACCAACAATGTGCAAGTATACTCGCAAATTAAGGATTTTGCCTTAAAGCATGATTTTTATTGGCTATCTAGCGATAAAACCACTACCAAATTTGGCTTCAATTCTATTTACCATACCGTTACGCCCGGAGAAATTACCACAGATGGCGGACAATCAAATTTTAACCCTGTTAATTACCAAAAAAGATTTTCGGTAGAAAACTCCATTTACGGGACCAACGATTGGCAGGCAACAGACAACTTTAACATCTCTATGGGGCTACGCCTTTCTGCATTTAGTATAGTAGGTAAAGGCGATTTTCTAAATGTTGATCCTAGTGGCAATATTACAGCTATACATACTTTCAAAAGTGGCGAATTGGTTAAAACCTATTTCAACCTCGAACCAAGGTTAGCCTTAAGTTATTTGTTGAACACTACAAGTTCTGTTAAAGCATCTTATGTTAGAAATGCGCAAAACCTACACATGATATCTAACGCTACAGCTAGCCGGCCAACAGACAAATGGCTACCTAGCAGTCCTATGATTAAGCCCGAGGTTTCTGATCAGGTAGCTATTGGTTATTACCGCAACCTCTTTTCAAATCAATTTGAGCTTAACATAGAAAGCTATTATAAAACTATGCAAAACCAAATCGACTATAGAGATGGTGCAGATATTTTTAATGCAGATGCCATAGAGACTCAATTACTGTATGGAAAAGGTAGAGCTTACGGTTTAGAAGTTTTATTTAAGAAAAAAGCTGGCGATTTTACAGGTTGGATCAGTTATACGATAGCTAAAACCGAACGCCAAATTGATGGGATTAACTTAGGAAAATGGTACAATGCCCGTCAAGATAGAACACATGATATTGCTATTGTAGGTTCTTATGAATTGAATAAAAAATGGAGCTTATCTGCTTCGTGGGTCTATTATACAGGTGATGCGATTACTTTCCCTAGTGGAAAATACAATATGGATGGACAGTCTTTCTTTTACTATAGCGATAGAAATGCCTATCGAATGCCTGATTATCATCGTTTAGATTTAGGCGCAAACCTACAATTGAAAAAGAAAAAGAACTATACCTCAGAACTTTCATTTAGCTTGTATAATGCTTATGGTCGCAAAAATGCTTATTCAATTACATTCCAAGAGGCAGAAAATGACCCTACTAGAACTGAAGCAGTAAGAACTACCCTATTTCAGTTATTGCCTTCTATTTCTTATAACTTTAAATTTTTATAGGTACTATGGAAAAGATCAGATCAATAATAGCTTTAGTTTTTATCAGTTTGCTTTTTGTTTCTTGCGAAGAGGTGATCAATTTAGATTTAGAAACCATTAATGAGAAATACGTAATCGAAGCCAACTTTACCAATGTAGCGGGTGGCGCAAAAGTGGCAATCAGCAAAACAAAAAGTTTTAATAGTACTGGAGATTTTATAGGGCAATCTGGAGCAATTGTAACTATAGAGGATAATAGCGGAGCAGTAACAAGGCTTACAGAAAGCAATAACAAAGGCATTTATATTCATCCAACATTAAAAGGAAATCCAGAATCAACCTATAAGCTAAAAGTGGATATTAATGGACAAAGTTTTACCTCGAGTTCAAAAATGCCTGCAGTAGTTAAATTAGATAGTGTTTATGCGCTAGAACTTAAATTGTTTGATGGCAATAGAAAATTTACCCATGTTCAATTTAGAGATCCTGTTGGCAAAGGAAATAACTATCGGTTTATAGAATACCGAAATGGCATTTACACAAAGGCGATTATGATAGAAAATGACGACTTTACTGATGGCAACTTAATTAACCAAATGTTAAGGCCAAGAGATTTTAACGACGAAACTAAATTAAAAATTGGCGATAAAATTAGAGTTGAGTTTTTAACTATCGAAGATGCCATTTATAAATATTGGTTTAGTGTAGATAGTGGCGCACAAGGAGGAGGTGATAGTGCAGCACCGATTAATCCAGTAAGCAATATTAAAGGTGGCGCTATCGGGTATTTTAGCGCTCATACTTTTCAGAGTATGGAGTATGTTGTTAAATAATAATTTCATTGCTAGCTACTTAAGAACGAAAATAGCCTATTAGTTAACTACAAACAAATGTCGAAACAGCAAAATTAAACCGCTAAAATTCAACACTTTAAATAACAAATTAATTTCCCAATTCTACAACATTTACTCATTTTAAAAATTTTGCCGCAGAACATTCCCCAAATTTCCCCAATTTAAGATTAATCAAAAATTAACAGATTAACCTTAATAATTATATTTTGTTTTATAAATATGTGTTTTAACTTGTTTAAAGGGCGTTTTTCTTTGTAGTTATAAACTACAAAATTCTGGTGGCATAACGCTTGCAAATGTGATTGTAATTAAACGCTCTGATTACAATGAAATTTGCATCTTTAAAACTACTTATTTTAACACTTTCATTCTTCTGCTTAAATGCCCATGCACAAACCTTAGTTAAAGTATCAGGTACAGCTAAAATAGCTAAAACAGCCGAACCTATAAGTGGAGCAACCATTAAAATAGTTGAGTTGAATAGAAGTTTAGCTACCGACAGCGTGGGTAACTATACTACCCACATTAAACCTGGCGCTTATACTTTTACGGTTAGCGCAATCGGCATGTCGGCAATTAGCAAATCTGTTAAAGTTAATGCAAATCAAATTTTAGATTTTACCCTAGAAGAAAATACAAATAACTTAAATGAAGTTGTGATTTCTTCTACAAAATCTGCAAATGTATTAACCAATACAGAAGTGGGTATAGAACGTATGAGCATGAATACTGTAAAAAAGCTACCAGCAATTTTTGGCGAGCGAGACATTATGAAAGCCATACAGCTTTTACCTGGAATTAAATCTGCTGGCGAAGGTGGTAGTGGTTTATATGTTCGTGGTGGAGCAGCAGATCAAAACTTAATCTTAATGGATGAAGTTCCCATTTACAATGCATCGCATCTAATGGGTTTCTTTTCAACCTTTAATCCAGATGCAGTAAAAGACATTACGGTTTATAAAGCTGGTATGCCAGCACAATATGGTGGCCATTTATCTTCAGTGCTTGATGTAAAGATGAACCAAGGCGATGTGAGCAAGTTTACCGCAACTGGCGATGTAGGTTTAATCTCATCAAAACTAACTTTACAAGGTCCTATCCAAAACGAAAAATCTTCCTTCCTAATTTCTGGTAGAAGAACTTATGTTGATGCCTTATTGAAACTTTCTCCAGATAAATCCATCAGCCAAAATGCACTGTACTTTTACGATTTAAATGCAAAACTTGATTTCCAAATTAACGAACGCAACAAATTAACTTTATCTGGTTACTCTGGTAGCGATAAATTGGGTCTTGCTGATATGTTTGGTCTTACTTGGGGAAATACAATAGCAAGTGCACAATTGAAACACTCATTTAATTCTAATTTTGTTTCATCAACAACTGCTTCGTTTAACAATTACAAAAACAAAATTGAGCTCAACACCAAAGCCAATAACCTGGGTTTCGAATCTCAAATTAGAGACATTGCTGTTAAACAAGATTTCTATTGGTCAGTAAATCAAAGCCATACGGTAAAGTTTGGCTTCAATAGCATTTATCATACTGTTTCTCCGGGAGAGTTAACTGTTAGCCAATCATCTAGCTATCATCCCATCAATTACCAAAAAAGAAATGCAATTGAAAGTGCAGCATATATATCAAATAACCTTCAAGTGAGTAATAAATTAAACATTACTGCTGGATTAAGAGTAGCTGGTTTTGGAGTTTTGGGCAATGGTAATTTAATTGATATGGATGAAGCTGGAAATAGGAACAATGTTAACAGCCAAACAAATGGAGGCTTGATCAAAGCTTATATTAATCTTGAACCTAGGCTGGCCTTCAGCTATTTGTTAAATGCAAACAGCTCGGTAAAAGCATCATATGAAAGAAACGTGCAAAACATGCACATGATTTCTAACTCTACCTCTAGCAGACCAACCGACAAATGGATGGCAAGCAGCAATTTAATCAAACCAGAACTTGCAGATCAGCTATCTTTAGGTTACTATAGAAATATTGCCAATAAATTCGATTTATCTGTAGAAAGCTATTACAAAGGCATGCAAAACCAAATTGATTACAGAGATGGTGCAGACTTATTTAATGCAGATGCGATCGAATCCCAATTGTTATATGGCAAAGGAAGAGCTTATGGCTTGGAGGTTTCTTTAAAGAAAAAAGCTGGAGATTTTACAGGTTGGATCAGCTATACTTTAGCTAAAACAGAAAGACAAATTAACGGCATTAATGGAGGTAACTGGTACAATGCGAGACAAGATAGAACGCATGATATTGCAATTGTAGGCATGTACCAACTTAACAAAAAAGTGAGCTTATCTGCAACATTTGTTTATTATACTGGCGATGCGATAACTTCTCCAACTGGAAAATACAATTTGGATGGACAATCTTTCTTTTACTATAGCGAAAGAAATGCAGACCGTATGCCCGATTACCACCGCTTAGACTTAGGGGCAAATGTTAACCTAAAAAAGAAAAAGAATTTTAGTTCTGATTTGTCATTTAGCTTATACAATGCCTATGGTAGAAAAAACGCTTATACCATTACTTTCCGCGAATCAGCTAATGACCCATCAAAAACAGAAGCTGTAAAAACAAGTTTATTCCAGTTTTTACCTTCAATCTCTTATAGTTTCAAATTTTTATAATCACTCCTTTTAATAACAATATTCCCTTAATAGTATCATGAAAAATCTTAAATACACCTTCATATTTACCTTGTTAACCATGCTATTTTCTTCATGTGAGGAAGTAGAAACTGTAGAATTAAAATCTGCCGAAGAAAAATACGTAATAGAAGGCAATTTAAGCAATCTAATAGGGAGTGCAACTATTTCTATCTCAAGAACCAAAAATGCCGATGTATCTGGTAGTTTCAATGGCATTTCTGGAGCAGTTGTAACCATTACAGATGAAAGTGGCAAAGTTTCGAGATTAACAGAAAGCAATACAATTGGAATATATACTGATCCATTTTTAAAAGGAATACCAGAAACAAATTATACTTTAAAAGTAGCAATCGATGGACAAACCTTTACCGCTGCCTCTAAAATGCCGAGTAAATCTAAACTCGAAGCAGTGGGGCAATTAGAAGCATCTGCGCTTGATGGTAAAAGAAAATTTAGCACCGTAAAATTTAATGATCCTGCTGGCAAGGGCCATGCTTATCGTTTTATCGAGTACCGCAACGGGATATACAACAAAGTGATTTCTGTGATTAATGATGAGCTTTTTGATGGCAATTCTACCTTGCAGGTGTTACGCCCTAAAAGCTTTACGGAAGATACCAGATATAATGTTGGCGATCAAATAAAAATTGAATTTTTAAACATAGATGCACCAGTATTTAAATATTGGTTCAGTAGCGATAAAGGCATTCAGAGTATTGGAGAAAATACTACACCTATTAATCCAGCAAGTAATATCGATGGAGGTGCTTTAGGCTATTTTAGCGCCCATTCTCTTCAAAGTATGGAATATACCGTTAAATAACGGTAACTAATAAATTTAGAAGCAAAAAAAATCCTGCTAACAAATATTTGTTAGCAGGATTTTTTAGTTATTATAATCGATAGCTTACAGCATTTCTTTTTAGTTTTTAACTTGGATTTCTGTTCTTCTATTTAGCATTCTTCCCGCTTCTGTGGCGTTACTGCTAACTGGTTGTTTATCTCCATGACCAACGATTGTAAAATTGGCATCGCTTAAACCCGCATTTACAAAGTAAGATTTAACCGCATTGGCACGATCGATAGATAACGACATGTTATGTGCCGCTGATCCTTCGGCAGATGAATGCCCATTTAAGATGAATTTAGTATTGGGGGCTTTTTTCATTTCAGCCACCGCTTTATCTAAAATTGGCAATGAAGCCGTTTTTAAAACGAAAGAATTAAACTCAAATTGAATGTTCGCTAAATCAAAATTTGGTTTTTCAACTGGTTCAGGTTTTTCTTCTTCTTTTACAGGTACAGGCTCTGCCTTTTTCTCTTCAACTGGTGCAGGTTTTGCAACTGGCACTGGGGCTGCTTTAACTGGCAACTTTTTAGCCTTGCAAGAATACATTGCCAAAGTAGACAATCCAATTAACGTACTTAGTAATAGTTTTTTTGTAACATTCATTTGTAATAGGGTTTAGTTTTAAATGTGTGTTTTTTCGGGCCTAAGATAAAAAATTATGCTTACAGCTATAACGCATTTTTTGAAAAAATTGTCTACACTGTATAAACGCTAACGCTCCTAAATATTAAGAAGCAAACAACAGAAAAAACTATTCCTCCTTAATTACTTTGGTCTCTAATTTATAGTCCGGGTTTCTAACCAATTTTACCTCAATTAAATATTTTCCAGGTGTCAATTGTTCTATAGGCTTCCCATTTTCATGTTGATAAAGTAAACCTGTACTGAAATTTTCCGTATGCTGCACCTCGGCATCAATTTTGGCATAAGCTTTATCAAACGTATAATAAGCGCTGGTTTCTCCTATGGCCAATTTGCCAAAATTATGGAAATACATAGGCGGCACAGGTATGATACGAACATCTAAATAATTCAAATCACTTGTGTTTTTAACCCTGATCAAATACTCTTCTTTAGGAGATTCGTCTTCGCTTTTAGAACAACTAATAAATAATATAGCTAATAAGAAGATGGTGAATAGGTTTTTGATTTTCATAAACTAAAGCCATCAAAATCTAAGCCGACAGTTCTACTTTTTAATGTATTGTAAGAATTAATACTTAGAGTTCTAATCAATTGGTGTCGCTTTTTTTAAAATATATTTATTCAGAATATAAGGTGTAATCGGTAACAACCTTTTTCTAGTATCTAATGGATATTCGCCGCTATCCGTATAAAATTCTGCACTATCTAGTTTTATTTTAGTATACCATACTTTTCCAATATCTTTTTGACTAAGCGTATCTGGTTTGGTTACCCTCTTTAAATGCGTAAGCTTATATTTATTTAGGGCAATAATAGCCTTATTTTCAATATTCACATCACAGCCTGTAGTTTCATAATTGCTGCCATTCCAATACATACATTGTTCCCCAAAATTAATTGGATAAATAAATATTAAACCACTTATAAAAGTTGCAATAGTAAGAAAAACAAAAGCAAATTGAGTTTTCTGATTTGAACGTAGTTTTTCAAATTGTTTCTTTAGAAATTTTAAAAGGTTTGGTTTAGAAGGAGTAACGGTATTTCTTTCCTTCCAAATCGAAAATGGTCTGTTAGGAAAATCAATTAACCAAGCCAGAAGATCTACATTTCTTATGTGGGGATTATCTGTCTCTTCTTTTAGAAAATTATCCAGAGGCCTAAATCTTCCATCATCATAGTCAATTATACCTTGATCAAAATCTTCAATTTCACGATGAATCCCTAGAAATACTTTCAAAATTTCCTTGTCCTCACCTGTCAAAGACCTTGCTCTAAGAGCACGAAGACATTCCTCTTTCAATTTAGCTCGTGTTGGATTAATGAGATTATCTGATAAAACACCCTCCTTTGCTTTTTTTCTATAGGCCAACAAAACCTCTTGTTGATATTCTTTTGACATGCTTCAAAATTTTACACAAAAATAAAACGGAATCTACGGAATTATTACGGTTTTCCGGAATGACATCGGAATCGTCGGAATTCCGATAAAAACACTATAATTCCCTATAAATTAAGCATTTAAGCATACATCTTTGCTTCACGAAATCAGAACAACCATTTACAACAAACAAAGTAAATGTACAAAACAGATTTCTAATCGAGTGGATATCGCGGTAGTTAATTATTGAAATGGGAAGCAGTACTTAGCTCCCGCGATTGAACCTCAAAACACTTCCCAAAAATTTCAGAAGGCCTTCTGATTTACACCGTAGCAAACTCCGCGTAAGGCGGAGAACTACATAGTTAATCATTTCTAAATTTTTAAAAAGATGTTTTTACCTTTATTTATAGCCATTTTATTAGGCTTAGTTAATCCAAATCATACCAATAGTAATTGTAGCGGTGGTGGCACCGTACAAGTAAATTCAACTACCCCAGGAACAGAAGATCCGGGAAATGGCGAAGGTGGCGACGATGGTGGTGGCACAGGAACCGATCCTGGTACTGATGGGCCAGGTACTGGCGGCCCTAGTGGAAACACAGGAAATCCTCCTCCAAAACCATAACGAATAAGAGGGTGTCCAAAAAGGAAAATCTAACGTTTGAGAATTGGATGTAAGAAAAATTTCTCCACAAGGTACCCGAATACAAAAGGGGCTGTTCGACCTTTTCGGACAGCCCCTTTTATTTTAAATGAATTCTAACTAATAAATTTCAAATGATTTATTTGTTTAACTTTGAGTTAAACGATAAATTGTGAAACGCCTCAATCTCCTATTTTTCATTTTCTGCTTATATTCTTGTGTAAAACAGGAAAAAGAAGAAAAGAAACAAATTAATGTCCAATATGAAAAGGCATCATCTTTCAATGAAAAATATGAAATTGATAGTGCATTTTATTATTTCGTTCAAGCCAAAGATTTGGCAATTTCTCAAAATGATAGCCTAACTGCAGGTAAATGCTTAGTAAATTTAGCTATTATTTCTACCAATAAAAAAGATGACTTAATCGGTCAAAAATTTTCGCTGGAAGCTATTCATTATTTAAATGAAAAAAAGAAAGAAAATCTTCGTTATATCTCCAAGAACTATAATAACTTGGGATATACATGCCAAAACCTTAGAGATTATGATGAGGCTTTTAGGTTCTTTGATCTAGCCATAAAATTTTCAGAAAATCAAGAAAACACTAATATTTTTCTCAATAACAAAGCATATCTGTATCAAGAAACCAAACAATATAGAAAAGCATTACAGATATATGAGCTCATCAAAAAAAAGAATATCCACAATCAAATAGAATTTGCAAGGACATTAGCAAATATTTCGTTTACGAAGTGGTTATTAAATCCAAATTATAAAGCCGCTTCTGAGCTTTTAACTTCGTTAAGTGTTCGAGAAAAAGAAAACGATTTTTGGGGGCAAAATTCAAGTTACTACTACCTCGCCGAGTATTATGAAAAAAGCAGACCAGATTCCGCCTTATTTTATGCCCATAAAATGTATAAGATTGCAGAAAAAATGAATAGTATTAATGATCAACTTTTTGCCTTACAAAAACTTATTCTATTAAGTCCAATCAAAGTTAAAAATGATTACTTCAAACAATATATAAAACTGGATGACAGTGCTCTAGTGATCCGTAATAAAGCTAAGAATCAATTTGCCCTTATCCGTTACAAAACAGAAAAACATAAATCAGATTTTCTAAAAGCTCAGGCAGAAAATGTAGAAAAACAAAAGAACATCCTCCTGCAAAATATTGGTATCGGAATTTTAATCGCGTCCTTAATCACTGGCTATTTCTGGTACCGGAGGCGACAAAAAATAATGAAGCAGGAAAAAGAGCTTGAAGTTAAAAATACAGAATTAAGGTATGTAAAAAAGGTGCACGACCATGTTGCCAATAGGATTTATCAGGTAATAGATGAAATTGACAATCGTCCGCAGATGCATAAAGATGAGGTGGCAGAAAAGCTGGATGTCATTTACCACATTTCTAGGGACCTATCTTATGAAAATATTGGTACACTTTATCACCAACAATTTGAAAAGGAGCTTGCTAAAATGTTTGCTTCTTATCAATCTCCAAAAGTTACGATAAGTGTGATCGGAAATGAAGAAAAAATATGGCAGAATGTACAAGAGACTTTTAAAGCTGAAGTTTACGCCGTTTTACAAGAGCTCATGACCAATATGAGTAAACATAGTAGGGCAAGCCTTGTTCAATTAGAGTTTCAGACCAACAATCAACAGCTAACGATAGTATATACCGACAATGGAAAAGGAATGAAAAATTTTTCGCATGGAAATGGACTAAGCAATACGGAAAACCGTATTAAAAGTATTTCGGGTCTGATTACTTTTGACACCAAGCCTAATCAAGGGCTTAAAGTTAAAATCTCGTTTCCTATATAAAAATACCCATATGTTCAGAAAGATATTAATCGCCGAAGACCATGAAATGGCAAATCTCTCGCTCCGTAGTGTACTTAGCAACCTAACTATCACCGTTACCGATAAAGATTATGTATTTCAATGCGATGATGCATTGACGAGGATACAAAAAGCACTTCGTGATGGAGAACCTTATGATTTACTGATTACCGATCTTTCTTTTGATGATGATTACCCAAAACAAACCATAGCTGGAGGTAGAGAATTAATTAAGGCGGTAAAAGAAATTCAGCCAGACCTAAAGGTATTGATATTTTCTATTGAAAACCGAGCCTTAATTGCCAATGCGCTTTTTAAAGAATTGAACATAGATGCCTATGTGCCAAAGGCGCGTCACGATGCTAAAGATTTAAAATTAGCGATAGAAACTATTTATCAAAACAAAAAGTATGTTTCAGCTAACCTTAGGCAAAAGGAAGAAAATATGCATCACTTTACAGATTACGATAAAACGATTGTATCGTTGCTCTCGAGCGGCAAGACCCAAAAAGAAATGCCAGATCTGTTAAAACAAAAAAACATGGAGCCTTGGGGTTTAAGTAGTATCGAAAAACGGCTAAATCTCATTAAAACATCCTTAAACATTAGCAACAACGGACAACTCATTGCGCATTGCATTGCAAATAAGATTATCTAATCTGGTTATCTTGTTTTCTCTTCTAAAATTCAATTTTTCATGAATTAGACCTGCATTTGCAATAGCTTATACCTAGCGTGATATCAGCATTACTTAGCGTTCGTAAATGCTATACCTATAACAGGAATATCAAACGTATTTAACTCGGATTTAACAGGGAGTATAAAGGGGTATTATCCGTGTTTTGTCCCTGTAAAGTCCCTGTTAACCCCCTGTTTAGTCCCTGTTAATTATAGCCACTTTATAGCGGAGATACGAAGCAGATATGAAGGTCTTTAACCTGCTAACCTAGCATAAGAAATATTAGCTCATTTATGAGAAATTGAATTCAAGTATGGATGTGAGGAGCTCATCAAAAATTGAAAGCTGTAATAGATACTTTTGCCAAGTAGACCATGACTAGCAATTGGCACTAATTTTATGTTGGTTAGTACCATTCCGTTATTATCTTGTTCAATTCAAAACTAATCAGATACCCATCAATCCTTAAGCATTAACCTAAAGGTTAAATATACTTTCAGTTTTCAGAGGGTTGAAAATCAGTAGTTAGCCCCTATTGTAAGCTGATTAATTAATTATTTTTTATCATTCTTCGCCTTTACGGTTTCCCGTAAAGAAAAAATATTTCGCCATACTACATTTGATTATTAAACACAATATGCTTTCAACATAATCAATTAATAAAATTAGAATAAATAAGTATGGCGATAAACTTACAGAAAGGTCAAAAAATTGATATTGGACTAACCAAAATGACTATCGGTTTAGGTTGGGACCCAAATGAGGGAACAGGATTTGATTTCGATCTGGATGCTTCGGCATTTATGATTGACGATAAAAGACAAATACCTTCTGAACCATTCTTTGTTTTTTACGGAATGGAAACCACTAATGAACAACTTCTCTCACCAGATGGTGCTTTACGTCATACAGGTGATGATCCCACCGGCGGGAGCAGCGAAGAAGGAGATGATGAAAGTATTGAGGTAGACCTAAATAAGATTGATCCGAGGATCAATGAAATTCTTTTCGTCGTGACCATTCATGATGCAATTAGTCGTAGACAAAACTACGGACAAGTACGTAATTCATACATCAGAATTGTAGATGATCACACTGGTCAAGAAGTTGCAAAATATGAGTTAGGGGAAGACTTCTCTATTGAAACCGCAGTTGAATTTGGCCGTCTTTACAAACGCAATGGACAATGGAAGTTCGAAGCATCTGGAATAGGCTACAAAGAAGATCTGGCCTTTTTCTTATCGAAATATTATAATGGTCAAATCATAAAATAATTGGACATGTCAATTAATCTACAAAAAATTACATTAGAAAAGAAGGGCGATAGCCATTCAATTGATTTATCAAAAAAAGGTGATTTATCCTCAAAGCAAATAACGATTAATTTAAATTGGTCACAGGGAAAAACTAATAAAAGTTTTCTTTCAAGTATATTTTCTAGCAACAAAGATATAGACTTAGACCTTGGCTGTTTTTATGAACTTAATAGTGGTGATAAAACTGTTATTGATGGGTTACAATTTTCGCAGGGACGTGGAGGCTCCAAAGATAAGTTAACGCTGCAAGGAAGATATACCAACAGTCCTTGGATATGGCATGCAGGAGATGATCGTGGACAAAGTGCTGGTTCTGGTGAGAATATCTTAATAAATCCTATAGGAATTCAAGACATAAAAAGAGTAATTATTTATTGTTTCATCTACGATGGTGTTGCAAAATGGGAAGAAACCAATGCTGTAGTCACCGTCAAAGTACCTGGTAGTCCAGATATAGAAGTTGAAATGGGAAGGCAGTCTAGTCATCACAAATTTTGTGCAATTGCAGAAATACTTTTCAATCCCAACTCAATGCAAGTGAAAAAACTAGTAACCTTTCACAATTCACATGGCGAATGTGATAAAACCTACAATTGGGGAATGAAATGGACTTCTGGGGCCAAATAAAAGCAATACTATATAAACACTATTTCTTATCCTAGATGAAAATCGATATTAACCCATTTCAGCATTTTTCATTTGACCTGTGGCTTACACTTATCAAATCAAACCCTTTATTCAAGAAGAAGAGAGACAAATTATTTAAAGATTTTTTCTCAATAGAATATAGTATTGATAAAGTCAGTGAAGTTGTTAGGTCATATGATAAAGTTTGCAATAAGATAAATGACAAAACAGGAATACATATCGAGACCAATCAACTCTATTGTTTAATTCTAAATGATTTAGGAATTGATATCGATAAAATTGAGGTAGAAAAACTAGAAGAGTTTTATCAAGAAACAGCAATCTTGTTCATGAATTATAAACCCATTTTAGTCTATCCATCTATAAATAATCTATTTAAAGAAATACAATCTAATGGAAAGTCAGCTAGTATTTTAAGCAATACTGCATTTATAAAAGGTCAGACACTTCGTAAAGTGCTTACTCATTATGAGCTTGAAAGTTATTTTTCTTTCCAATTGTATTCTGACGAAATAGGATATTCAAAACCACATCAAAAAGCCTTTGAACTGTTATTGAATAAGGTAGGTAAGATTAATATAAAATCCATTGGGAAAAATACAATAGTCCATATAGGCGATAATATTATAGCCGACTATCAAGGAGCGATAAAATCGGGCATTCAATCTATTCTAATCAAAAATTAGCACCATGATTTTAAATTATAGCCTACATAAAATCTACCAAAAAGATAACTGTCCATTTAGTGAAGTTGAGTATAGCCATTTCAAATTTGGAGATATCTTATATGCAGAAAAGTTTGCCTTTGAGCTTTTCAATGGTTTTATTGAACAGCATGCTGATTTAGTTTTATCACAACCGGAAATCATATTACTGCCAAGTCCATATTATTCTATACCTACAGCATCTAATTTTTTATGCACTTATTTCAAGAGGAATTTAAATCAGTTCTTATTTAGAAATGGGAAAAATGCCTGTGTTGAAACAAAAATACATAGAAAACAAACCTATACTGAAGATTATGGAAATCTAGATTTTGAGAGCAGATTGAAATTAATATCTAACGATACCTATTACATAGATCAACAGTTTATTAATGACAAGTTCTGCATTTTTTTGGATGATATAAAGATTACGGGCAGCCATGAACGAACAGTAAATAAAATCCTAGATCAGTTCAATGTAAAAGGTAAATTTTTCTTCATCTACTTTGCTGAATTGGTTAACAAGGACATACACCCTAATATTGAAAACCACTATAACTACTTCGCTTTAAAATCTTTAGAAGATATCATAAAAGTGATGAATAGAGACACATTCAGGTTCAACACTCGAATTGTCAAATACATTCTGGGAATGGAGCAACAGCATTTTGAAGCTTTAATGAGTAAGATTCCCTTGCACACTAAACAAGAATTATCTAATCTGGCAATTAGCAATAACTACCATCAATTAAAAGAATATCAATTCAATATTTACAACTTAAATTATAAAAAATTATGTCAATTAACTTACAAAAAGAAGAAAGAGGAACAATTAGTGCTCCAAAATTCACCATTGGTTTAGGCTGGGATACCAATAGTTCTTCAACAGGAAGCGGCTTTGACCTAGATGCTTCAGTATTCATCCTGGGAGAAGACAAAAAAACTTTATCTGATCAGCATTTCATCTTCTACAACAATCTAAAAAGTCCTAATGGTGCTGTTGAACATACTGGAGACAATCTAACTGGAGATGGTGACGGAGATGATGAACAAATCATAGTCGACTTGTCTAAAATCGAAAATGAAGTGGCCGAAATCTGTATTGTAGTCACTATACACGAAGCCGTTTCAAGAAATCAAAACTTTGGTCAAGTACGCAATTCTTTCATACGTGTATTTGATTCTAATTCAGGAGAAGATATCTTAAAATTTGAGTTGGACGAAGATTTTTCTATTGAGACCGCTGTAGAATTCGGAAGAATTTACAAAAGAAATGGTGAATGGAAATTTGAAGCTGTTGGAATGGGAATGAAGGGTGGATTGCAAGAGTATGTAGACAAATACAACTAAAAGATCATGGCTATTAATTTACAAAAGGGACAAAGAATAAACCTTGAAAAAAGTAACGGAAGCAAGCTTCAAAATATTTGTGTAGGTGTTAATTGGGGGGCTATTGAAAAGAAAGGTTTCTTCGGTACATCAAAAGAAGCTGTCGACCTAGATGCTAGTTGCGTTCTATACGATGATGCTAAAAATGTCATTGAAGTTGTTTACTTCGGCAGTTTGAAATCAAAAGATGGATCTATTAAGCATAGTGGAGATGACCTAACTGGAGATATGGCTGGTGATGATGGATTAGATAATGAAATCATCACTATGGATTTCCCGAAATTAAGTACGAATGTTAGCCATGTTGCCTTCGTTTTAAACAGCTTTAGAGGACATGATTTTGGAACCATTCCATTTGCGTCTATTCGTATATATGAAGGCACACCAAAAAGGGTAAATGAAATTTTCGCAACGTATGACATTGTAAAAGGTGAGGGATTTTTAGGGCATGTATCTATGGTATTAGGCGTGTTTTACAAAAAAAATAACGAATGGAAATTCAATGCTATAGGTGAACCCACAAAGGATAAAAAGCTAGAAGAAACCATTAGAACAGTAACGCAAAAATATTTATAGATCATGAGAAGATTACCCGTTTACCTTTTACTAGATACATCAGGCTCAATGAGCGGTGAACCCATCGAAGCTGTAAAAAATGGTGTTCAAGTAATGATCAGTTCATTACGCCAAAACCCACAAGCTATAGAAACTGCTTTTTTAAGTGTAATAACATTTGATAGTGCAGCCACACAAATTATTCCATTAACTGATCTGGGTGCATTCCAAATGGTTGATATTAGAGCTACAGGAACAACTGCACTAGGTGATGCGCTAAAAGTTGTTAGTCAATGTATCGACAATGAAGTAGCTAAAACAACAGCAGAAACTAAAGGAGATTGGAAGCCATTAGTTTTCATTATGACTGATGGCATACCTACAGATGACTGGCAAAGTGGTTTGAAAGAATTTCAAAAGCGTAAAACTGCTTACACTGTGGCTTGTGCTGCAGGGAGTGGTGCAGATACAAATGTCCTAAAGCAAATTACCGAAAATGTAGTAAGTCTGGATACAGCAGATAGTCAAAGTATAGGAAAATTCTTTGCTTGGGTTACGGCATCAATAGGTGTATCATCTACCAAAGTTGAAGATTCGGGTAAAGAAGTTACAGGCTTGAATGAACTACCCCCACCTCCGTCTGAATTAAACATTGTTGTATAAAGTATATGGCTAGTAAAAATTTTGGTTTCTCTTTTTCATGGAAAAGAGCTTTAGGAATTACCTCAGCAAAACAAAGTTTTTCGAGAAAAATTGGCATTCCTATGTCTAAAGCTAGTGCAGAAAGAAAAATAGGGAGTCTTTTTTTGAAAATGTTATTTGGAAAAAAATAAAATGAGAAGATTACCTGTTTATTTTTTATTGGATACTTCTGGCTCAATGAATGGAGAACCAATTGAGGCATTGAATAATGCCCTGAGTGGGATGATCAACAACTTACGTTCTGATGCACAAGCAGCAGAAACCTTATGGATTAGCATCATTACTTTCGATAGAGAAGTTAAAGAAATAGTGCCTTTAATTGCATTAGAATCATTTCAATTACCTGAAATAGTTTGCCCAGAGAGTGGACCTACCTTTACAGGTAAGGCACTAGAGGTTTTATTTGATAAAGCGAATAAAGAAATACGTCGAGGATCTCCAACCCAAAAAGGCGATTGGAGACCTCTCCTGTTCATTTTTACCGATGGAAAACCAAATGATTTACAGTTGTATGGAGATATGATCCCCAAAATTAAATCATTGAATTTTGGAGCAATAGTTGGTTGTATTGCTGGAAATAGAGATGTAGCTCCGAAACTTCAAGAACTTACCAATGATGTTGTCCATTTAGACACCGCAGATAGTACGACTTTAAAGCAGTTTTTTAAATGGGTATCTGATACGATTGAACAAGGCAATAAGAGCATGGGGACAACAGATAATATGGCATTACCTCCTCCACCATCTGAAGTACATTTAGTAGTATGAGAACTTTATTCTCACTTTTAGCTAGCGTCACAATTCTGGGATTATTCTTATACCTTAAACTATTGCCATATAGCAGTCGGTTAGCCATCAAATATCATGACTCGTTCACGTTCCTAGAAAACATATATAAACCGGTTTTAAAATTCATAAACAGTTTCATAAAACCCTTAAAATTGGGGCAAGGTCTATTCATTGATATGTCTCATATAGCACTACTAATTCTCTTATTAATCATCATAAATAGTTTATAAAAATGAGCAGACGTTTACCCATATACTTTTTGATAGATGTTTCAGAATCAATGGTAGGTGAACCAATTCATCAAGTTGAAGAGGGATTATCTACCATTATACAGACCTTAAAAACAGACCCTATTGCAATGGAAACGGTTTATATTTCCATTATCATTTTTGCAGGGCAGGCTAAAACCTTAATTCCATTGCAAGAAATAGTCAATTTTTACCCGCCAAAATTCCCAATTGGCAGTGGTACTTCTTTAAGTAATGGGTTAGGTCATTTAATGCATGAGTTACGAAAAAATATTGTTAAAACTACTGCAGAAAGAAAAGGAGACTGGAGGCCTATCATATTTCTATTTACTGATGGAGTACCAACAGACAATCCTCAAAGTGCTATTAATGAATGGAAACAAAGTTGGCAAAATTCATCGAATATGGTTGCCATATCTTTTGGTGAAGAAACAGATAATAAATTATTAGGACAACTTACCGAAAATGTTCTATTGTTTAAAAATACAACGTCAGCTTCTTATAAAGAATTTTTCAAATGGGTAACTGCTTCTATTAAAACAAGTAGTGTAAGCGTAGAAAGTAACTCAACAGGATTTGAATTGGCAAAATTAGATGATGCTATTATTGAAAAAATCAATTTATACAAAGAACAACCTAGGCAATACACTGATAACAATTTCGTAGTACTTGCTGCGAAATGTCAAAACACCATACGTCCATATTTAATGAAATTCAAAAAAGAGATTGTTCAATCTAGTTTAACCGATGTGGAGTATGGGACATTATCTTACAAGCTAATTGGCGCTTACCAAGTTGATAATTCATACTTCGAATTATGTGAAAATAATAGCAAAGTTCAAAAAATTAATACAGAAGAGCTAAGAGGTGCCCCAACTTGTCCTTGTTGTGGTAATCAGTTTGCTTTTGCAGCATGTGGTTGTGGTAATCTCCATTGTATCGGAGAGGGAGAAATCAACACTTGCCCATGGTGCAACAATCAATCACATTACGGATTTAGAGAAGGCGGTTTTGATGTAAATAGAGTTCAAGGATAATTAGAAAATTTATGATAGACCCAAAACCATATATACAAAATCTATTTGCCACTAAAGGAATAACAGTATCTCAAAATAGACAGCAATTGTTTGAAGACTTTGTGCACAACGAAATGAATTTACAATTAGTAAATCTCATTGTAGAAAAACAAAACCATCTTATGGATAAATGGAAACTTAAGAATAAAATCGCTGACATCATTGCTTTGCAATTAATAATTCCAAATGCAACTGTAGGCAAACTTTATAGTGCTAAAATTGACTTTGAGCAACTAAGCTTGACGGACCCCATTTTTATAAAATGGTATGGACTAGAAGAAATCGGTCTTTATTTTAACGAAGAAACTAGCACAATTGAGGGAATACCAAATCATAGTGGAGAGTTGAGTTTCAAGTTATTATTTAAATTAAATGGCGAAATTGAAGATACTTTACCAAATGAAAAAATAATTCCTTTAGTGATAAATGCTGATCCAAAAACACTTTGGAAAGATATTCCAAGTAATAAAGAAGATATTTTTTGGAAAGAGGATGATGTAAAAACATATGAGGCATTGGGTGAAAAGCATATTGTTGTAGCTTCAAGTCGAGGCCGTTCACATGAAAATGTAGGCTCTTTTCGAGATGATGATTTTTCTTTTAAACATATAGATGAAATAGGCTGGTCGGTTGTTGCAGTTGCTGATGGAGCGGGAAGCTATCCATTATCTAGAGAAGGGTCTCGATTGGCTTGTAAATGTGTGATAGATTACTTTCAAACCCAACTAGAAAAAGAAGCATTTCAAACTTTTGAAAATCAAATCATAGCATATGGCAAATCACCAGAGGAGGATGTATTAAAAGAAATAAATTTAACTTCTAAACAGATCCTCTATAAGGCTGTACTATTTGCTCATAATCAAATCAAGCTGTTAGCAGATGAAGCAAAAATCTCTAATCCAGAGCTATTTAATAATTCTAAGGCAAAAGTTCCAATAAACTATTTTCACTCTACCTTGATATTCACTTTATTTAAAAAGTTTGACTTTGGTTATGTGATTATGACTTTTGGTGTTGGCGATTGCCCTATTGCTGTAATGAATAAAGATCACACCAAAACAACGCTCCTAAATTGGCTAGATGTTGGCGAATTTGGAGGAGGTACGAGGTTTGTAACCCAAGCTGATATTTTCCACTCTCAAGAGCATCCGATGGCTTCTCGTTTTAATTTCAAAATCATAACTGACTTTAGCTTTTTATTTCTGATGTCTGACGGTATCTATGATCCAAAATTTGTGGTAGAAGCAAACTTGGAGAAACACGAAAAATGGGTAGACTTCTTAAAAGATTTAAATGGAAAAAATGAAGATAATGCTAGGGTTGATTTCTCTTCTGAAAATAAAGAAATAGCAAATCAACTCTCAATTTGGATGGACTTCTGGAGTCCAGGCAATCATGATGACAGAACTTTAGCAATCATATTTTAACAGAAAAAGATGAGTACAAAAACCGTAAGTTCTATCATCAATTCGGTCAAAACATATCAATATGTTGATAATGGTGAGCCCAAACAGGGAGGCATGAAAGATGTCTATTTCAGTCCCGACAAAAAGTATGTGATCGCATTTTATAGGGATCAACAAGATTTCAATTCCAAAGAAAGATTAAAGCGCATTGTAACACAATATTTCGACAGCTTTTTTATAAAAGAGCCCATTAGTGGAGCCTTCTATCAAGAGCTATATTCTTGGCCGACAGATGTTGTTGTAGAAGGAAATAAAACGGGAATTATTGTTCCTTTTTACAGCAAAAATTTCTTTTTCAAAAAGGGCTATTTAAGCAATGACATTCTTAAAGGTGGCGAAAAAAATGGGAAATGGTTTGCTAGTGCTAAGTTTCGTGCCAATCAATCTAAGACAAAATTACATCCGGCAGAATTGGGTAATTGGCTTAGCTATTTTCAAGTGTGTGTGAACATAGCTAGAGGTGTAAAGAGATTACATGCTGCAGGTTTAGCACATTCAGATTTATCATACAATAATGTGCTGATAGACCCTGTAAGTAAAACCGCGGCAATAATAGATATTGACGGATTGGTTGTCCCAGGACTATTCGCCCCTGATGTTATAGGAACTGCTGATTTTATAGCTCCTGAAGTTTTAGCTACCAAGCACCTTAATAAAAGCGATCCAAATAGAAAGCTTCCTAGTCGTCTTACAGACCTACATGCTTTAGCCGTATTAATTTATATGTATTTGCTTTATCGCCATCCCTTACGAGGAGGAAATTATTTTGGCGCAATAGAAACCGAAAAAGAAGAAGACTTGTTGATGGGCGAAAAAGCTTTGTTTGTTGAACACCCAACAAATGCAAGCAATAGAAACTTTAAAAGAGAATATGGAGATAACCTTGAGAAATTTTCACCATGGACTGATTTGAAGAAAATACCTTACACTGTAACAGGTCCTTACTTGAAGGAATTATTCGAACAAGCTTTCGTAAAAGGATTGCACAACCCAATGGAGCGCCCACCAGCACAAGCTTGGGAACAAGCATTGATTAAAACTAATGACTTAAAATTAGAATGCAGCAATAGCTCTTGCGAACAGAAGTGGTTTATTTTCAACAACACAAATAATACCTGTTGTCCCTTCTGTGGCACCAAGTATAAATATTCTATTCCTGTTTTAGATTTCTATTATCAATTTAAACCAAATGTTTGGAAGCCTGAAAATCAAAGATTGGTGGTATATAACAGTTCAACCCTGCATCAATGGCATGCGAATAGAAATATAATGATAAATGAGAGGCTAACGGATACAGATAAAAAATCCGTTGGCTACTTCTCTTTTCATAATGGAAAATGGGTTTTTGTAAATCAAAAACTAAATTCTTTATCCGACAAAACAGATGGCAAAGACATTCCTATTGGATCAATGGTAGAAATCACTAATGGTAAACAACTGCTTTTCTCAAAAGAAGAAGGCGGCAAAGTAGCCGTAATTACAATAGCAAATCAATAGAATTAACAAACTCAAATAAAATGAACTCACACCCAATTTTTTCTGAACACCCAGGTTTGATTGCCGTATTTGCAATTGCCGTTATTGTTATGCTACTTCTAGATTTAGGAGTGTTTAATAAAAAAAGTCATGAGGTATCAAATAAGGAAGCCCTCTCATGGTCTATCGTATGGATTAGCTTAGCCATGTGTTTTAGTGGCTTGATTTACTACTATGCTGGTCCGGTTAAATTCTACGAATTTCAATCAGCTTATTGGATAGAAAAAGCTTTATCTGTTGATAATCTTTTTGTGTTTATCCTTGTTTTTAAATTTTTTAATGTAGCTAACTCGAGCAAGCACAAGGTCTTGTTTTGGGGTATTATTGGAGCGTTAGTATTAAGAGCGTTATTTATATTCTCAGGTGCTGCTTTAATAGAATTAACATATTTAAATAAAATTTTAGGCTTTTTCGACATTAATGGCTTTGCTTATAACATTAATATTGTCATGACATTATTTGGATTGTTCTTGGTGTATGCTGGAATTAAATCTTGGTCTGCTGGAGATGACAATGATGAAGAAGACTATAACAATACTAGAGGAGCAAAATTAATAAGAAAGTTATTTAAAGTAAGTGATAGTTACGACGGAGATAAATTTTTCGCCTACAAAAATGGTGTAAAAATGGCTACTCCTTTATTGGTTGTTGTAGCAGTAATTGAATTTACAGATTTACTTTTTGCTGTAGATTCAATACCCGCCATTTTCGCTATTTCAAATGATCCATTCATTTTATACACATCAAATATTTTCGCGATCTTAGGTTTGAGGGCTCTATTCTTCTTATTAGATAATTTTATACACCTTTTTAGTAAGCTACCGTATGGATTAGCAATAATTTTAGCATTTATAGGTATTAAAATGGTCATCTCTCCATTCTACCATATTGAATCAGTTTTCTCATTAATGGTTATTGGAGGTGTCCTACTATTATCGGTAATTGCATCACTAATATTTTCAAAGAATGAGGAAGATTAGATAATTAAAAAACTTTTGAAAGTGAAACGAATAATAAAAACATCAACTAATTTATCAGCCTTACTCTTATTATACCCTGCACATATACTTAATCAAATTCATAAGATTAATTACCTTAATTAGATAGATTCTGATTTTCGTAAATTGCATAGTTTTTCCAATTAGAACTGAAATTAGCATAATTAAAAACATTTGATATGGCTAAAAATAAAATTATAAAAGTTAAGGGGCTTGATGTCGTATTGTATGAAGACAGGAAGGAAGATTATATTTCATTAACAGCTATTGCGAGGTATAGAGATGCCGAACGAAGTGATTATATCCTACAAAATTGGATGCGAAATAGGAGTACAATTGAGTTTATTGGATTGTGGGAACTGTTCCACAATCCAACTTTTAATTCCATCGAATTCGATGGAATTAAAAACATGTCAGGATCAAATAGTTTTTCACTTACACCCAAAAGATGGATCGAAACCACAAATGCTATTGGAATTGTTTCAAAAACGGGAAGATATGGAGGTACCTTTGCACATAAAGATATCGCTTTTGAATTTGCAACTTGGTTAAGTGCAGAATTTAAATTTTATCTAATTAAAGAATTTCAGCGCATAAAAGAAGAGGAAAGTAGCCGCAATCAGATTGAATGGAATTTTCAGCGCACTTTATCCAAAATCAATTACCGTATTCACACCGATGCTATTAAGGAAAATCTCATTCCAAAAGAAATTACCAAACAGCAGTCTGCTGCTGTGTATGCTAATGAAGCTGATTTACTAAACGTAGCACTTTTTGGGATAACAGCAAAAGAATGGCGAGAGCGAAATTCAGAGGTCAAAGGTAATATTCGTGATGAAGCTACAATTGAGCAATTAGTAGTGTTAAGTAATATGGAAAGTATTAATGCACTACTAATCCGTAAAGATTTATCTCAAAGCGAACGAGTGATAGAACTAAACAAGGTTGCCATTACTCAAATGAAATCTTTATTGAAAGATAACAGCATAAAAAAATTGAAATAACACATGAAATCCATCCTACTCTCACTCCTATTCATTTTTTTCCACTCAGAAAAAACAGTTTACATTTGTGGCAGCGGCAAAGTAGACAAATACCATTTAAAAGAAAATTGCAGAGGCCTAAGCAATTGCCAATATAAAGTGGTAAAAACGACCTTAGAAAAAGTTAAAAAGGATAAAAAGACACTGTGCAAATGGGAAGAATAGTCTTACTGATTTTATGTTTATTTATCCATCCTGTTTTTGCTCAGCAAAAAGTTGGGCAGCAGGCACCGCTTAACTTAAAGCACAAAACTTTTGTAGCTAAAGTTATTCGAATTTTAGACGGAGATACCATGGAGATCTTGTATCAAAACACACCTGTTAAAGTACGCTTGGCACATATCGATTGTCCGGAGAAAAGAGGTTCGCAACCTTTTGGTAACAATGCCAAAAAAGCATTATCAGATTTATGTTTTGGACAAAATGTAACCGTTTATGGAGAAAAATATGATCGAAATAAAAGGTTGATTGCCGTAGTGGTAAACACTAAAAAGCAAGTAATTAATCAAGAGATGATTAAACAGGGTATGGCTTGGCATTTTAAGCGTTATTCTAAAGATGAAACTTATGCCAATTTAGAACTTACTGCTAGGAAAAATAAAGTGGGTCTTTGGCAAGATAAAAATCCTATCGCCCCTTGGGAATGGAGAAAACCGAAAAAAAATTCAGCTAAATAAGCGCTCATTAATGCTCTAAAAAAGAAAGAGGGAACAGTTTTAACACCATTCCCTCTTATCTAAATTAACGCTCTCAATATATCAAACGACGAATTTATTTTTTATTGTATTTAAGAAGAATTTATTTTATGTTGCTTAAATACTTGAATGAAACAGCTCCCCTATTCCATCCTTTCAAATGGTATTACCGCAACCAATAGTAGCTCAATAATTTAAGCCTTGCGAATTAGATTTAAAAAACCTTCCCGATAGGTATCCCCAATGGGTATTACCTGTTCACCAATATAGAGGACATGCCCCTCTATCATGCTAACCTTACTGGTAGAAACAATATAAGATTTATGTATCCTATAAAATGGTGGTTGTGGCAACTGTAGCTCCAACTCACGTAAGGTTTGGTAGGTGATGATCCGTTTGGTAGCGGTATATATAGATACGTAATTTTTAAGCCCTTCTATATAAAGTATATCACTATGATCAACCTTTAACAATTTATTTTTACCATCGCCTTTAATAAACAAGTGATCTGGGCGATTATTAATTACTACAGGCGCCACTTGCGCTACATTAAGCGCTGGTGTAGCCATTGGATTAAAAATATGAAACGCCTTCTGGGTAGCTCTTAAAAAGCGGTCGAAGGCAATGGGTTTTACCAGATAATCGACTACATCATATTCAAAACCATCTAATGCATACTCTGCATAAGCAGTAGTTAAGATGACCTTACATTGGCTACCACAAAGTTTTAGAAATTGGATACCTGTAAGCTCTGGCATTCGGATATCAAGAAAAACTAAATCGACATTACCCGTTTGAACACGACTTAGCCCATCAATAGCATTGTTTGTGGTTCCAACCAATTCTAGATAGGGCACTTTTGAAATGTAGTCTGCAATCATTTTAGTTGCATACACTTCATCATCAATAGCAAGGCAACGGATCATAACATGTTATATTTAGGCAGCTTAATAGCTAAACTTCAGTTCAACTTGATGTTCAAGTCTATGGTATAGGTTTCAGCATTTGCGACTATGCTAAGCTCATGCGCATTAGGATAGATCAATGCTAGTCTACGTTTAATATTAACCAATCCTATCCCACTAGCATTGTCTTTCTCGCCATGATTAATGCTATTACTGACCCTAAGTTGCAAATTATTTTCAATGATGTCAATCTGTATATCAATAGGCCTTTCTGCATGATCCAAAATACCATGTTTAAATGCATTTTCTACAAAGGGAATAAGTACAAGAGAGGCCACCTTTTTAGCTTCTATATTTCCATGTAAACTAAAATTCACAAAAAAGTTATCTTCAAAACGAAGTCTATAAATTTCGATATAATTATGAAGGTAATCTATTTCAAGTTTCAAATCAATTAAGCCATCAACACTATTGTAAAGCATGTAACGCATCAATTGAGAAAGTTTAATGATGCCATTAGCTAATACGTCCGATACGGGGTAGGCTAAAGAATACATATAGTTTAGCGTATTGTACAAGAAATGTGGATTGATCTGCGTTTTCAGGAATAACAACTCTGCCTGTATCTTATCCTTTTTTAGCTGTTCAGTCTCTTTTTCTTTTTTAAAAGTATCTAGCAATGCCCAAGCAATAAAACTGAACAAGATTGGCTGTAGCGCCCTCCACCAGTTATCAGCTAAATAATGAGATAGCTTTACTTCTGGATCATAGTTTCCATAACCTAAATACCAGAGGTACAAAACTTCCTCTATTAAATAGCGGCAAGCTACAAATAAACCCTCTGCTACGATTAGGCTTAACACCAATATCACAATCCGCTTCCGCTTCAGCAAAAATGGATAGACTATAAAAAAACAGAATGAAAATGCGATAAAAATTGCCAAAAGGTTAGACCAAACATAAGGCTGTACGCCTCTCCCGTTTGCTATATTATCAACATACAAGTAAACTGCAAGACAGGCCCATGCCAATAGATAGTAGATGAACAGCCTGTTTCTTTTCATAAAACAAATATATCTAACAGCAGCCATTCGTGTTATTTTTTTTATGCGAAAGGTCTATTTGACTATCCCAAACCGATAAAATCCATTTTTCACTATTATTTAAATTTTGGATAGTGATTTAGAAGCTTGGGATAATAAAACTTGTCAAGTACTATGATCTGATGATGTTTGGCTATTATTTTTTAAACGCCCTTTTGGCAATAAACAACTCAGACAATGAAAAATCTCTTATGCTTACTACTCCTGCTAAAGTTTGGTGGCAGTTATGGCCAGACCAAGCAAATCCTAACAGACGAGGCTAAACTAAACAGGTGCATTGCTCAAAACACAAGTTACTTTAATTTTAATGGGGAGGAGGGCCCAATAGGCAAGGGTTGGGATCTGCTAACAAACCTATTTAAAGAAAACCAGTTTGTAGCTTGGGGAGAGTACCATAATTCCCCTTTGCTAGCTCAACTTACCAGCTATGCATTGGAAAGCGCTTCCAAAAGCGGATACCGTTCGTTCTGCGTAGAAACAAGCCCTTTTGTTGCAGCTGAGCTAATGCGGATTTCACAATCAGCAGCACCTGCAGATACCTTGTTGAAAATATTTAAAAACGGATATCCAGATATTGGCTCATTTCCTTTTTTTAAAAGTAAAGAAGACGCAAAAATGCTAACAACTGTCAAAAAGTTCAATTATACCATTTGGGGAATTGACCAAGAGTTTCAAATGAACTTTAGCTATGGTATGAACAAGGTTTACCATAGCCAGCCGAGCAAAATTAAACAACAATTCAAAAAGGTATATGATAGTTTACAAGCAAGGTGGTGGTATCCTGATACCAAACTTTTGGATAGCTTAAAAAGTAGAATTCGCCAAAAAAAATTGAAAGCAGTTCTTGACGACATTAAGATCTCAAAAGAGATTTACCGCAACAACGATAATGAAGCTAGAGCTGTTTTGATGAAGAAAAACTTTTTCAACTATTACAATCACTCTAAAAACAACAAGGTTTTCTTTAAATTGGGCAGTAACCATTTAGCGAAAGGCATTAACCTACTCACAAACGTTTACGATATTGGAAATGCAGTTTACGAATTATCCCAACGCAACCAAACCAAGTTTGCCAATGTGTATCTGATGGTAAGATATACCACAGAAAAAGGAGTATTGGTTGATGATTTGAACACTACAGCAAATGAAAATCCTAAAGTTTTTTCTAAATTATATGATAAAGAAAAATGGGTGCTTGTAGATGTTAGAAAAATGAGAAATACACTAAATTACGACGAATCGTTAACAGTAGATACTTACAAACTCTTAGAAAAATATGATTATGTGCTGATTTCTCCAGAAATAATGAATTAAAGCTCATTTGCATATACCAATAAATTTGCTTTTTATTTCAAACAATTTAACGATTTTGGCAACTTATCAAAATAAGTCAAAATTTGTAGTTTAATTTGAAATTCAATATTTATGTTCGTAACAATCAAATATAAATATCATGAAAAAACCTAAACTGGTGGTATACTTGGACATGTTGGCAAAGTTGGTTCATCTGTATAACCGTTCCTCATTATTAGTAATTATTAAAACAAGATGAAGATATTTAAACAGACCTTAGGTATTATACTTGCATTTAGCTTAAATGCTTGTGCACAGAATACCCAGGTTGCTGATAATTCTGCCGTTCATAAGATGGACAGCACAGAAATAAAAAAAAGGGCGCAATTACTCATTGACAGTGGGTTTGTATTTTTTTACAAACCTGGCCGCGAAATTGTCTTGGATACAGCAATCTCATATTTTAATAAAGCCATGGCTGTTGACGGTAATCGGTTCCTTGCTTACCAGCTCAAATCAGATGCGCTTGTTAAACAAGGGAAGACAAAGCTAGCAATTGAACCCTATTCAAGATGGATATCTTCACACCCCGAGTCTATAGATGTAATCTTGAGACGCGGGCTTATGTTCTATAGACTTGGTTTTAAAGAAGAAGCAGACAAGGATTTTAACGCCGTTCGTGCCTCTATCGAAAATAAAAAAATACAGATTAGCCTAAGCTTATCGCCAGAAAACAGAAAAATAGTAGGCAATAATATCTATAGTTATTACTTGATAGGAGAAGTTGATCTCGCAGCCTCATTATTAGACCAACTTGAAGATGCATTTCCAAACGAGGAAAAATTTAAAAACGCCTCGACCAATTTAAGAAACGAGGACAGAGAAAAAGTCATTCGGAGCATTACAAATTTTTAGAAGCATAAGAATTTATTTATGTTCTTGCTGCTATAGGCTATAGAGGCGAGTGTGTATTTATGTTAATATTGATTAATACCTTATTAAACACTCTTAAAAAAAAGAAAGAGGGAACAGTTTTAACACCATTCCCTCTTATCTAAATTAACGCTCTCATTATACAAAACGACTACTTGGCAGAAGTATTGTATGGAAGAAAAATTTATTCGACATTTGTAGTAAAATTGCATTTCTTTTTAAAAGTCCCTACACTTCTATAGCTAGAATAGTTATTTTGCATCAGATTAGCTCATCTATTTATGAAATACCTGATTGCATTTGCAGCTTCCCTAATTTGTTTATCATCTGTACCTCAGCAAAAAGAACCGGGTAAAAAGATATTTCTTTTAATGGGGCAGAGTAATATGGCTGGTAGAGGTAAGATAACCGCAGCATTCGAAAATCTAACAGATAGCAGGTTACTCATGCTCAATGCTAACAATGAATTTGTAACCGCAAAACATCCTATCCATTTCGATAAGCCAAAAGCTGTTGGTGTTGGCCCAGGTTTAACATTTGGGATGGATATGGCAAAAGCTTATTCAAAAGACAGTATCTATCTTATACCATGTGCTGTTGGTGGTACTTCTATTAACAAATGGGAGCCCGAAGCATTTGATAAATCAACAAATACACATCCTTACGACGATGCAGTGCTCAGAATAAAAGAAGCAATGAAAAAGGGTAAGATTGATGGGGTAATTTGGCTACAGGGAGAATCTGATAGTAACCCGAAGGCAGCCGCTACCTACTTATCAAAATTAACTGCTTTAATAGCAAGGATAAGATATGAAACCAATAACCCTGAACTTCCATTTGTTGTGGGCGAGCTTGGTACTTTTCGCAAAGAATTTCAATTGATCAATAACGAACTCCACAAATTACCTACGTTGGTTTCCTTTACGAAGGTGGTTACTTCAGAAAACTTGAGCCATAAAGGAGACACCACCCATTTCAATGCTCCTTCTGCAGCAATATATGGTGATCGATTTGCCAAGGCAATGTTAGAATTAATGAAAAAGTAACAAAAATCCCAAAGCGATCAATAAAAAAATTTAGGTAAAAAACAGCCTAAAAACTTATTAAAAGAGCCATTTTGGTTTTTATTTTTAATCGTCGTATTGACGATTAAAAAATATTAACTAATTTATGCCCCACAAACCAAATTATAAAAACTTAAAACCATACATGATATGGATGGGCGCTTAAACTTTAAGCACGGCAGCTAAACCTGCTAGTATCCATTCGCTTCTATCTACACCAATAAGACCTCAAATATGAACCGATTTAAAACAACCCTATTCACACTCTCCCTATTTTTTTGTTGCGCTATTACTTTCGCCCAAAACTTAAGTGTTGCTAGTCCAGATGAGCAGCTGAATGTTAAATTATTTCTAGATCAAGGCAAGTTATTTTACACTGTAATATTAGATGGAAAAGAAATGCTAGAAAAATCTCCATTAGGCCTTCGCGGTAAACAAATGGATTTGGCTACAGATTTGAAGTTAGTAGATAGCAAAACACGTAAAATCGACGAAACTTATACTGAACCAAAGATCAAAACAAGTAAAGTAAGGTACCAGGCAAATGAGCTGATCTGTAGATTGGAAAACGATAAAAAGAACAAATTGGATGTTGTTTTTCGGGTAAGCAATAACAATATTGCATTTAGGTATCAAGTTCCTCAAACTGGCGAAACTGCCACATTTACCATAGAACAAGAATTGAGTGGCTATAAATTTCCAACAGCCACTACTTCTACTTTCTTGACCCCACAAGCTAGCCCAATGATTGGTTGGATGAAGACCAAACCAAGCTACGAGGAAGAATACACACCAGACCAAGCGATGGGAGTTCAATCTAGATATGGTGTAGGCTACACCTTCCCTGCGCTTTTTCATGTTGGCGATAAAGGTTGGGTACTGCTTTCAGAAACCGGTGTAAATTCCATGTACTGTGGGTCGAAATTAAGTGAGGGTACAAAAGAAGGCAATTATAAAATAGCCTTTCCAGAGGCTGGAGAGAATAACGGTATAGGTGCAGCAAATCCGACTTTATCTTTACCAGGAAATACGCCTTGGCGTACCATTACGGTAGGCAGCAATCTTAAGCCAATTGTAGAAACCACTATCCCATTTGATGTGGTAGAACCGCAATTTGAGGCTTCAAAAAACTATACTTTTGGCCGCTCTACATGGAGCTGGTTGTTGTGGCAAGATGCCAGCATCAATTTCGAAGACCAGAAAAAATTTATTGACCTTTCTGCTGCTATAGGTTATGAATTTGTATTAATAGATGCTGGTTGGGATACCAATATTGGTCGTGATAAAATTGAACAATTGGTTAATTACGGAAAAAATAAAGGAGTAGGTATTTTACTCTGGTACAATTCTAACGGTTTTTGGAACAATGCGCCCCAGACGCCGAAAAACAAAATGAATATTGCACCCGCAAGAAAGCAAGAAATGGCATGGATGCAGCGCATTGGTATCAAGGGCGTTAAAATAGATTTTTTCGGTGGCGATAAACAAGAAACCATCAAACTGTACGAAGATATTTTAACAGAAGCCAATACCTACGGTTTAGCTGTAATATTTCATGGCTGCACTTTACCCAGAGGCTGGGAAAGAATGTATCCTAACTTTGTGGGAAGTGAAGCGGTATTGGCATCAGAGAACTTGATTTTTAACCAAAGAGCTAACGACAATGAGGCTTTTAATGCCAGTTTACATCCATTTATCCGTAATGCAGTAGGTGCAATGGATTTTGGCCCTGTGCTGTTAAACAAACGTCACAATAGGAATAATGATGGGGGTACCATTAGAAAAACAACGGAAACCTTTCAAATGGCAACTTCAATCCTATTCCAAACCCCTGTTCAGAACTTCGGCATTACGCCAAATAACCTTACAGATATGCCCGCACATGTAATCGACTTTATGAAAAATGTGCCAACCACCTGGGATAATACCCTTCTAATTGATGGATATCCTGGCAAGTATTGCGTTCTGGCTAGGCAACATGGAGATACCTGGTACATTGCGGCCATCAATGCCGAAAAAACAGACAAAACAATTACCGTTTCTCTGCCAATGCTAACGGCAAGTGAAGTATCTTTATATAGCGATTTGGACGATAAATCGCCTAAAAAAGAACAGGTCAAGTTAACTAAAAACAAACAGGTTAAGCTGAAAATACTAGCTAATGGAGGTGCTATTATTGTAGGAAAGTAAGTCTAAATTTAATGCTAATCACTTAGATCAAATTTGCAAGCAAGATTTACATACATAAATATAACAGAATCAACAAATTCAACAATTTAGTACAACATACATGAACTATTTAAAAACTATTCTTTTTGCATTCCTACTCATTTTATCTAATAGTATTGCTTCTGCACAGAACTTAAGTGTTACTAGCCCAGATGAGAAATTAAACGTTAAACTATTTCTAGAACAAGGAAAACTATTTTACACCGTAGTACTGGATGGAAAAGAAATGCTAGAAAAATCACCTTTAGGGCTTCGTGGTAAGCGAATGGATCTTTCTGCAAACCTTAAGGTTGTAGATACGAAAACACGTAAAATCGACGAAACTTATACCGAACCAAAGATCAAAATAAGTAAAGTAAGGTACCAAGCAAATGAGCTGATCTGTAGATTGGAAAATGATAAAAAGAATAAACTAGATGTCGTTTTTCGGGTAAGCAATAACAATATTGCTTTCAGGTATCAAGTTCCTCAAACTGGCGAACCAGCAACTTTTAACATTGAAGAAGAATTAAGCGGATATAAATTTCCAACAGCTACTACTACCTTCTTAACACCCCAAGCATCACCAATGATCGGTTGGATGAAGACCAAACCAAGCTACGAGGAAGAATATACCCCGGATCAAGCTATGGGCATTCCATCAAAATATGGTGTAGGCTACACTTTTCCTGCACTTTTCCATGTGGGCGATAAAGGTTGGGTACTGCTTTCTGAAACTGGTGTAAACTCATTGTACTGTGGCTCAAAATTGAGCGAGGGTACAAAAGATGGGAATTATAAAATAGCCTTTCCAGAGGCTGGAGAGAATAATGGCATAGGCGCGGCAAATCCAACCATATCTTTACCAGGAAATACGCCTTGGCGTACCATTACGGTAGGCAGCAATCTTAAGCCAATTGTAGAAACCACTATCCCGTTTGATGTGGTAGAACCGCAATACGAACCTTCAAAAACTTATACTTTTGGTCGCTCTACTTGGAGCTGGTTATTATGGCAAGATGGAAGTATCAACTTTGAAGATCAGAAAAAATTTGTTGACCTTTCTGCTGCTATGGGTTATGAATTTGTATTAGTAGACAACTGGTGGGATAACAATATCGGCAGAGAAAAAATTGAGCAATTAGTTGCTTATGGCAAGACAAAAAATGTAGGTATATGTTTGTGGTACAATTCTAACGGTTTTTGGAATGATGCCCCTCAAACACCAAAATACAAAATGAATACCGCTTCGGCAAGAAAGAAAGAGATGGCTTGGATGCAGCGTGTTGGCATTAAAGGTATTAAAGTAGATTTCTTTGGGGGTGATAAGCAGGAGACGATCAAATTGTACGAAGACATCCTATCTGATGCCAATAGCTATGGTTTAACGGTAATATTCCATGGCTGTACCTTGCCAAGAGGCTGGGAAAGAATGTACCCTAACTTTGTAGGGAGCGAAGCGGTATTGGCTTCAGAGAATCTCATTTTTACACAAAACGCCAACGACAATGAGGCTTTTAATGCCAGTTTACATCCATTTATCCGTAATGCAGTGGGCGCAATGGATTTTGGTCCTGTGCTGTTAAACAAACGCCACAACAAGAAAAATGACGGCGGTACCATCAGAAAAACAACGGAAACTTTTCAGTTGGCAACTTCAATCATATTTCAAACGCCAGTACAGAATTTCGGCATTACCCCAAATAACCTTACAGATATGCCCGCACATGTAATCGACTTTATGAAAAATGTGCCAACCACTTGGGATAATACCACTTTAATTGATGGCTACCCAGGCAAATATTGCGTTTTGGCTAGGCAACATGGAGATACCTGGTACATTGCCGCCATCAATGCAGAAAAAACAGACAAAACAATTACCGTTTCCTTACCAATGCTAAGTGGAAGTGAGGTATCTTTATATAGTGATTTGGATGATAAATCACCTCAAAAAGGCCAGCTTAAGTTAACTAAAAACAAACAGATAAAACTTAAACTACTAGCTAACGGAGGTGCTGTTATTGTAGGGAAATAACCAGATAAAAATCGGTAGTAGATCAACAAACTAGCTATGAGGTATAAGCTTTTTTTAATACTTTTCTTGTATCCCATAATTTTATTGGCCCAGCCTAAACAGGCCAAATATTTATCTCTGCAAGATGGATTATCTAGCCAGCAGGCGATAGATATTGTTCATGATAAATATGGTTTTGTGTGGATTGCTACCGAAATGGGTCTCAATCGCTTTGCAAGCAATTCCTTTAAGCAATACTATAAATCAGAAAAAGCAGATGGCACATCAGTAAATAGCAATGAGATCAATACCCTTCTTTATGATGATGATCAGCTATACATAGGTACAAGAGCAAACGGATTAAATGTATATGATATGAAGACCAATAAGTTTTCCTATCATGTACATGATTCGAAAAACCCGAAATCTATTGCTACTAACGACATTACTGATATTATTAAATCGAAAAGTGGAAATTTATGGCTTGCCACCTACCACCAAGGGGTACAACGTTTTGATCCAGCACAAAAAACATTCGAGCACTTTAACAGAAAAAATATACCATCTTTGCCCGAAAACAGTATTTGGACCCTAGCAGAAGACAAAAAGGGAACGCTCTATATTGGTCATGTAAGTAAAGGAATGTCCATTTTAGATGTCAAAAATCGCAGTACAGTAGTTATTAATGCGACCAATAGTAAGGGTATGCTACCTGATAATGAGGTTAAATCTCTATACTGTGATAGAAATGGCAACATTTGGATTGGTACAAGAAAAGGGTTGGCAATTTACAACCCTACAACTAAAAGCATTCGTAAGATTGGCCTCGCAGCCAAAAGCATTAATGGCGAGGAGCCTTTTGTATATACAATTAAGGAAATTGATGGTGCATTATGGGTAGGTGCTGCGTCTTCACAATTATTTATACTTAAAACAGCATATCGTGCAGGCCAAGACCTTCCAGACATCACCAATATTACCCCTTTTAACCTAAAACTAGGGAATACTTCCTCCATCCAAAATATAGATCGTGATCAGTTTGGGAATGTATGGATGGCTATCTACAGTAGTGGAATAGCATTTATGAGCCACATCAAACCTTTCTTCTCTATATTATCTACTCAAGAGTTGATGCCCGGACAAGGTAAGCCTGCAACGGTAACCAGTATACTTAACGACGCTGACAATAGCATATGGCTTACAACAGTAGGTGATGGTATATTACAGGTAGCGCCCAATGGAACAGTAGCTAAAAAAAATACAAGCAATAGTGGGCTCTCAGACAATTTTCTGCTTTCGGGCTTTCAAGATAGCCAAAATAATAAATGGTTTGGTTTAGAGCAAAAAGGCGAAGTATCCTTTTTCAATTCAAAAACTAAAACTTGGAAAATAATTGATTTTGGCCAAAAGATATCCGCAGTTAGGGCCATTGTAGAAGACAAGCAGGGAAATATCTATTTTGCTGCAGAGGAGGGTATTTTCATTCATAACCTTACTGCTGGCACTTTTAAAAAGCTAATCACTATCAACCCAACACTTGGAGATTATGCTCCCCGTACATTGGTTAAAGATAGCAATGGAAACATCTGGGTGGGTACCTATGGCCAAGGTCTATATATTTTTGATCCCAATGGAAAACTTTTAAGAAGGATAACAAAAGGGCAAGGCATCAACAGCAATACCATTAACCACTTGATAATTGACCATAGCAACAACATCTGGATTGCCACAAATGAGGGACTTGCGTTACAAAGTATCAATAAAACAATAGGCGAAGTTGAAAATATCCCTCCTCCAGGAACAGATGCATGGTTAACTATAAACGCTATTGCCGAAGACCGTAATGGAAACATCTGGTGCTCTACTAGATCGGGACTACTGCGTTACTTACCAGAACAAAAACGCTTTTTAAGTTATGATCAGGCTTTTGGTTTACCTTTGGGTGGCTTTAGCATCAATAGTGTAGGTACAGATAGCAAAGGTTGGCTTTACTTCGGAATGCCCGCTGGAGTGGCATATTTTAATCCAACAGCTATTCCATTAAGCCTCCCAAAATCACCAATTAGAATAAGCCGTTTCACCGTATTTAATACTGGAGAAACACATGCCCAATCTGAAAAACACCCCAGTCTTACAGAAGAAATTAATCTAGAGCATAATGAAAATAGTTTTCGTGTAGAACTTGCCGTAATGGATTATGCCTTAAATGATATGGTAGAGTTTAGCTACCAGTTACATGGTTTAGATAAGAACTGGATATTTTTAGACAATGAGAAAAATCTTGATTTCAGAAATATTCCAGACGGAAATTACGAATTACGTATCCGAACTCGCCAAAAAAATGGAACTTGGTCTGAAGATTACAGAAAACTCTTCATCAATATTTCTCCTCCATTTTATCTAAATGGTTATGCATTAATTATTTACGCCCTAATAGCAATCTCAATTGTTATCGCATTATTGGTATTCCATATCAGAAAGGTATATGCTGAAGCTGAATTACGGGTTAAAAAGCAACAAATAGAGCAAGACAGGAAGCTGAATTTAGAAAGAATTAATTTCTACACCAATATTACACATGAGCTCCGAACACCCCTTACCCTTATTCTTGGTCCTTTAGAAGATTTGCTCCACGAGGATAAATTGGCATCCAAACATAAGGAATGGGTTCTTATGGTTCAAAAAAATGCCAATCGGCTTTTTGCTTTGGTTAACCAGTTACTCGAATTCAGAAAAGTAGAATCTCAGCACAAACCTTTGGTATTGGGCGAAGATTTTTTGGGCGAACTGGTACAGGAAACCGTACAAAAGTATGTAGAAGCAAACACGAAAACTAACCTAAACATCACCTATAACCCTGTAAAGGAAGATATCAAAACTACTTTTGATGCCGAAATTGTACAGCTTATCTTAGACAATCTTTTATCAAATGCTTATAAATACACCAAAAATGGCAATATAGAAATTACTTTAAAGTATGAACAAGATCGTTTAAGTACCATTGCACTTATCTGCGTAAAAGACAGCGGTGCTGGCATTGCTCCAGAACATTTAGATAAGATTTTTGACAGATATTACCAAGTTCCCAAATCTGTAAGCCAAGGCACTGGTGTGGGCTTATCACTTGTTAAAGAGTTAGTTGCTATACACCATGGCAAGATTTCGGTTAAAAGTGAGCCTGGAGTTGGAAGTGAATTTTGTGTCCGTTTGTTAACGAATGCAGTACCAATGGTTGATAACGAGAAGGTATTGGCAAATTCAATAAATGAAATAACAACAGAATCTTTGCCATTATTGCTATTGGTAGAAGATGAAAAAGATCTTCGTGAATATTTGGCATCCGTATTATCCTCAAATTACGAAATCATTACAGCCAAAAACGGCAAATATGGTTTGGAGTTGGCAAATACTCGTATCCCGGATTTAATCTTAAGCGATATCATGATGCCTGATATGGATGGCTTCATGATGCTAGAAAAACTGAAACAAAACCGCGAAACCAGCCACATCCCCATCATTTTCTTAACCGCCAAAGATACAGAGACTGACAAGGAACGCGGATATGAATTAGGTGTAGACTCCTACCTGACCAAACCTGTAAGCCCTAAACTACTTCATAAACGAATTGAAAATCTTTTGGCTAAACGAAAAGCAGTGTATGCCGAAGTTTTAGGACAACTTTCTACAGCGGATAAAGATGGTGAAGTGAGCCAACCTCAGGCAAACCCAGATTTATGGCGAGAAAATATATTTGTGCAAGAATTTGTTAGCCTTGTTGAGGAATGTATACAAGACGAAGTGCTTGACGTAGCAACATTAGCAGATAAAATGAACATGAGCCAATCTACGCTCTACAGAAAATTAAAAGCACTTACCGGAAAAAATATAAACCAACTGGTACGTAAAGTTAAAATCCAAAAAGCTGCAAAACTACTTCGTTCTGGACAATACAATGTTACCGAAGTAGCACTAATGGTAGGCATAAATAGTTCTATTTATTTCCGCCAATGTTTCAAAGAAGAATTTGGTCAATTGCCTTCAGAATATCAAAAAAACAATCTAAAAGGTTAAAAAACGTGATTTTGACGAAAAACCCAATGATAATTGACGGATTTGTATATGCCGCTGGATAGCATATTCTACTAAGTTTGGTTTCAGAAACCAATTATAAATCCGGTTACTCGATGAACAGGTGATCCCTAACAAAGGGATTTAACGTGATGATGAAAATGCACAATCGCAAATTCAACTCACTGAATAATCATCAATAGCTACCGACACCAATGTCCATTGGGAAACAGGATTTACAAAAAGGAATCACAAGTTTTAATCAAAAACCAAATATGACATGAGAATCCTGAAAATTTTCTTTTTATGCTTAATGGTATGGGGAATTCCTACCTATTCATTTGCACAGCGTAAGATTTCCGGACAAGTATTTAACGAAAAAAATGAGCCACTGGTAGGTGTCTCTATTTTAGTTGAAGGCGAAGCTAGGGAATTTGCAACCACTGATGAACAAGGCCGTTTCCAACTCACTGTAAGCAAAGATGCTTTCTTTGTATCTTACATCGGCTACAAAAAGCAAACCATTACCATTGGCGACAAAACGCAGTTTAACATTACTTTAGTAGTTGATGATCAAGACCTAGATGAGGTTATTGTAGTAGGCTATGGTAAACAATCTAGACGGACCATTACAGGAGCCGTAAGTAACATCAAGGCAGAAGATCTGGTAAGAAGCTCTTCTACTACCGCAGCAGGTGCCCTTGCTGGTAAGGTACAAGGTGTTTCTGTACGTGCTAAAGATGCCAGACCAGGAAGAGGTGCGGCTATCGAAATCCGTAACATGGGTAATCCCTTATACGTAATTGACGGGGTAGCCTATGGAGGCCAAACTGGAACTGACTGGGTAGGTACCCAAAATGCATCGGGTGCAGATATATTCAACGCTTTAAACTTAGAAGATATTGAGAGTATTTCCATCCTTAAAGATGCAGCTGCAGCCGTTTACGGTTTCCGTGCTGCTAGAGGTGTTGTGTTGATCACCACTAAAAAAGGCTCTCGTGATGAAAAAGCAAAAATCAATATCAATGGTTATCAAGGCTGGCAAAACCTTACCCGCTTCCCTACCATGGCTAACGCTGCGCAATATACCAGAGGTTTAGTGGAGGTAGCACAGAATGAGAATCGTGATCCAAATTCGATATATACACGCTCAGAATTAGATAAATGGCAAGCAGGAACAGAACCTGGTTATAAAAGTTACGATTATGCAGACATGATTATTCGTAAAAATATTCCTCAGCATTCGCTAAATGCAAGTGTTACTGGTGGATCCAAAAACTCTAATTATTTCCTTTCGGTAGGTAATTTAGAGCAAGAGGCCATGATTAAAGATTTTAATTACAAACGTACCAATATACAGGCCAATATAGAATCTACTATTTTAGAAGGGCTTACCGTTGGTGCACAAATTTCTGGCCGACAAGAAAAAACACAAGACGTAGGTTTACCTGGTGGAGATGGCTATTTCTCTTCCATCTTAGCGATTTTCAAGAATAGACCAACAGTAGCTCCATATGCGAATGACAATCCTTTATATCCGCAGCAAACCAATGATTTCGCCTATAACCCTGCCTTATTTGATAGAGATATTGTAGGATATAAAGACAATAGTTTTCTAAGTGGTAACATCAATTTAAATACCACCTACAAAACTAAATTTGGCTTATCGGCAAAAGGAACTGTATCTTACAATTATACCAATAATAAGTTTGATGGTTTCCAATACACCTATGATGTGTATAGGTATCAAAATGATCAATATGTACGTACAAATGGCGCCAACTCTGGTTGGAGATACAAAACTGATCGTTTAGCCATATCTCGCTTTGCACAGTTCCAAGTAGATTATGTTAAACAATTTGGCGACCATAACTTCTCTGTAATGGCAGGTTACGAGCGCTCTGATTGGGATAGAACTTTAACCTCAATAGGTTCAAATCCAACTAACAATTACATTCCATTAATTACAACAATTTCAGAATTAAGTGGTATTGGTGATGAATGGAGTTATGAAGCCAGAGCAGGTTATATTGGACGTTTCAACTACAATTATAAAGGTAAATACCTCCTTGAAGTTTTAGGGCGTTACGATGGTTCTTATTTATATTACAAAGGCAAAGAGTGGGGCCTATTCCCAGGTGCTAGTTTGGGCTGGCGTATATCTGATGAATCTTTCTTTAAACCACTCAAAGGGGTAATTAACGATATGAAATTCCGTGCCTCGATAGGACAAACCGGATTGGAAGACGGTGTAGGAATGCATGGTTATTTATCAGGATACTCTTGGAATTCTGGAAGCTCTATATTGAATGGTACTTTATACCCGGGCGTTCAACCGAGAGGTTTACCAGTTCGTAACTTATCTTGGGTTAAAAACACCAATTATAACGTGGGTGTAGACATGGCCATGTTTGACAACAAACTAACCTTAACGGCTGATGCATTTAAAATTATACGTACTGGCTATCCTGCTCAAAAATATGATGTTTTGCTGCCTAGCGAAATTGGATATGGACTTCCGAATGAAAACCTAAACAAGAATGGTTATTATGGTGCTGAGGGTATCATTACCTATAGCAGCAAAATTGGCGAATTGAATTATGTAGTTAGTGGAAATATGACCTTTTCTAGGTATAAAAGTTTAGAAACCTACAAACCTCGTTTTAGCAATTCATGGAATGAATATAGAAATTCAGTAGAAGACCGTTGGGGTGGCACTTGGTGGGGCTATCAAGTAGCTGGTCGTTTCCAGTCTGAAGAAGAGATCCGTAACCACCCAATCAATAATGATGGTAACAATAATAGAACTCAATTGCCTGGAGATTTAATTTACAAAGATGTGAATGGCGATGGGGTAATCAATGGTATGGATGAGCGACCTATTGGCTACCCAACAGGCTGGGCACCAATGATGAGCTTTGGTGGTCGTATTGGATTAAGCTGGAAAGGTATAGACTTAAACATTGATTTAGCTGGAGGTGCAGTACAATCTTGGTTCCAAGATTATGAATTAAGAAATGCATTTCACGGAGGTGGAAATTCGCCAGCTTACATGTTAGAAGATAGATGGCACCGTGCTGATCCTTACAATCCAAATAGTGAGTGGATTCCTGGCTACTACCCTGCACTAAGGAATGGCAATACTGGTCCGAATAGCAGAAATAGCGACTTCTGGTTAACTAACGTAAAATACCTGAGAGTGCGTAATATGGAATTGGCTTATTCACTGCCTAAAAGCTTTGCCGATAAAGTAAAAGCACAAAAAATTCGCTTCTATGTAAACGGATCTAACTTAATCTCTTTTGATAATGTGAAGAACTTCCAGATCGACCCAGAGATTGAGGCAGCTGCAGCAGTGGTATATCCTCAACAAAAAGTGTTTATGGCTGGTTTCAACATTACTTTTTAAGACATACATTATCGATTGACAGATTTGGAAGGAATAATCATTTGATTATTCCCAACAACCTTAAAATTTAACAAGATGAAAAAAATTTATATAGCTTTAGCTTTGTTAACATGCCTAGGCATGAACAGTTGTAAGCACAATGAGTGGTTTGAACGAGATTCAAAAACTACCATCCTTGATGAGCAACTATGGAACGACCCTAAATTAATGACCTCATTGGTAGCCAACTATTACAACAGGTTACCATCCTTACATGGCGTATTTAATACAGGTGGTATGACCGAACTTGATGATGCCATGTGGTCTGGCCACAGGGATCAGAACGGAAGAAACGATTTCCAATTCGGAAATGATTATGGAAGATATTGGGATTACGGTTTTATTAGAGACCTTAACCTTTCGTTAGAAAATATCGCAACACAGAGCACCAAACTTACCGCAACAGATAAGGCCTTATTTACTGCCGAAATTCGTTTTATCCGTGCCTTTGTTTATTTTGAAATGGTAAAACGTATGGGTGGTGTACCAATTGTAGAAAAACAATTGATCTATGATTTTAGTGGAGACCCAACACCTTTGCAAATCCCACGTGCTAAAGAGCATGAGGTATATGATTTTATCTATAAAGAGTTAGAAGCAATCAAAGGAGATTTAGCAGGCAATAATGCTAGTCAAACTAGGGCAAACAAATATGCGGTATTAGCATTAGAAAGTAGGGCCATGTTATATGCAGGATCTATTGCTAAATACAACAATTTAATGGCAAGTCCAATTACCACTCCTGGCGGCGAAGTTGGCATTCCTGCAGCAATGGCAACAGACTACTATAACAAATCATTAACCGCTTCAAAAGAGTTAATGACAGGTCCGTTTGTATTGTTCAGTGAAAATGCAGATAAAGGCGCTAACTTTTACGACATGCTGAACAAAAAGACGAAAGAAGTGATATTTGCGAAAGACTTTGCAGTAACTTTAAAAGTACACCGTTTTGCTTATGATAACATTATCAGAAGTATGATGGAAGATAATGAATCATCTTCAACCATCTCCCCATCGCTAAGTTTCGTAGAGAGTTTTGATTATCTAGATGGTAGCAAAGGCACGCTACGTGATAAAGATGGATCTGGAAACTACATTGCTTATACTGGTTTAACGGATATTTTTGCAAACAAGGATGCACGTTTGTATGGCACAGTAGTTTATCCTGGTGCTGCATTTAAAGGTAATTCAGTAAAAATGCAAGCAGGTGTTGCAGTGTGGAACAATGGTACTTACCAATTAACTACTTCTGCGGTTCTTGGTGGTAATTATGCAGATGGTCAGTTATGGACCGGATTTGATGGCCCTAAGGATGACGCAGCGGATGTTAGTAACACTGGTTTCTACATCCGTAAGTTTGTAAGCGATGCACCAGCAGCAAGTACAAGAGGAACATCGGCAGCAAACTGGTGGCCATGGTTCCGTCTTGGAGAAGTTTATTTGAATGCTGCAGAAGCAGCTTTCGAACTAGGACGTCCAGAGGCATTGGGTTATGTGAATGCTTTACGTGCTCGTGCAGGATTTCCGGCTAACAGCCTTGCTGCATTAACTACAGATATTATCCGTAACGAGCGTCGTGTAGAGCTTGCCTTCGAAGATCACCGTTATTTCGATCTAAAAAGATGGCGTGTTGCTCATCTAGTTTGGGACGGTTCAGAAACTGACCCTAATGCAGTAGTGATGGGACTTTACCCATATAGAGTAGTAAGAGCTGGACATCCAGATAACGGTAAATACATTTATGCCCGTATGAGACCAAGTCGTTTCAGACGTGCTCGTTTCTTCCGTTTGGCAAATTATTATTCTTCTATTGATCAAAACGTATTGAACAATAACCCTAAAATTGTTAGAAATCCATTCCACTAATTTTATTGTATCATGAAAATCAAATTTTTAATCCCAATAATAGCAGTTACCGGCATGTTGCTGTCAGCTTGCGAATATGATAACTTTACCCCACCAGAATCTACCTTATCTGGAAAAGTAGTTTACCAAGGAAAAGCAGTTAGTGTACGTAATAACGGACCAGTATTAGAGCTTTGGCAAGACGGCTATCCATTGCGCTCACCTATTGTTTTATCATTTAACCAAGATGGAACATTTGCTGCTAAATTATTTGATGGTAAGTATAAGTTAACCCGTAGAGGTGAGGCGCCGTGGCTCCAACAATCTACCGACACTATTGCAATAACGGTAAATGGCAACACTGCTATAGATGTGCCAGTTACACCGTACTTTAACCTTTCTAATGAAACTTATACGAAGTCTGGCAATACCATCACAGCACGTTTTGTAGTAGATAAAGTAGTGCCAACAGCAAATGTAGAGTTGGTACGTCTTTATTTAGGTAAGTCGATATTAACAGATCAGGTGCAACGTGAAGTTCGTGCAGAAGGGAATGTTGCTGGACTAGTATTTGGGGGCCAAAACACCATTGCTACCGACCTACCCGACAACCTGAAAAACTTGGATTATGTATTTGCCAGATTGGGTATTAAATCAACCGTTTCTGGAGAATACAACTATACACAAGTACAGAAAATTTCACTGAAGTAAGTATAAAAGAAGATACATCGTGCGAAAAAAAGTTCGTACAACGTTTTTTAGAAGATAAGCAATATAAGTCCATGATTAAAAATTACCGAGGTTTTTACCTCATTCTATTTATCGCTTTACAATTAGTTGCTAACCAAACTACCCTTGCTCAGGTTTATAAATCTGGGCCTACAGATAAGGATTTTGCAGGCTACCTATTTACCTATTTTAAAGGAAATGCAATAAAAGATGAGGCGGTTTGTTTTGCAATTAGTACCGATGGTTACAATTATCGGGCATTAAATAACAACGAACCTGTATTGGATTCGAAAATCATCAGTTCAACCGGAGGTGTGAGAGATCCTCACATCCTTCGTTCTGCTGATGGCCACTCTTTTTATATGGTGGTAACCGATATGACCTCTTCAAAAGGATGGGATTCTAATCGTGCAATGGTATTGATGAAATCTGATGACCTAGTTAACTGGAAACATACGGTGATCAATATTCAGCAGCGTTTTAAAGGACATGATAATTTAAAACGTGTTTGGGCACCACAAACTATTTTCGATCCTGCAAAAGGCAAATACATGGTCTATTTTTCTATGCAACATGCTGGCGGGCCAGATATCATTTATTATGCCTACGTTAATCAAGATTTTACCGACTTTGAAGCTGAACCAGCTGTACTTTTCAATCCAAAAAATGGTAAATCTTGTATAGATGGCGATATCATCAATAAAAATGGTCTATTTTATTTGTTCTACAAAACAGAAGGAAATGGAAATGGAATTAAACTTGCCATTACCGATTCATTAACCTCAGGAAAATGGATTGAGCAACCTGGTTACAAACAACAAACTAGAGATGCGGTAGAAGGTTCGAGTGTATTTAAACTGAACAATTCTGATAAGTATGTCCTAATGTACGACGTTTATGGAAAAGGTAAATACCAATTTTGCGAAAGTGTAGACCTAGATAGATTTAAGGTAATTGATCACGAGGTGAAAATGGATTTCCATCCACGACATGGAACGATTATTCCCCTTTCTCGTAATGAGCTTAAAGCGCTTACTGCACGTTGGGGAGTGCCACAAGGAATGGAACTACAACTTAGAAAAAATCCCGTGTTAGATGGTCATTATGCCGATCCGGATGTACTCTATTCTAATAAGACCAAAAAATACTACATCTATCCAACCAGTGATGGCTTTGATGGCTGGGGAGGTTCGTACTTCAAAACTTTCTCCTCTACAGACCTAAATAACTGGACTGATGAAGGTGTGATCTTAGATTTAAAGAAAGATGTACCTTGGGGACCTAGAAATGCTTGGGCACCAACCATAGCCGAAAAGAAGGTAGGAAAAGACTATAAATACTATTACTATTTTACCGCAGCACAGAAAATTGGTGTGGCAGTTGCTGATTTGCCTACTGGACCTTTTAAAGATTCAGGAAAACCATTAATAAATGCTAAACCAGAGGGTATCAAAAATGGCCAGGAAATAGACCCTGCTGTATTCACTGATCCTAAAACTGGAAAAAGTTATTTGTATTGGGGTAATGGCTACCTTGCTGTTGCCGAACTCAATAAGGATATGATCTCCATTAAACCAAATACCACCAAAGTTTTAAATACAGACAAAACTTTTAGAGAAGGTTGTTATGTGTTTTACAGAAACGGAATTTATTATTTCCTTTGGTCTGAAGACGATACCCGCAGCGAAAACTACCGAGTACGCTATGGCACATCCAATTCGCCAACAGGACAAATTACAATTGCTGAAAACAATTTAATTCTTCAAAAAGATCCTTCATTGGGTATTTACGGAACAGGCCATAATTCGGTATTGCAAATTCCAGGAAAAGATGAATGGTATGTAGTTTACCACAGGTTTAGTTATCCTAATGGAATCAAAATGGGCGATGCAGCTGGCTTTAACCGCGAAGTTGCCATGGACAGAATGTATTTTGATGCAGCAGGAAGTATTATTCCAATAAAGCCTACAAACTAGTGTCTTAAGCTAATTTGTAAAAAACAAAAGCCTTGATTATTGGATAGTCAGGGCTTTTGTTGTTTTTATGAGCTCAAAAAACCGATTTCACACAGAGCAATTCCAAATATCTCCGCTACACAGACTTAAGCTTTTAGTATTTTAATATGCTCTAAAAAACAATTAATAGCTATCTGTTCAATTTTAGAAGATATATGAACACGTGATGAGTTGACGTTCATTTCTTTTATTTATTCCTCTAACATGTTCATTTTTTAAAAAGAAATGAACATGTTAAATATATGTGTCCAATTACTCTTGTATTTTGTTCATAAGTTCAATATTACAGAAAAACAGAATATATGGGTTCAGCACCTGTTTCTTGAATGCTTTTTTAGCATCGCCCTCCCCGCCACCACAATCCCAGCCCGGCATATTGGTTTCTTTCCATAAGAGCAGGCCGGTAGTATCCTTCCAATAATTGGCCTTAGAGCCACAGGATTTTTTTGCGAATGGCTGCTGCGCTGCAATTGTAAGGTCCACACAAAGCGAGCACATCATAAATAATTTCCATACAGGGTTCGGTTTATCATATTGGTTAATAATTGGGGTAAAAAAGCACAACCCTATATATAACATATAATTCAAGCTAAATCACTTGCTATAAATAAACGTTATATATACATTTAATAATTATTTCTAGCCAAATGAAAAAATTATTTTACTTGTTTATCCTGATCAGTTTACCAGCTGCTGTGCATGCCCAAAGTGGGCGGTCGGTTTTGGATTTTGATCAAAACTGGACATTTAACCTGGGCGACGTAGCCAACGGCCAAAACGTTGATTTTAATGATGCCAACTGGCGAAAATTAAATTTACCTCATGACTGGGGCATAGAGGGCGAATTTAAAAAAGAAAACCCCACTACTGTGGAAGGCGGCGCTTTACCGGGCGGTATAGGCTGGTACCGTAAAACCTTTACCATCCCAAAAACTGATAAAGGCAAATTGATCTATATTGCTTTTGATGGTGTTTATCAAAAAAGCGATGTTTGGATTAACGGTCATCATTTGGGTTACAGACCAAACGGTTACATCAGTTTCAGATATGACCTTACGCCGTATTTAAATGATAACGGTAAAAAAAATGTGATAAGTGTAAAGGTTGATAATTCTTTACAGCCAAATACACGCTGGTATTCTGGTTCGGGCATTTACCGCCATGTTTGGCTGATAAGCACCAACAAAATTGCCGTTAACCATTGGGGTACTTTTGTAACCACACCAAAGGTAAGCGCCAGCCATGCCGATGTGAACCTGAGCGTTAGCATCAAAAACGCTGCAGGCAACACCAAACTTGCCACTGTTGTGAGCAGTATATATGCCAATGGTAAAGTAGTAGCAAGCAAAACCCTTAGGGGCGTTAGTTTAAAGGATACGGTTACTACTGTAAGCCAAAAATTCGGTGTCAATAACCCGGTATTATGGTCGGTTAACAAACCATTCCTGTATAAGGTGCAAACTAAAATACTGGTGAATAATGTGATGGTTGATCAGTACGAAACACCGTTGGGCATCCGTTATTTCAATTTTGATGCGGATAAAGGATTTAGCCTGAACGGTGTTTACATGAAAATAAACGGCGTTTGCCAACACCATGACCTGGGCGCACTTGGCACAGCATTTAATGTGCATGCGCTGGAAAGGCAGTTTAAAATATTAAAGGAAATGGGCATAAATGCGATACGCACCTCACACAACCCACCCGCACCACAATTTTTAGACCTTGCAGACCGCATGGGCCTTATTATTATGGACGAAGCATTTGACGTATGGCAGGTTCATAAAAGGCCTCAGTTCGACTCTCATCTTTTCTTTAAAGAATGGCACAAACGCGATCTAACAGATCAAATACTGCGCGACAGAAACCACCCTTCGGTGATGATATGGAGTATTGGTAATGAAATACCGGAGCAAAGAGATACCAGCGCAACACGCATAGCCCGCGAGCTTGCCGGCATCATCCATGAACTAGATACCACCAGGCCAATCACTACAGGCAATAACGAACCCGGCCCTGGTAATAAGATTGTTGAATCGGGCGCTGTTGACCTGCTGGGCTACAATTACCATAACGATAAACTGGCCAGTTTCCAGAAGGATTACCCCGGTAAAAAATTCATTGGTACCGAAACTGCATCGGCGCTGGAAAGCAGGGGTGTCTACAATACTTCGCCCGACACCATTCAACGGTGGCCGGGAGGCATGGTAGTTGATGGCAAAAGGGTGGCAAGGCCCATGAATGCCGATCATACCGTTAACGCTTATGATAACATTTCGGCACCTTGGGGTCATACCCACGAGGAAACCTTGAAAATATATAAAAAACATGCTTTTCTTTCCGGTCAGTTCGTCTGGACCGGGTTTGATTATATCGGCGAACCATGGCCTTACCAATGGCCATCCCGCAGTTCATACTTCGGGATAGTAGATCTGGCTGGTTTCCCTAAGGATGTTTATTATTTGTACCAAAGCGAATGGACCAATAAAACCGTGCTCCACTTATTACCGCACTGGAACTGGCAAGCCGGTAAAGTAGTGGATGTTTGGGCCTATTACAGTAATGCCGATGAGGTGGAACTGTTTTTGAACGGCAAATCTTTAGGTACAAAATCAAAACAGGGCGACAGTCTGCACATTGCCTGGAAAGTAAACTATGAACCGGGTACCTTAAAGGCCGTATCACGCAAAAATGGCAAAGTAGTGTTAACTAAAGAAGTTAAAACTGCGGGCGCCCCAGCAAGGATAGAATTAAGTGCCGACAGGAGCAGCATACGTTCAAACGATCATGATCTTTCTTTTATTACGGTTAAAATTGTAGATAAGAATGGCATAATGGTGCCTAATGCTAATAATGATGTTAAATTCAAGCTATCAGGGGCCGATAGCTTCCTGGCGGGTGTTGATAATGGAAGCCAAACCAGCCACGAATCGTTCAAAGCCGATCATCGTAAAGCATTTAATGGTTTGGCCTTGGCAATTATTGGCGCTAAAAATAAACCGGGTACAGTAACAATTACAGCAACAGCCGATGGCTTAACTTCTGCATCGTTGCCAATTACTATTAAATAAAAAATTAGTTATGAAAATACTTTAGTCTTCAAAATCAATGATTTTGGAGGCTATTAACAGCACGTTAGAGATCAAAAAAACTGAACAAGTTCAGAATTATCTGACTTGTTCAGTGTAGTGGCCTCGAGCAGAATCGAACTGCTATCTAAAGTTTAGGAAACTCCTATTCTATCCGTTGAACTACGAGGCCAAATATAGTGGCGCAAATATATAAAATTATCTTTCGAATTCTTCTGTTTTACCTCGATTGGATCATTGAATGGATACATTGCTTATAATGAACATCTTTATGGCGTTGCGAGGCTTTAACGATGGGAACGGCATCTTTTTGGCTCTGTTCGCCAAAAATATAGTGGACAGCGTGTTAAAACGCCCAAATTACTACCTAAATATTTTATTTTGAAATCGAGAACTCAAGCCTCTAGATTTAAAGCTGCCTATTCTCTTTTTTAGCTTTGTTATCCAGACCAGAACCGATTGCCAAACCTATACCAATACCAATTGGAATACCCAAGGCAATATTTTTGAACATCAAACCAAATGGTAAACCTATGCCAATACCTAGGGGCATCCAAACTGTTAAATAATAACCCTTTGCAACCATGTTATATTTCTTCATGAGTAGCTCCTTGTAAGCAGCAAGGCTTTTCTGATATATCTTCTGGCTTTCCTTATCTGCTTTATCGCTTGTAGGAAGCGCATTGATTAGCTTATGGGTTGCCAGTTTAAATTCTTCCCAATCGAGTTCCTGATTGATTTTTTGCGGCATGATCTGAATAGCGTTCTTTATAAAATCGACACCATAATTTTTAAGGTGAGGCTCTACCAGTACAGCTGCTTTCTCATTAAGCTGCTGTAAACTTTCGTTGATCCAGGTTTCTTGATTTTCCATTTTGCATCAGCAAGATAAAAAATAATGTTTAAAGCCCATTCAATTTATAAAAAAAGCCACTGATAACATCAGCAGCTTCAATTATGTTGCAATGGCTTAAACCATTTATCTAATTACACTTCCGTTATCAAATTTAACAGTTGGCGATACAAAGGTTAACTTTCCTTGAGAATCTTCTGCCATTAAAATCATGCCTTGTGATACGATACCTTTGATCTCTCTAGGCGCCAAGTTAACCAATAAGCTCACCTGTTGACCAATAATTTCTTCTGGCTTGTAATATTCCGCAATACCAGAAACTACCGTACGCTCGTCTAAACCAGTATTTACGGTTAATTTTAAAAGCTTCTTGGTCTTCTCTACTTTTTCAGCAGCTACAATTGTCGCTACGCGGATATCCATTGCACCGAACTGATCAAATTGAATGTTTTCTTTAGCTTCAACAACAGTAGCATTAGCTTGCGCATTTGCAGTTTTGCTATTGTTCAATTTATCAATTTGTGCTTGTACTTCTTCGTCCTCAATTTTGGCGAACAATAAAGTTGGTTCATTTAACTGATGTCCGCGTTTTAATAAGTCCATGTGACCAGCATCTGCCCACATGTGCCCGCCATAATTTAACATTTTCATTAACTTATCTGCCGTAAATGGCAAGAAAGGCTCAATCAAAATTTCAATATTAGCTGCAATCTGTAAACTGATATTTAAAATGGTTCTTACGCGATCTTCGTCAGTTTTAATTACTTTCCAAGGTTCTGTATCTGCCAAGTATTTATTACCTAAACGAGCAACATTCATTACTTCGCCTAAAGCCTCCCTAAAACGATAATTTTCTATCGAAGCGCTAATTTTAGCGGGATATGTTTTCAACTCTTCAATTACAGCCTCATCTTCTGCAGTAAGCGCCATTAACATAGGCACCTTACCCTCAAAATATTTATGGGTTAATACGGTAACTCTGTTAATGAAATTACCTAATACAGCCACCAATTCGTTGTTATTACGAGCTTGGAAATCTTTCCAGGTAAAATCGTTGTCTTTGGTTTCTGGAGCTGTTGCAGTTAACACGTAACGCAATACATCCTGTTTATCGGGAAACTCTACCAAATATTCGTTTAACCAAACTGCCCAATTTTTAGAGGTAGATATTTTCTGTCCTTCTAAATTTAAAAACTCGTTAGCAGGCACATTATCTGCTAAGATATAGCCACCATGTGCCATTAGCATAGCTGGAAAAATTACGCAATGGAAAACGATATTATCTTTACCAATAAAGTGAACCAATTTGGTAGAATCGTCTTTCCAATATTCTTCCCAACCACATTTATCCGTTTCTACCTGATTGATATAGTATTCTTCTGCCTTTGGATTCCAAACATCTAATTTAGCATAGTTGCACAGTTCTTTTGTGGCTGAAATATAGCCTATTGGAGCATCAAACCATACGTATAAAACTTTACCATCAGCACCTTTAATCGGAACTTTTACGCCCCAATCTAAATCTCTTGTCATCGCCCTTGGCTGCAAACCGGCATTTAACCAGCTTTGGCATTGGCCATACACATTGGGGCGCCATTCTTTATGGCTTTCTATATAAGTTCTTAATCTATCTTCGTATTTATCTAATGGTAAAAACCAGTTCTTGGTTTCTTTGCGTACAGGAGGCTCACCAGACAGGGTAGATTTTGGGTTGATCAGATCAGTAGCATTTAAGGTGCTTCCACAGTTTTCGCATTGATCGCCATAAGCATTTTCATTGCCACATTTTGGGCAAGTACCAGTAATATACCTATCTGCTAAGAAAGTTTGTGCTTTCTCATCATAGTATTGTTCAGTAATCTCTTCGGTAAACACGCCATCTTTATACAGCTTTTCGAAAAAATTTTCGGCTGTTTGGTGGTGGGTTAAAGATGAGGTACGATGATAGATATCGAAAGAAACACCAAACTCCTTAAAAGAATCGCCAATAATTTTATGGTATTTATCTACAACTTCTTGCGGAGTGATGCCTTCCTTTTTTGCTTTAAGCGTAATGGGCACACCATTCTCATCAGATCCACAAATAAACTTTACATCTCTTTTGTTGCTACGTAAATAACGCACATAGGTATCTGCAGGCAAATAAACACCTGCTAAATGACCAATATGAACCGGACCATTGGTGTAAGGCAAAGCTGCCGTTACGGTATATCTTTTAATTTTACTATTATCCAAAACTATTTTTTTATTTTGCAAAGATATTGTTTTTACCTATGATTAAACAGCCACCCTACTTAAAAAAAGGCGATAAGATTGCGATTGTCTGTCCTGCTAAGAAATTACCCAAATCTATTGATACTGCAATTGCCATTTTAGAAGATTGGGGCTTGGAAGTATGTATAGGAGCAACAGTTAATGGCAGCTACCATCAATTTTCTGGCACTGACGAAGCAAGGGCAGCTGATTTACAGCAACACCTAGACGACCCAAGCATAAAAGCCATTATTGCAGGCAGAGGTGGTTATGGTACCATCAGAATTATAGATGAGCTAGATTTTACAACATTTAACCAACATCCAAAATGGTTAATTGGCTTTAGTGACATCACCATTTTATTGTCCCATGCTTTTGCTAATTTGAAGGTACAAAGCATACACGGGCAAATGCCTTATACTTTCGATAGCAGCACACCATCGGCATTACAAAGCTTAAAAAATGCATTGTTTGGAGAAGAAAATACTTATAATTATTCGAGCGATTTCTCTAATAAAAGTGGCCATACTGAAGGGATTTTAATTGGGGGAAATTTAACCCTTTTAATTGCAGTAGAGGGTTCAGCTTCTGAAATGGATTATGAGGATAAAATTCTGTTTTTGGAAGATGTTGGTGAACACGAATATGCCATTGATAGAATGATGCGTATACTGAAGCGAAAAGGTAAACTGAGCAAATTAAAAGGGCTAATTGTTGGCGCTTTTAATGAAGTACCCGAAGAAAGTATCCCTTTTGGGCAAACGCCTGAAGAAGTAATCTGGCAACTGGTAAAAGAATACGATTACCCGGTAGCTTTCAATTTCCCAACGGGTCACATTGATGACAATAGGGCAATGGTTTTGGGTAAAAATGTATCTTTACAAATAGACCAGCAAAACGTTCAATTCAAATTTAAATAACAATGGCAATTTTAGACAGCTTAGGTAAATACCGCAATACCGGACTACTAATTTTAAGAGTAGGTGTAGGCATAATGATGATGACACATGGTTTCCCAAAGTTAGCTGGTGGCCCAACAGGCTGGGCAAACTTAGGCGGTAGTATGAAGGTAATTGGTATTGATTTTTTACCTGTATTTTGGGGATTTATGGCTGCATTTGCTGAGGGAATTGGTGGTTTACTGTTGGTTTTAGGCTTGTTTTTTAGACCAATTAATGCAATGCTGGTTTTCACCATGATTATTGCCGCCTTAGTTCATTTTGGCAAAGGCGATGGTTTAAGTGGTGCATCCCACGCCATAGAATTAGGCTTTGTGTTTTTAGCTTTAATTTTTATTGGTCCGGGTAAGTATAGTATAGATAAGAAGTAGGGATGCCATATTATAAAAGAACCCCAATTACAAATTTGTAATTGGGGTTCTTTATGAAATTGTTAATTTATCTAAGGTTATATTAATTGGCTATTGCTGGACCACCAGCTACAGGCGCATTGTAGCTAAACTCTGACACCGGAACATCCCAATAATCAAGGTAATTATAATCAATAAAGCAAGGAAGGGGTGTAAATCCACCAGCTGGAGTAATTTTTAAAACTGAATTTGGTATTAAAACGATAGCATCTTTTCTACCTTTACCTTTTTCAGTTAGCCCCCAACGTCTTGCATCATAAAATGCTAATCCTTTTAATAAAAGACCTATTCTACGTTCTTTTCTTAATTCTTCTAATGCATCTGCTTGGTTTAAACCAGTACCTACAGTAGCAGCTAATCCTGAAGCAGCAGCAGTTCTAACTTGGTCAACAAATGCTAATCCTGCATCAATCTGATTACTTCTAATCTCAACTTCTGCACGCATCAACGCATTTTCTTCCCATGATCCAGCGAAGCTAATTGTAAAAGGAGCACCAACTCCAGTTCTAGCTTGAGATGACCAGAAACCACCATTTTGAATGGTAGTGAAATTATAACGAGAACCAAATTGAATTCCTCTAGATTGGTTATCTACTACTGGCACAGCTAGGGTTGAGATACCTTTAACTCTACGTTGATCACCATCTTTGAAGTCTTGCGTTAAACGCTCACTCGGATTGATATTCCATCCTGCGTTGTTAATATTCGTATTCCATAAATATGGGTGTTGTTGGGTATTTCCAACTATACCTTCAGCTGCTACTGCCGAAATTCCAAATAGGAAAGTAATATCACCTTGTACCAAACCTGCAGTTGTTAGTGTTTTAATTGCAGTTAAGTCAGCAGCAGTTAATGCCGTAACTTTTTTGTTCACCATGATATTTCTTGCTTTATAAGTATTCATACCTCTAATCCACATTTGTGGCGTTATAGTAACGTTAGGTATTGGCCTGTTAAATACTGGAATAATGGCATTCATGGTTGCAGCATATTCAGCATCATTTGCAGCTATTGGCGCTAACAGCGCAGCAGCCTTATCAAAGTTTACATTTGCTTCTGCAATGATTTGCTCACGAGTACTGTAGGTTGATACTGTTGTCCCGTCTGTTTTGTTGTTGATAACGCCAGCAACATACATTGAGCCAATTCTCGAGTAAGCAAACCCTTTCCACCAATATGCCCAAGCCTGCAAAGTTGCCTTTTTAGATGCAGAAAGTGTGATTGCTGGATTTTCAATTGCTTGCAACAAAAAATTTGCCTGTCCGTTAATATAATAACCCATGTTCCACTCATAAACCAAAGCATTGGTTTGAGAACCATTAGTTGCCGAAAGGTTATTTAATGCTTTTAACTGATCACCTTGTGTAAGACCTAATACGTTGGGCACCACAGTATTATATGGTGCAGGAAGCGTGATTTTATCAATCTGGCTTACATATCTCCAACCCCAGTTTCCAGCCGAAGTATATTGCTCATCACCCATAAAACTATGCATCATGGTTGTATGTGACAATAAGTTTAGTCCAGGTTGTAGTTTAGACCACATACCGAGTGCGAACTGCTCAACCCCTCTAGCAGACGCCAAAGAGCCTCCAGGTGTTGGAGAGTTAGGGTCGTCCAATTGTAAGTCGGATTTTTTGCAATTAGTCAATAAAAGTACTATTGCAAGTAATGCTATTATTTTCTTCATTTTTTTATGAATTAAAGCTTTCTATTATTTAATTAAAACCCAACATTAATACTAAACTGGAATGATTTCAAGTTCGGTGCACCATAATAATCTACACCAGTAAATGAACCTAATCCTGTGATTGTACCTCCTTGATTGGTTAATGCTGAATTAGTCTCTGGATCTAATCCTTTGTATTTAGTCCAAGTGGCTAAGTTTCTTCCTGTTGCAGTAACAGAAATATTTCTTACCCATTTTTGTTTTAAAACATTCGTCAAATCATAAGTTACCGACAAATCTCTTAACCTTACATAACTACCATCTTCCACAAAATGAGATAAAGGCGTATTGGTATTATATAAACTGTTGTAATAGGCTACAAAAGCACCTTCTTGTCCACCAATGTTTACTGGTTTATCAAAATCTGTTGATAACCTATCTCTGTATAACCATTGTTTAGTCTGGTTATAAGTATTCACTCCTTTGATCCAATCCAATTGTGCACTAACCGTAAACTTTTTAAATATGGTAAAACGATTGATAAATGAAGCAGTAAAATCAGGGTTAACATTACCTACTAAAGCTAAGTCATTTGCAGCTGTTAATACCACATTATAATTGGCATTGTTTACCACATAACCGCTTGATGCTACAGTATAACCTGCTGCACTTGCTTCTGGGATATATCTTGTACCATCGGGTTTAAGCTGATCGATACTAGTTAATGGTCTTTGCATGTATAAAGCTCCCAAATCTCCTCCAGGTGCTAAGTAGAATACACCGTTAGTGATAGGAATATTGTTAGATACATATGTTACAGAAGTTTTGGTTTTAGCCCATCTTACACCTAAATTCCAGTTAAAGTTTTCAGATTTATAGGTAGTCATATCTAACGACAAATCCAAACCATCACCTTTTAACCCTACCAAGTTATCGATCGTTGCACCTCCACCCGTAGACGGAGCTACTGGAGCATTCTGAAGCACGTCTTCAGAAGTTCTCTTCCAATATGTAGCATTTAATACCAAATCGCTAAACCAGTTTCCTTTTGAAGGCGTTAAGTTTAAATCAGTACCTACCTCTAACTCTGTAGTGGTTTGAATTCTTAAATCAGGATTTCTCGCTGTTGTTCTGGTAGAAAGATAAGACCCACTTTCTCCATAACTTCCTCTATCAAAAGTTACCTGTCTATCATAAATTCCTGGTTGAACACCTGCCTCGCCGTATGCCGCTCTCAATTTCCAGTTGGTAATTACACTTTTGTTTTTAAAGAATTCTGAAGGATTGAAATAAACAGTACCCCTTGGGAAAGTCGCTGCTTTACCTTGTCCACCAAATGCAGAAGAATAATCTGATCTGAAACCTGCTGAAACCCCAAACAAATTGTCGTAATCAAAAGTTTGGTTCACTAAGAAACCGTATACCAATGATTCGCTATAACTATCGCTACCTGATTTAGTACCAGCACTAGTAATCGTATATGGTGGGAAAGCAGGCAATCCTGTTCCTGTAAGACTGAATGATTCACTTTTAGTTTGTCTTGCATCATAAGTGAACTGCGTTGTAGTTTTTAATGGGATATTCAAATTAAAATCATCCTTAAAATCAGTTCTTAAATAAGCACTGGCACTTCCATAATGCACTCTAAAGTTCTGCATATTTCTGTTGATGGAACCGTCGATATTACCGCCCCAAAATAAAGCCTGCGTTCTTCCAACCTGATTAAAAGTATGAGACTGGCCCTCATATGCTCTACCATCTAATGAATATTTAGCATCAAACTCTAAAAATTTTGGGAATTTATAGTTTAAATTAAAACTTTGAATAATCCTAGGCGTTTTATTGTAAACAGTTCTCGCATCTCTTTCAGATAGAGAGTTGTTATTATCTGTTAACAAACTTGGTTTAACTACATATCTTCCTGAAGGATCTTTCCATTCAAAATCAATCCATTGTAAAGAGTTAACCAAATTGAAACGGTTTCCAGCTAAGAGATCATCATAACTAGATACCAATTGCGTTGCACTTCTAAAATTTAAACCTTTTACTGGATTAATTCCAAAGTTTAAATTCATGTTTAGTCTGCTATAATTGTTACTAAATACATCCTGTTGTGATAAGTAAGAGGTACCAAAAGCATAATCATACCTTTCTGCACCACCTCTGATATTTAATGAGTTGGCATAAGTATTTGCCACCCTATTTCCTTGTTGAACGTGATCAAATGTAGGAAGGTTGATTGTTTTATCGTTTTTAACTGTTTTGTCAATGGTAAATGGCATTACTGTAGGGTTATTCCAAACACCAGTTAGCGGATTTCGTTCAATAGGCTTGCTATTTGCATCTAAAATATTTCCAGCCGCATCTGTCACCCAGTGGTGTTTAGTCGCCAATAAATCATTTAAAGCAATAATTCTATCATTACTATATTTAGAAGAGAAATCAATAGTTAATTTGCTGTTTTTAGCACCTTTTTTAGTAAAGATTTGGATTACCCCATTACCACCTTGAGCACCATAAAGCATCCCCCCAGCAGATCCCTTTACTACCTCAATTCTATCTACAATATTTGGATCCAAATCTGTCAATAAATCTGATTGTACTTGTATTCCATCGATCATAATCAATGGAGTGGTACCACTTAAGTTGGTAAAACCTCTTAGGATAATTTGAGCACCTGCACCTGGTGTTCCGCTACGTTGAATAACTTGCGCACCAGCAATCTGACCTTGTAAAGCTTGATTAATGTTGGTTGTCGCACTTTTAGGAAAGTCTTTAGAACTTAATGTAGAAACCTCGATAGGCACTAATTTTTTAGATGTAGCTACCCCAACACCTGTTACTACTACTTCACCTAAAGTTTGTGCATCATTCTTTAATGAAACATTTACCACATTAGTAGAGGTAATAGTAACCTCTGTTGTAGTAAAACCGAGAAAAGAAAATGTTAACTTTTTGGCATTTGTTGGTACGCTAAGGCTGAATTTACCATCTGCCGTTGTTGTTGTACCCAGATTAGGCACCTCTTTAACTTTTACGGTTACGCCAGCGATAGCTGAACCGTCTTCATTCGAAGTTACAGTACCCGTAACCTTACGTTCTTGAGCAAACGCAGTTACAGAGAGAGCAACCAAGATGAAGAAACTTTGTACAAGTTTTCTCATAATTGATTAATTTTAGTTTAGATATTAGTTTTTAGTTAGCCTAATATATATTGAAAAAATCAAAACAAGAAACATCTAATCATTGAAAACTAGCAACTTACACTCAACCTTGTCTCTAAAAATTTAAAAAACCGCCTTTATAGCATCAAAAACGTTACATGTGCTTAATATTATCCTAACAATTTTTTTTAATAAAAAACGTTTCAAAAATTTCAAAACATAAAAAAACGCCAACTTTCTTAAGAAAGTTGGCGTTTTTTTTATTTAAAATACCTAATAAGTCTCGCTATCAGGCGGGATGCCATAATCTATAAAAGCGGCTTCCTTTTTGTTGCTTTTTTTGTTGAAAAGTGATTTTACCATATTAAAAATGCCTGATAAATTCTCAGCATCTAAAGATTTACCAACTTTGCCCGAAACTAGCGCCCCTAAAGCCTTTGTGATTACTCCAGAACCTCTAAAAACTGTGTTGTTTAAAATTAATGGCAAAAGAACCGACATTACTTTACTACTAATGTTGGTTTTTTCATCAAGTTTTAGAAACCCGCTAGGCGTAGCAAATTTTTTAATCAAATTACCCAAAGTAAATTGCTTTACATAGTTCTTTGTATCCAGTTTTAGCAGCTCACCTTTTACCGTATAGTCCACTTTTAACCTTACTACTTCGCTATGCAGCTCTTCTAAAGTACGTATGTTACTATAGTTTCTTTTCATCGTCTTCGTCTTTATCGGCAACTTTATCGAAGTATTTCCTGATAAATAAATTTACCAAAACTTTTTCGATGTACTTATCTTTAGTTAATAAAACAATTATTGATAAGAATAAATAAATTACTGCTACACATCCAAAACCTTTGGTATAACTTCCTAAAACCTCAGAAAGGTATAATGCTAAGGTAAAGGAGGCGAAAAGAAAGGATAACACAAAACAGATAATTACAGTAGTATTTGTAATCAAATCTGCCACTAACTTAGCGCCCTTCTCTACAAAAGAAAGCTTAGTATACTCAATTCTTGTATCGATGTACTCCTTAGCATCTAAAAGGATTGCCTCAATATCTTTTTCCTTATTTTCTTCCATTATCAATTATTGTAGTTAAATAGCTCAAACGTTTTCTACTTCATTAGAATATTCATCTTCTACATCACGAAGTTTACCTTTAATAGAATCTACTACTTTATCTTTAAGGCTGCTTAAGTTATTAATTTCATCTGCAGCTCTATCTTTAATAGAATCTCCAAAATCTTTTAATGACTGACCCAATTTATCTCTTGTTTCACTTCCCTTATCTGGTGCAAATAATAATCCCAATGCCGCACCTGCAGCTAAACCCGCTAACAATCCTATTAATACTTTTGAATTATCGTTCATGATACTTTGTTTTTTATGTTTAACAATTTATGAGTTCAAATATAGCATTGCTGATGTTATGCCTTTGTTACTTCAATTATAACTATTCATGTTCTTGAATTGTTTTAATTCTTTCTAATCTTTCTGATGCCATTGAACTTGTTTCGTAAATTTTAATGAGCAAGAAAAAATAAGATAATAACAATGGCCCAAATACCAGCCCCAATATACCAAATAAAGGTATACCAATAACTACGCCAATTACGGTAATAATAGGGTGAATATTTCCAACTTTTTTCGCAATCATAAATCGAAGTACATTATCTATATTGATAACTACCACAAAACCGAAGATTAACATAGCCCATCCAGCAAAATTATTACCCTCTGCCAATTGCAACAATGCGGCAGGCACAAATACTACTGGCGGCCCTAAAAGTGGAACTAGAGAGATGAATGTGGTTACTACACCCCAAAATAGCGGATCGTTATAACCTAGTACAGAAAATGCCAAACTAACTAGCGATCCTTGCACAATGGCAATAAAGCCTTGCCCAACAACATTTGCATAAGTGGTATTTCGCATTTCTTCTGCGAAGCGATAGGCATTTTGCTCTCTGAATGGAGCGTATTTAACTAATGCTTTCTCAAAAGCTGCTCGCTCTACCAACATAAAGTACAATAAAAAGTACATGAGCAATAGACCCAGCACAATATTAAATACACCTGAAATAAGCGATGGAAATAGTCCGGTTGCCCAAGCCCCAGCTTTCTTTAAACCATCTTCTATCATTACATTGATATTATCTGGAAAAGAATATAAATGTCTAAACTTATTTAAAAGATTGGTAAAATAGATTTGATCGTTTTTTAACTCTGTAATCTTTTCAATTACCATGCTACTTAAAGCATAAAAAGGCAAAACCAAAACTACTAGCGACAGGAATAGCAGTAATACAGCTGTTAATCGTCTATTCCAGTTTTTAACCTCGGTTAAATAAATATAGCCAGGCCTTAAGATGGTATATAAAACCAAAGTACTCAATAGAGATCCAAAAATCCCCATTAAAGAATAGGCAATTAAACAACCTAATGCTATGATAATAACAAGGTTGATATTGTTGCGTTGTTTGTAGGTAAATATAGACATGCGGAGCTTTAGATGTATATATCTTTAATAACAAAAGCTTCAAAAATGTTTTAGAAGCTTTCGTTTTATTTTAAATATTGTAGATGATGATTGGTTTTACTTATCCAAATCAATAGCCTTCATTTTATTGTAAAGCGTCTTTCTATCAATATTAAGAATTTTTGCCGCTTTGGTTTTATTAAAGTTAACTTCTCTCAACACATTTAAAATCGCATCGTACTCTGCTTCGAGTGCGGCATTTTTTAAATCTCTAGGTTTATTGGTAATCGCAGAGCGAACAATAGAATTCTCTACTGCATTTTCAATAGCTGTTGCTTTGGCATAAGTAGAAATTTCTAAAGGAAGTGCTTTCAACTGAATCTCTTCGTTCTCTGTCATCAAAGCTGCTCTCCTAACCACGTTTTTAAGTTCGCGAACGTTTCCCGGCCAGTTATAGGTTAAGAAACATTCCTCTACTTCTGCCGAAAAGCCTTGTACATTTCTATTCAATTCTTCATTAGCAAAACCCAAAAATGTAGAGGCAAACACCATAATATCTTTACCTCTTTGGTGTATAGGTGGTAAGTGGATAGAGAATTCGTTAAATCTGTGGTATAAATCTTCTCTAAATCTTCCTTTTTGAATAGAATCTCCAAGATTTTCGTTTGTTGCAACGATAATTCTTACGTCCAAATCAATTTCTTTGGTACTACCAATTCGTTTGATCTTTCTTTCTTGTACAGTTCTAAGTAAAGCTGCCTGAATGTCATAAGAAAGGTTACCTACTTCGTCTAAGAACAAGGTACCTCCGTTTGCCATTTCAAAATGACCAATTTTAGTGTATAATGCACCTGTAAACGAGCCTTTTTCGTGACCAAAAAATTCACTCCCCGCCAATTCCTTAGTTAACGAACCGCAATCCATTGCTACAAATGGTTTGTCTTTTCTTGGACTATTTAAATGGATTGTTTTAGCAACCGACTCTTTCCCTGTTCCGCTTTCTCCAGTTAAAATTACACTGTATGAAGTTGGTGCCACTAGCATAATTTGCTTCATTAAATCTCTTGAAGCAGCGCTTTGCCCAACAACAAACTCTCCAGTATCTATTTGAGCTTGTTTAGAAGATTTATCCTTCTTATTCTCTATTGCCGTATTTTCGGAAACATTTGCATTTAAGGCTATTTGAGTTTCTATGGCTTTATTAATGGTATTTAATATTTCATCAGGATATAAGGGCTTGGTGATGTAATCATAAGCGCCGAGCTTAATCAATTCTACAGCCAATTTAATATCAGAATATCCAGTGATGATAATTACGCCAGTGCTCGGATAACTTTCTTTAATCTTAATCAGCATCTCCTTGCCATCTGTATCTTCTAAACGATAATCGCAAAGTACAAGATCGAACTTTTGCTTAGAAAGATGGTCCATTGCGGAATTACCACTGGTTGCAGTTTCTACACTAAAAGCGTTACGAGTTAAAAATTTTGACAATAAAAGTCCGATGTTAACTTCATCATCAACAATTAAAATTTTCTTCATAAGATGTATTTGGCAATAAAATATTAGCTAAATATAACTAATTATTTAATTTGGGGCATATTTTCTACATTTATTTTAAGAAAAACTAGCAATAAGTTACACTTAATAAAGTTTTGGTTATTATTATTTCTTTTAAACTAAAAAGATGACTCAAAAAACCAAGGAAAAAAATGTAATTCATAAATTAAGATACCACGATTTTAAGAAAAAAAACAAAAGTATTTAGTTATTTACCTGTAAAAACGGCTTTTCTTTTCTCTAAAAATGCGGTTACCCCTTCTTTAAAATCTGCTGTTTGAAAGCAATTAGCGAATTCTTCAATTTCGATCTCAAAGCCGTTTGTTTTTTTATCCAGTGAAGAATTAATAGCTTTGATTGCGCTAGCCACTGCCAAAGGAGCACGTTGCTTGATCTTGTTTAAAATTTCTTCGGCCTTGCTAATTAATTCTACTTGAGGAACAACGTCATTTACCAAGCCAATTCTAGCCGCTTTTTCTGCAGTAATCATATCTGCCGTGGTAATCATTTCTATTGCCCTGCCCTTTCCTACCAATTGCGTTAAACGTTGTGTGCCGCCATAACCTGGTATTAAACCTAAAGTTACTTCTGGCAAACCCAATTTTGCATTTTCGCTAGCAATGCGAATATGGCAAGCCATGGCTAACTCTAATCCTCCGCCAAGGGCGAAACCATTTATCGCAGCTACAACTGGTTTAGGGCAATTTGCTATCGCATCAAAAACATTGGTTTGTCCAGACTTTGCTAACTCTTTTCCCTCTTCTAAATTATAATTCTGAAATTCTGAAATATCAGCACCTGCTACAAAAGCTTTTTCTCCGGCACCAGTAATTAAAACTCCCCTAACTTCATCGCTCTGCTTTGCAAAAGCAATAACATCTGCCAGTTCTGTTAAAACCTCTTTATTTAGTGCATTTAGTTTTTGTTCTCTGTTAATGGTGATATAAAGTATATCTTCTTTTACCTCTGATAGGATTTGATTATAAGTCATGGCTTAAAAATTTCTGTTTTCAGTTACCCAATTTGTGATGTATTCTACTATACTTACCATTGGCGTTCCAGGTGGAAATAATCCTCCTACACCTATTTCTTGCAACTTTTTAATATCTGCATCAGGAATTATTCCTCCGCCAGTTAACAAAACGTCTGTTAATTGTTTTTCTTTCATAATGGCAACAATTTTCGGAAAAACCGTCATGTGTGCACCAGAAAGAATGGATACGCCAATGGCATCAACATCTTCTTGTAATGCAGTATTTACCACCATTTCTGGCGTTTGGCGTAAGCCCGTGTAAATTACTTCCATGCCGGCATCGCGTAGAGAGGTAGCAATTACTTTTGCACCACGATCGTGGCCATCCAAACCCACTTTTGCAACTAAAACCCGAATAGGTCTGTTCAATGTTTTGTTCATATTTGATACTCAAGTAGATTGTAAATGTAAATAATTTAGCGCTTTTTACCTAAATACAAAAAACGCTAAAATGAGATTTCAAAAGGCATAACCTAAATGTAGCACCGAGCTAGGTATAGCGATTGTATAACGAAGGATAAACGAAGGATGAACGTAAGATGAATGTAAGATAAACGTAATCTCAATAAGAAATAGAAATAGGATGAAGCTATTTTAGTACCTTTAAATAAAAACTTATCCTATGGCAATTTCAAAAAACAACATCGTTACCGAAACTTTAAGTGGTAAAGTAGGCAACATCATTTTTAAAAATTATGGCAATAAAACAGTCATTAGTAAATATCCAGACATGTCTAATGTGGTTAAGACCGAAAAGCAAAAGGAAAATCAGCTACAGTTTAGGGCCGCGCAAGCATACGCAAAAAGTATACTATCAGACCCTGAGAAAAAATTGGCTTTTACTAAAACGATACCAAAAGATAAAACTGTTTATCATGCAGCCATTTCAAAATATCTAAAAGAGAACAAAACACCTCAATAACCTATGCATATAGACCAAAACCTCGGGTTAATTTATTAACTTTGGGGTTCAAAATCTACAATTAATATGAGTGAAGAAAAATCATTAAACTTTATTGAAGAGCTAATAGAGAATGATTTAAGTAGTGGTAAAACGAAAGAATTGGTTACACGTTTTCCGCCAGAGCCTAACGGATACTTACACATTGGACATGCTAAAGCAATTTGCCTAAATTTTGGTTTAACCCAAAAATATGGCGGTTATACCAACTTACGTTTTGATGATACCAATCCGGTAACAGAAAAAACAGAATATGTAGATAGTCAACAGGCGGATATACAATGGTTAGGTTTTCAATGGAAAAACGAATTATATGCCTCTGATTATTTTGATCAGTTGCATGGTTTTGCCGTAAAACTAATTGAAGATGGCAAAGCTTATATAGACCACAGCACAGCTGAAGAAATTGCAGCGCAAAAAGGAACTCCAACCGAACCAGGTAAACCGAGCGCTTACCGTGACCGCAGCATAGCTGAAAATTTGGAGTTATTTACTAGCATGAAAAGCGGAGCATTGCCTGATGGTGCGTGTACCTTACGTGCTAAAATTGATTTGGCAAGTTCTAATATGCTGATGCGTGATCCGATTATCTATCGCATTAAACATGCGCATCATCACCGTACCGGAGATACTTGGTGCATTTACCCCATGTATGATTTTGCACACGGACAAAGCGATAGTATTGAAAACATTACGCACTCCATTTGCACTTTAGAATATGTTTCGCACCGCGAATTATATGATTGGTTTATTGAACAATTAGGTATATTTCCTTCTAAACAATATGAATTTGCACGTTTAAATCTTACTTATACCGTAATGAGTAAACGCAAGCTGATGCAATTGGTTAACGATAATTTAGTAAGCGGTTGGGATGACCCTCGCATGCCAACAATTAGTGGTTTGCGTAGAAGAGGTTACACACCAGAAAGCATTAAAGAGTTTTGTGAACGTATCGGCATTGCCAAAAGAGAAAACTTGATAGAATTAAGTTTGTTGGAATTTTGCATTCGCGAAGATTTAAATAAAAGGGCAACTCGCGTAATGGCGGTTTTAGATCCTATCAAATTAATTATTACCAATTATACGAAAGGCGAAGAAATTTTAATTGGTGAGAACAATCCTGAAGCTGAGGATAAGGGTGGAACTCGTGAAATTCCGTTTAGCAACGAACTATGGATCGAGCGTGAAGATTTTATGGAAGAACCAGCAAAAAAATGGTTCAGATTGGCTCCTGGTGCAACCGTGAGATTAAAACATGCTTACATTGTTCAATGTACGGATTATAAAAAAGACGAAAACGGAAACGTAACTGAAATTCATTGTACTTACATTCCAGAGTCTAAAAGTGGTGAAGATACAAGTGGAGTTAATGTTAAAGGGACAATCCACTGGGTAAGTGCAGCACATGCACAAACCGCCGAAGTTCGTTTATACGATCGTTTGTTTTCTGTAGAATCTCCCGATAGTGAGGAGGGTGATTTCAAAGATTACCTCAATCCAGAAAGCATGCAAGTGATTACACAAGCATATATCGAGCCTTATTTGGCAAATGCAAGTCAAGGTGTAGGTTATCAATTTATACGTAAAGGATATTTCTGTGTTGATAAAGATTCTAAACCTGGGAATTTGATTTTCAATAGAACTGTTGGCTTAAAAGAAGCTTGGAAACCTAAGGCTTAATTAAATTCTCCTATATTACTTAATCCTTCCCAAAAATTGGGAGGGATTTCTTTTGCAATAAATACCCAATATAGGGTATTGTACTTTGCATTTGCTAAAGGTAAAATTGTAAGCTATCATTCGCTTTTAAATTAAAGTGTTGGAGATAAATTTTACCACAATGTTTAAGCAATTTTCCGGTTTCTGCATCCTTCTATTGGCTTTAGGTTTTTTTAATAAATCCTATGCTCAAAAAACTTCCTTAACTATTCCAACAGGGCATTTAAGTACCCCAAAAAAAATAGCGGTTTCGCCTAATGGCAATTGGATGGCGAGTGTTGATGAAAAACACCTCATTATCTGGAATGCTTTTACTGGTGCGCAAATCCGTAATTACGATTTGAAACGAAACGTGGAGAGCATTAGTTGGTTTCCAGACAATAACAGGCTGGCTGTAATGACCAACAATTATCCTGTCGATAGTTTATTCAAGATTAACATCACCACTGGACTAAGAGAAGGGAAAACTACAGCTGTAAAAGAAGCTTACCGCATGAAAGTAAGTCAAGACGGAAAATACTTTTTAGTTAGCGAAATTGAAGGTAGAATTTTTGTAATCGATGCAGAAACGAATGCGGTTATCCAAAAAATATTGCCCGATAACAAAAAGTTAAACCTTACCGTATTTACCACACCAGACGAAAAGTATTGTGCTGCCTTAGATTTTAAAACTTTAAGTGTAACTACTTTCGAACCAGGTATTGGAGAGGCCACCAAAAAGAGTAAAGAGTTGTTTAAAACTAAATTTCCTTTTGGCGAATTGAGGAGACATTCTTTCTCTCCTGACTCCAAATATTTGGTTACACTAGTTGGCCCAGATTTTGGTATTGTTTGTTTTGATGTACAAACGGGAGCTGTAAAATGGTCTGTAAAAAGCCCTACTTCTTTTGATGATTTTGGCTATACCTCCGATGGGAAAAATATCATCATTCTACATGAAGGGCTGATAGAAACCTACGCTTTAGCTACAGGAGCAAAGGTTGGTTTAACTACAAAGCTACCTGCAGGTTTAGGCACAGATATGATTGTAAGTGGTGGCATGGCGTACCTCTGGAACAGTTGGAACGAAGAATATAAAATTACTCGTTACAATGCCTTAACAGGATTAGCCGACATGGCTTTTACCAGCGACTTTCAGCAGGGAAATGATGCAAACCTTTCTGCTTCAGGAGCAATATTTGCCCAAGGTAACAGCAAATCTCCTTTAAGGATATGGAATTTTGAAGAAGGTAGGATTATACAAAGTTTTCCTATAGCAACTAAATATCGAAATTTTGAACTAAGTCCAGATGGAAATACCGTAGCATTTGGTAAACTACAAGTGGCGGATACTAAAACAGGCGCACTGAAATACAATTTACCTTATGACGATTTCTATGAACCAGAGTTTATAAAAATGGCTAACAGCGAAAAGCGCATTGTAACCAAAGAGCCTAATGAAGGACCTTTGGATGGCATTTCGATGTTAAATATGTACAATACCGTTAGCAGAACCAAACTATGGAAAGCTAAAATACCCCCTGTTTCATCCATGGCATTTTCTCCTGATGAACAATTGTTAGCCATTGCTTTTTTAAATGGAAACATCACTTTTTATAATGCCGAAAATGGTGCTGTAGTTTTCAGCTTTAAACCATCGGAGAAAAAACCTGCATTTGGTATTAGTTTTATCAATTCATCTAGCATAGTGGTTTCGATTGACAATAAAATATTGCAATATGAGGCATCTACAGGTGTTTTGCAAAAAACAATTTACACAAATAACTCATCAATTAATGTATTCCAACTTGCAGATAATGGCAAAAAAGCGCTCATTAGAACATCGAATACAACTGCTCCAATTAGCGTTATTGATTTGGTTGAAGGAAGATTAATCAGCAATATTAAAGGTCATTTTGGGCAAACTTATTTTACTGGAATTATAAAAGGCGGGAAACAATTGGTTTCTACAGGTTCTGACGACAAAACCATTTTATGGGATGTGCAAACAGGGCAACAAATAGCCGAACTTTATGCTTTTAATAACGAATGGTTAGCTGTAACTCTTGAAGGCAGATTTGATGGTACCACCGCAGCAATAAATAAACTATATTATACGAAAGGCACAGAAGTATTGCCCTTGCAAAACCTATACGAACGGTATTTTACACCTCGATTATTAAATCGACTTTTGGCAGGAGAACAATTAGATGTAGTAATTAATATCGATGATTTGAAACCTGCGCCAACAGTTGCGATTGCTTACAAATCAGAAACTAGAAATCTGGTGGTAAGTGATGATATAGCCAGTTATTTGAACACTACCGGAAGCGCAGAAATAACGGTAACAGCAAAGGCTCCGTCAGATGTTGTTACAGACATTCGATTATTTCACAACGGAAAAATTATCACTTTAAATAATAGAAATTTAATTGTTACCGATGATAAACAGACAGAAAACTTAACACGCAGTTACCGCATCGCATTATTACCTGGTGAGAATTTATTTAAAGCAGTTGCGCTAAACTCGCAACGTACGGAAAGTAATGCAGCAATGTTAGCTGTAAGTTACAAGAAAGCGCAAGACGACCAAAAAGAAGAAATAACAAACAATACCATTTATGTAGCAAATGTAGCGGAGGTAGATCGCAACGCGACTTTACATTTGGTAGTGATTGGAATTAACAAATATCAAAACCAATCCTTATCCTTAAATTATGCATTAGCAGATGCCAACGCTTTTAAAAATGAGGTAGAAAAAGATGCAAAAACAGTATTAGCGAATGTGAAAACGTATTTTGTAAGTGATGAGCAAGCCAATAAAAAAGGGATTACAGATGCATTTAACGAGGTAAAAAAGAATGCGCTGCCACAGGATGTCTTTGTATTTTATTATGCTGGCCATGGCGTGATTGCTCCCCAAACTAAAGAGTTTTATTTAGTGCCAACAGATATTACAGATTTAAAAAATGAAGGTCAGTTGTTAATAGATAAGGGAATTTCTGCTTCTTTATTACAAAGCTTTGCAAGTGATATCCAAGCTCAAAAGCAAGTGTTCATATTGGATGCCTGCCAAAGCGCTGGCGCATTCGAACAGTTGATGACAGCAGATGCCAATCAGCAGAAAAACATGGCGCTATTAGCCCGTAGCACAGGTACACATTGGTTAGCAGCCAGCGGTGCGCAACAGTTCGCTAATGAATTCGCTGATTTGGGGCATGGGGCATTTACCTATGTGTTACTTCAAGCCTTAAAAGGCCAAGCGGCAAACAATAAAATGATTACCGTAAATGGACTAAAAAACTTTATGCAATTACAAGTACCAGCACTGATGAAAAAATATAGTGGTACTTCTCAATTGCCGGCCAGCTATGGTTTTGGCAGCGATTTCCCTGTTGAAGTGATTAAATAAGCATCAAAGTTTACATATACTTTTTATACAAATTATATAAAATCAGCTTATCGGGTTCAGTTAGCGTTTTGCTAATATCTGTTTGCACAAAGTGGATTTTAAAGGCTTCTATGGCACTTGGCAAATTCTTAACATTATATCCGATAATTCTTAAAGCGGTTGTAGTATCAAAATCTGCAGGTGGCATTAGTAGAACATCATCATACCATAAACCAAACCCCTTTTTTGCCAATATTTTCCAAGGGAAATTTTTAGGATCATTTTTTCTTCCTGGCGCATAATCTGCATGGCCAATAAAATTAGCGGTTGGTATGCTATATTTCTTTTTTAAGGTAGCCAATAAAGCACAAAGACTATTTATTTGAGCATCAGTCCATTTATCGGTTGTACCATTGTTATCCATTTCAATACCTATAGAGGCAGAATTCATATTAGTTTCATTTCCCCATTTCCCTGCTCCTGCATGTTGTGCTCTTAAATAATCATTTACCATTTGAACTACTTTCCCATCCCTACTAACTACGTAGTGAGAACTAACAGCTGTTCTAGCAATTGTAAATGTCTTAATGGTTTGAGCCAGCGAATCTTGTGCGGTATGGTGTATGATTACAAAGTTTGGCTTTCTAATGCCCATATTTACCGTACCTACAAAATATTGCTCATTGTTTAGCGAGTCTATCTTTTGCCCTTCTGGTGGCGTTGCTTTTATGGTATTTGCAAAGCCTTTGGCCATGTTTTTATAAACTTTATCCGTAGCAGCATATTTGCTTGTACTGCAACTCCCAAAAATGAATGAGGCTATTAAAACTATAGCAATTTTAAAGGTTGGTTTGTTAAAATTCATGGTTATATTTTAGGCGGATGGCAATGGGTAAAAATGATTAAAAATACACTTCTTATATTTTTTGCTAATTTAGTGCATTGTAATTAGATGAAAAACAATTTCGTAAATAAATGAGAAATTTGAGCAAAGCAAGTGTTTTATTTCTAGGGTTTGCGCTTACAGCAAGTTTATTGGCCTGTAACAATCCGGAAAAAACCACTAAAAGTGAAGAGAAAAATGATAAAGATAGTTTGCAAGCCTACGTTGATCAACGTTTAGCTATCTACGATAAAGTAAAGTTAACTACCAACTTAAACGAACTAACAGCTAGCGAACGTAAGGTATTGCCTTTGTTGATCCGGGCAGCACAAATTATGGATGACCTGTTCTGGAAACAGGTTTATCCGCAGCGAGATAGTTTAATAAATGCTGTTAAAGATGAAAAAACCAAACAATTTATACAGATCAATTATGGCCCTTGGGATCGTTTAAATGGCGATAAACCTTTTGTAAACGGAATTGGACCAAAACCTGATGGAGGAACATTTTATCCGCTAGGCATGACCAAAGAAGAATTAGATAAATCTGATGTTAAAGATAAATTAGGCTTGTATTCGGTAATTAGAACTGAAAAAGATAAATTAATCTCTGTTCCATACCATGTAATTTATGCTACTGAACTACAAAAAGCGAGCAGCCTTTTAAAACAAGCAGCCTTATTAACGGATGATGCTGGATTTAAAAAATACCTAAACCTAAGAGCTGATGCTTTGGTAACAGATAATTATACTGCTAGCGATTATGCATGGTTAGATATGAAAACCAATGGGTTGGATATTATTATTGGTCCTATTGAAAATTATGAGGATAAATTATTTAATGCTCGCGCATCTTTCGAATCTTATGTTCTGGTAAAAGATAAAGTATGGAGCAAACGTTTAGCTAAATATGTTACCATGTTACCAGAGTTGCAAAAAGGATTGCCTGTTGCTGCTGCTTATAAAAAAGAAGTACCTGGTACTGATTCAGAATTAAACGCGTATGATGTTGTTTATTATGCCGGAGATTGTAACTCTGGTTCTAAAACCATTGCCGTTAATTTACCTAATGATGAGGCTATTCAACAGAAAAAAGGTACACGTCGTTCTCAATTAAAAAATGCAATGCAAGCTAAGTTTGATAAGATCTTAGTGCCAATTTCAAAAGAACTGATTGATAAGGACCAACAACAATACATCAAGTTTGATGCTTTTTTTGCCAACGTTATGTTTCATGAAGTGGCACATGGTTTAGGCATAAAAAATACCATCACAGGTAAAGGAACAGTCCGTAATGCTTTACAAGAACAATATTCGTGGTTAGAGGAAGGTAAAGCAGATATTTTAGGCTTATACATGGTTACTGGAATGCTTAAAAAAGGTGAACTAACTGGTGATATTAAAGATTTTTACACTACGTACATGGCTGGCATTTTACGCTCTGTTCGTTTTGGCGCTTCTAGTGCACATGGTAAAGCAAACATGCAATGTTTCAATTACTTTAAAGATCAAGGTGCATTTGAACGTACTGCTAATGGAACATATCGTGTAAACTTCGAAAAATTTGCAACTGCCATGAATGGATTAAGCAATGTAATTCTTACCCTGCAAGGAAATGGAGATAAAGCAGCTGTCGAAAAAAGCCAAAAGGCAATGGGCATAATTAAACCAGAACTACAAGCAGATTTAGATAGATTAAGTAAAAAAGGTATTCCTGTTGACATTGTTTTTGAACAAGGATTTGACGTTTTGGGAATGAAATAAAAAAATTAAAAATATTTTATCTGTACTTAAAAGCCTGTATAATTGATTTATACAGGCTTTTTTATGCGAAATAAATCTGTTTTAGGCAAAAAACACAAAATTTCTTGTAACCTTTTCTATAACCTTATCGTCTATACGATACAAACTAAACAATTAGGCTTCCGGCCGATTTAAAAAAAATAAAAATTTGCGATGGAAAAAATTTGCGTGAGAACGCATTGGAATTTTTATGCCCTATTTTTTAAACCTTAACAAACCATACAAATGAAAACTCTTTACTTATTATCGCTTACTTTCTTCTGCCTATTTATAAGTAGTGCTGTTCTAGCTCAAGAAAATACTAGCCAAGGCACAATTAACGGATCCGTTATTGATGAGCAGAAAAAACCGGTAGAATATGCCACGGTTAGTTTATATAAAGTTGCAGATTCTGCTTTGGTAAGAACTGCAATGACAGATTTGGACGGAAAATTTCAGTTTATAAATGTTGCCATAGGTTCTTATTTCATAAAAACAAGCATGATGGGATTTGCTCAAAACAAGTCTAATTCATTTAGCTTAACAGCAAATAACTTAAACCATAATTTGGCAGTAATTACATTAAAAGCTGATAACAAAACATTAAATGCGGTTGGTATTACGGTAACCAAGCCCTTAATAGAGCGTAAAACCGATAAATTAGTAATGAATGTAGAGAACAGCAGCATCGCAATTGGCTCTACCGCATTAGAAGTTTTACAAAGAGCACCAGGTGTAACGGTAGACCAAAACGATAACATTTCAATGCAAGGCAAACAAGGTGTTTTGGTTTTGTTAGATGGGAAATCCACTTATATGAGCAATGCTGATGTTGCCAATTTATTGAGGAATATGCAAAGTTCTCAGATAGAAACTATTGAATTAATTACTAATCCTTCTTCTAAATACGATGCATCTGGTAATTCAGGAATTATCAATATCAGAACCAAGAAAAGTAAAAATGGCGGCACAAATGGTAGCTTAACGGGTACTGCAGCACAAGGAAAAAACTTTAGAGGTAATGCTGGCATCAACCTAAATCACCGTACAGCCAAGTTGAATATTTTTGGTAACTACAACTACGGTCATTATGGCAATACCAACAACCTAGACATCAACCGAATTTCTAATGGCACGCCAGATACCTACTTTATGCAAACTGGCGAAACGAATAGAAAAAGGGATAACAATAACTTTAAAGCCGGAATAGATTATTTTATTGACAACAAAAACACTATAGGTTTATTGGTTAATGGTTATTTAAATGATGGTTTTGAAACTTCAAAAAACAATACCTTGATTGGCAAATCTTTTATGCAAAAAGACTCGTCTTTAGTAGCTAACAATACACAGAAGGATAATTACGAAAACCTCTCTTACAACCTTAACTACAAATCTATATTGGATAGTGCAGGTTCAGAAATATCGGCAGATTTAGATTATTCGAGATATAATGGCAAAGACATTTCAAACTACGAAAATGATTATTTATTTGCTAATGGAACTAGAATTAGGCCGTTGAATATCATTAGAAATACTACGCCAACTCAAATTGACATTAAAGCTTTTAAAGTAGATTATAATGTTGCTTTAAGTAAAACTATAAAATTAGAGGCTGGATTGAAAAGCAGTTGGGTAAAAACTGACAACGATTTAAGAGCTGAAGAATTGATCAACAATGTTTGGCAAAATGATATACGCAGAAGCAACCAATTTATTTACGATGAAAACGTAAATGCAGCTTATACCAACATCAACAAAGAATTCAAAAACACAAGTGTGCAATTAGGTCTTAGGGTTGAGCAAACCAATTCTACAGGTAACTTAATTACTAATAATGATGTGGTAGAGAGAAGCTATTTCGATTTCTTTCCAACACTGTTTCTACAACAAAAATTATCAGAAAATAACCAAATTGGGTTTTCTTACAGTAGAAGAATAGATAGGCCTAGCTACGATGCTTTAAATCCATTTGTTTATTATTTAGACCAATATACCTACAATAAGGGAAATCCTTTCTTAAAGCCGCAATACACTAACAATTTCGAGGTTTCTTACACCTTTATGCAGAAATATCTCCTGTCTCTAAATTATAGTAGAGTAAATGATGTAATTACGCAAGTATTACTTCCTGATGAAAGTCAAAAAGCATTATATCAAACTAATGCCAATCTTGCTAAAAATATCAGTTATGGCGGCAATTTAAATGTACCTATTAAACCAGCAAAATGGTGGGATATGAATAATAACCTAAATGTATTTCACCTAAGTTTTGAGGCGCCAGATTTGGGTGGGAAGGAGCTAAAAACCGGCAAAACATCCTTCCAGTTTAAAATGCAAAACAGCTTTATAATTGTAAAAGGCTTAACTGCAGAATTGAGTGGAAGTTATGAATCGCCAATTGATTATGGAACGCTGAGTATCGGTAGCAGATATTTTGTAGATATGGGAATTAGCAAATCGTTACTTAACAAAAAAGCCAGCTTAAAATTAGCAATGAGCGATGTCTTTAACACTAACGAATCTAATATTACTAGTGCTTACCCAGGCTTAAGCTATGATTTATATCAGAAAAACGACACACAAATTGGAAGGATTAGCTTTACGTATCGTTTCGGTAAAAATGAAATTAAACCAGCACGACGTAGATCTGTAGGTACAGAAGCAGAACAAGGAAGGATGAAGAATTAATTCATTGATAACTGTCGGAGGTTTTAAAGGCTCCGACAGTTATTTAACTATTTACCGATATAGCTGGTTACAATCTCCTCCAAAGTTTGGATATCAAAAGGTTTAGCTAAATAACTATCTGCACCTGCTTTTTTTGCCAAAGTACTCACATCGTTATTTGCAGAGAAATAAATAACCGGAATATGCTTTAGGTCTGGATGATTTTTTAGCTCTTGGGTAGCTTCAATACCGCCAATATCTGGTAACCAATTATCCATAAAAATAAGATCTGGCATATAACCAGAAACTTGATCAACAATATCATTTGAAGTTGCAGAGGTTTTAATTTCGTAACCTGCATCCTCTAAAATTAATGTACACAGCTCTAAAATGTCAGTGTTATCATCAAAAATAAATACTTTTTTATTCATCTTATTGAGCGCTTTTTAATTTAGTGAGTTAATGTAATCTGCCATTTCTTCAATTCGTAAAACATGATCGACATTTGCTTTTAACATTGCTTGTCTGGGCATATAGTCTACTTGTGCAGTATCAGGATCTTGTACTACAGTTTCTCCACCATAATTTTTTACCGTAATTAATCCATTTACACCATCTGCATTTGAGCCTGATAGTAATATACAAACCAATTTATCCAAATATACTTCTGCCGCAGACTGAAAAGTAACATCTATCGAGGGCCTCGAATAATTGACCTTTTCAGAGTAATCGAAAGAAAATGTAAAGTATTTCTCAATTAGCAGGTGATAATCGGAGGGCACAATATATATAGTTTTGGGCAGAATCTGTTCTTTTTCGTCAATATCTTTAACTTTCAGTTTTGTTTTAGATGCTAACAAATCAGAAAGTAATGAATCTGTACCTTGCTTGCGGTGTACCACAATGATAATTGGGAAACTGATGTTCACATCTATAAGTGGAAGTACTTTCAAAAGCACATCCAAACTCCCTGCAGAGCCTCCTATAACTAATGCTTTACAATTTTTCATCAATATTGGTTTGTCGGTAATAATAACCCCGTCCGTATTAAATAGTTTTTCGTACCAATAGCCTATTCGCTAATTTTTCTCCAGATTTTATCTGTATCTAATCTTTTATATCGTTTACTAATGGGAGAAAAGTCGGTTGTTTCCTTTGTTCCCAAAGCTAAATATCCTAAATTTTCTAAACTATTATCAAATAATTGCAGCACTTTAAATTGCAAATCCCTATCAAAATAAATCAGTACGTTTCTACACAATATCAATTGAAACTCATTAAAAGAGTGATCAGAAACGAGATTGTGTGTAGAGAATATCATTTTTGCCCTTAAATCTGCACCAAATTTGACCAAAGAATAATTTGCGCTGTAGTAGGAAGAAAAGTCTTTACTTCCGCCAGATGCGATATAATTTTCTGAATACTGCTTCATCTGACTAATTGGAAACATCCCTTGGGCAGCCTTTTCTAATACTGTTGGATTAATGTCTGTAGCATAGATTAATGATTTATGCAATAAATTAAGCTCTTGCAGTAAAATTGCCATTGAGTAAGCTTCTTCACCTGTGGAGCAACCTGCCAACCATATCCTAATAAAAGGATAAGTACCTAATTTTGGCAACACATTTTCTCTTAAAGATTTATAAAACGCAGGGTCGCGGAACATTTCGGTAACATTAACCGTAATCTGTTCTACAAACCTTTTAAAGTACACGCCATCATTAGCAATTTTATATCTAAATTCAGCAAAACTTACCTGTTTATCCAATCCATAAAGGCGTAATAATCTTCTTTTTAAAGACGCTCTAGAATATCCAGTAAAATCGTATCCATACTGTTCTAAAACATCTCCTATTAAGACTTCTACTTGTTCGTCACTTATTGCTGGTATTTCTGGCACTAGATATAACTATTTAACTGTTTCATCAATTCGTCTACATTTACAGGTTTAGAAATATAACCAGCAGCACCTGCTTCTAGGCAACGTTCACGATCACCAACCATAGCTTGCGCTGTAACTGCTATTACTGGAATATTTTTCATTTCCGAATCCTCTTTCATTTTTTTCATAGCTTGATAGCCGTCCATATCGGGCATCATCATGTCCATCAAAACAACTGCTATATCTTTATCTTCAGCTAAAATATCGAAGCCTTGTTTTGCACTGTTTGCAGATAAACAAGTGAATTTTTTTGCTCTTAATACTGCTGATAATGCAAAAATATTTCTGCTATCGTCGTCTATAATTAATATTTTTTTTGTTTTAACTTCCATAAATCTTTAAAACAATCTTTTAAACTTTATCATACAACCAAACCCTTAACAACGAAACCAATTGATCAACATCTACAGGTTTAGAGATATAATCTGAGGCACCCGCTGCAATACATTTTTCTCTATCGCCCATCATTGCCTTTGCGGTTACCGCCAAAATTGGCAAGTACCTGTAAGCTGGCATGGTTCTAATTTCTCTGGTAGTTTCGTAGCCATCTAATTCTGGCATCATCATATCCATTAGAACTACATCTACTTTAGGGTTTTCGCTTAATACTTTTAAAGCTTCTTTACCATCTATTGCGGGTAAAATCTTCATTTGGTGTTGCTCTAATGCTTTTGTAAGAGAAAAAATATTACGCACATCATCATCAGCTATTAATACCACTTTATCTTTTAGCACATCACTTAAACCACCCAAATTTTCTCTTAATAATGGCTTCTCCTGCTTCTCCTTTTCTTCTACCAAATGGAGGAACAAACCCGCTTCGTCTAATATACGTTGGTACGAATGCGCAGTTTTTACAACAATAGAATCTGCGTATTGTTTAATTCTACTCTCCTCCCCTTTTGATAAATTTTTTCCTGTAAAGATGATGATTGGCAAGTTCTCTAAACCATCACTTTTTTTAATCGTTTCTAAAGTTTCATAAGCATTTTTATCAGGTACGCCCATATCTAGAATTACACAATCAACCTCCTTCTTTTGCAGTGCATCAATACTTTCGTTTACATTACTTACTACTAATGTTTGTATGTTAGAATTACTTAAAAAGTAACTTAATGCTTTTGCATGTTGCTCATTTTCTTCAACAATCAATACCTTTTTAGGCGATCTTTTTAAAGCATCTTCTAGCTTTTCAAAAATCTGTTTCATGTGTTCTAAGGCAACTGGTTTATTTATAAAATCTACAGCTCCTTTAAGCAAGCTTTCTCTTTTTACTGAGAGTGAAGACATGATGTGTACAGGAATTGGTCTGGTATTTGGGTTGGCTTTTAATTCTTCCATTACCTGCCAACCATCTTTTACAGGTAATTGAATATCCAATAAAATAGCCAAAGGATTGTATTGACTTGCCATTTCTACACCTACATCGCCACGCACTGCAACTATACCTTTGTAATTTCTCTTTCTAGTGAAATTTAATAAGGTTTTAGCGAAAGCGGTATCATCTTCTATAATAAGGATTACTTTATCATCTTTATTAATATTTCCCCTGTCATCCTCAATATCTCCTGGAATATGGGTTACGGTAAATCTTTCTGCCGGTGGCTGAAATAGCTCTACATATCTATTTTTCTCTACCGTTTCTTGATTGGCCAATTGCTCTTCTAAAAAAGCTTCATTATCTGCATAATTAATCGGGATGGTTAAAGTAAATTCACTTCCCACATTTTCTTCACTTTCTAAGTGAATATCGCCACCTAATAATTTAGCTAATTCTCTACTAATCGATAAACCCAAGCCTGTACCACCGAATTTACGTCTGGTAGAACCATCTGCTTGTTGAAAAGCTTCGAATACTACATCTATTTTATTCTTTGGAATTCCAATACCTGTATCTTTTACTTTAAAGACTAGTGTTTTGTAGGTATAATCTGCGGTTACGGCTAAGCTAACTTTTCCGTTAGCAGTAAACTTAAAGGCGTTAGATAAAAGATTTTTGAGAATTTGTTCTACCCTCATTTTATCGGTAGTGATATGACTTGGCAAACCTTCACCAAGCTCAATCTCCATCGTTAATTTTTTATCGTTAGCTATAGGATTAAACAAAGACTGCATATCGGTAATTACCTCTTCTAAGTTAACTTCGGCTACTTCAAGGCTCATTTTACCTGCCTCAATTTTCGAGAGGTCTAAAATCTCGTCAATTAAGCTTAAAAGCCCTTGTCCAGAACTTTGTATAACCGATGCATATTCTGTGTATTCTTTATCTAGATCTTCATTATCAGCCATTAATCTAGACAATAGCAGAATAGAGTTTAAAGGTGTACGTAACTCATGAGACATGTTAGCCAAAAACTCTGATTTGTATTTGGTACTCTGCTCTAGTTGTTCTGCTTTTTGTTGTATATCTAAGTTTCGCTCTTGGATAAGTTGATTCTTTTCTTCGAGTAAACTTGTTCTTTCTTCCAGCTCTTGGTTACTCTGTAGCAGTTCTTCTTGCTGCACCCTTAGTTCTTCCTCAGAAGCTTGGATTTTTTGCGTTTGGGCTTCCAATTCTGCATTTAAACCTTCCAACTCACTATGTTGTGCTTGTAGTTCTTCGGCTTGAGCTTGTGTTTCTTCTAAAAATTCTTGTAATTTTTTGCGGTTTTGCGCTACATGTATGGCAATACCAATGTTGTTGGATATATTGTTTAAGAAATCTAATTTTCTTGGCGTATAGGCATTAAGAGAACCTAATTCGATTACACCAACCATAAAACCATCTCTATGTAGTGGAAAAGCAACCACATTTTTAGGTTTAGTTTGTCCAGTAGCAAAGCTGATGGTAAACTCACCATCTGGAACTTCTTCTAACAAAATCATCTGATCAGACTGTAAACATTGTCCGATTAAACCTTCTCCAATGGCAATTTTATCGTTCTTCTCTGCTAAGGCATATCCACCTGTTAAATACAAGTTTTTGTCTTCCTCTAAAAGATAAAGCGCCCCAACGTGACTTTTAGTATGCTGTACAATATGTACTAACATATCATTTGCCAAGGTTTTTATCTCTTTTTCTCCAACCATTTGGTCGTTAAGTTTGGCAATACCAGATTGTAACCATTCTTTATCTTCTAATAAACCAAAAGAATATTGTAACGACTCTGCCATGGAATTTAACGAAACAGCTAGATTACCCAAGCCATCTTTAGACACATCATCCAATCGAACCTTATAATCTCCACTAGAAATTTGGCGAGCTATAGCTTGTATAACTTCAATTCTTTTAGCGGTTTCTGCATTAAGAATTTCTAGTTTTCGTTGCAGTTCTACACGTACATCAAAATCTGAAGCTACTTTTCTATAGAAGAAAATGGTAATTAATAGCGAAAGTATCGCTGCAAGAATAATTAACAAAGGTGTATAACCTGCAAGCGTATTCATGTCTGAGGTACGGACGCCCAAAAGCCGTTTTTCTTCAGTCTGCATATCTTTAATGATCTGCCTTGTCTTATCCATGTAAATTTTACCATCTAACAATGTTGTCTCCAATACAGCAACATTTTTCATCTTCATATCGATGGTATTCTCTATTATGGTTAGCCTATTATCTAAAATATCCTTTAATTCTACTAGTTTTCTTTGTTGATATGGGTTATCCGCTGTTTCTATGCTAATTTTTTTATACAAAACATTTACTTTTTCTCTTGCTCCTAAAAAAGGCTCTAAAAAAGTTTTGTTATTTGTTAAAAGATAGCCTCTTTGTCCAGTTTCTGCATCCTTTAATGTAGAAATGGTATTGTCTAGGCCATTAATTACTTCATTGCTATGGGCAACAAGATCTCCACTTTTAATCAAATTTCTGATGCTGATGTAGGAGGCAAGAGAGCTAATTATCAAGATAATTAATGACAGCCCCAAGCCAATGCGAAGGTTGCTTTTTAGAGATAATTTCATTTAGGGATATATTTGATCATTAAACTTCTGTTTGTAAATTGGTAGGCATCAGGAAGTAAAATTCTGAGCCCTCACCATAAGTGCTGTTTACCCCAACATTGCCTCCATGTCTTTTGATAATTTCTGAAGAAATGTACAATCCTATACCCAGGCCTTGAAAGCGTTGAGAGGTTTCCTCTACCCTATAAAATTTATCAAAAACATGATGCAGTTGCTCTGGAAGCATTCCAATTCCGTAATCTTTTACGGCTATGTATAACTGTTGGTCTTTAACATTAATAGTTAATTGTATTTGATTTGTGCCGGGAGAATATTTAATGGCATTGGTTAAAAAGTTAACAATAACTTGCTCTATTCGCATTTCATCGCCATGGATCATGCATCCAGCCATCCCATTTTTAACAATTTTAAATTCAGGGTTAGATTGGTGCATCACTTCAATTACATTATCTACAAGCGTATCTACACAGAAGTCTTGTTTACTAAACTTCATTTTACCACTTTCTATTTTAGAAATGTCTAACAAGTCTGCAATAAGGCTATTCAATTTCTCTAGCTGCATTTGCGCTTTACCCAAATGTTTTTTTACAGTTGCTGTATCACCTTTATTTATGCTTCTTTCTAACAGCTGCACATAACCTTTTACACTGGTTAGTGGTGTTTTCAACTCGTGGCTGGCAATGCTGATAAATTCATCCTTTTTACGTTCGGCTTCTTTACGAAATTCGATTTCTTCGAGCAGGGTTTTCTGCATTTCGTTGAGCTTTCTATTTTGATCGTAAATTCTATAAAATGTTTGCACTTTAAGAAGCAGAATATTCATATCTACAGGTTTAGTGATATAGTCTAAACCACCAGAAGAATAACCTTTAGCAATAAATTTAAATTCAGTATTGGCTGCAGATAAGAAAATAATTGCAGTTTCTTTAGCTTTGCTATATCCAGAAATTGCTTCGGCTACCTCAAAACCATCCATACCGGGCATTTGCACATCCAGTATAATGAGTACGTAAGAATTTTTTAATACCTTTTTTAAAGCCTCTTCGCCAGAAGAAGCGGTATCTACCTCAAAATTATGTTTTTCGAGCACCTTTTTTAAAGAAATCAGGTTCTCTGGAGTATCATCAACGATAAGGATCATTCCCAAAAGTAGTTAAAGCTTGGCAACATTTATTCTTTTTTTATAACCGATATGAGGTAGCAAAACAGCTATAAAAAGTGAAAACAAACAATTTTAGGAAATTGTTTTAAAAAAAATCAATTGTTTTTCAATTAAATGATAAAGCCCCAATTTAAGAATGAAAATCTTAAACTAGGGCTTCAATAGCTTTATGAATTATTATAATTTTCTGGCGTTGAAGGTATCGCCTTGTTTAAAATCTCCTGTTTCGAAGCCTTTTTTAAACCAATACATTCTTTGTGCGGATGTTCCGTGAGTAAAAGCATCAGGAACCACCTCTCCTTGCGCTTGTTTTTGCAATTTATCATCTCCAATGGCGTTAGCGGCAGTTAAAGCTTCATCAATATCACCCGCATCCAATCTAAAATCTTTAAGGTTTTGTGCATGATGCGCCCAAAGACCCGCATAGAAATCGGCTTGCAGTTCTAACATTACTGATAATCGGTTATATTCTACTTCGGTTAACCTGCCTCTTGCTTGTTGCATTTTGTCTGAAGTACCTACCAAATTTTGTACATGGTGACCAACTTCATGTGCAAGCACATACGCTTGAGCAAAATCTCCTGCAGCCCCAAATCTATTTTTCAACTCATCGTAAAACGAAAGGTCAATATACACTTGGTTATCACCAGGGCAATAAAAAGGACCTACTGCAGCGCTTGCGCCTCCACAAGCAGATTGCACTGAGTTTTCAAAAAGAACCAGCGTAGGATGTTCATATTTCAACCCTAACTCAGCAAATTGCTGATCCCAGACCTGTTCAGTTGATTCCAATACGCCGGCAATAATCTTTTTCTTCTCATCATTTATTGGGGCACTATTTTTGGTCTGCGATTGTTCGGCTGGTAAAAGATTAACCACTCCAGAAAGATCTTTGCCAAAAAGTAAACCAACAATTACAATAATAACCCCAATACCGCCGCCAAGTGCTACACGACCACCGCCGCCGCCTCTTCTATCATCAACATTATTACTTCCTTTACCGAACCACTGCATAATTTTTAATTTAGATTTTAGAAATGGGAGGACAATTCTTATACCAATCTAATCAATATTTTTAGTTGAAGGCTAATATTCCTTTTTCTATTCTGTTTTGTGTTTCTAATTTCCCTAATAATTTTGCAATATCAAATACACCAGGGCCAAATTTACCACCAACAAGCATAATTCTTAAAGGCAACATTAACTCTCCTGGCTTAAATCCTTTAGTTTCAGCTAGTGCTTTAAATTGCTCTTCTAATTTTTGGGCATCAACATCATCGCTGATCAATTGACCAAATTCTTGAAAAAATGCCGCTTTTTCTATACTCCATTTTGGTTTTACTGCAGCCGAGTCATATTCGCTTGGTAAGGCAAAAAAGTAAGCACTTTGGGCAACAAAATCTCCCAACAAATTACATCTATCTTTAATGGTATCTATAACTTTTAAAAGGAAATCGGCATCTGTTACTTCCATACCATTTTCTTTCAGTACATTTTTAACTGCTAATTGTAAATCTCTTGCTGACGATTGTTTAATCCACTCATGGTTATACCATTTTGCCTTTTCGAAATCGAACTTCGCACCCGCTTTACTAATGCGTTCAATCGAAAACAATTCAATCAGCTCTGCTAATGTAAAGATTTCTTTATCGGTCCCATCATTCCAGCCTAACATAGCCAAAAGATTAATAAATGCTTCAGGCATAAAGCCTAATTCCTTAAATCCTTGAGTTACATCTCCAGTTCTTGGATCTGTCCAATTCATTGCGTAAACTGGAAAACCCAATCTATCACCATCTCGTTTACTTAGCTTTCCGTTGCCATCTGGTTTAAGAATTAACGGTAGATGTGCCCATTGTGGCATCGATTCTTCCCATCCTAAATATTTCCACAATAAGATATGAATTGGAGCAGACGGTAACCATTCCTCGCCTCTAAAAGCATGACTAATTTCCATTGCTTTATCATCAGCCACAACTGCCAAATGGTAAGTTGGCATCCCATCAGCCTTTAATAAAACTTTATCATCAACTAAATTGGTATCAAAACTCACAATACCTCTTATCATATCTGCAAAAGTTACCGTCTCATTTTCTGGTATCTTAATGCGCACCACATAAGGCGTATTTTCCGCTAATAACCGATCAACCTCCTCGGCCGATAAGGTTAATGAGTTTTTCATTTCCATACGGCTTGCTTGTCCGTATAAGAAATTAGGATAGATAATTCGCTTAGCGTTTAATTCTTCTGGAGTATCAAATGCATAATAAGCATGACCATCGGCAATAAGTTGCTCAGCATACTGCTTATAGCTTGCTTTTCTTTCGCTTTGGCGATATGGGCCAAAAGCCCCTGGGTTTTGTGGACTTTCGTCTGGTAAAATACCACACCAATTTAGACAGTCCACAATATATTCTTCGGCGCCTTCTACAAAACGGGTCTGATCGGTGTCTTCAACACGCAATACAAAAGTACCATTGTGCTTTTTAGCATATAAATAGTTGAATAATGCGGTTCGAACACCTCCTAAGTGCAAGCCTCCGGTTGGGCTTGGCGCAAATCTTACTCTAATTTTCTTTTCCATTACATTACAAATATATGATTTCAGTGGAAGATGTAAGATGAAAAACGGAAAACTTAAACTGAGGCTAGACTAAATTTGAGTTTTGTTATGATACATTTCCATCTTACTTTTACATTTTTTCGTAATTTGCCATCGCCTGTTATGAACCCATACCAAAAAAAACGTCGTTGGAAATTATTTTTACTTGTGTTTGCTGCCGTTATTGGTAGTGCTTCGGTATTTTATTCTGATTTCTTTGTTAAAAAAATGGAGCGTGAAGAAGCGGCCCAATTTCAACTTCGGGTTAAGGTGTTGGAACAACAAATGAAGATGTATGACAATGAACAATTGACAGATGTTTTCGAAACGATTAGAAAAAACAATACCATAGGTGTTATTATTACGGATAAAAGCGGCTCTATTTCTCTATATGATGGTTTAGACACGACCAAAACCTTCTATAGCACAGAAGACACAAAAGAGTATGATTCTCTATATTATGTAAGGCAATTGGCCAAAATGAAGGAACAGCATAAGCCAGCCAACATGACGGGAAGCGAGGGACAACCATTAATTGCGTATTACAAGGATTCCTTCATTTTAACCCAGCTAAGATTTTTTCCTTATATACAATTAGGAGTTGTGGGTTTATTTATTTTAGCGGCTTACGTTGCTTTTAGCTCGGCTCGCCGGGCAGAACAAGATCAGGTTTGGGTGGGTATGGCCAAAGAAACCGCACACCAACTGGGTACACCAATTTCTTCGCTTATGGCTTGGGTTGAGTTAATGAAATCTAAATTCGATGCCGAAGATGATCCTCTGATTGCAGAAATGGAGAATGATATTCATCGCCTTGAAATTATTACCGATCGTTTTTCTAAAATTGGTTCTAAACCGATACTAGAAGATCATGTAGTTTTTGTGGTCATTCAAAATTTTGTGGATTATTTTAAGGTTAGGACATCAGACAAGATCAACTTTGTAATTACTGGAGATAACCAAGTTCGGGCTCTATTGAGCATTCCATTATTTGATTGGGTAATTGAAAATCTGTTAAAAAATGCGGCTAATGCCATAGAAAATGAGGGTACTATCAGTGTAAATATTATTGAAAACTTGGCAAAAGAAGAAGTATTTATCGATGTAAGCGATACTGGCAGAGGCATTCCTCGTTCTAAATTCGATACTGTTTTTCAACCTGGATACACCACCAGAAAACGTGGTTGGGGTTTAGGTTTATCGCTAACTAAAAGGATGGTTGAAAACTACCATAGCGGGCAAATCTTTGTTAAAGACTCAGAAATGGGAAAAGGCACTACCTTTAGAATTATATTAAAAAGTAGCTTAACTTATGAACCGACCACAAATACAGGAGCACCCAGACTGGGGTAATCAATACATTAAATTAGTTAAGGGAGAAATTATCCCCATCCTTAACCAACAAACAGTAGACTTCCCAAACTTTATCAATAATTTGATAGAAAAAGCAGATTATGCTTATGCGCCAGCAAAATGGACCATTAAAGAGATGGTTGGACATATTATAGATACTGTGCGGATATTAGTTTACAGATTATTATGTTTTGCACGACAAGAAAAAGCATCATTACCTGCTTTTGAAGAAGATGATTATGTAGCTAATGCACATTTTGAAGACCGCAGCTTATTTAGCTTAACGGAAGAATTTATTTTGTTAAGAAAATCGAATATGTATTTAATTAATTCTTTAAACGAAGATGAATTGAATACGATTGGCGTAGCAAATGGCAAACAAATGAGTGTTAGGGCACTTGTATTCGTTTTGGCAGGACACATTATTCATCATTGTAATATCATTAAAGAACGTTATTTATGATTTGGTTTAAGGAATTTACTCCCACAATGTTAAATGATAGACCTAAAAATCATATCGGTGCATTCTTAGGTATCGAGTTTACCGAAATTGGAGAAGATTATATTGTGGCAACGATGCCTGTTGATGAAAGAACCCATCAACCAGCTGGCATTTTACATGGTGGTGCATCGGTAGTTTTGGCCGAAACGCTAGGCAGCATTGCCTCTTACATGTGTATAGATCCCGCAAAATACATTGCTGTTGGGCTAGAAGTTAATGCTAACCATTTACGTCCGGTTAGCTCTGGCTTGGTAAAAGGAATATGTAAACCATTACACATCGGTGGAAAAACCCAAATATGGGAGATCAAAATGTATAATGATAAGGGAAAAATGAATTGCGTGAGCAGATTAACAGTAGCTATTTTACCTAAACCTTTATAATTTTACAAAAAGATATAGAATCAAAAAGTCTGGACGTTAATCAAACTCCAGACTTTTTGCTATGAAATGTTTCTATTATCCCTGTTTATCTAACCATTTTTTCTCAATAATGTAAGAAACGATTAAGCCCATTCCACCAAATATACCTAGGCAACCAAAATAAACTGCCACAGCCTGTCCTTCTTCTCCTCTAGTTAAATCACTTCCAAAAACTCCCCTAACAGTAAATAACGCTACCAATAGCCCAATACCTAAACCGACCAATAATAGCCCAAATTTTAAACTTAAAAAGGGTTGTGGGGTCACTTTTTTACGAACGCCAGGATCTATCCCACGTTCTATCATTGCCATTTTTTCTTTGTTAGAAAAATATCTTATCCCGAATATCATTGCAAACGTGCAAATGAAAAATGTAATTGGTACTAATATTTCACCCATGATTATATTTTTTATTTTTAAACATTTAATTTATTTAGAACCGCGTTCTGAATACTATGACGACAGCAAAAATTTTTAGGTTACACCTCAATCCAAAAATATTTAATCATTCTGCTTAACTTTGTTTAAAGCCCCAGCATTTTGCAAAACATCATTAATAAAATTCAGCTTATTTACCCACTGCAGTTAACCGAACTACAGCTTTTAACTAATGCGATGGATCGAGTGATGTTTCCAAAAAACCATCTAATTATTAATGCGCAAAAAGTAGAGCGTTATTTATATATTATAGAAAAAGGCATCGCTAGAGCATATAGCAATACTGATAAAGAACAAACTACCTTTTGGTTTGGTGAAGAAACAGATTTCATCTTATCCTTTAATAGTTACATTAATCAACAGCCCGGATATGAAAATATAGAGCTTTTGGAGGATAGCATTTTACATCGCATCTCGAACAATACTTTACAAAACTTATATCAGAACCATGTTGGACTGGCCAATTGGGGAAGAAAATTAGCAGAATTAGAACTGATCAAAACTGAAGAAAGATTAATTAACAAACAGTTTAAAACCGCAACAGAAAGATATCAGCAACTCATTAGAGAAACTCCATCTCTTATAAAAAGGGTACAATTAGGGCATATTGCCTCTTATTTAGGCGTTACACAAGTTACCTTAAGTAGAATTAGAGCAGAGCTAAAATAAAGTATTTTTTAACATTTGTTAAATTTTGATCTAGCTATTTCCCTCATTTTTGCAGAAAAAAATTATGAGCTGGATTTATCTTATTATTGCCGGAATACTAGAAATTGGTTTCACTACCTGTTTAAAACTATCAAACAACTTTAGTAACCTAAAATGGGGCGCCGGTTTTCTAATATGCGCTGTTATGAGTTTTGTTTTCTTAAACAAAGCCACACAAACCCTACCTTTAGGCACAGCTTATGCCGTTTGGACTGGAATTGGGGCAGTAGGCACGGTATTGATTGGTATTATTTTCTTTAAAGAACCCTTCAGTTTTTGGAGGATGTTTTTTATCACTACCTTAATTATCTCTATTTTAGGTTTAAAACTTTTTGCAGAAGGTAAAGCTTAATATTTTGTATCTTGCTGTAACCTGCCAATGATAACTTGCGTCTTACCATTATCATATGCAACAAAAGGAAACGGATTTAGCTTTAATTACAGCAGTACTGGCTGGCAATACCGCAGTTTATGCGGAATTAGTTAAACGTAACCAGCGCTTTGTATTTACTTTGGCTATGCGTTTCGCAAAAAATAGAGAAGATGCAGAAGAAATTGCTCAAGATTGCTTTGTAAAAGCTTATCGAGCATTGGGCACATTTAAGCAAACTTCTAAATTTTCTACCTGGCTGTATACGATTACCTATACCACCGCAATGACTTTTCTACGCAAAAAAAGATTAGATACTCGATCTATAAATGATGATGAAAATGTATTACAAATTGCCAATAACAGTACTGATTTTGATGCAAATTTGGTAGAAAAAAAATCAAGCCATGCTTATTTAAACCAAGCAATAGATTTATTGTTACCTGATGATGCAGCTATTATTACCCTTTTTTATAAAGGCGAACAAAGTTTAGAAGAAATAGGAATAGCCTTAAGTATGGAACCTAATACAGTAAAGGTGAAACTGCACCGAGCAAGGCACCGTTTAAAAGATAAATTACAATATTTGTTAAAAGATGAAGTTAAGGAATTGATATGAACAAGATAGAAGAACAACTTTGGAACTACATCGATGGGAATTGTACCGCCACCGAAAAAACAGAAATTGAAGCAAAAATTTCTAGTAATTTGCAGTATAGCACAATGTACAATGAGTTAATGGCTGTTCATAATGAACTTAACCTTTTGGGGTTCGAAGAACCTTCTATGTCTTTTACCAGAAACGTAATGGAACATGTTAATCTAGAACTAAAACCGGTGGCCTTAAAAACGAAAGTGGATAATAGAATTATTTATAGTATTGGCGCTTTTTTCGGTATAGCTATACTTGGCATATTTATTTATGCAATTTCAATCACCAAAATGGATTTCGATTTCAAAATGCCAACTATAGATTTTCACTTAGATAAATTGGTAACTTCTACATCGATTCAAGTATTTTTAATGATAGACATTGCCTTGGTATTGGTCTACCTAGATAGTTTTTTAAGAAAAGGAAGAATAAACGCACAAAAAAAGGGAAGTTAAAATTCCCTTTTTGATATCAGTAACTGTATTATTATTTTTTAAATAAGATAGGCAAGGTAACCTGAGTAGTATCCCAACCAATCACTAAGTTTGCGCCTTCAGGTAATTCGGTAAAAGTCATAGAAAAAGCTTCTAAAACATTCGATAATTTAACCACCTTTACATCAACTCTTACTACATCTTTACTATCATCGTAATTAAATGCACCCCATCTATCTGTTTGTTTATTTACAATTATGGTCCACTTTTCTTTATTAGGTATAGCAAATAAAGCATATTTACCTGCTTTAATTTTTTTCTCTCCAATGGTTACGGTTTTACTAAAATAGATTTCGGTATTCTCATTAGCACCCAATCTCCAAACTTTACCAAACTGTTCTAATACGCCAAAAATTTCTCTTCCTTTTTTCATCGGACGAGAGTACAATACCTTAATAATTGGCATTGAAGAATCCTCTTTTTTAACTTTAACAGCATTTAATGGATAGTATAAAGCGTCCATTGGGCTAGAATCTACCGCTGCAAATTTTGCTGCTGGCACATTCTGAGCAGTTGCTGTAAGCGCAAAAATTGCCAATAGTAGGCATAAGCTTAATTTTTTCATCAAAAAAAGTTTTACTATTAAAACCTAGTAGTGACGGCCTTTTACAATATTATTTAAGAATAAACCTGCGAAGATTAAGCCTAAAATACCTCCCAAAAGAACCCAACCAAAACTAGGATTTACTGCAATAACCGCTAACATGCCTGTTAAAAGGCCTACAACATACCAAACCCACTCAAAGCTGTTTTTATTTTCTTGTGTACTCATTTTTGTATAAGATTTGCGGCAAAGGTAAATATTATTTTAAAAATATGAGGGCATTTAATCTACCTATTTCAATAAATCATTGATCTTGACCAGTGCGTAGCCCTCTTTATGTAAGTAATCAATCAATTCTGGCAGTCGATGATAAAATTTATCCGTTCTTTTGGGAGATGTGACACTCGGTAAATTTAACTATAAATCGACCCAATTATCACCCAATTGTAAAACCGTACCAAATAAATTTGGAAATTAATCAATCGATTGATTAATTTTGAGGCGTGAAAAAAGAAGTAGAAAAAACAGACAAGAAAACAGAAATCCTTGTAGCTGCGAGAAAATTGTTTGCAGAGTTTGGATTTGAGGGAACATCAACCAGGCAAATTGCAAAAGAATCTGGTGCCAACATGGCCATGATCAATTATTATTTCGGTAGTAAAGAAGGTGTTTTTCTCGAAATAATGGAAGATAAGATTTCTGGATTTAAAACTCAGCTCAATCAGATCAATGACGAACAAATACCAGCAAAGGAAAAATTATTGAAGGTAGTTGATCAATACGCAACCAGAATATTTTCGAACATCGGCTTCCATAAAATGATGCACAGAGAACTTTCATTAACACAAAGGCCAGAAATGTTTAGTCAGATCAGAGATGCCATGACCAGAAATAGGACAGTAATAGAAAATATTATTGAAAAGGGCATTGCTGATGGCAGCTTTAGAAAAGTTGATGTAAGAATGAGCATTGCCACAATTATGGGAACCATTAGTCTCCTTGCAAATCAACCTACCAAAGTAGAAGACAATATAGATATGAATAACGACAAAGAAAGAGAAGTTTTAAGAAAAAGAATGGTAGCCCATTTACAAGACTTCATAATTACCCATTTAGCAAAACCACGAAATGATAACAAATAAATTTAACCTCTTAATTGCCGTTTTATTGCTTCCTGCAGTTTTACATGCACAATCTGTTAAACAACTCAGTTTACCCGAAGCAATAGATTTAGGCATTACCAATAGCAAAAACTTAAAATTAACGCAAAATAAAATTGATGAATCTATTGCCAGATTAGCCGTTGTTAAAGACAATGCGCTACCTTCTGCAACGGCTAACTTTTTATACAATCATGCAGAGATCCCTACCAATACTTTAACTATTGGTGGTGGCAACCCAATTCATTTACCAAGCAGAGCTGATGCTTTTGTAGGTACTGCAGCTGTACAGGAAGTATTGTATGCTGGGGGAAAATATAAATATGCGCAAGAATCTACAAAACTGTTAAGTGATGTAGCAAGATTAGATGCAGACAAAAACAAGGAGGAAGTTAGCTACGCGATAATTAACACCTACTTTTCTTTGTTTAAAGTAATGCAAAGCAAAAAGGTAGTAGCTCAAAACTTAGAATCTATTGCGAGCCAGTTAAAACAAGCTCAGCGCTTTTTTGAACAGGGCATTGTTACCAAAAATGATGTATTAAGATTTCAATTGCAACAAGCAAATGTTTCTTTAACTGATTTAGAAATTGAGAACAATCGCAAAATCATTAATTACAATTTAGATATCCTTTTAGGTTTACCAGAAGATACTGAAATAGCTATTACAGAGAGTGATTTGCCTTTACAATCTATACAACCATTAAATACTTATATCAGCACTGCGTTTGCCAATCGCCAGGAGCTACAGCAATTAGATTTACAAAATAAGGTTGCCGATTTCAATATTAAATCGATTAAAGCAAATAAATTGCCTACAGTTGGTGTTGGCGCTAACCTGTATTATATTAATCCAAGCGGTAGTTTTATCCCTCCTTCAGAACAATTTATTATGCCCATGACTATCGGTGCAACAGTTTCTTGGAATGCTGCATCGCTATGGACAAATAAGAATAAAGTTTCAGAAGCGAGGATACAACAAAAAGAAATCGGTTTGCAAAAAGACATTTTAACTGATAATGTAAAAACAGAACTGAATAGAAACTATCAGAACTATAAATTGGCCGTTCAAAAAATAAATGTCTTAGAAACATCTATCGCCCAAGCAACAGAAAACGACCGATTATTAGCCTCCAAATACAAAAACAACATTGCATCTGTAACTGATAGGATTGATGCAGAAACCTTATTGTACCAAGCTAAAATTAATTTAGAGCTGGCAAAGGCCGATGCAAAATTAGCTTACTATACCTTACTAAAATCTACAGGAAAAATTTCTCTATAAAAACCAACAAATCAAAAATAATGACAACAGAAACTAAAAAGAAGAACAAGGTTCTTCCTATCATACTAGGCGTACTTATAGTGATAGGTGCTGTATTTGGCATAACTGAATATAGATACGCTACCAAACATATTGATACCGACGATGCGCAAATAGACGGAGATATCAGTCCTGTTGTAGCCCGTGTAGGTGGTTACGTAAAAGACATTAATTTCGAAGAAAACACCAAAGTAAATCAAGACCAAGTTCTGGTAACTTTAGATGATCGTGATTATAAAATTAAATTAGAACAAGCACAAGCAAGTCAGGTTGGCGCAAATGCAGGTGTTGGTGTTTCTCAGTCACAAATTGTGGCTACAACAGCCAATACAAGCACTGCAAAAGCAAATATAGAGGCGGCAAAATCGAACGTTGAAGCGGCAAATGTTAAATTAAATTTAGCACAGAAAGACTTTAACCGTTATGCAAACTTGATAAAAGATGGCGCAATAACACAACAAGCTTTCGATCAGGCAAAGGCTAATAAAGAATCTGCAGAGGCAGCTAAAGCAGCAGCAGAGGCAGCGTACCATGCCGCACAAGATCAATATAATGCTGCGGTAAAACAAGTGGGCACTACACAATCACAACTTGGCGTAAGCAGTTCTGGTGTAACCCAGCGTCAATCTGATGTAGATTTTGCAAAACTTCAATTATCCTATACTGAAATTAAAGCTCCTGCAACGGGCATTGTTTCTAAAAAGAATGTTCAAAAAGGTCAATTGGTACAAGCCGGGCAATCATTATTCGCTATTGTTAATGAGAACAGCTTATTTGTTACCGCTAACTTTAAAGAAACCCAATTAGAAAAATTACGTGCTGGATTAAGGGTAAAAATTACGGTAGATGCATTCGAAGATCAGCCAATTGATGGTATAGTGTATAATTTCGCTCCAATTACGGGTGCAAAAGGGTCGCTATTGCCTCCAGATAATGCCACTGGTAACTTTGTTAAAGTGGTACAACGTGTGCCAGTTAAAATCAAAATCGAATCAAAAGACAAAGAAATTTTAGAAAAGTTACGCCCAGGAATGAGTGTTAAAGTTTCGGTTTCTGTAAATAACTAACCATGGCCGAAGTAGGTTTCAAAAAATGGATCATTACATTTACGGTAATCACAGCTTCGCTTTTGGAGCTGATTGATACCACCATTGTAAATGTAGCCATCCCTCAAATACAAGGTAACTTAGGCGCCACCCTCGAGGATATCGCTTGGTTATCTACAGGTTACGCCGTAGCGAATGTGATCATCTTACCCATGTCGGGTTGGCTAGGAAGTCGTTTCGGGCGTAAAAATTATTTCTTAACCTCTATCATCGTTTTCACCCTAGTTTCTTTTTTATGCGGTAACGCCACTTCATTGAACGAATTGATCTTATTTAGGATTTTACAAGGTGTTGCAGGCGGGGGATTGATTTCAACAGCACAGGCTATTTTAATAGAAACTTGGCCGCGAGAAGATGTAGGTATTGCTACTGCTTTATTTGGTCTAGGTGCGGTAGTAGGCCCAACTGTTGGGCCAACAATTGGTGGCTATATCTTAGAAATAGCCGATTGGCCATGGATCTTTTATGTAAACATCCCCGTCGGGATACTCGCCGCCTATTGTACCATCACTTTTATTCGAGAGACCCCAAAAGACGGGCAGGGTAAACCTGTAGATTGGTATGGGATAGGCTTGTTAGCCATTGCAGTTGGTAGTTTACAGACGGTACTAGAAAAAGGAGAAAGCGAAGACTGGTTTGCAACTCCTTATATCGTAGTATTGGCTGCAACCTCTGTTTTTGGATTATTGCTATTTATTTGGAGGGAATTAAGCACCGATCATCCTATTGTTAACCTTAAAATAATGAAAAAAAGAAGCTTCTCTATTGGGATGTTTACTTCTTTCATTTTAGGTTTTGGTTTATATGGTTCTGTGTTTGTTTTCCCTGTTTTTGCACAAAATCTGTTAGGCTTTACCCCTCTACAAACAGGAAAGCTATTTATTGCTGGCGGTATTTGTACCATTACTATGATGCCATTCATAGGTATCATGTTAAAAAAGGGTGTGCCAGCCCAATTTATGGCTACCGGCGGAATGTTTTTATTTTTTGTTTTCTGTTGGATGCTCAGCAAATCTACCTTAGCTTCTGGAACAGACGATTTCTTTTGGCCCCTGGTAATTAGAGGTTTTGGAATGGCTTTGTTGTTTGTTCCGCTTACTACTTTGGCCATGCAAGACTTAAAAGGCCCAGAGATTGGGCAAGGCTCTGGTTTAAATAACATGAGTAGACAATTGGGAGGTTCTTTCGGAATTGCTGCTTTAACTACCTTAATCCATGTTCGTGCAGGCTTCCACCGAAGTAATCTATTAACTAATATCAATGATTATAATCCTTCCTTTACACAAAAGCTAAATGGCTTGATCAATAATTTTATGACAAAAGGCGCCTCCTTTATTGATGCAAAACTAATGGCCATGAAAGCCATAGAAGGAACTGTAATTAAGCAAACCATGTTGCTTACTTACAATGATGCCTATTGGGTGGCCGGCTTGGTAATGTTATGTTCTATTCCACTACTGTACCTGCAGAAATTCAAAAAGAACACAAATATTCCTGTCGACGCCCACTAACATAAAAAAGTCCCGACTTGCGCCGGGACTTTTTTTCCCAAAAAATTAACAATTTGTTACAAAATTTCCTTTAAAGAAATTTTGCGGATACTTTTAAAAGATTTGTTTAACCTTTATAAGATACAAGGTAGGAACTTTTTACAAAAGTTCAAAATTTACAGCTCATCTAATTACTATTCCTTTTTGTATTATTTTTGTTGATAAGGTTCATTTTTCTTACCTTTTCGGCATGCAATCACATCAACCCACTAGCCAACGCGAATTTATATTCAATAATGAAGTAATTTCTCGTTTCGAATTATACAATAGTTTGTTTCTAACACTCCCTTTTTATAAAGTAAAAGATACCGGTACTTTATTGCCACTATTTATTAAAAGCTGCGAAGAAGGAGTAAAAAATCACGAAACTCCTGCAAAACTTATCGAAGATTTTTTTGGGAAATACACACAAAATACCGACCCTCAAAACATTATTGATTTACTTTTCAGGTTTATCCAATACATAGAGCGCCAAGTTGTGTTATTTGATGCTGTGGAAGATGCTTCATTCAACAAACTGAATATTACGGATGAACAAAGTTCTTTAAGAGCACTATTTTTAAAGGCAAATGATGATAAAAATCTGCACGCAAAAGTAGATCAGTTGATTGAAGATTTTTCTTTGCGATTGGTACTAACTGCCCATCCTACTCAATTTTATCCAGGAAGTGTATTGGCCATCATTAATGATTTAACGAGCGCCATCAAAATTAATGATATTACCAGCATTAACCAGTTGCTACAGCAGCTGGGTAAGACTCCTTTTTTCAATAAAAAATCACCAACTCCTGTTGATGAAGCATTAAATTTAGCTTGGTATCTTGAAAATGTGTTTTATTTCGCTGCTGCAAATATCCAATCTGGCTTAAACCAACTATTAAGCGAATACCATATCGACCCTAAAAAAATCATTGAATTGGGCTTTTGGCCAGGAGGTGATAGAGATGGCAATCCAAATGTTAATCCAGAAACTACCTTAGAGGTTTCTAAAATGTTGCGCCAAATCTTATTTAGGTGTTATTACAGAGATTTCAGGAACATCAAACGCCGCATCACTTTTAGAGGAGTAGAAGAGCACATTGCTATTTTACAAGATGTATTATATAAAAATGCATTTAATAGCCATTTAGAACCAGAAGATATTTCGGGATTTTTAATAGAAAATTTAGAGAAAATACAGACCACCTTAATTAAAGAGCATGATGGTCTTTTTGTCGATTTGGTAAGTAATTTGATAAGAAAAGTAGAATTATACCGAAGTCATTTTGCTTCGCTAGATATTAGACAAGATAGCCGTATTTTGAGAGATGTACATGCTTATTGTCGCAAGCAAAAACCAATTAATGCTTTATTTAGCGAAGATTATGACAGTTTACCAGAGGCAGAAAAAATAAAGGCGCTATCTTTTAGAAATGCAAAAATTATTTATAGTGATGAGCAAGATAGTTTAATTGAAGATACACTGCAAACAATTACCCAAATTAAAGAGATGCAGCAAAGCAATGGAGAAATGGCCTGCCATCGCTTTATTATTAGCAATTGCCAACAAGCCAGCGACATTTTACAATTGATAGAGCTGTTTTTATGGAATGGTTGGGAGCCAAATGAGCTAACTATAGATTTTGTCCCACTTTTTGAAACTGTTAATGATTTATCTGGAGCAGCAGAAATAATGGAAACCTTATATACGCATCCATTTTATCAAAAACATTTAGCTAGCCGAGGCGGAAAACAGGATATTATGCTTGGTTTCTCTGATAGTACCAAAGACGGCGGTTATTTAATGGCCAACTGGTCTATCTTTAAAGCAAAAGTTGGTTTAACAGCCACTGCAGAAAAACACAATATTAAATTGGCATTTTTTGATGGCCGTGGCGGACCTCCTTCTCGTGGTGGAGGTAAAACTCATCGTTTTTATGCATCAATGGGTAAAGAAATTGCCAATAAAAATATTCAGTTAACCATACAAGGGCAAACTATTAGCTCGCAGTATGGATCTATTGATAGTGCAGCATTTAATATAGAACAATTAATTAATGCAGGTATTTCATCAGGTGTTAAAGAAAAACATAATGTTTTATTAGACAAAGCCAATTACGATACCTTAGAAATTATGGCTAGCGATAGCTATCAATCTTTCTTAGCTTTAAGAAAACATCCATTATTTTTATCTTACCTGGAAACTTTATCTCCTTTAAGTTTATTATCGAAAATAACCATTAGTAGCCGTCCCGTTAAAAGAAACTCTGGAGAAGCGCTTAAACTAGAGGACTTGAGAGCGATTAGTTTTGTAACTTCTTGGAGCCAGCTGAAACAGAACATCCCCGGTTTTTATGGTATTGGCACTGCTTTAAAAAATCAAGAAAAGGCAGGCAATTGGGAGCAGGTAGAGGAGACTTATAATCAATCTGGCTATTTCAAAACCATTATAGATAACTGTATGATGTCTATGAGCAAGTCTGATTTTTCAATTACGGAATACCTAGCAAACGACAAAAAGTTTGGGGAATTCTGGAAAACACTTCATGATGAGTTTGAACTTTCGAAAACCATGCTGTTAAAATTAGCTGGTCACCAAAGCTTAATGGAAAATTATCCGGTCGAAAAACGTTCTATTGCGGTACGCGAAAAAATTATTCTGCCGTTGGTATTGATACAGCATTTTGCCCTAGAAAAACTGCAACATGAGCTAACAGACGATAAACGCCAAGCTTATGAAAAACTAGCTATACGTACTGTATATGGTATTGTTAATGCCGGAAGGAATTTAGCTTAAGACAGATATATTTAAAATATTTGTGATCCATAGCATAGCGAAGGATGCCCTTGGTTTGGGTCAAGGGCATTGTGTCAGTCTGAGCCTGTCGAAGACCTCTTTTAATAGTAGAAAAATAGGAAAATATCTGTCCTTCGACAGGATCAGGATGACATCTCTTTATTGTCCCTTTAACCTAAGTACATTGAGGTTTCGGTATGCTCAAAATGACGAAACCAAAAATTTAGCTGATTAATTAATATGAAATGGAATTAAATTGGGTTTATAAAACTTTTGAAGAGCTCACCACCAACGAACTATACACCATATTAGAACTGCGTAGCGAAGTATTTATAGTAGAGCAAAATTGTGTTTACCAAGATGTAGATGGAAAGGACAAAAAATCTTTCCATTTGATGGCTTGGAATGGAGATGAATTGGTAGCGTATACAAGAATAGTTCCGCCAGGAATTTCATTTAGCGAGGCGAGTATTGGACGGGTAATTACCTCTCCTCATTATAGAGGTTTAGGCATAGGGATAACCTTGCTCGAAAAAAGCATCCATCATACCTTAGAAAGCTATCAAACCAATAAAATTAGAATTGGTGCACAACTATATCTTAAAAAATTTTACGAAGGTTTTGGCTTTATTGCCCAAGGAGAAGAATTTTTAGAAGATGGCATTCCTCATATCGAGATGTTATTGGAAAAGTAGGCAACTCATTTCTTATCATACATCAACAACGCTTAACTAGCCTAGTTGTAACTTTGTACAAATAAAACGATAAGATTATGAAACGATTATTTTTATTCATTCTGGCAACAAGCATTAGTATTGCTTCTTTTGCCCAAACTAAGTGGACTATAGATCCAATGCACTCTTTTGTTAACTTCTCTGTTAAACATTCGGGTATATCATTTGTGGATGGCTCTTTCAAAAAATTTGATGGAACAATTACCGCTGCTAATGCTGATTTAACTGATGCAAAAATCAATTTCACGGTTGATGTTGCAAGTATCAATACTAGTGTAGAGATGCGTGACAATCATTTAAAAACAGATGATTTTTTTAATGCGGAGAAATATCCTAAAATGACTTTTGTGAGTACTTCTTTTAAGAGACAAGCAGCAAAATCAACTAAGCAAATTTCTAATACCTACTTTTTAAAAGGTAATCTAACCATCAGAGACGTAACCAAAGAGGTGACCTTTCTTGTTACATACGGCGGTACCGCTAAAGATCAACAAGGAAATACCAAAGCTGGTTTCAAAGCTACAACTACGGTTAATCGCTTAGATTATAACATTAAATATGATCCAACTGGAATGGGTGTTGGCAAAGACATTAACATCACGTTAAACCTACAGTTTGCTCAAGCAAAATAAATTATGCCGTCGTACTGAGCCTGTTAAATGTAAATCTCGATAGGCTCTGCACGGCAAAACCAATAGCAATGAAGACCCTAAATCAATTCAAAAATTTCACATCAGGTTTAGCGCCAACAGCGCTAATGCCGGTTCTATTTATAGGCCATGGTTCTCCTATGAATGGGATTGAAATGAATGAGTTTAGTTCAAATTGGACTGCTATTGCAAAGACTATCCCTACCCCACAAGCAGTTCTTGTAATTTCCGCGCATTGGTTTACCAAAGGAACAAAAATTACAGCAATGGATTTTCCACCAACCATCCATGATTTTCGAGGGTTTCCCCAATCACTTTTTGATGTACAATATCCTGCTCTAGGCAACCCCATATTGGCAAAAGAAACAGCTAATCTAGTAAAATCTACCTCCATAATTTTAGATCACGATTGGGGATTAGATCATGGTGCGTGGACGGTAATTAGGCACATGTATCCTGAAGCAAATACCCCAGTTTTGCAGCTAAGTATAGATTATAGCAAGGATGGCCAATACCACTACAATCTAGCAAAGGAATTATTAGCACTTCGCAAAAAAGGGGTATTAATTATGGGCAGTGGCAATATGGTTCATAATTTAAGAATGATCAATTGGGAAATGATGAATGGAGGTGGTTACGATTGGGCGCTTGAGGCTAATGATAAGTTTAAAAGTGCCATTCTTAATAAAAACCATCAACCACTAATTAATTACCAAAATATGGGGAGCGAGGTGATGTTGGGCATCCCTACGCCAGAACATTATTTGCCTTTGCTGTACACCTTAGGTTTACAAAATGACCGCGAAGAAGCTGCTTTATTTAACGACAAAGCAGTTGGCGGTTCATTAACCATGACTTCGGTACAGATTGGGTAGTTTTAAAAGTTTGTAATTCCGAGGCCTTAGGAATCCCATATAATGGATATAAGTTTAAGATTCTTCGCTTCGCCCTAAATTGCTAAAATCTTCAAAATTATATAAATCTTATCTTTTATTGTGTAACATAAGGCGTGTTCACTTGTTATAATTTTGTCAATCAATTTCATCACAATGACACATACTTATCAAGTAACGGGAATGACCTGTTCTGGGTGCGAAAATAAAGTTAAAAGTAGTTTATTGATTGTTCCAGAAGTTACTGCTGTAGCTGTTTCTAAAGAAACCAATTCGGCAACAATTAGCATGGAAAAACATATAGGCATCAACGCTTTACAGGAAGCCCTTGGTGGCAATACCTCTAAATACCAGATATCTACTCAATCTCACAACGAAACGCTAGAAGAAACGAGATCTTTTTTTGAAACCTACAAACCAGTTCTCTTACTATTTACCTATGTTGGTGTTATTTCTATCTTCGCCAGCTGGCAAAACAACAGCATTAACTGGATGCTTTTTATGCGTTTTTTTATGGCTGGGTTTTTCCTCTCTTTTTCATTTTTTAAATTAATTAACCTAAAAGGATTTGCCGAAAGTTATGCCATGTATGATGTTTTGGCTAAAAAAATTCCTTCATGGGGCTACATCTATGCATTTATCGAATTAGCCTTAGGGCTTGCTTTTGTACTTAACTTTAATCCCTTATTAACCAATTGGATTACGCTGATTGTAATGACAGTTAGCATAGTCGGTGTATTACAAAGTGTTTTAAACAAAAAGAAAATTCAATGTGCATGTTTAGGCGCTGTATTTAACCTACCCATGAGCACATTAACCATAATTGAAGACTTATTGATGATTGCCATGAGCACCATCATGCTAATTTTAATGTAATATGAAGAAATTATTGATCACCATATCCGCAACTGCGGTATTATTTGTTGCTTGTAACCAAACAGAACAAAAACATAGTGAAAACCATCTTACTGAGATGAAACATGATAGCACAAAAAATGTGATGATGCAAGCTATGGATGAAAGCATGGTTGCCATGCACCAAGCAAAAATGACTGGCAATGCCGATTACGATTTTGCGTCAATGATGATTCCACACCACGAAGGAGCTATTGTTATGGCTGAAGCGGTAATAAAAAATGGAAAATCTTCATCATTGATAAACTTTTCTAAAAAGGTAATTATTGTTCAAAAAAAGGAAATATCACTTCTTAAAGAATTTTTGAAAACCGCTAATCAGCACCCTTCAAAAGATGCATCAGCATTTAAAAAAGCACTAGACGCCTCCATGGGGCCAATGATGGAAGGCATGGACAAGGTTAAATTAACAAACAATGTCGATAAAGATTTTGTAGTCTTAATGATCCCCCATCATCAAAGTGCTGTAGATATGGCCAAAGCTTATCTGCCTTATTCCGCCAATAACAATATTAGGGCAATTGCCGAGCAAATTTTAGCAGCACAAAAAGAAGAAATCAATTGGCTGAAAACCCAATAGCACTATTTTTTCCGTTGGTAAGGGAACTCCGACTTCATCTTTTTACCTTCTGTTTCTCCTTCAACCCAAGCGAAGATTTGGTCTTTCCCTTTGTTTTGATAAACAATCTTTTGTGGAAAATCGTGTGTTTTATTTTGAAAAATAAAGGTGTTGTTTTGCGCAAAAACTAGCTTAAAACTCGTTGTTCCTGTATTATTTTCTTCTAAGCCAGTTACACAATAATGGAAAACACCATCAATTTTTTTAATCACCACTGTTTCCGTTAAAACACTATCACCATTTAGGCTGTGGCGATAACTTTTACCATTTAACTTATCTTTAATTTTAACCCACCTTTCTGTGGTTTTCCTCTTCAGTGTTTTCATCTCCCAACTCCCTAAAAGAAAACAAAACTGTTTGAGATCAGGTATTTGAGCATTGGAGGAAAACTGAATTAATCCGAGCAATAATAAGATCAGGTATTTTTTCATCTCAAAGTTGATTGAATATGAGCTAAATGATGTTTGCCATGCCAGGCATAATTTCCTATTAAATAGCCTAAAGTAAATTCCTCATTTGCTGCCGGATGGTAATATGTTCTTTCAAAATCGCCAAAGGTTAGTTTTTTTAAGAGTGCAACTAATCGCTCATGTATTGCTTTTAATATGGCTAAAGAAAGTTGTATATTTCCAGACTTAGCATCAGCTAATTCTGCCCAAGCTACCTCGTCGTAAGGTCTTACTGTGGGCCTTTGTTCTGTTAAAGTTAAACGAACCCTCGTATAGGCATTAATATGGCTGTCGGCTAGATGGTGTATCAGTTGTCTCACCGTCCAGCCATCTTGGCGATATTGGCCTTCTAGCTGTTCTTCATTTAAAGCCGAAAATATAGCTGTTAATTCCTGCGGCAGCGTAGTTAACTGCTCAATCCACTCTTCGATCTGGGCTTCAGTTATCATTTTAGGCGGATCGTACTTTCCTATGGGATAGTTTAATTTTTCTATCTCTGATATCATTACATTATTTTCTTTAACATTTTCAGTACCCATTCTTTACCAATATAAGGTGGATAAACCATCTTATTAAAATCTATGCTTCGTTGAAACATAATTGCCCTTTCATGAGAGAAGTTTTTAAAGCCGTAAAAACCATGACTACTGCCCATTCCGCTGCCGTTTACACCACCAAAAGGCAGTTTAGGATTTGAAATATGAATTAAAACATCATTTACACAGGTACCTCCAGCACTAGTATTTTTGATGATATCTTTAATATTCTTGCTATTTTTACTAAAAATATAAAGCGCCAAAGGCTTACTCTTTGCATTGATTTGATCAATTGCTTCATTCAAATTCGTGTAGGTTAGAATTGGTAAAATAGGTCCAAATATTTCCTCTTCCATTACTTTACTACCTTCTGCAATTTTACTTAATAAAACAGGATTAATGGTTTGGTTTTGCTCATCAAAAGTTCCTCCGAAATCTATTCTCGCCCCTTGCTCCACCGCTTCATCAACTAATTCTTTTAGTCTTAAAAAGTGTTTTGAGCTAATAATTTTTCCATAAGATTTTGGCTCAATATTACCTGGTGTTCTAAAAAACATTTTTGTAGCCGCACTTTTATAAAGGCTAATAAATTCATCAAGCTGTTGCTCGTGTACAAAAATATAATCTGGTGCAATACAAGTCTGACCGCTATTCACTAATTTGCCCCAAGCTATTTTTTCTGCAGCCTTTGCTAAATCAACATCTTTGTCTATAATAGTTGGCGATTTACCTCCAAGCTCTAATGTAACAGATGTTAAGTTCTTTGCCGCAGCTTCCATCACCACTTTTCCTATGGCAGTACTTCCTGTAAAAAAGATATGGTCAAATGGTAATTTTAAAAGTGCTGTTGATAAATCGGCATCGCCTTCAAAACACGCCACTTCTTTTTGGTCAAAGGCCTCATTTATTATTTTAGATACAACTTTACTTGTTGCGGGGCTCAACTCCGATGGTTTTACAATAATCGCATTACCTGCTGCAATTGCCGAAATCAGTGGGCTCATTATTAGCTGAAAAGGATAATTCCAAGGAGCAATAATCAAACAAACTCCTTTGGGCTCGTAATAAATCCTATTTTTTGCAAAAGGATTGCTCCATGTTTTACCAATTCGTTTAGGTTGCATCCAACTTTTTAAGTTAGATATGGCAAAATCTATTTCTCCATAAACAAAAATCAATTCGGTTACCGCAGCTTCGAAGTTGCTTTTGCGCAAATCACTTTGTAAAGCCTTAAAAATTTCCGTTTCATTTTTTGCTATTACTTCTTTCAATCGTTTTAATCGCAATATCCTTTGTACGGCGTTTTCCATCCTTAATATATACTTGTAATTTTGCTGAGCCGAAAAAACCAATTCAATTTTCTTTTCCATGGTATGGAGAAATAATAGATCTGTGAATTGTTAAATATAGTTAAAACAGCATAAAATTTAATTAAAACACATCTGTTTACTCCATATTGCGTATATAAAGACATAAATTTATAGCATGAAAAAGCAATTATTTTTTGTTATAGTATTGATGGCCTTTTTTGGACAATTACAGGCGCAAACAATAAAAACTGGCGTATTGGTAGTTGGAAATAACAATACCGCTGTAGCGGCTGGTTTACAAGCAGCTATTTCTGGAGTGCCTACCACAATCTTATTGCAGGCTGATGCCTTCGATATTGCTCCTTTTGATAACGCATTAAGCTCTGGAATACAGGCAACTTTTTTACAGAAAACACGCAATGCTAAGCAAATCAAAGACAGCTTGCAAACTCCCATTTTTAATGCTCAAACCGCAAATGAGGTTTTAAAAGCTTGGACAGATAGTTTAAAGAACCTTAGCATTATTAGAAATGTAACTTGGGTAAAAGCAGAACGTTCTGGAAAAAATTGGTCGTTTAAATTAAGTAATGGAAGTACCCTAAAACCTAAGGTGTTAATTAATCCAGGAGATGAAAAATTAAACAATGCATTAAAAATATCCACTACAAAAAACGGATGGACAGTATTAGATTACAGCAATACGATTTACAGAACTAGTGTTGCTGGTGGCCCAAATGCAACTCTGTTCTCCATGTATCAATTTTTTGTTCCGGCACAAGAAAATTTAATTTGGATTAGCGACACTAAAAATATGTTATTGGGGCAAGCTGGCGGCGCAACCGCTGCCTATGCTGCTTTTTTCAACACCAAAACTTCTTTGTCTAAACTTAAAACCATACAAGGAGAATTGATCAATTATAAATTAAATCTTATTCCTTTTTCAGACATTAAAAACACCGATTCTAATTGGAAAGCAATACAGTTTGTGGGTGTTACCGGTGTTTTAAAAGCAGAAATAAATGGAGTTATGGCTAACTTTTATCCTAATAAATTGGTAAGTACCACAGACGTTAAACAACCTATTAAAGACTACTTTTATAAAGCTCAAATCTGGTTTGATGATTATACCAATCTGCAAATGACCATTGGCTCTACTATAGATATGGTTTGCTATGTAGGTAATAAAGCCTTGATTAGCACCAAAAAAGAAATCGAAAAAAAGTGGAAAACTACTTATCAATTTAAAACAGAATTAGATTTAAACAGGCCAATTAATCGAAGAGAGTTTGCCGTTTTAGTGCAGGACTATATGCCACCATTTAATGTAAATATTGATAAAGACGGAAAAGTAGTAAGGTAAAATTCTTATCCGCCCATCCTCATAATGGAGTGTCGACAAAGTTTACTACATGAAGCTTTAATTTCATTTTGTTTATTTCAGCCTTAAAACGTTCATTCCTCAATTACCGTAGCACTAAATAACTTAATATTAAACTTTTCTAATTGGTGTGTTTTTTTGGCTATTTAAACCCTCCACCTTAAAGCCTCCACCTTATGCCCAAATAACTGTAACATTTATAAAATCTTGTATTGCTTTAGATTATGTAATTGCTTTTTTATATAAATTGCACACATAACCTAAACAAAAATGAAGAAACTTTACCTTTTTAACTTGTTTTTTCTGCTCTTGTTATGCAATACTTTTGCACAAAACCAGCAGGATTATAGCAACAATGCTCGTTTAACCGAAAGAGTTAAAGCGTTAGCACAAAAATACCCACAATGGGTAAAATCTAAATCGTTAACACAAACTGTTGGTGGCAAAGATATCTGGATGCTTACACTAGGCTCTGGAAAGACAGAAGATAAACCAGCAATTGCAGTTGTTGGTGGTGTAGAAGGCAAACATCTTTTAGGGGTAGAAATGGCCATTGGTTTTGCAGAAAAATTAATGGCATCATCTACAACAGACAGCATTAAAAACTTATTGAACAAACAAACATTTTATGTTTTCCCCAACATGAGCCCTGACGCTACTGAGCAATATTTTGCAAAAGTAAAAGCTGAGCATAGTGGAAACGCCACCAAAACTGACGATGACCGTGATGGAAAACTAAATGAAGATGACTTTGATGATTTGGACGGAAACGGCAAAATAACTTGGATGCGCATTCTGGATCAAACAGGAAAATATAAATTAAATTCCGACGATCCTCGCTCCTTATTATTAGCCGATGCTACCAAAGGTGAAGCAGGAAAGTATATCCTATTACAAGAAGGAATAGATAATGATAAAGACGGAGAGTTTAATGAAGATGGTGATGGCGGCGTTAATTTCAACAAAAACTCAAGTTTTAACTATAAGAATTTTATTCCTGGAGCAGGAGAATATGCTGTTTCTGAGAAAGAAAACCGTGCGCTATTCGACTTTTTATTCGATGCCTTTAACGTGTACGCTGTAGTAACCTTTGGTCCAGTAAATAATTTATCGAGCCCAGTAACCTTTAACCCTGCGGGTATTTCTAAAAGAATTATTACAGGCTGGTTTGAAGCAGATGCAAAATCTAATGCTTTGGTTTCTGAACGCTATAACAAGATTACAAAAACTAAAGATGCACCAAAAACTCAAGCAGAAAGTGGAGACTTCTCTCAATGGGCCTATTTTCACTATGGTCGTTTAAGTTTTAGTACACCAGGCTGGTGGGTACCTAAAGTTGCTCCAGATTCAGCTAAAAAGGAGAAAAAATTTACCAATGAAGATGTAACAGCCTCTTATTTGAGATGGGCTTCTAGCCAGGGCATTACCAATACATTTACCCCATGGAAAGCGGTAAATCACCCTGATTTTCCTGGCAAAACAGTTGAAGTTGGAGGTCTAGATCCATTTGTATTAAATAATCCTCCATATAAAATGGTTGATGGAATTGTTAGTAAACACACGGATTTTGTAGTTGGTTTAGCTGCAATGGCACCACAAATCGATTTTATTAACGTGAAAACCGAAAAAGTAGCCGATGGCTTAACCCGTGTAACGATAAGTTTAATTAACAATGGAGAGCTACCAACCTATACCAAAATTGGAGATAGAAGTTATTTCTTAAAAAAGATTGTAGTAAAGGTGAAAACCAACAACAATCAAACCGTAGTAAGTGGACGAAAAAGTCAAACTATGGAAAGCATTCAAGGTAAAGAAAATAAAGAGCTTACTTGGTTAATTAAAGGCACAGGTAAGGTTATTATAGATGCATTAAGCCCAACTACAGGAAGTAAATCAATCGAGGTATCACTATAAATCAGAAAAGACAATGAGAATTAAACATACTATTCTTCTGGCTGCAATGATTTTGTGTGCCGGAATTTTAAAAGCTCAAAAACCAGAAAACTTTTTGGCTGCTGTGGGCTCTCCACCGAATCCGAAAGTTCAAGTAAGCTGGAACAGATATAACGACTACGCGGCAATTACTGAAATTTGCAAAAAATTAGCTGCAGCGCATCCAAACTTGGTTAAAATCGAATCAATGGGTAAATCTTTTCAAGGAAAAGACCTTTGGGTAATGACGATAACCGATACAAAAGTTGGCAATGCAGATAAAAAACCTGCCATGTATATCGATGGAAATATACACTCTAATGAAATACAAGGGAGTGAATTTGCACTGTATACCGCATGGTATTTAGTAGAAATGCATGCTGCTGGTAACAAATCAATTCAATCTTTACTAGCGGATAAAACTTTTTACATCGCTCCTACTATTAATCCAGATGCGAGAGATCATTTTATCCATCAGGCAAATACTGCCCATTCTCCTAGAACCGGCTTAATCCCTATTGATAACGACCGAGATGGCGCTACTAACGAGGATGGTTTCGATGACTTAGATGGCGATGGTCACATTGTGATGATGCGCCGTAAAAGTGCAACAGGTCGTTACAAAATAGATCCCACAGATCCAAGAAGGATGATCATGATTGGTAATGATGAAAAAGGGGAATATGAACTTTTAGGAAGTGAAGGAATTGACAATGATGGTGATGGATTTGTAAATGAAGATGGAGAAGGTGCTTACGATCCAAACCGTGATTGGGGATGGAACTGGCAACCAAATTATATTCAAAGTGGAGCTTATAAATATCCTTTCTCTATCCCAGAAAATAGGGCGATTGTTGATTTTGTGATGAGACATCCAAACATTGCCGCAGCACAATCCTACCACAATAATGGCGGAATGATTTTAAGAGGTCCTGGCGCTTTAGAAGATTTAGATACCTATAACGCACAAGATGTTAGAGTTTACGATGCTTTAGGTAAAAAGGGAGAAGAAATGCTTCCAGGATACCGATATTTAGTAGTTTATAAAGATCTTTACTCTGTTTTTGGTGGAGAATTAGATTGGTTTTATGGCGGTAGAGGAATTTATACTTTCTCTAACGAATTATGGACCGGCTATTCAATGTACAACAAAACTGATGGCGAAGATAGCCAAGGCCAACTGTACACTTTCGATAAGGATCTATTAATGAAAGATGCATTTGTAGATTGGCATCCATTTAAACATCCAACCTATGGAGATATAGAAATTGGTGGCTTTAAGAAGACCTATACCCGTTTGCACCCTGGATTTTTATTAGAAAGCGATGCACATCGCAACATGGCTTTTAGTGTTTATCATGCTTATAATACGCCTAAATTAAACGTTGGCGAAATAGAAGTAAAAGAAATTGGTGGTTTAACACAGGTAACAGCTGTAGTAACTAATGATAGAATGATCCCAACACACTCTAGCCAAGATGTGAAGAACAATATTGAAATACCTGATATCATTTCTTTAAGTGGTGGAACTGTGGTGGCAGGTATGATTGTAAACAATCGCGATATGAATATTACAACTGAGCAAAAACTAGACCCTACAAACATTAAGGTAAATAATATTGCAGGCAACTCGTTTGTAACTGTTCGTTGGCTGGTTAAAGGTGGCAGTAAATTCACCGTAAGTGTAAGCAGTAAAAAAGGTGGTTTAGCCAGTAAAACAAATTAATTTTTAAAAACCGTCATTTCGAGTGAGCAAAGCGACGAGAAATCTATTAAGCTTGAATAGATTTCTCCCTTTGATCGAAATGACGATTAAATAATAAATAAATGAAAAAATATCTATTTTTATTTTTACTCTCAGCTGCAGCGGCACAGGCACAACAAGTAGCACCACTAACAGTTCAGAAAATTATGCGAGACCCAAAATGGATGGGTGTTGCACCTACCAATTACCGTTGGTCTGACGATAGTAAAACCGTTTTCTTTAACTGGAACCCCGAAAATAAAGAGAAGGATCCTTTGTATAAGGTTAGTGTTTTAAATAACAAGCCAGAGGTAACCACAGAAACTATACCTACAACCACCAGTTATGCTTACAACAAAGACAAATCTTTAGGTTTGTTTGAAAAAGGCGGAGACATTTATTTGTATAATTTCAAGTCTAAAAAAGAAACGCGATTAACTAATACGGTTGATCGTGAAATTGGTGCTCGCTTTTTGTACAATAATGATGTTGTTTTTCAACGTGGAGATAATCTTTTTCAAGTAAGTTTAACTACCAGCGAGCTTAAACAACTAACCAACTTTGTTAAGGGTAAAAGACCTAGTTTAGGCGGGCCAACTGTTCCTGGGGCGCCACAAAGAACAGTTCCAACTGTTCAGGATAATTGGTTAAGAACTGACCAAACTGCCTTATTCGATATCATTAAAAAAAGAAATACGCAAGGTGGTAGAGGCGGTGCTGCTGGTGGTGCCAGAAGATTCGGCATGGGAGGCGGAGATTTGCCAGGCCAAGGCATTAAGCCGATTTATTTAGATGATAAATTTTTATCGAGTTTGGTTGTTAGTCCTGACGGTAGATTTGTAAGTTATCGATTAACTACACCTATTACTACAAATCACAATACTATTGTGCCTAATTATGTTACGGCTTCTGGTTATACCGAAGATATTCCGGGCCGTACCAAAGTTGGCGAAAACCTAACCGTTTCAGAAACCTTCCTGTACGATGGGCAAAAAGATAGTGTTTACACTGTTAAAACTAGTCAAATTCCAGGAATTAAAGATTTACCAGACTATGTAAAGGATTACCCAAAACAGTTGGAAGAACGCACCAAGAAAAACGAAGACCGTAATGTTAGTGTTAGTGCGCCAATTTGGAATACGGATGGTACTACAGCAATTATTACTGCAGATGCACAGGATAATAAAGATTTATGGATCTTAAAATTAGATGCTGCTACTGGTAACGTAACCATAATTGATCGCCAAAGAGACGAAGCTTGGATTGGTGGTCCGGGTGTGGGCCGCGGCATAGATTGGATAGACAATAACCGCTTCTATTACCAAAGCGAAGCCACAGGTTATTCTCATTTGTATACCTATAACGTAACCAATGGAGAGAAAAAACAACTTACTTCTGGCAAATGGGAAGTACAAAGAGCACAACTTTCTAAGGATAAAACTACATTCTACATCAGTGGCAACGCAGCACATCCAGGTATTACGCATTTTTATAAAATCAGTGTAAATGGTGGCGAATTGGTTCAAATAACCTCGATGAAAGGCGGTAACGAAATCACCCTATCTCCAGACGAGAAATGGTTGGCTATTAACTATTCTTACATGGATAAACCTTGGGAATTGTATATCCAAGCCAACAAGCCAGGTGCAAAAGCGGTTCAGATTACCAAATCTACCACTGCAGAATTCGATAGCTACAAATGGCGTCAACCAGATTTGGTTTCGTTTAAAAACCGTTACGGTTCGGATGTTTATGCTAGAGTTTACCCAGCAACTAATCCACACCCTAATAAACCTGCTGTAGTTTTTGTACATGGTGCGGGATACCTTCAAAATGTACATTACTGGTGGAGCCAATATTTTAGAGAATATATGTTCAATAATATGTTAGCAGATAATGGCTATACAGTTATTGACGTCGACTATACAGCAAGTTCTGGATACGGTAGAGATCACCGTACAGGCATTTATAGGAACATGGGCGGCAAAGACTTAACCGACCAGGCAGATGGCGTTAAAATGCTTGTAGAGAAGTATGGCGTTAACCCTAAACATGTTGGTTTATATGGCGGCTCGTATGGCGGCTTTATTACCTTAATGGGCTTGTTTAAGGAGCCCGAAGTTTTTGCATCTGGCGCTGCGCTACGTTCTGTTACTGATTGGGCACATTACAATCATGGCTATACTGCAAATATTTTAAACGAACCATTTAATGATCCAATTGCTTACCAAAGAAGCTCTCCTATTTATTATGCAGACAAACTTAAAGGAGATTTGGTAATGTTACATGGCATGGTAGATGTAAATGTACACTTCCAAGATATTGTTAGATTAACCCAACGTTTTATTGAATTGGGGAAAGATAACTGGGAGTTGGCAGTTTATCCTGTAGAAGATCATGGCTTTGTAGAGCCAAGTAGCTGGACAGACGAATACAAACGTATATTTAAATTATTTGAAACCACGTTGAAGAAATAGGTTTGACTTTAAATTTATCCGCAGATTCGCAGATTAAAATAAATAATCTGCGAATCTGCGGCTTTTTTATTTGGGCGTGCCACCAAGCTGCGCAAGGGTCAGGCTATCCGCTCCAATCTTTTTGTACCTTCGCTGCGCTACGGCTAAAAACAAAAAGGATTTCCGCTACTATCCTTAACGCTTTTTAACTATTCGTCACTGCTAATCCGATTTTTCATTCCTGAATATTCGAGAGGGCGATCTCATCCTTAAATACCATTATAGAACTTCATCAAGGAGATCGCTTCGCAAAGCTCGCAAGGACGCAAATAATTTACTATTCGCATATACCAAGAATTACTGTCTTTGTTGTTTAAACCTGACAGCAGCGAAAATCCTTTTATCAGTCCCCTTCAAGGGATTAGGAGTAAAAGATTGCAGCGAATGGCAGGACTTTATTAGCCAAAAGCAATGCCATCCATTTACAAATTTTTTAAAATAGACAAAAACTAATAATCTATCACAACATATAGTTTTTATCTATATAGCTATCAACATTAAGTATCTATTATAACCTAAACTCCATTGTTTTCGAGCTAATTTCGCCGTATCTTTGCGGCATAAAATTTAAAAACAATTATGGCAATAGTAGGTAAAAAATTCCCGAGTGTTAGTATTGATGCAATGTCTGAAATGGGCGATGATTTGAAAATCAATATATTTGAAGAAGCAACTAGTAAAAACAAAAAAGTATTGTTGTTCTGGTATCCAAAAGATTTCACTTTTGTTTGCCCTACAGAATTACATGCTTTCCAAGCAGCTTTACCTGATTTCGAAAAAAGAAATACAATTGTAATTGGCGCATCATGCGATACTAACGAAGTTCACTTTGCATGGTTAAATACTGCAAAAGATAACGGTGGTATCGAAGGCGTAACTTATCCGCTTTTAGCAGATACACACAGACATTTGTCTAATATCTTAGGCATTTTAGACCAAGATGTAGAATATAACGAAGCTGGAGAAGAAGTATTCTCAGGTTCTAACGTATCATACAGAGCTACTTACTTAATTGATGAAACTGGTAAAGTTTTCCACGAAAGTGTTAACGATATGCCATTAGGCAGAAACGTGAAAGAATATTTACGCCTAATTGATGCTTATGCTCACGTTCAGAAACATGGTGAGGTTTGCCCTGCAAACTGGGAAGAAGGAAAAGAAGCAATGAACGCCAACAGAACAGGTGTTGCAGAATATTTAAGCGCTAATTAATAAAATTATGTTTTTAGAATTAACAGAAGATAACCTTCAACAACATTTAACAGACAACACTAAAGTGATGGTACAATATGCAGCATCGTGGTGTGGAAACTGCAGAATTATGAAGCCTAAATTTAAAAAAATGGCGGCAGAAAATGAGAGTGTTGCTTTTTTGATTGTTGATGCTGAAAAATACCCTAATTCTAGAAAGTTTGCCAACGTTGACAATTTACCAACTTTTGCAGCTTTTGAAAATGGTGCTTTGGTTGATCAGGTTCAAACCAACAAAGTTGAAGGATTAACCGAATTATTTACAAAAATAAACTAATGAAAATTCCAGTTATTAGGCAGCTATTTCAAAATAGCACTCCAGAAAATTTGGAAGCCGCACTAGAGGTTTTAGAAGCTTTTTGTGAATTTAGGGGCGTAAACGAAACAGAAATTGATGTAGCTGGCGAAATGATTACCAATATTTGTGGAGCACTTGAGGTGCACCAAATGGTAAAAGACGGAGCGGCAGAAAAAGATGCATTAAATGCTTTCGGCCAAAGGGTAATGGGCTCAATTGATAGATAACATCCAATTAAAAGCTGATCTTAAGAAAAAAACGTCATTTCGAACGAGGAACGAGGAGAAATCTTTTTAGAAAGATTTATAAATCGCTAAGCTTCGTTTCAAAAGGACGACAGTTTTTTGAGATTAGCTTTTTTGTTTAAAAGAAAATCCAGTTATATTGTATCTAACGTTTTTCTGCCCTTCTGCTGCATTAATTTATATTGAGAAGGGGTTTGTTGACTAACTTTCTTAAACTGCGCCGACAAATGAGCTACGCTACTGTAATTTAAAAGATAGGCGATCTCACTTAGAGATTGCTCGCCATAGGTTAACAACTCTTTAACTCTTTCTATCTTTTGCTGGATAAAGTACTTTTCTATGGTCTGACTTTCCTGCTCTGAAAAAACCGTACTTAATGCCGCATATTCTTGATGTAACTTTTCGCTTAAATAAGTAGATAAATTAACTTTCAAGTTTTCTATGGGATAATGAACAAGCTCAATAATAGCTATTTTGATTTGTTCGTTAAGTTGTTTTCTTTTATCGCTCAACAATTCAAAACCAAACTTAGCTAACGATAGCGATACCCTATTTAACTTTTCTTTATCGATTTCTTTTCCGACCTCAACTTCTCCCAACTGCACGTCAACGGGATTAAGGCCAAGTTTTTCTAACTCAGCCTTAACTACCATTTTACAACGGTCGCATACCATATTTTTGATATACAACTTCATTCTATTTTTTTGCGATTGTTTCTGTAACCTCACCACAATCGTACATCATGCTACCATAAAATGGATTTTGTACAGCTTCTACTTCGTTTAACCAGCTTTTTTTAGCCATTGGGCAATACTGCACATAAATAGCTTCATTATTTAGGTTGAATGATTTTGCCAATTTTACCATTGCCGAAGAAAGCGGCCAAAAACTATTACGCTGAACTTTAATTGCTTTTTCTGTTGAAATTGCAACCGCTGCTTTTTTAATAACTTCCGCTTCTGTTTTCCATAATGTTTGTTGGCTCTCGCTTAAAGTTTTAACCGGAAAACCATCAATATTAGTTATTAGGGTTTTTACACTTTCACTAGCTAAACTAGCATTATCTTTTGCTAGTGCATTTTTAGCTTCAAAATATGCTTTTAATGTGTTGTTAAATTCTCTTTTAGCTACTACACTTTGTGCACTTGCAAAGGTGATTAGGCCTATGGTTAAAACTGCGATAATTACGATTACTTTTTTCATGATTTTTTATTTAATGCGTTAAAAAAATTAAATTCTACTCTTGCCAAATACATGTTTTTTAAATACCTGTTTGGCATATTTCCTGTTGCTTGGAATCGATAGCCTAAATCTATCCTGGTTTTACTGTTTAAGATCAACTGAACTGCTGGTGCAATATCAAAATAAGAGTTTCCATTGGCGGGATTTGTTTTGCCTAGCAACTCTACATACAAATTTAAATTAGGCTGATTGTAGTTTTTATACACAAATGGTAACAACAAATAGCCCGAAGACAAACTGTAATTGATCATTTCATCGGGTTGCATAGCCATTACTTTAGGTGCTCCATGCAACATCATCATCGGATCAATATCAAGCCGAGTATCATTTTTATTAAACGTACTGCTATATCCCACAGTTGCTGATAAAGCCAATTTGTGGATCAATTGTGTTGCTACTATTCCCCCCTGCCAACCAGAATTATCCCCTTCTAAGTTAATGTCGTTTGATGGAAATTTCCTTTTGCTAGTGCTAATTCTAGCATAGGCTGCTGCACGAAAATGGCTCTGTGCATTGTCTAACGAAAGAAATCTATATTTTGCATACAAACTTCCCCCTTCCACCTGATATTTTCCATCCATATCAGACAAAAAACCTTGCACATGGAACATGATATTCTTATTTAGCCCTACCATTACCTCTGGTATCGTTCTGCTACTAAAACCAGGATTGTTCATACCCTCATTTGTTAAACGTAGCGCAATAGATTTTGAAGGCATATTGCTGGCAGGTTCACTAAATACATATAGTTCTTGTGCAGCAGCACTGAGCTTTGCACCGACCAAAAACAAGGCAACTACGATGAATTTTCTCATCATTCTTAAATGCTTAAATGATAAATCCTTGTTTTTTTGCCGTTTATGATACCTGTTCCTGTTGGATAAGAATCAAATTTTATTGATGCGGATTTTTGCTTATAAACAGCATTGGAAATAAAGGTTTTATCAATTACATTAACCTTAACCGGTCCATTTAAAACTTTATTTTTTACGTTATCGAAACGATAAACGTTAGCGCCCACAACAGCTTGGCCATTTTCATCAACCTTAACCTGATTAAAATTAATAGTCGCCTCTAATTTACCAACAGAGAAACCAGCGTCTTTAACCTTTTTATTTAATTGGTCGAAGTTTACCTTTTTATTGTCTTTAAAGGTGAGCACAAACATATTTTTATTTAGATCTGGCGTAACATTGCCAACATAATTTAGGCTACGAAGAGAAGTTTCTGTAGCTTGAGAACACATAGAACAGGTTAAACCTGTTACTTGCATAGCCACATTCGTTACTTCTTGAGCAGATACTTTATTAATTGCAAAAAGCATCAAAAAACTGAATATAATTTTAATCGTTTTCATGATTTGAAATTTAAAAATGAGTAATGCATTATCTCCCATTTGGGAAATAAAAATCTAATTTGTTGATAGCATTATGCTAAAAACTAACTCATTTATCCTAATTTCTGAAAACACAATTAAACACATGTATGGCTACACGTGTAGATTTTGGAGGCGCTTTATTACTTATCCTGCCAAATACAGATGGTAATAATCGCTTTACAATTTCACTAGTTCTTGGATGAAGAAAAGTGTCGATACTGAAGAGTTTGGGAAGCTTAAAAGAGCTTTCCGTTTGATGACTGTCTTTTACTTTAACATCTACCTTGGTGTTTTTACAACAGCCATCATCTTTCTTCTCAACCGGTTCTGCTTTGCATAATTTGCAAGCTGTCTTATTGCTATAAAGAGAAACAGAAGCTAGTTTACCGCCACAAAAATGCATGCTCAAAGCCACACCAATTACACTTAACATGTAAAACGTGCAAAGACCAATCGCTAATTTTTGCTTAAACCTCATTAATACAAAGCTATATATAAATTTTAACATTGCCATTTATTGTAATGTTAAAGATTAGTAAAATGATTTTTAAACTGATTATTCGTCACCCTGAATTTATTTCAGGGTCTATATAAAAACAGGGGAGAATAGATCCAATAGCTATCAATCAGCTTTAATCTCATCTGTATTCAAACTAATGAAATCCGTATAATCTCTTGGTTTTTTTAAATACCTTAGCTTATCGATTAAATAATAAAATGAGCAATAGAAAGAAAATAAAAGAATATGATAAATATTTAAAAAAACTCATTGAAAAGCAAGATTTTGTAAAAATAAAAATGTCACTTTTAGGAGAACAAGAAGATAAATCAGGCTTTATCTTAGCTATGTCCAAAGACTTTATATTATTGCAAGTGGCGAACGAGTTTGCTTTGGATGGTTATGCAATTATTACAAAGTATGACTTTGAAAGCATTAGATGCAATAAATATGATAAAACAAAAAAGAAGATACTGGCCGCAGAAGGTGAATTAAAAAACAAATACGGAATTGAAAAGCCTATAAATATTGAAAGCTGGTCTACAGTATTAAGTGATTTAAAAAACCAAGATTTTCATGTGATAATAAGAAATATAAGAAAAGATTATCTTGAATTTAATATCGGGCCTATTAAAAAAGCAACAAACAAAAAAGTTAAAATTAATAATTATGATCCAACTGGCAAATTAGATGAAAAGCTTACTTCAATAAATCTGGAAGACATTCGAATTATTCAATTTGGAGATAATTACTCCACTATATTTAGAAAATACTTAAAATAAATTTTTAAAATGAAAAAACTGCTACTCCTTGTTTTAACCTTTTCTTTTCTTAGCGTTTACGCCGCCAAACCCAAAAGTAAATATGTAAAAATTAGCACCTCAAAAGGCGAAGTGATTATTAGATTGTATAATGAAACTCCTCTACATCGTGATAACTTTATAAAACTCGCTAAAAATGGTTATTACAATGGCACATTATTTCACAGAGTGATTAAAGCTTTTATGATCCAAGGCGGAGATCCTGATTCTAGAAATGCGAAACCTGATTCCGCTCTAGGAAATGGAGGCCCTAAATACACTATCCCAGCAGAATTTAACGATAGCCTATTTCATAAAAAAGGTGTTTTAGCTGCAGCAAGAGAAGGAGATGCGCAAAATCCTACAAAAGCATCGAGCGGCTCTCAATTTTATATAGTACAAGGAAAAATCTGGACAGACTCTACCCTAAATGATGTGGAGACGAAAAGGATGAAATTTAAAATTCCAGAATGGCAGCGTCAGGTTTATAAAACTATTGGCGGCACCCCACATTTAGATAGAAATTACACGGTTTATGGCGAAGTAGTTAGAGGCTTGCCCATGGTTGATGCTGTTGCAGACGAACCCACAAACAAGGCAAACAGACCAAATAACGATGTTAAAATGGAGATTAGTATCTTAAAGAATAGAGAGGTAAGAAGATTAGAAAAAGAATTGGCTGTAACCTCAAAACAAAAAAATAAGTAAATGAAAATTATATCATACAATGTTAACGGTATTAGAGCTGCCGCAACCAAAGGTCTTTTCAACTGGCTACAAGCTACAGATGCAGACATGATCTGTTTACAGGAAGTGAAGGCCTTAGCTGTACAAATCCCTGAAATTATTGCCTTGATAGAACAATTAGGCTATCACCATTATTGGTTTCCTGCTGAAAAAAAAGGCTATAGTGGCGTAGCGATTTTAACAAAAATTAAACCCAATAATATCGCCTATGGCTGTGGCGAACCCTGGATTGATGCTGAAGGAAGAATGCTAAGAGCTGACTTCGACACCTTTTCTTTGATGAGTGTTTATTTGCCATCGGGTTCTAGTGGCGATGAAAGACAAATCAAAAAGTATGAATTTATGCGGTTTTTTGATGTTTACATTGATGAGATAAAAAAAGAGCATCCAAACTTAATTATATCAGGAGATTACAACATCTGCCATCAGGCGATAGATATTCATAATCCAAAATCTAATGCCAACTCATCAGGTTTTTTACCCGAAGAACGCGAATGGATGGAACTATTTATGAACAATGGTTTTATTGATAGTTTTAGGCATTTTAACAAAGATCCACATCATTATACTTGGTGGAGTTACAGAGCAGGCTCCAGAGGAAAGAACTTGGGTTGGCGTATCGATTATCATTTAGTAAGCAGACCAATGGAAGCCAGACTAACTAATGTTCGGATTTTACCAGATGCATTGCATTCTGACCATTGCCCAGTTTTGTTGGAATTACAATAAAGTAAACAGAAGTTTTCTTGACGTTTTAACTCAATACGCATTACGCAAATCTCAATACTAAAAAATGCTAATCACAAACATCAAATGCCTTGTAGGCGTACATCCAAAAGAAAAATTAAGCCTTCGCGGTAGCGAAATGGCTAATTTACCGGTATTGGAAAATGCTTGGCTATGGTTAGAAAATGGATTGATCAAGGATTTCGGCATAATGAGCGAAATCCCTTCTTCCATTTTACATCTTACATCTTACATTAATGCTGAAGGCAAATTCGTTTTCCCTTCTTGGTGCGATAGCCATACACATATTGTTTTTGCAGCTGCACGTGAAGAGGAGTTTGTAATGAAAATTGAGGGTAAAAGTTATGAAGAAATCGCAGCAGCAGGTGGGGGTATTTTAAACTCTGCCAAAAAGTTAGCATTAGCTACAGAAGATGAGCTTTTCGAAAGTGCTAGCCTTCGTCTTAACGACATGATTAAACAGGGCACAGGAGCTGTAGAAATTAAAAGTGGTTATGGCTTAACTGTAGCCAGCGAACTGAAAATGCTGAGGGTAATTAAACGACTGAGATCATCTTCACCTATTCCAATAAAGGCTACTTTTTTAGCGGCCCATGCTTATCCTAAAGCCTATCAAAATAACCATCAGGGTTACATCAATTTAATCACTGAGGAGATGCTACCTGTAATTGCCGCAGAAAACCTAGCAGATTACATTGATGTTTTTTGCGAAAAAGGTTTTTTTTCTGTTGAAGAAACTGATGAGATTTTATTCGCAGCTGCTAAGTATGGCTTAAAACCAAAAATACATGCCAATCAGCTTTCTATCTCTGGAGGAGTACAAATTGGGGTAAAACACACCGCAATTTCTGTAGATCACTTAGAAGAAACGGATCAGGCTGTTTTAGATAGTCTAGCCAACAGCAATACCATTGCCACACTTTTACCATCATGCTCATTTTACCTTGGTATTCCTTTTGCAAATGCTCGCGGATTAATTAATGCTAATGCAATAGTTGCATTAGCTACAGATTATAACCCTGGTTCTACACCATCAGGCAACATGAACTTTGTTGTTTCATTGGGTTGTATTAAATTAAAGATGAAACCCGAAGAAGCCATAAATGCGGCTACTTTAAATGGAGCCGCCGCTATGGGACTCAGCGATCAATTGGGGAGTATTGCTATTGGGAAAAAAGCTAATTTATTTATCACCAGTGAAATGCCATCACTTGCATATTTACCATATAGTTTCGGTCAATCGCAGGTAGAAACTGTTATATTAAATGGAGAGATATATAATGGATAGTTTTAAAATCTATACACAAAGTGATGTACTATCTCTAGTTAACCATAGAAATGGAGAACAAAAACTAGGCGAGCGAGTTCAAATTGCAGCTTCGTTTGAGGCACTAGAAAAATCTACTGCCAAATTTGTATTATTGGGTATCCCAGAAGATATTGGCGTGAGGGCAAATTATGGAATAGCTGGCACAAAAACGGCATGGGACGCTACCTTAAAAGCCTTTCTAAACATTCAAGGCAATACTTTTTTAAGTGGGGAAGAGGTTTTAGTACTCGGGCACTTTGAAATCGAAGAACCACCATTAAATGCAACCATCCAAGAGTTAAGAAATCGGGTTTCAGCCATAGATGAATTAGTGTATCCAATTATACAGCAAATAATTCTAGCTAAAAAAACACCCATAATTATTGGCGGTGGGCATAACAATGCCGCTCCAATTATCTGGGGAACATCACTAGCCTGCAATCAAAAAATAAATGTGGTAAATATAGATGCTCATGCAGACCTTAGGGACACATCTGAAGGAAGACACAGCGGAAATGGTTTTAGTTATGCGCTAGAAAAAGACTATTTAGGCGATTATAGAATATTTGGATTGCATCAAAACTACATGAACAAAAACCTGCTACATCAGATGCAGAGCAATACTAATTTAAAGGCAATCTGTATTGAAGAGCTGCTACAACAGGATAAAAACGTAATTACCCATTGGTTCGAAATGGTAGCAGATCTGCCCTATCCATGTGGGTTAGAAATTGATTTAGATAGCATTGCGAATGTACTTTCTAGTGCAGCTACACCTTCTGGTTTCAGCTTAAACGATATTAGAAAAATTATGCTTTCTAATAGTAAAAAATTTTGTTACCTACACATTTGTGAAGGTGCGATAACACTAGCAGACGGAAGAGAAGATTTAACAACAGGCAAAACTACTGCTTATTTAATTAGTGATTTTATCAAAGCTCTTCTGCCTACTATTTATCGTTAGATTTAGGTTTTTGCTAACCCTAAAATCAAAGTAATCATTTAAAAATAGAATTATCAATACAATATTAATAGTCACTATTTTTTCAATTTTATCCTTATATTTAATAGTAATTAATTAAAGGAAATGAAAAGACTGACTTGCTGCATTTTAATTCTACTTAATTTCTCCACAAGCAGCTTTTGCCAAAATATTGATACCGCTATAGCAAAAGTATTCTATACACTAAAGCATCAGCAAAACATTAACAATAAAGATCGGTTTTATAATGAAAACATGATACTGCTTGTTGGCAAAAAAACCTCACTTTTTAAGAGCTACGAGCGAATGATACAATCTGAAAATGTTGCCAAGAACATAGAGGAACAAATCAAAAACTGGACAGGACCTAGAGCACCTAGAACAATCCTTCCTAATAATTTAAGTGCTTTTTCTACACAAGAAGTCCTTCAATCTCCCCAAAATAAAACAATCAAAACTAGTGAATACTTGTGGCTAAATTACTGTTATGAGGAACCCTTAGTTTCGATAAATTGGAAGTTGCTGCCAGAACGTAAACAATTAAATGGTATTGATTGTCAGAAGGCAACAGCGGTTTATAGAGGTAGAGAATGGATTGTATGGTTCGCTCCAGAAATTCCTCTTGAGACAGTACCTTGGAAGTTATATGGACTACCGGGATTAATAATTGAAGCTCATGACAAGAATAATGAAGTTCAGTTTTTATTTGCTGGCTTAGAAAACTTAAACAATAAACAAACGGATGCTGTGTTGGTAAGATTACCTTTAAAAGTGGTAAGCACTACATTAAATAATATTAACAAGCTAAAGGAAGTTATGTATAAAGATCCCTCAGGTTTTACAAACACTCAGATGAAAATGGCTAGGGGTATTATTGACCCAAAGGAGTTTGCAGGTTTCGGATATAGGAAAATAAGCAACCCTATCGATCTAACAGAGGTAAAGTAAGGTTAAAGCTCTTCCGCCTCGTATTTATCGGCAGCCTTAAGCATTAATGCCATCTCTGCCTTTTGAGCGTCCGTAAGTGGTTCTTCTTGCTCCTGTAACTCAAAAACAGTAATCATTGTTTCTTCGTAATGTTTTGCAGAAGTTATTTTGAATTCTTTTTCCATTTTTTAGATTTGAGAAGTGAGTATTGAGATAGGAGACAAAACGACCTAAACAAAGGTATAGACTTGATTTGGTGTAATACATTTGTCTAGTCTAACATCATTCAAATGTACATCAATAATTTCTTCAACCGCATCAAAAAAAGATAATCCTACTTTTTGAGTATTGATGTTTTCGAGAAAACGATCGTAAAAACCTTTGCCATAGCCAACTCTATACCCCTTTTCATCAAACGCCAATAAAGGAATAATAACGACATCTGGCACCCCAATAAATGGTTTTGCTTTTTGCGGTTCTGGAATATGATAATGATTATTTATAAGATCTTGTTTGCCTTGATAAGAATAATGGCTCAGTAAACTTGTAGCAAAATCTGCCTTTGGCACCACAATTTGTATTTGAGGATGATGCAACTGTAGCCAATCTATAATAAGAAAAGTGTCTGGCTCTTTGCGAGCAACTATTGGAAGGAATATATGAAGACTTTTTACAACCGATAAATCAAGCGTTTTAAACTGCGCTAATAGCTTTTCATTCAACTCAACGGTCTGTTGGTCGGTCAAAGAATTTCGTTGGGCTAAAGCTTGCTTTCTTAGCGCTGATTTAAGCATAATAACCAAATTTACAAAAGAAGCCACAGATTCGCTGATTATTTAATCAGTAAATCTGCGGCTTAACACTTTTGACATTCTGAATGCAGTGAAGAATCTAATTCGACAAATAGCTTGCCTCACAAGCTCGGAATGACAGAATTCCTCAAATCCTATGGTTATTTTACTCTCTCTACATATTCACCAGTACGAGTATCAATTTTAACTCTATCTCCTTGGTTAACAAACATTGGCACTTTAATTTCTACTTCATTTTCAACCGTTGCTGCTTTTAGTGCATTGGTAGAAGTATCTCCTTTTACAGCTGGCTCAGAATAAACAACTTCCATCTCTACAAAGTTAGGAATACTTGCTTGAATTGGTTCTTCGCTCTCCATAGCTACAATAATGCTCATACCTTCTTTTAGGAATCTGATAGATGTACCAAAAAGTGATTTTGGCACATTAAATTGCTCGTAAGAAGTATTGTCCATTACTACTAAATAATCACCATCTTCATATAAATATTGGTAATCATTAGTTTCTACGCGACAAATTTCCACTACCTCATCTGTATTCATACGTGCTTCTACAAGTCTAGAAGTTTTGATGTTACGAAATTTACCTGTATAAAATGCACCACCTTTACCTGGTGTACGGTGATTCCATTCTTCCACAGTAACCAATTCGTTATTAAAACGAAGAATGTTACCTACTTTTATTTCTGATGCTTTTGCCATGATATTTTTAAAAAATCACTAATTATTTTGGTCTTTTTATAAAGGCGCAAGGTAAAAAAATTTTTAAAAAAAGCTATAAAAAAAGATAGCTTCGGGAACCACTCCGAAGCTACAATCAACCTAAACCTAAAACTAAACTATGAAATTCTTATATTAATCTTTTCTATGTGCTACCTATTATCTTTTTAAGGATAAAATTTCAGCATTTTATTTACAAAATACAGGCTGATAATATTCCCTGATTTCGTGCCGCAAAGGTGCGAACTATTTTTGAATAAAACAATAGTAATTTTAAAATACTTTTTAGAGGTGGTTTTAAACAGAAATAGGCTAGTTTCTGACAAAATTATTACTTTCAAGACCTAATATAAATACTCTTTCAGTTGAAAGATTAACACCTAAGTTGTATACTAATTACACTACTGATTATCATTTCACAAGTGAACTTTGTACTTATCAATAATTGCTTGTAATCTATCCCAACTAAAAATGATGTCGTATTTACTAGCTAAAGCTGCCAAGTCATCTGGTTTTGGTTTAGCATTATTTTCAAATAGCTTCGCTAAATCCATCATATATTCTTCATGCCCACCAGGCAAATAAATATCTATAAATTTCGCTGTTTGTTTACTCGAATTCCAAAATGTATGAACAATTCCTCTTGGTCTTAAGTGCCAATCACCAGCGTTTACTTCAAATACCTCATCGCCTACCATAATATTCACTGTTCCTTCTAACACATAACAAACTTCATCTATTTCTTTGTGCATATGCGGTGGAGCGCCTAAAAACCCTGGTTTCATCGTAACTTCGTCACAAGCCATATGCCCTCTGGTATCTCTCTTGTTTAGCTTAAAAACCAAATCCATTCCTCCAACAACGCCAGCTTTGCCCATCCCCCTTTTAATATGGATTGTTTTTGGAGGATCGTCAAAATAATCTGATTTTAATTTTGTTTTGGAAGCCCTAGCAATTTCCGGAATAACAGCCGAGCCTAACATGGTTAGGCTTACCATTTTCATTAATTCTCTTCTACTATAATTTGACCCACTCATTTCAAAGCTATTAGTTTAATCTAAAATACAGTTTTAAGATCAAAGAAATGAGAATGAGTGTGTTAATTATTTATAATCAGAAATTTTTAATCTATTCTCGCAAAAAGCATATTCGTGTTCTTGGTTAGAGCCAACCAAAACCATTTTTCCTTGCGCAAATTTTTCGATAAGCTCTAGATACCAATCTATTCCCTGTGCATCAAGATTTGATGTGGGTTCATCTAGCATTAAAATTGGTGTATTGGTACAACAGGCAAGTACTAGTTTGGTACGCTGTTTCATCCCTGATGAGAAATGTTTTAAAGCCTTGTCTTGAGATTTTTCTAAACCCAACAACGAAAGCACTGCTGCAGCATCTAAACCATTTGCATAAGGCTTAAATTGAAAATGAAACGCTATAGTTTCTTGTAAGGTAAATTCTTCAACCAAGTCCAAATAAGGTGCTGCAAAGCTGATGTATTGATAAACATCTTCCACTTTTACCTCTTTTGAGTTGTAATATGTAATTGTACCCTCAGAAGGAACTAAACTACTTAAAAGAACACTCAAAAAAGTAGATTTTCCAGAACCATTTGGCCCTAAAACAGCATATTTCTCACCTTGTTTAAATTCGTAGCTAATATTCTTAAATATCCACTCTTTATTAAACCTTCTGCCAACGTTATTTAAGGAGATGTTCATTCTTTGAGAATTGAGATGTGAGAATTGAGATATGAGACTTAGCTTTACCTTACACCCTCATCCTTAAAACCTTCAGCCTTTATTTTACCTTTCTTTACTACCAGTTCCAAAACCTCTCATCACACCGCGGTTAGAGTTGCGGATAAAATCGACAATCTCATCACGGATTTCTGTGGGCTGGAATTCTGCCTCAATAATATCTAGTGCTTTAGTAACGTTATTGTTCTTTACAAAAAGCACACGGTAAATTTCCTGAATTTCGTTGATTTTCTCTGGAGAAAACCCTCTTCTACGCAAACCTACAGAGTTAATACCTACATAAGATAATGGTTCTCTAGCTGCTTTTACATATGGTGGAACATCTTTACGAACCAAAGAGCCTCCCGTTACAAATGAATGTGAGCCAACTTTTACGAACTGATGTATAGCAACCAATCCTGCTAACACTACATAATCACCTATGGTTATGTGCCCTGCTAAAGTGGTGCTGTTAGAGAAGATACAGAAATCTCCCACTTCACAATCGTGAGCAATGTGAGAATAAGCCTGAATTAAGCAGTTTTTACCGATTACAGTCTTCCATTTATCTTTGGTACCACGATTAATGGTTACGCATTCGCGGATAGTAGTATTATCACCTATTTCTGCGGTGGTAACTTCACCGGCAAACTTCAAATCTTGTGGCACACCAGAAATTACCGATCCAGGAAAAACCCTACAATTTTTACCAATTCTAGCGCCATCCATGATTACAACATTAGAACCAATCCACGTTCCTTCGCCAATTTCTACGTCTTTGTGAATTACAGCGAATGGCTCAACAACAACGTTATCGGCAATTTTTGCTTGGGGATGTATGTATGCTAAGGGTTGTATCATTATGCTGTTTCGCTATCTTTTACTTTTGAAATTTGTGCCATCATCTCGGCCTCTACTACTATTTTCTCGCCAACCATGCCAATGCCTTTCATTTGGGCAATACCACGTCTTATTGGCTCCATTAAATCACATCTAAAGATTAAGGTATCGCCAGGTAAAACCTGTGCCCTAAATCTAACATTATCTATCTTTAAAAAGTAAGTTAAATAATTTTGCGGATCTGGAACGGTACTTAATACTAAAATACCTCCAACTTGTGCCATTGCTTCAATTTGTATTACACCTGGCAATACAGGCGCTCCCGGAAAGTGACCTCTAAAGAAGTCCTCATTCATGGTAACATTTTTTACCCCAACTACGTGTGTTTTAGACAATTCTAGTACCTTATCTACAAACAAAAAAGGCTGTCTGTGGGGTAAAATATCCATTATTTGCATTACATCATATAGTGGTTTTGCATTGGCATCATAAACCTTTTGTATTTTTTTGCCTTTTTCTTTTTTGATTGCCGCTTTAATTTTCTTAGCAAAGGCAACATTTGCTGCATGGCCAGGTCTTGCTGCCATAATATGGCCTTTTAAGTGCACTCCTACTAAAGCTAAATCTCCAATCATATCTAACAATTTATGACGTGCAGGCTCATTTTGGTAACGCAACTCCATATTGTTTAAAATCCCTTGTGGCGCAACTTCAATTGCACTTCTTTTAAAGATTTTGGCCAAGTGATCTAATTCATCCTTAGTTACTTCTTTATCTACAATTACAATGGCATTATTTAAATCACCACCTTTAATAAGGTTATTTTGCAACTGATATTCTAATTCGTGTAAAAAACAGAAAGTACGGCAAGAAGCAATTTCTTTTTTAAATTCTGCAATACTAGATATGCCTGCATGCTGACTTCCCAATACTGGAGAGTTATAGTCAATCATACAAGTAAAGCGATAATCATCTAGCGGCATTGCTACGATTTCTACTTTTCTATCAACTTCTGTATAGGTAATGTTATGCGGAATGGTAAAATATTCTCTATCTGTATCTTGTGGTATAATTCCCACTTCTTCTAATGCTTCGATAAACTGAATGGAACTTCCATCCATAATTGGCGTTTCAGGACCGTCTAACTTCATTAGCACATTATCCAAATCCATCCCAACTAAAGAAGCCATTACATGTTCAACAGTACTTACACTAGCGCCATTTTGTGTAATGGTTGTACCTCTAGCAGTATCAGTTACATTATCGCAATCTGCATCAATAATCGGTTGCCCAGGTAAATCTATTCTTTGAAACTTAAACCCGTGGTTATCTGGTGCCGGACAAAAAGTTAAGGTAACATTTGCTCCTGTATGTAAACCAACTCCTTTTACAGATATTTCGCTCTTAATGGTTTTCTGTTTAACGTTCATTCTTTATTTTTGTATTGTACTACTTTGTTCTATTATAGCTGTAAGCGCTACAATCTTTGCTTCTAGTTCTCTAATTCGCTTATCAACCTCTGGTAACTTCTTAAATATAACGGTAGATCGCATCCATTCTTTTAATGGTTGTGCCGGACTCCCATGCCATTGTTTGTTTTCTTCTGTATTAAAGTTAATGCCCGCTTGGGCTCCAATTTGGGTGCCTTTGCCCAAGTTTAAATGGCCTGCTATACCAACTTGTCCACCAATTACTGAATTATCTCCAAGTTTTGTACTTCCAGAAATTCCGCTTTGGGCAGCTACTACTGCATGGGCCCCAACATCCACATTGTGTGCAATTTGAATCAGATTATCCAGTTTTGCTCCTTTGCGAATAAAAGTTGAACCCATTGTAGCTCTATCTATCGTGGTATTTGCACCAATTTCTACATCATCTTCTATAATAACGTTTCCAATCTGCGCAATCTTATTATAAGTGCCATCTGGTTGTGGTGCAAAACCAAATCCATCGCTACCAATAACAGCATTAGAGTGAATGGTAATCCTATCTCCAAGTTTTGATCGATTATAGATTTTTACCCCCGCATAAATAGCACAATCGTTGCCAATTTTAGTATCTGCACCAACATACGTCTGGGCATAAAGTCTGGTATTGTCTCCAATTTCTACATTTTCATCGATGTAAGAAAAAGCACCAATAAATACATTTTTCCCGATTTTAGCACTTGGGTGTACAAAAGAAGGCTGCTCTATCCCGGCAGGTCTTCTATCTTGATTGAGGGCCTCATTATATTTTTCTAACAGTACAGAGAAAGAACTATAGGGATCTTTAACTTTAATCAAAGTTGCACTAACAGGTTGAGATGGCACAAAATCTGCAGAAACAATAACTACAGAGGCCTTAGTGGTATAAAGATAACTTTCGTATTTTGGATTGGATAAAAAACATAGCGAGCCAGCATCCCCACTTTCTATTTTAGAAAGCTCTCCAACCTCAACAGTTGCATCACCTTCTATAACACCTTCTAAAAATTCGCTTATCTGCTTGGCAGTAAATTGCATGTTACAAAGTTAAATGTTAAATTGATATGAACAAATAAACAACTCTTGTTAATTTTAAGTTATGCGTGCAAGAATAGGACAAAAACGCCTTTTTAAATTTAAAATTTTGTTAAAAAATGCTAAATGTCTCTTGTGTAACAAAGAATATGCTTTTTTACTGTCTTATCTAAAGATTCTAAGTTAGACAAATCTGATGCTTTTGCAATATCTACCAAGTCATTATTCTTCATCAAAATATTGATATTGCTATTTCCAGCATTATACGCCCTATTTCTAATGGTATCTGTAAAAACAAAATAAGAGATATCATCTTCTTGAAGGTTCAAGGCAACCCCGGTTTGAACAGCCAACCTTTCTATCCTATCAAGAGCAGGGGCTTCATTACTTATTTCTACCTTATAAAGCGTTCTCGAATTAAGCATTTGGCATAACTTGGCCAAAATTGGGTCATCGTGGCTTTCCCATACTTTAATCGAAGCATAAATATCTTGGTCATCTAACTTCGAAAATTGGAGTAGGTGGTTTTCATCTGCAAAAAAATTAAGCTCGGTTATGTCATTTTGCAAAAAGTGTTGTAATGCTGGCGTGGCGAATAAGGTGGCTCCATTTGAGGCAAGTTCTTTCGCCCGTTCTAAAATCTTAACCAATAATTGTTCTCCTGCAATTACCGTTTTATGCAAATAAACTTGCCAATACATCAATCTGCGGGCAATTAAAAACTTCTCTATAGAATAGATCCCCTTTTCTTCAATTACCAATTGATCATCAATCAGGTTGAACATTTTAATAATTCTATCGAAACTGATTACCCCTTCGCTAACCCCTGTAAAGAAACTATCTCGATTTAAATAATCCATTCTATCTAGATCTACTTGTCCAGAAATTAATTGGCAAAAGAAATTACGGTGATAATTGCCTTTAAACACATTTATAGCTTGTGTCAATTTACCATCAAACTCTGCATTCAAACGATCCATCATTAGCATCGATATATCTTCATGTTTAATACCATTGACCAGCGTATGCTCCAAAGCGTGAGAGAAAGGGCCATGACCGATGTCGTGTAGCAAAATAGCGATGGTTGCAGCTTCCTCTTCTTCAGCCGATATCTGATGCCCCTTGTTTTTTAACACTTCTATGGCTAAGCTCATTAAGTGCATAGCTCCGATTGCATGATGAAAACGGGTATGAAGCGCCCCAGGATAAACTAAATGCGTCATCCCCAACTGTTTAATATATCTTAACCTCTGAAAATAAGGATGAGAAATTAGATCGTAGACTAGTGCAGATGGAATGGTTATGAACCCGTAAACAGGATCGTTTATGATTTTCTTTTTGTTCAATTCCTAAAAATAAATTATACGGTACAAAAATTGCTATTTTTATCGATAGTAGAAAGAATTGCTATTTTTAAAATCTTTAATTTACATAAAAAATATATATAATGCAGGACACCAAAATTTTATGGGCCGACGATGAGATTAACTTATTAAAACCACATATATTATTATTGAACGAAAAAGGCTACGCTGTTACCACTTTTACAAATGGCAACGATGCGCTAGAAGCTTTCGGTAAAGAACATTTTGATCTTGTTTTTTTAGATGAAAACATGCCTGGCTTAAGTGGTTTAGAAACCTTAACTGCCATTAAAAATCTTCGTTCTGATGTGCCTGTGGTACTGATTACAAAAAGTGAAGAAGAAAACTTAATGGAAGATGCCATTGGGTCTAAAATAGATGACTATTTAATCAAACCTGTTAACCCGAAACAGGTGCTGTTAACCATCAAAAAAATAATAGATAACAAACGCTTAGTTAGCGAAAAAACCTCATCGGCTTACCAACAAGATTTTAGAAGGCTAGGCATGACATTGAATGACAAATTAAGTTATGAAGAATGGGTTGAAGTTTATAAAAAATTGGTTTTCTGGGAGCTTGAGTTAGAGAAATTGGATGACCCTCAAATGCATGAAATTCTAACCATGCAAAAGTCTGAGGCAAATGCACAATTCTCGAAGTTTATTGAAGATCATTACCTAGATTGGTTAAATGGCAAAGCTACTGGCACGGTCCCATTGTTATCAAACGAATTACTTAAAAAGAAAGCTTTTCCTTTAATCAATTCTACCACTCCGGTATTTTTTATTTTAATTGATAATCTACGCTATGATCAGTGGAAAATCATCAATCCATTAATTAGTGAGTATTTTAGGCTTGATGAAGAAGACACTTATTCAAGTATCTTGCCTACTGCTACACAATATGCACGTAATTCCATATTCTCTGGTTTAATGCCATTAGAAATGGAAAAACGCTTTCCTTCGCTTTGGCAAAATGATGACGATGAAGGTGGAAAAAACTTACATGAAGAAACATTTTTAGGCGAACAAATAAAGCGAAGCTTGCGTAAAGACTGTAAATTCAGTTACCATAAAATTTTAACTTTCGATCAGGGTAAAGAATTAACAGAAAAGGTAAACAACCTAATGGATAATGAGTTTAACGCCATTGTTTACAACTTTGTTGATATGTTATCTCATGCCAGAACAGATATGCAGATGATCCGTGAGCTGGCGAATGATGATGCGGCCTATCGTTCGTTAACTTTATCTTGGTTTGAACACTCTCCACTATTGGATTTATTAAAGAAGATTTCTCAAAAGAGAGTTAAGGTAATTATTACAACAGACCACGGTACCATTAGGGTTAAACATGCAAGTAAAGTAATTGGAGATAGAAATACAAATACCAATTTACGCTATAAACAGGGTAGAAACTTAAATTATAATGCAAAGGAAGTTTTCTTGGTTAAAAACCCACATGAAGCGCAATTACCTAAAATAAATATTAGTTCTAACTATATCTTTGCAAAAGAAGACCGCTACTTTGTTTACCAAAATAATTACAACCAGTTTGTAAATTATTACAACGAGACGTTTCAGCATGGTGGTATTTCACTAGAAGAAATGATTATCCCAATTGCTACGTATAGTTCTAAGTAAAACCACTAACTTCATTTCGAACGAGTAACAAGGAGAAATCTTTAAGTTAGATTTCTCCCTTCGGTTCGAAATGACGATATTAAAAAACAATGAAATCTGTATCAATTAATAGTATAACTGAATTAACCCTTGTTGCTGATCAATTATTAACTTTTGCTAATGGCGATAATTTTTTCATCTTCGAAGGGGAAATGGGTGCTGGAAAAACTACTTTTATTAAAGCTTTTTGCGAGGCAATAGGAATTAAAGATGTTGTGAGTAGTCCGACTTTTTCTATTGTAAATGAATATGAAAGTGAGACCGGCCCCGTTTATCATTTTGATTTTTACCGCTTAAAAAGCCAACAAGAAGCGTATGATATTGGTTATGAAGAGTATTTTTACAGTGGCAATTATTGTTTGGTAGAGTGGCCAACAAAAGTGGAAGACTTGCTGCCTGAAAAATACATCAAAGTTGAAATTGAAATTACTGGCAACGAGCAGAGGAAGTTTACTTTCAATAAGATTGGTAGTCAATAGACAATTGCCTGAATGCTTAAACCTAAATGGCCATCAACTATTAGCCATTGTCCATCAATCTTCTTCCCCCTTTCAAAAAAATTCTGTATCTTCAAACACCTAAAAACATTACGCTAAATAATATCATGGCTACAGGATTTCGAGAAGGCATGGCAGCAATTGCCCAAAGAGGATTATTGCAAACCCAAGAGAAAACGCTAGAAACCAACAACAAAAGCAATAGTTTATATATTGGCATCCCGAAAGAGATTTCTTTTCAAGAGTGCCGAATTGCATTAACGCCACTTTCTGTTGCCTTGCTGGTTAATAATGGTCATAAAGTAATTATTGAATCTGGTGCTGGTGTTGGCGCTAATTTTACAGATAAAGACTATAGCGAACAGGGTGCTCAAATTTCTTTTAGCAAAAAAGATGTTTACGGGGCCGACATCATTGTAAAAATTGCTCCTCCAACTTTAGAAGAAATCGGTTTAATGCACAAAGGGCAGACTTTAATTTCTGCATTGCAAATTGGCACTTTAAAAGAGGCAAACCTGAAAGCTATTCTGCACAAAAAAATTAATGCCTTATGTTTTGAGAACCTTAGGGATGAAGGAAATGTATTGAGCGTGGTACGTGCTATGGGCGAAATTGTAGGTTCTGCCTCTATTTTTATTGCTGCAGAATACCTAAGTAGTGCTTTTGGAGGTAAAGGTTTAATGTTAGGTGGTTTTACAGGTGTTCCACCAACAGAGATTGTTATTTTAGGAGCAGGTACTGTTGGAGAATATGCCGCCAGAACAGCGCTTTCTTTAGGTGCCGAAGTAAAAGTTTTTGATAGTTCTATTTACAGGTTAAGGCGTTTGCAAAACAATTTAGGAAGTAGGGTTTTTACTTCTGTAATGCAACCAATTGTTTTAGCTAAGGCTGTAACTACTTGCGATGTAGTAATTGGAGCCATACGATCTGAACATGGCCGTAGCCCTTGCCTGGTAATGGAAGAAACTGTAGCTAAAATGAAACCGCATTCTGTTGTGGTTGATGTAAGCATTGATCAAGGAGGCTGTTTCGAAACTTCTGAAGTCACAAACCATAAAGATCCTGTTTTCCGCAAACATGATGTAATTCATTATTGCGTACCAAATATTGCATCTAGAGTGCCGCGTACTGCTTCTTATGCATTAACTAATATATTCGCTCCAATTCTAGTAGATATAGGCGATATGGGCGGCTTAATGAACATGGTATGGAAAAGACCTGGCATTAGAGAGGCGCTTTATTCGTATCAAGGTCATTTAACTAATAAAGACTTGGCCAATATGTATAACCTTCCTTTTAAAGACTTGGAATTGTTAGTGGTCTCTAATCAATAAACTGATGGTGAAAAATATTATCTGCTTTTTTTTACTAACGTTTAGCTTAACTTCTTGTGCGCAAAAGAATAGTCAAAATCCATATGGTTTAAGCATAATTAATGATTTTAAAAGTTATAAAACCGATTTAAAAGTTAACCCCAACAACGAACTTATAGAGATTAAAAAGGCAATTCCTTCTGTAGTATTAGATATTCGCTATGCTACAAAAAACAACTTTATGAAGGAAGTAATGTATAACCAGCCTAAAGCATTTGCCCGAAAACCGGTAGTTGAACAGTTGAAGAAAATACAAGCTATCCTAAACAAAAAAGGTTATGGTTTAAAAATATTTGATGCTTACCGACCGTATGCAATTACCGTAGCCTTTTGGGAAAGAGCAAGCGACAAAAATTTCGTTGCCAATCCTGCTAAAGGATCTAAACACAACCGTGGCGTTGCGGTAGATTTAACGATCATCGATTTAAAAACAGGGAAAGATGTGCAGATGCCAACACCTTATGATAGTTTTGAAGCAGCTGCAGCACCACATTACAATAAACTTCCTGCACAAGTAATTAAAAATAGAGATTTTCTAATCGATACCATGCAAGCTAATGGTTTTAAAGTTATTTATAACGAATGGTGGCATTTTGATTTCAATGGTTGGCAAAATTATAACCTGATGGATATTCCTTTTGAGAAATTGTAAGTTTTTGTTTAGTTGTGCAGACTTGTATTTCTAGCCCTGGGTGCAGCGATTACCCTGCAGCAAGTTGCATCTTCTGCAACGAAGCGAAGCCTGCCTACCGAAGGGAGGCGTATAAGCAAAACACGGGAATGGCTTTGTTTATAGCAGTATTACTGCGCTTCTTATCCTAACATTTAGGGTCTGATTTTGTATCGACAATTGGTTTGTAAACGAACCACAAATAAACCAATGCTATAAGTGTTATTGCGGAACAGGTATAAAAAATATTAGGAATAGCTGTTACATCATTAATAAACATACTTCCTGCTAACAATGCCCCAGCACCAATGCCAACTTCTAAAAAGATATACATGGTTGCTACTGCTTTTCCTCGTTGAGTAGGCTTACTTAAATCTATTGTCCATGCAGTAACTGTTGGCGATAACATTCCTGATGCTATCCCATAAATAGCTGATGCTGCCATTAACCAAAAAGATGATGTGGCAAGGGCAATAGCAAGCAAGGAACTGATGAGTATCATCAAAGAAATTTTAATGATCAATATTCTTCCATATTTGTCGGAAACTTTACCTGCTACAAAGCGAATAAGCAACGATGACAATGTAAAGACCATAAAAAACAAACCTTTATTACTTGTTCCTAGGTGAGCGCTCCAATCTGATATTACCGTTAAAATAACACCATAGCTGATATAGCTTAGTAAAGTGATCAGCGCTGCTGGAATAACTTGCCATTCGATGATGTCTTCTTTTTTAACCTTCAAATGGCTAAAGTTAAATCTTTGTTTATTAGGCAAGGTTTCTTTCATATTAGCTAAAATAACAATAGAAAGTAACGCGAAAAGAGACGAACAATAGAAAAGGATGTCTATAGTAAAATGAGCAGTGATTGCACTACCAATAGCTGGGCCGATAGCCAAGCCTGTACTAAAACAAACCCCATGAACGCCCATTGCTTCTCCCCATTTGTGTGATGGGACTAAATCGGCAACATAGGCCGATGTGGCGGTAGGTTTAAATCCTGTAGAAAACCCGTGCACTAGCCTTAAAAATAGAAAGCCTGCAACACTTGTTAATATGGGATACAAGAAGCCACAAACAAAACAAACTAAAGAGCCTACAGCCATCACAGGAACACGACCAATAGTATCTGTTAACTTGCCACTGAAAGGCCGAGATATACCCGCCGTTAAAGTAAAAAGCGCAATGATTAATCCTTTATATTCTGCGCCACCCAAACCAGTTAAATAAGCAGGTAACTCTGGTATCAGCATATTAAAACTTGCCGAGAACAGAAACGAGCTTAAGCAAACCAGACCAAATTGAAGCGTATAAATACCTTCGGTTTGTTTAACCATTAAGTTTTACTCTTTTGAATGATGCGCTAGCCCAAATCGATCAACCTTTACCTCTGCTTTATCTCCTTTTATGGTAACTGCAAAAATATAGTCGTAATCATCATCAGTAAGTTCTTTAACAGGTTTTTTAGCGCCAAAAGCCTCCACAATCTCTTGAACTGTATTAGAATGCCCAATGATTAATATCTTTTTACCTTTAGCATTCTCTATCAACTGCTTAGCTAAAGCAGCTTGGTCTGCTGGGTTATATGTTTTGATGGAAATTCCAATTTTATCTGCCAATGGATAACCTGTTAACCTTGTTCTTTTGTAGTTGGTAGAGAAGATAGAATCTATCCTTTGACCGCCTAGGTATTTTGCCAAAGCTTCTGCCCTTTGCTTTCCTTGTGGAGATAGATCAGGGTCTTTGTCTTTCGGATCATCGGTTAGTTTTTCTGCATGTCTTACCACCCAAATTTTAACTGTTTTTTGTGCATTAACTGTTTGTTGCCCTAGCAAAGCTATAAGGCATATCAATATTAATTTTTTCATTTTATGTTTTATAATGCATTTATCAACCTTTCAATTTCAGCATCGGTATGCCAACTGCTTAAAACAATTCTGTTAATTTTTGGACCATCCTTGTCGGGATAGGCAAAAGATGAAACTAAAATCTGTTGATGTACTAAGCGCTCGCTAAGTTCAGCATTTTTAGATAAATACACTGGGAAATCTTTAATAAAATGCCACTCTTTATTTCCTTTGAGCTTTTTATTTAGCAGAAGCGTATTATTTCTAAGTTTAACCAGTTCATCTGTGTAGATTTGGTTGGCATTCATAAATGCAAAAAGACCAGCCGCAGCCGGAGGGGAAGCGCCCAGAAAAGTGTCTGTCTGTTTTAAGGTGGCGATCATCTTTTCTGATCCCAAAACCAATCCAGCATCAACACCTAGCGCCTTCGCCATAGAAGCTACTACTAAAATCTCTATATTTTTTGGTTTTGGTATTGAAGAAAACGCCCCTAAGCCATTATTATTTATTCCAATACCGTGAGAGTCGTCAACAATTAAAATAACTTCCTTTTTTTCATCAATGCATTGAACAAAGCTAAAATCGAATTTTTCAGGCATCAAGTTATCCATAGAATTACTAATGATTACCCATTTATCTTGTTTGCTTTCGTTAATCATTGTCACCACGTTTCGATTCCATTCTTCAAAAGCTCCGTTTTCTGCTGGTTTCTCATCTATCCATAATGCAGGATGTGAAACTGGCGCATAAATAACCTCTCCGAATTCAGCCATTTTTTTAACGGTTAGCTGAGCAGCTAAATAACCACTAGAAGTAATTAATGCTGCTGCTGCGCCAAATTTATTCGCTGCAAATTTTTCTGCATCACTATAAATTCCTAATTGTACATTATTATTTCTGCTGGTTCCATTATTTAAACCATAAGCCTTTATTCCCTTCACATAAAGATCTAAAAAAGCATCATTATTAGGAATGCCTAGATATGCCGTACCACCAAAATATAAATAATCAGTACCATTATGCTTAATAGATGAACCTAAAGCTTGGTGAAGCGTATTAAAACTTGGATCTTGTTGCATTAGTAAGCTCTACCTAACTGATCATTTGCAGCTTTTATTAATGAATTAGCCGTATTTGAATCGTGTGCAAATTCCCAAAACATAATACCATTTGCTCTGTCTTTTGCTAATTGAGCCTTCTGCTTTACTAAAGTGGTACCATTAAAACCATAGTCTACTCCATTTACAGTTGCTAAATTTAAAGTTACATCAGCACCAGCAGCTTCGATATCTCTATAAGCTAAGGAGGAAGTGGCGCTTCTCCCATATAAAGGAATCCCAACAATTGCTTTCACTTTCGGTAAATTTTTCTCAATTAGATAAACATCTAAGCTTTTCACGCTCATTTTATATGAAGCATGATTTAGCGGTTCTGCAGTATCATAGTTTGGTCCATCATACTGCATGATGTTGAAAAAGTCTACATATGGAAAAACCTCTGGTTTAATACCATCCTTAATTCCACCAGCATATACGCCTGGTGTTACCGCAGCACTTAAAAATTTATTGTTTTTATGTAGGGCCTCAGAAAGTTCTTTCATTAGCAATATAAAATTATCTGCCGAACCGTTTGTAGTGCTGGGATATTCCCAATCCATATCAACACCATCTAAATTGTTATTTTTGGCAAAGGTTACAATGTTGTTTACAAAAGTGGTTCTTGCATTTGCAGAAGCTGCAATAGTTACAAAAATGCTACTGGTGCCAGAAATTGAAATCCCAAATTTTACATTATTAGCTTTTGCTTTCTGCTGTACTGCAAAAAATCTTGGCTGCTGTGAGAGTGCCATTAATGACCCATCCCCAATTGGGTTTGGGTTTAAAAATGCATAGAATAAATGCGTGATCATCTTATATTTAAAATCGGCCACAGTAGAGGGGTCTTTGTAGCTAGGCATATAGGCTACAATCTTAAAACTGTTATCCGCAACATAAGGCGGAGTAACTACTGGTGGAGTTTGATCTACTGGTGTAGCATCGTCTTTTTTACAAGCGCCAAAGCAAATCAAAATTAATGATGACAGGTAGAGTAGCTCTTTTAATTTCATAGTACGAGCTGTTTTTTAAAAAATTCGAACTGTTGTTTGATAGATTTTTTCCAATAGGCATTGTTATGTGCCCCTGGCTGAGAAATATAGGTAGCGTTGAGTTTTAATAAATCGCACTTCTGTTTCAACTCGTTATTAGCAACATAGAAAAAATCATCTGCTCCGCAATCAAAAAGAAATGGTTTTTTATTGCCTTTCAGAAGCGCTATGTTATCGTAAACAGAGTATTTTTTCCAGAGCTCATTATCCGCTGGCGGATTTCCTAGCAATTCTGCAACTCCAAATTTGCCAAAACTATCTGATAGCTTAACACCACCACTCGTACTTCCTGCGCTGGTAAAAAGATTTGGGTTTTTTAAGAAAAGATATAGCGCTCCATGTCCTCCCATGCTTAATCCACTAATAAAAACATTCTTCGTATCAACATTATATTTCTTTTGGATGTCGGGATATAATTCATCAAAAAAGAAAGTTTCAAACTGCCAATCTTTTTTAACAGGACTATTTAAATACCAGCTGCTAAATAATCCATCAGGGCACACTATTATAAAATTATACTCGTCAGCATACTTTTGAGCATCCATTATTTTATCCCATTGTTTATAATTTCCACTGTAACCATGCAATAAAAACAATACAGGAAGTGGTTCTTTTTGTTTGCTTTTTTTTGGCACGAACACCCAGGTAGTATCGGGTTTTGGCAAATTTTTACTCTGATAAACAACTTGTTCTTGTGCAGAGGCAGAACAACAAATAAAGAATAAAAAGCTTAGGATATATATTTTCATTAATTGTAAATTTAAAAAATCTGATTGTTATGTTATTTACAGTTTTCGTAAGCACAACGAGTAAAATCCTTTTTCATTGCCAACACTAAAAATTATCATGGATATAAGTCATTACTTTTACCATTTCTTTCCTTACATCGGCGGTGGGTATAACAAAGTTATTATTCATAAACGAAAAGATAAAGACTTTACCTTTTTTTGTAAGCACATAACCACTCTGGTTGTGGTTATTAGATAAACTTCCAGTTTTACCAAATACAAACGGACTATCTGTTTTAGGATAAGCATTTTTTAATGTTCCGGTTTTACCGCCAGCAGGCAATAGCTCAAATAATCGTTTTTGATCATTAACTTCATTATAAATCAATTCTAAAAGCGAAACCATATCTCTTGGGGTAAATAAATTTCCCCTCGATAATCCCGAACCATCAACCCATTTAGGTTTATCTGGTAAAGCTGAAAGGTAGTCTTTTTCAATTCTTGCAATTACTTTAGCCGTATTCATTTCTTCGCCCAGCTTATCTGCATAAGTTAACAACAGTTGTTCGGCTATAAAATTATCGCTAGGCAGAAGCATTTCTTTAAATACAGAATCGCTCTTAAGGTTGTAAATAGTTTTAGCTTCTTTAGGCATTTTCATGTTAATGATGCCAACATACTTATTTAGTGTATCAGATAATAAATTAACCGTATTTGCTGTACTTACTTTATAAGGGATTTGCTGGGCATATTTTGCTATAGTTGCCGTTTGTGGGTAACGAAATGTATTTTGATTAAAATCTCTAATTACCTTAAATGGTTTATTATCGGTACTGTCTTTTAAAAAGCAGCTGTTAAATGTACTAGGAAAAACTTTCATTGATCCTGCAGTTGTAGAAGTAACCAAAACAACATTATCCATTAAGGGCAATTCATTTATTTCTGGCTGATAATAATCGTTATAATCATCCCACTGCCAACCACTACCATAAAAGTCTCCAGTATATCTTCCAGGAGCATAAAATAATTTTTTAGTAGATGATTTCAGAAAATTAAGTGCTTTAACCCCTTTTAACTGCGTTTGCAAAAAAGATGGATCTCCTGTTCCCCAGAAAATTAACGAATCTCCTGTTTCTACATAGCGCAAAGAAGGAATTGAATCTGGTGCGATTTTAAGTCCGGCATAAAAAGTAAAAAGTTTGGTATTTGAAGCTGGAGTAAAATATTTATCTGCGTTTTTCTGATAAATCATTTCTTTCTTGTCTTTATCATATAATGCAAATCCTACATGGTATTTCTTAAGAGTCGCTGCATTTTTAAATTCATTATTCAGCTTTTTACTTATAACTCTGTTTGGAGAACAGGCATATAGTAAGGTGACAAAAACAGCCATCAAATAAATTACCCTATCTACATTGCCTTGATTACCTTTTTGCATTTATAAATTTATTAATGATAAAAATGTGAGCACTAATTTATTAATTTAGTTTTATGAAATATCGGACTAACGAAATAAAAGCCCACCTTCTGATTTTCATTTTAACATTAATTGGATTGCAAATATGCTTTTCGAAGTATGGTTATGCGCAAAAATTTACTTTCAAAAATGGGATTAAAAGAGATGCATTAAATTTTCAAAAAATCAAAAATTTAATTATCATACCCATTTACATAAATGGAAAAGGTCCTTTCAATTTTTTATTAGACACCGGTGTAGATCCATTAATTATAACAGATAGCAAATTATTAGACACACTTCAGTATAAAAATCTGAGGCCAATTAAAATAAATGGCGTCGGAGAAAAAAAAGAAATTGAAGCCCTTTTTTCGATAGAATCTACTGTTTCGATTAGTAATGCATCTATGAATAATATACCAACCGTTATTCTAAAAGAAGATGTTTTTAATCTTTCCGGTTATTTAGGCATGAAGATACATGGTTTAATAGGCTTTCATTTTTTTAATAGTTTTGTTGTTAAAGTAAATTATGTAAATAGCAGAATTAAATTTATACTTCCTGAAGTAAGCAAACAAATTAAAGGATCTAAAATAGAGCTGGAGTTTTTAGAAAACAAGCCCTATATCAATACCCTTTTGAAAACCCAACAAATGGGCGAAATACCTGTAAAATTAATTATAGACTGTGGAGCCAGTCATGCATTATCTCTCGAAACCTACAATCAAGATGTATTTCCTCTACCGAACCCTAACATTTCAGGAAACCTTGGAGTGGGGCTAGGGGGAGAAATAAGTGGAAATATCGGTAGAATATCAGGTTTAAAGTTAGGTGTTTATAAGTTCGATAATGTATTAACAAATTTTCCTGATTTTAATGATGTAGCAGGGAAAGCAAAACAAAAAGAGAGAACAGGAAATTTGGGTTCTGATATTTTAAAACGGTTTCATATTACCTATGATTATCAAAATAACGCAATGTATCTTAAAAAGAACGATTTTTTTAATCAGCCTTTCGAACACGATATGTCTGGCATTGAATTATATACCATTGATGAAGATGGCATGAGGTATTTCATTGGCAGAATAGAAGCTGGATCTCCCGCTGAGAAAGCTGGATTATTGGTTAATGATGAAATAACAGGTGTAAATTTTAAGAAAATAGATACTTATAGCCTCAATGAAATAACAAGTGCATTAAAGTCAACAGATGGCCAGGTTTTAGTCATGGAAATTTGGAGAAAAGACCATATAGTAATAAAAATTCTAAAGCTAAAAAGAAGAATATAACAAACAACATCGAGTCTTGTTTTGTAACATTTACAATATATAGTGCTTTTGCCATATCTCTCCCCTAATTTTAGCCTTTAATACCAATTAACTTATATATTATAAAATGATTAAAAATCAAAACTTATTAGCTGCGGCTGGTTTGATTTTTTTATGTGCGATAGGTAGCAATACCGCATTTGCACAGAACAAAAAAAAGACAACTACTCCTGCTGCTACAACAGCTCCAACCACGCCTCCCGCTGGGGCACCTAAGAAAGAGGGCATAAGACCTTTTTCTGAAGTAATTACAGCAAAAGCAAAAAGTAAATCAGGTTTATTTAAAACTCACAAAGTAGATGATAAATGGTTTTTTGAAATTCCAGACTCTATTTTAAACCGCGAAATGCTTGTAGTTACGCGTTTAGCGAAAGTACCATCTGGTGTTAAAGTTGGCAACCAACAATATGGTGGCGAACAATTAAACGAACAGGTTTGGCAATGGGAACGTCGCGGTAAACAAATCTTTATCAGAGTACCTAGCTACGCAGTACGTGCTGCAGAAAACTCTGACATGTATCAGTCTGTTAAAAACTCAAACCTATCTAGCATTTTAGCTTCTTTCGAGATCAAAGCTTACAATAAAGATACTACTGGTGTTGTTATTGATGTTACTGATTTTTACAATGGTGATATTATGGCTATTGGTGCTACGGATGCTTTGAGAAAAGCTTACAAAACCACCATGTATGATGCAACAAGATCATATGTTGATACCATTAAAACCTATCCGTTAAATATTGAAGTGGTTTCTGCTAAAACATACCGTGCTGCAGAATCACCTATTGATAATTCTATTGCAGCAATTACTTTCGAGTTTAATACTTCAATGTTATTATTACCAAAAACACCTGTTAAACCTCGTTTAATGGATGCTAGAGTAGGTTATTTTGGACAAGGCCAAACAGATTATGGTACAGATGCTCAAAAAGCAGAACGTACGGCTTATATCCATCGTTGGAATTTAGTCCCAAAAGATACTGTAGCATACAAACGTGGTGAATTAGTTGAGCCGATTAAGCCAATTACCATCTACATCGATCCTGCAACTCCAAAAAAGTGGGTTCCTTATCTAATTGCTGGTATTAATGATTGGCAAGTGGCTTTTGAAGCAGCTGGTTTTAAAAATGCAATTATTGGTAAAGAAGCGCCAACAGCTCAGCAAGATCCTGAGTTTAGTGTAGACGATTCTCGTTATTCTGTAGTTCGTTATTTCGCTTCAGACATCGCAAATGCCTATGGACCACACGTTTCAGATCCTCGTACCGGTCAAATCTTAGAAACGCATATCGGATGGTATCACAATGTGATGAACTTACTTAGAAATTGGTTCTTTGTTCAAACAGCGGCAATTAATCCAGAAGCTCGTAAAGCTAAATTTAGCGATCACCAAATGGGAGAATTGATTCGTTTTGTTTCATCTCACGAAATTGGACATACATTAGGCTTGCCTCACAACTTTGGCTCAAGTTATGCTTATCCAGTAGATTCATTACGTTCTAAAGCATTTACAGATAAATATGCTACAGCTCCATCAATTATGGATTATGCTCGTTTTAATTACGTTGCACAACCTGGAGATGGTGTGGTAAGAATGTTCCCTAGTATTGGAGAATATGATAAATGGGCTGTTAAATGGGGCTACTCTTGGTTTCCTGGAAATTTAACAGAACAACAAGAAAAGCTAAAATTAGATGCTTGGGTTAAAGAAAAAGCAGGAAACCCATTATATTTCTATGGCCGTCAAGGCAACGCTTACGATCCTCGCGACCAAAGCGAAGATTTAGGTGACAATGCAATGAAAGCAAGTACTTATGGTATTGCTAACTTAAAACGCATTTTACCTAACGTAGAAAAATGGACTTACGAAGCGGGTAAAGATTATAGCAATTTAAGTGAAATCTATGGCGAAATAATTGGTCAGTATAACAGGTATATGGGCCATGTTACCTTTAACATTGGTGGTTTAAGCGAAAACTATAAAACTTACGATCAAGCTGGCGCTGTTTACAACTATGTTTCTAAAGCTAAACAAAGAGAAGCTATTGACTTTTTAAACAAACAATTATTTACCTCTCCGCTTTGGTTAATTAATAGCGAGCAGTTAAATAAATTCGATAACGGCTCTATGTTAACCAGAATCAAAGCGGTACAAACCGGAACAATCAACAACATTTTAAGTTCTTCAAGATTACTACGTATGATTGATAATGAGGCTAAAAATGGAGCAACGGCTTACACTATGCCAGAATTGTTTACAGATTTGAGAGGCTCTGTATTTGCTGCTGGCAGACCAGATGGATTTAAACGTAACTTACAACGTGGTTATATTGATAGATTAGGAAGTTTAATGGTTGATGCTCCAGCGCCAACAGGTTTACCTCCAGGTTTCTCATTTACGCCAGTAAATATTGGTGTTACAGATATCAGACCTTTAGTAAGAGTAGAATTGAAAACTTTATTAGCAACAGCTAAAGCACGTGCCGTAGCTGGCGATGCAATTACTAAAGCACATTATGATGATTTGGTGATTAGAATAAATGATATTCTAGACCCTAAAAAATAATTTTTGATTAACCCGCTCAAATAAATGAGCGGGTTTTTTTATGCCTATAATATGTTAAAAAGAGCATTATTTTTATTATTAACACTGTATTGTGGTTATACCCATGCACAAGATGCAGATTCAGTAACGCTTGTTAATGCAACTTGGAAAAAGCAGAAAATAGCACCTAAGGTAAAGCTGATTACCCATCACTTTGATCAAAAAAATCTTTTTTTGGCCAATCAGAATATTTCGTATGTGGAGGTTAAAAACAGAGGTAAATTTCCGTCTTTTGACATCGGTTACGAAGAAAAAGAATTGAAGAAAACCGATGTTTTTGGTATAGAAAATAATGCTCTTGTTGCTTTAAATGGAACTTTTTTCGATATCAAAAATGGGGGCTCAGTAGATTTTATAAAAGTAAATGGTAAAATCATCAATGCAAATCGATTAGAAAAAGGCAACAAAAGAGCTAGGCACCAAGAAGCGGCTGTAGTTATTGCAAATGGTAGGCTCAACATCAAAAAGTATGATGGCACCGAAAAATGGGAAGAAAATCTTATGGAAGAGGATGTAATGGTAAGCGGCCCGTTGTTAATATTAAATCAAAAGAATCAGGCATTAGACACTGCCGCATTTAACAGGCTACGCCACCCCAGAAGTGCAATAGGGCTTAAACCAAACGGCAAAGTAATCTTGTTAACAGTAGATGGCAGGCAAGATAATTCAGCAGGAATGAGCCTTTTTGAACTCACAAAGGTGATGCGCTGGCTGGGTTGTACTAGCGCAATTAACTTAGATGGCGGTGGCTCTACTGCATTATGGGTTAAAGGAGCTCCAGAAAATGGAGTGGTAAATTTTCCATCAGACAATAAGAAATGGGACCACGAAGGCGTTAGAAAGGTAGCCAATGTAATTTTACTGAAAGCTAAAAAAAGTAAAAAATTTTAACATGCCTGCTTTGGTATTACAAACAATAATATATTTGCCTTGTTAATTCTCTACTCCCCAAAAACTTAGCATGAAGCTCAATTCCTCCTTATTTTATGTGCTCTTTATAAGCCTTTCTTTATTATTAGCATGTAATGCTGACAATAAAAAAGAAAAGAAGGTTTTAACCCCAGAAGAATTACCTGAAAACAATTTAACTTTTAGAGATGTAAATGGCATTCGTTTTTATGAGGTTAAGCGGAGATTTAAAAATGGCCTTTCTTTTAATGATGTGGGATTTCAACAAGAACCAAATTGGATAATTGAACATAAAGCTCCCGATACCATGCTTGCTTATAGTCCAGAAATACAGGCAATGGAAGCTTTTTATTTACACCACGACCATGGCAAGATTTACAATTTTGCACGAGAGTTTTTTAGAGTTAAGGTGATTAGCAAAGACAGCTTAATATTGCAGCGCATACAGGTTGATGGAAAGATGATAGCGGGAGATGATGATTTACGTTCTGATGTTTATTGCACCTATTACACTAAAGATTACATTGAAAAAAAACTTAAAACTACCGTAGACGAATTGCGAAAACCGACTCCTGCGGATACCACGTTCATTAAAAAATTGTCAGAGCGAACCCATAAAGACCCCTCAAATCCAGCGTTTGCTTTTGCCGCTAGAAAAACTGTAGAATTTATACCCACAACACCCTACATTACTGTTGAAAAACAAAGTAGCCAAGATTTAGTTAATCAACATACTGCAGCCTACGATTACATCTATCCTGAATACAGAATTGTAATTTTAAGAGCCTACAAAGACTTTGCCTATCGCATGCATGTAATTGTGGATGCCAATAAAAAAATCTATGTAAAAAGTGTTGATGGGGTACTCGAAGAAAGCCAAGAAGCCCGAAAGAAAATGTTACAAGGTGTGGCTGATGTTTATCTTTCTCACCTACTTAAAATTAATCCCGGCACCACATTAGGTATCCCGCATTCTAGCGAGATTACCATAAATATTGTAGGGAGAAAAGTGACTAAATAGCTCATTCTAAATTATATTTACCAAAAAATGAGGGATTTGCACTTATTAAAATAAAAATACCTACCTTGCACACTTAATTATTAATACATAATACAATGCAAGAAGGAACAGTAAAATTTTTTAATGTAACTAAAGGTTTCGGATTTATCGTACCAGCTAACGGCGATAGCGAAATTTTTGTACATTCAACAGGCCTTATCGATGAAATTCGTGAAAACGACAAAGTTGAATACGATGTTGAAAGCGGTAAAAAAGGCTTGAATGCCGTTAATGTGAAAGTAATCTAATTATTATCATATTTTACCAAAGCCCCGACGAAAATCGGGGCTTTTTTTGTGGCACTATTTCTGAAAAATTCTTACATAATCTATTTTCATTGTTGCCGGGAAAATCGTTTCGTCAATTCCCATCTTTCCACCCCAATTTCCGCCAATAGCTAAGTTCATCATCAGATGAAAGTCTTGATCAAATGGCCACTCATTAATTCCATTTTTACTCTTATTAAACGTGAAGTATTTCTGATCGTCAATGAATAAATCGATTCTATCTTCAAACCATTCCATAGCGTAAACATGGTAAGTGTTGTAAACATCTGCAACTTTCAAGGCTTTGCCAACTTGAGTGCCAATGCTGTGATTAAATGATTGCGTGTGTACGGTTCCATAAATACTATCTGGCTCGTAACCTACATGCTCCATAATATCAATTTCGCCACTTTTTGGCCAATTTCCATACTTCCAATCTGTAGGCAGCATCCAAATTGCAGACCAAGTCCCCTTTCCTTTTGCTAACATCGCCCTAACTTCAACTCTACCATATTTCATGTCGAATTTTTTACGACTAGCCAACCTTGCAGAAGTAAACTTCCTGTCTTCCTTAACTTCTTTTCTAGCAATAATATGCAGGTTTCCTTGGGCAACCATGGCATTAGTCGTGTCTGCTTTGGTATAAAATTGTTTCTCATTATTACCCCATCCCGTTCCACCAACATCATAAGTCCATTTATTTGGATCTGGCAAGCCTTTACCCCCAAACTCATCAGACCATTTCAATTTCCATCCCTTGGCTATAACAGAGTTTTTGATTAAATCAAAAACCAATTCAGGTTCATTTGTAGTGATAAAATCTGCCTCATTCGCAATTAGATATTCTATTTCCTCTGGTTTATTTGCAGTCCAACCATTTATGCTAATCCCCAATTTTTTAAACTCTGGTATGTAGCTACTGTTTTGCTGATAAACTGAAAAATGATAATCAACACCTGTAAAACCATCCTTTTTCATTTGCGTTGGAGTTACATTTCCTGTTAAATAAGCTACTTTGGCATTTGGCATATTGGCGATAATATAGGTACAGATGTCATAACCAAAACTGATATACTCTACCCACGCTTCTGCCTTAAGTTTTTTTACCATTTGCAAAGCTTTTTCGGTAAGCAAAAGATCTCTCTCTTTGCCCATATTCTGCGGTTTAATTTCCAGAATAAGTTTTGTTCCCTTCTGTTTCATCCCTGCTTTTAGGTAATTTTCTAACGTTGGGATGGTCTCGCCATTAGCTAACTTTTTTGCCGATAACTGTTTATAGGTAGATTTTGCGATTGATGTCCCTAAAAATGTAGCATCATGGTTTACCACAATTACACTATCTAAAGTAAGGTGAACATCAAATTCTGAACCAAAACATTTTAATCTAATGGCCTCCTTTAAAGCAGCGATTGAATTTTCTGGTAAGTTGTTTTTCTTCCATGCCCCTCTGTGGGCAATCACCTGGTTTTTATTCCATGAAGTAATTTTTAGATGAGCCATCACGCTGTTGGTTATTAGAATTAATAGCAAAACTGCCAGTGATCGTTTTTTCATTAGAATATATTGATTTTTAATGGTTATAAAGCTAGCAAGCGCATGGTTTGTTGTTAATGCTCTACCAGTTCTTGTACATTTTAATTAGCTAAATTATGGTTTTGAGATAAAACTTATATCGATTTTTTGTTAACTTATCCCTTATATTTTAAAAACCATTAAATACAGCGTATATTGGGGTTTTAAACACACCATTTTATCCTTTTTGTTCGTTAATAAAATATGGGCAATAGCTACGACCTTTTAATTGCAAAAATCAATGAGTTTACTAAAAAGTTTTATTTAAATAAGCTTTTACGTGGAAGCATTTATGCTGCAGCAACAATTTTAGGGTTATATCTATTCATTTTTGTGCTTGTTTATTATACAAATCCAAGTATCACTGCTAAAACCACAATTTTCTTTTCTTTTCTAGTTATAGCTATTGCTGCATTGGTTGTTTGGATTATAAGACCTGCCCTTGCTTATTTTAAACTGAGCAAAACGCTAACCATTGAGCAGGCAGCAAAACTTATTGGAGACCACTTCTTTAATGTAAAAGACAGGCTGTTGAACACATTACAACTTAAAAGTTTAGCAGATAGCTCTCCTCAAAATAGTCAATTGATATTAGCTGGTATCGACCAAAAAATTGGAGATTTAAGACCAATTCCTTTTGCAAGCGCAATTAATTTGGGCGATAACAAAAAGCATATCAAATACATTTTAATCCCTTTGGTAATTATTTTAGGTATTGGCATTATTGCGCCAGCCATTTTAAAAGAGGGCACAAATAGTTTCATTAAATATGATGAGGAAATTTTACCAAAGGCACCATTTAATTTTGATGTTTTAAATAAAAATTTAACCGTTACGCAGGGCGATGATTTAACAGTCAACCTAAAGCTTACGGGAGATGAATTTCCTCAAGAAGTTTACATTGCCGATGGTGCAAACACCTACAAACTCGAAAAAGAAAATATTAGTCGTTTCAATTACACCTTTAAAAACGTACAAAAGAGCAAATCTATCCGGTTTTTTGGCGGAGGATTTAACTCCGCTTCATTTTTAGTAGAAGTAAAACCTCGTCCTTCATTGCTAAACATGAGCGCTAAGCTGGTCTATCCGACCTATCTGAACAGAAAAGCTGAAGAAGTGAGCAACGTGGGCGATTTGTTAATTCCAGAAGGCACCAAAGTTTTTTGGCAATTACGCACAGAGAACAGCAATGAATTGGCTTTTATATTGCAAAATAAAAGCTATAACCTAAAGGTAGAAGATGATTTGGCTAGCTTTAATGCCACATTAACAAAAAACAGTAATTACCGTGTTGTTCCCAAGAACAATTTTGTAACCAATAGTGATTCATTAAATCATCAAATTGCAGTTATTGCAGACCAATTTCCTAGTATAGCCATTACCGAAAAAGCTGATTCTTTAAGTACAAAAACATTATATTTTTCGGGCAATATAGCCGATGATTATGGTTTCTCTTCTCTAAAATTTAAATACGTAATTAAACGAGATGGAAAAACGATAAGCGAGCAAAACAAGCCGATTGCAATCAAAAACAATCAGCTAGAAAACACATTTTTCTATTTATGGAATTTAGCCGCCATCGATATTAAACCCGGACAAATTTTGGAATATTATTTTGAGGTTGCAGATAATGATGGTGTAAATGGTGCAAAACTCAGCCGATCAGAAATAAAAACCTATCAGGCTCCTACCCAACAACAAATCGCAGAGCAATTAGCCGAAGGAAGTGAAGCTTTGAAAAAGAAAATGGAATCCACCATTAAGCTGGCCAATAAAATTGAAAAAGACAGCAAGAAATTAAGCCAAGATTTGTTGGACAAAAAACAGCTTTCTTTTGAAGACAAAAAGCAAATTGAACAACTATTAGACAAACAAAAGCAGCTAGAAGAAGCTGTTAAGGATATTAAAAAACAGAATGAGAAAAACACTTTCCAAAAGGAAGAAAATAATGCCATTGCCGAAACGCTAAAAGAAAAACAAAAACAAATAGATGATTTGTTTAACAACGTGCTCGATGAAAAAACCAAAGAATTGTTGCAGAAACTACAGCAATTAATGGAAATGAATAATAAAGATTTAACCAGAGAAGAATTGTCTAAAATGCAAATGGATAATAAATCTGTAAAAAATGAATTAGATCGCATTTTAGAGTTATATAAACAACTAGAATTTGAGCAAAATCTTCAAAATAAAATAGACAGGTTAGATGAAATGGCGAAGCAGCAAAAATCGCTAAGCGAACAATCTAAAAATAAAAACACACCTATTTCTGATATTAAAAATAAGCAAGATCAGCTCAATAAAGATTTTAAAGATCTTGAAAAGGAAATGGCAAAACTTGCTGAAAAAAATGAAGCATTAGACCGTCCGAATAATTTTAAAAACCCTGAAAAACAAAGCAAAGAAATTAAACAAAAACAGCAACAAAGTAAAGAGCAATTAGATAAAAACGACACCAAAAAAGCTGCCGAAAGCCAGGAAGATGCCGCTGAAGAAATGGAACAGTTGGCTCAAGAAATGAAAGATGACCAACAAGAAGGAGAAGAAGAAGAATCAAAAACGAATGCTGCAGAACTTCGTAGGTTATTAGAAAATTTGCTTAGCACCTCTTTTGAACAAGAAAAAGTGATGTTGGGTTTAAGAAGATTAAGCAACAACGATCCTTCTTATGTAGGTAATGTGCAAAAGCAAAACACGATTAAGGACAATATGAAAACTATTGCAGACAGCTTGTTTTCATTAAGCAAAAGGGTTCCCCAAATACAGAGTACCGTAAATACCGAAGTAGAAAAGATTAATTTCAATATCGCTAAAGCAATAGACCTTTTAGGTGATAGACGTACTGCAGAGGCAAACCGATCGCAACAGTTTGCCATGACTTCTTTAAATAATTTGGCATTGATGTTAAATGAATCTTTAGAGCAAATGCAAAAACCTAAAAAGGGTGGCGGAAAAAGCAAAAAACAAAGCATGCAAGATCTGCAAAAAATGCAAGAGCAGTTAAACCAGAATATGCAGAATGCAAAAGAAAAAATGCAAAAAGAAGGTAATCAAGGTACTGTACCAAAAGGACAAATGAGCCAAGAATTTGCTAAAATGGCACAACAACAGCAAATGATTAGAGAGGCTTTGCAAAAAATAAATAGGGAAGATAATAAAGACGGGAAAGGTGCTTTGGGCAATCTAAATCAGTTGGCACAAGAGATGAAACAAACTGAAATGGATTTGGTGAATAAAAAAATTGCAGAAGAAACCATGAACCGCCAGAAAAATTTGATGACCAAATTATTAGATGCAGATAAAGCACAAAGAGAACAAGATGAGGATTCGAAAAGAGAAAGTAAAGCTGCTAAAGAGTTCCCTCCTTCTTATCAAAAAATGTTAGAGCAGTTTAAAAAGCAACAACAAAGTGAAAGTGAACTGATACAGAAGTTACCCCCTAATTTAAACTATTACTACAAAAACAAGATTGCCGAGTATTTTAAATTGCTAAATTCGCCAAATCGTTAATCGTAATTGCGAGTAAGCGAAGCGACGAGAGATCATTAGCCTAGCTTAATAGATTTCTCTCTGCGTTCGAAGTGACGGATAATTTTTAGAATACACCATGCCAAAAATCAATTTCTTTACCGAAGACATCACCTATACGCTAAAACATAAAACCATTATCAAAAAATGGATTGAGGCTACCATCATTGCCGAAGGATATCAATTAGCGGAACTTAACTTTATTTTATGTTCTGACGGATATTTATTGCGTATAAACCAAGATTTTCTTCAACACGACGATTATACCGACGTCATCACTTTCGACAACTCAGAAGAGCTTAAAACGATCGTGGGCGATATTTTTATCAGCATAGAAAGGATTAAAGAAAATGCAGTTAATTTTAAATCTACCACTTTAGCTGAATTGTGTAGGGTAATTATCCATGGTACGCTTCATTTATTGGGTTATAAGGATAAAACTAAAGCCGCTAAAACGCTAATGACCGAAAAGGAAGATTTCTATTTAGGAAAGCTCGAGTTAATTTAGCTCGATAGTTATCGTCCTTTCGAGCGGCAGCGCAGCTAGAGCTTGTTCCGAATCTTCGGAAAGAAATCTGTTTTTTTTACTGCACAAATAACAAGCAAATTACTAGTACCCTGAGTTCCATTATTAAATGTAGCTTAAAGCATTTAGATATGCTTTTTGTACGATTTGCTAGCATTAACGATGGAAGCGGCATCCTTTTTGGCTTTTTCAGCCAAAAAGATATAGCGGACAGCGTGTCAAAACGCCCAAATCATTATTATTTACAATTTTATTAATAGAACTGAGGTTAGTAGATCTCTCTGCTGTTCCGTCCCCGAGTTGGCACCAAGAAACTAAGGCACAAAAATTACATAAATGAGATAACAAACAATTAAGCCCACAATGGCCGTTATCAAACCTGCCATTCGTTTTTTCTTAATAAAGCAAAGCAAGATTAATCCACTTAGTGAGATGATGATTAGAAATACTGCAGAGATATCGATAATCCAAGCCCAGCCCTTACCAGAATCTCTTCCCTTGTGTAGGTCGTTCATTACTGCAACAACTCCCATTTTTATTTCAGAAAGCTCGTAATTCCCGTTCTCACGGTCTATAAAAGCATCACAAGAATAGGCTGGCCCTTTTAAAGTAAGCGTTATTTCTGTTTCATCAATCCTAAACTCACTTACAGCGCCTTTTACTGCATATTTATTACGAAAGAACTCTACAATCTCTAGCTTCGCAATTTTATTGGTATCAGCACTGTTAACCCATTTAACATTAAGTTGGCCTTTATTTCTAATATTGATTTGTTGATCTCCGCCCAACCAACTCGGATGGTTTAAGGTTAAACCTGTTACCGAAAAGAATAGCACAATGGCAAAACTCACCATAGAAAGGTAAATGTGCAACCATCTGGATACTTTAGCAATATCCTTTTTTGGACTTGAAGATTTTTGAGCTCCTTTCTTCTTTGAAGCTATTGAACTCGGATCGGGGTTATTTTTTACGGAAGTCAAAAGTTACGTTTGAAATTTCTACATTGCCAGCGTTGGTTACCTTTTTAAGCGCTTTTTTCAATTCCATTGGTTGGCGAATAATTTCGTCGGTACCATGCTCCTTTGAACTCTCGATAATAATGGTATATTTTCCTTGAGGAACGTAGGCACCCTTATCATCTTTCCCATCCCATTTTATGGTATACTTACCAGGATTACGTGTTGCTCCGGTTACAGAAGCATAATTATCTTTGTTTTCTTTAAATTTATCTCCATTAATTCTGTACCAGTTTCTCAGATCAGGTACCCACTTGGTTTTATTGTACCACAAAGCTAAATTTCTAACGGCTACTTTGTTTTCATTTTCTACCCAAATTGCAGCAAATGGGCGGTGACTGTTTCCTTCAATTCGCTTTAACTCAAAATCGATTACCAATTCATGTTTCGCATCCCAAGGTTTTTCAGCGCCGTAATTAGGTATTGTATGATGCTCCACAACTGGTAAAACTGAATTAGGAGCTATCAATTTGCTCCATCCTTCGCTCTCTACCCTTTTTCCATCTTTGGTAATGATTAGGTATTCTGCATCAGTTATTGTTGCCGCTAAGGCCTTGCTTTCGGTTAAATTGAGCACGTTAAATGCTGTAGCCAATGCGCCAGCATCCGTAGCGTTTGGCGCAACCACTGTAGCGCTAATGATTCCTTCCACTGGTTTGCCTGTACGTGGATCAATAATATGCGAATACCATTTACCTGCAATGTTTTCTCCTCTGCGGTAGTTTCCGCTTGTAGCTACGGCTTTATTTTCGATTAACAAATGTGCCAAAGGAGCGTCGTTTTCTGCATTAGCTAATGGGTTAGTTACATTCACTGGGTCTTTAACATTTCCTTTAACCACTAAATCTCCACCAATATTTACCACAACGGCAGTTACATTAGCAGTAGCTAATGCCGCGTCAGCTGCGAAATTAATGATATAGCTTTTGGCAAAAGTATTCATAACCAAAGGCGAACTACTTAAACGCGTAGCTGTTCCATTGGCTCTATCTAATTGATAATGTATTTTACCCATAGTAGCAACCGCTTCCTTAATTTCTTTCGTGTTTGGCAACCTTTGATTCTTCGCCGCATCGCTCCATAATTTCCCTGCTACCGCTGCAGAAGCATCTAAGGCCCCATTGCTCTTGGTTTTCCATTGCTCAAACAAACTCAACATATCAAATAATTCAGCCGAAACTTTAACAGGTTTGTTTAAATCTTGTTTCATCCAATGGCTAAACTCACTATTCGCATCATACGCACTAAAAACAGCAGATAATCTATCAATTTCTGCCAGTGCCGCCAGCTCCGCTTTTTCTGCCTGTGCTTCGGTTTCGCTAGTAATTTTAAATTCTAAAGAAGTTCCTAAAACGTTTTCATAATTAGAAACAAACAGCCTTTGCTTCGTCTTGTGGGGTATATCTGTATTTGGTAGCGCACCCATTAGCAAAAAAGCAGAAAGCACGGTGGTAAATATTTTCATGCGTTATTAAGTTTAAATCTAAATAGCTACAAATGTAAATCTAAATTTGTTTTTATTCCCTTTGTGACTCATTTTTTTAGTCAAAGGATTAATCGCACACTTCTTTTGCAGTGTATTTTTGATTTAAACGTATCCTCAGCAGTATTAAGAAACGAAAAAGAAGCAATTGAGCTAACAAGTAGTCGAAGTCGCAATATTTACCCCTCTTTACCTACCCTTTGCGTATCCTATCCCGCTTCTATCTCCTTAAAATAGGATTTTAGTAAGACTCTAGTATATCACCATAGGATAGAGAGCGGATAGGAAGTGAATAGAGGGTAAGGGAAGGGTGAATGAAACCCCTAGGTACCAACCCACACACCAATCGTCATGGTGAGGTTGGTTTTCTACCAACCGTGAGCATCTATTTATGCATCCTTCACAATGTACTGAATAATTATCATTAAGGCAACCAACTGCCCAAAATTACTGTATGCAGGAAAAATACAGCTATTCCTTTAGCCCTAGGCCGACACATTTATCAAGTAAATCGTCCTTTCGAACGAAGTTTTCGTGAGGAGAAATCTATTAAACCAACAGCTATAGATTTCTCACATGCATACAAAAGGACCACACATGATTGACCAACTAATTTGCTTTCAGGTTTAATTATTTTACTCCAATCTAAGTTCTGTTTACCTAAATAAATTTATTTGTGCAGTAAAGCTTTGTTTGTTTTTTTGTATATTAGTAATCAAATCTGTAGCTAAGTAATTGTCTAAATTTCTTTTGGCTAATTTCTAAAAGTCCACCTTAACTCCACGTAAAGTCCACCAAAAGTCTACCTAAAGTGCAGCAACACTATAACCGTCTTACGCCCTTGCCGTATCCTTACGCTATACCAACTAGGTATCAAGCCTAGTATTTGGCAAGGTTTTCCCCTCCTTTCCTTAACCCAACCCTTACCTTTTCTAGGTCTTTAGGGTAATTAAAAGGTAAATAAACACTATAGAACACCTCTAAAAAGGGATAAGTTTGGGTTATTCTGGTACGAGCTTGGTACCTTTCAGTGCATCAGTTTTTGAGCGACAATATTAATTCTATCAATGCTGCACCTTCGCTATTTTTTATAAACAGTAACATGACCAGTTTACTGATGTAATGCCGATGGTTTTAATCGCCTACTACAAACCGCTCCTGTTTGTCGAATAATTACAGGCGTTCGTCGAGAGTTAGCATCTGCTGGTATAATACAGCAATTTACGATGCAACCTTTTGCCTTTTGCGCCGTCTTATATACGAAACCAGCCTGAAACGGGGCGGTTAAAAAAAGAAAATAATTAACAAACAAAAAGATTTTAAAAATATAAAGCATATGAAAAATTCTATCAAATCATTAATCGCAGCAGTAGTAACAATAGTAGTTTTAACAGGTTCGGCAGTAGCAAGCAAAGCAGCAGACGGTGGTGCAGTAACTGTACTTTCTGAAGTTAAAAAAGTAAACAGCATCAATGTTTCTGGAAACGTGAAACTGATATTGGTACAAAGTGCAGACGAGAGCGTAAAAGTTTACGACAGCTACTTCTCTAAAAATGCATTGGTACAACAAAAAGACAGCGAATTGCGCATCAGCTCTTTCAACAAAGAAACTTTAACGGTAGTGGTTTATGTAACCAACCTATCTTCAATCTCTGCATCAAACAATGCATCGGTTAGTACTTTTGGAAAGTTCAGCGTACCTAGTTTAATGGTTGATTTGAAAGATCAGGCAACGGCTAATTTAAACACCAACACCATTAGCCTTTATACCAACCTTGGTGGCCAATCAAACCTTACCTTAACTGGCGAAACTATGGATTACAGTGCGGTATTGGGAAGTATTGCAAAAGTAAACTTGGCAAGCTTTAATGCACAGAATACTGATATCCAAACCAAGAACATCAGCATTGCTAAAGTTGCTGCTCCAGTAAGCATAACAGATTTATACAACCTTTAAAATTCATAATCCATCATAAATTTTAGTTTAGTTTTAGTTTAATAAAAGATGCGGGTGGATGTCCGCATTTTTTTATGCCCTAAATTTTGGTTCTAGAACATCTAATAATTAGGTAATATTTTGCCTCTTTTAAGTCTTGCTTTAAGAGATCATATCATACCAAAATTTTAATCCTTACTTTTGCAGTAATTTTCTTAAACATAATTCGTTAAAAAATACTTTGAGTACATTAATTGCAGCCGAAGGCTTAGGCCATGGATACCATGATGAATGGCTTTTCAAAAATTTAACACTGGGCATTAACCCTGGTCAACGTGTAGCGTTGGTAGGTATAAATGGCGCTGGTAAAAGTACCCTTTTAAAATTATTGGCTGAGCGATTTGCTCCCTTAGAAGGAAAAATCGTGAAAAATAAAGCCGTAAAAATTGGCTTTTTAGATCAAGAACCAAGTTTTCCAGATGGTTATTCTATTAGTGATTTTATCTTTTCTTTAGATAATAAACAGCAACAGCTGATTAAAGAATATGAAGAATTGATTGAAGACCCTAACCCAGACGAGAAAACATTAAACCGTTTATATGAAGAGTTAAGCGAGCACAATGCCTGGGAATACGAGCATGAAATCAAAACGATTTTAAGCAGAATGGGGATTAATCACCTACAGCAAAAAATAGCTACACTTTCTGGTGGCCAGAAAAAACGTTTAGCATTAGCTAAGTTGTTAATCGAAGATCCTGAGATTTATGTATTGGATGAGCCTACCAACCATTTGGATATTGATACGATTGAATGGTTAGAGAAGTTATTAACCTCTGGCAATAAGACCATTCTTTTAGTAACACACGATAGGTACTTTTTAGATAATGTTTGCAACACGATTGTTGAGTTAGATAGAGGGAAAATCTACAACTATAATGGCAATTATGCATTTTTCTTAGAAAAGAAAAGCGAACGCGAAGCTTCAGACGAAAGCACTTTCCAGAAGAACAAAAACCTATTGAAGAAAGAATTAGAATGGATGAGGCGTATGCCAGCTGCTCGTACGGTCAAATCACAGTCTAGGGTTAATGCATTTTATGACCTAGAGGACAAAACTAAGCAACGTTCTGACAATCAAAAAGTTACATTGAATGTTAAAATGGCTCGTCAGGGAAATAAAATTTTAGAATTAAATCATATTGGTCAATCTTTTGATGATAAAAAAATTATTAACGATTTTTCTTATACTTTTAAAAGGGGTGATCGAATTGGCTTAGCGGGAAAAAACGGAACAGGAAAATCAACTTTATTAAATATCATGACAGGATTTTTAAATCCTGAGAGAGGTAAAGTTGATGTGGGAGATACTACAGTTTATGGTTATTACAAACAAGGCGGTTTAGCTTTTGACCCGAAACAAAGGGTAATTGATATTGTAAAATCTGATGCAGAATATATTAAAATGGCAGATGGACAAACCATTTCTGCTTCTGCCCTATTGACACTATTTCTGTTCCCTCCAAAAAAACAACATGGGATGGTAGAGAAATTAAGTGGTGGTGAAAAGAAACGTTTACACCTGATGAAGGTGTTAATGCAAAATCCTAACTTCTTAATTTTAGATGAGCCTACAAATGATTTAGATATTGATACGTTAAATGTATTAGAAGAATTCTTAGAAAACTTCCCTGGTGTATTGATTTTAGTTTCTCACGATAGGTATCTTTTGGATAAAATGAGTGAACAATTATTCATTATGGAAGGCGAAGGAATCGTAAGTATTTATAACGGAAACTATTCTGAATATAGGATTAGTTTAGATATAGCAAAAGACAATCCTGCCCCAAAAAAGGCAGTAATTGAACAGCCAAAAACAACAACAGCTGTAAAGAAGCTATCCTTCAAAGAACAAAAAGAACTAGATGAAATTGAAGAGAAAGTTACAGAAAAGGAAAATGAGATAGCGGATTTAACAAAATCACTAAATACAATAGCTACTTCAGATTATGTAAAAATTCAAGAAGTATCTCAAAAAATTGAACTTTACAATAAAGAATTAGAAGGGATAATGGAGCGTTGGGTTGAACTTTCTGAGAAAACAAATTAATAAATGGAAACCTCAGACATCATTGCAACAATAGGTGTAAGCATATTATTGATCGCTTTCTTTCTACAAAATCTAAAGGTTTTAGAGAGTGAAGGCGTTACTTATAATTTGTTAAATATGATTGGGGCCGCCATTGCTGGGTATGCTTCATTACTTATTTCTTTCATGCCTTTTGTAATTTTGGAAGGCGTTTGGTGTATGGTAGCCCTATTTGGAATAGTAAAAATATATTATAAAAGAGAAAAGTTTCACGTGAAACAAGATTAATCGAAAATGATTTTATTGATTATTTCCAGTTGTTCCACGTGAAACATAAATAAAAATAGATGTTTAAAGAGTACGATGTTATTGTTGTAGGCGCAGGTCATGCTGGTTGCGAAGCCGCCGCCGCCGCCGCTAATCTTGGTTCTTCTGTGTTATTGATTACCATGAATATGGAGACTATAGCACAAATGAGTTGTAACCCGGCTATGGGTGGTGTTGCCAAAGGACAAATTGTGAGAGAGATTGACGCCATGGGTGGCTATTCTGGTATTATTGCAGATAAAACAACCTTGCAATTTAGAATGTTGAATAAATCTAAAGGCCCTGCGATGTGGAGTCCGCGAGCTCAAAATGACAGAAAACGTTTTGCAGAAGAATGGCGGTTGGCTTTAGAAGCAACACCAAATGTAGATTTTTGGCAAGAAATGGTGGGTAGTTTATTGATTAAAAACAATACGGTAATTGGCGTTAAAACTGCGCTTGGCGTAGAGATTTTTGGCAAGTCTGTTGTGCTCACGAATGGTACCTTCTTGAATGGAATTATCCATATTGGAGAAAAGAAATTTGGTGGCGGTAGAACTGGAGAAAAATCTGCAACTGGTTTAACGGAACAATTAACTGAACTCGGCTTTGAAGCTGGCAGGATGAAAACCGGAACACCTCCCCGAGTTGATGGCCGCTCGTTAAATTATAGTTTAATGGAAGAACAATGGGGAGATGAAAATCCGGGCCGTTTTTCTTATACCAATATAGAAAGACCAACTGATCAGCGTTGCTGTTGGATTACTTATACCAACGGAGATGTACACGAAACTTTAAAAGAAGGATTCGAAAAATCACCCATGTTCACTGGTCGGATTAAAGGTTTAGGCCCTAGGTACTGCCCGTCTATCGAAGACAAAATCAATCGTTTTGCCGAACGAGAAAGACATCAAATTTTTGTTGAGCCAGAAGGATGGAACACTTGTGAGATTTATGTAAATGGTTTTTCAACCTCTTTACCTGAAGATGTACAGTATAAAGCATTAACACAAATTCCAGGATTTGAAAATGCCAAGATGTTTCGCCCAGGGTATGCCATAGAGTATGACTATTTTCCACCTACCCAATTGGGATTAACCTTAGAAACTAAATTAATCAGCAATCTATTTTTTGCAGGCCAAATAAATGGCACTACAGGATACGAAGAAGCTGCTAGTCAGGGCTTTATAGCTGGAATTAACGCGCATCAGAAGGTAAAAGATCAGCATGAACTGATAATGAAACGTTCCGAGTCATATATAGGTGTATTGATTGATGATTTGGTAACCAAAGGAACAGAAGAACCTTATCGAATGTTTACTTCTAGAGCAGAACATCGTTTGTTGCTCAGACAAGATAATGCAGATATTAGGCTCTCCCCTATTGCGCATAAATTAGGATTGATTAGCGACGAGCGTTTAGCGATTGTGAATGAAAAAGTAGCTAACTCTGATGCCATTGTTGCCTTCACTAAAAAACAAGGTGTGGATATGGAAAGTGCAAACGAGCTCTTAGAAAGTTTAGGTACAGCAGCGCTCAATCAAAATGTAAAATTATTTAATGTATTAAGCAGACCTCAGGTTGGCATTAACGACATTAGAAAAGTTAGTCCTGCTTTTGATGAACTTTTAAATACATTTGATATTGAAACCGTAGAACAAGCAGAAATTAAAATAAAATACGATAGCTATTTTGAAAAGGAAAATGAGATTGTAAATAAAATGCAAAAAATGGAAGACAAAAATATCAATCCAGATTTTGACTATAATAAATTACTTTCTTTATCAAAAGAGGCAAGAGAAAAATTATTGAAAATAAAACCGAGAACTTTAGGGCAAGCTTCCAGGATTTCTGGCGTTTCTCCTTCAGATATCTCAGTTTTAATGGTTCATATTACCAAATAATTTATATTTTTCTGATTATCAATTGATTAACCCACTTAAAAAACAGGCTTATTTTTAAGCGTTTTAAGAGCTTATTTCAATTTTTTAATCATACTAATTAGAAAAGACGTTAGATTAATTATATCGCAGCTAAATGTATAAAAACGCAAACCTTAAAAATAGCAAGTTTTTTTTCCTGTCAATTTTAATTATTGGTCTAATTTACGGCTGTGCGAGTATGCGTGCTCCAGAAGGCGGACCAAAAGACACCACGCCTCCCAAGGTTTTAAAAATGGAGCCCAAAAATTTAACCACCAATTTTAAGGCAGAAAAAATTGAAATAGAATTTGACGAGTATTTCAATTTACAAAATGAATTTAAGGAATTTTCTATTTCTCCAGAATTAGACAAGGCTCCTACATTGAAAAAGAAAAAAAGAACATTAGAGATTACTTTTACTGATAGCTTAGAAAAAAATACAACGTATACCCTAAACTTTGGGAATATGATTGTTGATGTAAATGAATCCAATGCACTTAAAAATTTCACCTATGCTTTTTCAACAGGTCTAAAATTAGACTCATTAAGTATTAGTGGTAAAGTAACCAATACCTTAACCGGTAAACCCGAATTAGATGCGGTAGTTTTTATTTTACCATTAAATAGGGATACGCTTTTTGGAAAGAAAAAACCATCAATATTTACCTCTACAGATAGTAGCGGAAATTATAGATTAAACAATTTGAAAAAAGATACCTATAAAATCTATGCGATAAAAGAAAATGCAGGTGGTGATAAAATCTATCAACAAGCTACAGATCAAGTTGGTTTTAATAGAGATTCTATTGTTTTAGATAGCAATATCACCGATCTCAACATTGGCATATTTAAGGAAGTTGCCACCAATTTTAGAATATTAGACAGAAAGTTCAATGCTGATGGTAGTATTTCAATGATTTTTAATCAAAAATTGATTAAACCAGAATTAACAATTCTAGATGCAAAAGCGATAGATGATACCAAAATTACCCGATTTACGAAAACGAATGACAGTGTAAAATTATGGTTAAAAGACTTAAGTTTTGATTCAGTTAGGGTAGCCATTAAAAGCAATGGAGAGGCTTTAGATACACTGACTTTTAATAGAGATAAAAGAGATAAATACACTAGAGTGCTCACTTTTACAGATAATACAGAACAAGGCACTACCATTAACCCCTACCAACCTTATCAATTACTTTTCAATTTCCCAGTAGATAAAGCAGATTTAACAAAAATTAAATTCTTGGAAGATTCTATTCCTAGAACTACTTTTAACATAGAAAAAGACAGTACTGATAGGCTAACTTACCTGTTAAAGTATCCATGGAAAAAAAATAAACCTTATCAAATAACCTTTGGCGAGGGTGCTTTTACTGAAATATTTGGTTCAACAAATAAAGAAATAAAAAAAATATTAAAAACAGCTAGTGGAGATGATTACGGTATATTTAAATTAAGGGTACAAGTTCCAGAACCTAATAAAAGTTATGTAGTAGAAATTCTTAATGACAAAAAGGTAGTTATAGTAAGTGATGTAGTTACGGCAGATCGCTTATTAAGTTATCCTAATTTCAAAACCGGAACATTCTCTGTTCGTGTGGTTTATGATACCAATAAAAATGGAAAATGGGATACTGGTAGTTTGAAAGATAAGAGTCAGCCAGAAAAAATATGGTACGAACTAAAAGAATTCCCTATTAAACCTAACTGGGAAGTGGAGAATAGTCTTACTATACCGAAAGAATTATAATTATCTAAACCAATCTGAATACATGATATAATTGTCAGGTAATTTATTTAATAAAGCCCGTTGCTCATTAGTAATGGGCTTTATTTTTTTTGCTGGTGTACCTGCATATAAGTAACCTGTTTCGCAAATGGTATTTTCTAATACCACCGAACCTGCAGCAATAATACAATATTCTTCGATAATGGCATTATCCATTACAATGGCCCCCATACCTATCAATACATGATCTTTTACTTCACAACCATGTACAATTGCATTATGGCCAACAGATACGCGATTACCAATATAGGTTGCTGCTTTTAAATAAGTTGCATGTATTACAGCACCATCTTGTATATTGCTATCATTACCAATGGTGATGCTATTTACATCGCCCCTAATCACAGCGTTAAACCAAACCGAACAATTATTGCCCATTACTACATCGCCTACTATAGTGGCATTGGGTGCAATAAAACAATTTTCTCCCCATTTAGGGTGTATATCTTTAACTGGTAATATAATACCCCTAGCCCCCGAAGGGGGATTTGAGTTTGTTTCGTTAATATCTCGATGCATAAGTTCTAAATTTATTAAAGTCCCCTTTGGGGATTTAAGGAATTAAATAATTGTATCAACTAATTCTTTTGCATGCTTTGGGTAATCTGTTGTAAAGTGTAATCCCCTGCTCTCTTTCCTGGCTTTAGCAGATTTAATTACCATATAGGCAACTTGAATTACATTTCTGAGCTCACATAATTTAACAGATACTTTGTTCTTTTTATAAAAATCTTCTGTCTCTTCATACAATAAAAACAACCTTCGCATTGCTCTATCCAATCTAAAATCAGATCGCACAATACCTACATAATCACTCATTATTTTTTGCGTTTCGCGTAGGTTATGGGTTACCAAAATATCTTCGTTAGATTGGGTAACACCTTGGTCATCCCATTCAGGAATTTCAGTTGGTATGGTATTATTTTGATAACTTTCTAATGCTGATAAATAAATGCGATGTGCAAAAACAGTGGCTTCCAATAAAGAATTTGATGCCAACCTATTGGCACCGTGTAAACCGGTAGAAGAAACTTCGCCGCAAGCATATAAATTATTAATGGATGACTTTCCAAATTCATCCACCAAAATACCTCCACACATGTAATGCGAAGCAGGTGTAACTGGTATAAAATCTTTAGTCATATCAATTCCTATTGACAGACATTTAGCATAAATATTAGGAAAGTGAGTTAAAATATCAGCCTTTTTTCTCATCGTAATATCTAGGTAAACAAAATCATCACCAGATTTTTTCATTTCATTATCTACAGCACGAGCTACAATATCGCGTGGTGCTAAAGAGCCACGTTCATCATATTCGTACATAAATTCATCACCATTTTTTCTTCTTAATACCCCTCCAAAACCTCTAACTGCTTCAGATATTAGAAATGATGGATACTCCCCAGGGTTATATAAAGCGGTTGGATGAAACTGGATAAACTCCATATTTCTAATTTTTCCTTTCGCACGATATACCATTGCCATTCCATCGCCTGTGGCAATAACCGGATTGGTAGTGTTAGCATACACATGCCCAGCACCTCCGCTTGCCATTACAGTAACACTTGCCAAGATCTTTTCCACATCGTTAAGCTCTGTGTTAAAGGCATATATCCCATAACAGTTGATATCTTCGGTACGCTTATCCACATGTTTACCCAAGTGATGTTGAGTAATTAACTCTAAGCAGAAGTAGTGTGTTAATATCTCTATGTTATCATTTTCATGAATCTGCTTCAATAAAACGCTTTCAATTTCATATCCTGTTACATCTTTATAGTGTAAAACTCGATGTTCTGAATGACCTCCTTCTTTAGCTAAATCGAAAACTCCAGCAGTGTTCTTATCAAAGTTAATTCCGTAGTCTATAATCTCTTGTATTCTTTCGGGGCCTTCTTTTACTACAATTTCAACAATTTTTTCATCACATAATCCATCACCAGCAATGAGCGTATCTTCAATATGTTTCTCAAAAGAATCAGACTTATCCACAACAACGGCTACACCACCTTGGGCATATTTGGTATTGGATTCGTCTTCGTTAGATTTGGTAACAATTAACACTTTACCATGTTGGGCAGCCTTTAAAGCAAAACTAAGGCCTGCTATGCCCGATCCTATAACTAAAAAATCAACTTTTCTCATTAAAACTAACGTAAATCACACAATTGTTAACAACATCGTAAATAGTGTGAATAGAATGTATAAATAAAACCAACAACTATTTTAGAATGTTTAAAGCTAAGTTAAAATGGCAATTTGACACAATCTTTTAATTTATTTTTAAGCAACTTTGTATAGTTTATTAACTTTTTACTCCACTACTAACAATACACATTTTGGTATTGGTAAGTTTATAGGTAAAATAGTATAACGTTGTAAATCAGTAGAAGTTTAAAATAAAAACATATGCTAAATGTTGGTAACTATGTGATAACTCATTTTCTACCATTAAAATTAAGAACTTGTCCACAATACCAACACCTTAATAAACAATAAGATTCTTTATATTTTAAAATAATTATAATTTATTGTACTGTTGAAACGGAGTATCTTTACAAAAGTTTCGAAGACGAATAAAAGAAAGCGATGATGAACATGGATGTTTTAGAAGAATTAAATAAAAAAGGTTTTGTAGAAGAACACATCGATCCTACACTAGATCTTTTTGAAGAAATTGAAAAATTAAAGCAGCAAAAAAATGCAGTGATTTTAGCTCACTATTATCAAGAACCTGATATACAGGATATTGCTGATTACATTGGAGATAGTTTAGGTTTATCTCAAGAAGCTGCAAAAACAGATGCAGATATTATTGTGTTTGCTGGTGTACATTTTATGGCAGAAACTGCTAAGATTTTATCTCCAAATAAAACAGTTTTGCTGCCTGATGTGAAAGCTGGTTGCTCTTTGGCTGATAGTTGTCCACCTCACTTGTTTAAAAAGTTTAAGGAAAAATATCCAGATCATTTGGTGATCACTTATGTGAATTGCACAGCAGAATTAAAAGCATTGAGTGATATTGTTTGTACATCAACAAATGCGGTACAAATTGTGGAAAGTTTACCAAAAGATCAAAAAATAATCTTCGGACCAGATAAAAACTTAGGTGCTTGGGTAGCAAAAAAAACGGGTAGAGATTTAGTATTGTGGAATGGAGCTTGTATGGTACATGAAATTTTTTCTAGAGAGAAAATTACCAAATTAAAAGAACGCCATCCAGCTGCTAAATTTATTGCACACCCAGAATGTGAAGAAGCTGTTTTAGCAATGGCTGATTATATTGGAAGTACAACAGGATTGTTAAAATATGCCATCAATAACGATGCGCAAGAATTTATAGTAGCTACCGAAAGTGGAATTATCCACCAAATGGAAAAAGCTTGTCCAACTAAAACATTTATTCCGGCACCGCCAAATAATAGTTGTGCTTGTAACGATTGTCCTTACATGAAAAGAAACACCTTAGAGAAATTATATCTGTGTTTAAAAAATGGTTTGCCTGAAGTTACCGTACCAGAAAATATTATTGTAGCCGCTCGTAAACCGATAGAAAGAATGTTAGCAATATCCGCTAGTTTAGGATTATAATTTTTTTAAATGATTAATAATAAATTACTTATAAAAATTTTAGCTTATATTTTATTAACAAGTAGTGTAGTTTCATGTACTTCTATAAAAGAGCTTAATTATACAGTAAGCGAAAAAAAACATGAACCTGAAAAATTAATTAAGGATGTTGATTTTACTTACCAATTGTTAAAAGATGGTCATCCTGGTTTGTATTGGTACATTAAAAAAGAAGAGTTAGATTATAAATTTGATAGTTTAAAAACCACTTTAACAAACCCTTTAACCACTAAAGAATTTTTTAAAAAGTTAGCACCAATAGTAGCCCAAGTTAAATGTGGGCATACTAAAATGTTGTTGGTAACTAAAAAACTAAATAAAAAGGAACAAGATTCTATTAAAAAGTTAGGTGTTAAACCTATCAATCAATTCAGTTATAAAGTGGTTAACAACAAACTTTATGTTGGTAGCTTTAACTCATCAATAACAGCTGTAAAAAAAGGAAATGAAATTGTTGCCATAAACGAGATTCCATCTCAAGATATTATAAATCACATCAAACAAAATATTGCTTCAGATGGCTATAATCAAACCTTTAAAAGTGCTTCTATAAATAGATCTTTTACCAGTTTTTATACCACATTTTATGATAATATAGATCTTGTTAATTTTAAAATTAAAAATGAAAAGGATTCTATAATTGAGCTTAAGCTAAATACCTATAAAAAAACTATTGTAAAAGATAGCATAGCCATAAAGAAAAAGACAAAAGAGGAAAAAGCTACAGAAAATAAAATTGCGAAGGCAAAGCAAAAGTTAAATTACAAAGGATATGATGAACTTAAAAATCCGATATTGGATTTAAAGTTTTTAGAAAAAGATAGTAGTGTAGCTTATTTAAAAGTTAAAAGTTTTTCTTTCCCCTATGCTAACTTCGAAAGATTTTTTAAAGAAAGTTTTATTGCTTTAAAAAAGGGAGAAACTAAAGATTTGATATTAGATTTAAGAGATAATGGAGGTGGTTCTTTAAAAGCTTGTAGAGATTTATTTTCTTATCTGGTAGCTAAAGATTTCGTATACCTACAACAGACCGAAGTAGATCGTAAATTTAACCCCTACAGTTATGGAAAAGGTTTTATAAATGGTTATAAATCATTTTCATTTAACTTGTTTTCTTCTGTAATTTTAAAAGGAGAGAAAAATGGAAAATATAAAGTAAACTACAAGGGAATTAAGCCATTACCTGCAAATGCAAATCATTTTAATGGCAAGGTTTATGTGCTTATTAATGGTTACAGCTTCTCGGCAGCAGCATTATTGGCAGCAAATTTACAAGGAATAAAAAGAGCTACTTTTGTTGGTCAAGAAACTGGTGGTGGTTACAATGGTTGTGTTGCTGGTAGAATACCTGTAATTGACTTACCTAATTCTAAGTTAAAATTAAGGATGGGTTTATATCAAATTTTACCAAATACACATACAGATCAAATTGGGCGAGGTATTTTTCCTGATGTAGAAATTACAACTACAATTGAAGACATAGTTGCGGGTAAAGACAATGAGTTAGATTGGGTTTTAAAAGAGATTAAAAAGAAAGTATAATGTTTGAAAATAAAGAACGTACAGCAATATCAGAATTAGGAGAATTTGGGTTGATTAAACACCTAACTACTAATTTTAAAATACAGCACGAAAGTAGTATTAAGGGCATTGGAGATGATGCTGCAGTGTTAGAATCTAAAGATAAACAAATACTAATTTCTACTGATCTATTGTTAGAAGGAATTCATTTTGATTTGGCATATGTACCTTTGATGCACTTAGGCTACAAAGCAGTACAGGTTAATTTGAGTGATATTTATGCCATGAATGGTATTGCAACTCAAATTACGGTTTCAATAGGTTTATCTAGTAAGTTTCCTTTAGAAGCTGTTGAAGAAATTTACAAAGGAATTGAGTTGGCTTGCAATAAATTTAATATAGATTTAATTGGTGGCGATACCTCTTCTAGTAAACAAGGATTAGTAATTTCTGTAACCAGTATTGGTTATGCAGCTGCAGAAGAAGTTTGTTATAGAAATGGTGCAGAAGAGGGCGATTTATTATGTGTTTCTGGAGATTTAGGAGGTGCTTATGTTGGTCTGCAAATTTTAGAAAGAGAGAAACAGATTTTCTTAGAAAATCCACAATTACAACCAGATTTAGAGGGTAAAGATTATATAATTGAACGTCAGTTAAAACCTGAGGGAAGAAGAGATATTGTAGATTTATTGGCCCAAATGAAGATTAAACCTACATCGATGATTGATGTTTCTGATGGCTTGGCTTCTGAAATTTTACATATCTGTACACAATCTGAAAAAGGCTGTACTTTGTACGAAGAGAAAATTCCTATCGACCCGATGACTTATGAAACAGCACGTGAACTTGGTTTAGACCCTACAGTTTGTGCCTTAAACGGTGGTGAAGATTACGAGTTGTTGTTTACCATTAAACAAAGTGATTATGCTAAGCTTAAAAATGATGTTGATATCAGTATCATTGGTCACATTACGGATAAAAATGCTGGCTGTAACATGATTTCGAAATCTAATGTTTCGCATGAATTGAAAGCACAAGGTTGGAATGCTTTTAAGGGGTAATTTGATTTGTCATGCAGAGCGAAGCGTTGGATCTCAAAATTAACTACAATAGAGATTCTTCGCTATGCTCACAATGACAAAAATTTTAAACTTATGAAATCAATCTATCTTTTTTTCTTTCTAATTTCAGCTTCAATAAATTCTTTCGCACAAGAAAAAGTATCATTAAAAAAATTCGATGAAATAGCTTTGGTTAATGAGATAGCTTTTTTCGATTCTAAGTTTGATCAACCCCGTTTTAGTTGTGGTTTTCTTGTAAAATATGGCAAAGATACACTGGCGATTACTGCAAAACATTTACTGAATGTGATTAAATCTGAGCAAATGAAAGCCGTATCTTTTGAAAACAATATCAAATCTTGGAACTTATACCCTTTGACAAAAAAGACGGAATTGGTAATTACGGATAAGTTACTGAATGAGGATAAGGGAGAATTATTAAAGAATAAATCCACTTATGTAAATGATTTATTGGTATTTTCTATAAAAGAAAACCGCTCTAAAGTGAAACCACTAGAAATAAGAACTGCTCCCCTTGTTCCTGGAGAAAAACTATATGCTATTGGTTGGACGCGTAAAATGGAAAGTGGCGAACAAAGGGTTTATGAATTCGAATTTTATAAAATAATGGGTAATCGTATTTTACTAAAAGATGTGGTTGTGCCAGAATTGTTTGGTGGTTTAAGTGGAGCGCCCGTGGTGGATGAAAATGGAAAATTGGTTGGCATTGTATCTGGTTCAACTACAGATCCGGATACTAAGCAAAGGTATTTCTCTCCTTATTATCTAACTGAACTAAAATCATTTATAGGAAAATAAGAGGGCACAAAATTTAACTGGCATAGCGAACCTTTAAATTTAACCACAAAAATAGATAAGGATTATAAAATATTCCGAAATGTAAGAAGGTTTTTTAAGTTCCATTTAGGTGATGATTTTCATTTTAATAGGCCTTTTATAGCCTGGATGAAAGCAAATATTGGAAAAACATTAAAAGATGCTATAGAACAGTTTAAACAAGCAAAAATAGCATGAAAAAGATCATATTTCTCTTATTTTGTTCATTTACTTTCATTGGTTTTTGTTTTGCACAAGAGCAATTAGTTTTAGGTAAGACTTATAAGATCCAATCAAAAATATTAAAAGAAGATAGAAAGCTAAATATTTACACACCAGATGGATATCATCCAGATTCTAGCAAAACATATCCAGTAATCTATTTATTAGATGGTTCTGCAAACGAAGATTTTGTTCACATTGTGGGCATTGTTCAATTTTTGACCATGATAGA
>Ga0247805_1000017_pt1 | contig 251113 bp, 228 predicted proteins | sample UWRJL044104R1_FD_180930 | JGI IMG/M metagenome (GOLD analysis project Ga0247805, IMG submission 180930) | Plant litter microbial communities from Arlington Agricultural Research Station in Wisconsin, United States - UWRJ-L044-104R-1 | ecosystem: Environmental > Terrestrial > Plant litter >... | reverse complement strand
AAGGAAAGATGACTTTGCTGAACGGAAACCAGACAATGGTTTTGATGACGGCATTTTTGTTGGAACAATGGAAAAAACAAGGAAAGATCAACGGAAAACAGTTTGTTGGTTCAACAATAGTTTCTACTCCAATGATGCTTGCTCTGGCAGACGGTTACGGAGTTGAGTGCAAAGTTGGCTTGACCGGATTCAAATGGATTGCAAAAATGATCAAGGATTTTCCTGAATTGCAATTTATTGGCGGTGGCGAAGAAAGCTTCGGGTTTATGGTTGGCGATGCTGTTCGCGACAAGGATGCCGTTGCCGCTACATTATTGATTTGTGAAGTTGCGGCTCAGGCAAAAGCCAATGGAAGCTCTGTTTATAAAGAGCTACAAAATCTTTATGTTGATTTTGGATTTTATAAAGAATATTTGGTTTCCTTGACCAAAAAAGGCATAGAAGGTTTGGCAGAAATCAATCAGATGATGGTGGATTTACGTTCCAATCCTTTGAAAGAAATCGCTGGAGAACGTGTAGTGATGGTTGAAGATTATAAGAATTCAACTGCGAGAAACCTTTTTACAGGTGAAACAGAAACAATGAGCATTCCAAAATCGGATGTCTTGATTTATTACACCGAAGATGGTTCTAAAATTGCTGCAAGACCAAGCGGAACCGAGCCAAAAATAAAATTCTATGTGAGTGTGAATGCCCCACTTGATAATGTTGCAAATGCCAATCAAGTTGAAGCGCAATTGGACTCAAAAATTAAAAATATAATTTCCGATCTAGGAGTAAAATAATGGACGAGAATATAAAGAAGATCATTCCTTTTGCAAGAAAGTACAAGGCACACGTTGTTTGGAATATAATCCATAACGTGCTTTATGCTCTATTTGGTACAATCGGAATGGTTATGATTTTTCCAGTACTGAAAGTACTTTTTGGCAACGAGGAAAAAGTAACCAGATTGCCTGATTACAATGGTATTACCCATATAGATGATTATCTGAACGATACGCTTTTCTATTATGTGAATTACTTTTCAGAATTACACGGGCCTGATTATGCCTTATTGCTGACTGTTTCATTGGTCGTAATCACTTTTTTATTCAAGAATCTATTCGGCTATTTGGGACTTCAGCATCTGACAAAAGTAAAAACCGGAGTTCTTCGTGATCTACGCGAAAAAATGTTCAAGAAAATCATCGAACTCCCTGTTCCTTATTATTCAGAAAAGCGCAAAGGCGATGTGATGGCACGTATGCTGGGCGACGTGAACGAAGTCCAGAATTCCTTTTTTATGGTTTTGGAACTTATCGTAAAAGAGCCTTTGACCATCCTGTTTTCATTGATTGCAATGATCAATATCAGCTGGAAGCTTACTTTATTCGTTTTTGTCTTTATTCCAATTTCCGGGTTCATCATTTCTAAAATAGGAAAATCCTTAAAAGGAAAATCTGCCCGGGCACAACAAGAAAATGGATTCCTGATTTCTGTTGTAGAAGAAACGCTGACAGGTTTGAAAGTGATAAAAGGATACAATGCGGAAAATTTCTTTTCTGCCACTTTCAATGGTTCCATCAACAGGCTATACAAACTCTCAAACAGCATCGGAAAGAAAAATAATCTTGCCTCTCCAATGTCAGAGTTTCTTGGCATTGTAGTAATTTCCATCTTGCTTTTTTATGGAGGTAATCTGGTCTTGGTGGATAAATCTTTGGACGGCTCCTTGTTTATCGCCTACATTGGTCTAGCCTACAACATCCTGACTCCTGCAAAAGCAATCTCAAAAGCATCTTACCAGGTTAAAAATGGCTTGGCTGCAGCCGAAAGGGTTTTTGAAGTTTTAGAAGTCGAAAATACCATTCAAGATAAAATTGATGCTGTTGAATTGCAGGACTTCAAAAATGAGATCCACTTGAAAAATATTAATTTTTCTTATGGAGAAGAACCCGTTTTAAAGAATTTTTCATTGACAATTCCTAAAGGAAAAACAGTTGCCCTGGTGGGACAATCCGGAAGTGGAAAAAGTACGATTGCTAACCTCCTGACCCGTTTTTACGATGTAAACAATGGCGAAATCTTGATAGACAATCATAATATCAAAGATGTTACTATGAAATCGCTGCGTGATTTGACTGGTTTGGTGACGCAGGACAGCATTATGTTCAACGGAACCATCAAGGATAATATCCGATTGGGTAATCTTGAAGCGACGGATGAAGAAGTTATCAATGCCTTGAAAATTGCCAATGCCTATGAATTTGTAAAAGATTTGCCTGAAGGAATTGATACCAACATCGGCGACAGTGGAAACAAAATTTCTGGTGGACAGAAGCAGCGCCTTTCCATTGCAAGAGCCGTTTTGAAAAACCCTCCAATTATGATTCTGGACGAAGCAACTTCTGCATTGGATACCGAAAGCGAAAGATTGGTTCAGGATGCTTTGGAAAACATGATGCAGAACAGGACTTCAGTTGTAATTGCCCACCGCCTTTCAACCATTCAGAAAGCAGATAAGATTGTCGTAATGCAAAAAGGCGAAATTGTAGAACAAGGAACTCACGACGAACTTCTTGCCAAAAAAGGAACTTATTCCAAATTGGTAATGATGCAGAGTTTTGAATCCTAAAAATCAAATTATATGAAAAGGGAATATTTCGGAATGCTATTTTTAATCCTGTCGGTAGTCCTGATTCTTTTAGTACAATACATTTTTGGAGAAGCCGAAGTAATGGATAAATTGAGTAAATTTATTGTCATTTGGATATTGATTGCTTTTTATGCCGGTCAATATTCGATGAAGTTTCCAAAAAAATTTTAAATGTTTATACACGACAAGAACATCAAGCTTCCAGAAGACCCGGACACCATAGTCTGGAAATACTTGGACTTGTCTAAATTTGTCGATTTATTGCTTTACAGGAAATTGTTCATGTCGCGTTCGGACAAGTTTGAAGACCAATACGAAGGTACTTTCAGCGAACCGACTTTCGAGGAAATCAAGAAACTTTCCATTGACAATCCTGGTTTCTTGGAATATTACAAGACCCATCGCAAAAATGTAGTCATCAGCAGCTGGCACATCAATGAATATGAATCGTTTGCAATGTGGCAGATCTTCACCCAAAAAAGCGAAGGTTTGGCGATTCAATCTACTTTGGGCAGGATACAAAAAGCTTTAGATGCGGATGCTGACTATGAACAACATATTGGCGAGGTAAACTACATCGACTACAAGAAAGAATACATCCCTTTCGAAAACACCTTTTTCCCATTTCTTTTCAAACGCAAAAGCTTTCAATATGAAAGAGAAATCAGGATCATTTCTGACCTTACTTCTTTTAATTTGGAAATAGATAATGGCTTAAAAATAGATGTTGACATCTGCAACCTTATTGAAAAGATCTATATCCATCCCAAATCTGAAAACTGGTATAAAAAGCTTGTCATTGATTTGGTAGAGCGACTTGGCTTCGACTTCACGATTGAAAAGTCCGACTTGGAAAGCGACATATTGATTTGATTTCCCTGATAAAATCATTGCTTTCCACACATTAAATTTTCTTAAAGAAATATTAAAAATAACTTTAATTATTTTGTTTGTGATTTAAAAAATACTATACATTTGCATAGTTATTTTTAAACAGTCTAAATAAAGTGAAACAGATCCTACTTGTTACCTTTGTATCCCTTTTGGGAATAAACGCATTTGCTCAAACTCCTGAGCAGCTAGATGAAAAGGAAAAATTAAAAGCCGAGATCAAGAAAGAATTAAAGGAGGAGCTGAAGTCTGAAGTAAAAAAAGAAATAGCTGAAGAGAACAAGTCTTTGTTCAATTGGAGCAAATTCAGCTTAAGGGGTTACGGCGTCGTGAATTATTACAACTACAAGTACGACACCGATGTCAATTTGAAGGACAAATTTGATGCCGAAAGATTGAATATGTACCTGGAATATAAATTCAATGATTGGATCAACTTCAAATCGGAAATTGAATTTGAGCACGGTGGAACAGGTTCAACACTTGAATTAGATACCCAGGAAGAATTCGGAGAATACGAACAGGAAATCGAAGCGGGTGGAGAAGTAAAAATCGAACAAATCCACATCAATTTTGCCATCAATCCTGCTTTGAACATTAGGGTTGGACGTATGAAAGTCTATTTTGGACTCGCTCAAAACCTGGATGGCCCAACTAGATATTTCACTACTCACAGGCAGGAAATGGAAAATGAAATCCTTCCTCTGGGCTGGTACGAGAACGGAATTGAATTTCACGGAACTTTCGCCAAAAACAAATTAAGTTATCATTTTTCTATCACAAACGGCCTGGATGCTTCTGGATTCAGTTCGAGAGGATGGATTAAAGATGGGTACCAGCAACGTTTTGAAATGTCAACTGGTGAAGCTTTAGCTTTTATGGGACGACTGGATTATAAATTTGGAACACATAAGGATACGTACTTCGGAATTGCGGGATACATTGGTGATGCTGCCGCAAATCGACCGAAAAATGATATGAAAGAATCAGCTTACGTGAGCATTTTTGAAGCACACGTGACCTATAACGAAAACCACTTGCGTTTCAACTCTATCTTTCTTTACGGAAACATCGAAAACTCAGATATCGTTACGGCCAAGAATGCGAATCTATCAAACAATCTGGGTGTAAAAAGAACTGCAGTTGGAAAAAATGCTCTGGGTTATTCAGCAGAAGCGGGTTATGAAATCCTGCATTTGATCAAGCAGGACAGCAAACAGATGCTTTATCCTTTCATGCGATACGACTATTATGATACGATGTATGATGTGGAAGGAACCGTTGTGGACAAGCCTCGTTGGGAAAGAAGTGCCATCACGGGAGGTTTCAACTGGTTTGTCCATCCGCAAATTGTATTGAAATTACAATATCAAAACCGACGATTGGGCTCTGAAAACTATAATCCGACAACCCTTTTGTACACCGGCGAAAAACAACAAGAAAATACCTTTTCAACAGGAATTGGATTCACATTTTAATAATCACAACAACCTTAAATAATTAATCAATATGAAAAAAAGAATATTTAGCTTAGGACTGGTTACCTTGTCAGGATTTGCATTTGTAAGTTGCAGCAACAACGACGATTCTGTAACAGCTGACCCGAACGCAGCACTTTATACAGAAGTACTTACCGACTTGTCAACGGATGTAATCACTAAAACTTACGAAGATTTAAACACCAAGGCTATTGCTTTAAAAACGACTGCAAATGCTTTGACTATCGGAGATGAAACTGCTTTGACTGCAATAAAAGAAGCGTGGAAGGCAACTCGTGCTCCTTGGGAACAATCAGAGGGATTCTTATATGGTCCAGTTGATACGGAAGGGATTGATCCATCAATGGATACTTGGCCGGTGGATGTGAATGCGATGAATGCCATCCTGAACAGCAACAATCCGATTACCACTACGGTTATCGAGGCAAATGTTGAAGCACGTGGTTTTCACTTGATTGAATATCTGGTTTGGGGAATCAACGGCAACAAACCGGCTTCAGCCTTAACAGCCAGAGAAATCGAGTACCTCAAAGCAGCTGCTCAAGATTTGCAAAACAATACGCAGGCACTTTATGACGGATGGAAGACATCTGGCGGCAATTATGGTGCCTATTTTATCAATCCGACTCAACAAGGTTCTCCTTACAACTCTCAAAAAGATGCCCTGGAAGAAATCATCGATGGCTTGATCACGATTACAGACGAAGTTGCGGCAGGAAAAATCCAAACGCCACTTGACGAAGGAGTTTCTACCGAAGAATCTCGTTTCAGCAACAACTCAAAAACAGATTTCGCCAACAATATGAGGAGCGTGAGAAACATTTATCTTGGCGATTTTAACGGAACAGACAATAAAGGCCTTACTGATATTGTTGCCCTTTCAAATGCTACCTTGGATGCGAAAATAAAAGCTAAAATCGAAGCAGCGATTCAGGCAATTGAAGCTATTCCAGGAACTTTTACAAATGCTGTCACAAGCAACAGACCGGCAGTTGAAAATGCGAAAGCAAAAGTTACCGAATTGCAATTGTTGATTCAAAACGAGCTTAAAAGCTACATAGCCAATAATTAATTTCAGTTTAAGAAATCCCACAAAAAGAATGTCTATATAGTTGGACATTCTTTTTGCTTTCAACTATTTCGTGATGCGTAAAAAATCATTCCTCTTATTATGCCTCGGATTGTCTTTTGCTTCTTGTGAAAGTGAAGATGATTCCTATGCTGACATCGATTTGTCCGAACGATTATATGCCGGTGGCGAAACCACGATTTTCTCTGCCACAAGTATTTCCTACAGAACTCCGGCTCCTAACCTTTCCGCTTCAGATTTGGCAACACACCTTATAGGCGATACCCGATTTGAAGATACTTTTGTTACTGCTCCAGCAGAAATAAATTCAGGTTTGGGACCAATTTTCAACAACAGTTCTTGCATTTCCTGTCATCCAAATGACGGAAGACCCGGCTTTCCGAATAATTTGCGGTCCAGGAGCGGATTGCTTATCAGAGCCAGTATCGCAGGAAGTGATGAACATCTAGGTCCTAATCCTGTACCGGGTTTTGGTTTGCAAATACAAAATCAGGCGCTTTTCGGATACAATCCCGAAGCCAATTATCAGGTTTCATTTTCAGAAGTTACGGAAACATTCGATGACGGAACGGTTGTGGTATTGAAGAAACCAACATTTTCCTTGCTTGATTCCTATATAAATTTGCCCACCGGAATAATGCTTTCGCCAAGAATTGGAACACCTGTTTTTGGTCTTGGCTTGTTGGAAGAAATCCCAGAAGCTACAATTCTATCCCATCAAGATCTGAATGACAGCAACGGCGACGGCATTTCAGGCAAGGCAAATTACGTTTGGAATCCTGAAACCGAAAGAACAGAATTGGGCAGATTCGGATGGAAAGCCAACACGAGTACTATCAGAGTGCAATGTGCCTCTGCTTATGTTGAAGACATGGGAATTACTAATTTTATTTTCAAGAATGAAACCGGACACAATCAATTCAACGGGCAAGATGGATTGGATGACGACCCTGAGCTTATCGAAGATACCTTGAAGCAAGTCGTGTTGTATTGTCAAACTTTGGGTGTTCCTGCCCCGAGAAACCTTGAAAAACAGGCTGTAAGAAATGGTGCCAAGATTTTTGAAGAGATTGCTTGTGCAAAATGCCATATCCCGAAACACGTGACAGGAAACAGCTCGATTTCTGCCTTGTCCAATCAGACCATCTTTCCTTATACCGATTTGCTTTTACACGATATGGGTGAAGGCTTGTCCGACGGAAGACCTGATTTTCTAGCTGGCAGTAGCGAATGGAAAACCAGACCGTTGTGGGGAATCGGTCTTACCTTTTTAATCAATGGCCATACTGATTTCTTGCACGACGGAAGGGCAAAATCCATCGAAGAAGCAATCTTGTGGCACGGAGGTGAAGCTTTGAATGCAAAGAAGAAATACAAGAAACTCACCAGGAATCAGCGAAATGATTTGTTAGAATTCATCAATTCTTTATAATGGCTACAATTCAGCAAGGTTTTTCTACAGGATTGAGTCAATTTTATTAAATTTACATCTAATTATTTCGTAAGATGAAATTAGAATTCTACAAGCCTAAAAACGAATTGCTTCATCCTTATATGGAAGGTTATTATTTCCTCTCCAAGGAGGAAAACGAGCCTACCGTAGAATACCTTACCTTCCCTAATAATTTCAGCATCATATCCGTCTATAAGGATACTGAGATTGAATTTTCAGAAAACAAGGCCATAATCAGTGGCAAGAAAAACGATGAATTTTCTTCAGATTTGATCTGCCACTACAAAAAGCCCATCCACGTCGTTTGCAAGGGAATATTAAATGAAGTTACTTTTTATTTTAAACCTCTGGGATTAAATGCATTTCTGAACAAACCATTATGCAATTTTACCAGTACTTTTTTTTCCAACTTTATTCCTTTTGAAGATTATACGATTGAAATGATGTCAATTTTGGAAGAAAATGACATTGAAACAAAAAGAAACCTGATTGAAGAGTATTGGCTTTCAAAACTGATCGATTTCAGGCACCCCTTCCTTCATAAGGTGATTGATGACCTGATGAATGTAAGCAATGACTATTCGGTTGCAGAATTAGCGAATAAATACAAGACAAGCAGGCAAAATTTGAGCAAGCATTTTGAAACCCATTTGTGCAAGACACCTTCTGATTTTAAAAAAATCCAACGTTTCAGGGAAGCATTGAAATCTAAAATTGGAAATAATGCAGATGATAATCTTACTGCTTTGAGTAATGATTTGTTGTTTTACGACCAATCGCATCTTATCAAAGATTTCAAATCATTGACAGGATTAACACCAAAGGTTTTTTTTAAGAATATATCTTCCCATGAAAATGGAAAAATAAATTGGCTTTTTACCCAATAGGTTACATTTTTACAATTTTAATCAAAAGAGTTGAACTACATTTGTTTAAATTAAAAACTCAATCAAGATGATTTCAGTAATTATTAAATTGGTTTCTTTATTAGTTTCATTGGTAGCAAGTCTTTTTAACTATTTTTTCTAGACTTTCAAACTTCTGAAAATAATTTTCTTAAACTGGCTTGTAGCTTTCCAGTTTCCAATCCTTGTTAGATAAGTCTACGTAATAATAAAGTATCACATCGTTTTTGTCGAACTGGCCATTCTTATTGGTGTCTTCTATTGTCCTGAAGTAAAGACGGTTTTTCGATTCTATCAAATTCCAATCAATCAATTCCTGCATATCTGGAGAAAGTTTCGTGAAATCTTTTCCACTGATATCGCTGATGTACAATGACTTTATATCACTAACATCCAACTTGTTGTCTTTATTGGTATCCATATCTGCAACAGAATATACCAAAAGCTGATGCTTGGTCTTTTCAAATATAGTATTCAAATAACTGGCCGTTTGAATGACCATTTTCTTGTCAGTCAATGGTCTTATTTCTGTTGAATCAATGTGTTGGAATTTCAAATTCTGAAGAAATCCTGTAATTTCAAATCGGTTGTAATTCGATATAGAAAAACTGACCTTGTCCGTATTGGACGAGCCATAACTCGATTTTGCCCTTCCTTCATAAACCCTGTAATCCCCAATCGGGTGGATCAGGTATTTTGTTCCTTCCATTTGGATTGGCAAATCGGCAATTTCTATCTGGGAAGAGTCAATCGGCTGTGGTTTTGCTTCTGTCGTAGAAGTTTTTTCATACGTAACCTTTGGTGTTTCCACCTCTTCCTTACAGCTTGTCAGCGCTAAAACCAAAAAGCCAGCCAATAGTATATTTAAGTTTTTCATAGTCATCAGAATTCAATCCAAATATAGTGATTTTTAAAACTTCCTTTTAGTATTAACGAATTTATAACCTTGCCGACAATTTCAAATTGAAAACCCTTGTCGTCAGATAATTCGGAACGCCGTATTGACTTTTAGAATAAACATCTCTGACCCAGGTGTTTGTTATTGCATTTTGATTGTCGAATAAATTAAAGATTTCAAAACCAAATGACAAGTCCTTGAACTTTTTCAACCAATGCCCATCAGGCCTTTTGGCATTGTTTTCTGTCAAGACATATGAGAATCCAACATCCGCCCGACGGTAATCACGCAAACGCGATTGATAAACGTAAGGATCTGCATAAGATGGCGAACCGCCTGGCAAGCCTGTATTGTAAACCAAATTCAGATACAATTTCACACTTGGAATATTTGGCATGTAATCCTGGAAAAGTATGCCGAATTTCAATCTCTGGTCGGTCGGCCTTGCGATATATCCCTTATTGTCAATATTTTCCTCTGTTTTCATATAGCCAAAACTCAACCACGATTCAGTTCCCGGAACAAATTCTCCATTCAATCTCAAATCAAGACCTTGGGCAAAAGCTTTCGCATTATTATTTGCCGCATATCTAATCCGGACATTCTCCAAGGTATATGGATTTACATCTGTCAGGGACTTGTAGTAAGCTTCAGAAACCAGCTTGAATGGCCTTTCCCACATCTTGAAACTGTAATCATTGCTCAAGACAATATGAAAAGATTGCTGTGCCTTCACATCTGAATTCACTGCTCCATTCATATCCCTCAACTCTCTGTAAAATGGCGGTTGATGGTATAACCCTCCGGAAATCCTGAAGACCATATCCTTGTCCCAATCTGGTTTGATGGCAATGGAAGCCCTAGGACTAAAAGTTGTCTGGCTTTTTCCATCCAAACCATCTCCGGAAACCTGCCAATTATGGGCTCTCACTCCTGCATTGTACCAAATATCGTGTTCTCCAATCTTATCTTTTCGGCTCCATTGCAAATAACCTGATAATCTGTCGATTTTCACATAATTGGTCGCCCTTACATTTTGATACGGAACCAGCGGTCCAACATAGGGATTGTAAGGCTGGTCGTTTTCTGGCAAATTCAATATCGGTGGATTGATTTTAAAACCAGCAGAATCAATCACCTCCCACTCTACAATCCTGTCGCGGATATCTTCACGGGTGTATTTGAACCCCCATTCGATGGTATTTTTTTCTATTTGATGGATTCCTTTGATTTCTGCATTTACAATCAAGGCATCCAGATCATTTCTTGCGTGATTGAGCTGTGAACCGATTCCCTCAGAAAAATCGACATTCCCAAAATCATCCGAACCAATGCTCGTGTTCACTTCACCCAAACGGTATTGGGCAAAAATATCAAAATATTCCTGTTCGGTCGTATGATAAGCGGAACCGATAAACTTGAAGGTATTGTTTTCATTGGCCTTGTAAACCGATTTGAAAGCTCCGAAATAAGTCTTGTATTCATCCTCTTCCTTTCCATTGTAGAGCACCAATAAAGCAATCGGATTGTCAATAGTACCAAAATTCGTCTGGCGGCTCAAAGGCTCATAACTGTATTTATTTTGAGAAATATTCCCCAGGAAACTCCATTGCCATTTGGTAGAAGGCGTATAGGTGAAATAGGTTTGAACATCTGCAAAAGTAGGCCTGAAATTGCTTTCTGTTTCCTGGCTGTTCACCAAAAGACTGTTGTCGCGGTAACGGACACCTGTAATATTTGTCCATTTCTGATCCGGTGAAACGGCTTCAACGGCAACGCTTCCGCCAAGGAAACTTGCTTCCGCAGAAGCTCCAAATTTGGTTGGGATCCTATACGTGATATCCAAAACGGAAGACAATTTGTCGCCGTATTTTGCTTGAAAACCTCCAGCCGAAAAATCAACATTTTCAACCATGTCGGTATTCGTGAAACTCAAACCTTCCTGCTGTCCTGAACGGATTAAAAACGGCCTGTAGACTTCAATTTCATTCACATAAACCAGATTCTCATCATAGTTTCCTCCACGAACGGAATATTGCGTACTCAGCTCATTATTGCCGCTAACGCCTGCAAAAGTCTTCAAGATACTCTCTACTCCGGGATTTGCCGATGGGTTTTTCCTGATTGTGACCGGGTCAATATTTTCAAGGCCTTGCGAACGTTTCCTGTTTTTGGTATTGATTACAACATCACTTAATTGTTCCGCACTCGCTTTTAAAACCGGGTTGAATTCAAAGTTTTCATTTGGATTCAGGTTGACAACCTGGGACGCTTGCTTTAGTGTTACGTGGCTAAAAACAATGGTAATATTTTCATTTGCCGGAACATTCAAGATATAATAACCGTTTTTATCGGAAGCGGTAAAACCATTCGAAAAGGTAATATTTACATTTTCCAGAGGCTTGCCCATTTCATCAAGAATAACCCCTTGGATTCGAGCCGTTTGTGCAAGGGCACTAAAACTGATGATAAAAAAAAGGATGGAGAGTAAGGTATGTTGTGTTTTCAAGAGGACTTTTTATTATTTTTTTTGACTTCTAAAAAAATGAGTTTCAAAGATAGTAGAATTTCCAACATTATCTGTAACGACCACTTTTAAATCGTTCCTTCCTTCAACCAGAAATTTCTCGTCAAACTCGTGAATGATCGTTTTTGTCTTATAATCATATTCAAATAAAACCCATTTGCCATTTAGATAACCATTGTAACTTTTAATTCCCGAAAGATTGTCGCTGATGGTCAGCTGCAAATTATTCTGCTTGCTCAACCATTTTCCTTCCGCAATATTTACAGACGAAATCCTGGGAGCCGTGGTATCTTTTGCCAAAACAAATTTTCCGAGATTCTTGGTGTAAGCTGTAAAAACACTGTCTTTTATCTTGGTAAAATTATAGCTCAACCTTTTTCCTTCCATCGAGGCAATGAACATCTTTTCTTTTTCTTCAGCAGTAAATGCATTGTTCTCAATCGTTACGGTAAAATTACTATGAACTGCTACGGATTCGTCGTGAAAAGTCAGGATTTCGTCCTTTACATCAAAATTCAGATAAAAGTCATCATAGAAAGTGCCAGCCGGTACAAAAACCGACATATTATCCTTCTTGTAGATATTGTCGTTCTTGGCTTTCAAGAAATAATCCGTTTTCTTGACATTACCGGCAATCGTCGGTGCAATTGGCGAATACTGTATTGGAACGTTGACCACCACTTTATTATTATTGAAATCTGAAACTTCAATCCTGTAATTGTTTGCGAGGTTTGGTTTTACTTCAATCACGCCAAGATTTTCATCGGTCTTGATCACACTCAATGGATATGGATTCGTCATAAACAATCTTTGAATCCGTACTCCCATTTTCTTAAACCTGTAAAAATCGAGCAGGGCATTGATGTAACGGCTTTCATCGAAAGCAAAAGTATCGAACTGGTATCCGAAATTTGGATTCCCGTTCAAAAAGGATTGCACTTTGAAAAGTCCGTTCTTGTTGTAATTAAAATCAAACATATCGTAGGCACTGATTCCAAAGCCTACCTTTCCATTCACGGCCACCTTTTCTGATACATAACTACCATCCGCTTGAAGTGAAAGATTCAAAGTGATCGGCTGAAGCGATTGATTGACCGTAGAATTTTCTCCAACAGGATAAGCCATCAGAGTTGTTATTGCTGGCCGTTTTGTATCCTTAATCAAAGTATCAAATCCAAAAAGCATTGGATTGATTGGTTTTTCAGATTGTGTATCCCGGAATTCAAAATGAAGATGAGGACCGCCAGAACCACCAGAATTTCCAGACAAGGCAATCAATTCCCCTTGTTTGACAGGCAAATCTCCAGGTTTTGGAAACATCTCGATCTCATAAGTTTCTTCCTTGTAATGATTGTCCCGAATGTAGCCTTCTATTGCAGGTGAGGCTTTTTTCAGGTGACCGTAAACGGTTGTAAAACCATTCGGATGCGTGATGTAAATCGCCTTGCCGTAGCCGAAAGTAGAAATTTTTATACGGGAAACATAACCATCTGCAGAAGCGTAAACATTAAGCCCCTGTTTTTGCTGGGTCTTGAAATCCAGCCCTGTATGGAAGTGATTGCTTCGTAATTCTCCAAAGGAACCTGAAAGCGAAAGTGGTATATCTAAAGGCGACTTGAAATAATCTTTAGGATAATTGACTTGTGAAAAAACCGGTATGGCAAGTAGTAGGAAAAGCAATCTGAAAGTCATGGTAAACATTTTTGCTAATATAAAAAAAAGTCACAATCTAATAAAAAAATTACTCAAATTATAACTGGCTATTTTTCAAATTATTATGGCAAATGCTAATAAATTTTATAAAAAACAAATAAAAATATTGTATAATAAAATAGGAATACTAACTTTGTGAGATTAAGTAATGAATATTGAGTCAATGAGTGAAATTGCGGAAATTGTTGATACTCTTGAAAATAGGCTTTCGAAACTTTTTACTAAATTGGACAATTTAGAGAGGACTTCGAAGGAGCTGCAACAGGAATTACAAAGATCTGCAACCATCATACAAAATCAATCCCGTGAGATTGAAACCTTGAAAGGCAAATATGACACGCTCAAGATGACCAATTCGTTGCTTGGCAGTGATGATAATAAAAGAGATACAAAGCTTAAGATAAATTCATTAATTCGTGAAATTGATTACTGTATTGCACAGTTGTCTGATTAGTACATATGGACGAAAAGCTTAAAATTAAAATATCAATTGCAGACAGGGTGTATCCGTTAACGGTGGATATGTCGCAGGAAGAAGGCCTGAGAAGTGCTTCAAAAAAGATTGATATCATGATCAAGCAATTCGAGGAAAACTATGCTGTAAGGGACAAACAGGATGTTTTGGCCATGTGTGCTTTACAATTTGCATCGCAACTGGAGCAAAAGCAAATTGACAAGTCAACAGACAACACGGAAACGAATGAAAGATTGCTGAAGATAAATAATTTATTGGCGCAATATCTCGACAAATAAACGTTCTTTAACATAGACTAAAATACTGCCTACATTAGTTCATATTTGGTAAACTCAACACTAACAAATTAAAATGGGTGAATCTTCGTTACTATAGCACGTCCGCCACGGTGGAAAGCTTGAACAGCGAGTTAGCTCAAAACTTGTCCTTACGAGTTTATACAATCAATCTAATGTAGGCTTTTTTTATATACAAAAACAAAAACAAAAATGGACAGTACATTAATTATAGTTATAGTAGGAATCGTAGGTATTGCAGGAGGTTTTTTCATCGCAAAACTGATGGAAAAAAGCAATGTTTCCAACTTGATTAAGAATGCAAGAAAAGAAGCCACATCGATTTTAAAAGACGCGAATCTTGAAGCCGAAAACATCAAGAAAGATAAGATCCTTCAAGCAAAAGAAAAATTTATTGAATTAAAATCAGAGCACGAACAAGTAATCCTTTCAAGAGACAAGAAAGTTGCAGAAGTTGAAAAAAGGGTTCGTGACAAGGAATCTCTGGTTTCAAACGAATTGGCCAAAGCCAAAAAGGTGAACGACGATTTTGAGGCTAAGACAAAAGAATATCTTTCCAAGATAGAAATGCTTGACAAGAAACAGGTTGAAGTTGATAAGATGCACAAAAGCCAGCTTGACCAATTGGAAGTCATTTCAGGTCTTTCTGCAGAAGAAGCTAAAAACCAATTGGTAGAAGGCTTGAAAGCGGAAGCAAAAAGCAGTGCGATGTCTTATCTGCAAGATACCTTGGAAGAAGCAAAACTTACCGCACAACAAGAAGCGAAGAAAATCATCATCAACACGATACAAAGAGTCGGAACTGAAGAAGCAGTTGAAAATTGCGTTTCGGTTTTCAACATTGAATCGGATGACGTTAAAGGTAGGATTATTGGCCGTGAAGGTAGAAACATCCGTGCCTTGGAAGCCGCGACAGGTGTAGAAATCATTGTTGATGACACTCCGGAAGCAATCATCCTTTCTTGTTTTGACCCTGTTAGAAGAGAAATTGCCCGTTTGGCATTGCATAAATTGGTTACCGATGGAAGAATTCACCCAGCGAGAATCGAGGAAGTTGTAGCTAAGACAACGAAACAAATTGACGACGAAATCATTGAGGTTGGTAAAAGAACCGTTATTGATTTAGGAATCCACGGTTTGCACCCAGAATTGATCAAAGTAGTCGGTAGGATGAAATACCGTTCGTCTTACGGACAAAATTTATTACAGCACTCCCGTGAGGTTTCCAAACTTTGCGGAATCATGGCAGCTGAACTTGGATTGAATGTAAAATTGGCAAAAAGAGCTGGTTTATTGCACGATATTGGTAAGGTGCCGGATACTGAAAGTGATTTGCCACACGCACTGCTAGGTATGCAATGGGCTGAGAAATACGGTGAAAAAGAAGAAGTTTGCAATGCGATCGGAGCACACCACGACGAGATTGAAATGAAGTCATTGCTTTCTCCAATCGTTCAGGTTTGTGATGCCATTTCAGGTGCAAGACCAGGTGCAAGACGTCAGGTTCTGGATTCTTACATCCAACGTTTGAAAGATTTGGAAGAAATTGCTTTTGGGTTCCACGGTGTAAAAAATGCTTATGCAATCCAGGCCGGTAGAGAATTGCGTGTTATCGTAGAAAGCGAAAAGGTTTCTGACGACAATGCTTCAACATTATCATTTGACATCTCTCAGAAAATACAAACCGAAATGACTTATCCAGGTCAGGTGAAGGTTACCGTTATTAGAGAAACCAGAGCAGTAAATATTGCTAAATAAGATAATATATAGATTTCTATAAAAAAACGCCTCAATTGAGGCGTTTTTTTATATTCCTAATTTAAAAATATCTTGCAAATATCAGCTTCATTGATTGGCTTCAGGAAATAGTCCGAGATTTCATTTTCATATATCTTTGCCTTGTTGACATCTACAATATCGTTTGATGACGTAACGAGATAAATTGGTGTCTGCAAATTAAAATCCGCTTTCAGTTTTTTATACTCATCGAGAAATTGCCATCCATCCATCACGGGCATGTTGATATCCAGCATTATGACATCGGGAAAATTGTTGGTATTGATTTTTTCTTTAAGGAGTTCCAAAGCATCCAATCCATTTTCACAAAAACAAGGGTTGACAAATAATCCGTTCTTGCTCAATAAATTCTTCAAAATAAAATGATAAATCTTATCATCATCAACCACGAACACTTTCTTATACTTCTTCATTAAAATAAATTTTAAAACACGAACCGTAGTTCACCTTACTTTCCACTTCGATCCTTCCCCCCATTGCTTCAATCTGATTCTTCGACATGAACAAGCCAATTCCTCTCGAATTGGGATGCCTGTGAAAAGTTTTATACATTCCAAAAAGTGCCTCGCCGTGTTTTTCAAGGTCAATTCCAAGTCCGTTATCGGAAATCGAAAGTACTTTTACACCATTTACGAATTCCAGATCATAATAGATTTTTGGCGTTCTTTCCGAATGGGAATATTTGACTGCATTAGTCGAAAAATTCAACAAGATACTTTCGAGATAAGCCGGATTGAAATAAACCGTCACATCATCGGGTATATTAATTTTAATGTCAACCTTGTGCTTTGTAAATTCATCACTCAACAAATTAATCATCTTTCTCAGGTATTGGGATAAATTAAGATGTTCCTTAATAGGTTTCAAATCCGAATGAATATCAACCAATTCCTTCAGGTTTTCTATCGTATCCGTAAGATCATTCGAGTTTGTTCTCATATAAATAAGGCTCTCGTCTTTTATATCCTGATCCGCTTCAGATTCAATTATATCCAGCAACATCTTGAAATTTCCCGCATGCGATCTCAAATTGTGTGATACGATATGGGCAAAATTCAACAATCTCTTATTTTGCTCGTTTAAAATTTCAAGCGTTCTCTTTAATTCGTTTTCCTTTTCAATCTGCCTTGAAATATCGGAATGCGTACCGATGACCCGAAGTGGACGCCCCAAAACATCACGTTCGATAACTTTACCCTTGCTCAGTATCCATCTATAGGCACCATCATTTGTAAGAACCCTTTGCAGATTCTTATAAAAAGGCGTCTTGTTCTCAAAATGAAATTGAATGTCCTTTTTGTATTTCTCGATATCTTCCGGATGGATCCTGTTGTCCCACTTGTCTATTGAAAGGATGGTGTCTTTTTCTTCAAATCCCAACATTTTCATTGACTGGGATGAAAAAAACACTTGATTCGTACTTACATCTAGATCCCAGATTCCTTCTGAAGAAGCCTGTAGGGCGAACTCATACCGCTCTTCTGAAATCTTTAATTTCAATTCCTGCTTTACATTATCCGTATTGTCGCTGACCCGCCCGTAAAAAACAAAACCACTTCCATTCCTTTCGATTGTAGCGCTAACCCTATACCACCTCAGCCCTTTAACCGGAAGATTGCATCTGAACTCAAAAAACCAATTATTAAAGTTCAGTTTTGCCGTTTGGATTGACGCCAGGAAAGCATAGAAATCCTCTGGCAGGATCTTGTTTTGAAGCACTACAATTGTATCTTCATTCAACTCCCTTTCTGTCAATTCAAAATGGCTTACGACAGATTCACTCAGAAAAGGAAACTTTATTGTTCCATTTTCTGAAATTGTCATCTGAAAAATTAAATCGGGAATTTGAGACAAGAGCTTGTCATAGAAAATAACCTTTTCTTTACGCTTAAACGAATCCGGGAATTTATCTAGTTTCATCTATTTAATTGGGGCTGAACATTTTGAAAAACCAAAATACTCGTATTAAACGGGTGCAAATTTACGTAAAATTTACATACAAATTATTTTCTCGGATGAAATGAATTTAGAATCTCTGACAGATGCTTCCTGTCCAAATGAACGTAAATTTCTGTGGTTGTGATAGATTCGTGGCCCAGCATCAACTGTATGGACCGCAAATCGGCTCCATTCTCAAGAAGATGGGTTGCAAAGGAATGCCGCAAGGTATGCGGACTGATAGTTTTATTAAGATTTATTTTCACAGCCAGACCCTTGATGATCGTAAAGATCATTGCGCGCGTAAGCTGCTTTCCTCTTCGATTAAGGAACAAGGTGTCTTCGTGTCCTTTCTGGATTACAAGTTTATTACGTACCATATTCCTGTAATCTTGAATGTATTCCTCTGTCACTTTACCAACGGGAACGAACCTTTGCTTGTTTCCTTTTCCGGTTATCTTTAAAAAGCCTTCCTCAAAAAACAGATCAGAAATCTTAAGCTCGATCAGTTCCGAAACACGAAGTCCGCAACCGTAAAGGGTTTCCATAATAGCTATATTCCTTATAGCCAAGCCTTTATTTCTTTCACTCCCACTCAAATCAATGGCACCGATAAGCCTGTCGATATCTTCAATCGATAATGTATCTGGTAACTTTCTTCCTATTCTTGGCGTTTCAATCAATTCCAGAGGATTGTCGTCCCGGTAATCTTCAAAAATCAGGTAACTGAAAAAGCTTTTCAAGCCCGAGATGATCCTTGCCTGCGACCTCGGATTTACTTCCTTTGAAATTTCATAAATGAATTGCTGGAGCATTTCCTCGGTAATCTTAACTGGTGAAACCTCAATTTGATTTTCATCCAGAAATGCACATAATCGTTCAATATCAAAAGAATAATTGTCGATGGTGTTTTGCGACAATCCCCTTTCGATTTTCAAATACGACTGATAGCTCTTAAGGAATGTTTTCCAACTCATAGTGCAAAGAACGAGAATTATCGGCAATAAAAAAACCACGCAGATTGCGTGGTTTCAAATTATAATCAAGGATAAATTAGAATTTATAAACCAATCCTAAATTAATGTCTCTTGTATCAAGACCAAATTGAAAAGCAGTAGTCTTTTCAGCTCCATCAGCATCTGGCTTGGTAGTTGAATAACCTAGGATTCCGAAAGTTGCCTCCAAAGCAAAATTGCTAGTGATAAAATAGCTAACACCTGGCGCTAGAGCAATATCAAAACCATTTCCTTTTGATTCATCAAGACCCAAAGAATCAAATTCGTTATCATAACTGTTATAGTTAAGACCCAATTGACCGAAGAAAGAAAATTTAGAAGTTGGAGTAGTATAATATCTACCGAAAGCTCCTACTGAAAGAGTGTTGTTTTTAGCTGACTCTGAACCAGATTCAACCTTTGATGTTTCGTACCCAAGAGCAAGTCCCAACGCAATATTCTCACTTACAAAATAACCTAATTTTGGAGCGATCACAAAATCATTTGTTTTGAAATCTCCAGTCTTGGTCGATCCAAAACCAAATGCACCCGAGATAAACAGATCTCCTTTTGCAAAACCTTCCGTTGCTTCTTGAGCATTGGCAAAAGCGAATGTAAACACCGCTAATGCAGATAAAATAACTTTTTTCATTGTTTTTGTTTTAAAATTCATCCAAAATTATATCAAAAAAACCTTACTATAATTAGAAGCGGAAGCACTTATTAACAAAGTTATAAACACATTATTAACAATTTTAAACATCGCCCTTAGAATCCTTGCAATATAGAAAACCAATAAATACAAAGGATAAGAGACTATTGTCACTAATTTACTATTGATATGAGCTGATTAATTGTTAAAAACAGCAATAAAAAATAGTTCCACACCTAAATACAATTATTATATTTGTATAAACATTTAAAACAAAACATATGAAAAAATTATTTTTAGTAGCTATTGCTACTGTTGGTTTTGCCGTTTCAGGTTCAGCTCAAGAATTTAAATTTGGTGTCAAGGCAGGTCTAAACAACACCAACTTCACTGGGGATGCTGAAACGGATGCCAAGACAAGTTTTTACTTTGGTGGTTTTGCGGACTATAGTGTTTCGGAAAAATTTCACATCCAGCCAGAGGTTTTATACTCTTCAGAAGGTGCATCCGATGATTGGGGGATTAGCTACCTTAGAATTCCAATTATGGCCAAGTATTATGTAGCAGAAAGCTTCAGCATACTGGCTGGTCCGTCAATTGCTTTTAAAGTTGCAACTGAAGAAGATGCTGTAGATGAATTGACGAAATCAATGGATTTTGGTTTGGGATTTGGAGCTGCATATGATTTAGAAAATGGATTGTTCTTTGATGCCCGTTACAATTTAGGATTACAAAATATCAGCGATATAGACGGAACTGATATCAAGAATTCAGGATTCCAAGTTGGTCTGGGATACAAATTCTAAAAAGAAATCAAGATTTGAAAGCGGAAGATATCTTCCGCTTTTTTAGTTTAAATAGGACACAGAAATTTTAATATCTTTTAAAGTAATTTTAATAATTTGTAAGAACTTATTACCATAAATTTACATCAAACTAAACAACCCTTTAATTATGAAAAAATTATTTGTAATGGCAATCTTGTTTGTTGCCGGTTCAACGAGTATGAATGCACAAGGAATAGACTTTGGAGTTAAAGCCGGAGCGAATTTTTCCAAACTGGACGGAGAGGCCTTCGATGGTGAAAACCTTACAAGCTTTCACGTAGGTGCATTGGCAGAAATTAGTGTATTTGAAAACTTCTCGGTACAACCTGAGTTGCTTTATTCTTCACAAGGAACGAAAGTAGATGGTGTAGGCGATTTTAAACTGGATTATATTTCGGTTCCTGTATTGGCCAAATTCTACTTGATTTCAGACAAGCTAAGCCTTGAAGCTGGTCCACAATTCTCATTTTTGGTAAACGACAGTGCACCAAGCGTAGTAGAGCAATATGAAACCAAGTCATTTGACTTTGCTGCAGTTGGAGGTTTAGCCTTCGACTTGACAAGCAATATCTTTTTACAGGCCAGATATGTTGCAGGTTTGACAGATACTTCCAAGGATGCCAAGGTTACCAATCAGGTAATCCAGCTTTCTGTTGGATTGAAATTCTAATTCAAGAATACTATTCAAGAAGGCCGTTTCAAATTTGGAACGGCTTTTTTATTGTACAAAACTTCAATTTTACTATTTTTACTAAAAAACAACAATGCAGATCATCATCATCAACGGACCCAATCTCAACCTATTGGGCAAAAGGGAGCCGGAAATATATGGCAATCAAACCTTTGAAGACTACCTTGAACAATTGAGATTGAAATTTCCAGAAGTAAAGCTCCATTATTTCCAAAGCAATGTTGAAGGTGAGATCATTAACAAGATACAAGAAACTGGTTTTTCTTTTGATGGCATAGTCCTGAATGCTGCGGCCTACACGCATACTTCAATTGCAATCGGGGATGCCGTCAAAGCCATCGCCACTCCTGTGATCGAGGTACATATTTCCAATACTTTTTCCAGGGAAGAATTCAGGCATCAATCGTACATCTCTCCCAATGCAAAAGGCGTAATCCTTGGTTTTGGTTTGAAAAGCTACGACCTCGCCATACAATCTCTTCTATAAATTATAATGGATCAAAATCATAGTCCTTTCATAAAATATGTAAAATCGTGTTAATTAGATTGTAGATGCAACCTTTCTATTGATATATTCGTCTTACCATAAAACAATATACAATGAAACAAATCTCTACCCTGCTCTTGCTCTTCTCGAGCTTTACAATCTTTGCACAAATCAGAGGAACTGTCACCGACGACAAAAACCTCCCCTTGCCTGTTGTGTCCATTTATGTAGAAAACACTTATAATGGAACCTCATCCAACGAACTCGGACAATACGAGCTCAACGTCAGGACAACAGGAAAACACACCATCATTTTTCAATATCTTGGCTACAAGACCCAAAAGAAAACCATTACTATTGATAGGTTCCCGTTTGTATTGGATGTGAAACTGGAAGAAGAAAACATTTCACTTTCCGAAGTGGTTATCAATACAAAAGACGATCCAGCCAACGCCGTCATAAGAAAGGCAATTGCCGCCAGGAAAGACAATGCCGATAACACGGCCCGTTACAAGGCTGATTTCTACTCTCGCGGAATGTTCAAACTCAAAAATGTACCTAAAAAATTCATGGGGCAGGAAATTGGCAATATGGATGGTGCTTTGGATTCCACCGGAAGTGGTATTATTTACCTTTCGGAAACCGTTTCGAAAATCATGTATGAGAAGCCGAGCAATTTCAAGGAAAAAATCATTGCTTCGAAAATCAGCGGAAACGACAACGGTTTCAGTTACAACTCTGCAAGGGGAACGAATTTTGATTTCTACAAGAATACCGTTCCCTTTGGTGCCAGTATGATTTCTCCAATTGCTGACAATGCCTTCAGCTATTATAAATATACCCTGGAAGGAACTTTCCAGGATGAAAACAACCAGATGATCAACAAAATCAAGCTGACGCCAAGACGTGACAGGGAACCTGTTTTTGAAGGCTATATCTATATTGTTGAAGACTCGTGGGCGATTTATGGTGTTGATGTAGAGGTGAAAGGATATCGTTCGCATCAGGAATTTATGGATGTGATGAACTTGAAACAGAACTACAATTACAACAAAACCACACACGTCTGGTCTAAAAACCTTCAAAGCCTTGAATTTACAGCTGGTGCTTTCGGAGTCAAGTTCTTGGGAAAATTCACCCATGTTTTCAGCAATTATGAGTTTCCGGATCAATTTGAAAAGAAAACATTTTCAAATGAAATCTTGAGCTTTGAAGAAAATGCCAATAAAAAGGATTCTGTTTATTGGAATGCTTACCGGCCAGTACCATTGACCCTGGAAGAAAGCAACGATTATGTCCGTAAAGACAGCTTGCAAACGTTGAGAAAATCAGAAAAATATTTGGATTCAATTGATGCAAAAGGAAATAAATTTAAAATCTTTGATATCATTTCAGGTTATACCTACAAGAAATCGATGGACAAATGGTCTTTCAATTATGCAGGAGTATTGGATTTATCTTCCTTGAGTTATAATACGGTTCAAGGTTGGAACCTGAATTCTGGTTTCTCCTTCAGGAAATGGAATGAGGAAAACGGAAAATACACCTATATCAATTCTGTTTTCAATTATGGCTTTGCCGAGGACAGGCTTCGTGTCATGGGAAGCTATTACCATCGCTTCAACAATCAAAACTATGCAGCAATAAGTGTTTCTGGAGGAAGCGCAGTAAGTCAGTTCAATAGTGCAAATCCTATTTCCAAGTTTGTGAATTCAATCAGCTCTTTATTTTTCAAGGATAATTATATGAAATTATACAACAAGGAATTTGCCCAGATCAATTATGGACAGAATGTTGCAAACGGCTTGTATCTGAATGGTAAATTAGAATACGAACAAAGAAAACCTCTTTTCAACAATACAGATTATGTTGTATTTAAAGACAGTGAGCTTTTCACATCCAACAATCCGCTAGCACCGGATGATTATCTGAACGCTCCTTTCGAGCAGCATCATTTGGTGAAAGCCTCCATTTTCGGAAGAATCAACTTCGGTCAGAAATACATTTCAAGACCGGATGGAAGATTCAACATCAGAAACAGTAAATATCCAACATTGACATTCAACTACGAAAAAGCATTTGCTGCGACCGATAAGGCTTATGAATACCATGCGATTTCAGGTTCTCTCTACTACGATAAAACATTAGGAAACAAAGGAACGCTTTCGATGAACTTGAAAGGTGGAAAATTTTTTGATGCCGAAAATATCTCATTCATCGACTACAAGCATTTTAATGGAAACCAAACACACGTAGGAACTGATGACCGTTACCTGAATGTTTTTAACCTGATGCCTTATTATGCAAACAGTACGAACAAGTCTTACTTTGAATCGCATTTCGAACACAACGACAATGGCTTTATCATGAATAAAATTCCATTATTGAACAAATTGAATACGACTCTTATTTTAGGATTCCACAATCTGGCTACTGAAGACAGAAAACCTTATCAGGAATTTTCAGTTGGCTTGGACCGACTAGGTTTTGGGAAATTCAAGATGCTGCGAGTGGATTATGTTCGTTCCTACCAAAATGGATACATAGGAGACGGAGTGGTCTTCGGGTTGAAATTTTTAAATATGCTTGAATAGGCAGCCCTACTTGTATCTGAATATAAAATTTCCAAAAGATTGCCCCAGATAGTACCTTGCTTTTTGGGGCAGTCTTTTTTAGGACATCTTGGTGAAAACTGCAAGGCGAAAAACCATTATTAAAAGCTATATTTACAAGAAACATAATCCATATCATAATTGAAACATTTAGATGAGTCTTTACGGGAAGATATTGAAAACATCGGTAAAATTACTATCGTTCCTAACTTATTGGATGTCGTATGCGAGATTACTGGCATGGGATTCGCTGCCATTGCAAGGGTAACTGAAGAAAAATGGATTGCCTGCTATGTCCGCGATGATATCTCTTTTGGTATGGAACCTGGTAGCGAACTTGTTATTGATACTACCATTTGCAATGAAATACGGCAACATCAGGAAGCTGTAATCATAGACCACGTATCGGAAGATGAACTGTTCAAGCATCATCATACTCCTGCCCAGTACGGTTTCCAGAGTTATATTTCAGTTCCCATAATGCGCAAGGACAATACTTTTTTTGGAACACTCTGCGCAATTGATCCCGATCCTCATCACTTGAGCAAGCCCGAGATCATAAAAATGTTCCGATTGTTCTGTGATCTGATATCCTTTCATCTTGATGCAATTGAACAATTGGATGCCAATAGGCTGGACATGAAAGCACAAATGAACTTTTCAAACGAGCTTGAAGAAAAAATAAAAGAACGTACTGCTGAACTGGATGAAAAAAATGAGACCTTGCTAAAAACAAACAAGGAACTTCAAGAATTCAATTATATATCAAGTCATGATTTGCAAGAACCCTTGCGAAAAATACAAACTTATGTATCCAAAATACAGGCAACGGAAAGCTCAAATCTATCATCGGATGGCTCTACTTACTTTCAAAAAGTCAGAGAATCTGCCCAGCGGATGCAATCCCTCATCAACGATCTGCTTACTTATTCGCAGACCCACAAAACAAGCGAGCAATTTGAAAATGTTGACCTAAAGTTACTTCTAAATGAAGTACTTGCAGATCTGGCAGATGAAATAAACGAGAAATCAGCCCTGGTAGACATTGGAGAAATGTGCCCGGTTAAGGTTATTCCGTTTCAAATGAGGCAGATTTTTTACAATATTATAGGTAATGCTATAAAATATTCCAGCGAGGAACGTGATCCTAGAATTGAAGTGACTTCTGAAATTGTGAATGGCAACCAAATAAAAGATTCCTTGTCAGCGGATGTCAAATATTGCCACATTAGGATTTCTGACAATGGTATCGGTTTCAATCAGGATTACAGTGATAAAATTTTCGAATTATTCCAACGCTTGCACAACAAGTCAGAATTCAGTGGTACAGGAATTGGATTGGCCATCGTAAAAAAAATCATAGAAAACCACAAAGGCTTTATAACAGCAAAAAGCGCAACAAACGAAGGGGCAGCATTTGACATCTATTTGCCTACGGAACAGTAGCTGCTCCAGCAGGAAGACAGTTCTGTAATGAAATAAGAACGCAACCAAACCCTGGTTCTTGTTAAAACTCAAACTTTGATATTATTTATTACAATCCCTTTCTGCCAAAGGGATTTTTTTATTTAAAAAACTTCAATAAAAAATATTTAACTACATACTTTGTTATACTATGTATTTTGTTTTATATTTGCCCTATGAATGAAACTTTTGTAGCAAATTGGAAATCGCAGGTAAAGAAAGGCACACTCACCTTTATCATCCTGAACATACTCAAGGAAAACGAATACTACGGCTATGAGCTTATGGAACAGATAAGAAAGCATACCGAAATAGAAATTGCCGAAGGCACCCTGTATCCTCTGATGAATAGGCTGAAAACTGAAAATCTGGTAGATGCGAAATGGGTGGAACAAGAAACCGGCATTCCGAGAAAATACTATTGCCTGACGGAAGTGGGCACCAAAACACTTGTGCAAATGAACGACTATTGGACCAGCTTGGAAAAATCGATTCAAAAAATAATCAGATGAAAATAGAAAACATAAAATTCAGCCAGGAAGCCTCAAGAAGGGTCTATAACGATTATATGAATCGTGTAACGAAAGCTACCAATTCCCTCTCAAGACAAGATCAGGACGATGTCTATATGGAATTCAACAGCCACATCTTTGAAGCCATCCAGCACAAGGAGCAAACCAATGAAATTGATGCCTTGTTGGATGTGCTGCAACGACTGGGTATTCCGGAAGAAGTCTTGAAACCGCTGGTAGCCGACAAGAAATTGGAACAGGCAACAAGGACCTTCAATCCAATTCACGTTTTCAAGGCACTTGTTTTAAACTTTACAAATGGCGTTTCGTATATCATCTTCTTCATCCTGTTCTTATTGCTATTGGGATTTGTCTTCTTGATATTTGCCAAAATAATCCATCCAGAGGTGGGCATGTTTTTCAAGGACGATTCGTTCATGGTTCTGGGAATGTCGAACAACATCAACCAGGAGGGCGTCACCGAAGTATTGGGCAATTGGTTCATACCCGTGATGCTGCTGTGCACTGTTGCATTCTATCTGCTCCTCACCTTGTTGTTAAAACTCAAGAAAATCATCAATCAAAAATAATTATAACTTAAATCATCATTAATCAAAAAACGTAATCATCATGAAAAAAATCTTAATTGCAGGCTGGATTGTCCTGTTCAGCACAACTTGCTTTTCGCAAACCTTCAACACGCAACGCCTGGATAGCCTTTTCCATATCCTGGAACAAAAAGACAAGTTCATGGGAAGCATTGCGGTTTCCCAAAATGGCAAATTATTGTACACAAGAGCAATTGGCTACAGCGATCTCGAAACTTCAAAAAAAGCCACCACAGCAACCAAGTACAGGATCGGTTCCATCTCTAAAATGTTTACAGCCGCACTCGTTCTGAAAGCTGTTGAAGAAAACAAGATAGCATTGGACAAGACTCTTGACCATTACTTTCCGCAAATTGAAAATTCCAAAAAGATAACGATTGGAAACTTATTGAATCACAGGAGCGGCATCCATAATTTCACCAACGATGAAGACTATCTGACCTATAACACTGTTCCTAAATCAGAGAAGGAAATGCTGGCCATTATCTCGAAAGGAAAAATTGATTTTCAACCGGGCACCGAGGGAGCCTACAGCAATTCAAATTACGTATTGCTGAGCTACATCCTGGAAAAGAGCTACAAGAAGGACTTTGCCACCCTTTTAAACACGAAGATCATCAAACCTCTGGGATTGAAAAACACCTATTTTGGCAGTACAATCAATATCCAGAACAACGAATGCTATTCATATGCCTTTGAAGGCAAATGGACCAAGGAAACGGAAACCGATCTATCCATTCCTATGGGTGCGGGTTCGCTTGTATCGAATCCGACCGACTTGACCTTTTTTATCGAACAGCTTTTTGCCGGCAAGATCATTTCAAGCAAATCATTATCATTGATGAAAACAATGACGGATAATTATGGAATGGGAATGTTTGAATTTCCTTATTTTGAAAAGAAAAGCTACGGCCATACGGGAGGAATTGATGGCTTTCAATCGGTTGCAAGTTATTTCCCTGAAGAAAAATTATCCATTGCCTTGACATCAAACGGAATTTCCTATTCCAACAACAATGTTCTATTATGTGCCCTGAGCTGCTATTTCAATAGGCCGTTTGAACTACCAACCTTTAAAAACATCGAAGTAAGTACCGAAACCTTAAACTCATATCTGGGACAATATGCAACCACGGAAATCCCATTGAAGATCAGTATTACAAAAAAGGAAAATCTGCTATTTGCCCAAGCAACAGGACAGTCTGCTTTTCCGTTGGAAGCAACGAGTGATACGCTTTTTAAATTTGAACAGGCTGGAGTTATCATTGAATTCAACAGCAGCAAGAACCAAATGACCTTGAAGCAAGGCGGCAAGGAATTCTTGTTCACAAAAGAATAAGGTCAGCCAGAGATTTGTTTTAAACGGACCAACTCCCTTTCGCTTGAAAGGGAGTATGTTTGGGAAAACATCCAAAATTTTAAATATACATTAACTAATTCACTTACAAACTGAAAGAGGAATTGGATATATTTGAAACCATGAAAATAATCGTTTTCCTGTTTTTGATCACAACCTCCAATGTGACTTTTGCCCAAGGCGAAAAATACATCAACGGGAAAATAATTGTTGCTGATGCAAAGGTCAGTGATGTATTGATCCTAAATCTGACCACCGAAGAGGAAACCCGCTCTGACAGCTTGGGCAACTTCAAGATTTTGGCAAAGATTGACGATTTATTGATTTTTTATGCATCGCACCTGGATAAGATGAGAAAACTTATCGACGACGATGCCTACAACAGCCCACTTGTAAAAATCGAGATGACTTCCCACATAACGGAACTTGATGAAGTCGTAGTTACTAATTATTCGCACATAAATGCTTATAATCTGGGTATCATCCCAAAATACATTAAAACATTGACTCCTGCCGAAAGAGGCAAATACAGTTCCGAACATAGGGCGAAAGAATTCGAGGACAAGCGCTCAAGCATAGAACAACTCGAAATGCTTTATAATGAGGAATATCTGGTACAAAAACTGAAAATTGAAAAGGATATGATAAAAGGCTTTTTCTTTTATGCTGTCGATCACGAATGGTTTGTCAGCATTGTCAAAGGCAAAAACAAGACCCTTACCTCCTTCTACCTTACAATGCTTGCCCAAAAGTACAATGATTTACAGGAGACACCTTTATCCCAGAATACCCTTAGTCAATCTCCTTCCAAATAGAAAGAGATTGACTTTTTCAATACCAAGGATAGCTTGATCAGTTCAGTACCCTTTTTTCAATATACTTGGAGTTCATGATCCTGACAATTCCCATATAATCCATCGTGAATTCAATCTGATCGCCTACTTTATAGCCTCTTGGATTTTCGCCCAAATCGAGCACTACCATATCAGATGTGGCTCCTGCATATTTGATGTCGGCATCCGTAGGGTCGAAATGCTTGATGTCAATGTCGAGCAGCCCTACATCAATAATGGCCCTGAAGGTCGACTTCCCAATATTTTTCTGATCGAAAGAAACGGTATCGCCTTCCAGATTGAGCCCCATTTCTCCAGATGGAATGAGCGGTTTCTCATAGAGCTCGATGATTTCGGCATACAGCTTGAAGATATCATTCTCCAATTCTTCGTACTTCTTGTTATTGTACACATCGGTTCCCATGAAAAGGGTTTCCCCTATCCTGAAATGATTCACATCCTTCGGCAAAAGTTTTTGTTCTATCAACGGAATGGTTACCGAAGATCCACCAGAAATATAAGGAATGTCAACGTTGAACTTGAGTTCAATCAGCTGCTTGTAAAGGCATAGTTGCAACAGCTTGTCGTTGTTGGGTAAAATTCCGTAAAGACAGGAAAGATTGGTCCCGATTCCTACCACCTCGATGTTCTTCATCTGGAAAACGGTGGCGTAGAAATCTACAAAATCATCCCGCATCACTCCTTCCCGGAGTTCTCCCAGATCAATCATGATGATGATCTTGTGCTTCTTGTCTTGCCTTGAAGCCTCGTCGGAGAGCATCCTTATGGTTTCAAAATCAGTATTCATACTGATATCGGCATACATCACCACTTCTTCAATAACCCCTTTTGCAGGCGGTTTTATATAGATGGTCTGTGCCTCCTCCTTCAGTAATTTGATCATCTTGAGGTTGCTGATCCTGGAATCTGAATATTGGTTGATTCCCAGATCAAGCAATTCCCTCAAATATTTCTTGTTGCCACACAGCATCTTTGTTACTATGGACCATTCTATATCGTGTCTTGTAAAAAAAGAATTCAAATAATTATAGTTCTTCTTGAGCTTTTCTGTTTCGAGTGTTATAAATGCCATACTTCTTATTTTGCATATCTCATTTCAAGATACTTGTTAGTAAATCCTAGCTTTTCATAAAGTTTCCTGGCAGGATTATTAGGTTCTACATGCAAGGCGATACTTCCTTTGGCCATTGCCATAGCCTCGATCATCAATTGTTTTCCGATTCCTTTTCCGCGCTGTTCGGCATCCGTAGCGATATACACCAGTATATTTTCGGGAATGTACTTTTTCATTCCTGTTTCGTTCACGACTACCGCACCCACTATTTCGGAATCCATTTTGGCAGAAATAACAAAACCTCCCTTGTTGGCTTCATCGCTTAGTGCGTATTTTATGGCTTCCTGGATATCATTTTTAGGATCTCCATATTGTTCTAGATTATGGAAAAGAAAATCTATTATCTTTTCCCTGAAATGGCTTTCAACTTCTGTGGCTGGATTGAATTTTTCTATCACTATCATTTTTTATGTATTTATGATTTGACCCCAATATAATTTTTTGGGGCTTTTATCCAAAATATGGCCGTTAAAGTTTGTTAATACTGTCTTAGAGGCTTTTAGAATGAATATTATAAAAAATGCATTCTTAGTCATTATTAAAATAATATAACAATATTCCTAAATATCATAACTCATCCTAACAACTCCAAACCTATCTTTGCTTCGTACTTTGTTAGGAATTATACTAGTAAAGCAATGACTGATTAACTCTAAATTACTAAAACAATGAAAACAAAATTTAAATTGGTAGCATTTGCAATCGCTATGCTATTCGCAGGAAATGTAAATGCGCAGGAACCAACTACATTACCTGAATCAGCAGAAAATTATGACCAAGGTTTCCGCTTGGGATTTGGTTTGAATGGAGGATACGTATTTGATGATCCTTATGATTTCTCACTAGGTGCAGATGCAAGACTTCAGTACGATTTGTCTAAAAGGACTTCCATCACCTTGACAACAGGTTTTACCAATCTTTTTATCGGAGACGATATCAAAGATTTGGGATTCATTCCTGTAAAGGCAGGTTTCAAAGGATTTATCTGGGAAGACCAATTCTATCTTCTTGGTGAAGTTGGTGCCGGTTTTGCAGTGACAAATGATTATGATGAAACTACATTGATCCTTGCTCCCGGTATAGGTTATGCGAACAAATATATTGATTTGAGCTTACGCTATGAATATTATGGAGATTTCGTAAACATTGACGGAGACAAAGGTGTTGGCCAATTGGCCTTGCGTCTTGCCTACGGTTTCAGGCTATAGAAAGCACAAAATAAATTGCTATGAAAATAAAAACCTGATTGTCATCTGATAATCAGGTTTTTTATTTGCTCTATTTTTCCCCGTTCAGGGCATTGATGTAGAGATTGATATTCTCCTTTACTTCCTCATCCAGTTCCGGATTCTTTATATCGGTATATTTTTCCATTTCCGTCAGGATGATTTTCCCCACAATATAGCGTGCCAATTCCTTGTCATCTGCAGGAACCATAAACCAAGGTGCATTTTCCTTTGAAGTCTTGTTGAGGGCTTCCTCATAAAACTTCTGGTAGTCGTCCCATTCTTCACGCTCCTTCAGATCACCTGGCGAAAATTTCCAGTTATGTTTTCCCTTTTCCAAACGCCGCAAGAGCCTTTCCCTTTGTTCGTCCTTGCTCAAATGCAAGAAAAACTTCAAGACAATCGTACCGTTTTCTGTAATGTGCTTTTCAAAATTATTGATCTGCTCGAAACGTTTTTCCCAGAAATCATTCTTGATATCCTCAACAGTCTCTATTCCTGGAATATTTTCGTTCAAAATATACTCGGGATGAACCCTGGTCACCAGAACATTTTCATAATGCGTCCTGTTGAAAACAGCAAATTTGCCCCTTTCCGGCAAGGCAACATAATGGCGCCACAAATAGTCGTGCTCCAGCTCTGTCGAATTAGGCGTCTTGAAACTATGCACCACTACACCTCTTGGATTCATTTCCTTGAAGACCTCGCGGATCAGGCCGTCCTTTCCCGAAGTATCCATTCCCTGGAGGCAAATCAAGACACCGTATCTGTTATGGGCATACATCGTGTCCTGCAAATCACTCATTTTATTCCGCACCTTCTCCAGCTTCTTCTCCTTTTCGGCATCATCAACATCCACTTTCACTCTTGTAGGCTGCTTTTTCAGCTCGATTGGCTTCACAACCCGAAAATCATCCAAATTTAAATTTTTCATATCGCTCTTATTTTACATAAATGTATATATTTAAACTCGAAAATAAAACATTTTTTAGGAGCTGGTCCAGCCATCCGCTGCAAGTTTTTTCGTTCCGGTCCATTTTTGCAATCTACAAAAGGAGCTTCCGCTGGTCGCTCTTTTCTAAAAACAAAAATTGAACCTCCAACTTCAAAAAGCTTTCCACTGCTGTCTGGGCTAAACACAAAATAATCAATATGCAAAAATTCCAACTTGAGTTATTGTTCCAAATCATCGGGATTGGCTCGGCGTCAGGATTGCTTTTCAAGAACGATTCCCTTTTCATCATTTCCGACAACAGCAAGGCACTTTACGAATACGGTATGACGGACAAGAAGCTCGATGCACACCTGTTAATCGAAAATGCCGAATTGCCTCAGGACAATATTCCTAAAAAGCTGAAACCTGATTTTGAATCCATTACTTCCTATGGAGAAGATGTTTGCGTTTTCGGTTCAGGTTCAACCGAGAACAGGAACAAGATGGTACAATTCAATATCTACAATAAAAAAACCGTCAAAACTTCCGACCTGACCGGCCTTTATCTTTCAATGCAGTATTTTGCCAACATCAAACCCGAAGATTTTAATATCGAAGGGGCAATCTTCACAGGGGAAGTCTGGTATTTCTTCCAAAGGGGAAATGGCGAAAATGGTCAGAATGGTGTCTTTACAGTTTCAGGCGAAAACCTTGAAAACGAATTTTCAATCCTTTACAACTCTTACAAGCTTCCAAAGATAAAAGGCCTTCAAACTACCTTTACGGATGCGATACTTGTTGAAGATACCCTTTACTTTTTGGCCACGGCCGAAAATTCCAACTCTACTTACAGCGATGGAGAAGTCTTGGGAAGCATCATTGGAAGCATTGAAACCGATTCGATGAAACTCAAATTAAAGCAAACCATCACCAATGAACATAAATTTGAAGGGCTCACACTTTTCAAGAACAGCAAGGACTCACTGGAGTTCTTGTTATGCGAAGACAAGGATACCGATGTCCAACAATCCGACATCTACAAACTCACATTGAGGAAGTAAGGGATTTGCAATTTTTAGTGAGCACATAACATACAATCTAAAACTTATAACAAGAAACAATGAATCCAATCTTAAACAAAAATCTATTTCTGGTAAAAGAGCATATCGGAATGTTTAAAGCTGCAAACAATTTTGACATCTTTGACCCGGAGACCAACCAGATGATCATGACAACCCGTGAAGACAATCTTGGTTTCTTTACCAAGTTGTTCCGCTTTACGGATTATAAACGAATGACACCATTCCACTTGGAAATCAAGACAACTTCTGGAGAAAAAATCATCAGTGTCAAGAGAGGACTTACTATTTTCCGTTCGGATGTAGAAATTTTCGATGAAAAAGACCGTTTGATTGGCTTGTTCAAGCAACAGTTCTTCTCCTTCGGTGGAAAATTCAACATTGAAGACAAGGACGGAAGACCTATTTGTACACTTCAAGGCAAATGGACAGGTTGGGATTTCAAGTTTATGAAAGACAATATCGAATTGGCACACGTAAGTAAAAAATGGACCGGAATGGGTCGTGAATTATTCACTTCCGCTGATAATTATATCTTGCAAATCAATGACAATGTTAAGCCTGATGATGCCGTTCGCCAACTTATCCTTGCTGCTGTAATGTGTATTGATATGGTGTTCAAGGAGTAATCATGAAGATTGGCTTCCGTTATTGAATCCAATACGGAAGCCTTTAAAATAATTTTATCTAAAATACTAGTACTAAAATTCAATAATCAATTATTTCAAGGACTATTTTTAATATTTTATGAAAAATTAAAATAAAAACACTTTTAATTAAATATATTCTTATAAATACTTTAAATTTAGCCCAACCAAAAACTACTAAATTTAATGCATTATGAAAAAAAAATTACTTTTCCTTTTATCTACCATTGTTTTCCAAACCAGTTTTTCTCAAAATAATTATCTTGATTTTGATGGCGTAAACGACAATGTCACTGTGGCCAATTCCGGAAATATTCTTTCCAACTCTTCTGCCATATCAATGTCATGCAAAGTATATCCCAAAAATGAAAATCCCAGTTTTCCCGCTTTTGACGGATTTGCAGGTTACAGGAACGACTCCAACTTTGATTTTTATCTTATCCAATTGTCTGCTACCGAAGTAGAGGCAAGGTTTAGGAATTCCAGCGGTGCTGCTTTTTCATTAACTTATGATGGATTGGTACTGGAGGAATGGAACCACTTTTTTTTAGTCTATGATGGCTCGTACTTGACCTTGTTTTCGGGAAATGAAGAAGTTGCCTCAACTGAAGCATCGGGTTCTGTTCCTTCTTCAAACTCATCAGTCTTTAAAATCGGCACCATACAATACAGTACGTTTAATTTTTACCACAAAGGATATATAGACGAGGTCAGCTTATGGAATAAGGCGCTTACGGGAACTGAAATCAATGCAATTATGTACAACAATGGAGAAATTGCCGAACCTGATTCGGAAATGGATCTAAAGCTTTATTACAAATTCAATCAGGGAACTGCTTATGATTCAAACATTGGATTAAATACATTGACCGATGAAATGGGATCTTTAGACGGCACCTTGAATAATTTTGCTCTTACGGGAAGTACTTCAAATTGGGGAGGCGAGGAACTGATGGCTGTTGAAAATTTCAACAAGATCAGTCCTTACTTGTATCCAAATCCCGTTTCAGAAAGGATCAACTTTTCAGGTTTTCCAGAAATTGATACTATCAGGATTATTGACCTGTCGGGAAGAACAATCATAAGCCAAAATACAACCGGATCGCAAACATCAGCACTAAATGTCAGCCAGCTGAGCAATGGCGTTTATTTCGCGGTTGTAAATGACAATCAAAAGATGAAATTCATTAAGAAATAAACCTGCATCGTTTCAACCTTAAAAGCTTATCATTATTGGTAAGCTTTTTTATTTTATTTTACTTTTTTTTATACCTTTTCCCAACCTTTTACTGCAAATACTACTCTATATAGAAAAGACATCAATTGTGATAGACGAAAAATTAATAACAGAGTGCAAAAAGATGCATCGTGCTTCCCAGAAGCAGGTGTATGAGCTCTTGGCGCCAAAGCTCTACCGGACCTGCAAGCGGTACCTGAAGAAGGAAGAGGAAATAGAGGAAGTGATGGCCGATGCCTTCTATACTATCTTCACAAAATTGGACCAACTGAAGGAAGTTCTGGCTTTTGAAGCCTGGGCCCGAAAAATTACGGTCAACCAATGCCTTCTGACCCTCAAGAAAAATATCAACTTCAATATTTATCTGGATGATATGAAGGTTGAGCCAAAACTTGAAACCGCAGACGATACGGTTTTGGAAGAGGAAGACTTGCTGCAATTGCTCAACCATATTCCAGAAGGATGCAAGACTGTCTTCAACCTTTTTGCCATAGAAGGCTACTCCCACAAGGAAATTGCCAATATGCTCGGAATCTCGGAAGGAACGTCCAAATCCCAATTGAATGCGTCCCGAACGAAACTAAAAGAATTGGTGAACAACCTTTATTATCAAAAAGTGAAATAGTGATGGAAAATCAAGATAAATTATACAAGCATTTTCAGCAGGCTTCCCAAAAGGCCGAAAGCAATGACTTTCCTGCAATGGACAAGGTCTGGGCAAGAGTGGAAGACAAACTGGATCATAAAGTCCTGAAAAAGGAAAACTCAACACTAAAGAAGATTGCCATCGCCGCTTCCTTTTTATTGCTGATGACGTTGGGTTATCAGTTTTTAAACAACAAACAAGAGGTAGAAGTTATTCCAAGTGACGGGATTGTTTCGCCTGCCAAGGAAGAAAAATTCATCGGGATTGATTCTGTCCAAAAAGATGCAGTCGTTGTCAATGAAGAACGTCATCCGTTGATTAAAAAAGATGCTGATAAAATCATTCAGGAGCAATTGAATAAGCAAGAAAGTATGGCTTTAGAAGAAGTAACAGAATCTCCACTCGTTGTGCAGGAAGATGCTGTTGAAAATATACTTTCAAAAAAATTGGATAAAAATAAAGAGGAAAGCGAGTTTGTTACTCGAAAATTCAATAGTGTAAGCGTTAAAAGAAGTGCGATCGAGCCGAATAATTTTGTGGAGAAAGAAGAAACCGCATCAACCCAGGAAAAAAGCAGCCCGTTGGTAGTTTTAGATGGTAAAGCAGTAAAAGATTCTTCGGCAAAAGGTTATCTAAATTCTGACTCAGATGATTTTGAGACGATTGCTTATCTACCCAATCCGTTGTACATCATCAATGGTGTGCAATATACGGAGGAAGAACTTTTTGGTCCGAATCCTACAAGTCCTTATCATCCTTTGACCAAGCAGGAAATCCTTTCTACATCAATCCTTCAAGGAGAAAGTGCTACCAATTTATATGGTGAAAAAGGAAAAAATGGAGTGATCATTATTACCACTAAAAACGGAAAACCTTTGAAAAAATGAAAAAAGTAATAGTTTATAATTTGCTTTTACTAGCAAGCTTGACAGTTTTTGCACAAAAAAAAGATGTTCAAAATTCTCGTACTTCTAAATCTACGGATGTTGAAAAACTCTTTGCTGATAGTCTAGAAGACAAATTTGAAAATGATTTGAAATATGGAAAGCTTACCATTTATCTTTTGGGAGGAATTGTTTCCGTAATAAGAAAAACTGATCTTGAGTTTGAAAAAAAATACCACATCGACTATCACGACTTTGGTTGTTCTACACCAAGTAATTTTGAATATTACAAAAAAAACAACCTATTGATATTCAACTATTTATTAAAACAACACGGTAACGATTGGATTGCTGTTGCAAACACTAATGCATTCGGTTTTGAAAAATGGAAAAAAGACCATCATTAAATTTTAAAACCATTAAGGTATTAAGTCTTTCGCTTAACATTTCTAATACCTTAATGGTTTTTTATTTCTAATCTAGATACTATCTATTTGCCTTATTTCTCTATTTCACGAAGATTTTCCATCTTTTTATGAGCAAGGAAACCTGTAATATCTTCAAAGTGTTCTTTTACCCTCTTGTTTCCGAATTCGAAAACCTTGGTGGCCAATCCGTCCAAGAAATCACGGTCGTGCGAAACCAAGATCAAGGTACCGTCAAAATCACGAAGCGCATCCTTGATGATGTCCTTGGTTTTCATATCCAGGTGATTCGAAGGTTCATCCAGAATAAGAAGATTTACAGGTTCAAGCAATAATTTAATCATTGCCAGACGTGTTTTTTCTCCACCCGAAAGTACTTTTACCTTTTTAGTCGTGTCATCACCACTGAACATGAAGGCACCCAGTATATTTTTTATCTGCGTACGGATTTCTCCAACCGCAATATTATCGATGGTTTCAAAAATCGTAGCGTTTTCATCTAGAAGTGAAGCCTGATTTTGGGCAAAATAGCCAATCTGTGCATTATGCCCCACTTCCACGGAACCACTATCGATTCCGATCTCCTTCATAATGGCCTTGATCATTGTCGATTTTCCTTCTCCGTTCTTGCCAACAAAAGCTACCTTTTCGCCTCTTTCGATAACGATGTTTGCATCCTTGAAGACTACGTGATCGCCATACGATTTTGCCAAATCCTTTACCACGACAGGATATTGACCCGAACGAACTGCAGGTGGGAATTTCAATCTTAATGCAGAAGTATCTACCTCATCTACTTGTACAATAACCAGTTTTTCCAACATTTTAACCCTGGATTGAACTGCATCCGTTTTCGAAAAGGTTCCCTTGAAACGGTCGATGAAAGCCTGATTGTCGGCAATCATTTTTTGCTGCTCATCATATGCTTTCTGCTGGTGGATCCTCCTGTCTTTTCGTAGTTCCAAATAATGCGAATATTTGGCCTTGTAGTCGTAAATCCTTCCCATCGTAACCTCGATAGTCCTGTTCGTGATATTGTCAACGAACGCCCTGTCGTGCGAGATTACTACAACTGCTTTCGCAGAATTGATCAGGAAATCCTCCAGCCATTGGATACTTTCAATGTCCATATGGTTAGTCGGCTCATCCAGCAAGATCAAGTCAGGTTTTTTCAAAAGTATCTTTGCCAATTCGATCCTCATTCTCCAACCACCTGAAAACTCTGAGGTCTGACGCGTAAAATCTTCTCTTTCAAATCCCAGACCGACAAGAATTTTCTCTACTTCGGCTTCGTAATTTACTTCTTCAATAGCATAATATTTCTCGCTCAGGTCCGAAACCCTTTCGATCAATTTCATATAGGCATCCGATTCATAATCGGTACGTACCGTTAGCTGTTCGTTTATTTCATCGATTTCAGCTTTCATCTTAAAGATTTCACCAAAAGCTTTCGATGCTTCCTCCATAACTGTAGAACCGTCTTTGGCAAGCAAATGCTGTGGCAGATAAGCAATTACAGCTTCCTTTGGTGCCGAAATACTTCCTGTTGAAGGTTTACTTTCTCCAGCTATTATCTTTAAAAGCGTAGATTTTCCCGCTCCATTTTTCCCCATAAGGGCAATCTTATCGTTTTCATTTATGGCAAAAGAAACATCGCTGAAAAGTGTCGTACCACCAAATTGTACTGAAATATCGTTAACTGTAATCATCTTGAAAAGTTAGGAGTCAGAAGCTGGAAGTCAGAAGACTAGAACCGCTGGTTTTTGAAGATGCAAAGATAGAATAATACTGCAACTGGACAATTGATAATTTAGTTTAAAAGAATAGCTGAGATTGAGCACCTTATTTTTACTATTAATTCATATCTTTATAACTATCAACACATTAATTAAAATAGTTAACTTATGAAACAACTATTACTTTCTATCCTGCTTTTAGGAACAATTATTTCCAATGCCCAAAGTCTTTATATTACTGGTGTAAATACCACAACCGTGGAAGGAGGTATAAATGTAAACCTGCATACTACATCCTTGGGTGGAGCCGGATACCTGAGTGAATCCTATGAGGTAGCAGGCAACACCATAATGGTAAAAGTTTGCTATTGGTTTGACATGACCTTGCCTATCCTGCAATTTGAGGACAATATTATGATTCCGCTTGAAGCAGATGGTGATTACACTGTGAATGTGACCGTTTACAATTCCTCTTCACAGGAAGTGTGCGATGATTATTCCATAGCCGGTTCGCAAAGCATAGTGGTTAGTTATCTGTCCGCAACTGATTTTGGAAAAGAAGAGCATCTGAAACTGTTTCCTAATCCGACAAACGGAATCATAGCATTCAACAATGCCATTGATGTAAGTTCCATAGCCGTTTACGATAGTACGGGAAGACTGGTGAAAGAATTCAAACACCTTGCTACCAATACAATAAATCTGGAAGGGTTGAGCGATGGGATCTATGCGCTGCATCTGGAAGGAGAACAGGGAATCCATACGCAGAAAATTGTATTCAGGAACTAACCTCGTTAAAATACAAATCCCTTCTTTTCAATGGAAGGGATCTTGCGTATTTAATTCTTATCTATTTGGATTTTTTATCTCGTACCAAACTTCTTCTGCTCCATCATCCAAAAAAGTATTCACATAGTGCAAGCCGGCTTTTTCCAATACATTCCGAGAACCTTTGTTTCCTGCATCTGCATAGGCACAAATGGTATCTAGTTTTAGTCTGCTGAAGCCATACTTTACAAAAGCATTTGCTGTTTCGATGGCGTATCCCTTTCCCCAATGTTTTTGGATGAAACGATAGCCCAGATCATAATACTGGTCGCGACCATTTACATTTTTCTCCAGCTTTAGTCCCGACCAACCTATGAATTCATTGGTTTCCTTCAGGATGACTGCCCAACGGCCAATACCATTGTCCATGTATTGTTGACGGATATTCGCAATTGCTTCACGGCTTTGCTCAATGTCCGTTACAGGATTATTGCCTAGATATTTATGCACTTCGGGATTGGAATCCAATTCAAACATTCCCAAATCATCCGAGGGGAATAATTCCCTCAACAGCAACCTGCGGGTTTCAATATACTTGCTCATCAGCGGTATGGCTAGATACTTAACCTGAATTCCTCTATGATCGGATTGGCTTTTCCAAAATCAACTTCTTGGATGAAAACCTCAACCGCAAGATCTGTATTGCCAAAACCACCCAATCGGGCAGATTGAATGTTGTCTTTTATTACCGTACTGATTCCAGCATCTTCAATCCTTTGTTGCAGGTTCTTGGCTAAAATGTCACTTCCTGAAAATATTTTTATTAATCCCATAAGACTATTTCTATTGCTTATTATTATTGAAAATTATTCTGTTTCTTCTTCCTCTTCTTCTTCATCGTCGTCATCCATTTCAAACCATAATGGTTCAATCATGATACGGTCTGCAAAACTTTCTATCCTTTCAGTTACATTTTCTGAAAAGAAGATGCATTGTGTCTTTCTTGCTTCGGCAATACGGGCTATCTTGGTATCAAAACGCAGACGCAGCAATTCATCCGTATCTTCTACAATGAACATTTTCAATTGGTTGATATCATATCCGGCTGATGCAAATAAGTCGCTCAATCGGTTCGGAGTTCCTATCAATACATCAATTCCCAATGAAATATGATTCTTGTCAAAATCAATGTCGCCTTTGTCGTGAACACCATAGACGCGTAAATCTGTGTAATTGCCGTATTTTGCAAAAAGTTCCCGCATTTCGTGCATCTTTTCCTTTGTCTGCACTACAATCAAGGCTCTTGGCGATTCCTGAAATTCTTTCTCCAATCTTTGGATAACGTTGATGACCAGAGTAGTTGTCTTTCCTGAACCCGCAGGTGCAATAATCACGCAATCGGCACCACTTTTTATGGTAGAAAAGGTTTCCTGTTGGATTTCATTGGCTTCCTCAAGACCGTTTTCAATCAATGCTTGCTGAAGGTTTGGGTTTATTTTTTTTAATTGCATTTCTTATTTTATGGAAAAATTAAAAGATGTAACTATTAAAAGATTCGCAAGGAATTTTTCAATCGTTAAATTGTTTAATCGTTAAATTCAAATTTACTTACTCGCAAAAAGCTTCACATCATTTTCAGAAATCTCGTTTCCTCCCAGGATGATAAGCCTTTCGATTACATTTCTCAATTCCCGGATGTTTCCCGTCCAATCGTATTCCTGCAACAACTTTATGGCTTCCGTGGAAAAAACCTTGGTTGCATTTCCTTGCTCTTCGGCAATTTTTATGGCAAAATGTTCGATCAGCAAAGGTATGTCATCCCGGCGGTCATTCAAAGCCGGAACTTTGATTAAAATCACGGCAAGCCGGTGGTACAAATCTTCTCGGAAACGACCTTCCTCGATTTCTTTTTTCAAATCCTTGTTCGTTGCTGCAACCACACGGACATCCACTTTGATATCCTTGTCTGCTCCTACCCTTGTAATCATACTTTCCTGCAAGGCACGAAGTACTTTTGCTTGGGCGGAAAGGCTCATATCGCCAATTTCATCTAAGAAAATAGTTCCCTTGTCGGCTGCTTCGAATTTTCCAGCCCTATCTTTTACAGCTGAGGTAAAAGCACCCTTTACGTGTCCGAACAATTCGCTTTCTATCAATTCTGATGGAATTGCCGCACAATTTACTTCAATTAAAGGCGCATTTGAACGTTCGCTTTTTTCGTGCAACTGGTGGGCAACCAATTCTTTTCCTGTTCCATTTGGTCCGGTAATCAAAACCCTTGCATCCGTTTTGGATACTTTCTCAATCATTTCCTTTATCAGATTGATCGGCTCCGAAGTTCCAATCATTTCGTAATTCTTGCTTACTTTCTTTTTAAGGATTTTATTTTCAACTACGAGTTGCTTCTTGTCCAATGCATTTCGAACGGTATTCAAAAGCCTGTTTAAATCGGGTGGCTTTGAGATATAATCGAAAGCTCCGAGACGCATCGTATTGATGGCGGTTTCCATATCTCCATGTCCGGAAATCATCACCATTGGAATCTCCGGTTTTATTTTCTTTACGGCTTCCAAGACTTCCACCCCGTCCATTTTGGGCATCTTGATGTCGCACAAGACAAGATCGTAATCGTTGTTTTTTATCTTTTCGAAACCTGAAACACCATCTTCTGCTTCTTCTACCTGATAGGTGTCGTTTTCCTCTGAAAGTATCTTGGTTAATACTCTTCGGATCGCAGCCTCGTCTTCTATGATTAGTATTTTGCTCATTTTTTTTAGGGACTAAGTCACAACGGTTCAAAGAGTACAAATGTTTAAAATTTTTGTCGCTTTGCACCTTTGATGCTTATTACTTTAATTTAATATTTCAACCATCTGTACAATTCTTTCCATGTTGGTTTTTTGCCGTACATCAAGATTCCAACGCGGTAAATTTTGGAAGCAAACCACACTACAAAAAAGAAAGTTCCAAACAATAACAGTACTGAAATCAATAGTTGCCACCACGGCACACCAAATGGAATTCTCATTAACATTACGATTGGCGAAGTCAGAGGTATCATTGAAAATACTGTTGCCACAGTTCCGTGAGGCTCGCTCAAAACACTGAAAAATCCGACATAGACCCCTAACATCAAAGGCAATATGATTGGCAAAAGGAATTGCTGAGAATCAGTTTCGTTATCTACTGCGGCACCTATTGCGGCATAGATGGAACTGTATAGGAAATAACCTCCGATAAAATAGATGATGAATGAGATGAACAGTGTTCCCAATGGAAGGTTAAACAATTCATTGAAATAAAGCTGTGCCTTGGATGCCAATTCCACTTCTGAGCCTGTCATCATTTGCGGTCCTGCCGAAGCAGCAGCACCCATCTCTATTCCTAAAAGCGACGATGCGACAAGGAATAATATTCCACCAATTACGGCCCAAATCGTAAACTGTAATACTCCAGCCAACGATGTTCCGATGATTTTTCCCATCATCAATTGGAATGGCTTAACGGATGAAATAATGATTTCGATGATGCGGTTTGTCTTTTCCTCTATGACACTTCGCATTACCATGTTTCCGTAAATCACGATGAACATCATGATCAGGTAACCGAAAGCGGCACCTATTCCAACTTTTATCTCGTTGAGTCCCTTTACGGTTTCTTCTCCTGTGGCTTTTGTAAGGTTGATGCTTACTTTAGCTTCCGCATTCTTGATGGCTGTAGTGTCCAATCCTGCTTTTTGGAAGTTGGATGTGGTTAGTTTCTGCGCAATGATGTCTTCCAAATCTTCGATGAAGGACATACTTGGACTTTCGTTTGAGATGTATTGGATCTTGCTTGAAAGTGCTTTGTTATCCTCTATTTTCGGAATATAAAGCAAGCCTTCGTAACGTTCAGAAACGATACTGTCTTTCAATGTTTTTAAATCGACATTGGTCAGATTGAGGTAATGGTATTCGTCGGAATTTTTAAAATCCTTGGCAAAAAGATTCGATTCATCATGGATTGCGATTTCCTTGACATCTGATTTCATCGTGCTCAAATAGCCAACGAAAGCGGCAAGACCCACGAAAAGCAATGGACTCAAAAACGTCATTACGATGAAAGATTTGTTTCGCACTTTGGCGATGAACTCTCTTTTTATGATTAAGGTTAGGATGCTCATTTGATTACTTGCTTACTGTTTGAATAAAAATATCGTTTACGCTCGGGATTTTCTCCACGAAATGTGTGACTTGTCCTCTTTGGGTCAAGATGTGAAGCAATTCGTTTGAAGTGGCGTTTCCTAATTGTATTTCGAGTTTCAAATCTTCGTTTAACGATTTGAAATCGGCTTGACCAACAGTAAATTTCTGAGTTAGATCATACATCAGACCTTCGACATTGCTCGTTAAAATTCCAACTTCAAAACTATTTGTACGGTATTGTCTTTTTACATCGTCCAGCCTTCCTTCGATCAATTTGTTCGATTTGTGGATCAGGGCAATATGGTCGCACATCTCCTCAACGCTTTCCATACGGTGTGTTGAAAAGATTACGGATGTACCTTGACGATTCAGCTCGATGATCTCATCTTTTATCAGATTGGCATTTACAGGGTCGAAACCTGAAAATGGTTCGTCCAAGATCAATAATTTTGGTTTGTGGAGAACGGTTACCACAAATTGTATTTTCTGTGCCATTCCCTTTGAAAGTTCTTCGATCTTCTTGTTCCACCAGCTTTGGATTTCAAATTTCTCAAACCAATAATCCAATTGCTTTTTGGCTTCGGATTTTGAAAGTCCTTTCATTTGCGCAAGATAAAGACATTGCTCTCCTACTTTCATAGATTTATACAAACCTCTTTCTTCTGGCAAATAACCGATAGATTGAACGTGGTTCGGACTCAATTTTTCTCCATCTAGCAGGATTTCTCCGCCATCCGGCAATGTTATTTGATTGATAATACGAATCAGCGATGTTTTTCCTGCTCCGTTAGGACCTAGGAGTCCATAAATGCTTCCTTTGGGAACTGTAATTGAAACTTCGTTAAGTGCGGTATAATCGCCATATTGTTTGACGACTTTCTTAACTTCAAGTATATTGCTCATACTGTAAATTGATTTATTTCATCAGTTTGACCTTTGTGGTCGAGTGAGTGTAAATGTAGCCAATTAGTAGCGAATTGGAAATAATGTTACAAAAAAAACCCACCCTTATTTGCACAAGGATGGGAAAAATTGCTATGAAAAAGAATTTACTAGTAAACTAGTAAAGTCCAAATGTAAAAATTAATTTTCAATTATGAAAACATATCCTTCACTTTTTCGAAAAAAGATTTATCGCTCTTTTCCGGATGTGGGATGAAGTTTTCATCTGTAAGGGATTTCTCGAAAAATTGTTTTTGCTCCTTTGATAAGGTTTTTGGTGTCCAGACGTTTACGTGAACCAATAAATCACCATTTCCGTAACCGTTTACGCTAGGAATTCCTTTTCCTTTCAATCGTAAAATCTTGCCTGATTGGATTCCTTCCTCGAGCTTGATTCTGACTTTTCCGTTAACTGCATCGATGTCTTTTGAAACACCCAAAACTGCTTCGGCAAAACTGATGTATAGATCAAGATGAAGATTTTCTCCTTCCCTCTTTAATGTCTCATGTTCGATTTCCTCGATGGCAACAATCAAATCTCCTGGGATACTGTTGTTTCCCGGAGCATCGTTTCCTTTATTGGCGACCTTCAATTGCATCCCGTCTACAACACCTGCTGGAATCTTGATAGAAACGGTTTCATCTTCCAGAATCATTCCTTGAGAATCGGCATTGTTTGGTTTTTTATCCAAGATCTGACCAGAACCTCCACACGCAGGGCAAGTTGATGCGGATTGCATCCTACCCAAAATAGTATTGGTCACTCTCATCACCTGTCCTTGACCGTTACACGTAGAACACGTTTTATAGGAAACTCCGGAAGCCTGGATTTTACGTTTTACTTTTACTTTCTTCTCAACGCCATTTGCAACTTCCTCTAAAGTAAGTTTAACTTTGATACGAAGGTTGCTTCCTTTTACGCGACGCTGACCTCCTCCACCTCCGCCGAAACCAGAGAATCCTCCGCCTCCGCCAAAAGCACTTCCGAAAATATCACCAAATTGACTGAAGATGTCGTCCATGTTCATACCGCCGTGACCTCCGCCAAAGCCACCTGCACCGTCAAAAGCCTGATGACCGTATTGGTCGTATTTGGCTTTCTTTTGAGGGTCGCTTAAAACTTCGTATGCTTCGGCAGCCAGTTTGAATTTTTCTTCTGCTTCCTTGTCGCCTGGATTCTTGTCAGGATGGTATTCAATGGCCTTCTTTCGATAAGCCTTTTTTATTTCGGCTGCATCGGCACTTTTTGTGATACCTAATATTTCGTAAAAATCTTTTTTCATCTTTTTCTTAAATTCCAATTATCAAATCTCAAAAACAATTAATTTCCAATTTCAAAAATTCAATATTCAAACCTTTAGGGATATGGAAACCTTTCTTTTTGATTTGAAAGTTATTGTCCTATAACCACTTTTGGGAAACGGATAATCTTGTCTCCCAGCTTGTATCCCTTTTCGATTACGTCTACAATCTTGCCTTTCAATTTATCCGAAGGTGCTGGAATCTGGGTGATTGCTTCTGCAAAATCGGCATTGAAGGCATCGCCTGAACGAACTTCAACTTCTTCCAATCCTTTTGAAACCAAAGTATTTTTCAGCTTGTCATGAATCAATTCTACCCCTTTAACAAGCGCTTCATCCTGCGATTTTTTAATTTCTGCCATTCCCCTGTCAAAATCGTCAAGGACTGGCAACATTGCTTGCAATACTTCCTGATTGGCGGTCTTGAATAAATCCATACGTTCTTTTGACGTACGTCTCTTATAATTTTCGAATTCAGCAAAAAGACGTAAAAATTTATCTTTTTCAACAGCCAGATCCTTTGTCAGTTGTTCTTCAATACTTAATTCCTCGATGATAAGCTGTTCTCCGTTTGCATTCGTTTCCAATGTTGCGTCATCTAGTTCCTGATCTTTTTCAGTATTTTCAGTAGTCATTTTCTGTGTATTTTTGAATATGTTTTTAAATTTCATTGCATTTTCTTGTGATGCAAAAGTATTGCCATTTGTTCGAAAATGTCAAATTGTCACGCTTTTTTATGGTTTTATTTTACAAGCGACAGATTATTCTCCAGCCCCGACTGGAGCCTTAGCTTTTTTTTATTCTGGGGTTCAGAACAAGAACTATTATGGAAAGCGGGAACAAGGATCGTATTGGATGCCTTTTTGATCCGCTTCAAATGATACTCATATTTTAATATTTTTTTAAGAAGGTTTTATTCTGGTTTTGATATGTTTGTGTCACTAAAAAACAATCTTTATGAAAAAAAATATCCTAAGTTTATTTGTTTTGGCAACTCTTTCGTTGACTGTTGCCTGTAAAAAAGAAGCTACAACTACTGAAGCTGAAACTGTTGCAACTGCAACTGATTCCTCTGCAGTTTATAAAGTGGACAAGGCAACTTCGCTTATTGACTGGACGGGTAAGAAACCTGCTGGACAACACACTGGAACGATTGCGATTTCTGAAGGTGAAGTTACTGTGAAGGGTAATGTTCTTGAAAGTGGAAAATTCACTTTCGATATGAAAAGTATTACTGTTACTGACCTTAAGGAAGCTGACGGAAAAGGAGATTTGGAAAACCACTTGAAAGGAACTGGAGATAAAGCTGGTGAAGACCACTTTTTTAATACGACAAAATTTCCAACTGGAACTTTTGAAATTACAAAAGCAACTGTTGCTGACGGAAAAACCAACATCGAAGGTAACTTGACTTTGAAAGGTGTTACTAAAAACGTAAAATTCCCTGCTACTGTTGTGGCAGATGCTACAGGAGTTACAATTACAAGTGATGTTTTCACAATCAACAGAACAGAATGGGGAGTGAATTATGCTTCGAAATCGTTGCAAGATGATTTGAAAGATAAATTCATCAACGATGATATCGAACTTAAAGTTACTGTAAAAGCTACAAAATAGTTATTAATTCATCTTACTATATTTAGAAAAAACTCCGTCCGCGGAGTTTTTTTTATGCCAAAGTCAAAAGATGGTTCAGTGCTTTTTCGACAATCTTGTATTTGAATACAAAGCCGTTGTCCGATGCTTTTTGGGAACTTACATTTTGACTGGTGAAGAGCATCATGTGCATTTCGCCCAAGACAATGCTCATCAAGAATTTTGGCATGGTTGGAATTATAATCGGACGTTTGACAGCGGTTGCAATCTCTTCAGTAAGTTCCTTATTGGTTACAGGATTTGGTGCAACTGCATTGAAAACGCCCTGCCATGAATTTTTTACGGCGAAATAATACAATTCTGCCAGATCGTGGATATGAATCCAGGATTGCACTTGCCGCCCTGAACCAAATGGCGCTCCAGCTCCGTACTTTATAGGCTTCACCATTTCCATCAAGGCCCCGCCTTTGTTTGAAAGTACCAAACCTGTTCTCAGCTTGCAGACTTTTATATCAAGGAGCTTGAATTTATCGACACTTTCTTCCCATTTCAGCACTACGTTTCCAAGAAACGAATTGTCTACTTCCTTTTCACTTTCTGTATATACTTTCTTTAAATCGTCGGGATAAATCCCAACTGCAGAAGCGGACACAATTTGTTTTACCTGATGCGGAAAGTCTTTTAACGATTTGAAAAGCAGGTTGGAAGACAAGATCCTGCTTTCGATGATTTCCTGCTTGTAATTTTTCGTCCAGCGTTTGCCAATGTTGGCTCCGGCCAGATGAATAATGGCATCGACTCCTATAAAACAATTTTCATCGATGATGCCTTGTTGCGGATTCCAGTAAAATCCCTTGTAGTTGGATTGGCTTTCTAATTTCTTTTTTGAGGTGGAGAGATAATGAACTGTTTCGCCGTTTTGCAACAACAGAGAAACCAATTCACTCCCTACTAAACCTGTCGCTCCTGTAATTAATATCTTCATTGCTAGTCGTGTTGTTGCTCAAAAATACAACCCAAGCCTTGAAAATAAATGTTAATTAGGCTATGTTTAACTTGTGATGAAACATAGAAGATGGGAGTTGGAAGATGGAAGTTATGTGGTTTACGAGAGTAAGAATTACAATTACAGCTGCAACTTCCAACTACTTGACACGAACGCTCCACTCGAAATCCATTTCGGAAACTTGGACGCCTTGCTCATTGGTTCCTATAGATTTCATCCAAAATGTCTGGCCTTCTCCTGTAGCAATTGTCCTTTGGATGGCTTCCTCAATAAGATGTCCATCTTTGCAAATGAAGCTTATTCTTCCTGTTGCTTTTTTGGTGAAATTACCTTTGTTATTCGCAACCAGCATTGAAATCTTCTTTCCACTTTTCTTGATATGGTACATGACCAAAGCTCCAGTTGTAAGTTCGGCTGCCATTGCCTGAACCGCAAAATACATTGAATTGAAAGGATTCTGATTGATCCAGCGGTGCTTTACCATAACCGTGCATTGGTATCCGTCTATCTGTTTTGCCCGTACTCCACTTATAAAAGCAGATGGCAATTTGAAGAATAAAAATTTATTGAGATTTCCCGCCGTGAAGTTCATAATCATTGGATTTTTAGTAAAAATAAGATTTATTTTCGGAAAATCAATTTGTTAATTTTATGTTAAATATAAGTACTATGCGAAACAAGGTAGCTTCTTTTAGCCATATATTTGCATAAGAAATTACTATATACTTTTAATCATGGAAACAAATAACAGCAAAACTACCGCAACCTTGATACACCTGAGTGCTCTGTCACAGTACTTTATTCCGTTTGGAAATTTTATCTTTCCGATTATTATTTGGAGTTCATCGAAGGATAAATCAGAATATATAGATGCTCAAGGAAAACAATCGATCAATTTTCATTTGAGCTTGTTGATGTATTCCTTAATAATGGCATTGGTTGCTATCCCTTTGTTTTTTGTTAGTATTTTCAGCAAAGCCGATTACATTTTTAATGATGAGAATTTCCTTGTTGAGAATTTCAACATGACAGAAGTTTCTGGGTTGCTTGTTACGGCTATCGTCATTACTTGTGTATTCTTTCTGTTAAAAGTACTTGAGTTCTTCCTGATTATTTATGCATCGGTAAAAGCTTCAAACGGATACGATTTTAAATACCCATTGACCATCAATTTTTTAAAATAGAATTTATGAAATAAAAAAACTTAAATCAGCAAAAGGAATAATCACCCTTGAGTTTCAATCATCATCACAAAAAAATCATCATCAATCATCAATCAAAAAACGAACTATTATGTTAAAATTAATCATCACAGTAACAATGTTCATGACCGTAATGTTATGCAAGGCTCAAGTTTCGGAAACAAGAAAAGCAGAACACTTTTCAAAAATTGAAGTAGCAACGGGAATTGAACTAAGCTACAAGGAAACACAAGAAGAAGCTTCTATAAAAGTGGAAGCGAATGAAGGAAACCTATCGGATGTTATTATAGAAGTTGACGGAGAAACTTTGAAAATATCTTCAAGAGGGAAAGCAGAAAAAGTAAAGGTTTATGTATCAGCAAAAGACGTTGAATCCTTCAAGGCCAGTTCAAGATCGAGAATTGTATTTGAAAACACCATACACGCTGAAAACATTTCAATTACATTAGAATCGGGTGCTTATTTCAATGGGTATTTCAAATCAAACCAACTGACAAATGTAGCAACTGATGCGAATACGGAATTTAATGGAAGGATTGAAACGGCTTCCTTCGCAGGGAATTTCAAGAATCACTCGAAAGTGAACATCTCTGGAAAGTCCAAAAATGCGAAAATCAAATCGACCTCAAAAGCCTATTGCAATGCCAAGAATTTCTTGACGGAGAATACTCTAGTAGATTCAGATAATTCGGTTGTAATTGTAACCAGTAAAAACAGGATCAACATAAATGCCACTGATAATGCAAGTGTTACCTATTTCGGTTCACCAAAGAAAGTAACTGTAGAAGAAGCCTATTCGACAAATACAAAAAAACATAAAAGGCCATTGCTGATTGCAATGGAATAACAAGATCACATCCATAAAATGAAAATTTTAATTAAATTCAAACACACACTATGAACATAGAAAACACAAAAGCCCAGATGCGAAAAGGTGTTTTAGAGTTCTGTATCTTATCTGTGTTAAAAGAAAAAGATGCCTACACTTCTGAAATTTTAGATACCTTGAAAAACGCAAAATTGCTTGTGGTTGAGGGAACAGTATATCCTTTGCTTACAAGATTGAAAAACGACGGATTGCTCAATTATCGTTGGGAAGAATCCACTTCGGGACCGCCTAGAAAATATTACGGATTAACCGAAATCGGACAAGCATTTTTAAACGAATTAAACGGCACCTGGACAGAATTATCTGATGCTGTAAACATCATAACAAACCAAAACTAACAGTCATGAACAAAACCGTAAATATAAATCTAGGAGGAATGTTTTTTCACATCGATGAAGATGCATACCAAAAATTGACACGCTATTTTGAAGCAATAAAACGTTCGCTTTCCAACTCCAATGGTCAGGACGAAATCATCAAGGATATAGAAATGCGGATCGCTGAGCTTTTCGCAGAGAAACATTCAAGCGACAAGCAGGTCATCAATTTAAGAGAATTGGACGAAGTCATTGCTGTAATGGGACAACCTGAAGATTACAGGATTGACAACGAAGAAGCTGAATTTCAACAAAAAAACACCAATTTTGATTATGCTTCAAGACGTATAAAAAAATTATACCGCGATAAGGATGGCGGGATGATCGGTGGTGTCCTGGCTGGTTTGGGTCACTATTTCGGAATCGACAAGGTTTGGTTGAGAATATTGCTTTTGATCTTGGTTTTCGCTTATGGAACTGGAATCTTAGCCTACATCATTCTTTGGATCGTAATGCCGGAAGCCGTTACCACTTCTGAAAAACTGGAAATGACAGGAGAACCTGTAAACATTTCGAACATAGAGAAAAAGGTAAGGGAAGAATTTGACAACGTTTCTGAGAAATTCAAGAATGTAAATTACGACAAGATGGGCAACCAGGTCAAAACTGGTGCTGACAGGGTTGTAGAAAACGTAGGAAATGTGTTTATGAGTATTTTCAAGGTGTTTGCTAAAATACTGGGTATCATATTAATCCTTTCGGGAGTATCAATGTTATTCTTTTTATTGGTTGGAATTTTTACTTTGGGAACAACCGCCTTTGTAGAATTTCCGTGGAGCGATTACATTGATGCTGGAAATTACACGGATTATCCAGTCTGGACTTTTGGATTATTGATGTTGTTTGCAATAGGTATTCCATTTTTCTACCTTATGGTTTTAGGATTCAAACTATTGATTCCAGACATGAAGTCTTTAGGAAATGTCTTTAACTACACATTCTTGGCACTTTGGATTATCTCAATCGCATTGATTATATCGATATCCATCAAGCAAGCTACACAATTTGCCTTTGAAGGAAAAATTGTAAAGAAAGAATTGCTTCAATTGAACCCAGCAGACACTTTACAAATAAAATTCAAGTACAATGAAAATTTCGCCAATGATATCCATGATTATGACAATTACAGGCTGGTTCAAGATTCTACCAACACTGAAATGATCTTTTCAAGTGATGTGAGAATCAGGATTGTAAAAACGGATGAGAAGCAAGCGTACATCCAAATTATAAAGGAAGCCGACGGAGAATCATTATCTGCAGCGAAACAATCAGCAGGAAAAATTCAATACAGTTACAAATTACAAGGAAATCAATTAATTTTAGACAATCATTTATTGACTGAGGCTAAAAATAAATTCCGTAACCAGGAAGTGGAAATCAACCTGTATTTGCCGGAAGGAACATTATTCAAAGCCGACGAAGCTTTTAGAGACAGGGATAATTCAGACGATGAGTTTTTCAATTTGCACCATAGTTCAGCTGATTACCTTTACAAAGTGGAAGACTCTAAAGTAAAATGTTTAACTTGTCCTGCTTATGAAAATGAATATGGAGATGTAGAAAACGAAAGTGCTGGTACAAGCACAGATACTATAAAAAAGGTAATCCTTGAAGTAAACGGAAAGCAAATCATAACATCTGAAACGGTATCAAAAACTGTTAGTTCTGGTTCTGAACCAGGATTAACAATTGATAAAAACGGCGTAATCATTAAAAACAAATAATCATGACACGAAACATTGCAAACTTGACGAAAACAACATTGATAATTGCAACACTATTATTGTTTGCTTCCTGCCGACATAACATCAATTTCGGTGACGGAAGAAAAGGAAGCGGAAATATAGTTGAACAAACCAGAACGATCACGGAAGATTTTCAACATATTGAAGTAAGCACCGGAGTTGAAGTTCTTGTGGAGCAATCCGATACAAAATCGGTAGTGGTCGAAACTGATGACAATTTGCAAGATCTCATCATTACCAAGGTTGAAAATGGCGTCTTATACATAAATTCAAGCGAAGGTTATAACACAAATGAAACTCCGAGAGTAACAGTAAAAATGCCAATCATATCGGGACTGATAGCCAACAGCGGTTCAAGCTTGAAAAGTCTGAACACGCTGGTTACAGAAAACATCATTGTGAAATCAAGCAGTGGCAGTGAAATAGATATTGATGTTGAAGCCGATTTGATCACGGTTGAAACTTCAAGCGGAAGTTCGGCAGAAGTTGGCGGAAAAGCATTGAAACTGGAAACTTCTTCTTCTAGCGGAAGTACTTTGGATGCATCAAACTTATTGGTAAATGATGTAGTATCACAAGCAACAAGTGGAAGCAGCACAACCGTCAATCCAATTCTAAGCCTTGACGGAAAAGCATCAAGCGGTAGTTCAGTTGATTATAAAAACGTACCCAAAACACTTACCAAGGAGGAAAGCTCCGGAGGCAGTGTTTCTAAGAATAATTAAAGAAAAAACATCCGCAGTAGCGGATGTTTTTTTTTTATATTTGTGGCTAAATCATATACAAACCATGAAAAAAATCGCTTTTCTATTTATAGCCGTTTTCATTTCTACTTTGGCTTTCAGCCAAAAAAAGGAAAAAGTAAAAGGTTCTAAAATTGTTACCGTAGTACAAAAAGAAGTAGAGAATTTTACCGCTATTGAAGTCCTGGATGATTTGGAGATCTTCCTCATAAAAGGCGATCAAAACGGTGTTGAACTTGAAGCTGATGATAATCTTCATGATGCAATCGATTTAAAATACAACGGCGGAACATTAATAATCTCATCAGCAAAAGAAATTTCCGGCTTTAAAAAATTTACCATCCGGGTAACCTATACAGACGAATTAAAATCTGTCGAGGCAAAAAACAAAGCCAAGATTCAAGGTCCCGAGGAAATCAACCTGGAAGAAGTAACGTTTAAAAGTTTCGACAATTCGAAAATGTTCCTGAATGTGAATGCAAAAGCCTTGAACATCATTGGGAATGACAAATCTGAAATCCAATTGAATGCAAAATCTGAATCCGTAAAGATTGAATTGAGCAAGAATTCTGAAATGAAAGCCTTGATCTCTTCTACAGAAATGAAGTTTGACATGTACCAGAAATCAAAAGCGACAATCGAAGGAGACGTCATTGATTTGAAACTTCGTTTTGATAATAACAGCAATTTTACAGGAAAGAATCTTAATGCTAAAAACTGTGAACTTGTTGCAGAAGGCTATTCAAATGCTACACTTTTAGTAGAAACATCCTTGAACCTGGATGCTTCGGGAAGTTCGGAAGTCTATCTGTATGGAGAGGCGAAAATAGAACTGAAGAAATTTGCAGACAGTTCTACTCTTTACAAGAAGAAATTGAAATAAAAAAATCCCAACCAGGTTGGGATTTTTTTTATAACATCTATTATAGCTATTATTCCAAAGAAGCCAGATATCTTTCAGCATCCAAAGCAGCCATACATCCTGTTCCCGCAGCTGTAATTGCTTGACGGTATACGTGGTCGGCAGCATCGCCACCTACAAAAACTCCAGCTACATTTGTTCTGGAAGTTCCCGGAATATTTTTGATGTACCCTGTTTCGTCCAAATCGATATAATCCTTAAAGATATCAGTATTTGGTTTGTGTCCAATTGCAACGAAGAATCCAGTGGCCGGAATTGTTTTTTCTTCCTTGGTTGTTTTATCCAAGACCTTAACGGCAGTTACCACTTGTCCATCTCCGATAACTTCAACCGTTTCAGTATTCAAAAGAATATCGATATTCTCTGTCTTTCTGACTCTTTCAGCCATAATTTTCGAAGCCCTGAAGTTTTCGCTTCTCACTAGCATCGTTACCTTTTTACAAAGTTTAGAAAGATAATGTGCTTCTTCGCAAGCAGAATCTCCAGCTCCAACGATTACAACTTCTTGATTCCTGTAGAAAAATCCGTCGCAAACCGCACAGGCAGAAACCCCACCGCCCATTTGTAGATAATGCTGCTCTGAAGGTATTCCTAAATATTTAGCCGAGGCCCCCGTAGAAATAATCACCGTTTCGCAGTGAATTTCCTTTGTATCGTTCACCCAAACTTTATGGATTGGACCCGAAAAATCTACTTTGGTAACCCATCCGTCGCGAACATCGGTTCCAAAACGCTGGGCTTGCTCTTGCAAATTAACCATCATTTCAGGTCCGGTAATTCCTTCTGGATTTCCCGGCCAGTTTTCAACTTCATTTGTAGTCGTTAATTGTCCACCAGGTTGTGTTCCCTGATATAACACAGGAAACATATTAGCTCTAGATGCATAAATCGCAGCGGTATAACCAGCAGGACCTGAGCCTATAATAAGGCATTTTATTTTTTCAATTGTATCTGACATAATTAGTATTGCTTTTGTTCTTTTTGAGATTGCAAATGTATGTTTTTAATAAAAAATAATTCCTATTTGTTGATTAGTTTTAATAATTCCCAAATAGCTTAATTTTATTCTGATTTTGATTTGGTAGAACTAATTTAAGTTCTATATTTGCATCCGCTTTCGGGGTGTAGCGTAGCCCGGTTATCGCGCCTGCTTTGGGAGCAGGAGGCCGCAGGTTCGAATCCTGCCACCCCGACAAAAAGCCGAACAGCAATGTTCGGCTTTTTTCATTCAGACATCCTACAAAAATCTACCAGCGATGAAACTAAGAATAGATCCTTTTGTCCTTGCCATTATCGGAATTATCATTATTGCTTATCTTTTTCCTGACTGGGGAAGCAAGGACAGTGTTGTTCCCCTTGATTTGATTGGAAGTATTGGAATCTCATTGATCTTCTTCTTTTATGGATTGAAATTGAGTCCTGAGAAAATAAAAACCGGATTGAAGAATTGGAAACTCCATGCCTTGGTACAATTGACAACATTTATCATTTTTCCTTTAACGATATTACTTTTCCGTCCATTCATTCAATCTGAAAACGGCGAACTCATCTGGCTTTCGTTCTTATTCCTGGCAGCCTTGCCTTCTACTGTCTCTTCCTCGGTAGTTATGGTATCAATGGCCAAGGGAAATGTTCCTGCCGCCATATTCAATGCGAGTATTTCAGGACTTATAGGAATTGCGATTACACCTCTCTGGATGGGCTTGTTCCTGAATAATTCTTCCGCTGAATTTGAATTGGGAGGTATCTACCTGAAACTGGTTACAGAAATCCTTGTTCCGGTAGTGATCGGAATTGCATTACAAAAATACGGTTCCAGATATGCAAATCAATATACAAAAGAGCTTTCTACTTTTGACAAGTCAATTATATTATTGATTATCTATAAAAGCTTTGCCGAATCATTTGAAGAAAACGTATTCACTTCCGTTGATGTTTTAGACTTGCTTTTTATAGCCTTTACAACGACCGTACTTTTTTATGCGATCTATTATCTGACAGGCTTTTTATCGAAAATGCTTAAATTCAATGTAGAAGACCAAATCACGGCACAATTTTGTGGCACGAAGAAATCATTGGTTCACGGAACGGTTTTTTCAAAAATCCTCTTTCCAGCCTCGATGCCTACCGGTATAATACTGCTTCCGCTTATGCTTTTTCACGCTTCGCAGATATTCATAATAAGCATCATTGCCTCCAGATTGGCAAAACGCCCAACAACCTGATGACAGATGTACTTTGCAAATTATTTACAGGATTGAAATCTTCCTTACAGTTGTTTTTCCTTCCGAGAAAATCCTAGCAATATAGATTCCGGCTGAAAAATCTATTGAAAAGGTTGCATCACCATTGAAGTTGTTGCTCAATAGCTTTTGTCCTGAAATATTGTATATTTCAATAGTGCCTTCATTCTTAATTCCGGAAACGGTTATGAAGTTTTTGGCAGGATTTGGATAAACGGCAACTTTCAAGTCAAGATTTTCTCCAACCGACAAAGTGGAAGACCAAGCCTGCCCTGCATTGGATCCCCAAATATAATTGGCCAGATCCGGATAATCAATAAATGGATTTCGATTGTATTGCCAAGTATAGATATAATTATTGCGGTTCATTTCGAAATCATCAGAAGGATCTGCCGTATTCCACGCCAATAAAGTGGCCAGATCGCCCAATTGTCCAACTGTTGTGTCTGCCGGATTCCCATCCACGACATCCAAGCCATTGTAACGGATTGCCATATAGAAAACCGCTCTCGCCACATCGCCTTTCCAACTTCCCTGATTTCCAGAGAAACCATTGTAATCGGTTAGTCCGAAATCTTTATTGTTCCTGGAACTGTTTTCAGGACCATCCTCCGCCCTGATATGATGCGCATCTGCATGGCCGTGCAACAACATATCCGCATTTGTGGCTTCCCAGATGTTCATGCCATCAGGAATTTCAGATGTGGCATTGGCAAAACCACCTCTGGATTGCGGATAAATATGCTCCCTGTTCCACTTCCCTGTTCCGCTTCCCGTGGTTTGGATCAACAACTTTGAACGTGGCTGCTCCTTGTACATCATCCAGATTTCATTACTGTTCAATGGATTTTGGTCGGAAATTCTAAGAATGGTATTGACATCGCCATAATTATGAGCACGAACAACTGCCGGATCTGCAATTATATCTTGAATGGCTTGTTTCAAGACGGCCCCGGATTTTCCTTCCAGACTGTCATAATATCCTGTTGGAACTGTACTTGCCACGATTCCATAAGTAGGACTCAACGGCGTCCCCCAAGCAGCGATCTGGTAATCATCGTCAATTATTTCAATTTCAATATTGTCGTTCAGACGGTTGTATCCGGCAGGCAATATTCCGAATTTAATCTTCGCAATTTCATCTCCTTCATCAATTTCATCGTCTATTATTTGAATATTGGTGGTAAAAGTTGTTCCTCCTGCAGGAATAAAAACAGTTGTATTCCCAGCAAAATCTGATGTATTGAAAGAACCATTATTCAAGGTAAAGGCAAAAGTCAGATCACTTGCGACGGGCGTCTGGGTTGTAAAGGTAACATTGAAATTATCACCTTCATTATATTGCAAGGCAGGAACGCTGATTGTTATTCCGTTAAAGACGAAACCACTTCCATCGTTATGGACACCCGGTGTTGGTGTCTTTGTTTCGAATGTACCATCCGCTTTTCGTTGGATGGATTGTACAGCTCCCTGTCCATTCTCATCTTCATTGTATTGGACCGTGACGCCTAGAAGTGCCATAAGCTCTGTTGCATCCGGATCACTGGTATCGTATGCTACTGCATCAATCAAATTCGTTGTTGTTGCAAGGGTGCCATCAGGAAAATCCTCGAAATCAGCCAGGTAAATAGCAATCGCATCAGCACCATTTTGGAGTACATTGTCTGCAAAAATCTTTTCCGGTACTGGAGAAACAAGCTTGTTTCCTATAAGGATCAGGCCATTTATATCGGTTGACAAACCGCCAAGATCAAGTGTAAAGTAACTTCTATTTCCCGTACTGGAAGCTGCATTCCCATTAAAACAAACCATAATATAGCCGTCAAGGGGAAAATTAGGCACATCCGATTTCAATTCTACAAACTCCCTGTCATCGATACTTGGCGTGTCAGAATCTATTTCGTTGATGACAATCTGTGCGTTCGAGATCAAGCAAGACAATAGCAGTAATAATGTGTAGTGGTATTTTCTCATCAGAGGTAATTTTAAGTAAAAATAAGAAATTTAAATTATTGTATCCTGTCGTTCTGAAATGAACACGATTACTTAACATCGGGATGAAATCCAATGTTTACAAGTTCACCGAAACATTTCATGACAAAACAAAAACCACTCCCAATTAAATTGCTATTTTTGCCTTTGTCAAAACATAACTAACTATATATGCTGATTATCGGAATTGCTGGAGGAACAGGAAGCGGAAAAACAACTGTTGTACAACAAATTATGAATGAATTGCCTCAGACCGAAGTAGGCATTATTTCGCAGGACTCCTATTACAAGGAAAACCACAACCTTTCTTATGACGAAAGAGCCCTTATCAATTTTGACCATCCAAGAGCAATTGACTTTGAATTATTGGTAAAACATCTTAAGGAATTAAAAGCCGGAAATACAATCGACCAGCCCGTTTATTCCTTTGTAACCCATAACAGGACTGAAGATACTATTTCTACACATCCTCGAAAAGTAATGATCATCGAAGGAATCCTTATCCTCGCCAATCCTGAACTTCGTGATATGTTTGACATCAAGATTTATGTGCATGCAGATTCTGACGAGCGGTTGATCCGAAGATTGAAACGTGATATTGCCGAAAGGGGCCGGGATATGGAGGAGGTTTTAAACCGTTACCAAAACACCTTGAAACCAATGCACGAGCAATTTATTGAACCTACAAAAGCGTTTGCTGATATCATCATCCCGAACGACAAATACAATACCGTTGCCATTGATGTGGTCCGCGCCGTAATCAACCAGCGCATTTTATAATTAACTTTTGCTTACTTTTATTCAATGAAGAATCCTATAAAAAAGCTTACCGACAAGCATCCCTTGCTCCGTTTTTTGAGCAATAAGTATGTTATTGTCCTGGTATTCTTTACCGTATGGATGCTCTTCCTTGATAATTATTCCTATCTTGATCATCGCTTGCTCGACAACGAGATAAATGAGCTGGAGGACAACAAGGAATACTACCAAGGAGAAATTGAAAACGACAAGAAGAACATCAAGATTCTCAAAAACCCGCATCAGGTAGAGAAATTTGCCCGTGAAAAATACTATATGAAAAAGGACAGCGAGGATATCTACATCATTGAATACGAAGGCGATTCCTTGAAGTAATAAGTGTCCAGTAGCAATAAATACACAAAACAAATGTCAAACGATTTATTCAGCGAATTCCACCCCGTTTCTTCCAAGCAATGGAAACAGCAGATCCAGTATGAACTAAAAGGTGCAGATTATAACGAAACCTTGATCTGGGAAAGTCCGGAAGGGATAAAAGTGAAGCCTTTTTACCATAAAGATGAAGCCCAAATGGATTTTTCAAACACGAATAGTGCCGAGGAATTCAAAATCTGCCAGAATATTTTTGTGTATGATTTGGAGAAATCTGCCGAAAGAGCGTTGGAAACCCTGGGTCGTGGTGCCGAAAGTATCCGTTTTACGATTGAAGATGAAACCATTGATGTTGCACGATTGGTTGCAAGACTTCCTTTGGCAAACACTGTCGTTTATTTCAATCTGCTTTTTCTCTCAATCGATTTCGTAAAGAAAATCGATGCTATTGCAAAAGATCGAAATGCTACAATCTTTGTTCAAATTGATCCTGTTGGAAGATTGGCAAGAGAAGGAAACTGGCACACGAATCTTGAAACTGACCTTGACAGTTTGAACACGCTTTCAATTGTCTGTCAAAATATTCATTTCATCAGTGTCGACGGAAGCCTGTATCAGAACGCGGGTGCGAATATCGTTCAGCAGATAGCTTATATTTTGGCACACGCGAATGAATATTTCAACCGTGTTGCAACCATTGCAAGACCAATAGTACTTCAAGTTGCAGTTGGAACAAATTACTTTTTTGAGATTGCAAAGCTTCGTTCCATCCGACTGTTATTCAATCTTCTGGCGAAGGAATACGACCATAATTTCGATTGTCATATCCTTACAGTTCCTACAAGACGCAACAAGACATTATACGATTATAACGTCAACATGCTTCGGACGACCACCGAATGCATGAGTGCCATCTTGGGAGGAGCCGATGCCGTTTCTAATTTGTCCTACGATGCCTTGTACCACAAGGACAATGAATTTGGCGACCGGATTGCACGCAATCAATTGTTGGTCCTGAAGCACGAAAGTTATTTTGACAAGGTGAGCAATCCTTCCGATGGAGCTTATTACATCGAAAACCTGACCAATCAATTGACAGAGAAAGCACTTGCCTTATTCAAGGATATCGAAGCAAATGGCGGTTTCATCACGCAATTGGTTGAAGGGACCATCCAAAGAAAAATTCAAGAAAGTGCTGCAAAAGAGCAGGAGTTGTTCAACTCAGGCAAGGAAATTTTACTGGGAACCAATAAATACCCCAATAAAAATGACCGAATGAGCCACGATCTGGAGTTGTTTCCTTTTGTAAAAACAAAACCAAGAAAGACTTTGGTTTCGCCAATCATTGAAAAAAGATTGGCCGAGAAAATGGAGCAGGAACGTTTGGAAACTGAGAAAGAAAACTAAGCAATGAAAAGAAAAGACATCCAACATATCACCCTGGAGAATTTAAAAGAGCAAAAGGTAAATTCCATCAATACGGAACAAAATTTTGTTACTGCCGAAAGAATCGAGCTCAAGTCTTCCTACTCCAAGGAAGATATTGAAAATCTGGAGCATCTGGAATTTGGAGCCGGCTTTGCGCCAAATTTACGCGGGCCGTATGCCACCATGTACGTCCGCCGTCCTTGGACCGTTCGCCAATATGCAGGATTTTCTACAGCCGAAGAAAGTAATGCTTTCTATAGGAGAAATCTTGCGGCGGGACAAAAAGGACTTTCCATAGCATTCGATTTGCCAACACATAGAGGCTATGATTCTGACCACGAACGTGTAGTTGGAGATGTAGGAAAAGCAGGTGTTGCAATTGATTCGGTTGAAGATATGAAAGTATTGTTCGACCAGATTCCATTGGATGAAATGTCCGTTTCGATGACGATGAACGGTGCCGTATTGCCCATTATGGCATTCTATATTGTGGCTGCAGAAGAGCAAGGCGTAAAACCCGAACTGCTTTCCGGAACCATTCAAAATGACATTCTGAAGGAGTTTATGGTTAGAAACACTTACATCTACCCGCCTTCTCCTTCGATGAAAATTATTGCTGATATTTTTGATTTTACCAGCAAGAAGATGCCAAAATTCAACTCGATTTCTATTTCAGGTTACCATATGCAGGAAGCCGGAGCTACCGCCGATATTGAATTGGCTTATACTTTAGCCGATGGTTTGGAATACATCCGAACAGGATTGGCGGCCGGAATGAAGATTGATGAATTTGCTCCACGCTTGTCCTTCTTTTGGGCCATCGGAATGAACCATTTTATGGAAATCGCCAAGATGAGAGCCGGAAGAATGATTTGGGCCAAATTGGTAAAACAATTCAACCCGACAGATGATAAATCGCTCGCTTTAAGAACGCATTGCCAGACATCTGGTTGGAGTTTGACCGAGCAGGATCCGTTCAATAACGTAGCCCGAACAACCATTGAAGCATTGGCTGCAGCTTTTGGCGGAACACAATCTTTACATACAAATGCTCTAGACGAAGCCATCGCTTTGCCTACAGATTTCTCTGCCAGGATTGCGCGAAACACTCAGATTTTCCTCCAGGAAGAAACCAGGATCACCAAAACGGTCGACCCTTGGGCAGGAAGTTATTATATCGAAAGCCTGACTGCAGAAATTGCCGATAAGGCATGGGAACTGATTCTTGAAGTGGAAGAATTAGGTGGTATGACCAAAGCGATAGAAGCTGGAATTCCGAAGATGCGCATCGAGGAAGCTGCCGCAAGAAAGCAGGCAAGAATCGACAGCAGCCAAGATATTATCGTAGGCGTCAATAAATTCCGTTTGGAAAAAGAAGATCCTTTGCATATCTTGGACGTGGACAATCAGATGGTTCGCAGACAGCAGGTGGAACGACTTGCCGAGATAAAAGCATCCAGGGATAACGACAAAGTAAAACAGAACTTGAATGAATTGACCGAAGCTGCCAAAACCGGCCAAGGCAATTTATTGGAAATAGCAGTGAATGCAGCCCGAAATCGTGCTACGCTAGGCGAAATCAGTGATGCATTGGAACTTGTTTTTGGGAGATACAAAGCACAAATCAAATCTTTTAGTGGCGTGTACAGCAAGGAAATCAAAGACGACAAGAGTTTTGAGTTGGCCAAACAAAAAGCCGACAAATTCGCAAAGCAGGAAGGTCGAAGACCAAGGATCATGATTGCCAAGATGGGTCAGGATGGCCATGACCGTGGTGCAAAAGTAGTAGCAACAGGCTATGCCGATGTAGGTTTTGACGTGGATATAGGTCCCTTGTTTCAAACACCAGCCGAAGCCGCCAAGCAAGCCGTAGAAAATGACGTCCATATCCTAGGGGTTTCTTCCCTTGCTGCGGGACACAAGACTTTGGTGCCACAGGTAATTGAAGAACTTAAAAAATACGGTCGCGAGGATATCATGGTAATTGTAGGTGGCGTTATTCCGGCTCAAGATTATCAATACTTGTTTGATGCTGGAGCGGTTGCCGTTTTTGGCCCTGGAACCAAGATCAGTGAAGCAGCGATTACAATATTGGATGTGCTTTTGGATTAAACAGGCACTACAAACTTAATGGATCTTGATTTCTTAATGGTTTGATTTTTTCAAAACATTAGGGAGTTAAGATCTTTTTGAGCGATAGAATTGAGTAAACAAAAAAGCCCTGACAGTATAAAACCATCAGGGCAAATAAGAATCACTTCCTCTTCCCTTTTTTCTTTCCCTTGCCATCAGCTGCTTTTTTAGTCTTTTTCTTTCCTGACAGCAATTCGTTTTTCGCCTTCAACCGTTTTTCAACCTCATCAGTCTCATAGGTCTCATTGGAAAAAGTGGAAAGTTTGACTTCTTTCAAAAGCTTCAATGCTTTTTTAAGTTCGTTCGTTCTCTCCAAAAGGAGTACTTTCTTGAGCAGAATTTCAGACTTGTCAATGCCTTTGATGGTCAATGCAAAATCAATCAACTTTGCCGCTTCTTCATAATCTTCATTCAAGAGCAGGGTGTGGATATAGTGTGCATAAACCGCAAGCGAATGGATGTTGACCCCCAATGCTTCCTGAAAATACTGTTTCGCAGTTTCATAATCCAAAAGCTGTTCGGCATAAATCCGGCCGTATAAATTCAAAGCCATTGTATTCTTTGCATCATAGGACAGGGCATAATCCAAAGATTCAATCGTACCTTCCAGCCAATACGGATAGTTGTCCAAGGCTTGGAAAGTATATTTATCTACTGTTTTCATATTTTAATAGTTTAAAGAATCAATCGTCAAGATGATTCAACTGTTGTTTTAATTTTTGTCGTTGCTGCTTATAGCTCTTTTCTACTTTCTGCTTTTTGAAATCGGAACCTGTAAACGTCCTCGTCGGATTGCCTCGTTCCACATTCAGTTGGTTTTCCCATTGACGGCTGGCCTGCTGTTTCAAGGCTTCCAATTCGAAACTCTTTATCTTTTCCAGCAGGCGCTCGGTCGCCAGCTTTTTATTCTGATGCTGGGAACGAGAATCCATTGCGACCGTACTCAAGCCTGAAGGCAGGTGCGTTGCCCTGATTGCCGAACTCACCTTGTTCACGTGCTGTCCTCCCGCTCCAGAACTTCGCATCGCCTGATAGTGGATGTCTTTTTCAGAAACCTTCGGCATTTGCAATTGGTCCATCTCAAAAACACCGATAAACCAGTTTTTCCGCTTGTGAAATTTCCTGAAACTGCTTTTTCCAATCCATTGGATGGTTCCCGTCCAAGAAGCCACAAATCCATCAATTGATTTTCCTTTTAAGATTACCAATGCTGATTCCACCGTTCCGTTCTCTCCACCAGCTTCACGTTGCAAGACTGTCGCTTCAATCTGCTGGTCTTCCGCTTCGGCAAGCATTTTTTTAAGCACCTGGGCAACCACCCAGGTGCATTCCGCAGGACCTCTTCCTGCTGTCATTTGTATTATTTTTTCCATTTTGATAAGATTTTATTTGTCCATTCGGACAATCTTTGGGGTAAAGGTTCCTAAAACCGTTACCAATTCTTCCTGCAAGGCCATCACTTTATGAATGTCCTTATACGCCATCGGTGCTTCATCCACATTTCCGCCAATCAAGTGCATATCGTGGTTTTTCAGTACTTTCTTGATTTCGCTTGGCGTAAACGTGCTCTTGCACTTGGCCCTGGAGAACAATCTTCCTGCTCCGTGGGAAGCCGAATTCAGCGATGCTGCATTTCCTTTTCCCATCACGATAAACCCTGGAGCCGTCATCGAACCCGGAATGATTCCCAGTTGACCCTGATGAGCCGGAGTTGCGCCTTTCCTGTGAACTATGCATTCCTTGCCGTCAACGATTTCCTTCCATGCAAAATTATGATGGTTTTCAATCGTCACCACAATACGCTTTCCGATAGCTTTTGCCACTCTTCGGTGAATGTCGTCGTGACAAGCCTTTGCATAATCTCCTGCCAGGTTCATCGCCAGCCAATATTCCTGGCCGTCGTGCGTGTTCAAATCCAGCCAGGCCAAATGCTGTACATTTCGTGGCAACGGACATTGTTTGGTTGCCAAATACGTATAATGTTTTGCAATGTTGGCGCCCAGGCCTCTCGAACCACTGTGCGACAAGACACAGAAATAATTCCCTGCTTCAAGCTTCCATTCCGTTAAGGGAGCGTCCAACTGCACGGTACCGAATTCTACGAAATGATTACCTCCACCGGAAGTTCCCAATTGCTTGTAGGCTTTTGGCAGCAAACTCTTCAAGAGCGGAATATCTTGAAATTCAGACCTGCTGAAAACTTCGTGGTCCGCTTTTATGGCGTGGGTTTCGCGCATTCCGAATTTCGTATGCTCCTTTAAAATTGCCTGCAACTGATGGTCCTTTCCTTTCAGATAGGACGCTGGCAGGTCAAAAATAGACAAGCTCATCCTGCATCCGATATCTACGCCAACACCATACGGAATTACCGCATTGTCCGTGGCCAGTACGCCACCAATTGGCAAGCCATAACCCGAATGTGCATCGGGCATCAACGCTCCGGCTATTGAAATCGGCAGTTTCAATGAATCATACAATTGAAACTTGGCCTGCTCGTCAATTTCGTTTTCACCAAAAATAGAAAACGGAACTCGTGTCGTTCTCAATTGGTTCATCCGCACTTGCACAGGTTTTATCAAGCCCTCGGCCACTTTGCCCCAGGTTCCGTGACCTTCAAATTTTTCAGGATAAAGCAAAACTTCTTTAGCCTCTCCCAGTATAGCTTCTTTCTTTTCTTTTTTTCTATACCGGTTGATCTGCCCCAAGGCAATATTGATCGTGTTGTTTTTTGGAAAGCCCAATTTGATCAGGTCTTTTCCAGATAATTTATTTCCCATAAATTGTTTAAATCTTTTTGTTTTCTTGCGGGATACTTTAAATCATCAGAGCTAAAATAAACGCATAGCATTTCATCCCATTCGGGACAAATAAAAGAGCAGTTTCCGGGAATTTTTTGAAGTGTCTAGAATAAAAAAAGCCCGAACTAGATGTCTTCGGGCTTTTTCATATTTTATAAAAGTTAATTTCTAAGATTGAAACAAGCCACGAAGCAGTACCGCACCCAATCCTGTTGGTGTGAAGTCTTGTGATAATGATTGAATTGCAAACATTTTTCTTCGTTTTTAAAAGGTTATTATTTTTTTCGTGTGCAAATATTTGATTTTATTTTTCTAATATCCTAATTATTTTTTCAAAATGAATTAAAAATATTTTTCAACCTGCCACCAAATACTCAATTATGAACTTTCTCATACTAGCACCACATATTCAAAACACTCCGTTAATTTATGGTTAATACATAAAACTTATAAAATTTCGTTTCGGGAAAATCGGTATATTTGAGAAAGGATGTCAGTGGACACCTGAACCTCAAATACATCAAGAAATGAAAAAGCTAGGAATTGTCATTGCATTAGGAATTGTACTGGTATCTTGTAAATCTGAAAACAAGCCCGAAGAAAAGTCAGGACAGGAAACGGTCACTACCACTACGGAAGCACCACAAACTGCTTCGCCATCCGGAACACTGGATTGGGATAATCTTCCTGACTTGAAAGATATTGGAAACTTCCCTTTTATTACTGCTCCGAAAGGATTGAAGATCAACAATGAAAAAGACGGGGTTTCTGAATTTTTTGAATTTGAAAAAATGGAAAATTATACCGGGAAAGAAGTAATTACCACCGAAGGGAAACTGGCCATCTTGTCATTTGATGGAGCTGATGGGAAAGATTTCAATCAGAGGATATTCGACAAGAGTGTTTATGATTACCTTGGAAAAATTGGCGCCATGCAACTTTATAAGGGCGAATATCCATCAGATGAGGCAATGATCAAAAAGTTGAATGAGAACATGTGGAATGGCAAGTACAGGACTGCCGGACTGATGAAGGAGAGCGAAAGTCCGTTTGGAGTTTACGCGTTCAAGAATAACGGCAGGAAATACATTTTAAACGTACAATCAAATTCAGCTCAAGGGAGTATTTTTCTGATGGAGCTTCAGGATCTGGAACAAACGATTGAAAAGTATTCGGCTGCCCAAATGAAAACAGATATTGAGGCGAATGGAAAAGCGATCTTGAATATCAACTTTGATACTGATAAGGCTACACTGCAACCTGAAGGCCAGGAAACAGTTGACGAGATTTTTGTACTGCTCAACGACAATAAAAACCTTAAAATTTCTATTGAAGGCCATACAGACGATACGGGAACACCCCAACGAAACAAGCAACTTTCGGCGGACAGGGCCAACACGGTGCTGCGCTATCTGACAGGAAAAGGAATAGACGTAAAGCGTTTGAAAGCTGCAGGTTTTGGCTCGGAGAAACAACTCGTTCCCAATAATAGCGAAGCCAATAAAGCCAAGAATCGTCGTGTGGAACTGGTTAAAGTTTAAGAAATTTTCGCACCAGGCTATTATTGCAAGGGTTTATCATAAAACGACAATCACAATCTTAACCCAATTAAAATCGTTTACCTGACGGATGAGCTATCTTTAAGAAAAAGTAAAAAAGCTATGTCAGGAAAAAACAAGAAACAGTTTGGAGTTTGGATGGATGCGCATCACGCAACGGTTGTAGGCAAGGAAGATAATGAACAGGGCGCTTTTGTGCTTCTGGGTCATGTCAAGAATGCTGGAGCCGATAATAACTCTAACGAGAATGCCGCCAATAATCACGAAAACAGCCAGACACAGAAATTCTTCAAGGCGATTGCCCTGCTGATGCCAAACATTGAGGAAATCCATATTACAGGAACAGGACAAGTGCAAGAACAGTTCATCAAGTTTCTTTCCGAAACGGCACAGTATAAAAATGCTGTTGCCACAGAAAGCACTTCGAACAAGATGGACTATGATGGGCTTTCTGCTTATATCACCGAGCATTTCAAATAGAATATTTCTTATCCCTAAAAATCCCTTTCAGAACGATAGGGATTTTTTTTTGGATCGATATAATATAATTGCCAACTATTAATCGTAATATTGCAATATTAAAATATTAAAAATGGGAGCTACTAAAACCGAACACTTTACAGACAGGCAAAACGAGATTGCCATCATAGCAAAAGCCTTGGGACATCCTGCGAGAATTGCCATTATCGAATATTTATTGAAAGTAAACGAATGCATCTGTGGTGACATTGTAAACGAATTGCCCCTCGCCCAGCCTACTGTTTCGCAACATTTGAAAGAACTTAAAAATGCCGGTCTCATCAAAGGAAATATCGAAGGGACTTCGATCTGCTACTGTATCAACGAGCAAGCTTTCGAACTCTTGAACGGCTATTTTTCCAATATCGTTAAGGTTGTCACCAAACAAAAATGCTGTTAGGCATTTTTTATCCCTTTATATCGCAATAAATAAACCACTTATGAAATTATCAGATGTAAAAGAAATTCTTGCAACACTGGAAAATGTAGAATTTCAATTAGAAAACGGCACTTTTGTTCCCGAACATTTTCACGTGACCGAAGTAGGAATGATCACCAAGCATTTTATTGATTGTGGTGGGGTGATCCGAATTGAAAAAGTCGTGAATTTTCAATTGTGGAATGCAGACGATCATGAACACCGCTTAAAACCTGGCAAGTTGCTGCACATCCTCAAGCTTTCGGAGCAGAAATTATGGATGGAAGATGTGGAAATCGAAGTGGAATACCAAAGCGGAACAATTGGCAAATATGATTTGGATTTCAATGGAAAAAACTTTGTCCTGAAAAACAAAACCACAGCTTGTTTGGCTCAAGATGCCTGCGGTATAGCTTCGGAAAAACAAAAACAACCTTGACGGAATTGGATATCACTTTGGATTCGTCGTGTACGCCAGGTTCTGGTTGCTGCCAATCATGAAAACGCAGTTCATCAAATACAAAAAACCCATCATCATCACGATTTCTGTAATCGTGTTGCAACTCCTGTTTGGATTCGATCCCAAATTTTGCATCATTAATCTAATATGGTTATTTGTTTAAAATATGAAAAAGAAAATCCTCGTACTCTGCACCGGGAACAGTTGCAGGAGCCAGATAGCAGAAGGTTATCTGCGTTATTTTGCCGATAGCAAGGCAGACGTTTACAGTGCTGGTGTCGAAACCCATGGCGTGAATCCGAAAGCCATCGCCATAATGAAAGAAAGCGGGATTGATATCTCCAAGCATACCTCGAACAACATTGACGAATACAGCAACATCAATTTTGATTTCGTGCTTACAGTTTGCGACAATGCCAAGGAACGCTGCCCATTTTTTCCAACAAAAGCCCTCAAGTTCCATCACAATTTTCCTGATCCTGCAAAAGCCACAGGAACAGAAGAAGAAATCTTGGAAGAATTTCGCAAGGCAAGGGAAATGATTAGAAACTATTGTGAGGATTTTATTGAAAAGCAGTTGTAATATTTATATTTGAAATGACCTACCAAGGGATTATACCAAACTCTATGAAAGGGTTTGGGACTTTATAAATTAAATGTGAGCTTTATTTTTTAAGTGTGAAATGCCCTCTCAGGGTTTTACCATCGCTACCATTTACCTTGAACCAATAATCATTGGAGGGAAGTGGTGTCCCATCATAGGTTCCATCCCACCCTTCATTGCTTTTTAGGATTTTCAGGAGCTTGCCGTATCGATCGTAGATTTCTGTCGTGAATTGGTCCTTGGCCTGTGAGAATTGAATCCTCCAGGTATCATTATAACCGTCTCCATTTGGCGTAAAGAACTTGGGAAACATAATTACATAGAAGCTGTCGTCCCTCGTTCCACAACCATTCTTATCTTTTACATAGACCGTATAGATACCGCCCGGCAATCCCGTAAAGACATTCGAATCCTGAAAGCTCAGGCCGTTCAGCGAATATTCATAATCGCCGACACTATTAGGGCTTAATACTACCGTAATCGTGTTTTCGGTTTGACTCCAATCGGATACCACTACTTCAGATATGGTAGCAACGTTAGAAAGAAAAACTGTAAAATCCTTTGTGGTCGTACACGTTACGGCACCGTGATTCTTGGTAACCGTTACCGAATAAGCTCCCGGCTGTGCAACCGTGATGTTGCGTGTGGTTTCATTTGTTGACCAAAGGTAGCTGTCAAACCCCGCACCTGCATCCATAACTACAAAACTTCCCTCGCACACTGGCACGGCATCCTTGATTGGAACAACGGGAGGAGCCAATAAACTGAGCGTCAGCTCGACCACTTTGAAACAACTTCCTTGATTCGTAACCCTGACATAGATGGTAGTAGTAGCCGTTAGCTCATAATTTTCAAAATTGATGATCTCGTCTGCTGCGGTTTGATTTTCTGCCCCACCAAATGACGTATAATAATGAAAGAAGTAAGAGGTAGATGGAGTCAGATTTGCATCATAATCCGATAAATCTACAAATTCACTATTGTCAGTGCCTTCATCACATATCTGTATAGCATAGTCATTCGCATTTAGAGTCGTGGTAATAATTGCAGTCACTTGAAGCCTTGTCAAGCTTTCGCAATTATTGACCGATTGGCTGGCATAATAGGTTTGTCCGTCCTGCAAAGGTGTTGCAACAGGAATCAAATTTCCGCCAGTCGGAGCATCGTACCATTTGATACTCGAGCCAATCACATTAATGTCTTGGATCGTTGCATTTTCAGTGATGCAGAAATATTGAATTGCATCTCCTGTTGGTGGAGCATAATTATTGGTAAAGCTGGCCAAGGTTACGGTAACTGGCAAAGACATGCAACCTGTGGCATCTTTCACCAAGACAAGGTAGTCTCCCGCAGGTACATTCTGCAACGTATTGCTTGTTGTCCAGGTAACACCATCATCATAACTGTAAAAATCATACGCCGTCACTACTTCAATGCTACCTATATCAGCACAAGAATTAGGCTGGGTTGTTAGAATATAGGGAGGCGGCAGGTTGTTTGAACGGGCAGGAAGATTTACATTCCTGACACTCGAAACACAACCGTCAGTTCTTGTTAGAACTTGATACGAACCGGAGAGCAAATCATCAAAAAACGGATCTGTAGACCAAGTCACACCATTATCAATACTGTATTCATCACCCCCAGAGGTGACCAAGATGGTCCCACGTGTGGTACAAGCTGGTGGAGTCATGACAACTCTAGGATTGGGAACTATTGAATTGACCGTAAAATTGGCCTCATAACAATTGGTTCCATCAAAAACTTTTACAAAATAAGTACCATTCTTATTTGTAAACAAACCTTCCGAAACATTCAAAGTAGCAGATCTTCCATTAATATAAACAGGTACGTCTTCTTTGTACCATTGATAGACTACGTTCCCTTCCGGAGGAACATTAAGAATTGCTGTTAAATTCAAATTATCTGTACAGAGATTACCCGTCTTACTGATAAGCATATCTCCATCACTCAATGTATTAACGACAACATCATCATAAAGAAAGTAAGGAAATGAGCCGATATGCATAGGCGGAACATTATAGGACTCTGGTAACGACTCAGGGGCACCAATCATAATCTGACGAATCTCAATTGGCACTGTAAAATTCATCGTCACGTCTTGCCACTTTGCTTTGGGCTCGTAGGGAGCATTTCCAAGTTCTATCCAGGTAGAACCAGGAATAACGGGATTGGTTAGCGACATTACTGGAAAAGTACTCACGACCGGGCTACCATATATGGTCAGGTTTGTTGGTGTAAGATCCGAAATAAACCTGTCATAGTCGTTAGGGGGGTTATTTCTATAAATTACCGCAGCCACTTTTATACTTAATTGAGCCTCCGCTCCAGCAGGAATTGGAGTGGTCAAAGTCGCTTTTATATATTCATTATATACTTTTGACATTGTAACGCCTACAATTCCATCACCTGAAGGGAAAAATACAGGTTCATCATTAGGAGGAAATCCATCCGATGGATAATTATCTATATCAGGCAACACAAATCCGCATCTATTAAAATAGGTGGGACTTCCTTGAGTTCCTTGCATCCATGGAGCTGCTTTATACAATTGTCCCATCATATTCGGACAACTACTAAAATCTTCGAAATCATGATTGGGAACCAATGATGTTCTAGCTACTGGTGTGCAACTGCATTCCTCGTCCATAAGGTCTATCAATCCATCTCCGTCATCATCAATACCGTTATTGCAAATTTCTTGTGAAAAAGAGCTTAACGTAAAGAGTAACAATATGATCGAATATAGGAACTTCATAAAAAAATCAAATTTATAGCTTGTAAATTTAATCAATTAAATCATCAAATTCCTATATAAATTTTTGTTAAGAAAAAAGCTCTTATTGTTATTTTCTAAAAATTGAATTCCTTTTTACTTAGCAAGATTGATTTTTATTAAGGCTATTAGAATTTAAGTATGAAAAAAATGACTTGTATTTGAAAATTAATACTACTTTTAAACTACGAATTGATAAAATGCATAGCGATATGAACAACATTATAAGAGAGTTGTCAACTGTTCAGTGGCAGGAATTATTAAAAATACTGCAATCGCGTTTTGAACAGAACAGCAACCGCCATCAAGGTCTCGACTGGAAAAAAGTGCAAGTGAAACTCGAAAGCAACCCTCGGAAATTGTGGTCGCTAAATGAGATGGAAAGAACAGGTGGCGAACCAGATGTGGTAGGTTACGATAAAGAAAGCGATGCGTATATCTTTTATGATTGTTCTGCAGAAACTCCCAAAGACCGAAGAAGTATTTGTTACGACCGTGAAGCACTCGATGCAAGAAAAGCGAACAAACCCGCAAATAGCGCAATTGATCTGGCAAAAGGAATGGGCATTGAACTTCTGACAGAGGGACAATACCGAGAGTTGCAGCAACTTGGAAAGTTTGATTTGAAGACGTCGAGCTGGATAAAAACACCAGCAGCAATCCGAAAACTAGGTGGTGCGCTCTTTTGTGATCGTCGTTATGATCAGGTATTTGTATATCATAATGGCGCAGATTCTTATTATGCCGCCCGATCGTTTCGTGGTGTGCTGAAGGTCTGAATTTCGAAGAACCGGATTTTATCGATGGCCATTTTAAGATCTGGATCAAATATTTCTTCGTATATCAGCTTGGAAACCTTGATTATTTGTTTGATAAGTGATTCGAATTATTGTTGGAAAGATTGTAGTACCTTGTTATTGGCATAATTACCTTCAATGATTTTAAATGTTTAAGATTAGAATTTATGTCAGAAGAAGCAATAATGTTTAGTACCATCTCAATGAAAATAGATGCCCTTGAAGCGGTTTTGAGTCCTGAACAATTGGGAGAATATCGGAAAATATTGTTCTTAAAAAGAGAGAACTTTATAAAAGTATGGGGCAAGTATTTATCCAAGGAGCGCTTGGAGGAAGCCCTAAGCACTTTTGATGTATAGCGCATCAAATGTTGGAAAAACTTTATATTTGACGGTCTTACCCAAATAGAACATCAAGAAAAATGAACTTAAAAGACCTGCATACCTACTCTGTAATCCTGGCAAGGAACGACTATTTAAAAGTGAAAGGTTCCATAGACACTAATATCTATTTCGTAGAGAGTGGCAGTTTAAGGATCTTTATCGTGGATGGCAGCGAAGAACAAATAATTCGTTTTGGCTATCCCGACAATATCATTGTGCCTCTTGATTCTTTCCTCACTGAAAAGCCATCTGATTTTTATATTCAAGCAATCAAGAAAACGGTCGTAAGAGTAATTCCAAAACCAGTCTTCTATGAATTTATTGAACAATCAGAAAACAACAAGAAGATGTTTGTCACCATGCTGCAAGATCTGATCCTGCAACAAATGGAACGCGAAAAAGACATATTGACCAGTTCACCAAAAGAACGTTACAACAGGGTATTGGCCCGAAGTCCGAGATTGTTTCAAGAAATCCCCAACAAGCATATTGCGAATTATTTGCGGATGAGCCCTGAAACCTTGTCACGATTAAAAAAATCTTGATCCGCATCAAGGTTTAAAGACTTTTATTGATGGAACTTTGCAAAAAATCACAGATATGAAAGTAAAATCAGAAGCATTGATCGCAGAGTTGTCAACCATTACCCAAAACAATATATACTTTGCAGAAACCTTGAAATCAAGATCAGATGAAGATCTTAACTGGAGAACCGATGATACATCCTGGAGCATATTGGAATGCCTGGAACATTTGAACTTGTATGGTGCTTTTTATATTCCTGAAATTGAAAGGACGATTCAAAAAGCCAGAAGCAAAAGTGATGTAATTTTTAAAAGTGGCCTACTGGGAAATTACTTCGCAGAAAGCATGCTGCCAAAAGAAAAGCCCAATAAGATGAAAACATTCAAGGATAAAGATCCTTTGAAAAGCAATCTGGACCGCAACACCATCGACCGTTTTATCAACCAACAGGGGATGATTCTAAAATTGCTGGAACAATCCAAGAAAATCAGCCTGAACAAGGAAAAGACACAAATTACATTGACGAAGTGGATCAAATTAAAAATGGGCGATACATTTCGATTTGTAATCAACCACAACATCAGGCATTTGAAGCAAATTGAAAAAATAAGTGCAGCCCAAAGTAAATAAGCCTGTAAATCATCCGCTGTAAAAAAGTATGCATTATTTTTTATAAATTCGTTCCTGTTTTATAATAAATCTGATCGCGTGAACAAGGACATCCAGACATACAACGATAGGCAGCTACCCGAAGATACTGCCATCTGCAACAAACTTTATGAGATTATAAATGAAAATCTAGCAGGTGCAGAAAATAAGATCTGGCATGCCCATCCTGTTTGGTTCCTTGATGGGAATCCTGTCGTCGGATACAGCAAGTTGAAAGGAAATGTGAGATTGTTGTTCTGGAGCGGACAATCCTTTGAGGAAGAAGGACTTAAAAAAGAAGGTTCCTTCAAGGCTGCAGAAGCTCTTTTCACATCGGCTGATCAGATCTGCAAGGAAGATTTGGAGCGTTGGCTGAAAAAAGCAGTGGAGATCCAATGGGACTATAAAAATATCGTGAAACGCAAAGGAATCCTGGAAAGATTGAAATAAAAAATTTCCAATTTAGTTCTAAAAAAAATATATTTGCAATCGATTTTCGGGATGTAGCGCAGCCTGGTAGCGTACTAGCATGGGGTGCTAGGGGTCGCTGGTTCGAATCCAGTCATCCCGACTGTACGGAACAAGACGGGGCAACCTGATTTGTTCCGTTTTTTTATTGGTTTCTTACAACTAGACCGACATTGGCTTTTATTTCTTCAAGTCAGGACGCGCAAAATCAAAGCTCATTTCGCTGTTTTATATCCAGGATATTATAGATCGTCTTTAAATGGTATTTTACTGTATTTTCTGAAATGAACAGGGCTGCCGCTATCTCTTTGTTGTTCTTGCCTTTCTGAACCAGATGGATGATCTCCCTTTGCCGCTCGGTAAGATTGAATACGGACAGGTCTATTCTCGGAAGGCCTTTCTTGTTCGTCAGATTTGTCAGCCTCTCAATTTCACTGTGGATGCGTTGATTCTCCTTTTCAATCAAGATACGCTTCTGCTTGTTGCTTATGAAAAGCTTGATCAGGATGAATACGACAAAAACCAACAATACAGTCAAGGTAATGAGAAAAAGCTGGACATTTCTTTTGTTCTGGATTTCAAAATCGTATTCGTTTTTCTTCAGCTGCTGCTCCAACAGCTCAATCTTGCTGCTCTTGCTGTTTGAATTATAAATAAGAAAAACAGAATCACATTTCTTTTGATAGTCAAAGGCATTCTTGTAATCGTTATTCTTCCTGAAAACATTCTTCATAATTTCATTCAAATAAAACTCATATTTGATACTGCCATAGCTTTTTGCAATTCGAATCCCTTCCCTGTATATATTGTTCCGCTTGAGGGTGTCTTGCATTGCATTGTATAATTCTATCTGTTTTCCATAAACAATAGGCAGATCCTGCATATGATATCTTTTTGCAATATTTATGGCCTTTTCCAATATCTTTTCCGCTCCTTCATAATCCTTATTCTGAACAAGGAAATAGCCTTTTTGCGTATAAAGAAACAAAAGGTAATCTGAGGAAAGGTTCCTATAATCTGTTCGCTCCAACTCTTTCATTAATTTTTCTGCATACCCAAATTCCTGCATGTCAAAATAGATAAAAGATTTTTCAGCTTTGACTTCCTGCTCAATAACGGACTTGTTTATACTATTCCTGCCTTCTCCCAATGCAAGATCCAGATTGTAAAGAGCCTGCTCGTAATTAAATAATTTTTTATAGATCTTTGATTTGATGAGATAGGCCGAATACTTTTCATATGGGGTCCGTTGATTATCTGACATGAAATCTGACAACAACTGCATGGACATCTCATATTCTTCATAATGATTATGATGCTCAATCTGCTTCCTCAGGGAATCTATCGGAATCGGTTTGGCATAAGTCGCATTTCCCGGTAGAAAGAAAAGCAGGATTATTAAGCAATAGTTAGGGTACATAATTTGGGATTTGTACAAAAATAAGAATTCAATATAAATGTTTTATTACTAATTATTTTAATTTATCAAATGATAATTAACAATAATAAAAAAATAAAATCACTGAATTACAGCAACTTAAAAAAAACCACCCACTGGGTAGTCTTTAAATTCCTACTAAAAACTACTCCCTAACTACCTACCTAATTTTATTGTAACCCAATAGTTTTTTTCATTTTTGCGATGCCTCTAATTGGCTTAAAAAAAATCATTTTAACGAAAAAACAAACAAGTATGAACAAAAACAACTTTATGTATTTGACATTTTTGTTGGGAGCTTTTTCAGTCAATGCCCAGGAAGCACTTACAGTATCCGGAACAAACGCAAATTCATCAAGCGGAACTGTAAGCTATACCATAGGGCAGCCCTTTTACGTCAGCAGCCAGGGACCAGATGGATCTTTATCGGAAGGCGTGCAGCAACCCTATGAGATATCGGGTGTGTTGGGAATAGATGAAAAAGATATCGACTTAAAAATCAAAGCCTACCCAAATCCTACTATTGATGTATTGCAATTGTACATCGGAAACCATCAAGATATGTCCTTTATACTGTATGACTTGAACGGAAGATTGCTTCAGAAAGGAATTGTCCATAGCCAGACGACACAAATTGACATGCAGGGATTGCCTCAAGCCACTTACTTCTTACTTGTAAAGAACAAGGAAAAAGAAGTGAAGAGTTTTAAAATCATTAAAAAAGAATAAAACAACCTACCTAACAATGAAAAAATTTATATCAACTGCCTTTTTTGCCCTTTTTGCAACGCTAGCCTCAGCCCAGACACCAGAAAAAATGAGCTATCAGGCAATCGTAAGAAACTCCAGCAGCGAATTATTAGCTAATCAATCCGTAGGGATCCGACTTAATATTGTTCAAGGATCAGCAAATGGAGCTGTCGTATATACGGAAGAACACAATGTTACTTCCAATGGAAACGGATTGATCATATTGGAATTTGGCGAAGGAAACAATTCACTGGGAAACTTCGACCAGATAAATTGGGGAAATGGCCCTTACTTCATCAAGACGGAAACAGATATTTCTGGAGGCACGAATTATACCATTACGGGTACGAGCCAAATGTTAAGTGTCCCGTATGCACTGTATGCAAAAACTTCTGGCAGTTCTGTCCCAGGACCACAGGGAGAGCAAGGTGAACAGGGTGTTGCAGGACCTCAAGGAATACAAGGCGAGCAGGGTGTTGCGGGACCAGTCGGACCTCAAGGTGAAGCAGGACCTAATGGATTGACAGGACCTCAAGGAATACAAGGAAACCAGGGCGTTACGGGACCAGTCGGACCTCAGGGAACACAAGGTGAAGCTGGACCTACTGGATTGACAGGACCCCAAGGACTACAAGGCGAGCAGGGTGAAGCTGGACCTATCGGATTGACAGGACCTCAAGGAATACAAGGAGACCAGGGTGTTGCTGGACCAGCTGGACCTCAGGGAACACAAGGTGAAGCTGGACCTACTGGATTGACAGGACCTCAAGGAATACAAGGCGAGCAGGGTGTTGCGGGACCAGTTGGACTTCAGGGAACACAAGGTGAAGCCGGACCTACTGGATTGACAGGGCCTCAGGGAATACAGGGACTACAAGGTGAGCAAGGAATTGCAGGGCCAGTTGGACCTCAGGGTGAGGAAGGACCTACTGGATTGACAGGACTACAAGGCGAGCAGGGTGTAGCGGGACCAGTCGGACCTCAGGGAGCACAAGGTGAAGCTGGACTTACTGGATTGACAGGACCTCAGGGAATACAAGGTGAACAGGGTGTTGCAGGACCAGTCGGACCTCAGGGAACACAAGGTGAAGCTGGACCTACTGGATTGACAGGACCCCAAGGACTACAAGGCGAGCAGGGTGTTGCGGGACCAGTCGGACCTCAGGGACCTCAAGGTGAAGCCGGAACTACTGGATTGACAGGACCTCAGGGAATACAAGGTGAACAGGGTATTGCAGGACCAGTTGGACCTCAGGGACCACAAGGTGAAGAAGGACTTACTGGATTGACAGGACCCCAAGGACTACAAGGCGAGCAGGGTGTAGCGGGACCAGTCGGACCTCAGGGACCTCAAGGTGAGGCAGGAACTACTGGATTGACAGGACCTCAGGGAATACAAGGTGAACAGGGTGTTACAGGACCAGTCGGACCTCAGGGAACACAAGGTGAAGCTGGACTTACTGGATTGACAGGACCTCAGGGAATACAAGGTGAACAGGGTGTTGCAGGACCAGTCGGACCTCAGGGAACACAAGGTGAAGCTGGACTTACTGGATTGACAGGACCCCAAGGACTACAAGGCGAGCAGGGTGTTGCGGGACCAGTCGGACCTCAGGGACCTCAAGGTGAAGCCGGAACTACTGGATTGACAGGACTACAAGGCGAGCAGGGTGTAGCGGGACCAGTCGGACCCCAAGGACTACAAGGCGAGCAGGGTGTTGCGGGACCAGTTGGACCTCAGGGACCACAAGGTGAAGAAGGACCTACTGGATTGACAGGACCTCAGGGACTACAAGGAGAGCAAGGTATTGCGGGACCTGAAGGACCTGAGGGACTACAAGGTGAAGATGGATTGGCTGGACCTCAAGGACTACAAGGTGAGCAAGGTATTGCGGGACCTGAAGGACAAACCGGACCACAAGGTGAAGCAGGATTGGCTGGACCCCAAGGACTACAAGGAGAGCAAGGCATTGCGGGACCTGAAGGACCAACCGGACCTCAGGGACTACAAGGTGAACAAGGTGCTTCAGCTTACAATGTGGCTTTGGCAAATGGCTTTCAAGGTTCCCAGACCGATTGGCTGAACAGCTTGAAGGGGACTGGAATACCCTCAGGAGGTACAGCAGGTCAGATCTTGGCCAAGGTTGACGGGACAGACCATAATACCCAATGGGTCAATAGTTCTTCTGGTAGCTCGGCAAAGCTGCAGCTATTTGCAAAAAGCAACAGCCCCCAGACCATAAGACCTTATGCGTATGGCAGATACAACTTAAATTTCAACCAAGTTGCCTCCGGACAAAACACCAATGCTTGGACATCCAATAATACTTATACCATACCTCAAGGAGAAGGTGGACTTTATAATATCAATACGGCACTAATTGAAACAGACTTTGGGGCTTTTTCATCTCCAGTTACCATCCATCTGGAAGTTCAAGTTACATCTGGAAGCAGCGTCACTTACTACTATGGTATGGGAAGTGCTGCATCAGTTCTTCTTCAAGGAAATGACACGAATATGTCAAGTGTTGGAACACCAGGAGAACCAAGATCATATGCAAGAAGTGCAGCTAATATTACAGTTCCTCTTCTGGCCGGCGACATGATCAAGGTTTTCTATAGAACTGGTTCAAATTCAAACTGTACTACGTGTACCGTAAGTTTCAGTACTGATGGAAGTACTTATTTGAGCATCGTAAAATTAGCCGGATTTTAAATACAATTGAAATGACAATTTATCAGCTACAACAAGAAAATTGGGGAGTATGCGGCTTCATATCAGCTATCCAGGCGGCGTATACAAATACCAAAGAAATTCAGGTTGCCGGAAAACCCATTGCCTCAATATTTGGCAAGGAAGAAGCAACACGGCAAGAAGTGCTTGCAACTTCTCATGATCTGTTAGAACATTTCATTCGTGTTTTTGACATGTACTGTTCTGCATCAATCGCTAACGATATTGTCAAGTTTACACGCTCTTTTGGTGATGAATTCAGAAAACCGAATAATGATGTCACAGCGCTTTCTGCTTATTGCCAAATGATGCATGATGACGGTACATTCATTGATGCAGGTAAAATCACTCCCCCAAAACCCTCCCTGGGTTTTGCCATGACACCTGATGCTATGGATTTTTTATTGAGAAAAATATTCTCATTCAACATAAGTCCCTTTAGACATATAACCATACCTGAATGGAAGGGCATCGTAGAGAACGATAAGGATTTCTCCCAATTAAAGAATGTCATTGTCGGCTTCTCAAACGATACGATTGATGATGCAGGAAATTATTATGGCTTGAGACACTGGATTTATATTGACAAAGAAGGTCGTCCCTATTCATGGGGAAGAAAATACAAAAACCTCAAGGAATTTTTTATTGATATGCCGAAATACAAACGCATATGTTACACCTTTTTCATCTAGGTAATAAGAAAATACAATTTCAAGAAATGGAATCAATAAATAATGTATTGTATTCTTTATCAAGATCATTTTGGAATTAAAAACCGATAGAAAAGAAGATTAAGCATTGTACGTAAGGAAAGCCAGACATTTGTTCTGGCTTTCTTTTTTAATAAGATCAATTGTTACTTGGAAGTTCAATATAGAAAGTGGTGCCGTCACCGACTCTGCTTTCAGCCTTGATGGTGCCCTTGTTTTGCTCGATCATATCCTTGCAAAGTACCAAGCCTATCTGATGGCCTTTTTCTCCCGTATTGCTGGTCGTAATCGTATGTTCGAGATTAAAAAGCTTTTCAAGATCCTTTTCTGCAATGCCTGGTCCGGTATCCCTGATGCATACCAAGATTTTTTCCTCTCGGATTTCAGCCTTTATCGTAATGGAATCGCTCGGGTTGCAGAATTTCACTGCATTGGAAATCAGGTTCCGAAGCACGACATTGATCATATTGGGATCTGCAAAAGCAACAACAGGCTCCGTGATGGCATTTTCAACTCTTAATTCTTTTATCTTGATCTGGGAATCAAGAAGTCGGATGTTCGCATCAACTTGCTCCTTGACATCAAAAGAGGCTGGCCTGACAACCATTCCATCAAGCTGGCTTTTGGACCATTCCAGAAGATTGTCCAGAAAAACGGCTGTGTTGTAAATGGTATCCTCGAGTCTGGACAAGAGTGCATTAAGTTCCGTTTCATCCAGCTCGCCTCTCCTGTATAGTCCGAAAAGCATTTTCAAGGTAGCGATCGGACTTCGCAGGTCGTGGGAAACAATAGAAAAGAACTTGTTCTTTACCTTGTTGAGTTGTTCCAATTCTTCGTTTTGTGCAATGATTTCCTTGTTCAACGTTTCGAGTTCAAAATTGATGTTGGCAATTTCCTCCTTTTGTGATTGCAGGAGCTCATTGATCGCTTTCTTCTCTTTGTTTCGTTTATAGTAAAGTCCCAAAAGCAGGACGACCAGCATCAATAATACGGAGGTTATGAAAATGGCTTTCACATAATTGGTATTCTTGGCAGAAATCTCAGTATTATCCTGTACAAGATGATTGTTCTCGGTACGGATTCGATCAAAATCAGTCAATACTACATCCTTGGTGGTTTTCTCCGATTGCAAGCTATCAATTACCTGCATGAGTTGCGTCTGATAGTCAAGTGCTTTTTCAAATTTGCGCTGTTTCTTGTTTATTTCAATCACCAGGGGCAATGCCTTTGAAAGCACAACAAGAAAATTTGTGTTTCTTCCGTTCGTGTAGGCTTCCATTGCATAGGTCTCGGCCTTCTTGTAGTCTTTTAGCTTGACATATACTTCCGCAATAGAAATCAGCACAGCATCCTTGTGGTATTCATTTCGTATCTCGCGATTGATCTTCAATGCTTGTTCGAACTGCTTCAAGGCATCGGTGTACTTATTTTCAATAGCATCAATTTGTCCCAATCCCCATCTGGCCAATGCCTCTTCACTTGGATTGCCCAAGACTTTAGCCATTTCAAGACTCTTGCCATAGTGGTTCCTTCCCTTCTGGTATTGTTTAAGTTCCTTGTACGTATTCCCAAGCGTAAAGTGGCCATGTGCAATCCCCTTCTTGTCATTCGCCTCTTCATAGTTTTGAAGTGCCAGCTTGAAGTAACTCTCTGCCAAACTGTATTGTTCCATATCAAAATAAAGTGATCCAAGATTTACATACGACTGGCTGATCCCCTTTTTCTGCTTGATTTGTTTATACAATTCAAGCGATTGAAGAATATTCTTGATGGCTCCTTCCTTGTTGTCCAATCTGTCATAGGCATACCCAATGCTTCCAAGTGCCCGGGCCATTCCACTTTTGTAATTGGACTTCCTTGCAACCGCATATCCTTTTGCAAAATAAAAAAGGGCACTATCGGTTTGATTCCGTATTCCGTAAGAGACACCCATATCCAGATAACCGTGTGCTATCAAGGTATCTATACCCAATTTGCTGGCAAGCACCCTGAATTTGTCAGCATAGAAAAATTTCTTTACGGGATCTACCGCAGTGTAAGCCGATGATAAGTCTGTGTAGATTCTCAACCTCGTTGTATCTGGAGCATCGCGTTTTAATTCTTTCAGCAATTGATTGACCTTGCTTTCTTGTGCATTTACGAAGAACGTGCACAATAGAAAAAAAACATAAAGGGGGCGGTGTTTCAAATAGTGACTATACAGCATCTGTGTGTGTTTAGATTAAGAAGTTCCTAAACGGCATGGGCTAATTTATTCTTGACGCAAAATTAATAAAAAAACTATTCGTCTTTCGCGGGCAACTCAACCAAAAATGTAGTTCCCTTGCCTAATTCACTTTCTACCGTAATTCTTCCCTTGTTTTGTTCCAACATATCCTTACAGAGTACAAGCCCAATCTGATGGCCTTTTTCCCCACTCGCACTTGTAGTTATCGTATGTTCAAGATTGAAAAGTTTCTGAAGGTCTCTTTCGCCCATTCCCGGACCTGTATCTTTTATGCTGAGCACTATCTTATCATTGCTTTTATGTGCTTTTACTGTAATCGTATCTCCTGTATTGCAAAACTTTACAGCATTAGAAATAAGATTACGGATCACCACATTGATCATATTTGAATCTGCATAGGCCATAGCATTTTCTTCTATCTCGTGCTCTATGCTCAAGCCTTTCAATCGAACCGCCGTTTCCATCAATTGGATGTTTTCACTGACCAATCTTCCAACTTCAAAAACCGATGGATTGACAACTATCCCGTCAAGCTGGCTTTTGGACCATTCGAGCAAATTATCAAGAAAAACCGAAGTCGTATAGATGGTATCTTCGAGTTTTGCCAGCAATTCATTGAGCTCACTTTCATTCAGCTGCCCTTCCCTATATAACCCGAAAAGCATTTTCAAAGTTGCAAGCGGACTGCGTAAATCATGGGAAACGATAGAGAAGAATTTATTCTTGACCATATTCAGCTGTTCCAATTCAGAATTCTGGACAGCCGTGATTTCCATCTGGGCAGTAAGCTCCTCGTTCAACATTTCAAGTTCCTTGTTGATTTCTGCAATCTCATCTCTCTGTTTTTCCAATAAAAGATTGGTGGCTTTCTTTTCCAGATTTCTCTTGTAATAAAGTACGAGCAAAATCACCACAAACAGCAAGACAATTGAAGTTATGAAAATGGTCTTTACATAACCGATATTTTTCGTTGAGATGATTTTATTGTCCTTTAGAAGCCCTTCATTTTCTGAACTTACCCTGCTGAACTCTGTCAAGACTATATGTTTAAGCTTTTCTTCTGACTGGATACTGTCGGTCAGATCAATAAAATCATTTTGGTATTTATAAGCTTCCTTGTAATTGTTCTGAGCTTCCTCTATTTTCATATACATCCAGACTGCCTTTGATCGCATGGATATCGATTCCATTATCTGGCTGTTCTTATACGCCCTTTTTGCATATTCTTTCGCCTTTTTATATTGCTTCAATCCCAGATAAGCTCTCGAAAAAGAAATCAAAACGGCACTTTCGTGAAAAGTGTTCTTTAATTCAATATCATACTTCAAAGCGATTTCCAAATTAGGCAATGCTTTTTCAAATCGTCCTTCCTTTATATCCACTCTTGCAAGTCCCCAATTAGCAAGGGCAATACCATTGAGATCTCCAATCCTTTCTCTTATTTCAAGGCTTTCCTGGAAATACCTTCTTGCTTTTTCGAATTCACCGAGTTCAAGGCTTCCTCCTCCCAGTGAAAACAATGCTGCGGCAATTCCCGGTTCATGATTAATCTTCTTGTAGCTTTCAAGTGCCTGGAGATCGTACGATCTTGCAACCTTATACTCGCCAAGATCGTGGTATATGCCACCAATATTGATATAACACTGGTTGATTCCCTTTGGATAATTGATTTTTTTATACAATCGAAGTGCTTCCTTGTACTTGTCAATGGCCTCCCTCTCGTTGTCTATTTTTTCATAAACATATCCCATACTGGCAAGGGCGCGTGCCATACCTCTTTCGTACCTTATCTTTTTAGCCGATTGATATCCTCTTGAAAAATAAAAAAGAGCGCTGTCCATTGCAGTTCGGATGGCATGGGTACCTCCCATATCGATGTAGGCCTCTACAACAAGCGTATCAATTTTAAGGCTTTGGGCAATCTTCTTGTAGCGAACTGCATAATAATATTTTTTTTCCTGGTCTACAGAGCCGTAAGCTGTAGTAAGTTGCTGGTAGATCCTCATACGGGTTGTATCAGGCTGCTTCGGCTTGAGTTCCTTTAGAAGTTCATCTACCTTAGTCGTCTGTGCTGCAACTGAAACACCGAAAAATAAAAAGAAGGCAAAAATGGGCAACCATTCTTGTTTCATATACCTGGCTGGATCTGGCATTTTTGTTCGGGTTATGATTAGACTTGGAAAAGAGAATTGGGGGCTTTTCTCTGCGGATCTAAAGATACTAAACTTTTGTAAAACTTTTTTATTCAATACAATAAGAAAACATCAATATCAAATCAATTTTGTTAGATATGCATAACAAATTGGAACCACATCTTACAACGAACGAACACAACACTGTAAACCATTCATAATCAACAACAATACATTTAAATACTATGGAATTTTTAATTGTAAAGATGCTATGGAATTTACAGGAAAAGATTACTCAGAAGTAAAAGTAGCGAAAGCTATTGAAACCCAAACCGCAAAACTTCCATACTATTTGTTCCTGTGGGCAGCTCCTTTCTTATTGCTTGTTGTTTACAACAAGATCGTAAAGAGGGAAGTTCACGATCAAGCAAGCACCTCTTTATGGCCTGAATAAAGTTTTCTTGAGGGCAAGATTCAAAACCTGTAGCTTGATTGTTACAGGTTTTTTATTTTCAGAATCTCTAATTATTCAAATTCACTATCTTTAGCAAAAAACAAAAAGACATGGATTTTACAAAAAAAATGCTACGCAATGATGCACTTGAAGGCAAAGTAATAGTAGTTACAGGTGGTGGAAGCGGCCTTGGCAAGGCAATGACCAAATATTTCCTTGAATTGGGAGCAAAAGTCGCCATCACTTCCCGCGACCTGGACAAGTTGAAAAATACAGCTTCAGCCCTTGAGACTGAAACTGGCGGAAAATGCTTGCCTCTTCAATGTGATGTCCGTCATTACGATCAAGTAGAAAACATGCTTCAGGAAGTATTGAAGACGTTCGGAAAAGTAGATGTGTTATTGAACAACGCAGCCGGAAACTTCATTTCTCCAACTGAAAGGTTATCAGCAAATGCATTTGACACTATTATCGATATTGTACTGAAAGGCTCTAAAAACTGCACACTCGCTTTTGGAAAGCATTGGATCGATACCAAGCAAGAAAGCTCGACCATTCTGAATATCGTTACCACTTATGCCTGGACAGGATCCGCATATGTAGTACCAAGTGCAACTGCAAAGGCAGGTGTCCTGGCCATGACCCGGAGCTTGGCTGTTGAATGGGCCAAATACGGAATCCGCTCAAATGCCATTGCACCAGGACCATTCCCTACAAAAGGAGCTTGGGATAGATTGTTACCTGGAGATCTGGCCGAAAAATTTGACATGGCCAAGAAAGTGCCTTTGAAAAGAGTTGGCGATCATCAGGAATTGGCTAATCTTGCAGCCTATCTGGTTTCTGATTTTTCAGCTTATGTAAATGGAGAGGTCATTACTATTGACGGTGGAGAATGGCTGAAAGGTGCAGGACAATTCAATTTATTGGAAGCTATACCAGAAGAAATGTGGGACATGTTGGAAGCGATGATAAAAGCGAAAAAGCAATCTTAAAAAACATTTCTTGTTGTATTGCTTACTGAAATATCAAACCAATTGAACATCCAGCTAATTGCTCATAACCTATAACGCATACCCATAATTATATTTGACAAACTGTTAACAAAATAGATTTTCAAAACCCATAAATAATTGTATTTTTACGGTTCAAAATTTCAGAAATTAAATGGGCAAAATTATTGCTATTGCAAATCAAAAAGGCGGTGTCGGAAAGACAACTACTTCGGTGAATCTGGCTGCATCCCTTGGTGTATTGGAAAAGAAAGTATTACTTATTGATGCTGACCCTCAGGCGAATGCGAGTTCAGGTTTGGGGATCGACATTGAAGGTATCGAAATAGGAACTTATCAAATTGTTGAACACAGCCACACGCCAGAAGAAGCGATTATTGCTTGTTCGGCTCCAAATGTGAATGTAATTCCGGCCCATATTGACCTTGTTGCCATCGAAATCGAATTGGTAGACAAGGAAAACAGGGAATACATGCTGAAACAGGCATTGGAAAGCGTGAAAGACAAATATGATTACATATTAATTGACTGTGCTCCTTCATTGGGCTTACTGACATTGAACGCCTTGACGGCTGCCGATTCTGTTATTATTCCCATCCAATGTGAATATTTTGCCTTGGAAGGTTTGGGAAAATTGTTGAATACCATCAAGAGTGTTCAAAAGATTCACAATCCAGATCTTGATATTGAAGGCTTGCTCTTGACCATGTTCGATTCCCGTTTGCGTCTTTCCAACCAAGTAGTTGAGGAAGTACAGAAGCATTTCAACGATATGGTTTTCAAAACCATCATCCAGCGAAATGTAAAATTAAGTGAAGCCCCAAGTTTTGGCGAAAGCATCATCAATTTTGACGCAACAAGCAAAGGAGCAACAAATTATTTGAGCCTGGCTCAGGAAATTATAAAGAAAAACAGCTAGCATAGAATGACAAAAGCGGTAAAAAAACAAGCATTGGGAAGAGGCTTATCGGCATTATTGAAAGATCCTGAAAACGACATCAAATCGGTTGAGGATAAAAATGCGGATAAAGTTGTAGGAAATATTATTGAGCTTGAGCTTGATGCTATCGAGATAAATCCATTCCAGCCAAGAAGCAATTTCAATGAGGAATCGCTTCAGGAATTGGCTACTTCTATCAGGCAATTAGGTGTGATACAACCGATTACCGTTAGAAAGATGGAATTCAACAAATTCCAATTAATTTCGGGAGAACGAAGACTTCGTGCTTCCAGGATTGCAGGATTAACCGTAGTTCCTGCTTACATCAGGATTGCCAACGACAACGAATCGCTAGTGATGGCTTTGGTTGAAAACATCCAACGTCACGATCTGGATCCGATAGAAGTTGCATTGTCCTACCAAAGATTGATTGACGAGATCCAACTGACCCAAGAGCAAATGAGTGAACGTGTTGGAAAAAAACGTTCTACGATTGCCAATTATCTTCGCTTGTTAAAACTAGATCCGATTATCCAGACGGGTATCCGTGATGGATTTATTTCTATGGGTCACGGCCGTGCCATCATCAACATTGAAGATCTGGATGCGCAAACGGACATCTACCAAAAAATAGTGAGCCAGAATTTATCGGTTAGGGAAACGGAAACCTTGGTAAAAAATTACCAGGAAAGCCTTAAACCAAAAACAGCTGCAAAAGCCAAAACTTCGTCTTTCGATGTGGATGATGAAGAAAAGAAAGCCATCACTGGTTATTTTGGTGCCAAAGTAGACGTAAAGGTTGCTGGAAATGGGAAAGGAAAAATCACGATTCCATTTCATTCTGAAGAAGACTTCAAAAGAATCATCAAACTTATGAAAGGTTAGTGAATAAATATATTTCCATAGTATTCCTGCTTTTCCTTACAGGAAACATTACCGTTTTTGCCCAGGTAAAAAAGGAGGAATTTCTTGTCCTGGCCGATACCGTAAAAGGCAAGGAAATTAATCCGCTCGCTCCGGCAAGGGCTGCTTTCCTGTCAGCAATCATTCCTGGATTGGGTCAGGCCTACAACAAGAAATACTGGAAAATCCCCATTGTTTATGGAGCAATAGGCACCAGCGTTTATTTCTATGTGGACAATAATAAAAAATACCATCGCTATCGCGATGCCTACAAGACGAGGCTTTCAGGGAAGGATGATGAATTCAAAGGACAATATAGTGATGCCACTTTAATCAATGCCCAAAGGACCTTCCAAAGGAACAGGGATCTATCACTTCTCATAAGCATCGGACTTTATGCCTTGAATATTGTTGACGCCAATGTTGATGCACACTTGATGCAATTCAACGTAAACAATAACTTGTCGTTCAGACCTGAGATCTACCCGAACGAGATCAACTACAAGCAAAATGTCGGGGTAACATTAAACTATAGTTTTTAAAAAAATATTGATGAAGATTGCACTTTTAGGTTACGGAAAAATGGGAAAGGTTATCGAAAGGATAGCTTTGGAAAGAGGACACGAGATCGTATTGAGAAAGACCAGTTCTGACACGTTTGAAGACCTCCATAAGGCAGATGTCGCCATTGATTTCAGTATTCCAAATGCAGCCGTAAACAATATTTCCGCCTGTCTTCACGAAGGAGTTCCTGTAATTTCAGGAACAACTGGCTGGCTTGAAAACTATCACGAGATGGTTGCATTGTGCGAAGAGCAAAATGGCGCTTTTATCTACGGTTCCAATTTCAGCCTTGGCGTGAACATCTTCTTCGAATTGAATGATTATCTGGCCCGGATGATGTCCAAATTTGACCAATACAAGGTAGAAATGGAGGAAATCCATCATACCCAGAAATTGGATGCACCAAGCGGAACTGCAATTACGCTTGCAAACCGGATCATTGAAAATTCAGATTATTCGAGCTGGGCTTTGGAAAATGCCAAAGACGATGAATTATTGATCAACGCCAAAAGGATAGAGAATGTTCCCGGAACGCATTCTGTCTTTTACAATTCAGAGGTAGATACCATCGAAATAAAGCATACTGCCCACAATCGTGACGGTTTTGCATTAGGTTCTGTAATCGCAGCCGAGTGGATTATTGGAAAGAAAGGTGTTTTTACCATGAAAGATGTTTTGCAATTGGGCTAGCCCGAATGTAACATTTTTATATTTTCCTACACTAATGCCATAGCTTCACGCTAAACATCAAAATAAAAAATACACAATATGACACTTTATCAATGGTTTATATTTTTTCTTATCATCCAGGTGATTCATTTTATTGGAACTTGGAAGTTATATGAAAAAGCTGGGAGAAAATCTTGGGAAGCAATAATTCCTGTTTACAATGCCATCGTTTTAATGAAAATCATCAACCGGCCAACCTGGTGGACGATCTTACTCTTCATACCGATCATCAACCTTATCATGTTTCCTGTCGTTTGGGTAGAAACCATCAGGAGCTTCGGAAAGAAAACGACACTTGATACCGTCCTGGTATTGCTAACCTTGGGTCTTTACATCTATTATATAAATTATACTCAGGATGTAACCCACATAAAGGACAGAAGTTTGGTTTCCCCTACAAAAACCGGCGACACCATAAGTTCTTTATTGTTTGCAATAGTTGTAGCCACCCTGGTCCATACTTATGTGATGCAACCGTTTACAATTCCTTCTTCTTCTTTGGAAAAGACACTCCTGATTGGTGATTTCTTGTTCGTAAGCAAATTTCATTATGGCGCCAGAACACCAATGACTACCATTGCGGCCCCTATGGTTCACGACACGATTCCATTTATCAACATAAAATCTTATGTAAGCAAACCCCAATTGCCTTACTTCAGATTTCCAGGTTTTGAGAAAGTAGAGAAAAATGACATTGTAGTTTTCAACTGGCCGGCAGATACACTCTATAATATGTACAAACCTGCTGACAAGCGCTATGACAAGCCTGTTGACAAACGCACCAATTATGTGAAAAGATGTGTTGGAACTCCTGGAGACAGTCTGTCCGTAAGAAATGGGATTGTTTTTATTGATGGAAAAGAATTAAAATTATCCGACAGGGCAAAACCTGAATATTCTTACCTGGCTGCGCTAGATGGACAAACTCCTATCAATTTTGAATTTGTCTTGAAAGATTTGGATGTTACTGACGGTGCAGGATTTATGACCCCAGCCAGAGATACTTTATACATCAAGGCATTGACTCTTGCAGGCGCTGAACGTTTAAAAAATATTCCCGGAATAAAGTCTGTTACAAGGGTAATTGCCAAAGGCAGCGACCCAATGATTTTCCCATTCAACAAGGATTGGAACGGAGACAACCTAGGCCCGATTTATATTCCAGAAGCTGGAAAAACGGTTGCTTTAAACAAAGAGACTCTTCCTTTTTACAAGAAAATCATCTCAGAGTATGAGGGGAATGACTTAAAGGTAAATGGCAATGAAATAAGGATCAATGGAGCCATTGCAACTTCTTATACATTCAAGCAGGATTATTATTACATGATGGGAGACAATCGCCACAACTCACTTGATTCACGTTTCTGGGGATTTGTACCAGCAGATCACATCGTGGGAAAACCAGTATTCATCTGGATGAGCCTGGATCAAACCATTGGCTGGAACAAGGCAATCGACAAGATCCGCTGGGACAGGATGTTTACAACAGTTGGTGGAGATGGCGAACCTTACTCCTACTTTAAATTTTTCTTGCTTGCTGTGGCAGCTTATTTTGGAATTACATTCTACTTGAACAAGAGAAAAGCAAAAAGCTAATTAAAGTTCGACAATAAATACAAGAGTCATACTGTCAACAAAAGGCTTTATGACTTTTTTCTTTTAAAATTTTGACAGAAATGAACATCCTATTACATCCAACCTACTTCCCATCAATCAGTCAATTTGCAGCAATGGCTCAAGCAGAGACCGTTACCTTTGAGATGGAAGACAATTTCCAGAAGCAGACCAATAGAAACAGGATGTATATCTATAGCCCGAATGGCATACAATTGTTGAATATTCCCGTAAAGCATTCTACTGAAGTAAGCCATCAAAAAACAAAAGACATCAGGATAGAAACAGCTTTCGATTGGCAGAAGCAACATTTCAAATCATTGGAAGCGGCTTACAGGAGTTCCCCATTCTTTGAATATTTTGAAGATGACATCATGCCTGTTTTCGAAAAGAAGCATACCTTCTTGATGGATCTGAATCTTGAATCAATTGAGATTGTTTCCAAATGCTTGGGATTGAAGTTATCACATGCCAAAACGGAAGAATATTTCAGGGAAGTTGATTTCAGTGATTTCAGAAAGCTGGCCAATGGAAAAAAAGATGCCTATCAATTTGAACCTTATACGCAGGTGTTCGAAGAAAAACACGGTTACATCAACAATCTGAGTATTCTGGATTTGTTGTTCAACGAAGGAAGATATGCTTTGGATTATCTAAAAAAGCAGCAACTATAGTTGATCGCCCTGCATTGAAAGCCTTGCCATTATTGGAAAATGGTCGGAATCTACAATCTCTATGAAGTTTTTGAAGTTTTTGACCTTCATACTTTTGTCGGCAAAGATATAATCGATCCGGGCGGGATAATATTTGAAATCATAAGTCTTCCCGAAGCCACTTCCTGCTTCCTCAAAACCGTCTTGCAAATCGCCCCTGATGATCCTGTAAACGTAGGAGAAGGCACTGTTGTTCATATCTCCGCAGATAATTATCGGATATCTGCAATCTTTCTTGTGGTCCATGATCATCTCCGCCTGCAGTTGCTGTTCCTTGAAAGCGGTACTCATCCGTCTCAGAATCCTTTGCGACTTTTGCTGGTCCATCCCATTGATGTCATCGTTGATTTCATTCACATCTGGCGTGATCTTTATCGATTGCAGATGGATACTGTAAACCCTTATCGTATCCTTTCCTTTCTTGATATCGGCAAAAATGACATTGTTGTTTGATTTTGGCAAAACAATCTCACCGGTTGCAACTATCTTGAACTTGGAAAAGATACCCTGCCCCGTTTTTATCTTGTCGCCTTTGGAGAGGATGTACTTGTATTTATAACGATCATAATCAAATTCCTTGGCATTAGAAAACTCCTGGATGCACATTATATCAGGATTATTTTCCTTGACAAAATCGGAAATTTCTACGGGAACCGTTTCTTTTTCGGACCATTCAAATTTATTGAACAGGCGAACATTATAGCTCAAGACCGTAAAGTCCGAAACTTCTTCAGGAAGATTCTTTTCTGAAAACTTATAAAACTTATTGATAAAGGTAATTCCCAGCAACAATACCAGGAACGACAAAAGCACCTGACGCTTGAACTGGATTCCCCAATACATAAAATAAATGACATTTAAAATCAACATCATTGGCAGGAACAAGGTCAATACGGATAAAAAGGGAAAAAATTTGGGAGCTAGAAAAGGCAGGACATAGGCAACAAATGTCAATACAGCAAGCACTATATTAAAGAAAAACATTATCTTATTAAACCACGAAAGGTTTTTCATCTTGCCGATTTGATTTTTTTGAAATTTACCTAATTTTTTCCAGCCTTGAAAAGAAATTCCTTTTCTTCTTTCGTCAGGCTATCATATCCCGACTGGCTGATCTTATCCAAGATCTCATCTATCTGTTGTTGCGTCTTGTCCTTGGTCACGATCCTGGAAGCTGCCTCCTTTCTACGCTCCGGCTTGTAGTTCTTATGCACTTTCTTGAATGGCGTGGCTTTTCTTGGTTTGGACAAATTTGCAAAAAAATCGATGACAACCGACACCGTCCTGCTTAAATCTGTTCCGCCCTGTAGTGCTTTTATAAAAAGAAAACCGAAGAAGGCACCACCCAGATGGGCAAGATGACCACCTGTATTTTCCAAAGGCAATTGTATCAGGTCAATTATAAGGATAAAAAGTGCTATGTGCCAAAGCTTCACCCTTCCAATCAACAACAATCGCAATTCCATCAAAGGATTATAGGTTACGGTTGCAAAAAGTATTGCCATGACCGCTCCGGAAGCTCCAACCAAGGTAGTATTTGAATTAGACAAGGCTGGCAAGAAAAAATAGCTGAGAATGTAAATCAAGCCTGCAAAGGCACTTCCCAGAATATACAATCCAAACAACTGCTTCTGCGTAAAATAGGTCGTAAACAAACGGCTTGAAAAATTCAACATGATCATATTGAAAAGAACATGCAGGATTCCGGCGTGAAAAAAAGCATAACTGATCAACGACCAAGGTTTCCACAACAAGTCGGATGGATTCGATGACAGGCTAACATACGAAAGAAAATCAATCTGGATTTCAAAAAATGTCAGAAGTCCAAAAACAATATAAGGAACAGCAAACAATCCTACATCCCAATAGATCAATCTATTGGCCACTCCGCCAATCCTGTATTGCAATTTTAAATCCTCTACTATGCTCATAGACTATGAAATTTAATTCCAGCGGTTTTTGTTAAACTGACTTTTCTTCCAATACCACATCATCAAGAATCCTGTCAAAGCTCCTCCGATATGGGCGAAATGGGCAATTCCAGAAGTACTGCCAAATATTGAACCTCCCTTTAAACCCAGAAATAAATCGACCGCAAGAATGCCTGGAACAAAATATTTGGCTTTTATTGGAATCGGAATAAACATCAAGGCTAATTCGGCATTTGGAAACATAAAAGCAAAGGCAACCAAAAGCCCGTAAATGGCTCCCGAAGCACCAACTGCCGGTGTAGCGAATCCGCTAGCAAAAGAATCCAAGCCTGACTGTCCCAAGACATCAATCCATCTTGTATCAATCTTTCCATCGTTCAACAAACTGTAAATGTCAGCCTTCAAAAAGCCAGCCTCTGTCAATGTCTGCAATCCGGAATTAAACTCATAATAATTAATCCCCGTATGCAGCAAGGCAGCTCCCAATCCACAGGAAATGTAAAAGAACAGGAACTTTTTTCCTCCCCAAAAATGCTCCAACGCACTTCCGAAGGAGTACAAGGCAAACATATTGAACAGGATGTGCATAAAATTAGGCCATGCAGCATGCATGAACATATGTGTGAGAGGTTGCCAAAATTGAAATTTACTGTTTTCAAAAAAGTACAATGAAAACAATTCATAGGCAGAATTTCCAACAATATTGGAGCCTATGAAAAATATTACATTAATAATCAATAACTGCTTTACAGTTGGTGTGATGTTCATCATATAGAGAATTTTTTATCTAGATCTTCCACACGCATCGTGATGAAAGTTGGTTTTTGAAAAGGGGAAACATTTGGATCCTTGCAGGCAAAGAGTCCGTTTACCAAATTTTCCTGTTCTTTTTCGGTCAAATAGGTTCCGGTTTTTACTGCCAGGCTTTTGGCCATCGATTTTGCAATGCTGTCATTCTGGCTAAAGCTGTTCTCTGGAATACCTTCCTGCAAATCACTCAACAATTGTTCCAACACCAATGAAACCTCACTTTCGGTAACATTGACAGGTATGCCAGAGATGACAATATGGTCTTCCGCTGCAGCTTCAAAAACAAATCCGGTGTTGACCAAGGCTATTTTCAATTCAGCTATCAGTTCCAATTCATTTTTCGAGAAAAACAAATTCAAGGGGAACAACAGCTGCTGGCTTGCCGCTTGCTGGATCGTCATATTGGTCAGGAATTGTTCGTACAAGACACGTTGGTGGGCACGTTGCTGATCGACAATCACCATTCCTGATTTTATAGGATTTACAATATATTTTTTGTGAATCTGATACGTCTTATTGACTACCTTTTCCACCTCGCTGTCGTCAAACAAGGAAGCCGTTACTTCTTCAGTTTCAAACTGAATTTCACTATTCTCAACGATTGTTTCCGTATCACTCTTCAAGCCAACGTACAGGCTTTCCCAACTTGCCATTTCACTTCTCTTGGTTCTGAAATTATCTGCCGGATAGGATTGCTTGATAGGTTTTTCTTGTGAGAAAGGATTGTAATTGCCGTCCACTTGAATCGTCGGTACGGAAGCATCCAGATCCTTATAGTGATAAGGAGTGTCCAAATTGGCATCGCGGTCAAAATCCAGAACCGGAGCCACATTAAATTGTCCCAGGCTGTGTTTTATAGACGATCTTAGGATAGCATATAAGGCATGTTCATCATCAAACTTGATTTCCGTCTTCGTCGGATGGATGTTGATATCAATCGTATGGGGAGGAACATCCAAGTACAAGAAATAACTTGGCTGGCAACCGTCCTTCAGCAAGCCTTCATAGGCAGCCATGATTGCATGGTGCAGATAGCCACTTTTTATATAGCGGTTGTTGACAAAGAAAAACTGTTCTCCCCTATTCTTCTTGGCAAATTCTGGCTTGGAAACAAAACCTTGAATTGAAACAATCTCGGTTATTTCCTGAACAGGGACCAATTTTTCGTTGGTCTTGCCTGAAAAGATATTGACAATCCGTTGCCTGGAATTCGATGGCGGAAGATTGAAAAGTTCGCTTCCGTTATGATAAAACGTAAAATAGATATTGGGATGGGCCAAAGCCACTCGTTGAAATTCATCCACAATATGGCGGTGCTCCACAACATCCGATTTCAGGAAATTCCGCCTTGCGGGAATATTAAAAAACAAGTTCTTTACCGCAAACGAAGTCCCTTTTGGCAAAACGGCCAATTCTTGGGAAACAAACTTGCTTCCTTCAATCACGATATGATGTCCCAACTCTTCCTGGTCCTGCTTCGTTTTCATTTCCACGTGGGCAATCGCTGCAATCGAAGCCAATGCTTCCCCGCGAAAACCTTTCGTATGCAAGGAGAACAGATCTTCCGCCTGACGGATCTTTGAAGTGGCATGCCTTTCAAAGCACAAGCGGGCATCGGTCACACTCATTCCAACACCATTGTCAATCACTTGGACAAGCGATTTTCCGGCATCCTTTATAATTAATTTGATATCGGTTGCCTTGGCATCAACAGCATTTTCTAAAAGCTCTTTCACCACCGAAGCCGGTCGCTGGACGACTTCTCCGGCCGCTATCTGATTGGCAACGTGATCTGGAAGTAATTGTATTATACTTGACATTCTAATGGGTTGGATTATGCTTTGCTCTTCTGGGAACGACTTCCAAAGTTACACAATTAATGTAAGAATTCTAAAATTTGAAATTGCGAAAATCAGAAAGTTTTACACACAAAAAAACCTATTTATCGGAACAAATAGGTTTTATGAATTTATAAAAAATATCCTTATTCTTCTAAACGCTGGCGTGTTTCGTCAATCAGGATCTGATGCTCGTTTACCAATTGCTGGTTATGAAACTGATAGTTGAAATTGGATTGCTGGCGTAGATAAGCCATTTTTATGGCTGCTATTCCTGCTTCGGTTCCTTTATTACCGTGGATACCTCCACTTCTTTCAATGGATTGCTGCTCAGTATTATCCGTAAGCACACAGAAGATGACAGGAATATCCGAAAGCACATTCAAATCCTTGATTCCCTGTGTCACGCCTTCGCAGACAAAATCAAAATGTTTTGTCTCGCCCTTGATGACGCTGCCAATCGTGATGACCACGTCCGGCTTCTGGGTTTCAATCATTTTTTTTGCCCCGTAGACCAATTCGAAGCTCCCGGGAACATTCCATCGGATGATGTTTTCCTGCAAAGCGCCACAATCCAAAAGAGCGGCAATCGCTCCAGAGAAAAGGCCTTCCGTTATATGATCATTCCATTCTGAAACAACAATCCCAAACCGAAAATCTTTCGCATTTGGGATTGTATTTTTATCGTAATTTGATAAGTTCTTATTTGCAGTTGCCATTTTAATTTTAGATTTATGATTCTAAATTTACAAAGATAAATCTTAATATAAAACTAAAATTATTGAGACAAGCCAATCAAGGCATCAACACCTTGAGCCTCTTGAGACGTTTCGTAGTTGTCTTTGATATCTGTAAAATATTTCAAAGCCTCTTCTTTGTTTCCTAATGCTAATGAAGATTTGCCTGCTTTCAACAAGAAACGTGGCGTTGTAAATTCATTTTTATTAGATTCAGCTGCTTTCTTATAAAAATCCAAAGCTTCTTTTTGGTGTCCTTTTTGAGAATGAGCATCTCCGATTGCACCGATAGCCAAAGCTTTCAAGATAGCATCATCAGAGTTAAATTTCTCCAAATACGTGATGGCGTTATCATATTTACCAGTATTCAAATAAGCCATACCAGCATAATAGTTCGCTAGATTTCCTGCATTTGTCCCAGAAAATTCATCAGCAATTTTTACGAATCCCCATTTTCCTTCAGCTCCATTCAATGCCAACGCATACAATGAATCGCTAGAAGTTCCATCCGTTGCCAATTGGAAATTCTTTTGCGCTACAAACATTTGCTCTGCTGCATCAATCTCCTTAGGTTCAACAACAAATTTCGTATATAACAAATATCCGATTGCCGCAACAGCAACCAAACCTACAACACTTAAAATAATTTTTTGGTTTCTGGCTACCCAATCTTCCGTTTTGGAAGCGGTTTCATCAAGTGAATTGAATACACCTGCTGTTGTACTGTCTTTTTCATCAACAATTACATCATCTTCAATATATTCCCCTTCTACTTTATCTTCCTTTGGTTTAGGTGCCTTGTATCCTCTTTTATTATATGTTGCCATCTATTTTAATTTAGTGAGGTGCAAAAATAAAATTTTTATTCATATTTAAAAGATGTTTTTGTGGTTATTTTTCAATAATTTGCACACGTCAAAAAAACGATTCTCCAACAGTATTTTTTTGAAACAAAATTCTCAACAATAGCAGGCGCTTTCAGATGTATTTAAAAAAAATATCCCTCTTCAATTATAAAAATTTTTCCGAAGCAAATTTTGATTTTGATACAAAAATCAACTGTTTTGTGGGCAAGAATGGCGTTGGAAAAACCAATGTGCTTGATGCTATTTATCATTTGTCGTACGGGAAGAGCTACTTCAATCCGCTTGCTGTCCAGAATATCAGGCACGGCGAAGAATTTTTTGTAATTGACGGAACATTTGAAAAGAACGAACGCGTGGAGCAAATTGTCTGCAGTTTGAAAAAGGGACAGAAAAAAATCTTGAAACGCAACAGCAAGCAATATGAGAAATTTTCGGATCACATCGGTTTTATACCGTTGGTCATCATTTCTCCGGCTGACAGGGATTTGATTGTCGAAGGGAGCGAGACGAGAAGAAAATTCATGGACAGCGTGATTTCGCAATTGGATGCCAATTACCTTCAGCAACTCATCCACTACCAGAAGATCATCAGCCAGCGAAATGCCTTGTTGAAATATTTCGCACTGAATCACGTCTTTGAAACCGATACGCTGAACATCTACAACGAACAGCTTGATGGCCTGGGCCAATCGATTTTTGAAAAAAGGAAAAGCTTCATTGCTGATTTTATTCCGATTTTCAACAAGCACCACCAAACCATTACAGATTCAAAAGAAACAGTACAATTGGTTTACGAAAGCAACCTGCATGAAAAGGACTTGCTGACACTTCTACAGGAAAACATCAACAAGGACCGGATCCTGCATTATACCAGTGTTGGAATCCACAAGGATGACCTGTCTTTTGAAATCGATCATTATTCGATCAAGAAATTCGGCTCCCAGGGTCAGCAGAAATCTTTTTTAATTGCCTTGAAATTGGCCCAATTTGAATTTGTAAAAAAACAAAGCGGCGAAAACCCGATCCTGCTTTTTGATGATATTTTTGACAAGCTTGACGAAAGCCGTGTTGAAAAGATCGTAGAAATGGTGAATAACGAAACATTTGGACAATTGTTTATTTCCGACACGCATCCCGAACGGACCGAAGCCATCATAAAATCGACGCACCAGAGCTACAAGATGTTCAATTTGTAATTTTATTAATACTTCTGGAACAGCATCCAATCTGAATATTGCTTAATTTAGCTGTTCTAAAAAAACTGCAGTCACAGATGCACAGATTTTCAAAAATCTCTTTTAATCCGTACATCTGTGGCAAAAAAAGCAACACTACATCAATAAACGTTTAAAAAATGAAATTGCATAAAATAACTCTTTTCTATCTGTGCCTGCTTTTTATTTCCTGCAGCGGACAATCAAAAAAAGAATTCAAAAGCATCAAGCCCGAAGAATTTGCTCAAAAGATTGAATCCACTGCCAATCCCCAGATCCTCGATGTCCGATCGCCAAAAGAATACAGCGAGCAACATTTGGACAATGCCGTAAACATCAATTGGAACGGCGATGATTTTGACAAGAAAGTTGCTGAATTGGACAAATCGGAACCCGTTTTCGTGTATTGCCTGAGTGGAGGAAGAAGCAATAAGGCCTCAACAAAATTGACCGAACTCGGGTTCAAGGAAGTTTATGAAATGGACGGTGGAATCGTAAAATGGAATGCTTCCGGACTTGCCAAAAAAAGCAACGAGGTAATCGGAATGACTTTGGCCGAATATGAAAAACTATTGGTTTCAGACAAAAGGGTCTTGATTAATTTTTATGCAGATTGGTGTGCGCCTTGCGTAAAAATGAAACCTTATATCACCAAGATGCAAAAGGAATTGAAAAACGCAACCATCATCCGCTTGGATGCCGATGCAAATAAAACACTTCTTACGGAATTAAAAATCGACGAGCTCCCCACCTTGCTGCTATATGAAAACAAGGAAATAAAATGGAAACACTCCGGTTTTATAAGCAAGGAAGACCTAACTAAAAAATTATAAGATGCTGACAAACGAATCATTGCAATTCCTCGAAGATTTAAAAGCCAACAACAATCGTGATTGGTTTTTAGACAATAAAAAACGCTACGAGATCTTCAAAAAGGACTATCATCAATTGGTTTCGGATTTTTTGGATGTGATGAAACCGCTTGATCCATCCTTGGAATTACTGGAAGTAAAAAACTGTACATTCCGAATCAACCGGGACATCCGTTTTTCCAAGGACAAATCACCTTACAAATCACATCTTGGCGTTTGGATGTCAACTGGTGCAAAAGGAGCAAATCGTTCCGGATACTATGTTCACATCGAAAAAGGCGGAAGTTTTATAGCGGGTGGATTTTATTCGCCAGAACCTGAAGACTTGAAAAAAGTACGCAAGGAAATCGCCTTCTTTTATGATGATTTGGAAGAAATCCTAAACGACAAGAACTTCAAGAAAGAATTCGGAAGTTTGGACAGGAGCGAATCCAACAGCTTGAAAAATGCACCGAAGGATTACGAGAAAGACCATCCTGCCATCGAATTCTTAAAATTGAAGAGCTATACGGCTACGCAAAAATTTGACATCAAGGAAGTTTCTCAAAAAGACTTTGTGGCTAAAATGGCTAAAAAATTAATCGCACTGAAACCGCTGAATGATTTCATCAACAGGGCGCTGACCTCTGAATAGGTATCAGCCACAGATGCACAGATTTTTAAAAATAGTAATAAATTCAAATAGCTAAATCAAAATAATTGTGTAAATCTGTGACACTATTTCTATTGAATTTCGCTTAAATTTGACCCACTAATTACAGCATCCTATTTTATGGAAATCATCGGGAATTTTTCTTTAAAAAGACACAATACTTTTGGAATTGAAGCCAAGGCCAAAGAATTTACAGCCATTCATTCGGTTGAAGAATTGAAGGATGTTTTGGTCCACAATCCATCCAAGAAGAAATTCATACTTGGCGGCGGAAGCAATATGCTCCTCACCAAAGACATTGATGCCTTGGTGATCCATATCGACTTGAAAGGAAAGAAGATTATCCGTGAAGACGATGATTTTGTCTGGGTAGAAAGCCAGGCGGGTGAAAACTGGCACGAATTTGTACTTTGGACCATCAATCAAGATTTTGGCGGACTCGAGAACATGTCGCTTATTCCTGGAAACGTGGGAACAACGCCTGTTCAAAACATTGGCGCTTATGGTACTGAAATCAAGGATACTTTTGTTTCCTGTGACGCTGTCAAAATTGACAATCAAGAAACAAGGACTTTCATCAAGGACGAATGCCATTTCGGATACCGTGAAAGCATCTTCAAAAATGAAGTAAAAGACCAATACATCATTACTTCTGTCGTTTTCAAACTTACAAAGCGCAACCATAAAATCAATACTTCTTACGGAGACATTACGGCCGAACTGGCCAAGCAAGGTATTACTGCACCAACTTTAAAAGACGTCAGCAATGCCGTTATTGCCATCCGCCAAAGCAAATTACCCGACCCGAAAGAATTGGGCAACAGCGGAAGTTTCTTTAAGAACCCCATCATTTCCAAAACCGATTTCGAGCAAGTGCAACAGAAGTTTCCAGATATTCGTTTCTTTGAAGTATCCGATACAGAAGTAAAAGTTCCTGCTGGCTGGCTTATTGAACAGGCCGGTTTCAAGGGAAAACGTTTCGGCGATGCCGGAATTCATAAAAACCAGGCATTGGTTTTGGTGAATTATGGCAATGCAACCGGACAGGAAATCCTAAATGTTTCGAAAGACATCCAGGAAACAATCTTCAATACTTTTGGGATTAGAATTGAAGCCGAAGTTAATGTCATATAGTTTGGATCCCAGATTCTAAATCTGCAATCTGAATTCTAAAATCAACAATCAAAATGTACATTCCAGAAGACTATAAAAACGACAACCTCGAAGAAGTCAAGGATTTCATTCAAAAGAACAGCTTTGGCATCTTAATAAATCAATCCGAAGGAAAATTATGTGCAACACATATTCCATTGGAACTTGATACAAGTGAAGAGGGAAAAGATATATTGGTCGGACATATTTCCAAAGAAAATCCGCAATGGAAAGGTTTTGAATCATCAGACAAAATCTTGGCTATTTTCTCTGGACCGCACAGTTACATTTCTTCTTCCTGGTATGATTTTGAAGGGGTTCCTACTTGGAATTACATTGCCGTTCACATTTACGGAACCGTAAAAATTATTGAAGGCGAAGCTGTTTTATCTTCTTTAAAGAAATTGGTAGACAAATACGAAGTCAATTCTGAAAATCCTGTAAGAGTCGAAAATCTTTCCAAGAAAACGATGATGATGGCACGTGGAATTATTGCTTTTGAAATTGAAATCGAAGAAATTCAAGCCCAGCATAAATTATCCCAAAACCGTGACCAGAAAAACTACGACGCTATTGTCCTAGAACTCGAAAAAACTGGGAATAGCGATGCAAAAACGATAGCGGAAGAAATGAAAAAATGTCCTAGATAAAATCCACAAATTTCATCACACAAATTTTCTCTATTAAAGATTGATTTGCTTACTTTTGCACTCATTTTAAAAAGAGGACAAAATTATGTTTCTAACAGTACTATTTTGCATTTTTATTGGCATTGTTTTCATCCAATTCATCTATTATGTGGTTGTTTTTGGCAAATTTGCATTTGCAAAACCCAAGAAGAACAACTTGAAGCGTATTCCTGTTTCAGTAATCGTATGTGCAAAAAATGAAGCAGAAAACGTGGCGAAATTCATCCCGATCCTTGCCACGCAAAACTATCCTGACTTTGAAATCATCCTTATCGATGACGCTTCAAGCGATACCACGCTTGACATCTTCGAAGCTTTTGAAAAAGAATATTCCAATATCCGATTGGTGAAGGTAGCCAACAATGAAGCGTTCTGGGGCAATAAGAAATTCGCATTGACACTTGGCATCAAGGCAGCCAGGAAAGAATATCTTTTGTTTACGGATGCCGATTGCTATCCAACTTCTGAAAACTGGATTGCCGAAATGACTTCCAACTTCACGATGCAGAAAACCATCATTCTTGGTTATGGTGCTTATGAAAAAATCCCAAATTCTTTCCTGAATAAAATCATCCGTTTCGAAACATTGCTCACGGCCGTCCAATATTTTTCCTGGGCAAAAATCGGAATGCCGTATATGGGTGTTGGTCGCAATATGGCCTATAAAAAGGAAGAATTCTTCAATGTAAACGGTTTTATCGACCATATGAAAATACGTTCCGGAGACGACGATTTGTTCGTGAACCAGGCCGCTACAAAGAAAAACACAACCATTTGCTATTCTGAAGAAAGCTTTACCTATTCAAAACCAAAAACTTCTTTCAAGGATTGGTTCACACAAAAGAGAAGACACGTTGCAACCGCAACCTTCTACAAGCCTTTTGACAGGACCCAGTTGGGGCTTTTCTATTGCTCCCAGTTGCTGTTCGTCTTGTTGCCAATCGTCTTGCTCGCCTTCCAATTCCAATGGATCATGGTGCTTTCGCTGATCGGTTTCAGATACATCTTTGCCTGGACCATTTTAGGCCTGTCGGCAGGAAAATTAAAAGAAAAAGATGCGATTTATTGGTTTCCTGTTATTGAAATGGTCATTATCTTCACACAATTGAATATCTTTATCACGAACCTCTTTTCAAAACCAGTACATTGGAAATAAAACCACTGATAGAAAAAGCGAAAGCCGGCGACCAGGTTGCCTTCACTTCCCTATTGGATTTTTATTGGAATGAAGTCTATGGTTTTATGCTCAAGCGTACTGAAAACGAGACCGATGCCGAGGACATCACCATCGAGACTTTTGCAAAAGCCTTCGACAAGATCGCCACCTACAACCCCGAATTCCAATTCAACACGTGGCTGATTGCCATTGCAAAAAACGTCCACATCGACCTGTTGCGCAAGAAAAAATCATCCCTTTTCATCGAAATCACCGACGAGGAAGACCAACAGGCCTACAACGTGGCCGACACCACGCCATCTGCCGAAGACGAACTCATCACCGAGCAGAACCTTTCGCAATTGCTGCAATACATCAAGGAATTGAAACCGCATTACCAGGAAGTCATCCAGCTGCGCTATTTTCAGGAATTAAGCTACCAGGAAATCGCCGACAAGATAGAAGAACCCCTGAACAATGTAAAGATCAAGATTCTCCGTGCCAAGAAACTATTGGCAGAAATCATCCAAAACAAGCGCTAATTATTTTTTAAGAGTACATTACTGCAAGGTGTGTGCTTTTGACCTTTGTTAAGTTAGAATTAATTCATTCTTTTTGGAGCGATTCGCTTGTGCTGTTTCAGAATCCTTATTCCTGCTGTCCGTTCCCAATCTTTTTCAATTGCCTTGGTTTTAACCCATGGCAATTGAAAAAGGATTTCCACTATCATCAGGGCTAAAGGAAAAACGTAATCCCTCCAAACCAAGAAAATCCAAGTATAACTTCCCTTTCAATCTCAGCCATTTTCAACTTCTTCAACTTCTTCCAAAAATATTTTTAAAAAATAGTAACAATTTCATAATATTTTTCTTAATCCTTGCGTTTAAAATCAAAACGACCCTGCTCGATCTAAAAGTCAATCACTGAAAATAAAAACTTGAAATAAAATAATACTTCTTCTGCCTATGCACCAGTAATACTTAACCTTAACAAATCATAAATCATGTCTAATGTAAGTATTTTCGAAACCCGCTGGATTGACCTTGTTTTTGAAGGCAAGAACAAAGAATACGGTGCTTACCAATTGCGCCAGGAAAATCCGAGAACAACTGTAAAAGCGCTACTGATTGCAACCTTTTTATTCAGTGCCCTTTTAGCATTGCCAGTATTCTTCAATAGTTCAAAACAAGGAGGTATAATCTACTGCCCTATTCCAACTCCTATTGAATTGTCACACATCGTAACACCACCTTCAAAAAAAGAACCTGAAAAGACCGATGCACTTCCACCTGCAAAAAAAGAAGAACCAAAAAAGGAAATCAACAAGGAAAATCTTGTAGATCCAACAGTGGTTGAAAAAGAAAAAGCCAAGACTGATATCGCAACGAACGAGGAAGCCAAGACAAATCCAAATGAAGGCTCTACGGAAGGAACAGGAACCGATCCATCTTCAGGAGGAACAAGTGGAGGAACAAGTGGAGGAACCGATGGCAGCGGAACATCCCCAGGTGGTGGTGAGACCGGAGAATCACCAAAAGGACCGTACGTTACAGCCAATCTCGACAAGATGCCGGCTTTTCCCGGTGGAATTGACAACTTCTATAAGTACGTAGCCAAAAATTTCAGGACTCCTGAAATGGACAATGAAAAAGCGATAAGGGTTTTTGTATCATTTGTTATAGAAAAAGACGGAAGTATGACTGACATCCGCGTTCCCAGAAGTCCCGGATACGGATTAGACAAGGAGGCAATCAGGGTCTTGAAATCCTTGAAAATAAAATGGTCACCAGGAATGATCGGCGGAAAACCGGTCAGGACGTCTTACAACTTGCCCATCAACATTCAAGTAAGATAAACCCAGAACACCCGAAACCTCAAACCGCAAAGGAATTATAGCTTTTGCGGTTTATTTTTTTTCCCACATAATCAGTTGATTTTCTTAATTTTGAAAAGCAAAAATTGCCCAATGGAAAATACCGGTACCTACACCAACTACAGGATTCCTGTTCCATCCGAATTCGAGGAGGTGTTTTCTCATTTCTATTATGCCAAGAATGCAACTGCCGATGCGGTTTCCAAAACGTTAATTCCTTCTTTCCAGACCATCCTTGTTTTCAGCTTTGGCGAAAAGGCCTCCCTGGTTTCAGAACAGGATACGAAAATCGAAATAGACAAATGCCTCGTGCTTGGACCTATAAAACACGCCTTTGACTATAGCCTTCCATCAGGTGCAGCCATCTTGGTAGCAAATTTCAAGGGAGATGCCTTTTATCGCTTTTTTGGAAATGCATTGCTATCCGGCCATTTGATAATTGATCCAGATGAATTGCTGGAGATGAATTGCTTCAGTATTTTATGGCACGAATTGAAGGACAAGAAAACCCAACAACAGATCGAGCATCTTTTAGATTTCTGCAAGCCGTACCTCAAAAACAGGAATGCTACTTCAGCATTACTGGCCAATTTCAACAATGAAAAGCTGAATGCCATCAAGGCCATTGCTGAACAGACCCAGCAAAGTGAGCGAAGTGTGCAACTCCATCATAAAAAGTTCTTGGGCTACAGTGCCAAGGAAATCGGCAGTTACCAGCGTTTCCTCAAGGCAGTTGAGCAGACACAAAACCTTATTGAACAAAACACCAAGCCCGATTGGCTGGATATTGTGGAGCATTGTGGCTATTACGACCAAAGCCAGCTTATACACGATTTCCAACACTTCATCCATCTTTCGCCTACGCAATTCATACAATTCCAACAGGACATCTGCCGGTCGGATTCCAGATAGGCATTTCGTTTTCTTACAATTCAGACTCCCAGGGTGTCGCTACTTTTGCTTCTATAAATTTTAAAACACATAGAAACATAGACCTGTATGCCTTAAAAAAGACATTTCATTTTTTAGATAGTTGACATAGCTATGTGAACCAAGAATTGGTCTCTACTTTTTTCAATGTCTCTATGTGGTTATAAATTATAAAAAAGAATGTTTAAAACTTAAAAAAGAAACGATGAACCATCTTATCATTTATGCACACCCGAATCCCGAAAGTCTGAACAGTCAGTTGCAGCAAACGGTGGTCGAGGCTTTACAAGATCCTCAAAATACGATCAAAGTGAGGGATCTATACCAACTCGGCTTTAACGCAGTTCTTTCGCTGGACGATATAAACGGCCAACGGATCGGGCAAATCACCGACGATGTAAAAACCGAACAAGACTTTATACGTTGGGCAGAAGTCATCACATTCGTGTATCCGATCTGGTGGACCGGACTTCCTGCCATCCTGAAAGGCTACATTGACCGGGTTTTCAGTTATGGCTTTGCCTATCGTTACGACCAAGGCGTCCAGAAAGGATTGCTTGAAGGTAAAAGAGCAGTCATCGTCAACACACACGGAAAATCACATCTCGAATACGAGGCGGTTGGGATGGACAAGGCACTTTCACTTACATCTGATTATGGTATTTATAGTTATTCCGGTTTGGAAATCAGCAAGCATTTCTACTTTGAAAAAGCAGACAGGCCAACACCAGAAGCTGTAACGAAATGGAAGACACAACTGTCTGCCTTTTTTGAATCGCTTGACAAAAAATAATCCTTGAATCAATATAACATGGAAATACAGTTTTATTTTAAGAAAACTTTAAATCCCCTACCCAATAAATCTAAAATCTAAATCCGCAATCTAAAATCTATATTCCTTATCTTTGTGCCTTGAAAATTTCATTTATGGAAACTGTTTTAGAATCGAATGTATTGCCTACCGGAAAGCCGAAATGGCTGAAGGTGAAATTGCCTATCGGACAAAAATATACCGAACTTCGCGGTTTGGTGGACAAATATAAGCTGAATACCATATGTACCTCCGGAAGTTGCCCGAATATGGGCGAATGCTGGGGCGAAGGAACCGCTACGTTTATGATCCTGGGCAATGTTTGTACGCGTTCGTGTGGTTTTTGCGGTGTAAAAACCGGAAGACCAGAAACAGTAGATTGGGATGAGCCGGAAAAAGTGGCGCGTTCCATCAAGATCATGAACATCAAGCACGCCGTTGTGACGAGCGTGGATCGTGACGATTTGAAAGACATGGGTTCCATCATCTGGTTGGAAACCGTTCGTGCCATCAGAAGAATGAATCCCAACACTACTTTGGAAACCCTGATTCCGGATTTTCAAGGCAATACAAGAAACCTGGACCGTATTGTAGAAGCCAACCCCGAGGTAGTTTCACATAATATGGAAACCGTTCGTCGTTTGACACGTGAGGTAAGAATCCAAGCGAAATACGACAAGAGTCTGGAAGTCTTACGGTATTTAAAAGAAAAAGGAGTCAACAGGACCAAATCAGGTATCATGCTTGGCTTGGGGGAAACGGAAGAAGAAGTAATCCAAACGTTGCACGATTTGCGTGATGCAAATGTTGATGTGGTAACCATTGGACAGTACTTGCAACCGAGTAAAAAGCACCTTCCTGTCAAGCAATATATCACGCCAGATCAGTTTGCCAAATACGAGAAGATTGGCTTGGAATTAGGGTTCCGTCACGTTGAAAGTGGTGCCCTGGTAAGGTCTTCCTATAAAGCCCAGAAACATATTCTTTAATCATTTCAAAGGTTGATTTTTAAATTTTAAATGACTAAAAAAACAAGAATTGCCATCAATGGTTTTGGAAGGATCGGACGCAATTTGTTCCGTCTTTTACTGAACCACCCCACTATAGAAGTTGTTGCCATCAACGATATTGCCGATAACAGGACGATGTCGCACCTGATAAAATACGACAGTATCCACGGGGTTTTGCCTTATGAATGCTCTTTTGATGAAGATAACATCATTGTTGACGGCAAACCCTATTTGTTCTTTCACGAAAAAAGCATTTCCAACCTCAACTGGAAATCGGCAAACGTAGATATCGTGGTAGAATCTACCGGAAAATACAAAACCTTCGACGAAATCAACGCGCATATCTTGGCCGGGGCCAAAAAGGTAATCTTGTCGGCTCCTGCAGAAGTGGAAGGCATCAAGACGATTGTACTTGGCGTAAACGAACACATCCTGGACGGTTCGGAAAAGATTGTTTCCAACGCAAGCTGCACCACCAACAATGCCGCTCCGATGATCAAAGTCATCAGCGAGCTTTGCGGTATCGAACAGGCTTATATTACTACGGTTCACTCCTACACGACTGATCAAAGCCTGCACGACCAGCCTCATAAAGATTTACGAAGAGCCAGAGGTGCCAGCCAGTCTATCGTGCCTACAACTACCGGTGCTGCAAAGGCCTTGACTAAAATATTTCCTGAATTTGAAGGGAAGATTGGAGGAAGCGGTATCCGTGTTCCGGTTCCGGACGGTTCCTTGACGGATATCACTTGCTATGTAAAAAGAGAAGTGACCATTGAGGAAATCAATACCCGATTCAAGGAAGCTGCCGAAAATGAACTGAAAGGTATCTTGGCGTATACAGAAGATCCGATTGTTTCCGTAGATATTATTGGCAACCGGAATTCTTGCCTTTTTGATGCCCAATTGACCTCTGTCATTGACAAGATGGTAAAAGTGGTGGGCTGGTATGATAATGAAATTGGCTATTCTTCGAGAATAATCGATCTGATTGGCTTGATCCGAAAATAAAATCAAACCATTAAGAAATTAAGAATGATCAAGCTTAATGGATCTTAATTTCTTAATGGTTCAAAATTTAATAGTGTAAAATCAATTCCTTGATCAGATTTCGAACGTGAGGTTCTGCATTTCGAGCTGCTTCTAAAACTTCTGCATGGGTTATGGTTTCAATGCTTTCTTCATTTCCCATATCGGTAATTACAGAAATTCCAAACGTTTCCAACTCCATATGGCGGGCGACAATCACTTCTGGCACTGTTGACATTCCGACACAATCCGCACCAAGGATTTTCACCATCTTGTATTCTGCCAAGGTTTCGAATGTTGGTCCCTGCAAGCCAAGATAAATTCCATCCTGCACTTCGATATTCAAATTTTTGGCAATCTCCTTTGCCTTTGCCATCATCTTTTTCGAAAACGGTTCGCTCATGTTTACAAAACGTGGTCCGAAACGTTCGTCATTTTTTCCTCTCAGGGGATGTTCGGGCAACATATTGATCTGGTCTTTCAAGATCACGATTGAACCTACTTCATAGTTTGGATTCACTCCACCTGAAGCGTTTGAAACAATTAATTTTTCAACCCCAAGATATTTCATCACGCGAACCGGGAACGTTACTTCTTTCATATCATAACCTTCATAGAAATGAAAGCGTCCCTGCATTGCTACTACCTTTTTATTGCCAATGGTTCCGAAAACCAGAGCTCCTTTGTGGCCTTCAACTGTTGAAACTGGAAAGTTCGGAATTTCATTGTAAGGCAATGTATGGGCTATCTTGATATCATCTGTAAAACTTCCCAATCCTGAACCTAGAATAACACCGTATTCTGGAGTGAAGTTGGTTTTCTCCTTAATATAATTAACAGTTTGCTGTACTTTTTCCCACATATCTTATAGCCTTTATTTTACTTTCTAGTTTATTTATCAAGCTTCAGCAAAGTGTTCTTCATATAGTTCACAAATCAAGGCTTGAATAATCAAAAGTAAAACAAATTGGGAGAGTTAAAAATGAAATGTACATTCTTTTTCAGCTTTTGCAATTTTAAGCAAATGGAACTTTTGCAACCACTTTGCCAAATGGAACTAAAAAACACCAATGGAACTTGAAAAATCAGGATGCAATACACAATCACATCCACGATGAGTAATGCAGGAAAAAATCATCTTGCTTGATTTTGCTTTCTTTTCTAATTAATTCACAAATAAGAATATCAAACAATTAATATCAAAAACGTAATATTTATAAATTTTCAATAAAATCGAAAAGCCTGATCACCTTATTTGTACGAAATTCAAAATAATTTCCTTCCTGCAAGAAAAGATTTTGGATTATTTATGGCTACTTTTGCGCCACTTTAAGGTTCCTTGTCACGAGGATTAAAAGGGAACTCTGTTCAATGCAGAGGCTGTTCCCGCAACTGTAAGGTCTATTTAAATGTGTTTCAACACGCCACTGTCAAAACGGGAAGGCAAAACATTTGGACCAAGCCAGGAGACCTGCCTTGAAGTGAGTATTTAGTTTTCGGAGAAAAGACTCAAATGCGCAACTTCTACCTCTTTCCTTGCAGGGCTGGATTGTGCTTTTCTATTCTCCAAAGACACATTTTTAACCTTAAAATCCCTGACAGGAAATGAAAAAAAATTTACTATTACTAGTAGCATTATTAGGAGTGCAATTCCTTTTTGCACAGGAAACCAAAAAAATTGAGCTGTTGGCTGTGGCCGAAGGTAACTTTGGAGGAACAAACGGCGATGTGTTTACGGTATCAAATGCATCAGGAGAGATGATCACCGATGGACCGCTTTTTCAAAATGCGAATAGTGCAAGCACAGGATTCAACGTCTTGCAGGATTTCGAAATCGTTGGTGACAAGGCGATTTTCGTTTCCAATGCATCTGGATTTCGAGTTGTAATTGCTGAATATCCTTCCCTTACGGCAATTGAAACCTTCACCAGTATGGGATCTCCTGCTTCGGTTGTTGGTGCAGGTGATAATTTTGCCTATGTTTCGTTTAGTAATCCGGTGAGCCTTCGCCAGATTGATTTGACGAACAATACCATCACGCAAATTACCGATACTGAAAATCTGGTTACAGGTTCATCAAAATTTATGGCTTATGGAAATGGTTATTTTTATGTTGCATTGGGAAATAGCATCTTGAAAGTAGATCCGGAGACCAATACAACGGTATCAAAGTTTGCCTTGAATGTAGGAAGCATTACTGGTTTGCAATTTGACAATGCAACTCAAAGTTTATGGGCATTGGGAAAAGTGAGTGGCGTATCAGCTTTGCAGGAAGTAAATACGGAGGATGATGGTTTGGAAGAGGCGATTATCTTAACCGGAGTTAACAATGCGAGCCAGCTTCGATTAGGAAATCATAAATTGTATTTCTTGTCTGGAATAAACGTGCACGCCTATGATATCGAGAATCCAAGCATCCCGACTTCGGCCATTTACACCAGCACTTTGCCTAATACTTATTTCTTTGCATATGGAAAAGCATTTCAGGTCGACCCACTATCTGGAGATTTTGTAATTGGAAATGCATCCGGCTTTACAGGAAACTCTGCCTACGAGATTATTGACGGTACTACATATGAGCAATTAGTTTCGGGAACTGTAACGGGTTGTATCGGTGTGAATGAATTTATCTTGAAAACAGCAGAAGCTACTTTGGGCGTATCCAATCCTGATGCAGATCGTTTTACTTTCTATCCAAATCCTGCATCCGATGTGGTGAACTTCCATAATGCCTACGAAAACAATTATTCTGTAGTTCTTTACAACCAATTGGGAGCTGAACTGCGTACCATAAAAAGCAATGGTGCAGATTGCAAAGTAAACATTTCTGATTTACCAACTGGAGTGTATTATGCACGATTACAATCCGCAAACAGCAAAGCAACTAAGGTTAAAAAGATTGTTGTTTCGCATTAATGATTAAAATTACAAACACAGATTTCACAGATTCACACAAATTTATCTGTGTAAATCTGTGTTTATAAAATCCAAGCAAAGATTCGGAAGATTAAATTAAAGAAATAAAAAAGGCTGTAGCAAACGAGATGCTACAGCCTTTTTGCAATTTAGTCATAGGCATTACTCTATAACTTTTAAAAACACTATCTAACTACTAATTTCTTGGTTGTAAATTTTGTTCCGGCATATATTTTCACAAGATAGATGCCGCTTGAAAGATTTTCAATGTTGATTTTACTTTCGGCAGTTTCCAAAATCTTGCTTCCTAAAACGGAATACAATTCCACTTTTGATACAGCGGTAAGCTTGGAATCTATATTTACCATACTTGTTGCCGGATTCGGATACATCGTAATTGAATTGTTCAATTCATTTTCATCGATACCCAAATCACAATTATCTCCAACCGTATAAGTAAAATATTTCGTCACAGCCAAACCACCAGCAAAAGCGAATTTCACTGCATAATTTACTGTTACTCCAGGTGTCTGACCTGTAAGTGTCTTAGAGAACGTAAGTCCTGAAACGTTGTCCATCTGCGATTCTGCAAAAGGAGTTTGTTGCCACAGATAGGCCACTACACCAACCTTATCGGTGTCCAGCATTTCGAAAGTAGCAGTAACATCCGTTCCAACGGTTTCAAAAGCATAGCTGTATCCTGTAGAGAAAGCACCATCCTGGGCCTCTGAACTGGTTCCGCCACAAGCCGTATTGCTATCCGCCAAAGTTGTAGCCGGTAAGACGATTGCATTATTAAGCGCCTCGTTTCCTGCTGCATCACTGGCTTCGATACTAAAAGAATAAGCCGTTTCAGGTGTCAGATTATTAATGACAACCGATTTCTGAATACCAGATTCTCCTGTCACCGACATTGAACTTGTACCGTATGTTATATCGTAAGCCACGGTACCAGAATCATCCGTACCGTTCAACAACAATTCTACCGATGTTGAAGTGACAGTTCCAACAGAAGCAGTAAAATTCGTTGGTGCTTCCGTATCGGTTCCTCCACCATCACAATTATCCCCTACCACATAACTGATGTATTTGGTAACCGATAGACCACCTGCATAGGCGAATTTAACCGCATAGGAAATTGTTGTTCCAGGTGTTTGCCCGGTAAGTGTTTTAGAAAACGTCAATCCTGAAACATTTGCCATCTGTGATTCAGAAAAAGGCGTTTGTTGCCACAGATAGGCTACTACTCCAACCTTGTCCGTATCCAGCATTTTGAAAGTAACGGCAACATCGGTTCCGCTTGTTTCGAACGTATAATCATATCCGATAGAAAAAGCGCCCTGCTGTGCTTCTGAACTTGTTCCTGAACAGGCTGTGGTGCTATCTTCCAAAGTTGTAGCCGATAATACGATTGCATTGTTGACCGCTTCGTTTCCTGATGCATCACTGGCCTCAATGCTAAAACTATAAACTGTTTCCGGCGACAAATTATTAATGACAACCGATTTCTGTACGCCTGAAACTCCGGCAACTGATGTTGAATTTGTTCCATAAGTTATATCATAAACCACGGTACCAGAATCATCCGTGCTGTTCAATAACAATTCCACAGATGTCGAGGTGATGGTTCCAACTGTTGCCGTAAAATTCGTTGGTGCTTCGGTATCGGCTCCACTGCTTCCACAATTGTCGCCTACGACATAACTGATGTATTTGGTAACCGAAAGTCCACCTGCATAGGCAAATTTAACCGCGTAGGAAATCGTTGAACCTGTTGCCTGGCCGGATAAGGTCTTGGAAAATTTAAGTCCGCCGATATTATCCATCTGTGTTTCTGAAAAGGGGGATTGCTGCCACAGATAGGCTACGACACCAACCTTGTCCGTATCAAGCATTTCAAAAGCAATCTTGACGGTGTTGCCAACTGTTTCGAATGTGGCCTCGTATCCAATTGAAAATGCACCCTGTTGTGCTTCATTCGATATTTCCGAGCAAGACATTACTGCCGAAACCGTTACATTCACAACCTGCGAAGTACTTTGTGCACCACCATTATCGGTTGCTACGGCTGTAATCGCATGGTTTCCTACACTTGGGGAAATCCATTCGAAAGAGTAAGGTGCTGTTGTGTCTTCACCAATTTTAACCTCGCCTGCATAAAACTCTACCAAGGTAATTATTCCGCCCAAATCAGAAGCCGAAGCCGTGATGGAAACAGTAGCCCCTTCAATATAGGAAGCGCCATTTGCCGGAGAGGTAATTGAAACCGCGGGGGTGGAATTTCCATTTGATGAAACCAAAATCAACACTTCATCATTTGCAGAATAAGTTCCATCGCTGACAGTCAATTTTACTTTGTAAACACCTTCCACCAAATTGGAAACATTTGGAGAAACTGCATTAGGATCATCAAAAGTTATAATCGATGGACCATAAATTTGCTCCCAAGCATAGGTTATCGGCTGACCTTCCGGATCATTGCTCAAGGAACCATCAAGCGTAGCGGTTGCAGCCGGCAAAACCACCACTACATTTTCACCCGCATTGGCAACTGGCGGTACAAATGCCAAAGGCGAAGCATACGTAAAGTTCATCTTACCAAGGTTGAATTCTCCACTGGTTGCATGTAAACGCAAAACGTGCTGTCCTTGCGTCAAAGGAATATTGTTGATGACTTTATTGGCCCAGGTTCCCCAATCGCTTGTCGTTGCAAAAGAAGTAGGCGGAATAATGGCTGTTCCATCAATTTCAAAATAAAATGGCCCGCCACCGTTGCTGTTTCCTGAAGCATATCGAAGTGTTGCATTATACAAACCTGAAGTTTGTACCTCTATTGTATATTCCATCCATTCTCCGGCAGAAATCCATCCAACTGTCGCACCTTCCTGGGTATCCAAAGCGGCATCGACATATTCATTCGGTCTGTAACCACCTTCGTTGACTTGTGAAGTGTCATTGTATGAAATACCCTGGCCTACTCCACCTTCAAATTTATCATAATTACCGGCTTCAATTATTCCCGGTATTTGAAATGCCGTTCCTGAAAAAGGAACCTGCTCGCCAACCTGTACCGAAATAATATTGGTTACATTGAATTGCTCACCAATATAAACTTTCGCATACATGCCATGGATTCCCAAGGTTAAGTTTGGGGCTGCCATCTGATAAGGTGCCGTAGGATCTTCTCCTATAAAAGTATCACCGTCATAGAAAGCCACTTTGGTTACACCATTTCCTGTAACGGTAGCAGTAAGATTTATACTTCCATTTGGATAAGCCTGATAAAAATCTGCCGATAAAACGCCTTCAGCCTCAATATCCCTGCTTGTTACCATTTTATTGGCAGGAACCTGCAGGTTATAACCATCCGAAAAAGCAACGGTAATAGGCGCATCCGAATAATTGTGTGCCACATAAGTCGTCACGCCATTATCAACAAAAGAAGCTGCAATAGGATAATTAGCCGTCACGGCGGAATTTACCCTGCCCAAGGCATTCATGGCGTGCAGCCAATGATAGGTCTGGGCATCTGATATTCCAAATTTCAATCCCCTGTTCGGATAGGAATCATATAAAGCTATGGCCGCCTGCGGATTGGTAAAGGAAAGATATTGCCAATAAACGTCGTGCCAAAGATTTGGATTGGCTTCGTTGCTCAATATCCCAGTGTTGGCAGAAATTTCGTTCCACAATGATTCTGCATAGGCGGTGTTGTGCCCAAGATACAAGGAACCTCCGTGAATCGGATACATCTCGATGCCATAGGCCGCAGCGATGTCCGAAGTCCAGAAAGTTTGATTGTCATAACCGTTACCCCAAATTCTGGAAGCCACCTTGTAACCATATCCGGACTTGAAAGTCCTGTCGTGCATGTCAAACCAATATTCTTCGGTTGCGGTTTGTTCTGTCGTATAGATATAGATTCCCAGATCCCTGATGGCATCATTTTCTGTGATTGTACCCCAGTGGATCAAGGAAGAAGCAAATTGCATGCTTTCAGATGTTGACTCTTGGTCGTTCCCAAAAGGAAATGTGGCAAAACCATTCGCCCAGCTATGTCCTGCATACGGACTGAAATTTCTCAGATAGGGAAATAATGGATCATTCCTGTCAGAAGAAGCGGCATCACGGATCATCAGGTTGATCATCGGCCCCCATTGGTCTACCCAGCCTGGCTCATATTGCTCCATAAAAGAAGCGGCATGGATAAAATACCCCCAATGGAAATGGTGGTCGTTGATGTTGTTGTCCTGGCCGTGGCCAGCAGGATATCCAATCAGTGTTGACCAATTGGTATTGTAATAGAACAAGAAGGCAACTTCTCCTGATTCGGCCTTGAGCCAATCTTCAAGTCGCTCTTTTATCGTTGCCACTATCTTGTTCCGGGCTTCGGTATTTCCCATTTCATCTGCAATACGGGCTGTTTGGATCAGACGATTCATTACTTGTCCTTCGTTGTAGGAATCAGTCCAGGTTGCAAGTCCATCATTTTCAATCTGGGCAATCTTGTCGTCCAATAAGGCTGGACTGAATCCTTCACTGTAGTTATCCAAATAAGGAAGCGTTGGCAAAATCCCTTTAAAAGTATGTTCAACTGTAAATGTATTGCTGTCAAGCGTCTTGATTTCTCCTCTTATGGAGCTATAATTATAGGCATTTGGCTGTGGAGAACCCGAAGCCAGATTAGCCCATTGATGCGGCAATAACCCCAGCAATACATTGGTTTCCGTACCTTCCTTTACATCTGTAGCTACATTGAAAACAGTGGTAACTTTAGAAGTACTTTGGTTATAAGTATAACTTGCGGTAGTATTGGTTGGAAACACATAAGCATATTTCTTGTACTCATTTGCCGCTGCCGCAACACTGGCGGCACTTGGTGGCAGATAAGCCATCGACCAATAGTTCTTGCTATTCAAGGTCGAGGTATAGGTTGTTCCGCTTTGTGACCAAGTACTTCCAACAGGTGCGTAAACTGCAAAGTCTGCACCTTGATGTGAATTGGTCACCACAAGCATTTCATTTGAAATGACCACGGTACCTTCCGTAATTTTTACACTTGCCACATCAGTTGCATTTTTTGTAAAATAGATAAAGGGCATGCCGATTCCAGCAGTGGCCCCAAAGGAATGCGTGCCATTGCTCCAATTCATACTGACCGTCCAATCCGAATGATCAGAAACAGTAGCCTGGCCAGCATTTAAACCGGATATGCCAACAGTAATCGGCAAGGCGTCATCAATAGGCTGGCTGCTTCCATTCGGTGTAGAAGTCGGCACGATATAGCTCACGACAAGTCCTTCGTTAACCGTTTTCAATGCCAATGGATAATTGAAAAGATTGCTGGCGTGGTTCTGCTTCACCAAAGCCGACCACCAATCGTTGGTTGGAACTGGTTTTCCAATTGCATTTCCGCTTAATTGCGGCGTACCGGATGGAAAGGCATTTCTTCCGGCCGAATCCGTTCCGGGAAACACCGTGGTATAGCTTCCGCTGCCAACCGTTGTAGTTTGTGCCCAAATCTGTTGCGACACAATCATAAAAACCAAAGCAATGATTGCTTTAATACATTTTTCGTAATTATAAACCATAAAATTTATTTTTATGCTAATGTATACGCAATTTTATTACATATCTCCAATTACATCAATATACAAACCATGCAGATTTAAGTATAACCCCATAAATAGAACTTTTCACCTATACAACAACACTACAACGTTGTAGTTAAAGTATTGCCATCACTCAATTCTATTTGATTTTTGAAGAAAAAAATTTAAAACTGATTATTATTGCTTTTTCGGTGAAGGCAGAAATATGAAAAAGGGTGGAATCGTGTTGCAATAAAAAAGGATTAGAATAAATTCTAATCCTTTAAACCTTTAACCATATACGTTATTCTGCAAGCAAATTACTTATTTGCATAAGCAAGAATGGACTTGTCGAAACTTTCACCATTTGAGACAAAAGAACTTTTTATGGGAAGGTAAAAAAGCTGTCCTTTTGGAAGTTGTCCCTTCAATCGGACATAATCCTTTTCGGTTGTAATGATGATTTTATTTTGTGCCTTGTTTTTAATGTCAGCAATATCTTTTTCTGAAAAATGATGATGGTCTGGAAATACCAAGACTTCATCATCCTCCTTTTTCAGATGCTTGAAAAAGGGTTCAGGTTTTGCAATTCCAGCTAAAAGCAATTTATCTGAATTTTTTATATCCGAAACTTGCAGTTGCCTTTCTTCTGAAAAGACAGACGAATCATAATCAATATAGGTAAAATACAATTGTTGATTTTCAGACAGTTTCAATTTGCTTTTAATGGACGCTTGTTCGTCAAGCGAAAGATTCGCAGGGCATTTTGTTACAATTACTATATCGGCTCTTTTAGCTCCGCTCCTGCTTTCACGAAGATTTCCGGTTGGTAAAATATAATCGTCCGCATATAAATCATTGTAAGCCGTCAACAAAATATAAAATCCAGCTTTTACTTTCCGGTGCTGGAAAGCATCATCCAATAAAATAATTTCAGGTTTTATCTTTTGATTCAATTGCTCAATCCCATTTTTTCGATTGGCATCAACGGCAACCTGCACATTTGGAAATTTTTGATAGAATTGAAACGGTTCATCACCCAAGATTTCAGCATTCGCATTTTTATCTGCCAGAACAAAGCCTTCTGATTTTCGCTTATAACCTCTACTCAAAGTAGCAATCTTATAGTTATCCGATAACAGTCGGATTAAATATTCAATCTGTGGTGTTTTTCCCGTTCCACCAACACTTAAATTTCCGACAGCAATAATGGGCAGATCAAAACTATAGGATTTTAAAATTCCCTTATCATAGAGTAAATTCCGAAAACTGGTAATCAAGCCATATAAAATGGCAAAGGGAAAGAGTATTTTTCGGAGAATATTCATAGTACGAAAATAATTATAATCTTTTAATGACGGTGTTTTTATGGCATAAACATTTTACAACAAAATCCCAGAGGGATGCCATTATTTTAGAATCATAACAACGACAAACCAGAAATCCCGTAGGGATGAAATTATAATGTGCAAAACATCATTATTTTAAAAAAATCCATACATTTATTTGTGGACCAAAATTACAACCATATGCCAAACACTTTCTCTCAAATTTACATCCAAATTGTATTCACTGTAAAAGGAAGACAAAATTTAATTTCTGCAAAAAATAAACTGGAACTAAACAAATATATTTCTGGAATCATTACCAATAAAGGCCAAAAATCAATTATTGTTAATGGAATGCCAGATCATATTCATATTTTTGTTGCCCTCCAACCTTCAATTTCTATTTCGGATTTGGTTAGGGACATCAAAAGCAATTCATCAAAATTTATAAACGAACAAGGCTGGGTTAATGGTAAATTTTTCTGGCAAGAAGGCTATGGAGCTTTTTCCTATTCTCATTCTCAAATAGAAAACGTGTATAATTACATTTTGAATCAAGAAAAGCACCATCAAAAAAGAACTTTTAAAGAAGAGTATTTAGAATTGTTGGAAAAATTTGAAATTGAATATGATGAAAAATACTTGTTTGAATGGATTGAATAATCGCATCATACTATTATTATGTGACAATTTCATCCCTATGGGATTTTTGATTGATAAATCTATTATTCCTATAACAATAGCATCCCTACGGGATTGCTGTAATCTAAAATGTCTTTGTCAGAATACTCAGTGCTTTAAAAATGAATAAAATATGAAAATAAAAGACATAATTACCGTCCTCGAAGAAATGGCTCCATTGGGTTATGCCGAAGATTTCGATAATGTTGGCCTGCTGGTTGGCGACCAAGAGGAAGAATGTCAGGGCGTTCTGGTTTGCCACGATGCTCTGGAAAATGTAATCGAGGAAGCCATTGCAAAAAAATGCAACCTTGTGGTTTGCTTTCATCCGATACTTTTCTCGGGTTTGAAAAAAATTACTGGTAAGAATTATGTGGAGCGTTCGGTTTTGAAAGCCATTAAAAACGACATTGCAATCTATGCCGTTCATACCGCTTTAGACAATCATAAGGAAGGAGTCAACAAGATCTTTTGTGATGCTTTAGGATTAACCAATACCAAGATATTGATTCCAAAAGCCAATTTCATCCGAAAGCTGATTACCTACACAACTCCCGAAAATGCCGACCAGGTGAGAAATGCACTCTTCGAGGCTGGAGCAGGAACAATCGGAAATTATGACAATTGCAGTTTTAACACTGAAGGGACTTTCACCTTCAAAGGGAATGAAAACAGCAATCCCGTAATCGGTGAAAAAGAAAAATTGCATACCGGAACTGAAATCAAGATAGAAGTTATTTTCGAAAAGCATCTGGAAAGTAAGATCCTGAAAACTCTTTTCTCCAATCACATCTATGAGGAAGTGGCGTATGAAAGCTACGATCTGCAAAATTCCCATCAAAATATAGGTCTTGGAATGATTGGCGAACTCCCAACAGCCTTGACAGAAAGGGATTTTATGCAATTTGTAAAGGATAAGATGCAAGCAAATGGCATCCGCCACAGCGAATTTTTAAACAAGGAAATCAAGAAAGTTGCCGTCTTGGGAGGTTCGGGAAGTTATGCGATAAAAAATGCAATCCAGGCTGGAGCCGATGCTTTTTTGACCGCCGACTTGAAATACCACCAGTTTTACGAAGCCGAAAATAAAATTTTATTGGCCGATATCGGACATTTTGAAAGTGAACGCTATACAAAAAATTATATTGTTGAGTATCTTACGAAAAAAATACCTAATTTTGCATTCATTTTATCAGAAGAAAATACAAATCCAGTTAAGTACTTATAGAATATGGCGACTACAAAAGAATTGAGTGTTGAAGACAAGTTAAGAGCAATTTACGATTTACAATTAATTGACTCCCGAATTGACGAAATCAGAAATGTCAGAGGCGAACTTCCTTTAGAGGTGGAAGATTTGGAAGATGAAGTAGCCGGGCTAAAATCTCGTTCTGAAAAATTAAAAGCAGATTTGGATGTTATCGAAGAGCAGATCAAGGCCAAGAAGAATGCTATTGACGAGCACAAGGAATCCATAAAAAAATACACAAAACAACAGGAAACTGTTCGTAACAATAGAGAATTCAACTCTTTGACCAAAGAAGTTGAGTTTCAAGAACTTGAAATCCAATTGGCTGAAAAGCAAATCAAGGAAATGAAAGCTTCTATTGAGTACAAGAAACAAATCATTGCAACATCATCTGAGAAACTAGCACAGAAAACATCGCATTTGGAACATAAGAAATCTGAATTGGATGCAATCATGTCTGAAACTGCAAAGGAAGAAGCTTTCCTGACAGAAAAATCGGCTGAGTTCCAAGCTTTGATCGAAGATAGATTATTGGCAGCTTACACAAGAATCAGGACAAGCGTGAGAAATGGCTTGGCAGTTGTTTCCATTGAAAGAGGTGCCTCGGCAGGTTCTTTCTTTACAATTCCACCACAAACGCAAGTTGAGATTGCTGCAAGAAAAAAAATCATCACGGATGAGCACTCAGGAAGAATCCTGGTTGACAGCTCACTGGCCGAGGAAGAAAGAGAAAAAATGGAAAATTTATTTTCTAGCATCTAATACCACGAACCACGCCAAAAGCGTGGTTTTTTTTTTATATGACATCGCTACAAAAACAGTTTGCGCCTGCAAACTCCAATTTAAGAAAAAGCGATACCATAGAGGACCTCTGAAAATATTTTTTACCTGTATGAAAAAAGTAAAGTATTTTATCCTGACAAAATCAATCGGATTGTACATCAACTCCCTGAGCTACGTCAATCCGAAAAAAGCATCCCTTCTTGCGTATCGATTGTTCAGCGAGCCAAGAATCGGCAGATTAAAAAAAGAAGAGCTGCCTTTGATCTTGCAGGATGCCAAAACGGAAACCTTTCATTTTAACGAGAGTCCGTTTGAATCCTATTATTGGCAAGGAAACGAAAACGTGATATTGCTCATTCACGGTTGGGAAAGCAATACATCAAGATGGGAGAAACTTCTTCCCTATCTTAAGAAGACAGGAAGTACGATTGTCGCAATTGATGCACCAGCGCACGGACTTTCCGCCGGAAAAGAATTTAACGTCCCTACCTATGCCGCATTTATTGATGTTGCCGTTCAGAAATTTCAACCCAATTTTCTAATCGGACATTCCATCGGTGGTGCGGCTTGTGTATATTACCAGCACAAATACCAAAACGACAAGCTGAAAAAAATGGTCTTGCTTGGAGCGCCATCCGACTTGAAGACACTCATCAGCAATTACAAGAAACTTCTTGGCCTTAACTCTAGGACTGAGGAATTGCTTGAAAAACATTTCGTAGAAAAATTTAAATTTAAATTTGATGATTTCTCTGCTCAGATTTTTGGCAAGACCCTGAATCTTGAAGGAATAATTGCCCACGATATCGACGATACCATTGTAGCATTTGCCGAAGGGCAGAAAATTGCCAGTTCCTGGAAAAACGCAACCTTTATAGAAACAAAAGGACTTGGCCACAGCATGCACGACGATGAGTTGTATAAGAAAATCACCTCTTTTTTGGTAGGAGCATAACGCTTGGGCATTCTCTGAATCGTCATTCCGGCTGTCCGCTACCAAATGAAATTCATTGAACACCTTAAAATTTAATATCTTGTAAAATAATCTTTTCTTTTTTTAAAGAAAAAAAGAAAAGGATTTCCACTACCATCTGGGCTAGTAGAAAATCCATTTTCTCTAAATAATCATTTAAAGATCTGTAGCAATTAAGATTGTAGAAATGTCACGAATATTGGTGATGATTAGTACAATTCGTGTCTCTTAATTTTTAAGCTGTTTTTTCTAACCAATAAATCATACTTTTGCAGTATGGAAGAAAATTTGAAACGCTTGAATAAATTCATCGGGGAAACTGGTTTCTGTTCCCGCCGTGAAGCCGACAAATATATAGAGGAAGGTCGCGTAACCATAAATGGCATCGTTCCTGAACTGGGAACAAAAGTTTCGCCAGCCGACGAAGTTCGAATCGACGGGAAACTCATCCGCGAAAACAACAGGAAACCCGTCTACCTGGCATTCAACAAGCCTGTCGGGATTGAATGTACGACCAATCAGGAAGTACACGACAACATCGTAGATTACATCAACTATCCCGAAAGGATCTTCCCAATCGGCCGTCTGGACAAGGCAAGTGAAGGCTTGATCTTCATGACCAACGACGGTGACATCGTAAACAAGATCCTCCGTGCAAGAAACAACCACGAAAAGGAATATACCGTAACCGTAAACCGACCGATTACCGACCGATTTATAGACAGGATGGCAAATGGCGTTCCGATTTTGGACACTGTTACCAGAAAATGTAAAGTAGAACAAATCAGCAAATACACGTTTAAAATCATCCTGACACAAGGACTTAATCGCCAGATCAGAAGAATGTGTGAATATCTAGGATATGATGTTACGGCTTTAAAAAGAATCCGAATCATTAATATCTCGCTTGATCTGCCTGTCGGAAGATACCGTGATCTGACCGATGCCGAAATCAAGGAACTGAACCAACTGATTGAACCTTCAAGCAAAACGGAAGAAGCCAGCTTGCCGAAAGGAAGAATGGAACCGAGAGTGAGAAGCCAGGAACCAAGAGAACAAAGAATCCAGCAATCAAGAAGCAGAAGCCAGGAAACTAGGGCTACACGACCAAATCAGGATGCTACTTCGCAAAGCAGGATCATATTGGGGAAATCTGCTCGATCCGAGTCTGAAAATAAAAACGATGATGCTCCAAGACCTTCAGGAACCAATTCGGGACGAAAAGTAGAATTCATAAAAAAAGACGATCCCAATTACAAGAAAAAAGGAGACTATTAAACGTCCTTTCTATTCCAGAATCAAAACCATTTTCGTCGCATGAATAAAAATACGCCGAGTGCAGAAACTAGAATGGAAAGTACAAGTATTATTACCAAACCGAATGGATTTTCTTGCAATGGATTGGGTACATTCATTCCATAGAAACTTGCAATTAGCGTAGGAATCATAAGAATTATGGATATGGAGGTCATCTGCTTCATGATGGTATTCATATTATTGGAAATCACCGAGGCATAGGCATCCATTGTTCCCGTCAGGATATCGCTGTAGATATGGGTTGTTTCCTGTGCCTGGCGTAATTCGATTTCTACATCTTCCAACAAATCAGGATCATAATGCTCCCTTTCCGATTTGATATTCTTGATCCTGTGCAGCAAAATATCATTGCCCTTGAGTGAAGTCATAAAAAACACCAGGCATTTTTCTATTTGAAGCAATGCCTGCAATTCTTCATTTTTTATAGATTTCTCCAGATTATCCTCTGCCAATTTTATTTTTTGATTGACCTGTTTCAAATACTTGAGGTACCAGACACTGGCCGACAAAAGCAGTTTCAGAACCAAATCGAAATTATCTTTCAGGTCCATTTTTTTCCGCTGTGTATAAGAAACGAAATCTGCCAGCAATTCTGTCTTATGAAAACTGATGGTCACACGTACTGCATCCTTGAAAACTATTCCCAATGGAATGGTATGGAAGGGAAGCTTAACGTCTTCTGATTTTACAGGAATCCTGATGACAATCAGGTACCAGCCGTTCTCCATTTCAATACGGGGCCTTTCGTCTGTATCTTCAATATCATTGTAGAAGGCTTCAGGAATCTGAAGTTCATTGAGCAGGTAATTCTTTTCCTCTGCGGTCGGACATTCAACATTGATCCAGCAGTTGGGTTGCCAGTCCTTGGTGGCAACCAAGCCGTTGCCGTTTTTATAAAATGCTTTCATACAATTCTCTGCATTAGTGCCGGGTAGAGAATTGCATTGAACAAATCTGCTACTCCCTATTCAACATTTCCGAATAATAATCGTCCATTTGGGTTTTATTTGCTTGCAAATGTATTCTTTATTTTACAGGAATTCTTTTCCTGAAGCATTTTTAAGTTTATTTTAATTTGCACATCGAATGCGATGCATCAAAAAAGCCTTAAACTTTCGTTCAAGGCTCTTTACTTATTTTTATTTTCTTGCTTCTCTTCTCTGTTCCCTTGCCAAAAGCGTATTTTTCAATAACATCGCGATGGTCATTGGTCCTACACCACCAGGAACTGGCGTGATGTGGGACACTTTTTTAGAAACATTTTCAAAATCAACATCTCCTGTAATTGCATATCCTTTTTCTGAATCATCGGCAACGCGGGTAATACCAACGTCAATTACGACTGCTCCATCTTTTACCATTTCGGCTTTAAGATAATTCGGAACACCAAGCGCCGTAATGATGATATCGGCCTGGGTTGTAATCTGGGCTATGTTTTTTGTATAGCTGTGGGTCAGGGTAACGGTTGAATTTCCAGGAAAACCTTTACGTCCCATCAAGATACTCATCGGACGACCAACGATATGGCTTCTTCCGATAACAACTGTATGTTTTCCTTTGGTTTCAACACCATAACGCTCTAGCAACTCTAAAATTCCGAATGGTGTTGCTGGAATAAAAGTGGTCATGTCCAAAGCCATCTTGCCGAAATTCTCCGGATGGAACCCATCAACATCCTTGCTTGGGTCAATCGCCATCAATACTTTCTGGGTATCTATTTGCTCCGGCAAAGGGAGCTGTACGATAAAGCCATCAATATTGTCGTCCTCGTTAAGCTGCTTGATTTTTTTCAATAATTCCGTTTCAGAGGTCGTGCTTGGCATTTTTACCAAGGTAGATTCAAAACCTACTCTTTCGCAAGCTTTTACCTTGCTTCCGACATAAGTCAGACTCGCGCCATCGTTACCCACGATAACTGCGGCAAGATGAGGCACTTTTTCGCCGTTTTTTTTCATCAGATCGACTTCGGCAGTAATCTCGATCTTGATGTCTTCAGAAGTTTTTTTTCCGTCTAGTAGTTGCATTTTATGTAGTTTAATGTCTTAAAGCCGAAAGTCTTAAAGTCATTACAACTTTAAGACTTTCGACTTTTGACTCATTTTTATTTCATTCCTTTCATTCCACCCATCATCTTCATCAGGTTTTTTCCACCAGGACCTTGCATCATTTTCATCATCTTGCTCATCTGGTCGAACTGCTTCATCAGTTGGTTTACCTGCTCCAGTTTTGTTCCGGAACCTTTTGCGATTCTGGTCTTTCTTTTCATATCGATGATGGCAGGCTTTGTTCTTTCAATTGGTGTCATCGAATGGATGATGGCTTCAATATGCTTGAAAGCATCGTCTTCAATCTCAACATCCTTCATTGCTTTTGAAGCACCTGGAATCATCCCGACAAGATCCTTCATATTACCCATTTTCTTTACTTGCTGGATCTGGGTCAGGAAGTCATCAAAACCGAATTCGTTTTTGGCAATCTTCTTTTGTAATTTTCTTGCTTCTTCTTCATCGAATTGCTCCTGGGCTCTTTCCACCAAGGAAACAACGTCTCCCATTCCCAAGATACGTTCCGCCATACGGGAAGGATAGAAAACATCAATTGCTTCCATTTTTTCTCCCGTTCCAATGAATTTGATTGGCTTGTTGACTACCGATTTGATTGAAATGGCAGCTCCACCACGAGTATCACCGTCTAATTTGGTAAGGATTACACCATCGAAGTTCAATCTGTCGTTGAAGGCTTTCGCCGTATTCACGGCATCCTGGCCTGTCATCGAATCCACTACGAAAAGTGTCTCCTGTGGCTGGATGGCTTTGTGAACGTTTGCGATTTCGTTCATCATCTCCTCATCAACAGCAAGACGACCTGCCGTATCGACGATCACGACATTGAAACCGTTTTCTTTTGCATATTTGATGGCATTCAGCGAAATCTGAACTGGGTTTTTGTTTTCTGGCTCAGAATATACTTCTACTCCAACCTGATCTCCCACAACGTGCAACTGGTTGATGGCCGCCGGACGATAGATATCACAAGCTACCAGTAGCGGTTTCTTGTTCTTTTTTGTTTTAAGATAATTGGCTAGTTTTCCTGAAAAGGTTGTTTTTCCAGAACCTTGCAGACCTGACATCAAAATGATTGATGGATTCCCTGAAAGATTGATTCCTGCAACATCGCCACCCATTAATTCTGTCAGCTCATCCTTTACCAGCTTTACCAATAATTGTCCTGGCTGAAGCGTTGTCAATACGTCCTGACCAATCGCCTTCTCTTTTACCTTGGTGGTGAAATCCTTTGCAATCTTGAAGTTAACGTCGGCATCAAGTAATGCACGGCGAACTTCTTTCAGGGTTTCGGCTACGTTTACCTCGGTAATCTTACCGTGCCCTTTTAATATATGGAAAGCCTTGTCGAGTTTGTCGCTTAAATTATCGAACATAATTGATGTGTCTTTTATTGAAGTGCAAAGATAAACTAATTAGAGAATTAGGCAATTACATATTCGTATTATTCAATTGGGAAAGACGGAATTTTGAAATCTTTATAAAAGTGCAATCCACGCTGTTTTATAATCAATTTATTCAACTGTTTCAGGTCTCATTTTGTAATTGGATCAAGCAAATGACTTATAACGGGCTATGCACGAATCGTGAATTGTTTATTTCAACAAGCCAACCAATGCTGGATCGTTTGAAAATGCAGCATACTCGAAAGCCGTCTTCCCCAGATCATCCCTTTGCGTTTTATCCGCATCATACTCCAAAAGCAATTCTACAAGCTCGATATTTTTAAATTGGACAGCATATATCAATGCCGTATTTCCGTAGGCATCCCTGATATTGGGATCTGCATTGTTCTCCAATAACAGTTTTGCAATTGCATTATTTCCTTTAGTGGCACAGGCCATCAACGCGGTACCCATTTCGCTCAAGACATCAATGTCTTCTACAATATTTATGAGGTAACGGGCAACTTCATCATTACCCCTATGGCAAGCCATTATCAACGGAGTAATTCCTTCCTTGTTGGTCTGATTCACTGCATCCGCATTCTCCTTCACTGTCCGCCTGATCTCTTCAACAGTGCCTTTCCTGGCAATACTAAAAATATCATCCTGCAGATAAGCTGTTTTTGAAACAAAAAAAACAATCATCGTGTAAATCAGTTTCCTCATGGTTGCATAGGTTAGTTTTTCTATTGCCACAAAAATCGTATCATCAGGGTAGGTGGTTTCGAATTGAGCAGGTTAAATGAAAACAGCTTTGTTGGGAATTACCCTAACTCATTTCAACTGTATTTATAAAAAAGAAAAACCAGCCTCGAGAGACTGGTTCTTCCTGATTAACAAAAACTATATATAAAAAACTACCAGAAGGTTAGAATTCAAATACGATGTCTATGAATGGAACACTGTATAGATCTGGATCCGTAGAGCCACCGTTGCTGTAGAATCTCGTTCCCAGGATTTTCATATCTGCTGTTTCAAAAGGCAATATTGGCGGTTGTGGCCCTTGATTTTGCGATCTTACTATGTATCTCCCGATTCCACTTCCTTCTCCGGCCTGAACAATTCTTCTTATGGTGTAGACTGCTCCAGGCGTCAAGGTAATTTTCCCTCCAAACTCATTGACAACATTGATGTATTCGGTTTCGCTTGAAGAAAATGCATATTCTTTAGAATATACTATAAACCCTTGCTGATCTTCAATCTCAATAGTGTAATTTACTGGTATTGAAGACTGTTCGCCTCGGTAACCAATAGAACAGATGTTCCTGTAGGCATCTTTCATCTCAAATTTATATTCGTGGACCAAGGCATCCATTGAGTTCAGCTCCTGGACATTACTCATTCCTGCAAGGCTATCGTAAGCAGTTTGGAAATAAGAGGTTCCTGGGTTGCATCCTGGTGGCTGCACGACATTGCAATCCAATATTGCTTGTGTGATAATGGCCCACAATTCATCGTTGTCTTGAATGGTAATGGTTACCCCGCCTTGATTTACAACAGTCATCGGATAATCAATTCCGTAATAATCGTCTGGTCCCAATCCGCTAATGAACGAGATCAGCTCCGCATCACTGTTGAAGGTATAATGATCAGCGACCTGGAATTCGCTGTTATAGGTAAAAAGGTTCAAAGGATAGACAATCGTCAAACAGTTGATGGGCTGTTCGTCAACCGGAACCACGACATCATCACATTCGTGCGCCTTGACATAGAACTCAGCTTCCGAGCCGATTGTAATTTCGCTGTTATCAGGATAGATTACCGTTATCGGAAAAACAAAATCCACCGTATCGTATTCGCTTGGGTAATTAATGAATGTTGCTTCAACAGTTGCAAAATCTTCTTCCGATGTCACAAGGATCGGCTGGTTGTTTACCAATACTTCAACTGGCAATTTAACCTTGAAGCAATCTGTACTGTCGATAATATTGTCAGAGGTAGGATCGCTCATTGAAACCCTTTTCAGCATATTGGTAAGTGGAGCCGACTTGCTTAATGTCTCTGTCCCCGGAGCAATCAGTTCATTCTCTTCATTCTGGCATGAAGTAAAAAGCAATGAACCGATTCCTGCCAATAAGAACAACTGTATTTTTTTGGTTAATTTCATAAATAGTAAAAATTTAAGCGGTTTGGTATTAAAACAGACGATAGATAAAAAACCCTACCTGATAGGGGTTCTTTTTTCAATTAAAAACTATATTTGAATACTGTTAAAAATAGCAATTTATAAAAGTAGGGTTTTTATCCTTTTGACTGTTATCCACACGTAAATGTGTCTATAAATTAATGAGAGAAAGAAATAAGATAGGGGTTTGCGAAGAAATGGTTTTTGCCAGCTTCTTCCACGCTAACGTAAAAGCCTTGCGTAATTATTTGTTGTATAAATATGGCGATGAGGAACAGGCCAATGATGTTTCGCAGGAGGCCTTTATCAAATTATGGGAAAACTGCTCCGAAGTTCCTCTAGAGAAAGCAAAATCTTTTGTATACAAGGTGGCCAATAATTTAACCTTGAATAAAATTGCACATCAGAAAGTAAAAGTGACTTTTGCGAAAAATGAAAGTCCGCTGCAACACACAAATGAAAATCCTGAATTTATCCTGGAGCAGGACGAATTCAAAACAAAATTAGAAAAAGCAATCCAGAATCTGACCGAATCACAACGTACGGCATTTTTACTGAACAGGATTGACGGAAAAAAGTACAGCGAAATTGCCGAAATACTGGACATCAGCGTAAAAGCGGTCGAAAAACGGATCAGTGGTGCCTTGGTGGCACTCAGGTCAGAAATTGGAAACATAAAGTAGGGTTTTTCAAATCCAGATTGTTATATACTATCAAAGAAGAAAAAAAATGGAAGAGCAACACGATTTGGCAAAATGGCTGGCCGGGGAAATGACGCAAAGTGAATTGGAAGCTTTTGAACGTTCAGCAGATTTTGAGACCTACAACAAGATAAAGGAATTTTCCGCCCAGATGAAAGTTTCAGATTTTGATGCGCAGGAAATGTATCAGGATGTAATACGACACCAAAAAGCAAAACCGGTTATCAGGCTTCAAGATAGATGGTTTTCAAAAGTTGCCGCTGTTTTGGTTGTAGCTTTGGGAATCGCTTTCCTGATAAGGCCTTATGTACCCACTACAGAATATGCTTCGGCTGGAGAAAAAAACACTTTCCTGCTTCCGGACAATTCTGAAATTGTATTGAATTCAGCTTCTGAAATCAACTACAAGAAGTGGAATTGGGACAACGAAAGAAGTTTGGAATTGGAAGGAGAAGCCTTTTTCAAAGTGGCCAAAGGAGAAAAATTTACTGTTGTTACCGATCTGGGAAAAGTTACGGTTGTTGGAACCCAATTTAACATCAAGGCCCGGAACAAAAATTTTGAAGTAGAATGCTACGAGGGGAAAGTAAAGGTGGCGTTTGGCAAGAAAACCATTTTCCTTGCCAAGGGACAAAATATAGTGGTGCAAAACAACACCAAGATCGAAGCAATTCCTTTGAGCGACCTGCAACCTTCCTGGTTGGGCGGCGAGATAAAATTCAACAATAATTCGTTGGCAGAAGTGGTTGAAGAATTGGAGAGACAATACAGCATCACCATTGAAAGTACTATGGATTCCGATGAATCATTTACAGGAACATTGCCTTTGAATAATCCCGATACTGCCTTGCAGATCATCTGCAAGACCTACCATCTTAAATACGAAAAAGCAACCAACCAAAGGATTATCTTGAGAAAGGAATGATAAAAACCCAGAAGCTATTATGGTTGATCTTAATTGTTTTTAGTCTTTCTGGAAGTCTTTATTCCCAACAAGGAAAAGGGATGCAACCGTTGAAGGAAATTCTCAAGGCAATTTCGAAACAACATAATGTTCAGTTCAATTATATCGAGGAGGAGGTTTCAGTCATCAAACTGGAACCTCCTGCCCGTACATTGGCATTGGCTGAAAAACTGGATTATCTGGAAGCAAGGACGGCATTGGAGTTTGAAATCATCAGTACCAAATACATCGCTGTTTCTTCCAAAAAGGATGTAGTTGTATCACCAAGCCAACCGATGGATACGATTCTTCCCATTGACCTGAGTGAAATCAAGATTGAACGCTACCTTACTACGGGAATGTCTAAAAATATCGACGGCACTTTTACCGTCAATCCGAAGAAATTCGGAATCCTTCCCGGACTTATCGAACCAGATGCCTTGCAGACCATGCAACAAATTCCTGGAATCTACAGTGCCGACCAGACCATCTCCAACATCAACGTCAGAAGCGGAACCCACGACCAGAATTTATTCTTATGGAATGGCATCCGAATGTTTCAAACGGGTCATTTCTTCGGCTTGATTTCTGCTTTCAATCCATCCCTGGCACAAAAAATCACTATTTCCAAGAATGGCAGTTCCGCCTTTTACGGCGAAAGCATTTCGAGCGTAATTGATATTTCATCTGTTTTTGATGGGATCGAGAATTCCAATTATGGCGTAAGCAGCAACCTCATAAGTACTGAATTCAATGCCAAGGTCAAGACTTCCAAGAAATCGAGTTTCCAAATATCAGGCAGGCGTTCCTTTACCGATCTGGCTTCTTCCCCAACCTACCACAGTTATTACGACAGGGTTTTCCAGAACACGATAGTAAAGAACCTGAACACCAACGAAGACATCAATTACAATACCGACGAGAAATTCTATTTTTATGATTTCACGGCACAGTACCAGCAAAAGATTGGTTACAGGACGGAACTTATCTTCGATGCAATCGGCATCAACAATTGCCTGAAGATCACCCAGAATGATGCTACCGCTTCTAGAAAGAGCAATCTGGAACAGCAAAATTTCGGCGGAAGCGTGATGCTCAAAACCAAATGGAATGAAAGAACGCATACCAAGGTCAGTGGCTATGCTTCTTATTATAACCTGGATGCTACCAACGAGGCCATAGAAAACGATCAGGTTTTGTCACAGCAAAACACCCTTTTTGATTACGGCTGGAGGTTGGAAAACAAGCACATCATCAACAACAACCTGACGTTCAACAACGGCTACCAATACAACGAAATTGGTGTCACCAGCAGGGAACTCATCAACAATCCGGAGTTTGGCAAGAAAGTCAGGGAAGTCATCCGGACACACGCCTTGGTCCTGGAGACCGAGATCAAGAGCAACGACGGCAATATGTTTCTAAAGGCAGGCTTGCGCAACAATTATATTGAGGATTTTAATCGATTGTTGTTCGAACCGCGCTTGCAATTCAATTACGCCTTTGGCAAGAAGTTCAACATTGAAATCCTGGGTGAACACAAGAGTCAGATTACCTCGCAGGTTATCGATATGCAGCAGGATTTTCTTGGGATTGAAAAAAGACGCTGGACATTGGCTAATGATAAAAATATTCCAATCCAGCGAAGCAAGCAAATATCATTAGGCTTCAGCTTTAAGGATAAAAACTGGCTCCTTACGCTTGACAATTATTACAAGAAAGTAACCGGAATCTACAGTCCAAGTCAGGCTTTCCAGAACCAGTTGGAATTTTCCAGGATCAATGGCGACTATTCAGTTGTGGGTTCCGAAATTCTGGTGCAGCGGAACCTGAAGCATTTTTATACGTGGTTGAGCTACGGATTGTCCAACAGTGAATATACCTTCAGCGAAACACTTCCTGAGCAATTTGCGAATAACTTTCAGATCGTACACACCATTTCTTGGGCTGGAATTTATGAATGGGAGAACATGAAAATCGCCCTTGGAACCAAGTGGCATTCTGGCCGGCCTGAAACCTCGCCTTCTACAAGCAATCTTGATTTCAGCAATCCTTCGAAACCTCAGATTGTTTACAACAATCCGAACAACAGGAACATGAGCGAGTTTTTTGAAGTGAACCTTTCGGCAAATTACAATTGGCTGCTTACTCCGAAGTCGAGCCTTCAATTTGGATTTTCCGTACTGAACATCTTGAACAGGGACAATATTGTCAACCGGTATTACAGGGTCAGCAAAATCAACGAATCTATTGAAAGCGTGAATACGCTTGCGCTAAAAAGAACGCCGAACTTGAGTGTCAAGTTTAGTTTTTAATCCTACTCCTTTACTTCATTTATAGAATTTAGAAGTTTCTCTTGTTGTTTGAGTTTTCTTGGCAGAGTTGATATTCTAAGAAATAAATTATTACTTTAGTAAAAAGCAAACGCTAGATGAATATTGCTGGTGCAGGAAATAGTTTTTTTCCATAATTTCGCCTGGTGCGGCCGAGATAACTCAGTCCAATCTCCACAACTGTCACCAATCCGGAAAACATTATAGTAATTTTAAAAACTATGAATCTAATAAACAAATTATTTAATACTGCTAGAATTGATTGCCCTAGATGCCTAGGCAAAGGAAACGTAGATTGGGATGATATAAAAAGACTTGAGAAAGAATTAAAATGGCTTCCAGGAATATGTGCCTATTGCAATGCGACTGGAAAAGTCGATCCTAAAATGCTATCAAAAATTTCGGTTGACAATACGTATTTAACAATCGATATAGATCAAGATGAGAGGCAAAAATTACTTATTAATGATCCCGATGCATTAAAAAGAGCAGCTTATCACGATATGGAAATTGATGGTTTTATCAACCAAGTAGAATATCTTTACTTCACTGCCAACTTGACTATAAAAATGATTCTAGAGTTTTATCTGATTCCTAAAACTGCGCAAGAAATAACACCAAACGAAAAAAACGATTTTATTCACTATATAGAAAAAATCATAGAGTACAAAAAAGCAAATTACCATTAGAAACGGCTAAAAAAAAGCCACAACTTTTAGATTGTGGCTGATTGCTATTATTAATTTTTCTCGAAGGTCAGATAATCCGTACCACCGTTTCCTCCACTGACGTCCACAAGTTTGATTCTTGTGGCAGTTCGTTCCAGAACATCCCAATCGTCGGTAAGGTCTATGAATGAATTTGGTGAAGGTGCATTAAAAGTCAAATCAAAGTCGATGTCGTTCGGACTGTCATCGTCACTGTCGTCGGTAACACTCCAAAGTCCTGAATAGGTATTGGTTCCGTTGGTGGCTGTCACCGCATTATTGTCTGCGGTAAATGTAAAATTATAGCCCGTAAAATCATTTGTTTCGTCGTTACCGCTGTCAATGTAGCTGGTAATGCGCCAGGTTCCTGTAGAAATGGTCTGCACGATTTCGTTTACCGTTGGGTTGTTTGTTGAGCCTCCGTTATCGTCTGAACTGCAGGATGTGATAAAAAAAGCACCACTTACCAGTATTGCTAAAATTATTTTCTTTTTCATTTTTTTATTTTTTTTGGTTAATAAAACTTGAGTTATAACTAAAATTAACGATTACTTTTGGATTTTAGTGTGTTTTGGAGCTAATTTCAATCCTAATTTTAAAATAATTTTCATAAAACAAGCCTACGCAACCATTAGCCGTATTTACATCTTAACAACACAACCAACCCTAAGCTGTTTATGACCAAACGATTACTCCCATTACTCCTGATGATTCTCTTATCGTCTTGTTCAACCATTTTCACCAAGGAAATTTATAAAATGGAAGTGCGTTCTGATACCTACAAGCAAGTAAAAGTATATGACAGCACTTTCAATCTTCCTGCTGCAATAGAGGTGAAACGCTCCAAGGAGGCACTTCCGATGGTTTTTATTTCTGACACCATATCCAAAAATTATTTGCTGAAGGCATCTCTCAGTCCGAAATTCTTGTATGGAAATTTAGCTGTAATTCCCTTCGGTGTGGGCTATTTGGTCGATTTGACAACACAGAAAAGATTTTATTATGGAAAATCCATTTCGGTTAATGCAAGCGATACGCTTACAGAGAACAATACGCTTGCAAGACATTACGAAATATCGAATAAAAATGTGAGCAATTATTTCACAAGGGATTTCGACACCCGTAAAGGTCAACTGAACGTGATTGCTTCTATACCTTGGGTCAATAGTTTTCATTTCAAACCAATCGGAAAATCGGCCCAGAACAATACCGGCTTTCTAGGTATTGGCACAGGAGTGGAATATTTTTACAGGGAAAAAAACTTTGTTGGATTTTATGCTTCGGCTGCCATTGACTTTATGGTACCCTTTCCTGCTCCTGTAACATATGATGGTGAGCAAGAATTTTTTTATTCGCTTGCTGCTGGCCTGACCAACAACCACAAGCTAAACCGATTTACAGTGGGCTATGGTTTGAATTACTCCAGAAACACCTGGAGATTATCCAACAACGAATATGATCCGTCAATGGAGGGTTCCAGGATGCCCGAATACAAATCGAACAATTCTTTGGGATTGATGGCCAACGGCTATTATCAGTTAGGAAAAAATTTCTTTATGGGGTTAAATTACAAACCCTCATTATTAGCCTTGGACAATACTCCAAAACTGAATTATGAACACGTAATCAGCCTGGATCTTGTTTGGAAAATCAAGCTGAAAGACTGATATTCTTCTCCTAAAACTGGAAATAGATAAAAGGTTGTGGCCCACTGGTAGAAGTTGCATAAACCACCCAGAAGGTAAGTGCCAAGACCAATGCCTTGAGTACAATCGGCATCTTATCAAAACATAATTTCATAAAATCGACCACTCGTTCCGGAAGGAAATGCCAGGCAAATCCAATTGCCATTACGATAAAGACGTTCTGGTAACCTCTGATGATGGTCAGCCATTCGTTAAGATGGAATTGCAGCTGTCCGATGTTGTTGATGACTTCGAATGCGGTCTTGAAATCTTTCGCACGGAAGAAAATCCAACAGAACACTACAAAATGAAAGGTCAGGATGACACTGATGAACCAGGTGAGCTTGTTTTTTGGCAACCTGATGTAATCCTTGAAGAAACGTTCCACAACCAGGGCCAAACCGTGCAATACGCCCCAGATGACAAATTTCCACGAAGCTCCATGCCACAATCCACCAAGCAGCATTGTCAGGAAAAGATTGACATACATCCTTACTTTTCCTTTTCGGTTTCCGCCAAGCGAGATATAGAGATAATCACGCAGCCAGGTCGAAAGGGAAATGTGCCACCTTCTCCAGAATTCAGTAATGGAAGCTGATTTATAAGGCGTCCGAAAGTTGACCGAAAGCTTGAAGCCCATCAACAAGGCAATACCGATGGCCATATCGGAGTAACCCGAGAAGTCACAGTAAATCTGGATGGCATAGCCATAAGAAGCCATCAAATTCTCGAAAGAGGTATAAGTGTTTGGAGCATCAAATACGCGGTCCACAAAATTCAGCGAGATATAATCGGAGATAAAAGTCTTTTTTATCAGACCTCCGATGATAAGAAACAATGCCTTGTTTACATCTTCACGCGTAAGATTCAACTTCGCATAAATCTGCGGGATGAACTCGGAAGCCCGAACTATTGGCCCTGCAACAAGCTGTGGAAAAAACGACACGAAGAACATATAATCGAGGATATTCTTCGTGGGCTGAAGCTCTCTCCTGTAAATATCAATGATGTAACTCATCGACTGGAACGTATAAAATGAAATCCCGACCGGAAGAATAATGTCGTGAAACGGAATGTTATGATCGAAAAGCCCGTTGTAATTGTCAATCAAGAAATTCGTATACTTGAAATAGCCCAGAAAGGAAAGATTCAAGATGACGCTGAGGACAAGGTAAAACTTGCGGTAGCCTTCCAGCACTTCGTTGTACAGCATCTTGGCCAGATTATAATCCACTACTCCTGAAAACAGCAAGAGCACAAAATAGGCTCCACTCGATTTATAGTAGAAAAATAAAGAGAAAGCGAATACATAAACGTTTCTGAGTGTAAACGTTTTGGCTTTTGTCGTCAGGATATAAATCGGATAAAATATCAAGAACATCCCCAGAAACAAGGCCGTGTTGAATAATATGGGTTCCTTTGGGTTGAACGTGAACCAACCTTCAACGGTAGCCATTGTTACAGTTCCGAAAATTTCGGTGAACCAATTCGGCATTTGAGATAAACTTATCACTCTTTGATCGTTTTATAATTTTGAAAGGCTTTCAAGATGGCTTCCGCCAATAAATCGCCCTGTTTTTCGTATCCTGCTTTGGTATAATGCACCTTGTCACGGCCTATCAGCCCTTTTTGCGTATTCCTTCCAACACCATATAAGCCACCGAATTGTGAATACAGATCCCAAACAGCATAGTTGAATTCTTCGGCCCTTTCAATAATTTTCTGGGCATAATCCGCACAGAAAGTATTCGGATATTTTCGTTTGAACAAGGAAGGTGGTGGCGTTGCCACCAAAATTTCCGCATCCGGATTCTGTGCTTTTATACTTTGAATGAATACATCAAGCTGTTGCATGTAATCCTGGGAACGCATATGGTCAAACGATTCATTTGTTCCGAGTGCAACCACAATCAAATCGGGTTGAAGCGCTTTCAATTGCTCAAAAAACATCGGATATTTATTATAATCCGAAAGCTTTGCCCCATTGACACCGATGTTATGGTATAAGATCCCTGATTTTTCGTTTTCAAGTACAACCCCGTTGAGTTCGAATTCCTTTTGCTCCTTGTTTGGAATCAGGTAGATCCTTTCAAGTATTTCTTCACTCTTGTAAAAATGGGAATTGTCATCGGCAAGCATTTCCAACGGAATAAATTCAGAACGGGAAATGGAATGCTTTTGCATTTCGCCGGTTGGAATCTTCAAGGTTTTCCCAGCACGGATGTTGTTCGACTTGAGTCCGTTTGCCTTTTTAAGCTGCGTTACCGAAACATTGTACTTATCCGCAATAATCGACAAAGCCTCTCCATTCTTGATCCTGTGGGTAATTCGCTTCGGCACATCCGATTCTAAAACAATCGTCTTTTTTGTGGTTGCCACCTGAAACGCATTTGCATTTTTTGGTGTGATTATCTTGATGAGATTGAAAAAATTATCGGCTTCTTTGGCATTCACTTCAATAGCAAAATCATCGTTCCGGGAAGACAATAGAATTCCGCTCAAGCCGACATTGCTTCCGTTTACAGGAGAAACAATCCTATGGTTGTTCCAACTTTCATTGGATGAAAACTTCACGTCCCAGGAACCATTTGTTCGCGCCAGATTATGCGGAAAAATCAATCCCCTGCCTCCATTTCCGAAGGTATCCTGCAATTTCTCACGGACAACATTGGTCATCAGATCGGCTTGGATATGCGAATCGCCAATATGCACGATGTTTACTTTTTGTGAGGTTGCATTGGTTTGCAGATTGGCCAATTTCTGATAAAACTTGCGGATCGCATTTGAGTTGATGATGCCGTTATCAGGAACGGCAACTTCGATTGTATCAACCGAAACAGAATCAATTTCCACATAAGAAGAATCGATTGTCTGGGCCGAAGTTATCCCAACAAGAAACAAGAACAACGCTATGTAGTACAACTTAATCTGCATTTTTTTCCTCCTCGCTTTTTGGAAAGATAGTATCCAGGAGAGACTTCTCTTTTTCCTTTTCCGGTTCTTTTCGCTTTTGCCTTAAAGTCTTGTATTGCTTGTAACCGTCGTTCAATTGCTGGTACAGCAGGCCTGCAATTTTTTTCGCTCCCCTGAAGTTGAAATGCGTGTAATCCTTATTGGCCATTGCCGGTTCTTCTTCCGTCCATTTTACCATGGAACCGTCGCCACCCATCAAGGTATAAAGATTGACGTAGCTTGATTTTGTTTTAACGGCATAGCGTTTTTGGGCATTCGTCAAGGGTACTACGGCTGAATCGGTTTTCATTTCTGTCTCATACTTTGATGCTTTATCGGCAGTAGAAACAATCAGTATGGAAACGCCTGGAAAACACTCTTTCAAGCGGTTTACGGTCCTGGTCATGCTTTTATCGTACCAGGTGTAATCCTTGGTTCCGTAATTCAAGACGTTGGTTCCGTAATGGAGGATGATCAAATCATAGTCCAATTTCTCTTGGAAAGCGTTCATCAACGAGACATCAAACTTGGAAATTGGAATTCCTGAATTTCCTCTCTGGGAGAAATTATCCACGTGGACACCTTTTCCATCATCGAAATTAAATCCGTAAATCGGAATAGAATCGGCTTTTATAAAATCAGCCTTCAAGGCTTTAAGACCTGACTTTGGGAGTGTGAGCGTATTTAAGATGTTGTTTGGAAGCAGTTTCTTATGAAGCGTGTCTTTGCCGATGATAAAGCTGACTTCTCCACTTTTATTTTTTGCACTTCCGTAGAACAACGTCGGATTATCGAGTTGAGAAGTAAATCTTGCCCTTCCGGCTTTGAATTTCACCCATTCGACATTGGCGGTATCATTTGCAAAAAACACGTGACCGTTTACCCCGAAAGGTCTTCTAGGATACTTTACATTCAAATAGGATTGTGTTTTCCAATTGCCCGAAAATTGGTGCTCGATGGAACTTCTTGATGCTGCTGATTCAGAAGTGATGGCCACAAAGCCAACTCCTGTTCCTCCAAAATCTTGCTGGAAATAGTTCCTGAAATCCTGCACGATCATATCGCCATCGGTCATGGAGTCGCCAAAATAAGCAATCCTTACATTCCCTTTCTGGGCCGTTTCAAGCTGGTATAATTTTTCGTAGAACGCAATCAGGTATTGATTTCCCTTATAATTCTCATAGCTTTCTTCCGGAAAAGTAACGCCGTTTGTCTCATAATAAACGATAGGCTGATTCGCCAACGTATCGCCAATATCAGCCTTGGAAGCGTCTTCGGCTTCAAAAGCGTCAATGAGCATACTGTCGATTAGTACGTTCTTGGTCGTTCCGGCTTTTTCAGAGAATATCTTTTTAGGAAGCACTTTTTTTACTCCCAAAAAGAAAATTGCTGACAAAAGAATAATCAGGAAAGATTGAAAAAAATAAGACTTATTCGATTCCACTTGAATAGTTATGAGTTATAAGTTATGAATTATGAGTTTGCTTTACTTGTGATAATAATACTTCGTATTATTTTTAGTAACTCAACTGCATCGTCTTTCATACTACTGTATTCTGTTTCATTTATATAATTCGTTTCTCTTAACAACTCCAACCAGTAGATACTTTCATCGCATTCTTTTTGAGAAATTGATAATTTATGTATAAAATCAGCTTTGCTTTGTCCATTCACAGCTTCCCTGACATTTGCACCTATTGAAGTTCCCGAGCGTAAAAACTGCTTGCTCATTACAAATTCTTTCCTTTCGCTCAATATCTTGTAAAAGTTTACAACCCTTACGGCAAATGCAAAACTTTTGTTTTTCACGACACTTTCACTCATAACTCATAATTCATAACTTATAACTATCTACATTCTCTCAGGAACCGAAATCCCCAACAAACCAAATGCAGAAGCAATCGTATCGGCTACTTTTTGAGACAATTGTACCCTGAATGTTTTTTCAGTCGTATTGTCGGAACCCAGAATCGGCACCATCTGATAGAAAGAATTATATTCCTTTACCAGATCATACGTATAATTTGCAATCAAAGCCGGGCTATGGTTTTGCGCGGCGTTCTGGATTACTTCAGGATACAATTCCAATTGCTTGATGAGTTCTTTTTCCTTTTCGTGCAGGTTCAAGTCTGAAAAAGTTACGCTTTTGAAATCAAAATCAGCCTTGCGGATGATGGATTGGATTCTGGCATATGTATATTGGATAAACGGCCCTGTATTTCCTTGAAAATCCACCGACTCTTCAGGATTGAACAAGATTCGTTTCTTAGGATCAACCTTTAGGATGTAATATTTCAAGGCACCAAGCCCAATCGTGTTGTATAATTTTGCTTTCTCTTCGTCTGAATAATCGTCCAGTTTTCCTAATTCTTCCGAGATATTCTTTGCCGTTTCGGTCATTTCGTTCATCAGATCATCGGCATCAACCACAGTTCCTTCACGGCTTTTCATTTTTCCGGAAGGCAGGTCGACCATTCCGTAAGAAAGATGGAATAAATTTTCAGACCAGTCGAAACCTAATTTTTTCAGGATCAGGAACAACACCTTGAAGTGATAATCCTGCTCGTTTCCAACCGTATAGACCATTCCGCCAACATCTGGGAAATCCTTCACCCGTTGGATGGCTGTTCCGATATCCTGCGTCATGTAAACCGCGGTTCCATCCGAACGAAGCACGATTTTTCTATCCAGCCCTTCATCGGTCAGATCAATCCAAACCGAACCATCAGGGTCTTTTTCGAAAACGCCTTTTTCCAATCCGATTTGAACCACGTCCTTGCCCAGAAGGTAAGTATTGCTTTCGTAATAATAAGAGTCAAAATCAACTCCCATCGTTTTATAAGTGGAGGCAAAACCATCGTATACCCATTGGTTCATTTTCTTCCAAAGGGCAATTACTTCTGGCTTTCCAGCTTCCCAATCCAAAAGCATTTGTTGTGCTTCTAGAATTATTGGTGCTTGCTTCTTTGCTTCTTCTTCCGTTTTTCCTTGCGCCATTAACTCGTTGATCTGGTTTTTATATTCCTTGTCAAAGGCAACATAATAGTTCCCAACCAACTTGTCTCCCTTCAAGCCTGTACTTTCCGGAGTTTCATTTTTACCCGATTTCTCCCAGGCCAGCATCGACTTGCAGATATGAATTCCCCTATCGTTGATGATTTGCGTCTTGTATACTTTCTTTCCCGAAGCCTTGATGATTTCGGCAACGGAATAGCCCAGAAGATTGTTTCGAACGTGGCCCAAATGCAAAGGCTTATTCGTGTTTGGTGAAGAATACTCAACCATAACCGCCGTATCATCTTCTTTTGGCGTTACAAATCCGAAGTTTTTATCAGTCTTGATCGTATTGAAAAAATCCAGATAATAAGCATCCGAGATCACGATGTTCAAGAATCCTGAAACCACATTGAACGCTTTCACTTCTTTTACATGTTCTACCAGATAACTTCCAATCTTGTTTCCCAACTCCACCGGATTGCTCTTGATCTGCTTCAACAATGGAAAAAGTACCATCGTAATATCACCTTCAAACTCCCTGCGGGTTGCCTGGAATTCGATTTTTTCAACAGTAGTATCGAATACAGCCTGAATGGCTTTCTGGATTTCCGGGGTAAGTGCTTGAATCAATGACATCGTAATTTTTTTAAGTGTGCAAAGATAATTTTAATTCGGCAATCTCAATACAGTAAATCCATATAAATATGCATCTGAAAAATTATTTTTTTCTAAAAATTCACCCCTCTAAAATCCTTGATTCCTACAGGATTACAGCTTATCCTAAAAAAGATTTAAAAAAAGATTTTTCAAACCTGTAACATAATCCAAGAATGTGAGTCTATTAGAGAACCTGAATGAGTTTTTCATTCGAGTTGAACATCAATCATCAATCAAAAAACAAACGTTATGAGAATTAAGTTGCTCTTCCTGTTCCTTATGGGGACCCTGTTTTCTATGAACGCTCAAAACACAGGAACCATCTCAGGAAAAGTCGTAGACCAGAAAAACATACCCGTTTCTTATGCAACCATTGCCATAAAGGAAGGGGAAGCGGTTATCACTGGTGGAATCACGGATGACAATGGAGATTTCCAAATCAAGAACCTGGCTTTGAAGAATTATACGGTTGAAGTTCAATTCATCGGATATAACACTTTTATCGCAAAGGCTGATTTGACCAGCCAGAAGAGCATTGCACTTCCTAAAATTACTTTATTGGAAGAAGCCACCCAGCTTCAAGGTGTGGAAGTCGTTCAGGAACGTTCGACCGTGGAGCAAAAAATCGACAGGAGGGTGATCAATGTTGGTCGTGATCTGACTACTGCGGGAGCTACCGCATCGGAAATTATGAACAATATTCCTTCGGTAAATGTGGATCAGGATGGAAAAATCTCGTTGAGAGGCAACCAGAATGTTCGTGTGTTGATCGACGGAAGGCCAACCAATATTGACCCTGCGCAATTGCTGAAGCAGATTCCATCTACTTCCATCAAGAAAATAGAACTGATTACCAATCCGAGCGCGAAATACAATCCGGAAGGAATGTCGGGAATCATCAACATCGTCCTGCACAAGAACTCCAATGATGGCTTCAACGGAAGCTTGAATGCGGGAATCACTTTCGGGGAAACACCAAAATTCAACAACTCCTTGGACATGAACTACAGGACTGGGAAAGTGAACTTTTTCGGGAATGTGGGAAGCAACTTTGGAAAATATTTCAATGAAGGGCAAATCAATCGTCTTGACAACAATTCCCGTCAGGACTTGGACATCGTGAACGATAACGAATCATATCTGTACAAGATCGGGATGGATTATTACATCAACGACAACAACACTTTATCTTTCTACACTAATCAAAATGCCGTAGATGGAACCGGAAATGTGAATACCGACATCAACTATTTGAGCTTTACACAGCCAAGGGTCTTGCAACTTGCGGAATACCTGACCGACAATAAAAGTGGGGCTTATAACTTAGCCTACAAGCACAAATTTGCAAAGGAAGGACACGTCTTGGATTTCGAAGGGAATTACAATGATTACGAACAGAACCAGGATGCAAATTTCAACACCACGATTTTTGACACACCAAACACCAGCGACATTTATTCGGACAAGATAAAGGACAACAGGCAACTTTCGACCTTCAACGTGGATTACATCAATCCGCTTTCTGAGAAATCTACTTTGGAACTTGGTGCCGAAGCGAGAATGACACGAACGGAGAACAATTATTTTACAGGAAATACGCTTTCTACCTTCACCATCAGTCAATATGACTATGATGTGGACATCTATTCGGCATACGCTACTTTCGGACAGAAATTCGAAAAATTCAGCTACCAGGTTGGGGCGCGTTTTGAAAGCTACAAGGTGAAAGCCGATTTCAGGAGCAATGATGTTGACCCGGCAGAACGACACAAATATTTTGAAGACGATTACATGACGGTTTATCCTTCGGCTTATCTGACGTATAACCTGAACGAGAAGAACATGTTCCAATTGAGCTACAGCCGCCGTGTGGACCGTCCGAGTTTGGAACAGACCAAGCCAATTAGAGAATTTTCTACACCATTGGTTACTAGTTTGGGAAATCAGGAGCTTGAGCCACAATTTACCAACTCTATGGAGGTAAACTACACCAAGATGTTCGGAAAAGGTTCGTCTTTCACGGCAGGTGTCTATTACAGATTGATCAACGACGAGATCAACCGTGTGCTGTATCCAAACGATGCCACGCCAGACAATGACGATGATTTGATCATGAGTTTTGCCAACTTTGACAACAACAAGGCTTTCGGATTTGAATTGTCGGCCAATTACAAGATCACGAAATGGTGGGACGTTCAGCCGTCAATTGATTATTCGAGCATTTCACAGAAAGGGTTGGTGTCTGTCATAAGACCTGGAACCAGCCCGGTTGTTTTTGATTATGTGGAGAAGGAAATTGATGCCAATGCGTTCAATGCGCGTCTGAACAGTAATTTCAGGGTGAACCCGAGATTGAGTTTCCTTTTGTTCGGATTTTACAGGGGCGGAGTAGATGGAATTCAAAACAACAGCCACGAAATGTACAAGATTGACGCAGGAGGAAGATATACGCTTCTAGACAACAAGATGTCAATCAGCGTCCGTTTCAATGATATCTTCGACCAGATGGAATATGGTTTTGATTCTCAAAACCCTTACGTGAACCGTGGACGTTTTGGCTGGGAAAGCCAGACGGTTTATTTCGGAATCAACTATATGTTTGGTGGTGGCAAGAACAGGGCATTGCAAAGAAAATACCGCGACGACAACACCAAGCAAGGTGGTGGCGGAATGTTTTAGGATTATTTATATATTTGAGTTAGTTAGAGAAAAATCCCGTATCCTTGAACGATACGGGATTTTCTTTTTTTAATTCAATAGCACACAACAAGCTATCCCCTACCCGCTATTTTATACTCCAAAGTGTATTTTATTGGGAATTATTTTAATTTTTATATGGGAGAATAGGGCGGATTTGTGCGAAATTATTTGAAGAAATACGGGATATCTATCATACCTTAATATATAAATCTATACATTTGAAAAGTATTTAATTAATACTCAATCTCAATTGCTCTATAAAATAGCAGTTAATAATTTAAACTTCTGGTTATAACAATGAATGAAGAAATTAATAGAATTGAAATAACTACTCTTGCTCAATTTATTGAAGAAATTGAAAAGATATACAGCACAAGAATGTGGTTTCGAGGGCATTCCAAATTAACATACAAATTATCTCCAACAATCTACAGGGGTAGTTTAAAAGCTGAATATGAAATCAATTTTCATACTCAATTTAAATCCAGAGCGCTACCTTATCTTAAAAATAAACCTCAGGACGATTATTGGGAATGGTTATTCCTAATGCAACACCATAGTATTCCTACACGTTTACTTGATTGGTCTAATAGTGCACTTGTAGCTTTGGCTTTTGCCATTTTGTTCGAAAATTCTACAGAAGAAGATGCTGCGATATGGTGTTTGAATCCGAAATTATTAAATGACTGTACAAGAGTTAATTTAGATAAATTTGATATTATACCAGATATATCAACAAACTTAAATGCTCAATCTTCATACAAACTTGATGCAGCCGCTAGACCAGATTATCCAATTGCTATAACTGGCCCATTGAATAGTGAAAGAATTGTTGCACAAAAGGGAACGTTTACATTATTTCCAAACACTAATAGTTTTAACTTAGAAGACAAACAGGAAGCACATAAATTCTTAACCCTTTTGATCATAAAAAAAGAGAGTATAGAATCTATGAAAAAACAACTGTTCTATTTAGGAATAACAGAAAGCAGTATATATCCTGATTTAAATAATTTGGCTATAGAGATTAAAAAAGAATTTGCAGAAATTTTAAAAGAGGCTTAAATTATGTTTACTATTTTAAAAAGAGATGAATTAAAACCTCTATCTATCAGAAGTTTTATAGATATAACTGATAAAATTGATTTCGACCCACTTTATCAACGTTATGGAAATATTTGGAACACCACTAAAAAACAACTTTTACTGGACACTATTATTAATGGATATGATATTCCGAAATTTTATTTTAATTACTTCATAAACGAAAATAATATATTAAATTCCAGCAATTTTGTCTATGCGATTATTGATGGCAAACAACGTCTGTTAGCTATAAAAGAGTTTTACGAGAATAAACTAAGACTAAGCGATACATTTGTTTACTACAATAATGAAATGATAAATCTAAAAGGTTTATTCAGAATCCAGATAGCAGAAAAAAATCCTGAGATTTTAAATATCATTGACAACTACATTTTAGATGTTGTATATATTGTAACAGATGAAGAAGAAAAAATTGAAGAATTATTTCTTCGTTTGAATGGTGGTTCTGCTTTAAATAATGCAGAGAAGAGAAATGCAATAGGTGGATATATGAATAATCAAATAAGACTAATTGCGGAACAACATCCATTTTTTACTAATAAAATTAAATTTAACAATCCTCGATTTCAACATCAAGATTTATTAATAAAGCTTGCATTTATTGAGTTTCATCAAAGACTTCAAACTCTTTCTAATGATGCTTTAAATCAATTCGTCAGAACACATAAAGATCAAAATGTTGAGTCAGAAAATATAGTTAAGCAAATTATTGATAAACTTGATCGATTATCTGACGAATTCTATGACAATGATAAACTGCTTGCTGGTAAGGGTATCATACCTGTTTATTACTGGTTTATCACATCAAAAAACTTATATAGAAAAAATATTAGGTACTTATTTGAGGAATTCGAAAATCTAAGAAAAGAAAACAGAATTAAAGACCCTGAAAAACAAAATCCTGAATTAGTAGATTTTGATAGATGGAATCAACAGGGTACACATAGAGATAAATCTTTAATCGGAAGATTTGAAATTATTGAAAAGTATGTAGAAAAAAATCTGTGATAAAACCATCAATTTTTAACCCCCGCTACCGCGCGAATCCTTTCGCGTGGAAGTTTAACTTTTTTAACAGAGCTACTCTATGAGATTCCTTCTTCCCCCGTTGGCGCGAGCTTATAGATCGTGCATACAAAAAGTATAAAATTTAAAGTGTGATTTTGTTTGAAGCCACGAACTAGAAGTTCGCGGTAGCAGGAGTCAAAGCATTGGAGAAGTTGATCCTGTGATTGCTTCCTTCTCGCAATGACAGGATTGGAGAAATTAAGGGATTGTGGGTTTCTCACATAAAAAAATAAGATGCTATAATGGCCAACCGTAAAAACAAATATGCAATAACACGCAAGTCAAATGAGTTAAGTAGTCGACAGTACTGGTGTTTGTTGGCACTGTCTACTGTTTGCTTTCTTTATATCTTGCAACAATATAATTGTACAATTGTCGCTTTAGATCGTATTGCTTATTTCTTTATTACTATTGGGTTATTGGGGATTGCGGTATCTTTTAAATTATTGCCAAGTAGTGATACTTCCTATCGTGAGTTATTGCAAATTATAGGAATGCGAGCAATTCTTTTTGGCAGTTTACTTACCTCATTAGTCTTTCTGACCAATACTTACCTGACAAAATGAAAAGCCTTACAGGATTACAACTTCTATAAAGGAAAAACACAAAGGATACAGTGCTAGAAATAATACTCCTTACATAATAGCAGAACTAGAAGGTTTTGAAAAGAAAATTTACATTCATGAGCATTCGTTTGAAGAGATGGTTGAGAAAAACGACATAACACTAAAATTGAGAAAAGGTTTTTTGGGATTTTTAATTATAGATTATCAAAGTATTCAGATTAAGTAATGTGTTCCGGACAGCCACTAATTGATAAATTATTGCTGTGATTGTTTCCTTTATTGTAACGAGAGGGTTTGTAGTAATTATTATAAAAAGAGGCTTGTTGAATTATGCTAACGAAACAGTAATCATAAACAATCCCACCAACACCCTCCTTTAAACTTTGATTATTAGTATACAAACTGTGCGAAGTCTCCCGATTTCAAAGTAAAATTCAGTATAAAACTACTCAATCTTAAAGATTGTGAAAGCTTTATTGTCTGTCAACTTTACCTTAGATGTCCCCTCTCTAAAGCATATCTCAAAATCATCCTAAGGACAATAGTGTGACATAACTGGATAGTAAGGATTGTGTTTCTTTTTATGAACTACTTTAGCGCGATAATTCTATTTCAGCCCGACTTTTTTGAAATGGAATCAATCAAACTAATTTACAGAACAGATCATGAAAACAGCACTTACCAGTAATGCAACTAACCCCTCTAAACAGCTGAAGAAAATCAATAAGCTTCCTTTTGGCTACTTTGCATTTGCAGCACTCTTTATAATTACATTCTCTTCCTGCAATAATGATGATGCACATCACGACCCAGCTTCAGTTGCCTGCAAGACCAGGCCTGACCGCATTTCCTTTGGCGGTGACGTAAGCGATATGGTTTACAACGCGCAGGACCAGCTGATCAAAATCACCACTTCTGACTATAACATAGCCGCTCCGACAGCACCACCTGTGGTTTCAGTGTACACTATAGAGTACAATGCGCAGGGAAATGAGAGCAAAGTATCCAAAGCTGTAGAAAATCAGTTGGAAACGTACTATGAATTGGAATATAATCCAAGTGGTAAAGTAGCAAAACAGTCCGAGTTCAGCGCACAAGGTGTATTGGTTGCGACTACTACAGTACAATACGATGGCAACGGTGTTTTGACAAGCATAACTACGCACAAGGAAGGCACTTCGGTAGAAGTGACCAGTACTTACGAATATGTGAATGGAAATCTGGTAAAGAAATCAGTCCAGAACCTTTACGACCTAGACTCGCAGGAATACTATACAGCAGATTACACCTACAGCTACTTTGACACCGAAAACAAGGTGGAACCTTATTTTGAAGGTCCGTTGGGATTGCTATTTATCTCAAACCTGTCCAATCAGGAATCATTGCAATATCTTCCCAAAACGCCTATCTACCAGCTGTTCTTTGCCAAGGAAACGCCTTCTGAAACAAAGATGCTGAAGAACATTGAAATTATAGCCCATCGCTATTCTACCAGCGACACCACCCATATTGACTATTCGTATGACTATGATGCGGATGGATTTCCAAGTTTTCAGAAAGGCAACTATAAGAATGTTACCCGTCGTTATGTACCAGACCCATTTGGAGGTTCTGCCCTGCTTGTTAGCCCCAGCAATAATTCTTTGGAAAGTACGGTGAACCTTTCATGCAACTAAGAAAATTGGTTCGATAAGCCTGCTGAACGGATTTACAATCGCCCTCAACAATGCTCACTATATGTTGTAAATTAGTATCTTTATACGATAAGTAACTAACCTTCAAAACACTAGAGTGATGAAAAAGATAATTATTTTGGCATCCGCTTCAGTTGCAAGCGGTATCTTATTTGCAAATATTTACAACTCAATGGTCAATGCGGCTGCGGTAGAGAGCAACATCCCTACCTCGATTGTTGCCGCAAGGGAATATTTCAGTACGGTTAATCCTGGGGATTTTTTCAAGGTGTTCTCGCCCCTTTCACAACTGCTGGCATTGCTATCGCTTGTTTTATTTTGGAAAAGGTCTCCTGCCATAAGGTTACTTCTAGGAATAGCTTTCCTCTGCTATTTTGCAGCAGACATTTTTGCTTTCACCTATTTTCACCCCCGAAACGACATCATGTACAACTCTGAAACACTTCCCGATACGGAAACCCTTAAGAGGGTCGCAGCTGAATGGAGCTCGATGAATTGGGTACGTTCGCTTGTGTTACTGATTGGCGTAGTCTGTTCCTTTCTTGCTATTGATAAGATTTACACCCGAAAAGAAAGTCTTTAACTCGAAGTATAAAGATCCGTTAATGACAACGCTAAATTTCGATAATGTTTAATCTTTTAGTCTCTTTTAGCTTGGCCTAATTCAGATCTATTTGTGAATTATCTAAGCAAGCCTTTTATTTCTTTAGAAAGTACTGATTATGAAAAACTTCTTCTCATTACCTATGAAAACAAATAGCGCTAATTCATTCTGCTACTAGTTGTCTTGTACTAGTACTTGGGGTTGAATGACAGGATTGAGAAAATGATTAAAAAACAATTTCCAAAATACAAATAAGACCCAATATTCAATCTTTAAAATCCCAAACCTTTGCAATGGGTGAAGGTTTGAAAAAATTGTATTTTAAAGAATTGGTATTTATTTGCAATTTGGAAATTGTCCTTTGATTATTTAAAAACCTACCATTTCATAATCACGCTTCCCCAGGTAAATCCACTTCCGAAGGCAGCCAAGACGACCGTATCTCCCGATTTGATTTTTCCTTGTTCCCAGGCTTCGGTCAAAGCGATTGGGATGGAAGCAGCTGTTGTATTTCCGTATTTCTGGATGTTGTTGTACACCTGGTCATCCGTCAATTTAAACTTTTGTTGGATGAATTGCGAAATCCTCAGGTTGGCCTGATGTGGAATCAGCATGTCGATATCGGAAACCTGCAGATTATTGGCTTGCAAGCCTTCGTTTATGACTTCCGCAAAACGGACCACTGCATTCTTGAACACGAATTGCCCGTTCATATAAGGCAGGTAACTTTCATCATTTTCCGGATCCTTGTCTGCCAGGATATCTGTAACCCAGCGGCCTCCCATTCCGGGTGCTTTTACAATGAGCTCTTCGGCGTGCTGCCCTTCCGAATGCAAATGTGTGGAAAGAATTCCTTTTGAATTATCTTCTTCCCGGCTTAAAACGGCCGCTCCTGCTCCGTCTCCAAAGATAACCGAAACGCCACGTCCTCGGGTTGTCATATCCAGACCTACCGAATGAACTTCGGAACCAATCACCAATACATTCTTGTACATTCCAGTTTTGATGTATTGGTCGGCAATGGAAATGGCATATACAAAACCTGAACATTGGTTACGAACATCCAGTGCTCCAACAGTTTTCAGACCTAAATCTCTTTGTACCAAAACCCCTGGACCTGGAAAATAATAATCCGGACTCAAAGTAGCAAAAACAATAAAATCAATATCGTCCTTGGCTACTCCAGAACGCTCGATGGCAATTTTAGCCGCCTTTACTCCCATTGAAGTTGTAGTATCTTCTCCTCTAATAATGTGTCTTCGTTCCTGGATTCCGGTTCTTTCCTGAATCCATTCGTCATTCGTTTCAATGATCTTACTCAAATCATCATTGGTCACAATATTATCTGGAACATAATAACCTAGCCCCGTTATCCTCGAATTGTACATATTTTGCTATTTCATTAAAAATCAATTGATAAAACTCTCGAACCTTTAAAAAAGTTACGACAAGTTAGTGCTTTTTTGGCAATTAGCAATTTTTAGGAGCTTTTTCCAGCTATCGTTCCAATCTTTTGTGTCTTTAAAGAAAAGACACAAAAGGATTTCCTCTACTATCCGGGCTAGGGCATTTCGTTAAAAGAAAGTTTTAGCTTTCATATGTAACAACCTACGCCTATATTAGACTCATATTTTAATTAATCAATAAAAAACGAACAATGAAATTGAAATTCACACTCTTTTCGTTCTTGCTCATCAGTTTTTCTGGAATTGCCCAGGAAAACGTAACCTATCAGAAGCCATCCAAGGAAATCCTTGATCTGGTTGATTATGAAAGGGCTCCATCAGTATCAATGGATACCAAAAAGGAATATATGTTGCTTTCCTATCGCAATACCTACAAGACACTTGACGATTTGAATCAGGATGAAATGAAATTGGGAGGATTGCGCATCAACCCTATTACGAACATTTCGAGTACGGTTACGTATGTCAACAATCTGAAAGTCAGAAAGATTTCGGGCAAGGAAGAAATCCAGGTTTCAGGATTGCCGGCGAATGCAAAAATCAGCAACATTTCGTGGTCGCCAAACGAAAAGAAAATGTCTTTTTCGAACACAACTGCCACTGGAGTTGAACTTTGGGTGCTTGACATTGCCTCGGCGAAAGCTACCAGATTGACAGATGCTACGGTAAACGCTAACATTGGAGGCCCGTTCAACTGGTTCAAGGACAACGAAACCATCTTGGTGAAAATGCTTCCGAAAAATCGTCCAGCCTTGATCAATGCGGCGAAGGATATTCCAACAGGACCTATCGTTTCCACAGCCGACGGTTCGAAATCACAAAACAGGACGTATCAGGATTTGTTGAAAAACAAGACCGATGAAACGAATTTCGAGTCGCTTGTTACCTCAGAATTATACAAAGTGAAACTTGACGGAACAAAGACTTTGTTTATGCCGGCTGATTTGTATGCTGGAGAAAATTTTTCACCGGACGGGAATTATTTGATGGTTTCAACGATCCAAAAGCCATTTTCTTATATTGTCCCTTTAGGACGTTTTCCTTCTAAAACGGTTGTTTATGATCTAACAGGAAAAGCGGTGAAAACCGTGAACGAGGTTCCTCTGAGCGAGATCATGCCGAAAGGTTTTATGGCGGTCAGAAAAGGAAAAAGAGGGATGAACTGGAGAGCCGATGCACCTGCAACATTATCGTTCGTAGAAGCTTTGGACGAAGGAGATCCGGCAAACAAGGTGGAGTTCAGGGACGAGGTTTTCTTGTGGGAAGCCCCGTTTTCTGGCAATCCGACTTCTTTGGCAAAAACAGCACAACGTTATGGTGGCATCACTTGGGGCAATGCCAATACGGCCGTTTTATATGACCAATGGTATGATACCCGAAACGAGAGAACTTTCTTGATCAATCCATCAAAACCGAGTGAAAAACCGCAATTGGTTTGGGACAGGAATTCACAGGATATTTATTCTGATCCGGGAGGTTTTGAAACCGTAAAGAATCAATATGGAAGACAGGTTTTGGCACTTGAAGGCGACAATGCGTATTTGCTTGGCGAAGGACACACAAAAGACGGACAATTTCCATTTGTGGATGAATTCAACATCAAGACCTTGAAAACGAAAAGACTTTACCAGTCGAATTACAAGGACAAGATAGAAAGTATTTTTTCTATTGAAGATTTCAAGAAAGGCGATGTCCTGGTTCAAATCCAATCGAAAACAGAATATCCGAACTATTATTTCAGAAACATCAAGAAGAAAAACAGCCTGACACAGATTACCAACTTCAAGAATCCTTTTGAAAGCATCAAGAATGTCAGCAAGGAAGTCATCAAATACAAAAGAAAAGATGGCGTGGAACTTTCTGGAACTTTATACTTGCCAGCGGGTTATGACAAGACCAAGAAAGAGAAATTGCCTTTGTTGATTTGGGCTTATCCAGAAGAATATAAAGACAAGAACAGTGCGGGACAGAGCTCACAAAACCCGAATGAATTTACATTTCCTTATTATGGATCATTCGTGTACTGGGTTACGAAAGGATATGCAGTTTTAGACGATGCTTCGTTCCCGATTGTTGGAGAAGGCGAAGCGGAACCAAATGATACTTTTGTGCAGCAGTTGGTTGATAATGCCGAAGCGGCCATCAATGCTGTGGACAAACTGGGTTACATCAACCCGAAAAAAGTGGCCGTTGGAGGGCACTCCTATGGGGCTTTCATGACGGCAAACTTATTGACGCACTCCAACTTGTTTGCTTGCGGAATTGCAAGAAGTGGTGCTTACAACAGGACGCTGACCCCTTTCGGGTTCCAAAGCGAACAGAGGAACTATTGGGAATCTCCACAGGTCTACAATACAATGTCGCCTTTTATGAATGCCGACAAGATGAAGACACCTCTTTTATTGACACACGGTGAAGCCGATAACAATCCTGGTACTTTTACACTGCAAACTGAACGTTATTTCCAAGCCTTGAAAGGTCTGGGAGCTCCGGTAAGAATGGTGATCCTTCCAAAAGAAAGCCACAGCTATGTAGCCAAGGAAAATATCCTTCACCTGCTTTGGGAACAAGACCAGTTCTTGGAGAAGTATTTGAAGAACTAATTCTTTAGAAAATAGATCAAAGAAAAAAGAGGAAAGATAGTGAATGTCTTTCCTCTTTTTTGTTGGTATATTTCTTGTTTCTTTTCTCTTGACTCTATTTTCTGATTGAGATAATTTCCTCCTCGGCAGTAATACACACCACTTCATTTTCTGGAAGGGCGAATGGATTTTCGAAGAAGAGTGCTTTTCGTTCGAAGATGGCTTTTATCAGATAATTGCTTCCTTTGAAATAGCATTGCTTTACGGTAACAATCAAATCTGAGATATCCGTGAGGTACAACTCGCTTGCATAAAGCAGGACGCTTTTCTCCTTGTCTTCGGTTTCAATGAGATGGTGTAAACTTATCTCGTTTACTTCTCCGAAAAGGGAAGCCACATATTTATCCTTTGGTTTCAGATAAACATTCCTGGAAAAATCGTGGTGGACAATCGCACCGTTTTTCATCACAATCGTTTCGTCTGAGAAGGACAAGGCATCGATGCTGTCGTGGGTGGCAATGATGCAGGTGATTTCCTTGTGCTTCAGGTAGGCAAATAAATTCCTGCGCAAGGCACCTTTCCTGAAACTATCGATGTTGCTGAACGGTTCGTCGAGCAGCAGTACTTCCGGCTCCAAGGCCAGAACCCTTGCCAAGGCTACACGTTGCTGCTGTCCGCCACTCAGGTATTTTACTTTTGTGTTGGCAAAAGAAGTCATCTCGACCATTTCTAAAAGCTCGTTGATCCTTGCTTTTTTTTCTTCCGGATAGATATTCGAAAGGAACTTGCCGACATTTTCTTCTACCGTGGTATAAGGCATAAGATCGAAATCCTGTGCCAGGTATTTCATTTCATCTGCTCCTGGAACAAGATGGAATTTTGGACCAAGGATTTGATTCTCATTCCAGAAAATATCGCCTTCATTCAAGTCGTAAAGGCCGTAAATAAGTTTGAGAAGCGTACTTTTTCCACATCCGCTTTCGCCGATGATGGAAAGATTTTGTCCTTTTTGAAGCTTGAACGTAACGGAATTGATGACCGTCTGGGTATCGTATGAAAATGAGATGTTGTTGACTTGAAGCATTACCTGTTTTATGAACTGCAAACTTACAAAGTTTGAGGCAGGGATGAAAGCGATAGGCAAAGCTTGTGCTATTATATTTTTGCATAATGGCAAGGGCAGCCATTTGTATTGATCCAACCACTTTCAGGCGCAAACACTTTGTTAAAATCTATAACGTTATGCAGCGCCTGAAAATAAAACTTTCATTCTAGTATAACAGCTGGAAGGAAGTACATCTGGCATGAGGGGGCTTAAAAGATGACTTTCCTTGCAATCTTGAATCCATCTTTGGTAAGGACAGCTACAATCAACACTTGCCGGCTTGCGGTAAGGTTTTGGACAAGGCCTTCACTGGCATTGATATTGTCTTCTTTCGAAAGCAATCGGCCAGCTACATCATATACTTTTATGTCTTCTAGTATCAATTCTCCAGCGTTTACCGTAATAGTCGAATTACTGCTCTTGTAGACAAGGATACGCTCCGGGTTAATTTCTGGAGTGACAATACCCAAAGTGGCGTCCTGATAAACAATTTCGAATCGATTTTCGAATGTTCCAATCGCAGAGGTGAAAATATAGGCGTCTTCTTTCAGATTATGGATTGTATCCAGCAGATTGTCTTTAAGAAAAACATCCTGCCCTTCGAACAACCCATCAAAATGATCCAGGCTTATGTTGAAGCTTCCTGCAATCGTGGTCTTATATCCCAACGGGACAACATCTTGGTCGTTAAATGGAAGAGCCTTTCCTTGGATGGCTAGCTTATCCTGGTCGAGAAGGGAATAAAAGGTCACATAATTTCCTCCGAATAATTCACCGTCGTACAACCTGTCCAATCCATCGGTGGCATTTTCTATGTAACCGATCAAGGTTTGGCTGAATGCTCCCTGGTCATTGCGAAGATTGAGCCAGAAACGGTGCCTGCCGGTAATTTCCCAATTTTCTACAGGAGTAGTGCTCCCTGGCCTGAAAAAATTGGTGTTGCCGCTTGCTATCCGCATTGAATTTTTAAATTTTACCTTGATCGGGATATTTCCGGGCTCAGAATCTTCATAATTTTTTATTCCTCTTATGAAGAATGCCTGCCCGGAAGCTATATATCCGTTGGCAAGCACATTGAAATTATCTCCTGCATCGGTCGCACTGGGAGCTTGCAAGGCAGTTGCAACACTGCCTGATAAATTGTAGGAAGCATAATCATGTGCGGTATAGGTATAAATTCCCGAGCCTGCATCTACTGGTGGCGTGTTGTGTGTCCATAAATAAACGGTACCGCCTACTTCAGAATTATCAGGATCGGTGAGAAAAAGATTTACATTTATAGCCGACGGATAAGGGTTTCCTATAAGATTCCAGACTGCGGCAGTGGTACTGCCTTGAAATCCCGGTACTATTTTTTCTCCGTTGTTGGGAGCACCTGTGAAAATACCCGTAAAGTTGCTGGTGCTGTTGACTTGAAATGCTTGAGGAGCCCGGACGATGTAGCCTTTTCCTGCCTGCATCGTGGCAGCACCATAATTATGGGAAGTCCAACCGGAACCTGGTGTCCAGCTGAAATATTTATCAAATAATGTAGCGGGGGAAAGATTGTGAAGCGTTTGTCCTGCGACTGGTGAAGACCAATAGGTAAAATCATAGCGTTTCATAGGCTTGGCATTCCGGTATACTTTTACCGTCCCCGTGTTTGTATTCGGTACAGTATTGTACCATTGAACGAGACTGGCATTGTTGGCTACAATGATGGTTCCGTTATTGGTCAATTCATTATAAAGCTCCAGGTAATTATTATTTGTTCCGTTCCCAACTGTTACAGTAGTGCCTGTGCTAATTTCACAAGAACAAGCGGTTATGTTTCCATAAGTTGTAGTAGTATAATTTCCGTTAATGATTGCTTTCTTTGAGGTTGTAGGTGCGCCATTGGTCCAGGCAGTTCCATTCCAGGTTGAAATTGAAGCTGCTTCAGGATTGCACCTGTAAGCCGTTATCCGGACACGACCATTGCCTCCATTACCACCAGCCTTATTCAATAGCAAGGTTATTGACTCTTTGATGTATCCGCCGCTTCCGCCACCGCCTGGAACGCCTCCATTTGCACCAACATTGGTAGCCGTAGTGATTGAACTACCTCCGGCTCCTCCACTTGTACTGTTTCCACCTTTACCAGAACCAACAGCAGTAGCAGTTCCTCCCGATTCACCTGCAACACCTCCCGTGCCTCCAGTTCCTCCAATACCTTGTGTAATGGTTACGCTCAGCCCACCAAGTCCTACAAGTATAAACCCTTGCTTTCCACCATTTCCACCATTTGCGGTCAGGCTGCCTCCTCCTCCAGATGTCCACGATACAGTAGTAGCACCTCCATTTACGCCATCGACACTACTGCCCGCTCCTCCTGCTCCAACAGAAAAACTAAAGGAATAACTTTGCGAAGGGCTCACATCAAAAACCTTGCTGCTATAAGCGCCGGCTCCACCGCCGCCACCACCGAAAGCAGCACCTACCACGCTTACCAAAGAATTGGCACCGCCACCGCCACCGCCACCGCCCCAAGTTTCTACCTTGATATAGGCAAACTCTGGAGGAACCGTATAAGTTCCATTTGCAGTAAAATCAGAAACTACCTGGGCCTGTAGAACATTCTGTGAATTTATAAAAAGAAGAAAAAAGCAAGCCAGTGGCCATAGATAATTCTTATCATCTGGAATGAAACAGCTGGCTAATAATGAAAAATCAGGCCTTTTCATATAAGTAGTTTTGGTTATCTTAAAGTTAAATCCAAAACCAAAATTTATGGGCAGGAACAAAGCCGGACAAGGATCATACGAATCCTATTCCTTGATACGGACAGTCCGCTTATAACACAATACCCTGTAAAACAAGAAGCATACACTTCAAATCGCTTCTTGTTTGTTGGCCACCAAAACCCTATCCAAAAGCGGGAATTTGAGTAGCACTTTTTAGATATTGATCCAAAAAGCACATAAAAAAACCACCAGAATCCGATTCCGATGGCTTGCATTTGAATATTGACACAAAAAACAAGAGCATACTTTTTACAAAGTATGCTCTTGCCAATCAAAAACCAAAACTATGATCTATATATACTTTTCGTAGGACTTGGTAGCAATCCTCGCCTTCAAGTCGTGAAGTAAATTGTACAATCCAAAAAAGGTCCGGTTGATGTATAAGAAATGTTTCGAACCTCTATTGCCATTCATTTTTCTAAGCTGGGTATCTTTTGAAAATTCTTCGCCCATCTTGGCAATGTTTCCAAAGAATTCGTCGTCCGAAAAATCAAAGCTGTCTCCGTGAAAGGGCATTGTAAACAAGCTTAATAATTGATGGAACAAGCCTGTAAAATAGTCCACTTCTTCTTTCGTATCGTCCGCTCTTAAAATTTCAAGCTCGTATAATTTTGCATTAAAAAGTTTCGGATTATCAATAATGGCAGGATTGGCCAATTCAAAATAAGGAATATAAAAATCTTGTGGAACCTGCTTGATGCAACCAAAATCGATTGCAATCAGATTTGCTTCATTGTCAATCAAGAAATTTCCTGGATGCGGATCCGCGTGAACCTGGCGCAATTGATGTATCTGAAACATATAGAAATCCCATAATGCTTGTCCTAGCTTGTCTCCCTTTTCCCTGTCGGTATTATGAGCCGTGAATTCAGACAAATGCTCGCCTTCCATCCAATCCATCGTTAGGATTTTCTTGGAGGACAACTCCGGATAATATTTTGGAAATCTTAAATTTGGGATTTTGCCACAAGCTTCTGCAATTGCTGTTCCCTGCCTCAATTCCAGATCATAATCGGTTTCTTCGAGCAATTTATGCTCCACCTCCTTGAAATATTTTTCAGAATCTTTTCCTTGCAGGTTGAACATCTTGATGGCAAAAGGCTTTACGATTGCCAAATCAGAACTTATACTTTCGGCCACTCCGGGATATTGGATTTTCACAGCAAGTTTTTTCCCATCCTTGCCAGCCTGATGTACCTGACCGATACTGGCAGCGTTAACAGAGTCCGGAGTGAACGAATCGTATATGGCTTCAGGGAATTCTCCCAGATATTTCTTGAACGTTTTTCTAACCAAAGGAGCCGACAAAGGCGGAACAGAAAATTGTGCCAACGAAAACTTCTCCACATAAGCTCTCGGCATAATGTTCTTGTCCATACTCAACATCTGTGCCACTTTAAGGGCACTCCCTTTCAAATTTTTCAAACCATCATAAATATCCTCCGCATTATTTTCATTCAGCTTGTCCTTCGAAAGCGATGGATTCACTATTTTTTCGCCATAATACGCCATATAGTTTCCTCCAATCTTGAAACCCGTTTTCACCAATTGGCCGGCACGTTCAATCTTCGTAGTCGGAATTTTATCTAAAGTTTTCATCTTACATTTTTTTGGGCGTTTTAACGGGCTATTCATTGCAATCTTTTTGTTTTTAAAGAAAAAACAAAAAGGATTTCCATTGCTATCCCTAACGCAGTTCCTGCTACTAATTAAATTTTTCTTTCCAAATGAACTTTCCCAAGTCCAACAAGCTTTCCAATGGCTTGGTATCCATCAAATCTGCAGAAGTGTTGACTGATTTCTCAATCAAGATATCCGTCTTTTCAAAGCCTTTTGAGGTATCCTCCAGCCAGAATTTCAAGATGAATAGAAACTGAATCCAGGCACCTTCCGAAAAAACAGGCTTGGTTATCTTTTTCACCTTATTTTCTTTTTCATCGGCATTGTGATCCATTATCCCTCCAACAAAGTCCTTGAACTGTTTTCGGAATATTTTCAAGGCTTGCAGATTCTTCAAGCCTTCTTTATTTTCCTTCAATGAATAAACGATGTAACTCCTATTCAGTGTGAAAATTTCAAACAACGTGAAATACAACGTCAGCATCTTGTTCTTTTCCGAATAACCTGCATAAGCTTCTTCAAGGTTGATCGTAACGATTGCATTCTCGAAAAATTTCACCCATATTTCCTGCTTGATGGCATCCAGCGAACCAAAGAAAGTATAAAATTCCGACTCCTCAATTCCATATTCCTTGCAAAACAGGTAAACATTTTCTGGAGCCTTGTTTTTCTCCAAGACATGATCCATATACAAAGTAATTATCTGATTGTCATCCCATAATTTCTTCTTAGCGTTCGGTCTTTTTGTTGTTGCCATGATGAGTAGTTTTAAATCTTACGTAAAATTACTTTCAAATATTTCTGAAACATAAAAACATTTGTTAAATATCTTTCAAAAAAAATGTAGGCCTTTAAAATTCAATGTAGTACTGCAAAAGCCTAAGTTCCGTTTCTTTCCAATAGTATAGAAATCATTCGAAAACATTTGCATCTGTGGCAGCATAACTTCAAAACAAATTTCATAAGATGTATAAACAAAAAAGCTGCTTCTTTCGAAACAGCTTTCCTAATAACTTATCAGCCAAGTTTATTGCTTGGCTTCTTTTTCAGCATCCTGGATCATTTTTTGATTTGCTGTAATTGCAAACTCTACTCTACGGTTTTGGCTTCTTCCGTCTGGTGTATCGTTGGTTGCAATCGGATCAGCGATTCCCATTCCTTTTGTAGTGAAACGGCTAGCGGCAATTCCTTTGGAAGCTAGATATGACTTTACTGAAGCAGCTCTTTGCTCAGACAAGGTCTGGTTGAATTCAACTTTACCTGTACTGTCCGTATATCCAAAAATTACGATGTCTGTATCAGGATATTGGTTGAAAACGGTTACCAATTTATCCAAATTACCTTTTGCTGTAGCGGTCAAGGTAGACTTGCTTGTATCAAAACGTACTGCATTTTCATTCAATACCAATTTGATCCCTTCTCCAACCCTTTCCACATCAGCACCTGGAATAGCCTGGTCGATTTCTCTCGCTTGCTTGTCCATTTTGTTTCCGATAACGCCTCCGGCAACTCCACCAACAACTCCACCGATTACAGCACCAAGAGCCGTGTTTCCACCTTTCCCGATATTGTTACCTAGGACACCACCGATAATCGCACCAGCAGCAGCACCTATACCGGCACCCCTTTGTGTCTTGTTTGTATTTTTTGCAGCCTCACAACCTGTAAGAACCGAACCTGCCATCATTAATGCAGCCAGAGCTACTATTGAAATTCTTTTCATCTTTTTTTGTTTTTGAATTAGTTTACTTTTTGGAATTGATATACAACATCTGTCATTTTCCCGCCAACATCGATCTTGTCAATCAATTGGAAAGAACTTTCAGTTTGATTGGCAACATTAAGTACATAACCATCTCTTACTTTCTTGGCTTTTTCTCCAGCACTTAACACTTTCAATACGAATTGTCCATCCTTGTTAACAAACCAGGTAATTGGAGAGCTGAATTCGGCACAACCTACTTTTGTCAAGGCCATATCACCCTTATTGTTGTTTGAAACAAATTTCCAAGTACTTCCTTCGAAGCATTTAGAATCTGCCAATTGGAACGAGGTAACTTTTATGTACTCAGAACCAGGATAGGAAACGGAACTTATTACCCAGTTTCCCTTGATCAAACGCTCCGTCTTGTTGTCAAGCTTTGTGTTTGTTGCTGATGTGGACTTGCAAGACGCAAACGTTACCGCAAGTACAGCCATTAAAAATAATTTTTTCATAGTTTGGTATTTTAATTTTATACACAAATATACAATCATTCAGTTTCAAATGTTAAAATTTTTTTCTTTATTATCTTAAAATTAACAATTCCGACAATTTGTCATTTTGCTGTTTTTGGTACTCTATTTGAATAGGCTCGAACATAGTTATTCTAACATCAATAAAAATAAAACAGATATGACAACAGGAAAAATCAATGTTTCGGTAGAAAACATCTTTCCCTTAATTAAGAAATTTTTATACAGCGACCACGAGATTTTCTTGCGCGAATTGGTTTCAAACGGGACTGATGCAACTTTAAAATTAAAACACCTCATCAGTATCGGCGAAGCCAAGACAGAATATGGCAATCCGATTATTGAAGTAAAGATCGACAAGGAAGGCAAAAAGCTGCACATCATCGACCAAGGTTTGGGAATGACCGCGGATGAAGTGGAAAAATACATCAACCAGGTAGCCTTTTCGGGTGCTGAAGAATTCCTTGAAAAATACAAGGACTCCGCAAAAGATTCAGGAATTATTGGTCATTTCGGTTTGGGATTCTACTCTGCCTTTATGGTAGCTGAAAAAGTAGAAATCATTACAAAATCATACAAGGACGAACCTGCAGCACATTGGACATGTGATGGAAGCCCTGAATTTACATTGGAGCCATCTGACAAGACAACAAGAGGAACCGAGATTATCCTGCACATTGCCGAAGATTCATTGGACTTTCTGGAAGACAGTAAAATTTCTGGATTGCTTCAGAAATACAACAAGTTCATGCCTATTCCGATTAAATTCGGAACCAGGACTGAAAAAATCGAACAGAAAAAAGGCGAGGAAGTTGCTCCAGAAAATGTAGACAAGACGTTTACAGAAGTTGAAGTGGACAACATCATCAACAATCCAAATCCAGCTTGGACAAAAGCTCCGACTGAACTAAAGGATGAAGATTATAAATCATTTTACAGGGAATTGTATCCGATGCAATTCGAAGAGCCGCTTTTCAACATCCATCTGAATGTTGATTATCCTTTCAACCTGACTGGAATTTTATATTTCCCGAAATTGGGCTCTGATTTACAGATTCAAAAAGACAAGATCCAATTGTATCAGAATCAGGTTTATGTAACCGATAATGTGGAAGGAATCGTACCAGAATTCTTGACAATGTTGAAAGGTGTCATTGACTCTCCGGACATTCCTTTGAATGTCTCACGTTCTTATTTGCAAGCAGATGGTGCCGTGAAAAAGATTTCAAACTACATCACCCGCAAGGTGGCTGATAAATTGAAGGCATTGTTTACAGAAAACCGTGCAGATTTCGAGCAAAAATGGAACGACATCAAGATCGTATTGGAATACGGAATGCTTTCTGAACCAAAATTCTATGAAAAGGCAGGAGCATTTGTCTTGTATCCGACTGTTGATGGGAACTACTTCACGCTTGAGGAATTAAAAGAAAATACGAAAGAAACGCAGACCGATAAAGACGGAAAACAGGTCATCTTGTATGCCGGAAACAAGGATGCCCAACATTCCTACATACAGACGGCAAAAGACAAAGGTTACGAAGTCTTATTGCTTGATTCTCCAATTATCTCGCACCTGATTCAAAAACTGGAAGCGGATAATGAGAATCTGACTTTCGTCAGAGTGGATTCCGACCATATTGATAATCTGATCAAGAAAGACGAGAATACGATTTCTAAATTATCGGATGAAGAAAAAGAAAGCTTGAAAACAGTCTTGGAAGGTTTTGTTCCGAAGCAGACGTATTCGGTGCAATTGGAAGCGATGGACAGCAATGCATCACCATTCATCATCACGCAACCTGAGTTTATGCGAAGAATGAAGGAAATGAGCCAATCAGGCGGTGGCGGAATGTTCGGAATGGGAAATATGCCGGAAATGTACAATCTGGTAGTGAATACCAACTCTGAATTGGCTACAAGTATTTTGAATACGACTGACAAGACACACCAGGAACATTTGGTGAAACAAGCGTTGGACTTGGCTAAATTGTCACAAAACCTATTAAAAGGAGAAGACTTGACCGCTTTTGTAAAAAGAAGCTTCGAGTTGATCAAATAAGCTTATCCGGGTTAACCGTTAATTCGAAAGAAACCTGTGAGTTGTTGCTCGCAGGTTTTTTTTATGGAAAAAACTGAAAATCAAATTAGATTGCCGAACTTTGAATTGAAGCAATTGTAGAGTATACCCAATTTCAATCTTTTAAAAATCTTAATACTTGATACAATAATCTTAATACTTAACATCCCTAAAATGACGCTAAACATAGAAACTCCCGCCTTGCTTTTCTCCGCAACCTCTTTGATCTTATTGGCGTATACCAACCGATTCCTGACAATTGCCCAGATTGTGAGAGGCTTGAAGAAAAATTACGAGGAGCAGAACAACAAGACGATCCTGCTGCAAATCAAGAATTTGAATCTGCGTATTATCCTAATCCGTTACATGCAACTTTTTGGGGTTCTGAGTTTGTTCCTGTCCGTTTTTGCAATGCTTTTATTATTTGTAGGACAGGAACTCATCGGCATCTATCTTTTCGGCTTGAGCCTGCTCTCCTTGTTGATTTCATTGGGTATCTCGTTCTGGGAAATCAGCATTTCCGTAAAAGCCCTTCAATTGCATTTGAGTGATTTGGCTGAAAGCTAAAAGATTGACTATTAAAAATCCCTACTGTTAGGGATTTTTTTTATACTTTAATCTCCGAATTTTACCCTAAACTTTTAAAACAAAAATTATGTCAGAAACACAATCACTGCAAAATCCTGCCACCTACTTGATTAACAATGGGGACTATAACAACAGTAAAATCACCTTCGACCTCCATCTGCCAAAAGCAAATGGTTTTAGTTATGACTTTTCTTCGGGTGGCTGCAATATTTCAAGAAACCTCGGGGGAAGTCTTGGCCACGTGAATGCAATCTGCTTCTTTATGAAGAAAAGCACCGACAACACGATCCCATTAAGTACCAATGCCACAACTAGACACGGTTTTAATTTTAATCTGGCAAATCTGAAACAGCATACTGGAGCAGCCACTTTTGATTCCTCAAAAGACAAAACCTTTGTGATTGTAATGCACAACGATACTTTCGATGCTGAACTGGAAGATCTATGTTTTGACAATCTGAGGGATTACATTGACAATGTGAGAACGGACAATAGTCCAAAAATCATCGATGTAAATTTCATACCCCGAAAATTGGGTGTCAGCATCATCACAAGATAATGATTGTAAAAAACATCAATCGCTTAAAAATAATTCCACTCGTATTTTTCCTTGCGGGTGGTTTCTGTTTTGCACAAAATGAAAATTACAAAAACATTGAAGTCCTTATAGAAGAAGGAAAGAACAGTACTGCCTTAAAGATGCTTGACAGCTTGGAATCTGCGAAAACAACACAGGACGAGCTTGCCCAGATTTATTTTTACAAGGCAAAAGCCTATGACAATGAAACTTCAGCCAATAAATCTTTTGAATTTTATATAAAATCCAAAAAGGCCTTCCTGGCGATTGACAGTCTTGAGAAAGCGATGAAGATCAATCTGGACATTGCCTACCTGTTGAGCATCCAGAAAAGCAATAGAAGAAATTCTGCAAGTTACATCAAGGAATATTTGAACTATACCAAGAAGAACAAGAAAAATAGCCTTACGGCCCAAGGATACAGCAGCTGGGCGTGCCTTATTATGGATGAAAATCCAAAACAAAGCCTGGAATATTTTAAAACTGCGATGCGGTACAATGCGATTGCAAAGGATGACAAGGTCTATTCCCACATCTACAGTAATACTGCCGTACTCTACAACGAAGTATTGCAGCAACACGATTCTGCACTGATTTATATTAAAAAATTAAAGAAAATCGCTCTGAAAAGTGGCGACAACTATGACATCGCCATTGCTTTGATCAATGAGGCTGGTTGCTACTATTATAAGAAAGACTACCAAAAAGCCATTGGACTATTGGAAGAAGCCGACAGAATAGATATCCGGAAGAACAAGAAAAACATTAAAAGCTACATCAATAATTTTTTCTCACTCAATTACGAGGCACTCGGCGACCATAAGAATGCCTATAAGTACTTAAATGAATACCTGATGGTTCAGGAAGAACTGGACTTGGAGAAGCAAAACATCAAGATTTCTGAATTTCATACCAAATACAAGACACAGGAAAAGGAAATTGAAAACCTCAACCTTAAAAACAAATTGCAGACCAACCAGATCATCGTTTATTCCTTTATCGGACTATTAATTGTAGTATTGGCGATTGGAATCCTGGCTTATAAAAACATCTCCAAAAAGAAAAAAATTGCAGAGCAGGAAAAGCTCATCCAGACCCAGAAGCTTGAAAAGACCTTGAAAGACCAGGAACTTCGCGACATCGACCTGATATTGGAAAGCCAGGAAAAAGAGCGACAACAGATTGCAAACGAGCTACACGACAATCTGGGAAGCATGTTGGCCACGTTGAAATTAAATTTCCAAAACCTGAAACGCAATGAAAATTCGGAGAAAAGCGAAATCAACCTCTATGACAAAACCGATGATCTGATCGAGGAAGCCTATCAAAAGGTCCGGAATATCTCACATCTCAAGAATCTTGGAGTTGTTGGAAGCCAGGGGTTGCTTGTTGCCGTAAAGAAAATGGCCGAAAAGATGAGTATTCTCGAACGGCTAAAAATAAATGTGATTCCTTTCGGATTGACTGAAAGGCTGGACAATCCAACCGAAGTCTCGCTTTTCAGGATGATACAGGAACTGTGCACGAACATCATCAAGCATTCATCCGCAACGGAAGTCAACATCTATCTGACACAGCACAATCCGACAGAAATAAACATCATCATTGAAGACAACGGGACTGGTTTCGATACCAAGGCAACAACCATAAAAGACGGAATCGGACTCAAGAGCATAGAGAAGAAAGTAGAACAGATGGGAGGCACTTTTACCATCGATTCTATTCTTACAAAAGGAACAACCATCATTATAGACCTACCCTTATGATAACAGTAATTATTGCCGAAGACCATCAGGCATTGATAGACGGCATCAAGCTTTCAATTGAATATGAAGAGGATATCCAAGTTGTTGGAGAAGCCAATGACGGCGAAATGCTGGTGGAACTGGTACGGAAAAAGCAACCCGATGTGGTGATAACCGATATCCGGATGCCAAAGTGTGATGGTATTTCGGCAACCAGGATCATCAAGAAGGAATTTCCCAGGATAAAGGTGATTGCCTTTAGCATGTTCGATCAGGCTGAAGCCGTAGAACAAATGAAAAATGTGGGAGCTTCGGGTTACATCATGAAAAACTCATCGCTCAAGAAAGTCTTGGATGCCATCAGGATCGTGGCCAAGGATGGTGTTTTTTTCGACGATGCCATTTCATCAAAAGACAGCGGTACCAAGGAAGAAATTGTTCTGAGTACTCGCGAGAAGGAAATCCTTCGACTCATTGGTGAAGGCAAATCTTCCCTGGAAATTTCAGAAATGCTGTTTATTGGAAAAACAACCGTTGACACCCATCGGAAAAACATCCTTCGAAAACTCAACATTCACGGCAAGACCGATCTTATCCGATTTGCAGTTGAAAGGAAATATGATTTTTGAGGCTTATTCCTCTGGCGTTACCTTGTCATTAATCTTATCCAAAACTTCCGATGAAGAAAATTTCAAAAATAAGATCGTGGCACAGACCAGGACTGAAATGCTGTTGGCAATAAGCACAGGGTAATCTTCCCGCATAATACCATAAGTCACCCAAAGTACAAATCCCACAATCAGCATACTATAAGTGACTGTGGAAATATCCCTTGTTGATTTTGTTTTGACAATCTTGTAAGTCTGTGGAACATTGGCGGCCGTTGTCAACACTGCAGCCGAAAGTCCAATTATTTGTATATAATCCATATGATAATCATTTATGTACCAAATGTAAAGCTTCCGAAGCTTCACCTTTTATGTCCTTCAGGTTATAGTTTATAAGATACGTATTTTCAGCTGCTTATTTGAGAATAAATTATTATAACAAGAAACTAAATTTGTACTCAAATACTTTTAACAAAAAAATACTCTTGCTAAATTTAAAAGTGTAATTTTGAAGTCAGAAACCCCAACTTGATTTCAAAACTATGAAAAACAACGTCACGATTTTTTATGCTGATGATGATGCCGATGATTTAGATTTTTTCAGGGATGTAACTACTGCAATTGATAAAAACATAGAACTTTTCACACACGAAAACGGAAATCAATTGCTTGTCGCAGTCAGAAATCCCCCCCCTTCTCCACATATTATCTTCTTGGATCTGAATATGCCGGGAAAGGATGGATTTGAGGTTTTAAAAGAGTTGAAAAGTTCTGAAGAGTACAAGAATATTCCAGTCGTGATATTCTCCACTTCAAACGACCAGAAGAACATTATCAGAAGCAAAGAACTTGGTGCCAATCTTTATATCACCAAGCCCAATTCATTTGCCAAGTTTCAAAAATCGATCGAGCATACTTTGAGTATCAATTGGGAGGCTTTCAAACCTTCGTTGGAAACTTTCTTTTATAGCTGTTAGATGATTTGCTTGGTTTGCTTGAGTGGCAATTCTATTATAAAAGTGGCCCCTTTTCCCATTTCGCCTTCGGCAATAATCGTACCGTGGTGGCGTTCTACAATTTTCTTGCACAAGGCAAGTCCCAAACCTGTTCCTTCGTATTTGTCTTTCGTATTCAATCGCGTAAAGGCATCAAATATCTTATGGGAATAATCGGGATCAAGTCCGATACCGTTATCCGCAACCTGAATTTTCAGGAATTCAATATTTGCTTTCTCAATAAACGATGATGAAATTTCTATGACAGGCGTTTCATCCGCTTTAGCAAATTTCAAGGCATTATTGATCAGGTTATAAAACAATTGATACAGTAAAACCGCTGCACCTTCAATTTCCGGTAGGGGTTCTCTTTTTATAACGGCTTGCTTCTGGCCCATTATAATTTCAAGATCCGTTTCAATATGTTCAAAAGTTACATCCAGTTCAACCGTCTCTATTGGCCTTTCGGCAGAATTGATAGTAGAATAGGCCAGGACACCTTCTACCATAGAAAACATCCTGTCGGTAGCATTCTGCACTTTTCCCAGATAGGTCATTCCTCTTTCCGGAAGTAGTGCCGCATAATCATTCTCGATCATGTTCGTAAAGATCTTGATCTTGCGGATAGGCTCCTTCAAATCGTGACTCGCAACGTGGGCAAACTGCAGCAGATCATCATTGGAACGTTGAAGTTGAAGCGTTCGCTCGTGTACTTGCCTGGTAAGTTCTTCCGCAAATCGTTTTTGTTCTGTGATATCCTGTATGACTCCTAACAAAGCAACAGGTTTATGATTTTCATTGAACAGCACGGTACCTTTTATCTTGACCCAGTGTTCCGAATCATCGCCTTGAATGATCCTGGTTTCATAATCAAGATTTCCTGTTATCAAAGATTCCGCATGGGCTTTATCCCTTACGGCCAAATCTTGTGGATGAATAAATGCAATCAGTTTTTCCCGTGTTACCTCGCCCTTGACTCCCCAGATTTCATTGAACCTGTCACTTGTTATGATCTTGCCCGAAAGCATGTCAACTTCATAAGGCCCCAGATCTGCCGATTCTATAGCAAGACGTGCCTTTTCCTGGGCCTCTTCGATTTCCTTGCGGTTCAAGACCTGTTCGGTAACATCAATAACCACGGCCATGACACCCGAAATAACGCCATTATCATCACGGAAAGCTTCATAGACAAAATCGATATAAACCGTTTCAACGCCAGATTCCCGAGGCACATCAACTGCCACGGCCAAAGATTTATACGTTTCGCCAGTGGTAAAAACCTGTTGCAACAAATCTTCAAAACCTTGATTTTTAACTTCCGGAAGTGCTTCAAATATTGGCTTTCCGATGATCTTATCCGAAGTACTTCCCCAGAATTCCAGCATTAAATCATTGGCAATTTCAACAGTAAAATCAATTCCTTTAAAAATACACATTGCAACCGGGGCTTGAAGTATGACATTTCTAAGATTCTGTTCGTTTTTTTCAAGCTTATGCTTCGCTACATTGAGTTCAGTGACATCTGCTGCAGTATTCATCACTCCATACACTTTTCCTTCTGCATCAAAAAGTGGCGTCAAGCTGTAGTTGAAGTAAAACGATTTTCTTTTGCCATTCTTTATGAGATAGATTTTCGAATTCCTGGTATGAAACGGAATTCCAGTATCATACACCTCTCTCAGCTGGTCGAATACATTTTGATTTTCCAGCTCTGGCAAGACATCCGAATATAATTTTCCTACGACATCATTTCCTTTCCCCCAGATATCCATGATGGATTGGTTGGCCAATCGTATCCTCATTTCACTACCAACATAAACCCCGATTGGGAAAGGAGCACTTTCCACGACACTTTGAAGTTTTCTCTGGCTTCGTTCAATTCGCTGCTGGGCTATTATTTTTTCGGTGACATCCACAGCGGTTGAAAGGATACCAAACACTTGCCCATCAGCATCAAGCATCGGCTTGTACCAGAAGTCATAATAATACTGGATCAATTCTCCGTTTGTACTATACTTTACTGGAGTAGCTTTCATTGCTAGAGATTCGCCCGTAGTGTAAACTTTATCCAGCAATTCAAAAAAAGGCTGGCTTTCCATTTCTGGCAGGACTTCCTTTAATGTCATTCCTATTATTGACTTGTCCTTGTTCCAACTTTTAAGAACAATATCATTGGCAAGCTCAATCCGCATGTCCGGTCCAGTTAAAAATATAATCCTGACAGGCGATTCTTCTATCAAAAGATTCAGACGATTTTCACTGTCTTCTACTTTTTCCCTTGCCGTAAATTGATCCGTTATATCCTGGATGGTTCCATTGAAACTATAGGCTATTCTTTCGTCGTTGAACCAAGCTTTTCCCTTGGCCCTCACAATTCGCTCTTCTTTTGTTTCCGGATGAACAATGATGTATTCAATATCATAATTTCCACCCGTATCATAATCCATCGCTTTCTGAATTGCACCAACTACCCTGGATTGATCTTTTTCTGCAATTGTATTTATTGCCGTAACAAGTTCAATATCAGAATAGGGAGGCAGTCCAAACCACTCTTTGAGTCTTTCATTCCCTGTGAATTTATCAGTCAAGGGATTATAATCCCAAGTGGCAAGTTCTGCTGCCTCGATGGCAAATCTCAATCGGTTCTCGCTTTCTTCTAATTTCTGGAAATTTTTCACCTTCTGGGTTGTTTCCGTACACGTCACAAAAACACCTCCAACTTTTCCGCTTTCTATTTTTACGGGACTGTAACTGTAGGTCCAATAAACATCCTCTAATTTTCCATTTCTATAAATGGGCAGCAGTTGGTCTTCACTCCAACTTGCCTTTCCTCCTGCCATGACTTCGTCGATCTGTGGCTTGATGGTGTTCCATATTTCCGGCCATACTTCTTCAGCTGACTTTCCTATCGCGAAAGGATGTTTTCCATCATTGCCAAGACTAGGCCTGTAGGCATCATTATAAAAACAGATATGATTTTCATCCCAGAAAAGGAACATTGGAAAATTGGAATTCAAAATAATACTCAATGTGGTAAGCAAACTCTGTGGCCAGGTATCTATAGGACCTATCAAGGTTGAAGACCAATCGTGAGAGCGAATAATACGGCCCATTTCACCTCCGCCTGATAAAAAATCTGAAGCTTTCATCCATAAAAATTAGACCTGAAAGTTAATAATTTTTGGTTATAAAAATTGTCCGAAATATTATAATATTTAATAGTATTATTTTAGCTAATTTTATCCTGCCTGAAATGTTGCTATCTGTTTTCTTATCTGTATCCTAACATATTCACGCTTTCTAATAGTTAATTTGTTTATGTTAAATTGAAGTAATATGGCTAAGAAGAAAACCATAAATTCGGAAAAAGAGAATTTCTTGTTTCCAAAAACTCCAACCGGAATTGATGGCCTGGATGAGATTACTGAAGGTGGTTTTCCTAAAGGAAGACCCACGCTGATATGTGGTGGAGCTGGATGTGGAAAGACACTCCTGTCGATGCAATTCCTGATTAAGGGAATTACCGAGTTTGATGAAAATGGCATTTTCATGTCGTTTGAAGAACCCTCAAAAGACCTTTCCCTGAATGTAAAATCGTTGGGTTTTGATTTGGAAAAATTAAAATCGGATAAAAAACTTGTGGTTGATTATGTCAGGGTGGAACGTTCTGAAATTGAAGAAGCCGGAGAGTACGATTTGGATGGATTGTTCGTAAGATTGTCCCATGCAATTGATACGGTAAAAGCAAAGAGAGTGGTATTGGATACCATTGAGTCATTATTTTCTGGATTAGACAATCAGGCCATATTGAGGGCTGAATTAAGAAGGTTGTTCCATTGGCTGAAAGAAAAAGGAGTAACCGCAGTTATAACTGGAGAACGTGGTGAAGCAACGCTAACACGCCAGGGTTTGGAAGAATATGTTTCAGATTGTGTTATCCTTCTTGACCACAGGGTAATCCAACAAGTTTCAACAAGAAGATTAAGGATTATCAAATACCGAGGTTCAACGCATGGAACGAACGAATATCCTTTCCTTATTGACGAAGATGGAATTTCAGTACTTCCAATTACGTCTTTAAAATTAAACAACGATGTTTCCTCTGAAATAGTTTCGACTGGCGTTCCCGGTCTGGACCAGATGTTTTTTGGCGGTGGAATTTACCGTGGAAGCAATATTTTGATTTCAGGAACGGCTGGAACCGCAAAGACAACCGTAGCGGCTTATTTTGCGCACCAGCAATGTTCAAAAAAAGAAAGAACCTTGTACTTTGCTTTCGAAGAATCGCCACAGCAACTGATAAGGAATATGAAATCCATTGGAATTGATCTGGAACAATTCGCCAATAATGGATTGTTGCAGATTCATTCGTCCCGCCCTTCATTGAACGGATTAGAATTGCACTTGCTGAAATTAAAGAAGTTGATAAAGGAGTTCCAACCAACAACGGTTATCATTGACCCAATAAGTAATCTGATCAGTGTTGGCAGTGACCACGAGGTTCGTTCCATGCTGGTTCGATTGATTGACATGCTGAAATTAAACAATATAACGGCTCTGTTTACCTCATTAAGCAAAAATGAGTTGATTACCAGACCTGAATTGGCCGAAGATTCTGTTACCTCTCTGGTGGACACTTGGATAACAGTTCGTGATTTGGAAGGGATTGGTGAAAGAAACAGAGGAATATTCATCGTGAAATCCAGGGGAATGGGACATTCCAACCAAGTCAGGGAATTTATTATTACCGAAAAAGGAATCGAATTGCTGGAGATTGAAATTGGTCCGAATGGAATCCTGACCGGTGCAGCAAGAAAATCCAATGCCCTGAACAAGAAGGTTTCACAACTCAAGCTTCAAAACGAACTGGATAGGAAGGATAGGGAAATTATGCGCATGCAGCAAGTGCTTGATGCAAATATTGCCGCCTTGAAAAATAAATTTGATTCTGCCGTAGAAGAATTGAGCATCTTGAAATCTACAGAAGACATCTACAGCAAGGCCTCCGCAGACAATACTAAAAAACCGAAAAAATGAAAAAGGCAGTAGCAGAATGGCAATTGTTGTTATACATAGCAGGACAGACGCCTAAATCCATAAGGGCCTTGAATAATATTAAAAAATATGCCGAAGAGCATCTTGCAGGAAAATATTCTATCGAAATAATAGACCTGCTTGTGAGTCCTCAATTGGCAGAAGGCGACCAGATATTGGCCGTTCCAACGCTGGTGAGGAAATTTCCCGAACCAATCCGCAAAATAATCGGGGACCTCTCCAATGAAGAGCGCGTACTTGTTGGACTGAACATCAAACCTCTAAAATAATTGAAGTGATAAACAGCCCAAGTCTTGACCCTGTGTCAGAAAAATATAAATTTCTCCTGTTTGTTTCCGGTATGTCTGTAAAATCCAGCCATGCCATTGAAAACATCAGGAAGATTTGCGACCAGTATATTCCAGACAACTCAGAAATTGAAATAATAGACATCAGCCGGGAACAACAATTGGCAGTGGAGTATCAGATAATAGCCATTCCTACGTTAATTAAAATAAATCCGAAGCCTGTCAAGATAATATTAGGAGATTTGTCAGATATAAAGAAAGTAATAAGCATACTTGAAATTGAATCATAATTTGAAAGATACCAATCAAAATATAAAAGACCTTCTTTCCGAGAACGAGGAATTAAAAAACCAGCTTTTCGAGGCCAATAGCATTATTGAAGCCATAAGGGAAGGCGCTGTTGATGCTTTAGTGGTCAACAAGGATGGCACACCACACGTTTATTCTATTGAAAGTGCCGATTATACGTATCGGATTTTAATTGAAAAATTCGGAGAAGGCGCCTTGAGCATATCCGAAGACGGCCTGATTTTATACTGCAACGATTATTTCTCCAAGCTTATAGACATTCCTGCCAATAAGATTACAGGGACATTTTTTAATACCTATGTGGAATCTATCAGGGAATTTGCCTTGCTGAAAGCGTCACTCGTAAACGGGCCAAGCAAGGGCGAAATTATTTTGAATGCAAATGGCAAAAAGCTGCCTGTTTATGTTTCCCTGACCGATTTGCATCCAAATGTGCCTGCAATTGGAGTGGTCGTTACGGATTTAACCGAAAAGAGGAAACACGAGGAAGCGTTGGTCCAATACCAGCAGAAACTGGAACTTAAAGTAAACGAGCTGAACCTTACCAATACCAATCTGGAGCAATTTATCCATGTGGTTTCGCACGATTTGAAGGAACCGATGCGAAAAATCATCAGCTATACCTCGCATCTCAGCGACTCTAAATCGGAATTGTTTACAGAAAGTGAACTGAACAATCTTCGCATAATAAAAACTTCTGTATTGCGACTTAATTCCCTGGTGGATGATCTGGTAAAATATGCCTTTACCGCAACCAAGGATGAAGTGGCTGAAATTGATTTGAATGAAGTTATAAATGAAGTCAGGGATGATATTGAATTATTGATTACTGAAAATAATGTAGAAATCCTGCTTGATGTACTTCCCAAGATATCAGGTTCTAAAGTTCAAATGAGGCAACTCTTTTCTAATCTCTTGTCAAATGCAATCAAATACAGCAAGAAAGGAATACGACCAAGAATCACCATTACTTCAGAAATTGCCACGGCAGATATAAATTCACAGGACAAGAAATTTCACAAGATAGAAATTCAAGACAATGGTATCGGAATGGATAAAATACACTTGGATAAGATCTTTACAATGTTTCTCAGGCTCCATATGCGGAATGAATATTCAGGGAACGGTATTGGCCTTGCCATCTGTAAAAAGATTATGGAAAACCATAGCGGAAAAATTGAGGTTGAAAGTTCAAAAGAAGGTAGTATCTTTAAACTTTTTTTCCCAGTAACCGATTTATAGATGACACAACTACGAAATTTACACATTATTATTGCCGAGGATGATATTGATGATGGAGAAATTATTGAGCAAAGTTTCGCCAAGCATCCTGATTTCATAAAGATCAGTATTGTTAAAAATGGGAAAGAATTACTGGAATTCTTGAAGAATGGCCTCGAAAAGCCAGATGTCATCTTGACGGATATCAACATGCCCATCATCAATGGCCTTGAAGCTTTGGCAGAAATTTCTAATGATACAGAATTGAGCAAGATCACCGCTTTTGCTTATTCAACTTCCATCAATCCTATCTATGAATCGAAGTGCATGCAATATGGCGTGAAGGCTTTTCTGATTAAGCCTTTCGTCCTGGAAGAATTTGATGATATTCCGCATAAGATCATGGATGTGATCCATTCCCTGTCAAAATAATGCTATTCGATAATCCACAATAGAACAGGTTTTGGGGTCAGTTTTAATTTGGCATCCAAAAATCCATGAATTGATCTGAAACTGCGGGACAGCCCCAACTTAACGGACTATATTCGGGATAGATTTCCTTATTCTCTACGGCATCCCATGAATGGAGCACCACTACCCTTTCAACAGCATTTGCATTGCTGGTTTCCAATCCGTGAAGCCAATATTTCACTTTTATACCCCACGAGCTGTAATCCCTTTTACCGACTTTATATTTTCCTTTTGAAGAGCAATGGCTGTCATCCTTGTTGCTGAATTTTGCCTTTTCCCATTTGGAATCATTTGCTTCAAACTGATCGCAGCTTCCGTGCGTCACGAGATTTTGATTACTGATGGTATTGGTTTTAAAATCGTAAATCAAAAAACGGTTTTTTCCTGAATGCACGCTCAGATCAATCAGGAAATAATAGGCTTCATTAAAACCATGCGCCTTGCAATAAGCTTCAGCTTCATTATGGAAGTGCTGATAGTCTTTTTTCTCTGCTGCTTTTTCTGGTTTTTCACCAGTGGAAGTACAGCTTAAAAAAACCAATGCGAAAAGAGAAATGGCCTTCTGAATCATCTTCATAAAGTATAAGTTAGGGTAAAATGTTTTTTGTTTCTGTTATAACTATGATCTTGTTAAAAAAAGTATATCCAACTGTCAAATATTTGAAAATTTTCACAGCAACTTAAAAATAAGAAGCAACTATATCCTATCTTTGCCGGCTTTTTAAATTTGAAGTAATGACAAATAACAATGTATTAAAGGGAGTAGTCTTGGTTGGTCTTGGCGCCACAAGTTATGGAATGTTGGCTACTTTTGTAAAAATGGCTTACGGCGAAGGCTTCACAACTGCAGAAGTCACAGCTTCCCAATTCCTTTTTGGTATAATTGGCATCCTGATTATTAATGCGTTTCAAAGAAAAAGAAACAACAATACTGCCGTAAGAGCTTCCCGCAAAAACATCACACAATTGATGGTTGCCGGAACCTCGACAGGATTGACGAGCATTTTTTATTACCTGGCCGTAAAATTTGACATTCCAGTCTCAATAGCCATCGTGCTTTTAATGCAGACGGTTTGGATGGGAGTCCTGCTTGAAATGTTCTTGGAGAAGAAGCTACCCTCCCTGATCAAGATAATTGCCGTGGTAATCGTCTTGGCAGGAACAGCACTTGCCACGAATCTGATCAATTCAGAAGCGACCTTGAATCCTCTGGGAATCTTTTTCGGAATGCTGGCTGCCGCTTCTTTCACGACAACGATGTTTACGGCAAATAGTGTTGCAACGGAGATTTCTTCGGCCCAAAGAAGCTTGTATATGCTCTTGGGCGGCGGAACTATGGTATTGCTTTTTGCCATAGTTACACAAATACTTCCCAATCAATCGGAAGCGATGGCAGAAGCCTTGGGCGTATTCTCAACTGCACAGGATTTCAACTTCACGATATTCCTGAAATGGGGAATCGTACTTTCCCTTTTCGGAACCATAATTCCACCAATGCTTTTGAATGCCGGATTTCCGCATACTGGAATCGGACTGGGAAGCATAGTTTCGTCGTTGGAACTTCCTGTTTCAGTATTGATGGCCTACTTTCTCTTGAGCGAAGAAGTAGTCCTGATGCAATGGATTGGAATAGTACTTATCATCTTGGCAATCGTTATCATGAACATAAGGTTCAAGTCCAATAAAACATAATTCTTCTTGGAATGCAACATTAAGTCTTTGCGCTTTTGTATTTTAAATCTATATTAGCCTTACCAAATTTCAACAACATGCTCTTACCACTGCCTTGGCATTTGTATCTAATGGCCCTGCTCTATATGCTGGCTGGTTTGAATCATTTTAGAAAACCACGGATGTATCTGAAAATAATTCCGCCCTATTTTCCAAGACCTGTATTATTGAACAAGATTACTGGTCTTGCAGAACTACTTCTGGGCCTTCTTTTATGCTTTCCTCTCTTTACAAAATTTGCTGCTTGTGGGATAATTGCCTTATTGATTGCCGTTTTTCCCGCCAATCTATACATGTACCAAAATCCCAAAGCGGGATTCGGACTACCTAAATACCTACTCCTTTTAAGATTGCCCTTCCAAGTACTTCTAATCATTTGGGCTTTTTTGTATATACGCTAGCATAAAATTTCATATTAGGGATTGTATTGGACTATCTGCGATACGTTATCACAGGAAACTGGATCCGGTAAATTAAAAAGAAAAACTATAAATTCAACCTATGGTTTTTCTCTTTATTTTTGCAGGATGAATTCACTTTTTCCTCAAGACAAGATCATTTTCGATTTGCCCGACGCAGAGATCATCTACTATCCGTCCTTTTTTGATGTTGTTGAATCGGAAACTATTTTTAGGGAATTGTTAGCAACAATTCCGTGGCAGCAAGATGAAATCAAGGTGTACGGAAAAGTACATCCGCAGCCCCGATTGACTGCTTTGTTTGGCAATGGCGGAAAACCTTATTCCTACTCAAATATCACGATGCAGCCACATCCTTGGAACATTTTATTGCAAAAGATAAAATTCAAGATTGAAGAAGCTGCGGGAGCCTCTTTCTCTACTGTCTTGCTGAATTTATACCGTGATGGAAAGGACAGTAACGGTTGGCATGCGGACGATGAAAAGGAATTAGGACAAGATCCCATTATTGCATCGGTAAGTTTTGGTGCGGAAAGGCACTTTCATTTGAAACATAGATCCAGGAAAGAGTTGAAACAAAAGATACTTCTGGAAAATGGAAGCCTCTTGCTTATGAAAGGACCAACCCAGCACCACTGGCTGCACCAGATTCCCAAAACGATGAAACCAATTGAACCCAGAATCAACCTCACCTTCAGGATTATCAAGTAAAGAGATAAAAATTTATAAAATTTAAGTAAATTGCTGGCGAACTGATTTTTACAGCAAAAAACCTCCCCCTAGTGAAGACATCTAAGATATTATCCCTGAAAAGTAAAATTGACATTACGTTTTGTGTCGTAACGATCATTTTTGCAGTTCTGATCTATTCCACTTACAGCAGGGCCCAATTGGTAAAAGAAAACCGCGAGATTATTTACCATACGAGCAATGTAAACAATATCCTCGAGAAAGTCTTGACGAGTTCTGTTGATATCGAAACAGGAACGCGTGGCTATGCCATTACCGGAAAGGAAAATTACCTTGAAGCATTCAATAACGGTTCCAAAAAAATTGACATCTGGATGGATTCCTTGCGTTCAATGAGTACTACCAATGAAGAACAATTGAAGAAATTGGATTCCATTGAACACCTTATCAATTCCAAAAAGAGGATAAGCCAGCTTACTATCGATACCCGGAAAAACCTGGGTCTAGTTGAAGCTTCAAAGCTGGTTGAAATTGGCCGCGGGAAAGAAGTAATGGATTCCATCAGAAAAATTGTAGCCGATTTCCAGCAAACCCAGATCAACCTCCTTTCTCAAAAATTAATTGAAACGGATGAACATGTAAAACAGAGGAATTTCGTTTTTTTACTCTTTGTGTTTATAACCATCGTGATCATCTTCATTGCTTACAGGATCATCCGGAAAACAGCTGAGAAATCAATCCAGAAAGAAGTCATCCAGACAGATCTTATTACCGAGCTGAGCATACAGAACAATCAGATGAATGATTTTGCAAGCATCACTTCGCACAATTTACGCTCACCCGCAGCCAATATCACCTCGCTTATTTCGATGGTGGATGAAAACAGCAAGCTTGAAGATTACAAGAAGATTTTTGAGATGTTGAAGAAAGTATCCATCAACCTGAATGAAACACTGAATCATCTATTGGAAATCTTAAGCATCAAAAAAAACAAGACCATCGAAAAAGAAATCATTATTTTAGATGAAATTTTCATAAAGACCACCGAAACACTGCAAGGAGAAATCCTGATTTGCGAGGCTGAAATAGAAAGTGATTTCAATACGGCTCCCCAAGTTGAGTTTCCTAGAATTTACATAGAGAGTATTTTCCATAATCTGATCAGCAATGCCTTGAAATACCGTTCACCCGACAGGAAACCAAAAATCACCGTCAGGACCGAAGTAAGGGATAATCAGATTTTGTTGAGTGTCAAGGACAACGGATTGGGAATTGATCTGGCCAAACACGGCAGCAAGATGTTCGGGATGCACAAGGTGTTCCACAAGCATCCGGATGCAAACGGTATAGGTCTCTTCATGACAAAGGCACAGGTTGAAAGTCTTGGCGGTAAAATTTCTGTAAAAAGTGAAGTCAATTCCGGAACAACATTCACGGTAGTTTTCAATTAAAAAGATAAGGTTATGAATGCAATTATTGAATATTTCTCCACAATTCCATCCTTGCACAGAGGCTTGATTCTTGCAGGTGGAATTGCCTTTTTCTGGTTGCTGGAAAGTGTGAAACCATTGTTTTCTTTCGATTATAAGAAATGGAACCACGCCGGAATCAACATCTTCTTTACCATTACAACAATCATTGTCAATTTCGTAATGGCTTTTATTTTATTGATGACAGCCGAATGGGCCGTTCAGAATAAATTCGGAATCCTGCAATGGCTGCCCGGAATCAACATCTGGGTTTATACCATTATCGGATTGCTGCTGCTTGATTTGATTGGAGCTTATCTGGCACATCTGGTACAACACAAGACCAAATGGATGTGGCGTTTTCACCTGATCCACCACACCGATACCTGGATTGACACCACGACTGCGAACCGCCACCATCCCGGAGAAAGTATCATCCGTTTTATTTTTACCACCCTTGGCGTTTTGATAGTGGGCAGTCCGATGTGGCTGGTTTTTCTTTATCAATCTATGTCTGTGGTCTTTTCACAGTTCAACCATGCCAATATTTCATTGCCAAAGAAACTTGACACTTGGATAAGCTACGTTATTGTTTCGCCGGACATGCACAAGGTGCACCATCATTACGTCCTGCCTTATACAGATTCAAATTACGGCAATATCTTCTCGATCTGGGACCGACTTTTCGGAACATTTACTACGCTGCACAATGATCAGATCATCTATGGAGTGGACACGCATATGAAGCCTCAGGAAAACAACAACTTAAAAAATTTGCTGAAAATCCCGTTCCAGAATCCTAAAAAACTTAATTAATCGAATTTTTATTAAAATATTTTACCACTGTCGATAAAGTGATTACTTTTTTTACTAATATTGAATTAGAATTTTAACCCTAAAAACAATTTATCTGAATTAATTTTCAAGTAATGAAAAAGAGTAAACGTATCGAATTAACCTGGGAACAAAACGAAAAGCTGATAACACTTGCTTTGGAAGAAAAAAACCCGTTTGAGATAATAAAGAAGGAATTTGGATTTGCCGAAAAGGAAATAATCGAAATCATGAAGAAGAAACTCACTGCCGATAAATTCGAGCTATGGAAAAAGAAAGCCATGGCCAGCAAGCCCAAACCAAAACCACCAAAAATAGATGATTTTGATGATGATCTGGATGGAAAATACTACATCAAAAACAAATTCGACTAATAACCAAGCTCCTTTGAAGGAGCTTTTTTTATATCTTCCCTCTAAACAAAATTTAAACTTTTTTAATAAAAATATTAATATTATTTATTTATTAATAAATTTTATTTATTTTTGAATCAAATTAGTTTAGAAATGAATCCAAAACTTCCCATCAATTGCCCAAGTTGCGAAAATGCTTTATCTGTTTCGCAACTCACTTGTGGTAACTGCCAAACTTCCGTTTCTGGCAATTATGCCCTGCCTCTATTGCTTCAAATTCCAGAAGAAGAACAAAATTTTATCCTTCAGTTTTTCCTCTCCAGCGGAAGCCTCAAAGAGATGGCGACACAAATGGGAAAAAGCTATCCAACCGTTAGAAATAAACTTGACGACATCATACAAAAAATAAACCAACTAAAAACCCAAAACAAATGAAAACAGTACTTTTCAATCCGTTCGAAAAATATGCTGAAAGCAAATTATTGATTTTCGGCATCTTAATTACCCTTATTGGAAGTTATCTTGGCTACATCTTCCAAGGAAGATTTGATGGGATCTTGGATCTGCATTTTCCGGATGCTGTAACAATCGCTCAACCCTTTTTGGACAATCTTGTAAACATCTTTTCTCTATTTATGTTTTTATTTCTCCTTGGAAAATACATTAACCCAAAAACAAGGTTTATAGATATTCTAACTCCCATTTTAATTGCAAGAGCACCTTTCTACTTGCTGACACTTACCAATTATCAGAATTACAATGCTAATTTAGGACAGAAAATCATCACTTCAATTGATTTGAATAACCCTCAAAATGGACTCAACATCGAAGCTTCAGAAATGTTCTTTCTATCACTCTTTACAGGAATTACATTGTTGTTTATTGTTTGGTTCGTAATCCTCCTTTTTAATGGCTTTAAAGTGGCCACCAATACAAGAGGAATCAAAAACAATCTGCTGTTTGCCGGAGCCATCATTCTGTCCGAAATACTTTCAAAAATAATTTTCAACCTTATCTAATACTATCATGAAAAATTTATGCTACACTTTGATATTATTTGTCACTCTAACATCTTTTTCTCAAGACATAACCGGTAAATGGACGGGCAGTCTGGATATTCAAGGAACAAAGCTAAACCTTATTTTCAACATCGATAAAACGGGAGAAAACTATACGGCTACAATGGACAGTCCCGAACAAAATGTACAAGGCATTCCAATCAGCACGGTTACCTTTCAAAAACCAACCCTTAAAATGACAATCGAAATAGCAGGGATTGAATACAACGGAACCTTAAATGCCTCCAATGAAATTATCGGAAACTTCAGCCAAGCAGGAGCTACTTTTCCACTCAATCTGAGCAAGAAAAAAAGAAAGCCTCAAGAGCCTACAGAATTTAATTATTACATAGAAAACGTAACCTTCCAAAACAAAAAAGACAATATCTCCTTAGGCGGAACATTAACGCTCCCAAGCAAGGAAGGCAAATTTCCTGTTGTAGTTTTAATCAGCGGAAGCGGTGCCCAAAACCGAGATTCGGAACTTCTGGGACACAAATCATTTCTCCTGATCGCGGACTATCTTACCAAAAAGGGCATCGGTGTACTTCGCTTTGACGACCGTGGCGTAGGCGAATCTAAAGGTGACCGAAATGTTGCCACTACAAAAGATTTTGCTACTGATGTTTCGGCTGCAGTTGAATATTTAAAAACAAGAAAGGAAATAAACACCAAGAAAATAGGCCTGATCGGACATAGCGAAGGAGGTATGATCGCTCCAATGGTTGCCGCCAATTCCAAGGATATCAGCTATATTGTATTATTGGCCGGAACCGGAATTCCAGGCGATGAACTTCTAATGCAACAGACTTATCTGGTAGGAAAAGCAGCAGGAATGAGCGAGGAAGACCTGCAAACTGCCAGTACTTCCAATGCAAAGATCTACAGCATAATGAAAAAAGAGAAGAATCTCGAAGAGGCAAAAAAACAATTGACAGCCATCATCCAAGCCAGTTTTGATGAACTTCCTTCCGATCAGAAACCATCCCAGCCGGAAATAGACAGCATCATAACCCAACAATTGGCTGTAATTGCCTCTCCTTGGTTCCAATTCTTTGTTTCCTACGATCCTGCGTTAATTCTCAAGGACGTCAAATGCCCGGTCCTGGTGCTGAACGGTGAAAAGGACGTGCAGGTTCCCTCAAAGATCAACACCCAGGCCATTAAGAATGCTTTGCAAAAAGGCGGAAACAAAAAAGTAACAGTAGTAGAATTCCCAAACATCAATCACCTGTTTCAAGAATGCACCACCTGTACGGTTGACGAATACGAAAAAATCGAACAGACGTTTTCTCCAATTGTTTTAAAGCAGATTTCAGATTGGATAGCCGTCCAAGTGAAATAACCCTTCCATAACCTCACAACAATCCTTTTGCTTCCAATTCAACAGAAACAAAAGGATTGTTTTTTAAAGAAGCCAAGACAAAAGTTTCATCCACTACTTGCAAAAATTTTCTAACCCTTCCTACAAAATCAAAATAGCACTAAAAATTAAAATTTTATACCATTTATAAATTAACAACTCTATAACTTCTATCGCTTTCTTAATTAACTTACTTTGCATCAATGTAACAAAAAGGTTAAACCACAGTCTTACATTCAAATCAAATCTAAAAAAGATGAAATTAAGGGTTCAGAACATCAAAATTTTTTATTTCTTGGCAGTTGCAATGTCAATGATAAGCATCAATGCAAACGCACAATCAAAGGACAAGCAGGTTCAAGTCGACATCGATTTGAATGTTGCAAAGGACGACAAGGTACTCGTAACCGTTACCCCGCCAAAAATAACCACCAGCGAAGTCACCTACCACATCCCTAAGATCATTCCAGGAACCTATTCCGAAGACGATTACGGGAAGTTCATAGAAAACCTGAAAGCTTTTGATGCAAAGGGAAATCCACTGACAGTGGCCAAGATGGAAGAAAACTCTTGGACCATCAAGGATGCGAAAAAACTAAGCAAGATCACTTATTTGGTAAACGATACCTACGATATCGAGGATACACATGATATCTTCTCGCCGGCAGGAACCAACATTGAAGAAGGCAAGAACTTCATGATCAATACCCACGCTTTCGTTGGTTATTTTTCAGATTTGATTGAACTTCCCTACAAGGTGAACATTGCACATCCGGCAACACTCTGGGGCGCTACGGCAATGACCGATACCGATGCAAGCGATACGAAAGACACCTTCAACACTTCCCGCTATGCCGAATTGGTGGAAAACCCGATCATGTATTCAAAACCAGATTACACGACGTTCAACATCAGCGGAATGGAAATCATCATAGCCGTATACTCTCCAAACGGACTCATAACTGCCGAAAGCATCACCCCGGAAATGAAAACCATGATGACTGCCCAAAAAAACTTCCTGGGTAAATTCAACACCACTAAGAAGTATGCCGTACTGCTTTACCTTTCTGATATCGCCAACAGGCCAGATGCAAAAGGATTCGGAGCCTTGGAGCATCCAACATCCACAACGGTCGTAATGCCAGAAATGATGCCGAAGGAACAATTGGCAGAACAATTGAAAGACGTTGTTTCACACGAATTCTTCCATATCGTGACACCGCTTACGATCCATTCAAAGGAAATCCAGAACTTCGATTACAACAATCCTAAGATGTCACAACACCTTTGGATGTACGAAGGAGTGACCGAATATTTCGCCAACCTGTTCCAAGTCAACCAAGGCCTGATCACGGAAACGGAATTTTACCAGAGAATGTCCGGAAAGATTGCCAACTCACTCAATATGGACGACACAATGCCGTTCACCAAGATGAGTGCAGAAGTACTAAAGAAACCTTACAAGGACCAGTACCTTAACGTATATGAAAAAGGTGCCCTTATCGCAATGTGCCTTGACATCGAAATCCGTGAAAGAAGCAATGGAGAAAGAGGAATCCTGGACCTGATGCAAAAACTATCCAACGAATACGGCACCAAGAAAGCCTTCGACGACAAGGATCTTTTTGCCAAGATCACGCAGTTGACCTATCCTGAAGTAGGGCAGTTCCTGAACACTTATGTTGCAGGGCCAACGCCAATTCCGTACGAGAACTATTTTGCTAAAATGGGCGTGACAAAAGGAATAATGCAGGTGCCGACCAATATCTTCATCCATAACCAGGCGCCACTGATCACGGTAATGGATCCGGCAACAAAAGAATTGCTTATCATTCCTGGAGCTGAACTAAACGATTTTATGACAGCGATAGGCATCAAGGGCGGAGACGTCATCCTGGAAATCAACCAGGTAAAGTACAACCTCGACAACGTAAACGACCTTATCATGATGAGTATGGGCCTAAAAGACGGCGATCCAATAACCTTCAAAGTAAAACGTGACGGCAAGGAAATGACCCTTAAAGGAGCCACAAAGATCCCAACAGAACAAGCCGAAGGATATCAGGCAACGGACGCTTCAAAAGCCAAACTAAAAGAAGCTTGGTTAAAAGGATAAGTAGCGAAAGTGTAGGGCTTTTTCAGAGTCCTTTTTCCTGCTTTCCACAATAGTTTTTGTGCTGAACCCCAGAACAAAAAGCTATCTGCTGCAATCAGGGCTGGGCAATAAACCATTTTTGCGCAGTACACAAAGCTTATTGCATAATTTGAGATAAATCCCCAATTTAAAATCTAAATTGGGGATTTTTTTTATTATTTTGCCGAACATTAAAAAACAATCAAAACATCGTATGAAAAACGCAGCCATTGCACTATTTTCAGTATTCCTGATCATCAGCTGCAGCAAGAAAGAAGCAGACAAAAACCTTCACATAACAGGAAACATCAAGGGATTGCAGGAAGGAAAACTATACCTTCAAAAAATTGTAGATACCAATCTAGTCGCGATTGACTCTGTAATCCTCGACGGAAAATCCAATTTCGAATGGCATCTGGACATTGAATCACCAGAAATGCTATACCTGTCTCTTGACCGCGGGGTTACCAACTCTGTCGACAACAACCTTCCTTTGTTTGTAGAACCCGGAACCATCAACATAGAAACTGATTTGAAACATTTCTTTGCCGACGCCAAGATCACAGGTTCAAAAAACCAGAAGCTCTATGAAGATTACAAGAAAGTAAACACAAGGTTCATCAACCAGAACCTTGAACTCTCAAAAGAACGCTTTGATGCCATAAGATTCAACAGATTGTCAGATGTACCGGCCATAGAACAAAAAATCGAAGCCAACTTGAAAAGAAAATACCTCTATGCGATCAACTTTGCCATTACCAACAAGGAATTCGATGTAGCTCCTTACATCGCCTTATCAGAAGTGAGCGATGCCAATGTCAAATATTTGGACACGATCAACAATTCATTGCCGGAAAAAATAGCCAACGCGAAATACGGAAAACTTTTAGCAAAGCACATTGCCAATATCAAGCAGGCTGGAAAATAGAAGACCTATAACATTTAAAAACCATTCGCTTCGGCGAATGGTTTTTTTTGAATAATAAAAATTCGTGTAATTTGTGGCGGTTTACAGATTCTGTAGCAAATCAAAAACACTGTAAAACCAGAAAACCATCCGCCGTGGCGGATGGTTTTTTTATTGAGCCGGCGGAGGGACTCGAACCCACGACCTGCTGATTACAAATCAGCTGCTCTAGCCAACTGAGCTACGCTGGCGACTTCAATACGGGTGCAAATATAAGACTGAATTTTTATTTTCCAAAAAAATCGACTCTTATTTTTAGCTTTATAAGCAGAACAAGCTAATACTTTTAAAAAAGAATGAACCTTCTTGCTTTTCGCAGCAACTATTCAAACAATAGAGATTAACCAAAACTAAAAAACCATCCGCAATGGCGGATGGTTTTCTTATTGAGCCGGCGGAGGGACTCGAACCCACGACCTGCTGATTACAAATCAGCTGCTCTAGCCAACTGAGCTACGCTGGCGACTTCAATACGAGTGCAAATATAAGCTTGAATTTTAATTTTCCAAAATAAAGCTGCACTTTTTTATTGTTTTTTTGACTACAAATCGTTGATCTTAGTAACCAATTGATTTGCAACTTGTTCTAATTCTGTATTGATTTGTTTGAAGTGTGCTTTTTTGTTTTCAACATTTTTAGCGTTCACTTTTGCAATCAAAACATCAAAAGCAGCAATCGCTTCATCAATCAATGCGTTAGTTTCAGTAGTTGGTTTTCCTGTGCTTGTAAGTTCGTACAAGTAAACCGCTTCAATAATATCTCCTAAAACGTAGTTGATGTCTTTCTTTAAATTCTTAATGTTTGCCATTTTATTTTTAATTTTAATTTGCGCTTGCAAAAGTACACATAATCTTCTTATAACCCACTATGAAATGTAAATTTCTAAAATTGAAGCATTTCCGCTGATCTTGAACATATTCATAGCCGCAGGGATCAAAACCGTGGCTCCTTTCTCATAGGCATATTTTTCATTGCCATACTCGATTTCAAAATAACCTTCCACGCACATATAAACCGTAAAAGATTCAAAAGTCTTATCAATTTCCAGTGTACCTTGAAGCGGAAGCACATTGGTAGTAAAGTACGGACAATCCACTATCTCATTGAATACATTTTTATCCTCATTGTACTTCTTCAGGGTTTCTACAACATCATAATTGATTGCATCCAAAGCCAAATCAACGTGCAATTCCCTTGTATTTCCTGCCGCATCTACCCTGTCAAAATCATAAATCCTATAAGTGATATCAGAAGTCTGTTGGATTTCGGCTAATACAATTCCTGCTCCAATTGCGTGAACAGTTCCCGTTTCAAGGAAGAAGACATCACCTTGTTTTGCCGGAACTTGCTCTAGTATGGAAAGCAAGTTTTTATCTTTCAATTTTTCCAAGTATTCTTCCTGATTGGATTTCTCCTTGAAGCCTACTATTATCCTTGAACCTTCGTCGGCCTGCATGATGTACCACATTTCAGTTTTCCCGAAAGAATTATGGCGTTCCTTTGCCAATTCATCATTGGGATGCACTTGTATGGAAAGATCTTCCCTGGCATCAATAAATTTAAAAAGCAACGGAAATTGTTTTCCGAAACGTTCGTACACTCTGGTTCCAAGAATTTCGTCTGGAATGGTATTGATCAATTCTTGAAGCGAAGTTCCTTTTAGCTCCCCGTTTGAAATTACACTTACATCTCCCTCTACAGTGGAAAGTTCCCAACTTTCGCCGGTAATCTTGGAAGTGATATCTTTATTTAATACTGTTTTCAGTTTCTCGCCTCCCCAGATTCTTTCTTTCAGGATAGGGTCAAATTGCAATGGATATAATGATGGATTCATATTGGGTTTTGTTTCTACAAAGTTGGGAAATTACTGTCTTTTTTCTTTACACTATTTTGTCAATTGTTTACACTAATTCTCATTTTGGAGCTAAAAGATTCAAAAAGTACAAACGGACCTGCTAATAGCCCCGACAGGAAGGAAAATCCTTTTTTAATTGCCTCGGGTTAAAGACCGATGCAATTAAAAAAGATTTGGGGGGATGGCGGGAATATGCATTATAGACATTCCCAAGCGCATAGCTCCATATTATTCACCTCGATAGGTAACAAAATTTCTTGCTGTTTCATAAAGTACCACTTCCAAATCGAAATCGGGATTGATTTTCTTTCTGAGCTTGTTCCAGATGACCACGACAATATTTTCGGCCGTAGGGTTTAAGTTTTCGAATTCCGGCACATCCAGGTTCAGATTCTTATGATCAAATGAAACTTCGACTTCAGAATAAATCAAATCGCTCAAATCTTTTATGTCCATTACATAACCCGTTTCCTCATCAATCTTTCCGGTTACGCTAACGGTAAGGTCATAATTATGACCGTGGAAGTTGGGACTGTTGCATTTTCCGAAAACGGCATCGTTCTTCTCGAACGACCAATCCTTTCGATACAACCTGTGCGCGGCATTGAAATGGGCTTTCCTTGATATGGTTACTTTCATTTGATTTAGGATTTGCTATTTGGAATTTGTGATTTGTGATTTATAACTTATGTTCCTCAAGATAGTGATAAAATTCATCAAAAATGATCTTGAACCAAACCGTGTAAATTTCCGGATGAAGCTGCATATCGCCCTTTACATCTTCAATACACATCCATTTCCAGCTTTCGACCTCTTCCGGATTAATTTCCGGAGCTTCATTATAATAGCCAATCATGACATGATCGAGTTCGTGCTCTGTAAGTCCATTATCAAAAGGAGCCTTGTAGATGAAATGAAAAAGTTCTTTCAACTCTGTCGCAAATCCCATTTCCTCAAACAAGCGGCGTGTTCCGGCTTGAATATTGGTTTCGCCCTCACGTTGGTGGCTGCAACAAGTATTGGTCCACAATAAGGGAGAATGGTATTTGTGGGAAGCGCGTTGCTGCAGCATCATTTCATTTTTCTCGTTGAGGATAAAAACAGAAAACGCACGATGCAATACCGCTTTCTCGTGTGCTTCAAGTTTTGGCATCAGGCCGATCTGTTCGTCTTTCTCGTTGACTAATATTACTTTTTCTTCGGTCATTTAAGTGGGTATAGCTCGTTCAAAGGTAATAAAAACTTGGGTTTTTTTAGACGTTTTTTGGATTTTCAGAAAGTTTAACGAGTGTTGAATGGGCATTTCATATTTTAAAGTAATGTTTTTGAGTTTTAAAATAATTCAAGTGTGATTTGGATTAAAGTTCTATTTTTACTCCCAAAACAAATAAACCAATGAAATTCAAGTTTACCCTTTTCCTTCTTTTTATGGGATTTTTTGCAAATGCAAAATACACGAATGCTACGATTTATTACATCAACGGTGAATCAGAGAAAGGACTCATCAATTCTTTCCTGGAAAATAATTTCTTTGATTTCAATTTCTTCGGAACGTTTGAAGAAGGATTGATTTACAATGACAAGTCCATCAAATTCAAATTGAATGAAGATGCCGAATCAAAAAGGATAGCCATTGGCGATATTGACAAGATCATTGTGCACTATGAAGGTTTCGACAAGGAATACAGGGCCTTATTCATTAGAAACATAAACAGGAAAGGGGGTATCGAAGAAAGCAGCTCCAGAATATTCCTCCCACTTTTGAGAAGTGGAAAAATAAATCTTTATGGTTTTTACCACAGGGAAACACAATATAATCATGAAAAGAGAATGCCTTCTTCTACTACTTCCATAACGGAGGTGTTTTATTTGCAGAATGCCAACGAAAACTACGCCATTGACTATTATAATGTGGAACTATAGGATGTTTTCAGCCTGCGCGACCGTCTTGCCAACCCTTTGAAGGAGCTGTTCAAGGATTGTCCGGAACTCGTGACAAAAGTGAACAACATCATCTATGAGGAAAATCTTTCAAAGGAAGAAAAAAAGAAATTAAAGGAACAGAGCAAAGCCACTTGGAAGGCCCTGCAAAAAGAATACAAGAAGATACCCAATGACCAAAAGAGAGGCGACCTGTTGCTTTCCCATCAATACAATATGAAGACTTTTGATGATTTGATGATGGAATACGAAAACTGCAAATAAGACTAGATCAGGCTTTCCCCAATCTTCAAGGCACATTTTTCTCCGTCAATTGCAGCAGAAATAATCCCACCTGCATAACCTGCACCTTCCGCACAAGGGTATAAACCCTTGATTTGAACGTGCTCTAAAGATAGCGGATCTCTCGGAATCCTGACAGGAGAAGAGGTACGCGATTCCGGTGCGTGAAGTATGGCTTCATTGGTATAATAACCTCGCATGGATTTACCAAATTCCGTAAATCCTTGACGCAATATCTGTGTAAGAAATCCTGGAAAAACCTGACCCAATTCCACTGAAGTAGTTCCTGGAACATAAGATGTTTTTGGAATATCGGCTGACACTTTCGTTTGCGTGAAATCAACCATCCGCTGTGCCGGAACTTTCTGGGTTTGTCCTGCAAGATGCCATGCTTTCTGCTCGATGCTTTTCTGGAATTCCATTCCTGCCAAGGCTCCGAATTTTGCAAAAGGCTTGAAATCTTCCAGTTTCAATTCAACAACGATTCCCGAATTGGCTGTGACCTGGTCTCTTTTCGAAGGCGACCAACCGTTGGTCACCACTTCTCCCGGACTCGTTGCACAAGGAGCAATCACGCCACCTGGACACATGCAAAACGAATACATTCCTCTACCGTTGACCTGCTTCACGATCGAATAAGGTGCCGGAGGCAGAAATTCACCTCTATAATCACACGAGTACTGTATCTTGTCAATCAATTCCTGCGGATGTTCGGCACGAACTCCGAGAGCAAATGGTTTTGCTTCAATAAATATCTTTTTCCTGTCCAATAACTCAAAAATATCCCTGGCAGAATGTCCCGTGGCAAGGATCAATTTATTGGCATTGATGGTGTCGCCCTTTTGAGTGACAACACCTTGAACTTCATTGTTTTTCACCAGGATATCAACCACACGGGTTTCAAACAAAACCTGTCCGCCAAATTCAATGATTTTTTCACGGATGGATTTGATGATCTTGGGTAATTTATTGGTCCCGATATGCGGATGGGCTTCAATCAATATATCTTCTGAAGCTCCAAAGGCTACAAACAATTCGAGAATCCGGTCCACATCGCCACGTTTTTTGGAACGGGTATATAGTTTTCCATCCGAGTAGGTCCCAGCTCCCCCCTCGCCATAGCAATAATTGGAATCTTCATCAACAATATGGTCACGGTTGATGGCTTTCAAGTCACGTCGTCTTTCCTGTACATCTTTTCCACGTTCTAAAACTATTGGCTTCAATCCCAATTCAATCAATTGAAGGGCTGCAAAAAGCCCTGCAGGCCCAGCCCCAACTACCAATACCTCTTGCGCTTTGGAAACATCCTTGTAATCTGGAAGCTCTAGTTTTCGTTGTATAAATGCTTCTCCTTGAAAGAAAATCAAAATCTTGAGGTTTATTTTTATGGCTTTCTGACGGGCGTCAATCGAACGCTTCAGGATGGTAACGTGCTGGATTTCCTTTACAGGAGTCTGAATCAATTTTCCAATATGTTCCTTCAGCAATTGTTCGTTGACAGCTACTTCGGGCGAAACTTGAATAAGGAGTTCTTTTGACATATTGAAATTTTTGGCAAAAATAGGAATTTGAATCAAGAAAACAGGATACTCTATTTTCGAAAACCCTAAAGCATTAAATTTATTTTATTTTCATACGAATTGCACATATTTACACGAACATTGTACTTGAATTGCAAAATATATCCAAGTCGGAAAATTTATGTCGAATTATCTTTTTAAAGTTTGAATTATTTGACCCGCTATTTTCTAACTTCGTAAGCCCTTAATGCAAATGATGCCAGCCAATGTTCGCCTTCATAATTTCCATCCACGACTGAAGGCAATGAAAAATTCAAATGTGTATCAGCCAATGTCTTCAAATGCAAAAATTGCTTTGGGTATTGATTGATAAGGTAATACAAATTCCAAGCCCGGCTGAAATTAAGCCCGTCGAGATGTACCAAGTGCCCATCGGTCCGGTCGGAAACTTTGGCAACTTCCCATGTAAACTTTTTATGGAAAAGCGACGGTGCAAATTTTTTCAACCAGGCTAAAAACTCCTTTTCAGGCAAAACCCTTTGCATGATGCCAATCTCTTCCATGCACGGAGAGAGAAAATCAGTTCCGCTTGGCTCCCAGTTGAACGGGCAATTCTCATCGTTTTGAAACAATCGAACAGCATTTTCTTTTATACTTTTCTGAAACAGGACATTATTGGAGTGAACAGCATAATCCCAGGCAAACGTCAATCCGAATGCGGTATTGGCATGGGTTCCTACCCTAATCGGATATAATAATTTTGGAAGGAATTCAATATACCTTTCTATCACCAAATCAGACAAGGGTTTTAAATTCTGGGCCAATTCTTTTGCGAAAGGCTCATTTGAAGTTTCCAATTCCAATTGCAATTTCAACAGCCACACCCAGCCATAAGTCCTTTCGAATGATTTTTCGTGGGCCTTTGAAAGATAGGCTACTTCTGTCTGGATATTTTCTTTCGAAAGATTGATCTTTAATTTATGGATGATTTCCTCCTTCTTGTCAAGATTTGGATAATGATTCAGCAAATAGACCAGACTCCAATGACCGTGAACGGAAGAATGCCAATCGAAACAGCCATAGAATGCGGGATGAAGCATTTTTGGAGATTGGATTTCAGTACTATCAATCAACAATTGACTTAATTTATTAGGATATTCCTGCTGGAGGCATTTTACGGGAAGTGTTGCCAGATGATTGGCTTTTTCAAGCGTGAGCTCTTGCGAGAAAAGTACTGATGAGAAAAGCAAGAAAATGTAGCCGAGAAACTTCATAGGAAATATTTACTTCCAAAAATACTAAAAGTAAACCGTTAGTGTGATTACATTTTAGAAATTTTTTCCCATATGGAAACATAGCCTAATGCTTGAATAGAAAAGAAATTTCATTTACATGGGCCATCATAGCCATATCAAACCAAGAATTGGTCTGATCCGTTTCTTTTTTAACTATGTATCTGTGTGGCGAATGGAATCCGAATTTTTAATTCGCCCTTTTTAATTTTTATTCGTTTAACATTTAGAGGTCTTAATTATCTTTGTAAAAAATAAATCAATGTCGAGAAAAATAAAACTGATTTGGGATTTTAGAGGACCGGCTTCCGCAAAAACTGCCGAACATCACGAGATTCACCTTAAAGAATACATCCAGATTGAAAAACTGCCTTTGGACATTACGGGATTTGAAATCTTCAATGAAATGCACGCCATCGCTTTTATGGTGGTAACCGATGATTTCATGATTCCGGTGCGAGATGCCCTGAAGCCACATCGAGGCGAAATCTATGAGCCTTAAAGTTTAAAAGTCAAAAGTCTGAAAGCAACATTTAACTTTCAGACTTTTGACTTTTAAACCTTTGACAAAAAACTAATTCGCCACTTCGCTGATAAACTTTATGCGCATCAATCGAAGCTCTTCCGTATCATAATCGCCGTCAAATTCTTTCAAGGCATCCTTGATGTTATCCGATTCGGATTCCATAAAGTAATCGAAGATTTCTTCCTGCTGGTCGTCGTCCAGGACATCGTCAATCCAATATTTGATGTTGAGTTTTGTTCCCGCATAGACAATCATTTCCATTTCCTTCAGCAAGGCATCCATATCCAATCCTTTTGCAGAAGCAATGTCTTTGAGCGATAATTTCCTGTCAATGTTCTGGATGATGTATAATTTATTGGCAGAGTTGGCTCCTGTAGATTTTACCACCAGGTCGTCTGGCCTGATGATATCGTTATCTTCTACATAGCGGCTGATCAAGTCCACGAAATCCTTACCGTATTTTTTAGCTTTTCCCTCTCCAACTCCGTGTATATTTCCTAGTTCAGCGATAGAGATTGGATATTTCAAAGCCATATCTTCAAGCGAAGGATCTTGAAATACCACAAATGGTGGAACGCTTAATTTCTTGGCAACCTTTTTACGCAAATCCTTCAGCATTCCCATCAAAACTTCATCTGCAGTTCCTGATGATTTCGCAGCGGTCACAATGGCTTCATCTTCCGTTTCATTGTATTCATGGTCTTCCGACATCATAAAAGAAGAAGGATGCTGGATGAAATCCAGGCCTTTATCGGTCACTTTCAGTATTCCATACGTTTCAATATCCTTTGACAATAAACCTTCCACCAAGACCTGACGGATCAATGCCATCCAATGTCTTTCTTCGAACGAACCTCCGGAACCGAAAAACGACTGCGAATCAGTCCTGTGTGCTTTTATTGTTGCATTTACCTTGCCTATCAAGGTATATACGATTTCTTTTGATTTGTACAGATGCTTGGTATCCCGAACCACCTGAAGCAATTTGACTACTTGATCTTTTGCTTCCACCTTGGCTTTTGGATTACGGACATTGTCATCCATATCAGCTCCTTCACCGGTTTCGCCATCGAATTCTTCGCCAAAATAATGCAACAGGAATTTTCTTCTGGACATCGAAGTTTCGGCATAAGCCACAACTTCCTGCAATAATGCAAAACCAATTTCCTGTTCGGCAACTGGTTTTCCAGACATGAATTTCTCTAATTTTTCCACATCCTTATAAGAATAGTAAGCCAGGCAATGGCCTTCACCTCCATCACGTCCTGCCCTTCCCGTTTCCTGGTAATAACTTTCAAGTGATTTTGGAATATCATGGTGGATGACAAAACGAACATCCGGCTTGTCAATTCCCATTCCGAAAGCTATAGTAGCCACAACCACTTCGACATCTTCCATCAGAAACATGTCCTGGTGCTTGGCTCTTGTCTTTGCATCAAGACCAGCGTGATATGGGACGGCACTGATTCCATTTACCTGTAGAACCTGTGCAATTGCTTCCACCTTCTTACGGCTCAAGCAATAAATGATTCCCGATTTTCCTTTGTGCTGTTTTATAAAACGAATAATATCCGACTCCACATTTTTAGTCTTGGTTCGAACTTCATAATATAAATTAGGCCTGTTGAAAGAAGCCTTGAAGGTATTGGCATCCGACATATCGAGGTTTTTCAATATATCTTCCTGCACTTTTGGGGTAGCAGTAGCAGTCAAGCCGATAATCGGCACGTCGCCAAGCTGCTTTATAATGTGTCGCAAATTTCTATATTCCGGCCTGAAATCGTGTCCCCATTCTGAAATACAGTGTGCTTCATCAATTGCTACAAAAGAAATAGGCACGTTTTTCAGGAACTGTACATATTCTTCCTTTGTAAGTGACTCTGGAGCAACGTATAACAATTTTGTAATTCCAGACGTGATGTCCTTCTTTACCTGTGTAATTTCCGTCTTGGTCAAAGAGGAATTCAAAACGTGTGCAATTCCATTCTCTGAAGACAAACTCCTTATGGCATCCACCTGATTCTTCATCAGGGCAATCAGGGGCGAAACGACAATTGCCGTACCATCCTTGATTAAAGCGGGTAATTGGTAACAAAGTGATTTTCCACCCCCTGTTGGCATAATGACAAACGAATTGTTATTCGTAATTATACTTTTGACGACCTGCTCCTGCAATCCTTTAAATTGGCTAAAACCGAAATACTTTTTTAACTCTTTGTGGATGTCAATTTCGTTTGAATTCATTATTTATTTAGGGTATTTTACATAAATTTGCACCACATAAAGATACAACTTTCTTTTATAACAACAAATTTTATACAATTTCTGTTTTGATAGCAAAAGAAACCATATTGGCGATTGCCAAAAAAGCGATTCTCTCTGAAAGTGAGGCGATTGTAAAACTGATTGACTTCCTTGACGACCATTTTGTAAAGGCTACGGAGATCATCTTCAATGCAAAGGGCCGTCTGATTGTGACTGGAATTGGCAAGAGTGCCATAATTGCACAAAAAATCGTTGCGACAATGAATTCCACAGGAACCCCTTCAATGTTCCTGCACGCTTCAGAAGCCATCCACGGCGATTTGGGAATGGTACAACCAGGGGATGTCGTAATTTGCATTTCAAAAAGCGGCAACAGCCCAGAAATCAAAGTATTGGTTCCGATCTTAAAGCGATTTGGGAACACACTTATTGGAATGACCGGAAATATAACCTCCTTTTTAGCAAAAGGATCCGATTACATATTGAATACTACCGTTGAAACCGAAGCTTGTCCTCTAAACCTTGCTCCAACGAACAGCACGACTGCACAACTTGTTATGGGCGATGCCTTGGCTGTTTGTCTTATGGAAATGAGGGATTTCAAGAGTGAAGATTTTGCCAAATATCATCCCGGTGGTGCCCTGGGCAAGAAATTATTGCTCAGAGTTAAAGATATGCTGGAACATTCGTTGAAACCAATGGTCAATGCCGATGCTTCGATCAAGCAGGCTATTTTTGAAATTTCAGAAAAGCGTCTTGGGGTAACCGCAGTTGTAGAAGACGACAAGGTGATCGGAATCATAACCGATGGCGACATCCGAAGAATGCTCAACGAGCGTGATACTTTTTCTGATTTGACTGCGAAAGACATCATGACCAAGAATCCAAAGATGATAAGATCGACCGATATGGTGGTGGATGCCTTGAACATCCTGGAAGATTTCTCCATTACGCAATTGATCGTGGTAGACGGTGACGACTATAAAGGGGTATTGCATCTGCACGACATCTTAAAAGAAGGTATCGTATAATGGCTAAAAAAAATCCAAGCGAAATGTCCTTCCTGGACCATCTTGAAGTATTGAGGTGGGTTTTGATCAGGAGTACGATTGCCATATTGATTGGTGCGACCGTTGCCTATAATTTCAGTGACTTTATTTTTGATGTTATCATCTTCGGTCCAAAAGAAGGAGATTTCATCACCTATCGCTGGTTTTGTGAATTAGCAACACAATATGATTTAGACAAGAGTTTTTGCCTTGAAGAACTTCCTTTTCAATTGCAAAACCGTACAATGGACGGGCAGTTTTCAATGCTGATTTGGACATCCATAACAGCAGGTTTCATATTAGCCTTTCCTGTAATATTATGGGAATTATGGAAATTCGTCAGTCCGGCATTATACGAGAAAGAACGAAAAAACATCAAGTATTTTATTGCCATTGCCTCGCTTTTGTTTTTCCTTGGAGTTGCATTTGGTTATTTCATATTGACACCCCTTTCGATCAACTTCTTGGCAAATCTAACCATCAGCACGCAGGTTGAAAATCAGATCGATATCGATTCCTATATTGGATTGGTCAAGACAACCTCGCTTGCAACAGGATTGGTCTTTGAATTGCCGATTGTCATCTTCTTCCTTGCCAAGATCGGATTGGTTACTGCCCAATTCCTAAGAGACTATAGAAAATATGCCATCGTAATCATCCTGATCATCGCTGCGATTGTAACTCCGCCGGATGTAATCAGTCAGATCATCGTAACGATCCCGTTATGGATTTTATATGAAGTAAGTATTTTCATAGCCTTATTTGTATCCAAGAAAGACAAACAAACAACTTAATAATTATGTCAGATCTAGTAAAAGAATTTAATGATTACCGCGGGAAGATGAACGAGAAATTGCTTGCTGATAACAACAAGATCATCAAGAGGATTTTCAATCTGGACACAAACGCTTACGCTGAAGGGGCATTGGATGTAAAAACCAAGGAACTTCTCGGTTTGGTTGCATCTGCTGTTTTAAGATGTGACGACTGCGTAAAATACCATCTGGAAACAAGCTACAAGGAAGGTGTTACGAAAGAAGAAATGATGGAAGCGATGGGAATTGCCACCTTGGTTGGCGGCACGATCGTGGTACCCCATTTGAGAAGGGCATACGAATTCTGGGAAGCTCTTGAAGAGAACAAATAATTGTTAAAAGGTGTATTTGTTAATTCGTTAATTTGTTAATTTGTATCGGATTACCAAATTGCGCATTAACCAGATCAACGAATAAATTAAAAAATGATATTAAGAGCCGATAACTTAATCAAGACCTATAAAGGCAGAAGTGTCGTTAAGGGAATTTCCGTGGAAGTAAACCAAGGCGAGATTGTCGGGCTTCTGGGACCGAATGGTGCCGGAAAGACAACTTCCTTCTATATGATTGTAGGCCTGGTAAAGCCAAATGCCGGAAATATCTATCTGGACGATATGAACATTACCGATTTCCCGATGTACAAGAGGGCACAGCATGGAATTGGCTATCTGGCACAGGAAGCTTCGGTTTTCAGGAAATTGAGCATCGAGGACAACATCTTGAGCGTCCTGCAATTGACAAAGCTTTCAAAAGCAGAACAAGTGGCCAAGATGGAATCATTGATTGATGAATTCAGCCTGCAGCACATCAGGACCAACAGGGGCGACTTGCTTTCAGGAGGTGAAAGACGTCGTACCGAAATTGCCCGCGCATTGGCAACCGACCCAAAATTCATCTTGCTTGACGAACCTTTTGCAGGAGTTGACCCAGTTGCAGTTGAGGACATACAAAGGATTGTAGCGCAATTGAAAAATAAAAATATCGGGATCCTGATTACCGACCACAACGTCCAGGAAACATTAGCCATTACCGACAAGACCTATCTGATGTTTGAAGGTGGTATCTTGAAAGCCGGTGTTCCAGAGGAATTGGTACAGGACGAGATGGTGAGAAGGGTGTATCTTGGACAGAATTTTGAATTGAGGAAGAAGAAACTGGAATTTTAGAAAAAAGGCTGGAAGATGGGAGCTGGAAGACGGAAGAAAAAACCTGAACAGATTGACATAAATATTAAAAACAAAACCTGAATGGCTTTTTAAAGTTGCCATTCAGGTTTTGTTTTTTCGCTCTACTTCCAACTCCCATCTCCTGACTTCCATCCTACTAATTTCCTATAGTCTGGTATTTCAACTGCTGCAAGTTCCCGTTGAAAATGTTCACATCAACATTTCCCTTGATTCCAGAAACGGCACCTCTTTCGGTGAATTGCCACATCAGCCATTCGTCCTTGATGTTTTCTACGAAGAAATTGTAGTTGGCAATCCAGAAATTGTATTCGTCGAACTCTTCTTCAAGGAAATCATTGTAATAGCTTTCGCCTGAATAGATGATCGGTTTTTCGCCATAATGTTCTTCTACTCTTTTCAGCCAGCGTTTCAAACCGACCTTCAGACTGTCGATGGATTGGTTCTTTGGCAATTTTTCGATATCCAATATCGGTGGAAGATCCCCTTTCTTGAGCTTGACGGTTTTGATAAAAAGCTCCGCTTGTTCCAAGGAATTTTCATTCGGACGATAATAGTGATAGGCTCCTCGGATGATCTTTTGGTTTTTGATGGCTTTCCAATTTTGATGGAATTTTGCATCGACCCTGTTTTTTCCTGCTGTCGAACGGACAATTACAAATTTTATGGGAAATGTGGCTTCGATGTCTTTTACGGAATCCCAAAGGATATTACCCTGGTATTCTGAAATGTCGATGCCTACTATCTTCTCCTTGTATTTGGAAAGGATCTGGAAATTCCGCACATCGGAAAGCCGCTTCTTCTCGGCTTCTTCTTTTATGACCTTGTCGGTTTTATAACCGAGATAATAGGCCAATCCGTTGCGATAATGGTAGCCGATTGCGGTGATGACCAGCAAAACGACAAGTGCTATGAAAAGATTTCTTATCCAGGAAGATTTCTTTTTGGATTTTCTTCTTGGAACAACTTTCTTTCTTGGCGTTGGTCTTTTCATACAACTGGCTTTGCGGAACTAAAGATAACAGAATAGGCGTTTTAAAAAACAAACTCTTTTTGAAAAATTACATATTGTTGCTGAAAAGTTTCCAAAATGCAAATGGCTTTCCCTCCAGCCCTGATGTTGGAATTGTCTGAGCTCTTAGCCTTTGCGAAAGCGAGTTCCAGCAGCAGGAATATGGTTTTATTGTTGGCCCGAGCAATTCGCTCCTACTGATTTAAATGTTCTTCTTTTGCTTGTTATTGATTACGGAAAGCAAAATATAGGTCATGATCAATAACGGAATTCCAAGAAACTGGAAGAAAATCAAGAGCAATACGGAGATGATGAGGAAGATGACCTGCAGTTTGTATTTGGCGAAACTGAATTGTTTGATTTTCAGGGAAAAAAGTGGAATTTCGGCATTCAAGATGTAGGCGCTGCCTAACGTGATGGCCAACAATACCCATTTGTTCGTAAGTATTTCAACAACAAATAATGAATCGGTGTTTTGCAAGACGAGTGGCAAACTCAAGATTACCAATGCATTTGCAGGCGTTGGCAAGCCTATAAACGAATCGGTCTGACGGGTATCAATATTGAAATTAGCCAAACGGTAGCAAGAGCCCAAAGTGATGATGAATCCCAGATAGGGAAATATTTGGGTATAATTTAAATCGGTCGTTGTGGAAGTGTCGGTCATCATCTGAAACATGATGAGTCCCGGAACCAAGCCACTTGTTACCATATCGGCAAGGGAATCGAGTTGCAATCCCAGCTCGCTTGACACTTTGAAAAGCCGGGCGAAAAAACCATCGAAAAAATCAAGGAAGATTCCCAAGGAAACAAAGAAAAAAGCCATCTCGAATTGCTGATTGAAAGCAAAAACCACGGCGATACAGCCACAAAAAAGGTTGAGAAGGGTGATGATGTTTGGGATATGCGATTTGATGTTCATCTTGATAATTTTTGAAAAACAAATTTAGTACAATAACTTAAAGAGATGTGCGTTTTTTATTAGAGATTTTTATTTGATATTTGCAAAAATTAAAGACGTTGAAAAAAACCGCATTAATTGCTTTCCTTTTAACTTATTCACTTACTTATAGTCAGGCCGTTAGAAAATATTCTAATGAATTTATGAACATTGGTGTTGATGCAGCAGCTTTGGGGATGTCGAATGCAGTTGTGGCAAGCACGAACGACGTGAATTCCGGCTATTGGAATCCTGCGGGATTGGTAAATCTTGAAGACGGCCAGGTCGCATTGATGCACGCGAGTTATTTTGCGAATATTGCCCAGTACGATTATCTTGCTTACGCAAAACCTATTGACGACCGGAGTGCCTGGGGAATCTCTTTGATCCGTTTCGGGGTGGACGACATTATGAACACTACCGAACTGATTGACGGTGAAGGGAATATTGATTACAACAGGATCAGCTTGTTTTCGACGGCTGATTATGGTTTTACTTTCTCGTATGCTCGAAAATTGCCTGTTCCTGGGTTTCAATATGGGGTGAATGCAAAAGTGATCCGCCGTGTGATTGGAAAATTCGCCAATTCCTGGGGATTCGGATTTGATTTTGGTTTGCAATTTGAACGCAACGATTGGCATTTTGGCTTGATGCTCCGCGATATCACGACCACGTACAACATCTGGAATATTGATGAGGAGGAGTATGAAAAGATTGCCAATGCGATTCCGGGTGAAAACCAGGAGCCTCCGGAAAGTACGGAAATCACCTTGCCGAAAGCCCAATTGGGAGTTTCGAAGAAGTTTGAATTCCACAATGAGACCAGCCTTTTGGCCGCTACCAGCCTGAACATGCGTTTTGAAAGGACGAACGACATCATTTCTACAAAAGCAGTGAGTATTGATCCCGCACTGGGCCTTGAGTTTGGTTATACGGATCTGGTCTTTCTACGTGCCGGTGTCGGAAATTTCCAAAATGTGATGCAATTGGACGGCAGTGACAAGGTGGGCTTTCAACCCAACATCGGACTTGGATTCAAATACAAGGGGATCCAGATTGATTATGCACTGACGGATCTGGGCGACCAAAGTGCGGCCTTGTATTCGAATGTTTTCTCGGTAAAGGTAGATCTGGGGATTTTCAGGTAGCAGACAGTTGTCGGTTGTCAGTTCAATCTGAAATCTAAATCGTTGATCAACACTCTAAAATCATCTCTTGAAATGATAAAAAAAGTACTTCTTGTTTTCTTTTTAATCGGTTGTCAGATTGGCTTTTCGCAGTCTTTGGTTTCAGACAATACGATTGTAAGCATCCTGACTGTTGGAACTGCCGATGCTTCACATTCCCTTTATGGCCATACGGCTTTGCGTATAAAAGACGAAACCAAAAACATTGACCTGGTCTATAATTACGGAATGTTCGATTTCAACACGCCAAATTTTATGTTCAAGTTTGTAAAAGGCGACCTTCAATATTATGCTGCGGCTTATCCTTATGATGATTTTGAATACAGCTACAGGGTTGAAAACAGGTCGATTTATGAGCAGGTGTTGAATATGTCGATTACCGAAAAGCAATCGCTTATCAACAAATTGGATGTTTCCTTATCTTCAGATGATAAATTCTACACCTATAAATTTATTGACAGGAATTGCACGACCAAAGTAATTGACATCGTAAACGAAGTACTGGAAGGCAAACCTATTGTGAAGAAGAATATCGATTCGAAAACCTACAGGGATGTTTTATTCCCGTATGTGGAAAATCATTTTTACCAGAAGCTGGGCATCAATATTATTTTCGGGCATCGGGTGGATGATACTGCAACAATCATGTTTCTGCCTTTGGATTTATTTGATAATTTAAAGGTTACGTCTTATAAAAATCAACCGCTGGTAAAAGAAACCAATGTAATCTTTGAAGCAAACAGGCCTGTTGCTTTTTCTTTCTTGGACAGTATTTATTCCTTGATGGCTGTCTTGTTGATTTTCATCCTGATCAATAACAGGGTATTGCAAGTCACCTATTTTCTAATCCTTGGAGCAATTGGATTATTGTTTTCACTGATTGGATTGTACTCCTTGCACCAGGAAGTATTATGGAACTATAATGTCCTGCTTTTCAATCCGCTTTTTCTATTGCTGCTTTATTTCCTGGCGACCAATAATTTGAAATGGATCAAGAAACTGTCCTGGATCTGTCTTGTGTTCCTGGGAATATATGTGGTGTATATACTGAACAAGATACACCTGTTCATCGTTTTACCAATTGCAATCACATCTGCAATATTGCTTTTGCGATTGATCTTTCCTGAAAAATTTGCTATTGTCCGCGGTAGAACAAGACCGTACTGAAGGTCTTGATGATGATGTTCAAATCGAGGAAAACGCTGCGGTGCTTGATGTAATACAAATCGTATTGCAGCTTGATCAGGCTTTCTTCTATACTTTCTCCGTAAGAATAGTTCACTTGGGCCCAACCTGTAAGTCCTGGCTTGATGACGTGGCGTGTTTCATAGAAAGGCATGACATCGGCAAGTTCCTTTACAAAAAAGGGACGCTCTGGTCTTGGTCCGATAAAGCCCATATCGCCTTTCAGGATATTGATGAACTGTGGAATTTCATCGATTCGGGTCTTCCTTAAAAACTTGCCGAAAGGTGTGATGCGCACATCACCCGGAGTCGCAAATAAGACCCCGCCACTTTCTGCATTCTTGATCATTGTCCTGTATTTGTAGATTTCAAATGGAACACCATTTTGGCCAACCCGCGTCTGCGTATAAAAAAGTGGCCCCCTATTACCCATCAAATTACCAATCAACACAATAGGAAAAATAAGCAGTCCCATAAGCAACCCTATAATGGAGAAAACAACTTCCAGCAGCTTCACAATCAACAAATACAATCGATTTTGATTGCTTCTGCTGAAAGGAAAATAGCGATAGAAATCCTTGTCAAAATGCTGTATTGGAATACGATGGGTAATGGCTTCATAGACTTGCGTATATTCCCGGATAACAAAACCTGCTTCCAGCAAAACCAATAAATTGTTGTATAGATCGACTGTGATGCCATCTGTTTTCTGAGAAGCAATTACGATTTCCGAAATTCCATTTTCCTTGACAAATGCTTCAATCGTGGGGATGCTTACAAGTTTAATTCCCAATGACCGATCGTCAGAATCATCTTGAGAATCAGTATTGACAAAACCTATTATCTTGTAATGGGGATCCACCTCTTCCAGAGAGGCTGTCAGTTTTTCCAGCTGGTTCTGATCGCATACGATAATGACGCGTTTAAGAAACCGGTGTGAGGCCAGGAATCTCTGATAGAAGATCCTCCAAAAAAACAACGAGATGGTAATGGCCAGGAAGAAATAAACGATCTGCAACCTGTTAGAAGGCAAGACCGGTGTAAATATCGGCGTAAGCAAGAAGAAAAGCACCGTGGTGGAAGAAGTGAGCAGGATACTTTTTATGATCTGATATTGATTGCTTGCCACTTGGAGGTTATACATTTCAAAAACCGTCCCGAGGATATTGAGATACAGGGCAAGTACCAGGGTCCAGTAAAAATTAGCACCTGTAATCCTAAAATAGCCAAACTCAAAAACACTGCCGACTAAAGAGAGCGCCCCGATAACAGTCAGCACGTCGAACAGCCGCAAGAGTATTTTCCTTTCGGAAATTTCAAAATGAATTTTTTTAGAAAACAACATAGCGTTTAAACCTTTTGGAAAGGACGCAATTTAATATTTTTTACGCAAACTGTTGGGCATCTGTTATTAATTAAATAATATCTTTCCACAACTTCTTGACATTGCTCCAGTCGAAACTTTCAGCTTTGGCTCTGGCATTCCTGCTCAAAGTTTGCACAAGGATTTCGTTTTCGCATAATGTGGTTATTGCCGCGACCATCTGGTCAACCGAATTGTCGTGAACAAGCAAGGCATCATCGGCATCCTTTAGCAGATAAGGAATTCCACCTACATTTGTACTGATGACAGGCAGACCCAATGCCATAGCCTCCATAATGCTTACGGGAGTATTGTCAAAATGGGTGGTATTGATAAAAATCGAGTAGTTTTCAGACAAGGCAGTCCATTCTTTCTTGGAAAGCTTTCCGGTAAAGATTACTTCCAATCCATACTCGGCTGCCAGCATTTTGGTTGCTTCCATCGATCCGTCCTTGTCAGGTCCAACCATGCAGAGGGATGCTTCAGGATAAGATTCCCTGAGTTGCTGCAAAACCTCAACCGCCATATTTGGATTATAAATCTTGGCAAAAGAACGCACCCAGAGCAGATGGGGAGCAACTGTCTTCCTTTCCTTGAAGGTATAGTTGTCAATCTCAATCGCATTGGGAATAAAAACCGTATTGTTGAAGCCATTCAGCTCGAAGTGATGCAGCAAGTAGTTGGAAGGGGCTGCATTTTTACAGGCATTGCCAAAAAGCATCTTGCAAAGTCTCGGATTGTTTCTTAATCTGTCCGGCAGATTGCCTCCATGCAATATCGGGAGATAATCAATCTTTAGGATTCGTACCAACTGGCTTGTTAAGAAAGCATACCAGAAACTCGAAGTACTATAGGTATCAATTACTACAAGATCAATCTTTTTTCTGAATTTCACTATGCTCCAGAGCATGTCCAGCATCCTGAAAACCAAGTTCTTTTTCGAAGAGGTATAATAAACAGTATAGCCTTCATTTTCCAACAAAGGTCCCAACGTTTCAATAGTAGTAACAGAAACGCCGTGTCTGGAAAGCTTATTCCCTATGTACAGCAGGCTTTTCAAAGGATTCAACTTTTAGGAGTGAGAGTGCATAGACAAAAGCAGGGGCCGCTATTCGCATAGCCGCGTGGTTGATGGTGAGGAGCCAGAAGATGAAAAAGGAGAAGAGATAAAAATGCTGTGGATTGTTGAAAGCCAAAAAAGTTGGAGTTAATAGCAAGACAAGCAGAGCGGCAATACCAAGCGAACCATGTTCGGCCAGCATACGACTGATTTCATTATGGGAAGCAGCTTCAATACCTGTAAGTTCTTTTCGATACTCTCTGTTTTTTCCAACTCCAATTCCAAAAATAGGATTTTCCATAAACATCTGCAATTCAGCTTCTATCAGAACTTCCCTCCCCGAAAGTTTACTCTCTTTTTCAACACCCTGAACGTTTTCATTAGCATAGCGTCTTTCAATCAATCCCTTTGTCTGATACGAACTGTAACTCCAAATGCCTATCAGCCCAAATACGGCAATTCCAAAGATAAGGACCAGCCTTGTTCTTGCTTTACTGTTTCCCAATACAAAAAGTTTCAATAATAAAAGAACGATCATTATGCCACCAGTAATCACACCACCTCTTGAAAATGTAACAATTCCTCTAAAGGCAACAATAAACAATAGCAGGCTATTGAGTATGAGTAAAAAAAGGCTTTTAGAATAAAAGATAGTTCTCACAAAAAACAAAAATATACCAAGTCCCAATATGGTAGAAACCTGATTTGGGCCAAAACCTCCTGAAGTTGCAAAATTAGATTCTGTGCCAGTTACCACATCTCTGATACTAGGGTTATAAAGATACAAATAGGAAACCATCGTAACAATAGGAAAGCTCATCATCTGCAGTACCCCATCTATTTGTTTCAGTGTGACTTTTCTTTGATAGCAATAAAGAGCCGAAAAAGCCAAACAGACAGGTCCACTAATATTAAAAACTATAGCTTTTCTAATATCTGTTTCAAGATCTAAAGCACTCGTAGAATAAATAACACCAGGAATCAACAGCAATAGATAAATCCATACCGGAATAGCATTCTTAGAAAAACTTCTGTAATAAATACCAATCAGAACAAATAAAATTACAGCATACTTACCATATTCATTTCCAATGTTTCCTTTTGTCATTCTTAGAAATACTTCGGCACAAACCACATAGCCACACCAATACAAAACCTCATTGTTCCTATTTTGGTTTTTCACAATATGAATACAGCCAAATACTACAATTGCAAGCGCATAGACAATTGACAGTGGCCTGAACAAATAAACTACACCCCCTATCAAAATATGCACGGCTAAAGCAGAGAGGTAAAAATCCTTCGTAATTGGAGATTGTATTTTAAACATCAGTTACTTTAAAATCAATTGGTTCAACTTTTCCAAATAGGATACAAAAGTAAACTTTTCAGCCAACTCCCTAACCTTGGCCGACTTTTCTTTTAAATCTTTGGAGGGACTTGCTAGGGCGTCCTGTAAAATCTCACCATAGGAATGTTCTTTCCAGACCCATAAAAAACCATTTCCAGAATGGATATAGTGCGAGATACTGCCAACATCCGATACTACAGGGATAACACCACTACAGGCTGCTTCGGCGATAACCTTGGGAAAACCTTCGGACTCCGAAGGCAAAAGAAAGAAATGACTTTTGGATAAAACGGTATGCACGGCATCTTTAGACAAGAAACCATGAAATATGGCTCTTTCATTCAAAAAAAGCAATGCATCTTCATACTGTTTCCTTTTAGTTCCATCTCCGATAAAATGCACCTCCTCTATTTGCCCCACAGGAATCATCCTTAATGCTTCAACAATTCTGGAAACTCCTTTGGCATCTTCCAACCGGCCAACAAAAGCTAGAATAAAAGGGCCTTTAAACGCTTTCTGTTGTCCTATAATTTCCCCTCTAGCCACATCATCTTCAGTAAGGCAGGGATTTTCAAAAGAAAGGCAGTGCTTTGGTTGTTTTTCCCAGAAACCATTAATGGTGACCTTGCACCGAGCCCAATTCTTCTTAAGCCACCAGCGCTGGAATCTATAGGAAAAGGAAGGATTTTCTTGATTCCAATTTCCTGCATATTTAACCCAGAAGGTATAGTTCCTAGGAAGAAAAAAACTAAAGATGGGCAACAAAAAAACGCCCATACTTGTAGGCAACCTTAATTGGACTTCCGAAGCACCTTTCAGATTGCAAACCACTTGTTGGATGATCCTTGGTATTTTGACAAGGATGAGAAGTTTGTCCCTGACCGACATTCCTCCATAAGGCGGGATTGGAACAAAGCGGATATTATTCTTGGCATAGGGGAGTGAGCTTTTGGGGGCTACTGAATCATACAGGCAACCGATATGCACCACTTCCTCCCAAAAATCAGCCAGATAATCAACCTCATTGATGGTAGCGCCCCAACCAACAATTTGTTGATTTTGGTTTTTATAGTGTTCGGTATGCGATATGATGAGAAGTTTTTTACGCTTCATTTTCTATATTTTTGATGTATTTTTTGATGACAAGATTCCAATCAAATTTTCCACTCCACTCGATAGCCTGGCTCGAAAATTGGAAATAATCATCCATAATTTGCTGCAAGGCATCAAGAACTTTTGCTGGTTTATTCTGATCGACCAAGAAACCTGAATAGCTATTTTTTATGGCATCGGCTATTCCCGAATCTTGAGAACCTATGACTGGAATGCCAAGCGCATTCGCCTCAAGGATAGCAATCCCGAATCCTTCAAAATCATTGTCAACAATCTGGCTTAGCATTACAAATACGGTTGCCTTTTCGAGAATGCGGTTCCGTTCAGAATCCGACAGGATACCATGGAAAGTAATGCGATCAATCACATCAAGGGATTGGGCCAATGTGGAAAATTTTTCCATTTCAGTTGGTATTCCTATACAATGATAATGAATTTGCGGAAATCTTTCTTTTAGGAGCGGTAATGCTTTGATAACATTTTGCTGGCCTTTTCGGTATGTCAAGTTACCAACAGTTACTAGATTGACAACATCAGCTGCATCCTTGGGCTTGTGCAAAATATCACCAATCTCAAAGCCGTTATTGATTACTTCAATCGACAACTTGGGATTTATGGCCAATGTAGCTTTTTTGGTAAACTCTGATACGGCAATGAGGCTGTCAAATTGCGCCATGCTCCATTTTGTAAAGCGTTGAGATAAAGAGCCACCTGCTTTTAATTCTGAACCGTGAAGGACAGCTATAGATTTTATAGTAAAGAAAAGCTTCAAGATTCCTCCCATCCATAAGGAAAATTTCCCCGAACAGATAACAACATCTCTCCCTTTGGCAAGAGCAATGGCTTTTCGGAAACGGTTGAATTGTGTTAGCTTGTTTCGCTTGATTCGGAAAATACCAAACGGCTGTCTGGAATCAAATTCTATATCCTGTTGGACTTTTCGAAAATCAGTCAAAACCTCAACCTCAAATTCTGATTTTTGCAAGTATTTTGATAAAAAATAGGCATGATTGCCTATTCCTCCAGGCAGCGGAGGAAATTCTGAAGACATTATGAATACTTTCTTTCTCAATATTACTTTTTCATAATTTGTGCAGGTATACCAACCAGGGTAACATCCGATTCGATAAAATCCTTAGTTACACAAGCTAATGCTCCTATCTTAATGTTATTGGCAATCTTCAGCGGTCCAACAATAACAGCATTTGCTCCCAAACTGCAATTATCACCTATTATAAAATCTCCTTTGCTGCTTTTTTTATTGATTCCTATTACATTTCCTCCAGTGAGCGTGAGATTATATCCAATTATTGAGCTGCCAGAAATCACCACTCCCATTGTGGGATGTAAAACCGATAATCCCCCTTTTACATCGGCTTTATAATGAATATCTAAATTCGAATACGATTGAATGAGGTTGATAATAGGTAAAAATAAAATCCTTGCAACTTCATAAAGCTTTCCAAATGTCAAAAGCAATCCCCTCTCCGTTCTGTACAAAAAAATCCCAGCAAAGGAGCGGCTTAACCAGACATATAATATTCTACTTTTTCGTTTTCCTATCATCCTCTTTATATCCTGACAAAAATAAAAGAATTGTTTCTTCATAATATTCTATAATCGTTTCGGAAGTGGATCGCCTTCTTTTATATTAACTAAAGAATTAGGGTAATTTTCATATTGCGGCAATAATAACAAATGGCATTTGCCTCTTTTTGAGATTACTTCAGGATTTGTAATTTCCGAAGCTTCCTTTAAATAAAAGGCCCTGTATCGATTCTTAGAACACCAATTTATGATCAATTTTGCATTTTCGCTCATAGACAACTCCTTCAATGCATGCATTTCAATGAAGAATTTTGTTTTTTGATTTGAAGCAGTTTTTTCAGCTCCTAGAAGAGCGAGGGATTCGGCTCCTTCAACATCAATTTTAATTAAATCAGGTATATACCCTACATATTGAACTAAAGTATCAATGGTGATTTTCTCTACTTCATAGAAAGAATTTACTGCTGCTGCTGTTTCTGCATGACTAGGATACATACTTCCAGCTTCACCTGAGCCCACAGTATAAAAATTCAGTCTCTCACCATCTTTTTCTCCTATAAAAGCAGTAACAAATCTTGATTTCATTCCGAATCCATTTAAAATCATATTTTGTGAAGCTTTGGCTAATGCTTCAGGATTAGGATCAACCAAAAGGATATTTTTATTTTTATTTTGAATCGCCGCCAACAAGGAGGTATAGCCAATGTTGCATCCCAAATCAAAAATATTTTCCACCTCTTGAACAAGTTTAAAGTACCAAGCATCGTCCTTATCTACATTTTTACGGATCGTATTTGGCACTACTTTAAGTTTTATTCCTAAAAGTTCCGAGTCCTGATAGCGTTTCTCTTTTTTCAGATAATACCCTACTATCTTTTTAATTTTTCTAAACATCATAAAAAATAATATTACCTTCTTTCAATTTCTTACTTGCTAAATTCCATGATTTCAAAACCTGAAACAAAATCAAAGGTAACAAAATCGGAAGCAGTACAAACGATATCAGTTTTAAGTATTTGTTTTTCTTGAACTTGTAGGGAATATAGGAAGGAAAAACATGTACTAGCAACATCATAACACTCAATTTATCTCCAAAGTATTTTCTGGAAAGATACAAAACACTTGGAACCGGTCTTGGAGCCAATACACTTTTTGGCCTCCACCCATCCCAGCTTCCCATCTGCCTGAGGCCACCCTGGCTCACTTTCAAATGGATTCGCTTGGCTTTCGGATTGGATATGTTTTTGTATCCTGCTAGATAAGCCCGGAGTCCAAATTCACCATCCCCCATCCGTTGTTTTTCAAATTGCCTGTCAAACAAGCCAATTTCTCTGAAAATATCTTTTTTGAGCAAGACATTTCCAGTATCCAGCTGATCACTCCACCTGAAAAAACTGTAATGGATGGGAACTTCAGCTCCAACAGTACTGATGGAAACTCCTGAAGACAGGTCGGCATTAAAAAAATCCAACGTCTTTAGATGCTGTTCAATCCAATCCTTTTCAACCAGCGAATCATCATCATAAAGCAGGATATAGTCTCCTTTTGCGGATTTTACAGCCTCATTGCGGGCTTTCCATAGCGCTTTTTCTTCTTGATACCAATATTTCAAATCAAGACTCCAGCCTTTATAAAAATCTTCTTGGAAAGCATCGGTTTGGTCCACTACGATGACTTCAAAATTTTTATAGGTTTGATTTTCTAGATCTTTGAAAACAGCTGCCAAATATTCGTATCGGTTGAGTGTGGGAATAATAACTGATACAAAAGGATTGTTTTCTATAAGATTACTCTCAAATTTTTCATATTCATGATGAACAACGAAGTCCTTAGAAAAATCGTCTCGTTTGACACTTCTGGCTTTCAGATAACCTGAAATTTCAAGTATGGGATTCTTAAAAGTCAATAACCTAAAAATCAAGACATATAGGCTCCAGGCTTTATGATAGTTCTTAGCCACAAATCGATATTCATCTTGAACGGGAAGCTTAATTTTTTTCCAAATATTGATTCCTTTTTTAGGCTCGGTTGCAATAAATCCCAGCTGGAATGCTCTCCAGGCCAAGTCCCTATCTTGTGCTTCACTGCTTTTGTAATGCGTATCTTTTTTCAAAGATAAATCATTATGTTGCGCAATAAATTCTTCTGTAGGAAAATAAGAGAAATCCCGAGCAGGTTTCAGGTTAAAATACCAAGTAGGCTTTATATATTTTAAAAATTCAAAAATCATACTCATTACTTAATTTAAGCTATCTTGTGATCTACTGTCTAAAAAGCAAGCTGCAACCTTATCTGAACAAATTTTTCTTCCTCTTTTGTTCACATGTATCTTGTCATAAAACAGTGCAGCATCATCGAATAAAGAAGAATGATTGATTAATGGAAAATCATTGTCGTAAATAAGTTTCAAATTATGGATAGGAGACTGATAAACTATTAATGTGATATTATTTCGCTTGCAAAAAGCAGCTATTTTAAAAAAATAAGGATTTTTAATCCTAACATTTTGAGCTTTTTCTTTATTTTCCTCTAAAAGTTTTGAAGCTGATTTATTGACGGGATAGCTAAAATTTCCCTTATCGTCAAATAAATTCCTCCGTTTGGGCTGTAAAGTTGCTAGAATTCCAGGAAAAAACAATTCTGAATTAAAATAGCTCACTCCCACTAGTGGAACATAGGCTGTCAATTGGTAAATCCATTTGTCTTTTCCTTTCATTTCACTAAAATACTGCCTTACATTTTCATCTCTTGCATGAGGTAAAAAGCGATAATCATTTCCATTGATAATCGGGTTTAAATCAGACACATCATCAGGTCTGACACAGAGAAACATTTTATGAGTTCGATGTCCAAATGCATAAAATTGTTTCAACATCAAATAATGAGCACTCAGTCGAGAATCATCCATACTGATATTTAATCCTTTTAAACCCGTAATGGAATCAATTTGCTTGGTATCCAATGTAGTCAAACCTGTACTTGAACCTAAAATCACATAGTCAAAAGAAATTTCAGCAACCCCATTTCTAATGAATTGTTGCTTATAAAATGACGATTTTTCTAAAGAATAAAGGCATAAAAAAGAAATGAGATTCAGCAGTATAAAAATGCTGATGCCATAAATGCTAAGGGTTTTTAAAAAATTTTTCATTTAAAATTGAAAATAAATAAAGCTCATTTGATTTTTGAAAGCTCCCATAAAAAAAATCATCAACATTAAAACGACCAAGTTACCTTTTGATAATTGTATTTCATAATTGTTTTTCTTCACATTTTTCCATTCCGTAAATACTAGCCAAAAAATAGAAATCAGGCAAATCAATGCTATCAGAATGTATTTTGAGTTTTTATAAAATAAAGAAACACCAAAACTTGTAAAATCAAACATTCCAATGATGTAGGATAATGCATCTGTCAAAGTATCTGCTCTAAAAAATACCCATGCTAAGCAAACAAAAACAAAGGTCAAGATTATCTTTGGAAAATCACGAAAGCTATATTCTTCATCTTTGAGGAAATTCCTGTTGGAATCAGAAAGCAACAAAGGCATAAATAACAAGGCATGAATCAATCCCCAAACTATAAAAGTCCAATTAGCTCCGTGCCAAAAACCACTCACAATAAAAATAACAAATGTGTTTCGTATGCTGAGCCATTTAGGCCCCCTGCTTCCTCCCAAGGGAATGTACAGATAATCTCTAAACCAGTTTGACAACGAGATATGCCAACGCCTCCAAAAGTCAGCAATATCTTTTGAGAAATAAGGAAAATTGAAATTTCTTAATAAATCAATGCCGAATAATTTTGAAGTACCCAAGGCAATATCAGAATACCCACTAAAATCGCCATAAATTTGAAATGCAAACAAGATACTCCCCAACCAGAGTTCAGTTGCACTATATTCACTCGCATTATTGAAGATTTGATTGGCAAAGAAAGCACAATTATCGGCTACTACAACTTTTTTAAATAGGCCCCATATGATTTGCTTTACACCTTGGATTGCCTTGGAGTATTCAAATTCTCTTTTTTGTTTTATTTGCGGAAGAAGATGTGTCGCTCTTTCGATTGGTCCAGCAACAAGAAGTGGAAAATAACTCACAAACAAGGCATACTCTATAAAATTGTGTTCAGGTCGAATACGTCTTTTATAAATATCTATCACATAGGAAAGGCCATGAAAAGTGTAAAAAGAGATCCCGACCGGCAAAATTATGTTTAAGGTCCAGAAATGAGCTTCAAAGCCAAGAACTTGTAAAAGGCTGGCAAAGGAATCTACAAAGAAATTATAATATTTAAAGACCCCTAAAAAACCTATATTCACCGAAATGGTGAGCCAAAACCAAAACTTACGGTTGGCTTCCGACTTTGCTCTTTCCATCATTAATCCCGCAACGTAATCCAACCCTGTAGAAAACATCAACAAGAACAGGAATCGCCAGTCCCAACAAGAATAAAAATAATAACTTGCTGCCAAAAGCAATCCATTTTGAAAAGATAATTTTTGTTCTTGCAACAACCAATATCCTACAAAAACAATAGGCAAAAACATAAAAAATTCAAGAGAGTTAAATAACATAAATGCAGTTAAATTAGAAGGTGTAAAAATTCTTAAATGCTTGTTTTTGTTTTTCTAAATTAAACTCCTTTTGGATTCTCAAAACGGCCTGATTACGCATAACTGATCTTTGTTCTTCTGGCAAATCAATAACCTCTTTTATTTTTTCAAAAAGTAATGCAGGACTTTGCTTTTCAACCACAAAACCTGTTTGATGATCAATCACATTTTCACTCAAGCCTTCCGCGTCTGAAACGATACATAGCAATCCCATAGCTTGAGCTTCTAAAACCGCATTACAAAAACCCTCTTGAATACTATATTGCAAATACAAATCAGTTGTTGATAAAACTTCCTTTACTTGCTCCGAAGACAGTTTTCCTGCAAAAGTTACTTCTCTTGTTAATCCTAGCTGATAGACTGCAAATTGCAAACGTTCTTTTTCTGATCCTTCACCTACAATCGTATAATGAAACTGAATGCCTTCTTTCTTTAATTGAGCCAATGCTTCAAAGGTATGTTCCAATCCTTTTTTCCAATGCAGCCTGGCTATTGTTGTAAATTGCATAACGGAATTTTGTGATTGCCTAACAGGCTTAAAAAAAAAGGTATCAATTGCAGGTGTTATCTTAAGGACTTCCTTGTTCTTTCCCAATCCGTATTTGTATAACAATTGCGTTAAATCATCAGATATCACATGTATCCGATCAACCTTTTCAAATAATAAATCATAGCAATTAGGATTTTTAATCGGGTAAATTCCTATGTCAAATCCTCTAAAGCTTACTGCCATTTTAGCTCCGATAGCAACAGCAACATTTTCTCTCCCCAAAGCCATAGTCCCAAAGCCAAAATGCAACCAATCTAGTTTTTCAGACAGCAAGAACTGATTGGATAAAACTTGCCTTATATTTTGACTAAAGGTAATTTGATCTTCTTTATTAAGCTTATAAAGGAATAGGCTTTTTCTTGCATTCAGGAAAAGCATCTTTAAAAACTGTAAAAATGTATTTAAAATGACTACCAACGGGTTTCCATTCAACCGAGGAGCACTGATTACTTTGCAATTCAAATAGTTTTTAATTGCTTTTGAATTGTTTGCATAAAGGACTACCTCGTGGCCTTCCTGCTGAAGACCAAGAATCTTGTTCTTAAAAAAAGTTTCGGAATAACCCGGAGTATTTGGTAAAACTAGTCCTATTCTCATCTCTCTAAAACATTTTCATACAAAGCTATAATATCTGAGATCATTCTTTCTTTGCTATGTTGATCATCTATGGTCGTTTTTGCCCTTTCAATCATTCTTTGTTTTTCTTCCAACGAAAATTGGAAGATCTTCAATAAGCTTTCAGCCATATTTTGAGAATCACGTATAGGAATTAAAAATCCGTTCTGTCCATTAACTATTACCTCATCCATACCGCCACAATCTGTAGAAATTACAAGCGTTCCGAGTTGCATAGCTTCTAAAATGACATTTGCAATTCCTTCTTCTACGCTTGGTAACAATAATACATTTGCATATTGCATCTTTTCTTGCACCTCAACAAAAGATGTATTTCCTAAAAGGGCAACCTCCTTTTGAAGGTTAAAAGTTTCAACCAAATAACATAATTCTTCCGAATCTTTTCCTCCAATAATTTGATATTTAAATACAAAGCCCGAATCCTTAAGGATTTTACAAGCCTCTAATGCATAAGTATAACCTTTAACCCAATGTGCTCTTCCTACTGACAAGATGGTAAAAACGGTAGGTTCCTCAGTTTTTTTATTAGGCAGATCTATTTTATCTAAACCACTATATACAACCTTTATTTTTTCAGCATCAGCTCCATATTTCATTGCTTCCTTAGCAATTGCTTGAGAAACGGCATGAAAACCATCTACTTTGTGGAAGACCCTTTGGTACAATAATCCTATTTCAGGTTGCGTTATCGGAGTGTAATTGATATGCACCCCTCGCAGACTCACTATTAGCTTCATTCCGAAATCCCTTACCCAGATCCAATCTCCAATACTTCTAGCCCATTGCAAATGAAAGACATCAGGCTTGTGCCACAAAACAGGATAATACCTAAGCTTGGACAATATTGTATTCGCGTTTTTTTCACATATAATAGCATCTAAGTGCTTTTTTTCTCGTTTTCTAAAAAGTCCGAGTAACACACTATATTTTATAAGATGATACAATTTTTGAAGTCTGTTATCAGAATAGGTAATAACTGAAGCCCTTGAACTCTTGTAATGGGTTTTCTTTTTTAAATTGCCAAACAAAAGCACGCTATAGCCTTCATCACAAAGCCCATTTATAAGACGCTCTATAAAAGTAGTACTCGGAACTTCGCCAGAATAGACTGCTATTTTGGTTTTCTTTATCATTGATTGTGCTTAAAAAACAAAGATAGCGTTAAAAGCATGCTCACGGGATGTGAATAATAAACATCATTCACAGATTTAAACTTTTCATAAAACTTGTTGGTCAGGTGTGTCGGAATTATAGCATTCATTTTCTCATTTTCAAACAATCTGTCTTTTAATTGTTTCTCATTTTCAGGTCCTAAAAATTGTAATTCCCAATTCCTTTCTATATGCTTATGTGGCTTTAGAGTTCGCCTAACTTTATCTAAAATTCGATAAGGTATATTATAGGGTTTTTTATTGTAATGATAATTATAAAGATTAAAAGGTTTTTGTCCTTGCCAAACAATCTTTGCCAGACCAGGATTACGCATCTTTAGATATTCAATCTGGATCTGTCTTCCAGCAAGATATTTTTCTGGAACAGTGCAAATAAATTCACACATCCTATTATCGTAATACGGAAGTTGGATGGGTCTTTCGTGTTCAAAAACAGTAAGGTTCACACTAGTCCAACGTGGAGCCCAATATAAACTTTTAAACGCACGGATTTGGGCATTTGCACTTTGGGGGATATCGATTTTAAGAAGTAGGCTTTTAAGCCGATCATACAGATACGCATCAAAATCCCCTTCAATCTTCCACTCCTTCCAAAGGGCAATTGCCAATTCTAAGCCTCCTTTTTTGATTACTTTTTTAAACAGGAAAGCAACTTGCTGATCTAAAGTCAAATCATCAGCAACGCCCATATCATCAAAAAGTACATCGCCCCAATGCCCAAGAGAAAAAACGTCTCCCATTTTGGCATATTCATTAATAAATGCCATTTGTCTGGGATGAGTAAACTCTGAATAGCAGCTGTTTATTTTAGCTAGGACATCTATCGTATCCCATAAATAACCATCTGGAATACGCATTCCCTTAAAGGGAAAACCACAAACTTCTGCTATTTTTTTTGAATATTCAGTTTCATCATGTCCCCCTTGAAAAGCATAGCTATAGGCAGAAACATCTTTGTTGAGATGTTTTAAGGCACAAGCTTGGGTCCGGCTATCCAAACCTCCTGATAAGGGGAGTATTACTTTTCTATCCCCAGTTTGCTCTTCTATTATTTGCTCAAAAAGCACTGCAAATTCTTCTACTATTTCTTTAAGTGGGCGTTCGACAGGAGAATAATTCCATTTAAAATAAGGTGCTTCTTCAATTGGTTCTCCTTTATCTATTTTGTATTTAGTAGCAGGCTTCAAAGCCTTCTGTTCTAAAAAATACGTGTCTTCATCTAAAAAGAATCCCAATGCCGAAAAAACACAGATTGCTTTATAATCAAGTGCTTTCTCCACTCCTGTAAAAACAACTTTTGAGGGAATAATGGGGGTAAGTAATTTCTGCATTATCACTTTTTTAGTAAAGATGAATACAAATTTTCATGTGCCCTGATAAAACGATCTATCGAGAAATTTTGCACGGCATAAGTGCGAAGTGAAGTTCCAATTCTTTCCTTCTCATCATTAGGTTCCTTATAAAGGAAATTAATCTTATTGGCTAATTGTTGGCTATTAGATGCCTCAAATAAAAATTCAGGAAAATCTTTTAAAACAAATTTGATTCCTGAAATAGCAGATCCCAATACGGGAATCCCCATACTCATTGCCTCAACCAATGCCATCGGCATGCCTTCTTTCCTTCCTTCATCAAGAGTTGGAATTACATACAAATCTGACTGTGCCAAAAAAGGGCGGACATCAGTATGTTTTCCTAAAAATTTAATACGATTTTGCTGGTTTAGCCTTTTCACATTTTGCTTTAGCCCAATGGCATAATCACTCCTGTCATCTCCTAAAATGGTAAGCACTATATTGGGATTATCCAACATCAGGACAGCATTTATCAAAACTTCAATACCTTTTACAGCAACTAAATTGGCAACGGTAATGATTCTGAACAGCCCGTCATTTTCTCTAGGTGGAAAATGTTCTGGACTGTAATAATCAGTATCCAATCCTAATGAAATAAGTTGTTGATGTTTTTTATTTGGAAAATAAGCTTTCATTTCATCATTGATCGTAATAATAAAGTCCGACAGATAGCTGCGAATTTTCCAATGAACATTACCCCACGTCATAGCTTTCTTAGTATACAAGAATTTGGCACCTCCAAGTTTTGCCCCCAAAACTTCAGTCCAATCGCTACTCCAATGCCAGGAATGCACTACATCAAATTTATTGTCTTTTATAAATGCACTATAGGGCTTGATTCGTTGTAGCAAACTTAAATACGGTTTTGGCTTGCAGGTTGTTTGGATCAAATGAATAGGCAAACTCAATTTTTCAATCTCCTGAAAAAAGGCTCCTTTATTATGAGAGCATGCAATTTCCACATCAAATTGCTCCTTGTCCAGACCTTTAGCCAAATCATAGAGTACCTTTCCGCTTCCTGCGGTATCGAAATTAGGAATGGTATAAAGAATTTTTAGTTTTTTCATTTACTTTATTAATTTCAATAAGGTTGCTCCTCTGAGATCTTTTAATATCTCCGCCTTGTTCATTTGCCTATATCTTTACTTATCTATGCAAACAACAAATTCAAACTCTTAATACTTTGAATTAAACTACTTTTGATATTGTATTCTCACATCAGATATGGGCCGGATTAAAGATAAATTCATTTAATTGGATTCTTCTTGATGCTGTGAATCTTATGGTTGATTTTTTTAAAAAACTTATTCTTGTAATATTTTGCAATCCTGACAAGTTCTTCACACTTATAGATCAGATGTTTATTATAAAACTCTTTTAAGAAAAAATCTAAAATTTCACCAAAATTATGCGCCTTCATTGTAATCTTTCTTGATGAAGCAGTATAATGGATAAATAAGATTCCTGTATCTATTTTATTTTGAATATTAAATAACGTTAGTTTAGGGAATTCCTCAGGCTTTTGTTTACCATAAATGCCTACGTCATTTAGTTTTGCACGTAATTCTCCAATATGCGATAAATGATTAATCATCAGATTAAAAAAACCCTGGTCATTAAAACGTATCCTCTTGTCATTTAAAAATTCCTTATTCAACTCAAATCTATGAATTCTCAAATATTCAATCAATTTGGGAATAATTCTTTTATTTATAGCAATGTGACTGGCAGAAAAATAATATAATTGATTTTCATCAAAAGTATATTCTTTAAAATCAACTGGATCAAAGGCATAATGTCTTAGATTATTCATACTTTTTTCATCCTTGCATTCAATTTTATTTCCTTGGAGCATAACAAAATCATACGATTGAAAATCTTCGCATCTAATCTTACTGGTCACTATTGAATCTGCGTCTAGGTGGATATAACTTTCAAAATCATATCCTAACTGTGGTAAAAATAAGATATTTAATTTATTCAATAATATGTATAAATCTAACCCGTGTATCTTATTGATTTCTTTTGAATCAACGATGTGTACATTTTGATGATTTCTTGCAAAATCAGTTTTAAAAATACCGTCCTTGATTATGATAATTTCAAGTTCGGGATTAAAATATTTTATACTGGAAATTAAAGCTTTACAATAATGAATATGACTTTTTCCTAATGTTATTACAACTGCTAACCTTTTCTCCATATCTAAATCAATTATTTACTTTCGCATAAAAATTTTCTACTTTATTTGAAATAATATTCCAATCCATTTTTTCAGCAGATTTTCTGCTATTTTGAGCCATTTTTGATAGCTTATCCGAGTCTGACAGTAAACTAATGATAGTTTCAATCATTGCATCCCCGTCTGTTGATGGAAGCAAAATACCACTATTCGCATCTACATATCCTGAATTTCCACCGACATCCGTTGAAACTACAGGCAACCCGCAAGCCATTGCTTCAAGTATAGAATTACAAGCCGTACTGTTTTTTAAAGGTAAAAATAAAAGTGTCGCTTCTTGATACAATTTTTTTAACTGTAAGTCATCTATTCCTGAATGTATGGTAATACTGGCGTTAAAATTAATTTTTTTTACAAAATCATGGCGCAGTACAACATGTACTTTCAAATCTGGCATTTTATCCTTTAGCCTTGGAATAACAAAATTGAACATGTCGAAATCACGCAAATGTTGTCCAACAAATAAAATCATGTTCTCTTTCGCAAGTTGATAATTGGGATGAAAAAAAGCGGTATCAATTCCATGCGGGATATACTCCACAAAATCAAGATTCAAACGTTCCTTTAAAAAATCTACTTGATTTATGCCAACTGCTATAGCACCATCTAATTTTTTGAAATAAGATATATTGGTGAAATAAGTATCAAATAATTCTGGAGGTTTGTGAAAAGAAGCTATAAACTTATATCTTTTTTCAATTTGATTCACTTGAATGCCCAAACGGATATCCCTCTCGCCATTTAGGTAATGCACAATGCCTTTTTCTCTACTGAATAAGATACGCTTACACAACTCATAATCCTTAATAATACTCATAGTATCATAGGTCCCCGCACCTTTTTTAAAGAAGGATGAACAATATTTGGCTAACTTATAGGGTATCTTGGAATCTAGATATGCTAATACTTCACCATCTAAATAATCTGCCAATCTACCGTATCCAGAATTTTCGGCATGATGGGGGGAACGGTGATGGATTATTATTTTTTTCATTACTTGTGATTATTTAGCATAATATCAATAATTCTTTTGACGTTGACTTTAGGAGAAATATTATTCTCATAATAAAGGCGCCCATTTTTAGAAAGGCGTTCATAAAGCGATGCATCATTTAAAACTTGTTCACAAAGTGAAGGTATTTCATCAATTGTATCATAAAACAAAACCTGCTTTTGATGCTCCAGTGGAATCGGTAATTCAGTATTGATTTTTTCTGCTATGACTACTTTTCCTTGTGAAAGATATTCTGCCATTTTCCAGGCGGGCGAATCCTGTATTCCTCTTGTATAGATTGCTATTTTAGACTTTTTTACCAAATCGAGGTAGGATTCAGGATCGGTTTTTAAATTTGTAATTGCATCCGGATAGCTTTGGTTAACAATAGCAGATGGAATAAAGCCTCCTTTGAACAAGTGAGGAAACTTGTTTCTCAAAGCTAGTATGATTTCATATCTGTCACGATGTATTTTTTTCAAATCAGAATCATCTTCGTTCAAGAAACACCTTGTTTGAAATAAGATATAACTTTCGGTTGCCTGTACATGCTTTTCAAAACCTTGAATATTTCTCGAAGTTTTTATAAAGTTCCAATGTTTAATTTGGCGTAGGCCGGAACGATACAATCTTGTGAAAACAAATCTATCAATCTTTAGATCAATAAGCAAGTTGGTAAGCAACAAGCCAAAGAAAAACTTGTAATCTTGCTTTTTATGATTTGAATGCACTCCAAAGGTAAGACCTAAGGGATATATTTTATTTTGATAATCTACGGGCAAGTGATCAATATATCTTTTTTCATAATTCCGTTTGAAAACATAATCACAATGTTGTAGTGCATATTTAGAAAAAGAACTCGAAGCATCATACAAATCAGTGGCAAAACTAATTTTACTGCCGGTATGTGTATCAATCAGTTCATAGAAGGAAGTTTTGGGATGCGGCTGTCTGGTTTCTGTACTATCTGTATCAGAAATTTTTATAGTTCCCAGTCTTTTCGAAAGAGAAAGAACTACCTTGATCTTAAAAAAAGATTCCTGCTCCAACTCAAACAAACCTGTTTGAACATAAGAAGAATGATTTAATTCTTGGGGGGTATATATTTTTAGAATATAACTCATTAGGATTTTAAAGCATCATTAACCGATTTCATTAAAACTCTAGTAGTTTCCTGGATACTATAGTTATCAAGTACCTTTTTTCGAGCATTTATTTTCATCGTATCCAAAAAACTTCGGTTTCTAAACAAATTCAGAATATCTTTTGAATACGTTTCAGGGGTTGACAATAAGCCATCAAAACCACTTTCTATTACATCTGCAGGACCTCCAGGGCAAGCCATTCCGGCAACAGGTGTTTCGCAAGCCATACTTTCAATCATGACCATCCCAAATGTTTCTTTGTCACTAGGCAAAACAAATAAATCAGCTTCTTGAAAATAATAAGGCAGCTCATAATGCTCTTTATGACCTAGAAACAATACGTTCTCAGTAAGCTTTTTATCTTTAACCATCTCTTTTAGTTTAAGTTGGTAATCTTCTGAAGATACTGGACCAATAATTGTTAGAGTTGCTCCAAGAAAACCATTATTAACTAATTCATATAATGCCTCAATGGCAAGGTGAACCCTTTTCCATTCAACAATTCTTCCAACGTATAATAATTTTGGAGGACTATCAATTGTTGCTTTTATTGACGGTTTAGGCTTGAAATCATCACAATTCACACCTAATGGAAAAACTCTGATGTCCAAATCCCTAAACATCTCCATCGATTCCATCTCTGCTTTTTGTAAATGGGTGTGAACCAATATGTGATGTGCATTTCTATAATATTCTACAACCTCTTTTGTATTCGTATAGTGTTGTCCGCCCAGCATAGCTATATAGGGCTTGTTGTTTTGCAATATCACCTTAGACAGATCATAGGAAAAAGGGGAAGAATGACCTGACATATTAATGATTGTTACATCCGGAGCATCTTTTTTATATTGTCTTAAACAGGAAACAGATGATTGTTTCTTCCACTTCTTATGATCGCCATTAAATTTAAAATCAACAGGAAAAAAGGACCATTTCAAGTTTGAATCCAGAAAAGAGTATTTAAATAATCGCGGTGTAAAATATTCCATCGAACATTCATACCCCTCGCTTGATAAACTTGACATCGATTTGGCATGAGGTTGACTGTGGTATGTGGATACCCTTTTTTCTACAACACCTGCTGACTGTGGGGTAAAAGGATGTAGTATTGCTATTTTCATTTTTACTTCTTAAAAAACATTTTTTCCAAGCACTTTTCCTGTTCATTCTTGGCAAATGCAACTAATTGAAATGCTTTTTCTTGCTCTATATCAATATTCGAATATAAGTTCTTGATTGTTTTAAAAACTTTGCTTGCATCCAGTTCATCTGACTTAGTTGAATACCCCTCAAAACCAGTAGTTAATAAAAAATCACTTGTTTTTGGCTCATATTCTATTGCATGGAATGGAGTATAGGTACAGGCTGCAAAAATAATAGAATGTAATCGCTGTCCTAAAAACACGTCCATAGATTCCAAAAATTTTAAAGATTTTTCGATACTTACGTAATCTTGGTAAATTTTTATGTTTTCATGCCTTATTAACCCGATTTTATTTTGCATATAATTTAAATCGGTAACCGTAGTCGGATAAAGATGAATATCCCAGTTATCGGCAATCAATAGGTTGACTAGTTCATTTGCAAATTTCTCAATTAGCTCGGGCTGTTTACCATAAATTTTATGGCCTATAAATGCAAAATTAATACCTATTTTTTTTGTCCTACTTTTTGGTTTTATAGCTTCTTTAGCATAAAATAGAGCTGGATCATGAAATATACTTAATTCTTGCTCAACGTTCCATTTTTTCAATTGATTTATGGACAATACTCCTCTTACGCTGACAAAAGATGCTTGATCCAAGAATTTTTTCCAACCCAATGTGTCTACTACATCTCCATTTTCTTTGGCAAAATCTGCATCAGCAACACCAGGTCCTAAAACAACCACTTTAGAATCTGGATACAAGCTCATCTGGTTGATCATAATTTTCAAATAGCTTTCCTTGGGTCCTTTTTTGACTATTGTTCCTCCTCCTAAAATAATAAAATCAGGTTTCTTTATAAAGAACTTTCTAGCAATTTTACCCGCATTTACATTATTATAGGGGATTGAATATATACAAACTTCCTTTGACAAATAATCCTTTAAAGCGGCAAATATTGCTTCATCTCCAAGATTACCCATACCGGTACATCCCACATACAAGGCTTTCTTTTTTGTAGAAAAAAGAAAGTTTAGCAACTGAGGCAACAATACAATCTCGCTTTTGATAATTTTAAAATAGTGTTTCATTAAATTTTATATTAAATCAATTTACTTGGAAATGCTTCTTTTTATATTGATCAATTCTAATATCTACAAGAACAATGATAAAACAAAAAATAAACAAGTAAGCAAAATAGAGGAACATTTCATTTTTGTTTAATTTATATTTTATTTCATTATTTAAACCAAAAAAATAAATATATACTGCCGATAGTAAATAGTGAGATAAATATATAGGATAGCTAAAATATCCTATATATTTATCAACATTTAAGATCATTTTATTTGTTTTGAAATTAAATAACAATACAACTAAAATACCAGCCAATAGATAATTTGCATATTTAGACATTTCCAAAACCAATTCGATTTTTGAGCTTGCTAAATAGATTGCATTTAAATTCCAAAATGCGAACATAAGAATCACAATTCCAAGATTTGCTTTAATACCAGACTTTTTTTGGTTGACCCAGAATAGAAGCGCTCCAATTGCAAATGGAAGTGATGAAGCAGGAATAGCACTGTACCGGAATGTCGCAATGTCATAAACAAAATAGGTCGCCATATAGTAGGCAATACTCAGCCCTAGCCAGATACAAGCTCTAAGAAATGTTTTTGAAATTCCCATCGAAATCAAAAAGTAGAAAATCAACTCATTTGTTAAGGCCCATGATGTTGGAACTACTCTCGGTTTGACTCTGTGAGGAACAATGTCAAAATAAATCATTGACACATTAGAAAACCATTCCTTAAAACTCGATGGAAAGAACATTGATTTATTTAGTATTGAAGGCTCTATAAAATAAATAACAACCAAACTTAGAATCAAAACAATCCAATAGGCTGGATACAGCCTTAAGAATCTGTTGATCCAAAACAATTTTACACCATTAAAATCGTAGTGATATGTTTTTTGCATAATATAGGTCATCAAAAAACCAGATAAAACAAAAAAGAAAGTTACTGCGAAATTCCCTAATGTTGGAATGTTGAAAATATGCAATAAAACTACATAAATAGCGAGTATAGTCCTTAATATTCCAAACATAGCACAAATTATTATTGCTTTCTTAATCCTTTAATTATTTTATTCTTTATCGATATTCTCCATAGCTTATTATAATAACCATCAAAATAATTTTTGAAAGTATTCTTTGCTTTTTCAATACCACTATGCGCCTTGTAATGAATTCCTGAATAGGAGATATAAAATTGTTTCGGTTGATCTAAACAATCTACATCACAATATTTTATGAACCTCTTCCAATTTATAAAATGCAAGTACATTACTTCTTTCAAACTGTTTCCATTCCAAACCTCAAACATTTTACCTTCTTGCCACAACCACCTATCCAAATAATACTCCTGCCTGGAATCTACCCCTCTTTCCTGATTCAGTAGTATTGTGTTCCAATAAACTTGATAATCAAATTGATTTTCTTCTTTCTTTTGCTTGATGAAGCTAGTCAGCTTAGCTTCATCAAACCACATAAATTTAGGGGCTTCGAAGAGTTCCCTGTATTGTGGTACTTGTTTGTAGAGGACATTTAATTCTGGGCTATTTCTAAACAAATTAAAATGTCCAGAAATAGCATCCTTTCTGCTTGAAATAATATCATAATGCTCTAAAACGTCATCAGTAATAAATTTTCTGATGTCCCCCCAAATGATGTCCATATCACAAAACCCCCAAAAGTCATATCCTGTACTATGTTCTTTAAATATATCACCATAAGCAGGTTTTAGATCGCAAAATTTGCGAGGTGTCAAGAGCACACTTGCTTCTACAACTTGATTTACTTTCTCATTAAGTTCTAAAAGTGAGGTTGCTACAAAATTTATATTTTTGGGGTAGCTTTGGGGTATTTCGCAATCCGTAATAATAAGCCAGTTGATGGTGTCATTTTTTGACACAGATACCAAATAAGCATCAAACCAAACGGGCCACTTGCCAAAATAAGGGAGTATAAGTAGTATTGATTTCTGCCTCATTTCATACTTATTTGTTTATAAAAAAATACATTTTTTTATTCAATAGAATAAACGGATTATGGAAGGCGGCATTTAGAAATGACTTCACAAATTTTCCCTTTTCTCCTTTATTTCGATAATATTTTAGAGTACTGATATGAAGATCATTAATTTTCTGCGTTAGTATTTTTTTTATTTGCTGATTGTCTGTAAAATAATCTTTAACTTCTTTCAAAGTAATAATTGATTTGCTGATTTGGGAAATTTTAGTCGCACCCGTCCAAATACCATTATCATGTTGTCGATAAACACCTGATACAAAATCTAAATACTTGATTGCACCTTTCTGCGCTAATAGATAAAATAAAAATAAATCTCCATTGTTTACTTTTTCAAACTGCAGAGGAAATTCAAGTAGTGATGCTCTTCGATAAACAAATGTTAGAGTCGGAATCCATAAATCGTAAAATACGGAAATGGCATCAGAGTCTTTCTTATGTTTTTCTTTTAGCGCTCCTTCTTTTGAAATTACTTTATTATTTAAAATTTTAACATCAGTAAAACAGGCAGTGTAACTTTTATTTGCGTCTAAAAATTCTACTTGTTTTTGAAGTTTAAGTGAATCTGTCCAATAATCATCACCCTCGCAAATAGCAATATATTCGCCTTCGCATTTGTTCAAAGCAAATATAAAATTCGGCATCATACCAATATTTGGATCTTGCCTGAAATATTTTATAGTATTGCCTTTTGGATGGTTCTTGCATATAGAAGCTATTATTGCTTTTGTATCATCAGGTGAGGCATCATCTGAAATAATTATTTCAATTTCAAAGTCGGTTTCTTGCATAAAAATACCATCTATGGCCTCACGGACATATTCTTCATGTCCATAAGTAATCATGCAAACGCTAACTTTTGGAAAGGCTTTCATCTCTATTCAGTACTGTAATCATTAATATATTTCAACAATTCCTTGCTGCGATCTTTTATTCTTCTTGCAGGCTGTCCTGCATAAATACCCCAGGACGCAGTAGAACTTTTAACTAATGTCATTGCTCCGATTGCACACCCTTCCTCAATTGTAACAGAAGGTAATAAAATACAATCAGCCCCTATTTGAGAGTATTTTTTTATTGTAATTTTCCCTTTTATCAAATTATTGTGCGAGGGGGCTGTCATCGGACTAATCAAATACTCGCCGCCAAAATCATCCGAAACAGAAAAGAGAGTACATCGAGGAGAAAGTCCAGTAAAATTTTCCATCTCAATTCCAGACTTTCCAAAAAGCCCACAATAGGCGCCAATATGGATATAAGAATGAAGGGTTATTTCTCCGGAAAGTATACAGAAGTCATCTATTCTTACATTAGACCCAATTGAAATATTTTCAGTGCCATATAGAGCTGCTTTCTTACTAATCAAAACATTTTCTCCAATTCTCTTAAATCCAATTTCTTCTAATTCTTGTGGGCTGTAAAAAGACGTCATGATAATTGTTTATTTATAATAGCGCATATTTTTTGAAGATCTTCCTCTTCTAATCCGACCATAAGAGGCAAGCAACAAATCCTTGAAGAAATAGATTCGGAAACAGGCATTGATTGGCCTTTTGCATATTCAATTGTATTTAGTGAAGGATAAAAGTACCTGCGTGGAAAAATAATATTCTCACTTAATACCTTCTGAACTTCAAGAAGTTTCTCTTCAGATTCAAAAATAATCGGATAATAGCTATAATTCCAATCTGTATTTTCTCTTATTTTCAGAACCTGAACTTTAGTTAAATATTTATTATAGAAATCAACTACTTTCTTGCGTTCTTTCAAAATAGTTTCCATATATGGTATTACGGCCAAGCCCAGAGCAGCTTGCAATTCAGAAATTTTACCATTAATCCCCAAGCCATAAAAATCCAATGGCCCATTATGTCCAAAATTATGACTGTAAAATAATTTGTTGCGTAAATCCTCATCATTAGCAAAGACCGCTCCACCTTCTCCAGTATGAAAAAGTTTTGTAGAATGAAAACTACAAGTACTAACATCACCATAGTCAAAAATAGATTTATCTTGATATCGTACTCCAAAACAATGAGCGGCATCATAAATCACTTTTAAATGATGTTTTTTAGCAATAAATTCAATGGCATCAACGGCACATGGATTTCCAAAAACATGGGTGGCTAAAATTGCTGTTGTTTTGGATGTAATTGCAGCCTCAATCTTAGTCTCGTCTATCGTTAAATATTCTGGATGAATATCAACAAAAACTGGGGTACAATTTTCCCAAATTATAGCAGCAGTAGTGGCAACATAACTGAAAGGTGTCGTTATGACCTCTCCTCCTCCGCCTAATAACTTTAAGGCCATTTGTAAAGGAACGGTGCCGTTATTAGTAATTAATATGTTTGAAACTGAAAGATAAGTCTTCAATTTATCTTCCAGCTCCTTAACCAATTCTCCTCGATTTGTAAGCCACTCGTTGTCCCAAGCTCTTTGAACTTGTGCTTGATACTCTTCTATTGGAGGAAGAAAAGTTTTGGTTACATTAATATTTTTATTCAAAACTCCATTCAAATTGTGGCTTGATATAGCCTGGTTCTCTTCCCATATAAACTCCAATATCTCTTCCGCCATCTGTAATAGTAAAAGAAATAATATCCTTCTCTACAAAAATCGCCTTACGCTTGTCTTCAACTATAAAAAGTGACAGAAAGTATTGACCCGCTTGGAAAAATGAAGACGGGAATTCACATGCAACTTCATTACGTCCATCCTTCAATTGTAGATTTTTATTTCCGTTTGAAAATGAAAACATTGCTTCACCTAATTCATTATATAAATGGTAAGTAATATGATATCTTTCAGATTGATTATTATTTATACTGATAATGGTATTTAACCGTATAATATGGCTTTCAGACAATGGATCATTTATTGTCTTTCCAACATTGTTCAGGGAAATTTCATAAAGCTTAAAGATTTCATTGTCATATTTTGGACCAAAAACTTTCTGATTCTTAACGTCCGAATCGCCACTTAAATAATAACTTACCGCCTGCTCTACATCAGCAATTAATTTAATAGTCCCATTCTCCAAAACAATTCCCCTAGTACACAAACTTTTCACTGCCGCCATATTATGGCTCACAAACAAAACAGTCCGACCGCCTTCTCTCGAAATATCCTGCATCTTCCCAATGGCCTTCTTCTGAAATTCTGCATCTCCAACAGCCAAAACCTCATCCACTACCAAAATTTCTGGTTCTAGAAAGGCGGCAACGGCAAAAGCCAATCGTACCGTCATACCCGAGCTATAGCGCTTGGCAGGAGTATCTATATAGCGTTCACATCCGCTAAATTCAATTATCTCGGCAATCTTGGAGGTGATTTCCTTTTTAGTCATTCCAAGGATGGCACCATTAAGATAGATATTTTCCCTTCCGGTCAGTTCCGGATTAAAACCTGTTCCGACTTCCAATAATGAAGCGATCCTTCCTCTGGATTTTATCGTTCCGGTTGTTGGAGCTGTTACTTTTGAAAGTATCTTCAACAACGTAGATTTTCCTGCGCCATTTTTTCCAATGATACCCAATACTTCACCCCTCTTCACTTCGAAATTGATATCCTGCAAGGCCCAGACATAATCGCTGTTTCCTTTGGTACTTCGATCATTAGTCTCACCCACTTTCAAATAAGGATCTTCCTTGCCACGGATGCGGTGCCACCAACGATTCAAGTCGTGGCTCAAAGTACCGGTACCCACAGTACCGAGACGGTATTGCTTGGAAATATTTTCAGCTTTTAATATGATATCTTGACTATTCATTTTTCTATTTTAAAACAAGGATTAAAGGCAGTTCTCTCAACTCCTTTTTTCCATCTACCAACCCCCAATCTTCCTTTTCTTAAACTGTATCAATAAAACTCTTCTCCGTCTTGTTAAAAATCAACAGCCCGACAAAGAACAATATAATAGTAACTCCAACAGTATAGAGCATTCCCCCTGATGAAATCGAACCTTCATGGAGCAGCATGTATCTTGCAGTTTCAATTACATATGCCAACGGATTATACTCAATCAGCCAGCCAAATTGCGGCAATTTTTCTTTTAGCAAGGCCATAGGATACATTACCGCCGAAACATACATCAGCAATTGTACGCCAAAAGTCACTAGAAAAGTCAAATCCCTATATTTCGTCACCATCGAGGAAATGATCATTCCCAATCCCAATCCGAGTATTCCCATCAAGGCAACGAGCAACGGAAAAAACAAAAGAGACAAGCCCAACTGCACCTCCATTCCCCGGAAGGCATAAAAAATATAGAAAGCAATAAATATAAGGAACTGTATGCCAAATTTCAACAGGTTGGAAATCACGATCGACAAAGGCACGATGAGTCTCGGAAAATAAACCTTTCCAAAAATAGAGGCATTTTTCTTAAAGGTGTCGGAAGTATCATTCAAGCAGGAAGTGAAATAGTTCCAGACCATAATCCCGCCCAGATTAAACAAAAATGGTGGCACATTTCCAGTTTGGATTCCAGCAACATTGTTAAAGATAATGGTAAAGATGATTGAGGTAAACAAAGGCTGTATAAGATACCATAGAGGTCCTAGTATGGTTTGCTTGTAGACTGTAACCACATCCCTTCGTACAAACAGCATAAGCAAATCCCGATATTGCCATACCTCCTTGAGGTGTAGCCTGAAAAACTGATCCTTGGGTTTGATTTCAAATAGCCATTCCTGATTTTTAGTATCGTTCATTGTAATACTTGCCTTGGGTCTTTTATTTATTTTTACGACTGGGTTCAAATATAATAATTTATGCCACAAGATTGCTTTTTTGCAACATTAATAAATTGACATCTAGAAATTAACACAAGCCAACAAATCTCAAATCTCCAGTTTGGTAAAAATACCCTCTCAAACAACAGGAGTGCCCATATCACAACTTCCCATTGCTTCGAGATATGGTAGGTTTATGATATAGCTACAATTGATAGAGCATAGTTAAGGGAGATCAATATTGGAGTTCTCAAAAAAAAATCCCGATTGTCTTTCGACAACCGGGATCTAGATTTACCCCAAGGGTAGAAATAAAGTTAGATACTATTTCTTGATTACCTTGATGTTTTTAACCAGGCCGTTAGCCATTACGTTAACAATATAATTTCCTGTAGCCAATGAACTCATATCAATCTTAACCTCTTGGGAGTTATGTGTTTTTTGATACACTTTTTGTCCAAGGACATTAAAAATCTCAACGCTTTCAATCGCATTTGAATAAGTTACAGTCAGCATATCCGAAACTGGGTTTGGATAATAGGTTAGCTTAGCTGAATCAAATCCTGGTGTTCTAAGATCTACACCTGCAGTGATCATCAGGCGATCTTCACTTTCACAACCATCAACTGTTTGAGAAACGTAATAAACAGTTCCCGCAGTAATTGTAGTAGAAGAAGGCAAGACGTTACCAGCATTTGCAGCATCATACCAGATCAAGTCTGTACCCGTAACCTCAAAATCAGTCAGGTCATCACCTGTAGTAAAATCTTGTGTAGGTGTCGTAGCAGCAGGAGCATCAACAGCTTCCTTGACAACAACGGCCACTGGCATGATTACTGAACAGCCATTTGCATTTTCAGCCTTGATGTAGAACGTTCCAGAAGATGTTATGGCATCTGGAGCAGGGAAAGTCACATTTCCAAATGGATCTGCCCAATAGCTGAATGTCAATCCTGTATCTGAACCAGCAGTTACAGCTTCTGCAGTAATATCAACAGTCTCATAAGAACATACTGCGGCAGGATTAGTGATCACCAACAAAGGTAATTCATTAACCGTAACCGAAATAGTTTGAGAAACCGCACATTGTCCTGCATCTGGCAAGAATGTGTAAGTAGCGGTACCGGAAGCAGTATTGTCAATTGTCGCTGGCGTCCATGTTCCTGTTACTCCATTAGGAGAAGTAAGCCCTAGAGCTGGAACTGCACCATCTATGCAAAGGGGTTCAATTGCTTCAAAGTTTGGCGTAACAATCGGATTTACTGTTACCGTTAGTACTTGTGTATTTGCACATTGTCCAGCATCTGGTACAAATAAATAATCTCCACCTTCCACGGCATCAACCGTAGGTGGACTCCAGGTACCAGAAATACCGTTTGGAGAAGTAAGCGCCAATAATGGTGCTGTATCTCCTGAACAGATTGCAATATCCGCAAAGTCTGGTGTAACCGCAGTGGTGATGGTAACAACCAATTCATGAACAGTGCCGCACTGACCAGCTGCAGGAGTAAATGTATAAGTTCCAGATGTTGTAGCATCGATGACATTCGGGCTCCATGTACCTATTATACCGTTTGGAGAAATGGTAGTCAAGACAGGCATAAGATCGGTAGAGCAGAAAGACAATGTACTTGCAAAATCCGGTGCAACTGGAGTGGAAGAAACCGTTACCTCCAATGTCTGTGTACTTGCACAGATTCCTGCATTTGGTGTAAATACATAAGTACCACTTGCCATATTATCGATTATTGCAGGAGACCAAGTTCCCTCGATTCCGTTTGGAGAAGTAGTCGCCAATGCCGGAGCTGCAGAACCCTCACATAGTGTTCCAATCACAGCGAAGTTAGGCATTGCTGGAGTAGAAAATACAACAGCAATTTCAGCTCTTGCACTTTCACATCCACCAAGAATTTGAGAAGCATAGTAACTACCTACCGTCAAGTTAGCAGTAGCTGCTAATGCGGCACCACCTGTTAAGGCATCATAAAGTTGTACATCTGTACCAATTACTTCACTTAAAACATCAGCAACTGTTGCTGTAGGACAAACCTCCAAAGATTCGTCAGGAAACGTTGGCAAGGCCACTACAGGAAGCAAGGTAAACTCCTGGCTTGCTGTCGATACGGTACATCCAAAATTATTGGCAACTGTCGCTACATACGAAACAGTTGAAGTCGGCTTGGTATATACTGTACTTGCAACAGTATTTGCTACATAAGGAACAGTTGCATCGGCATCTGTATAAAGATCCGTTGCTGGTGACCAAGTGACGTTTCCAGGAACATCCAAATTAAACGAGAGATCAGTTCTGGAATTGAATACCGTAAAAGTTCTCGCAGTTCCTACAGTTACTATACCGTCGAAAGTATTTACAGCAGTTGCTGTGGCATTATCAACCCTTAAGTATAAAGTACTGGCAAAATCCGTAGTACTATATTTTGCCGTATTGGCACCGCTTCCACCTGCATCATTATTACTATAGTTGATTTCAACTACCAGGTTTCCGCCATCCCAAGTAAATGGGCTATCAAATGTTAATGTGTTTTGACCAGCAACAGGATTAAGTGTAGCTGCATTTCTCACAGTGACCATACCTGTCTCCCAATCAGTTGTTGAGGCAAAAGCTGATTTAGTAGAATTTTTCATTTTTACTACTACTGCATTCAAGGCTGTTCCTCCAGATGGATTGACAATATTGACAGCAATACTTTTAATTTTAGCATTAGGAACAAAACCTAGAGCAGTCAATTCTTCTGCTTTAAAAATAAGCTGTTCCTTTGTCCCTCCATAATAATTTTGAAACGGATTAGGACCTGTCAAGGTAGCTGATCCGGATTGAGAAGTTAATACTCCGGTTCCTGATGTTGCGAATAATGCATTAGTACCTCCGTCAACACTTAATTCCTGAACAGAAGCAACACACATCGCCGCATCAGTATAAGCAATAGTTGCAGCTGTTAGGTTTTCACTGATGGTAATTGTAATAGAAGCAGTTGAAGTACATCCTGTAACTGAATCTGTACCCACAACCGAATAAGTTGTAGTAGCCAAAGGCGTTACCAGTTCTGTTCCCGTTGTGGCATTTCCATTGAACGTATACGTATAGTTAGGATTTTCTGATGCAATAGTAATCGTTACTGGCTCAGCATTTACACAGAAAGAAGTTTCAGAAGCAGTAACATTTATTGCAGGCATACCCACTGTTAAAAGTGCTGCAGGATTAGTCTCTTCATTCCAAAATCCATTGTTTGAAGCACCATATCTGTAAGGTCCGAAACCTAATTTATAGCGTGCTACAAAATATTGGTCTCCTGCTGGTAAGGTTGCGTAAGTTACTTTATATTCATCATTATTACCGGCCTGTACATTATAAGTTGCCAATGTAAAAGCTGATTCAGGCCATGTAGCCGGATCTGTATTGTCTGTATATCTACCAACCCATACTTTTAAATCAGGGTTTGCTCCAGCTGGTTCAGTTGCAATAGCATCCCACGCTTGAGTATAAACATCTACCGTTTGACAAGGTTGCATTGCTGTAACTGCATTACCTCCGACTACAAAAGCTTGCAAGTTTGTCCATGAAACAGCATCTTGAGGTTGTGCTACAATTGTAAATTTATAATCTTCTGTTTCCGTACGTGTATTTGCATTTGAACATGCACTTGGATTAGTAGCATTATAATCCGTACCAACCCTCATTCTGTATTCCCCAATTGCTACAGAAGCAGGCAATGTCACATTATAACTTGTAACCCCATTTATATAACCATTTGATATATAAATACGTTCACTATCTTCAAAAAGGAAGTTATTGTTCCAATCTACCCAAACGTTTAATCCCGCAGTACCACCTGTTATGGCTGTAGTAAGTGTAAACGTTCCTCCTGCAAAGTGTGTTATACCAGCTGTATCAAAATTATTCTGATAACCTCCAGCAGTATAACCCGAAGCTAAATTAGAAATATTTGTAATGGCTCCAGCAGTAGAAAAATTATTTATAAAGGTAGCGGCTGAAGTTGAGGAAGGCACACAGTATCCTGTAAAGAAAGTAAAAGGACCTGCCCATGTACTCATACCATCAGAAGAAGCACTGCAATCCTGACGTACAAACCATCTGTAAGTGGTGTTCGCGTTTAAGTTGTCAAGCGCAAGTGTATTCCCAGACACAGCATTTACGGTATTTGCACCTTCTCCCCCAATAAAAGTTCCTGTACCCCAATTTACCTCAAAAGTGGCACCAGTACTTGTCCATCCTAATGTTGCTGAACTCAAATTAACATTGGAAGAAGTTCCCAGCGTTGGTGCTGTACAAGCCACTGGAGTAGTAAAATCTACTTTAGAAGACCAGTTACTTACCCCATCTTCTCCACAATCTGTTTTCACATACAGATCATAAGCCGTTGTATGCGTTAATCCAGTAGCAGTTACTGAAATTGCTGTCCCATTACCCGAAGCAACTGGAGTAGCATTAGACCCTGCATTGTCTGCAACCACAATCCAACTATAATTCACTTCACCCTCTACAGCATTCCAGCTAATTCCAGCCGTATAAGGCGTAGGTGTTACTGTTATCCCTGAAGGAGCTAAACAGGATGCCAAGGTACCTTCAAACTGAATTTGAGGCAAGGTAGCCGTTCTTCCCGTAGCCGTAGGAGGAGTAGTTGGATTCGGATTAGTAGAATCATTCCTGTATATGATACCTGAATTTTCAGTAGACGCATAAGTACTAAATGTAGGTACAGAAGTCCAACCAAGAGTATTCTCATCAACTGCTACGACAATATTTCCCCCGGTATAATCAAAAGGTTGCGTAAAAGTAATTTCAAACCAATTATTGGCCGTTGGAGTAATCGTACCGCTGTAAACCTGTGTCAGTTCACTGAATGGTACCCAATCAGCAGTTGTTGAAAATGATGTCTTATTGCTATTTGCTATATAGACTGTCCAATTGTTCCATACGCCAACAGTTCCCAAAGCAGTAGCTTTAAAGCGTATCTTGGTAATATCACCAGCTACACCACCGGCTCCAGCATATTCCGCTGCAGTTACAATATGCTGGGTATAACTGTAAACATAATTAGTGACAGGTATTGTCAAGCTGGCGGAAGCAGTAGTACCCGAACCTGAACCAATTTGTATGGTACCCATTGTCTGCCCAGACATAATTTGTCCTGCAAAAAAGAATAAACAGACCGTTAGCCACCCGAGCCATCGGTTTAATTGAGGATAAGAATTCCTCATCGAAAAATAATTTTTCTTCATAATTATTACATTAAATTTTTGTTAATCATCAGCTAATTTAACAAAAAAAACGTATGTACAGTAAAAATACCCCTAATATTTATTTAAAGTAAAAAATAATAAAATTAACGATCAATCTATCGCAATTCATTGCAAAAGATTTAATTATACGTCTTTAATAACCTGACGAAGATTTTTTTAATATTTCGACTATAATCCCCCTAACAAATCACAAAAAAACCTTCTCATTTCTGAAAAGGTTTCTTTAGTTTAAGCTTGTCCTGCCGGACCAAAATTCAAGGGTATCGGAGGCTGTTCCGTATCTTTTATCTCTCCGTGTGCTAATTCATACCTATGGATGTTTTCACCCATAGCCTTAAGAAGCCTTTTTGCATGTTGCGGTGTCAGGATGATTCTAGATTTAACTTTTGCTTTTGGTGTACCAGGCATTATACATACATAATCCAATACAAATTCAGATGCTGAATGATTGATTATGGCTAAATTTGAATAGATGCCTTCGGCCGTTTTTTCGTCCAGTTCGATATTTATCTGACCTTGATTTTGATTTTGATCGCTCATAAAATTATTTTAGATATTTAAATTAAAAAAACCTAACAGAATAATCTGTTAGGTTTAGTAAATATAGAAAGAATATTTTTCCTTTTAGAAATAAATCCTAGTAATTGTACTCTTCTTTTGCTGCCATCATTTCATTGAAATCTTCTTTCGATCCTACGATAGTGTTATCGTATTCTCTCATACCTGTTCCTGCAGGAATTCTGTGTCCTACAATAACATTTTCTTTCAATCCTTCCAAGTAATCGACTTTACCAGCCACTGCTGCTTCGTTCAATACTTTGGTAGTTTCCTGGAACGATGCCGCAGAAATAAATGATTTTGTTTGAAGAGAAGCTCTTGTGATACCTTGCAATACCGGTGTTGCAGTTGCAGTGATTACCTCACGTGCTACAACTAGATTCTTATCATTACGTTTCAATTGTGAGTTTTCATCACGCAATTCACGAGAAGTAATAATCTGTCCTGGTTTCAAGTTATCAGAATCTCCAGCATCCTCAACCACTTTCATTCCGTATAATTTATCATTCTCAACGATAAAGTCTTTTGTATGGATCAATTGATCTTCCAGGAACAATGTATCCCCTGGATCTTGAACCCTAACTTTACGCATCATCTGGCGAATCACAACTTCAAAGTGCTTGTCGTTGATTTTTACACCTTGCAAACGATATACTTCTTGAATTTCATTCACCAAGTACTGTTGAACAGCAGCTGGTCCTTGAATTCTCAAGATATCATCTGGAGTAATAGCACCATCTGACAATGGAACCCCAGCTCTTACGAAGTCATTTTCTTGAACAAGAATCTGGCTTGAAAGCTTCACAAGATATTTCTTGATTTCACCAAATTTAGATTCGATCACAATCTCACGGTTACCTCTTTTGATTTTTCCAAAAGAAACAACACCATCAATTTCAGAAACTACAGCTGGGTTTGAAGGATTACGAGCCTCTAACAACTCAGTAATTCTTGGTAAACCTCCAGTAATATCACTTGATTTAGACGAACGACGTGGTATTTTTACTAAAATCTTACCTGCTTTGATCTTCTCACCATTTTCAACCATCAAGTGGGCTCCAACTGGCAAGTTATAAGAACGGATCAATTCACCATCTTTACCGTAAACCAATAAAGTTGGGATTAATTTTTTGTTTCTTCCCTCAGAAATTACTTTTTCTTGGAATCCTGTTTGCTCATCAATTTCAACCATAAACGATTGTCCTTGCTCTAAATCTTCGTAAGCAATCTTACCAGTAAACTCAGAGATAATAACTCCATTATATGGATCCCACTTACAGATCACTGTTCCTTTTTCAACCTTATCTCCGTCTTTAACGAATATACTAGAACCGTAAGGAATGTTATTTGTACTTAAAAGGATACCTGTTTTTTCATCGATAAGTTTCAATTCCGTAGAACGAGAGACTACAATATCAACTGTATTACCTTCACCATCTTCACCTTTTACAGTTTTAAGATCTTCAATTTCAAGACGACCGTTAAAACGTACAACGATGCTTGACTCTTCAGACAAACCTCCCGCAACCCCTCCAACGTGGAAGGTACGAAGTGTCAACTGTGTTCCTGGCTCTCCAATTGACTGTGCGGCAATTACACCAACAGCCTCACCTCTTTGAGTCATTTTTCCAGTTGCAAGGTTTCTACCGTAACATTTTGCACAGATACCTTTTGTAGCTTCACAAGTCAATGGAGAACGTACTTCAACTTTCTCGATTGGAGAAGCTTCAATAACTCTCATTATGGCTTCGGTAATCTGGTTACCCGCTTTCACTAAAACTTCAGTTGTCAAAGGATTGATTACATCTTGCAATGCAACACGTCCAAGGATTCTTTCTCCTAAAGTTTCAACAATTTCTTCATTCTTTTTCAATGCAGAAACTTCCACACCCCTTAAGGTACCACAATCCTCGATGTTAACGATAACATCCTGAGAAACATCGTGCAATCTTCTTGTCAAGTATCCAGCATCGGCCGTTTTCAAAGCCGTATCCGCCAGACCTTTACGAGCACCGTGAGTAGAGATAAAATACTCAAGGATCGAAAGACCTTCTTTAAAGTTAGAAAGAATCGGGTTTTCAATAATTTCTCCACCACCGGCAGTAGATTTTTTAGGCTTGGCCATCAAACCACGCATACCAGTCAACTGACGGATCTGTTCTTTAGAACCCCTCGCTCCAGAATCAAGCATCATATATACAGAGTTGAAACCTTGTTGGTCTTCTCTAATATTTTTCATTGCCAATTCTGTCAATTGCGCATTTGCTGAAGTCCAGATATCAATAACTTGGTTGTAACGTTCGTTATTGGTAATAAGACCCATATTATAATTCGCAGAAATACCATCAACTTGTTCTCTGGCATCAGCGATCAATTGTGTTTTTTGTTCAGGGATTCTAATATCCCCCAATGAGAATGACAATCCACCTTTGAAGGCAAACTTATAACCCATATCTTTCATATTGTCCAAGAAGGCAGCCGTTGTAGGTACATTGGTTACACTTAGGATGTGACCGATAATATCTCTAAGGTTTTTCTTGGTCAATACATCATTGATATAACCCGCAGCTTCTGGAACTACTTCATTAAACAATACACGACCAGCGGTTGTTTGAATGATTTTGTATACCAGTTCTCCATTTTCATTGAAATCTTTTGCCCTAATTTTCACTCTGGCATTCAATTCAACTTTACCTTCATTCAAGGCAATGTTTACCTCTTCTGCAGAATAGAAAGTTAAATCTTGTCCTAGAATTTTCATTTCAGGAGTTGACAGACGCTCTTTGGTCATATAATATAGACCCAAGACCATATCCTGAGAAGGTACCGTAATTGGAGCACCATTTGCAGGGTTCAAGATATTGTGAGAAGCCAACATCAATAATTGAGCTTCCAAAATAGCCTCTGGTCCTAATGGCAAGTGAACCGCCATCTGGTCACCATCAAAATCCGCATTAAATGCCGTACAAACCAATGGGTGAAGCTGGATCGCTTTTCCTTCGATTAATTTTGGCTGGAACGCCTGGATACCCAATCTGTGCAAAGTAGGAGCACGGTTAAGCAATACAGGGTGACCTTTAATTACGTTTTCAAGAATATCCCAAACTACTGGTTCTTTCTTGTCGATGATTTTTTTAGCTGACTTAACAGTTTTTACAATTCCTCTTTCGATCAATTTACGGATCACAAAAGGCTTGTAAAGCTCAGAAGCCATATCTTTTGGCAAACCACATTCAAACAATTTCAATTCAGGTCCAACGACGATTACCGAACGGGCAGAATAATCCACACGTTTACCCAAAAGGTTTTGACGGAAACGACCTTGCTTACCTTTTAACGAATCAGAAAGTGATTTCAATGGTCTGTTTGATTCTGTTTTAACAGCAGATGCTTTTCTTGTGTTATCGAATAACGAATCCACAGATTCCTGCAACATACGTTTTTCGTTTCTCAAGATCACTTCCGGAGCTTTGATTTCCATCAATCTTTTCAAACGATTGTTACGGATGATAACTCTCCTGTACAAATCATTCAAATCTGAGGTTGCGAAACGACCACCATCAAGTGGCACTAGCGGACGCAATTCTGGTGGAATAACAGGAACCACTTTCATAATCATCCATTCAGGACGGTTTTCCCTGTTCAAGTTAGACTCACGGAAAGATTCAACAACTTGAAGTCTTTTTAAAGCCTCAGTTTTACGTTGTTTAGATGTTTCGTTATTGGCAGCGTGTCTTAAATCATAAGACAAAGTATCCAAATCGATTCTTGCCAATAAATCCATGATACATTCAGCACCCATTTTGGCGATGAATTTATTAGGATCATTGTCATCCAAATATTGATTTTCCATTGGAAGGGTATCCAAGATATTCAAGTATTCTTCTTCTGTCAAGAAATCCAATCTTTGCAAAGATTCTCCATCAGGATTTTGAGCAATACCCGCTTGGATTACTACATATCTTTCGTAGTAAATGATCATATCTAATTTCTTAGATGGAAGACCAAGGATATAACCAATTTTGTTTGGAAGTGAACGGAAATACCAGATATGAGCGATTGGCACAACAAGATTGATGTGACCTACCCTATCCCTACGTACTTTCTTTTCTGTAACTTCCACACCACAACGGTCACAAACGATACCTTTGTAGCGAATTCTTTTATATTTACCGCAAGCACATTCGAAATCCTTTACAGGTCCGAAGATTCTTTCGCAGAAAAGACCATCACGTTCTGGCTTGTGCGTTCTGTAGTTGATCGTTTCTGGTTTTAAAACTTCACCTCTTGATTCGGCAAGGATAGACTCCGGAGAAGCCAAACCAATTGAAATTTTATCAAACCTTTTTACGGTATTTTTATCTTTATTGTTATTATTTCTGTTATTCATCATAGTTTTTACTATTGATTTATCTGCAATTAAAAAATTGATTCTTATCTAAGTCAAATCGACTCAAACACTACCTCGGATTACTTCTCTAAACTTCAAGCCTTTCTTGAAATGCTAATTATAAAAGCAAATGCTTCTATAAAAAATCGGAACGGTTTACGGGTATAAATCCTGAAAACTAATTAAAAAAGTGATCAGTATTCAATGTTCAGTTTTAAACTGATACTGAATACTGATTACTGAATACTATTCTTCTAAACGGATGTCTAATCCAAGACCTTTCAATTCGTGCATCAATACGTTGAACGATTCTGGCAATCCTGGTTCTGGCATACTTTCACCCTTAACGATAGCTTCGTAAGTTTTAGCTCTACCAATAACGTCATCCGATTTCACAGTCAAGATTTCTCTAAGTGTGCTTGATGCTCCATAAGCTTCAAGTGCCCAAACCTCCATCTCTCCAAAACGCTGACCTCCAAATTGAGCCTTACCTCCAAGTGGTTGCTGCGTGATCAACGAGTATGGTCCGATAGAACGGGCGTGCATCTTGTCATCAACCATATGCCCAAGTTTCAACATATAGATTACTCCGACAGTTGCAGCTTGGTGGAAACGCTCTCCAGTTCCACCATCATAAAGATAGGTGTGACCAAAACGTGGAATTCCAGCTTCATCAGTCAATTCATTGATTTGATCCAAAGTTGCACCATCAAAAATTGGAGTAGCAAATTTTCTACCCAAGTTCATACCTGCCCAACCTAGAACCGTCTCATAAATCTGCCCGATGTTCATACGTGAAGGTACCCCTAGTGGGTTCAACACGATATCAACTGGTGTTCCGTCTTCCAAGAAAGGCATATCTTCGTGACGAACGATTCTGGCAACAATACCTTTGTTACCGTGACGTCCTGCCATCTTATCCCCAACTTTCAACTTACGTTTCTTGGCGATGTATACCTTAGCCAATTTCAAGATACCAGCTGGCAATTCATCACCTACAGTAATCGTGAATTTCTCTCTTCTCAATGCACCTTGCAAATCGTTCAGCTTGATTTTATAGTTATGGATAAGATCATTAACCAACTTGTTGGTTTCATCATCAGCAACCCATTGCCCTTTGCTCAAGTGAGCGAAATCTTCAACAGAATTCAACATTTTCTGAGTGTATTTTTTACCTTTTGGTAAAACTTCCTCACCCAGATCATTCATAACTCCTTGCGAAGTTTTTCCGTTTACGATATTGAAAAGCTTGTCAACCAATTTATCTTTCAATTCAACAAATTTCACTTCGAAATCCATCTCTAAAGAAGACAAATCATCTTTATCCTTACCTCTCTTGCGTTTATCTTTTACGGCTCTTGCGAATAATTTTTTATCCAGAACAACACCGTGCAATGATGGAGAAGCTTTTAATGAAGCATCTTTCACATCACCCGCCTTATCACCGAAGATCGCTCTCAAAAGTTTTTCTTCAGGAGTTGGATCAGATTCTCCTTTTGGAGTAATTTTTCCGATCAGGATGTCGCCAGGTTTAACCTCTGCTCCAATTCTGATCATACCATTTTCATCCAAATCTTTGGTAGCTTCTTCAGAAACGTTCGGAATATCGTTCGTTAATTCTTCGTTACCTAATTTAGTATCTCTAACATCCAATGAATAATCATCAATATGAATAGAAGTAAAAATATCGTCTCTAACAACTTTTTCAGAAATTACAATTGCATCCTCGAAGTTATACCCTTTCCAAGGCATAAACGCTACTTTAAGGTTCCTACCTAAAGCAAGCTCTCCGTTTTGAGTTGCATAACCTTCAGAAAGTACTTGACCTAATTTCACTCTGTCCCCTTTTCTTACGATAGGTTTCAAGTTAATAGATGTACTCTGGTTCGTTTTTCTGAATTTGATCAAATTATAAGTTTTTTCATCTGGATCAAAACTTACCATTCTTTCTTCTTCGGTTCTGTCGTATTTGATGGTGATGATATTAGCATCAACATATTCAACAGTTCCGTCACCTTCAGCATTGATCAATACTCTGGAATCAGACGCCACTTGTCTTTCAAGACCCGTTCCAACAATTGGAGCTTCTGGTCTTAACAATGGTACCGCCTGACGCATCATGTTCGATCCCATCAAGGCTCTATTCGCATCATCATGTTCCAAGAAAGGAATCAATGAAGCCGAAATAGATGCAATCTGATTTGGAGCAACGTCAGCATAATCAATTCTTGATGGCTCAACAACCGGGAAATCTCCCTCTTCCCTTGCAATAACCTTGTCTGCAAGAATAGTTCCGTCAGCATCAATTTCAATGTTGGCTTGTGAAATCAATTTACCCTCTTCCTCTTCAGCACTTAAATATACTGGAGTAGAAGCCAAATCAATCTTACCATTTGTTACCTTACGGTAGGGTGTTTCGATGAATCCCATCCCGTTTACCTTAGCATAAACTCCAAGAGAAGAAATCAAACCAATGTTTGGACCCTCTGGTGTTTCAATCGGACATAAACGGCCGTAGTGTGTATAGTGAACGTCACGTACCTCAAATCCGGCTCTCTCTCTCGAAAGACCACCTGGTCCAAGGGCAGACAATCTTCTCTTGTGCGTGATCTCAGCCAATGGATTCGTTTGATCCATAAATTGAGACAACTGGTTCGTTCCAAAGAAAGAGTTGATAACTGATGACAATGTTTTAGCGTTGATCAAATCAATTGGTGTAAAAACCTCGTTATCTCTAACGTTCATTCTTTCACGGATGGTTCTAGCCATACGAGCCAAACCTACACCGAATTGAGCAGAAAGTTGTTCACCAACTGTTCTAACACGACGGTTTGACAAGTGATCTATATCATCAATCTCTGCTTTAGAGTTGATCAATTCGATTAAGTACTTAACAATAGTAATGATATCTTCTTTGGTCAAGACTTGCTTTTCCATCGGGATATCCAAACCAAGTTTCTTGTTCATTCTGTAACGACCTACTTCACCTAAGTTGTAACGTTGGTCAGAGAAGAACAATTTATCGATAATACCACGAGCAGTTTCTTCATCAGGCGGTTCTGCATTACGCAATTGCCTGTAGATGTGCTCAACGGCTTCTTTTTCAGAGTTTGTTGGATCTTTTTGAAGCGTGTTGTGGATGATTGCATAATCAGCTTGATTAGCATCTTCCTTGTGCAACAAAATAGATTTAACGTTAGCCTCGATGATCTCTTCCACATTATCTTTATCGATAATAGTGTCACGATCAAGGATGATCTCGTTACGTTCGATAGAAACTACCTCACCAGTATCCTCATCCACGAAATCTTCGTGCCAAGTATTCAATACACGTGCAGCCAACTTTCTACCTACATATTTTTTCAAGCTTGTCTTAGAAACTTTAATTTCTTCAGCAAGGTCAAATATTTCAAGGATATCTTTATCTCTTTCAAAACCAATTGCTCTAAATAGAGTGGTAACTGGTAATTTTTTCTTTCTATCGATATAAGCATACATTACGCTGTTGATATCGGTAGCAAATTCTATCCAAGAACCTTTAAAAGGAATTACCCTGGCAGAATATAATTTGGTTCCATTGGCGTGGAATGATTGTCCAAAGAAAACACCTGGTGATCTGTGTAATTGCGATACAACAACACGTTCAGCACCATTGATAACAAAAGTACCACTTGGCGTCATATAAGGAATTGTTCCAAGATAAACATCTTGTACAATAGTTTCAAAATCTTCGTGCTCAGGATCTGTACAATATAGTTTTAACCTTGCTTTTAAAGGCACACTATAGGTAAGACCTCTCTCTATACATTCTTGAATGGTATAACGTGGTGGATCAACAAAATAATCAAGGAACTCTAAAACGAATTGGTTTCTAGTGTCAGTGATTGGAAAGTTTTCCATGAAGGTGTTATAAAGGCCTTCGTTGCCTCTTTCATCAGATTTGGTTTCCAGTTGGAAAAAATCTTTAAAAGACTTTACCTGGATATCCAAGAAATCTGGATAGTCAGGAATATTTTTTGTAGAGGCAAAATTCAATCTTTCAGTCTGATTTGTTATCATCAATGGACAAAATTTTGATTAAAAAAAAGTGATTTTTTGTGTGTAAACACTATGTAACCCTTACTTTCTTTTAGAATCTGTACATCTTTAAAAATAAACCAAGTTGGAGTTTATTTCTTTCTTCGTACGGATTAAAAGCTTTTCGTATTCAACTCAATGACTAATAAAACCGGATATAATTTTATTATACGAAAAATGGTTTAGGTCTTTGGAAGCAAATCCAAGACCTAAACCTAATTCTTAAAACCTAGTGAAACTATTTAAGCTCAACTACAGCTCCAGCTTCTTCTAATGATTTTTTAAGACCTTCAGCCTCATCTTTAGAAACACCTTCTTTAACGTTTGCAGGAGCTCCGTCAACTAAATCTTTAGCTTCTTTAAGACCTAAACCTGTAAGTTCTTTTACAGCTTTAACTACTGCTAATTTAGAAGCACCAGCTTCTTTAAGAACAACTGTAAATTCAGTTTGCTCTTCAACAGCAGCACCAGCATCTCCACCTCCTGAAACTACAACAGCAGCTGCAGCTGGTTCGATACCATACTCGTCTTTTAATATTGTTGCTAAATCGTTAACTTCTTTAACTGTCAAGTTAACTAATTGTTCTGCGAATTGTTTCAAATCTGCCATTTTTTCTATCGTTTAAAATGATTTGTAAAATATAATTTATTATTGTGCGCGTTTTTCTGACTTAATTCAAAAGAATTAAGCAACCTCTTCATCCTTGAATTGGTTTTTAAGAGCTGAAATAACTCTTTGAGCAGGAGATTGAAGCAATCCGATGATCTCTCCAATAACCTCTTCTTTAGATTTAAGCGAAGCTAATGAATCTAATAAGTTATCTCCGATGTAAATTTCAGAATTGATATAAGCTCCTTTAAGAACTGGTTTATCTGATTTTTTACGGAACTCTTTCATAATTTTAGCAGGAGCATTTGCAGTATCAGAAAGAAAAATAGATGTATTTCCTTTCAAGATAGATGGCAAATCACCATACTCTTTATCTGAAGCTTCCATTGCTTTTTCAAGCAAAGTATTCTTAACAACTTCTAATTTGATGCCTGCCTTAAAACAAGCTCTTCTTAAGTTTGAAGTAGTTTCTGCATTTAATCCAGAAATGTCTGCTACATAAACAACATTTGTACCGGCTAACTGTGCAGTTAAATCTTCAATCGCGATTGATTTTTCTTCTCTAGTCATACTAAAAATTTTTAACTACCAATTATACAGCTTTAGGATCTAAAGCTATAGCAGGACTCATTGTAGATGAGATGTGGATACTTTTAATGTAAGTACCTTTCGCTGCAGTTGGTTTCATTTTGATTAATGTTTGAATAATTTCATGCGCATTGTCGGTAATCATGTCAGCTCCAAATGAAACTCTTCCGATTCCAGCATGAACGATACCAGTCTTGTCAACTTTAAAATCGATTTTACCAGCTTTAACTTCAGTTACAGCTTTAGCAACATCCATAGTAACTGTACCAGTTTTAGGGTTTGGCATAAGACCTCTTGGTCCTAAAATTCTTCCTAATGGACCTAATTTACCCATTACAGCTGGCATGGTGATGATAACATCAACATCTGTCCAACCGTCTTTGATTTTTTGCAAATAGTCATCCAAACCTACGTAGTCAGCACCAGCAGCTTTTGCTTCAGCTTCTTTGTCTGGAGTTACAAGAGCCAAAACTCTTACATCTTTACCAGTTCCGTGAGGCAATGTTACTACACCTCTCACCATTTGATTTGCTTTTCTTGGATCTACACCCAATTTTACAGCGATATCTACAGACTCGTCAAATTTTGCAGAAGCAATATCTTTGATTAATGCAGAAGCATCTTTCAAAGAATACAATTTGTTCTTTTCAATTTTTGAAGCAGCCTCTTTTTGCTTTTTTGTCAATTTTGCCATGTTTCTCTTATTTTAAAGGAGAATCTCCAGTTACAGTTATACCCATTGATCTAGCTGTTCCTGCGATCATACTCATAGCAGACTCGATAGTGAATGCATTTAAATCAGCCATTTTGTCTTCAGCAATAGTCTTGATTACATCCCAAGACACATTTGCTACTTTTTTACGATTAGGCTCACCTGATCCAGACTTTAGCTTTGCAGCTTCCATTAACTGGACAGCAGCTGGTGGAGTTTTTACAACAAAATCAAATGATTTGTCTTTGTATACTGTAATTTGCACAGGGCAAATTTTGCCGGCTTTATCTTGGGTTCTAGCATTAAATTGCTTGCAGAATTCCATGATGTTAACACCAGCAGCTCCCAAAGCAGGTCCAACCGGTGGCGACGGGTTCGCAGCACCTCCCTTAACTTGTAGTTTAACTACTTTACTAATTTCTTTAGCCATTTCTTAAATTTTTACATCTATCAATTGGAAGCGATTGATGCGGTTATTATAATATGTGTGTAACAAAAAATTATACTTTTTCAACTTGCATAAAACTCAATTCCAAAGGCGTCTTTCTTCCGAAAATTTTCACCATTACTTCAAGTTTACGCTTTTCTTCATTGATTTTCTCAACCGTTCCATTGAAACCATTGAAAGGACCATCAATAACCTTGATTGTTTCTCCTATGTTGAAAGGAATAGAATGCGTATCGGTTTTAACAGCCAACTCATCGACCTTACCAAGCATCCTGTTTACTTCTGATAATCTTAATGGAACCGGGTCTCCGTTTTTAACTTCTCCCAAAAAACCAATAACACCTGTAATAGACTTAATAATATGAGGAATTTCACCAGCAAGATTAGCCTCAATCATTACATAACCAGGAAAATAAACTTTGTCTTTTGTGATTTTCTTTCCTTCTCTAACCTGTACTACTTTTTCTGTTGGCACAAGAACCTGAGAAATATAATCACTCATTCCCAATCTGCTGATTTCGGTTTCGATATAAGCTTTCACTTTATTTTCTTGCCCGCTAACCGCTCTAACAACGTACCATTTTTTCACATTACTATCTGTCATCACAAATTAAGCTTTTATCCAATTAAAAAAACCAGCTAATGCTTTTGCAAAAACCTCATCTACTCCCCAAGTTGCCAAGGCGAATAATACTGAAAAAACAGCAACTACAATTGTAAGACGTTGTACTTCTGCCCATTCAGGCCAAGTTACATTTGATTTTAATTCAACAAATGCTTCTGATATGTAATTAACAACTTTCATTATAATTTTGTTTTATTGCACGGGCGGAGGGATTCGAACCCCCATCAACGGTTTTGGAGACCGCTATTCTACCCTTGAACTACGCCCGTATTAAAAACCAGTGCCGTCAAGACGACACTGGTTTTGAAAAATATTCTTATAGATTAACCTACAATTTCAGTTACCTGTCCAGCACCTACAGTTCTACCACCTTCACGGATAGCGAAACGTAAACCAACGCTCATTGCGATTGGGCTTAACAAAGAAACATTGATCGTCAAGTTATCTCCTGGCATTACCATCTCTACTCCTTCTGGTAAAGTAATAACTCCTGTTACGTCAGTTGTACGTACGTAGAACTGTGGACGGTAGTTATTATGGAATGGAGTATGACGTCCACCTT